>Ga0073934_10000655_pt1 | contig 96387 bp, 99 predicted proteins | sample LarsenN4metaG_FD_76834 | JGI IMG/M metagenome (GOLD analysis project Ga0073934, IMG submission 76834) | Hot spring sediment bacterial and archeal communities from British Columbia, Canada, to study Microbial Dark Matter (Phase II) - Larsen... ...
GATGACCGGACCCATGAACGGCTGCGGGTCGGCATGCGGGTGATCGACGATCAGCCGGTCAATGAGCCTGCAGATGGCGTCGAGCAGGCCTTCATGCTTGCCGTCCTCGACGATCAGCCGCCGCGCCGCCGTGCAGCGCTGACCGGCGGACAGATACGCGGACTGGACGACGATCGCCGCCGCCGCTTCCACGTCCTTGGCATTCCATACGACCAAGGGGTTGTTCCCCCCCAGCTCCAAAGCGAGGATCTTGTGCGGCATGTCGGCGAACTGCTTGTGCAGCGCCATCCCGGCCCGCAGCGATCCGGTGAACAGCAGGCCGTCGATGCCCGGATCGCCAGCCAGCGCGCGGCCTTCCTCCGGCCCGCCGACCAGCAGCCGGACCGCCTCTTGCGGAATGCCCGCGGCGTGGAAGCAGTCGACCAGCATGGCGCCGGACGCCGGGGTCTTTTCCGAAGGCTTGAAGACGATGGTGTTGCCGGCGATCAGCGCCGGGACGATATGGCCGTTGGGCAGGTGCGCCGGGAAGTTATAGGGGCCAAGGACGGCCAGTACGCCATGCGGCTTGTGTCGGACGGCGACCTTGTTGCCGAGCGCCGCTTCCAGCCGGCGCATCGGCGTCCGTTCCATATAGGCCGCGGCGGAAATCTCGACCTTGTTGATGACCGCGCCGACCTCGGTCCGCGCCTCCCAGAACGGCTTGCCGGTTTCGCGGGCGATGAGGTCGGCGAAATCGCGCTCGCGGGCGCGAACCTCATTGGCGAAGCGCCGCAGCGCCTCGATGCGATAGGCAATGCTGTGCGCCGCCCAATCCGGCCAGGCGGCGCTGGCGAACGCGACCTCGGCGGCGGCATCGCCGATCGGGCCAGACCAGATTTCCGCCCCGGTCGCCGGTTCATGGGATTTGAGGAGCTTGGACATGCCCGCGCCTGCCTAATGGCTCACCGCTTGCGGTCAAGCGGTGCGCCTCGCCCATGCGGCGGATGGCGGCGATCTTGGTCTCGAACGGCTGCCAGTCGTCGCGCTCGGCAATGGCAGCCCAAATCGCCTCAACCTCCTCGATGTGCATCGAGCAGGGCTGGCCGTCGTCCCAATAGGGATGATCGCGGGCCGATGGGTTGGTGCAGCCGTCGAGCAACGCGGCAAGCTCGCGGAATTCGGACTGGGGATAGGCCTGCGTGCCGGGATCGCAGCCGCCGCGCCAGTCGAAGAAGACGCGGTCGATGGTCTCTGCAGTGGATTGCAAGGCGGTGATCAGCGCCGCGGCCAGCGCTCGATCGGTTGATAGAATACCTAGTCTTTCCAATAGCTTGGAGACCAAGGCAGCTTCGAATTGCGCTGGCCAGGCCTGTAGCCGGTCGGCAAGCGGCGGCGCATCGGCAACCAGGGCCAGACAGCCGGCAAGCTGGGCGAGGTCCCAATGGATCGCCTCCGGCTGGCGGCCGAAGGCATAGAGGCCGGTTTCGTCAAAATAGGCGGCGGTGAAGCGTTCGTCCCATGTCGGCGTGAACCGCCAGGGTCCGTAGTCGAAACTCTCCCCCGTAATGGCGATATTGTCGCTGTTGAGCACGCCGTGGACGAAGCCCGCCGCCAGGTAGGAGGCGGCGAGCCCGGCCACCCGTTCCGCGACCAGCTCGAACAGCCGGTGGGCGCCGGCGTCCGGCGGTTCGGCGTAAAGGTGCTCGAGGCAATATCGCACCAGCTTGTCGATGTTCGCGGCCTGCTCGAAGAAGGCAAGGCGCTGGAAGGTGCCGATGCGGATGTGGCCATGGCCGAGGCGGGTAAGGACGGCGGAGCGGGTCGGCGAGGGTTCGTCGCCGCGGGCCAACTCCTCGCCGGTTTCGAACAAAGCGAAGGTCTTTGACGTGTTGACCCCGAGGGCCTCGAGCATTTCCGTCGCCAGCACTTCGCGCACGCCGCCCTTCAAGGTCAGCCGGCCGTCGCCGAACCGGCTGTAGGGCGTCTGGCCGGACCCCTTGGTGCCGAGGTCCAGCAAGCGGTTTTCCTCATCGCGCAACTGGGCGAACAGGAAGCCGCGGCCGTCGCCGATCTCCGGATTGTAGGAGCGGAACTGGTGACCGTGATAGCGCAGCGCCAGCGGCCGGGTGAGGTTATTGGGCAGCGGCTCGAAGCGGTGAAAATGCGCTTCCCAATCGACTTCCCCCAGGCCGACCCGTTCTGCCCAGCGCCGATTGAGGAAACGCGGGATGGCGGCCGGAAACGGCGCCGGTTCGACCGGGTCGTAGAAATCCGGGCCGAGCTCCAGGATTCTTGGGTCTGGGCGATAGACTTGCCGGGGCGCCATAGGCTTGGGATAGGGGAGGACGAGCGAGTGGGGAAATGTTTATGGCCAAGTGGCAGGATCGTTACTGGAACAGCCCTGACGGCCTGAGGCTGCATTACCGCGACTATGCCGGCCCGGCCGACCGGCCGCCGATCCTCTGCCTGCCGGGCCTTACCCGCAACGCCCGCGATTTCGAGGCGGTCGCCGACAGGCTGGCGGGCGAATGGCGCGTGCTGGCGGTCGAGTTTCGAGGGCGCGGGCAATCGCAATACGACCCCAACCCCGCCAACTACATTCCGCGCACTTATGTGACCGACGTCCTCAAGCTGCTCGACCAGCTCGGCATTGCCGACGCGGTCTTCTTCGGCACGTCGCTGGGCGGGATCGTCACTATGCTGATCAGCACCACCGACCCGGAGCGGATCGCCGGCGCGCTGATCAACGATATCGGGCCGGTGGTCGATGACGCCGGCGTCGAGCGCTTGCGCCTGTATGTCGGCAAGGGCGGGACCTGGGGGAGCTGGGCCGAGGCCGCAGAGTCCGCGGCAAGCCGGAACGGGATCGCCTTCCCGCATTATACGAGCCGGCAGTGGGAGGTTTTTGCCCGCCGCCTGGCCAGCGAGCGGCCGGACGGGACCATCCAGGCCGACTATGACATGGCCATTTCCCAGGTCTTCGCCAACACCAAGGGCACGCCGGAGCGCGACCCCTGGTCCCTGATCCAGGGCCTGGCCGACAAGCCGGTGCTGATCGTCCGCGGCGAGACCAGCGACCTGTTCTCGGCGGAGACGGCCGGGCGAATGCTGGAGATGTTGCCGAAGGCCGAGCTGGTGACCCTGCCGGGCATCGGCCATGCACCGATGCTCGACGAGCCGGAAGCAGTGGCCGGTATCGACCGGTTGCTTGGCCGGGTGCTCGAAGAACATGAAAAAGGGGCGGCCGAAGCCGCCCCCCCCGCTTAGCTTCAGCCCCCGCTTAGAAGCGCAGGCCAGCGCCGATCAGCGTCTGGTACAGCTCGACGCCATACTCATAGTTGCCGTAGCGCTGCTCGAACTTGACGAAGCCCTTGGTGCCGATGCCGAGCTCGGCGCCGCCGCCGATGCGGAAGCCGTCAAAATTCACGCCATAGGCGCGGACGTTGGAATAGCCGCCCGTCACGTAGAGGAGGGCATGGTCGCCGACCTGGGCGCCGGCGCGGCCGGTCAGTGCCAGCTCACGGGTGATTTCGTCGCTGTCCTGGATTTCCGCGGAAATGCCGAGGACCGCTCCGCCCATGTCGAAGTCGTAGCCGGCTTCGGCGCCATAGGTGAAGGATTCGGCGCCGAAGAAATGGTCGTCGGCAATGCCGATGTTGACGCCGATGCGCGGGCCGGAAAAGCTGGTCGCCGGAGCGGCGTCCTGCGCCAGGGCCGGGGATGCAGACAGGGCAGTGGCGGCAAGCGCCACGGTCAGGATACGGTTCACAAATTACCTCTTGTTTTGGTTTTAGGCTCCCACGGGACCGCGGGAGTGAGGGCGCCCTAGAATCCGGAGGAGTCGTCGTCCACCGCCGTTGGTCGAAAACTACAGACGGCACGCGATTGCGACAGTGGCGTCAGCTGCTGGCCAGCCGCCTGAGCTTGGCGAGCGCCGCGGGGTCGGTTTCGTCGGGCGCAATGGTCGACTCGAACCGGCCGTTTCGGTCGAACAGCAGCACGCTGGCGGTATGGTCGACCGTGTAATCGCCGCCGCTGCCGACTTTCTCCGAGAAGATCCCAAAGTCCTTTTTCACCCGGGCTGTCTGCTGCGGGCTGCCGGTGAGGCCGATGACGGGCGCGCCGAACAGCCCGGCATATCGGCCGACTTCGGCGGGGCCGTCGCGCTCCGGATCGACGGTGACGAAGACAATCTGGAATGCCTCGTCGCTACCCATCTGGCGGCGAAGCCGGACCAGCCGGGCGAGCGTCGTCGGGCAGACGTCGGGGCAATGGGTGAAGCCGAAGAAAATGGCGTAGGGCCGGCCGGCCAGCCTGGCGCTGGCGAAGGGCTGGCCCTGACTATCGATGAGGGTGAAGGGGCCGCCGAAGCTGACTTCGGTCGGCGTCGACCGGGAGGTGGGGACCGCCGGTTGCCGCCAGTAAAGCGCGGCAAGTGCGACGGCAGCGACGGCGACTGCGACCCAGAGGAGGATTCGGACCGTCCTGATCATTGTGGCGGGGCAGCCACCGCCGGCTGGATGGCAATCATCGCCCTTTCCGGCCGCGCCCTGGCGAACTCCAGGGTCAGGCTGAAACGGTCGCCGGCGACCAGCGGCCGCTTAAGGCCGGTGATCATGACATGGGCGCCGCCAGTGCCAAGGACGAGCTTGCCGTTGGAGGGCACCACCAGGCCTTCCTCGGGGTCGATTGGCCGCATGCGCATGACCCCGTCCTCCATCGTGCTTTCATGGAGCTCGGCCCGGCCAATACCGGACCGCACCCCAGTCAGCCGGTCGGCCCCGCCGCGGTTCTCGATGGTGACATAGGCCGCGGTCACCTTCGACGCGCCTGTTTCGCGCGCCCAGCCGTCGCGGGCCGAGATTTTCGGGTCCGGCGCCGAGCAGGCGGCGAGGGCGGCAGCAAGCAATGCCATCATGGCGGGCCTGATCATGCCGCGCCCTATGATGGGCAAGGCGCGGCCCGGCAAGACCTCAGTCCCCGTACACCGCCTGGACGCGCGCGTAGAAATCGCGGTTCCAGCGTCCGTGCTCGGGAGTGCCATAGCCTGAACCCTTCCAGCCGATAAACGGCCCTTCGGCGGCGAATGGCGGGCGGGCGCGGTTGATCGACAGGATGCCGGCCTCGGCCTCGGCCAGGAAGCGGTCCTGCGCCGCCTCGTCCTGGCTGAACAGGGCGCCGACCAATCCGAGATCGGTAGCATTGTGGGCGGCGATCGCGGCGGGCAGGTCTGGCGCGCGGACGATGGCGGCGAGCGGGCCGAAGACTTCGCGGGCGAGCAGCGGATGATTGGGAGGCAAATCGGTGAGCAGGGTGGGGGCAAGCCAGCAGCCGGCCTCGGCCACTTCGGCCGGCACGTTGCCGCCGGCCAAAGCGGTCGCGCCATTGGCCAAGGCGAGGAATGCCTGCTGCCGGCCCTTGTCGATCACCGGCCCCACTTGCGTGGCCGGGTCCGATGGGTCGCCGACGCGCAGGGCATCGACTTCGGCCACCAGCCGGTCGATGAAGGCATCAAAGACGGCATCGAGGACAACCAACCGTCGGATGGCGGTGCAGCGCTGGCCGGCAAAACTAAACATGGCGGCGGCCAGGTCCGCAGCCGCGGCGTCGAGGTCTGCGCTCGCATCGACGATCGCGGCATTGCTGCCGCCGAGCTCGGCCTGGACCGGAATGAAGCGCCGGCCGGCCAAGGCGACGATTTGCCGCCCGACGGCGGCGGAGCCGGTGAAGGACAGGCAATCCGCATGCGCGAGCACCGCCTGGCCGGTGGCGGAATCCCCGGTTGCCAGCCCGACCCGCTCGCCAAGCCCGCATTCGGCGAGGCTGGCGTGCAGCATTTCCGCAATCCGCGATCCCGGCAGCGCCGGCTTCCACAAGGCGGCGTTGCCATAGCCGAGCGCCGGAGCCAGCTTGGCGATTGGAATGGCGAAGGGGTTGTTCCACGGCGTCACCAGCCCGGCGATCCCGTGCGGCCGGTAGCGGACCCGGCGGCCGGCGCCGGATTCCTCGTCGGCAAGGGTTTGCGCAACATGGGCTAGAAGGCCGAGGCCGTAGGCGACTTCGCTTGTCGCGTCGGCGCGCGGCTTGCCGAGGTCGCGGACCAGCGCCTCGACCCATGTCTCGCGGTCGGCCGCAAGCTGCCGGTGCCAGCCGGCGAGGCGCTCGGCCCGCTCTGCAAGCGGCAAGGGCTGGAGACCGCGGAGCCGGGTCGCCTGATCGGAAACGGCCGCCGCGGACATCACCTTGATCTCGCCAAGCACATCGTCCCAATCGCAGGGGTTTCGGTGCTGCCAGGGCTCGGGCGCCGTGCCGAATATCGCCGCGCTCGGCCGGACCGACGCGGCGCGGCCATCCAGCCAGCCGAGGGCCTGCGACGCATGGGCTGGGTCGTAGCTGCCGACCAGGTCGTCGCCGACCGTTACCTCGAACCCGCGGGCGTAGGCGTCGAGGACGCTCGCCTGGATGCAGGCGTGGCTGTGCACACCGGCGACCAGCAGGCGCTTGACCCCTTTGGCGCGAAGCGCGTCTTCGAGCCCGGCGGCGTCGAAGGCGCTGAAGAAGCGCTTGTGGAAGACCGGCTCGCCCGGCCGTTCGCGCAGCTCGTCCGGAGGCTCGCCGCCCGGGGTCCCGATGACCGCCTCGGGCGCGGAGCGGCGGTGCGGCATGGCATTCGTGCCGTCGGTGCGGACATGGAAGACCGGCCAGCCCTCGGCGCGGGCAGCCGCCAGCGCCCCGGCGATCGCCGCGACCAGCGGGGCGCGATCCGGCACCAGGCCGTCCCGCGCCAAATAATCCTCCTGGCAATCGACGAGCAGGAGGGCGGTGGCTTGGCTCACGCGGCCTTGGCGGCCAGCAGCCGTTCGAGGTTGGCCCTGACCAGCCGGCCGAACTCGGCGGTGCCGACCTGCCTGTGGCCGGGCATGGGGATGTCGCCCGTGCAATGGCCCTGGCGCAGCGTCTCGCGCACGGCCTGGCGCAGCGCGGCGTCGGCCTCCGGCCAGCAGAAGCTTTCGCGCAGCATCATGCCCAGCGACAGGATCTGGCCGATCGGATTGGCGAAATCCTTGCCGGCAATGTCGCGGGCGGCGCCGTGGCCGGTCTGGTAGACGCCGTTGCCGCGGTCGTTGAAATTGCCGGAATAGCTGAGCCCGCGCGAGGCGAGCAGCAATGCCGCGCAATCCGCCAGCACGTCGCCGAACATGTTGGGCGAAAGGACGACGTCGAACTGGCCGGGGTTGGCGATCAGCTGGAACACCGCATTGTCGATCTCCAGCTCCGCCAGCTCGATCCCCGCCTCCTCGGTCATTTCCTGTGCGACCCGCCGCCACATGGAGCTGATCGAAGGAATGCCGCCGGGCTTGAGGACGACGTGGATCCGGCCGTTTCGGCGCGAGGCAAGCTTGATCGCCACATCGACGATCCGGCGGACCATGGACTCGCGATATTCGAAACGATGGCGGGCGACGCGATCGCCGTCGATCTCGATTTCTTCCCAGCTTCCCTGGTAGATGCCGCCCATGTTCTCGCGGATGGCGATGATGTTCGCGGTCGCGACCACCTCGGGCCGCACCTGGCCGGCTTCCCGCGCCTCGACCAGCGGCTCGATGGGCGTGAACTTGCAATAGAGGTCGAACTGGCGGCGCAACTCATAGACGAAGCGGTCACCGCCCGGGCCGCAGAACAACGCCCCGCCGCGCTCGAAGATGGTGCCGGCGAAGTCGATCACCTGCGGCGACAGGCTGCTGCCGTAGAGCTCTTTCGCCGGCAGGCCGATGAGGCCGCCTTCATGCAGCTCGAACCGGCGCGAACTCGCCGCGGCCAGCGCTTCCAGCAGCGCCACTGCCACCGGCACGACCTCGACGCCGACTCCCTCGCCGGTGAAGACGCCGACATGATGCACTTGCGCCGGATCATACGGGGCGCAGGGCACGTGCAGGGTTTCCATCAGGCGCGGCTTGAGCGGCTCGGTGACAGCGGGCAGGATGTCGGACGCTGGGGTCATCAGGCTCTTAAGCATTGGCGGCATTCTTCCTGGCGGCGCCGTAAAGGGCCGCCAGCCGACTCGCAATCCGGGCCCGCGGAATCTTGCCCATGGCGTTGCGCGGAATCGATGGCAGGCGAACCAAATGGAAGGGGCGGCGGCGCGCCATCAGCGAATGGATCCGCTGGTTGAGCGCCTTCATGTCCAGATCGTCGTCGCAGACGATGCCGAATGCCAGCCGGTCGCCTTCCGGCAGCTGCATGGCGACGACGCAGACGTCCTTGACGCCGGGCAGCTCGCCGACCCGCGCTTCCAGGTCGTTGGCCGAGACCTTCCAGCCGCCAAGGTTGAGCGTGTCGCCGGCGCGGCCTTCGATCGCCAGCAGGCCGTCCTCGTAAAGGCGGCCGATATCGCCCGGATAGAACCAGCTGTCGCGGAAGTGGCCGCCGCCGGTGGGCGCCGAGCCGTCCTCATAGGACGAAGCCATGATGGCGGTGCGGGTGCGGATCAGGCCGGGCTGGCCGGCGGCCACCGGCTGACCCTTTGCATCGACGATCTCGACCTCGGCGCCCGGGCGGAGGAAGCCGACGGCGCCCGGGTGGCGGTCGATCACCTCATGGCCGCCGACGGCGATGCTGCCGGTTTCGGTGGCGCCATAGCTGATCAGCAGCCGGGCGCAGGCGCGCTCCAGCGCTGCTTCGCGCAGGGCCGCCGGCAAGCGGCCGCCAAGGAGCAGGATGGTGCGCTCCTCGCGTCCCGGCCAGGCGCCGGTCATGCCGCCAAGCCGCTCCTTGAGCTGCGGCGGCGAGCAGGCGACGAGATTGGCCTTGGGCATCGCCTCGCGGTCGCGCTCCAGGCCCTTGCGCGCCTGCGGCAACAGGACCCGGCCACCGGCCGCCCAGGCGGCAAGCGGGTAACGGAAGCCGGCGGTGGTGCGCAGGTGGAGGAGCGGGAACAGCCGGGTGTCGGCGCCGACCACGCCGGATTCGGCGACCTGCTCGACCCGACGCTCGATCATGGCGGCATCCCAGGCGATGAACTTGGGCTTGCCGGTGGTGCCCGACGTGAGGTTGAGGCGCTGCGCGCTGGCTTCGTCGTTGGCGCTTGCCTCGGCGACCGGTGACGGCGCTGCTGGATCGGCATGGAACTGGATTCGGCGAACCGAGCGCGGCACCTCGATCAGCGATTCGAAGGAACCGATCACACAATCGACCCGCCCGGCCTGGAGCGCGGCGCGGACCGAGGCGGTGTCGGTCATCGAGACATGGGCCGCGCCGATCTTGATGACCGCCAGATGCGCCACCCAATTGGCGTAGGAATGGCCGTTTTCCGCCGCTCCGGCGCGGATGCCGACCGTGCTCGACGCGCTGACCCCGTCCGCGCGGAAGGCGGCGGCGGCGGCGTCGACATCGGCCAGCAGGCGGGCAAAACTGACCTTGCAGGCGCCCGCCTCGACGGCGATCCGCTCTCCCGGCTGCTCGGTGATGCGCGCAATAATCCCCATGTCCGCCCGGATTCCCCTTTGTCCTCCATGCACTAGCAAAGCCCGGCGCAGGCGCAACGCGGATTCAATGAAGGGGTGGAGGCCCGAGCCGGAATCGAACCGGCGTGCAAGGATTTGCAGTCCTCTGCGTAACCACTCCGCCATCGGGCCGCGGGGAGCGGCGGAAATGGTCGGGCAGCCGGCGCTTGTCAACCGCCGCCCGGTCCGCCCCGGCCATCGGTCCCGCCACCTTTTCGACCGACGGCGGTGCCCGTAGCTTGGCCTCGTGGGCCGCGGGCGATATGGACGACCTTGCAAGGCCAGTGTATTACTGGCATATGACAGTTGATGTTTCCTGAGGAGCAGATGAGCCAAGCCATGCCGGACTTCGCCGCCGCCCGGCGCGCCATGATCGACAGCCAGTTGCGCCCCGAAGGCGTGACCAACCCGGCGTTGCTGGCGGCGATGGCGTCCCTGCCGCGCGAGCGGTTCGTGCCCGAGACGGTTCGCGCAATCGCCTATAGCGACCGGCCGCTCGACCTTGGCGGCGGCAAGGCGCTGATGCCGCCGGTCGCGCTCGCCAAGCTGGTCGGCGAGCTGGACCCGCGCCCCGGAGAGAGCGCCCTGGTCGTCGGTTCGGGCAATGATTATGCGGCCAAGGTTCTGGAAACGCTGGGCCTGAGCGTTGACGTTTCCGCCACTGCCGAAGCCGCCGGCAAGGCCATCTATGACCTCATCCTGATCGATGGGGCCGTCGAGGAGGTCCCCGCCGGCCTCGTCGCGCGGCTGGCGCCGCACGGGCGGCTGGGCACGGCAATCGCCGACAATGGCGTTACCCGCCTGGCGGTCGGCCGGGTCGCGGGCGGCATCTTGGGCCTCAAGCGATTTGCGGATGCCGAGGTCCCCTTGCTTTCCCAATTCACCCGTCCGCGGGCCTTTACCTTCTGACCCATGGAGATCATGTGACGCGTCACTTTCTGATCAGCGCGCTGGGCGCGGCCCTTTTGGGCGGGACAGCTTCGGCGGATACGCTGCGCGAGGCGCTGAATGCGACCTACCAGACCAACCCGACGCTGAATGCGCAACGCGAGGTGCTGAAGTCGACCGACGCCACCGTCGCCATCGCCCGCGCCGGCGGCCGGCCGAGCGTCAGCGGCACGGTCGGCGTCAACCGCAACCTGACGCGCAGCGGCGTCATCGCCCAGACCCAGGGAAACGACCATAACATCAGCCTGTCGGGCGGCGTCGACCTCAACGTCCCGATCTTCCAGGGCGGAAGCGTGCGCAATGCGATTGGCGCCGCCAAGACGCGCGTCGAGGCTGGCCGGGCTACCCTGAGGGCGGTGGAAGGCGATGTCTTCACCGAGGCGGTGGCCGCCTACATGGACGTCATGCGCGACCGGGCCATCGTCGAACTCAACCGCAACAACGTGCGCGTGCTTGAGACCAACCTGCAGGCCAATACCGACCGCTTCGAAATCGGCGATTTGACCCGCACCGACGTCGCCCAGTCCGAGGCGCGCCTGGCCGATGGGCGGGCGCGCCTGTCGGTTGCCCAGGGGCGGCTGGCGTCCAGCGAGGAGAATTACCGCCGGGTCATCGGCAAGCGGCCGGACAACCTGGCGCCGCCGCCGCCGCTGCCGCCACTGCCGGCGACCGCCGACGAGGCCGTCCGCATCGCCCTGGTCGACAACCCCGACAATATCGCCGCCATCCGCCAGGCGCAGGCCGCCGGCTACGACGTGCGCGTCGCCCGGGCCGGCCGGCTGCCGACGCTCTCCGGCGTTGCGTCCGGCGATTATGTCAATCAATTGACGGGCGGTACCAACGGTCTCGACCGGTCGGGCACGGCGACCAGCATCGGCGTTTCCGGCCGGATCCCGCTCTATCAGGGCGGCTTGCCGGCCGCCCGCATCCGCCAGAGCCAGGCGCTTGAGGGCCAGGCGCTCGAGCTGCAGATCGCCACCGAAAGGACGGTGATCGCCAACACCCGTTCGGCCTTCGCCACCTACCAGGCGGCGCTGCAGGCGATCACCTCCACCGAATCCTCGGTCAAGGCGAACGAGCTGGCGCTGGAAGGCGTGCGCGCCGAGAACAGCGTCGGCACGCGCAACATCCTCGACGTCCTCAATGCCGAGCAGGAACTGCTCAACTCGCAGGTGCTGCTGGTGACGGCGCGCCGCGATGCCTATGTCGCCGGCTTCCAGCTGCTCAACGCCATGGGCCAGGCGGAAGCCGCCGACCTCGGGCTCGACGGCGGGCCGCTCTACGATCCGCTGGGCAATTACCGCCGCGTCGCCGGCGACCTGTTCGACTGGTCGTCCGACCGCCGGCACACGCCGGTTTCGACCCGCACCGTCACTCCGGCCGAACAGCCGCAGGGCGTGACTCCGTCGCCGCGATAGGCGATACGGACGGGCATGCAGACGCCTCGAGAGCCGTCGATGGAGGACATCCTTGCGTCGATCAAACGCGTAATCGCCGAGGAGAAGGAATTGCGCGCCGCCGTGCCGCCGCCGTCCCCTGAAGCAGAGGATTTGGACGACGACGTGCTCGAGCTCGACCAGAGCATGGCCGCCGAGCCGGCGGCGGAAGCGCCGCTCGAGCTTGGGCCGCCCTTGCTCGACGAGGACGCCGCCGACACCAGCCGCCAGAAGCTCGACCAATTGTCGAGCCTTGCCGCCAGCACGCCGCCGGCGCCGCCGGTCAACCCGCTGGAAGACATGCTGCGCGAGATGCTCCGTCCCGTCCTCAAGCAATGGCTCGACGAGAATTTGCCGCGCATCGTCGACGAGCATGTGAAGCGCGAGATCAGCCGGATTACCGGGCGGCCGCTGTAGGACGGTTGATGCTGCGGCGCGGCACGGCTAGTCGCGCCCAAGCATGACCGAATTAGCCAAGACCTTCGAACCGGGGCCGATCGAGGCCAACTGGTATGCCCATTGGGAAGGGCAGGGCCTGTTCCGCCCGGAGCGGAAGGACGCCGAGCCCTTCACCATCGTCATGCCGCCGCCGAATGTCACCGGCAGCCTGCACATCGGCCATGCGCTCGACAACACGTTGCAGGACATATTGACGCGGCACGCGCGGATGCGGGGCAAGGACGCGCTCTGGGTGGTCGGCACCGACCATGCCGGAATCGCCACCCAGATGGTGGTCGAACGCAACCTCGACAGCCAGGGCATCAAGCGCGTTGACATCGGCCGCGAGGCCTTCCTCGAGCATGTCTGGGAATGGAAGGCGCAGTCGGGCGGGGCGATCACGCGCCAGCTCCGCCGCCTCGGCGCCAGCTGCGACTGGGCCAATGAGCGCTTCACCATGGACCCGGGCTTTTCCGCCGCGGTCACCCATGTCTTCGTCGAGCTGTACAAGCGCGGCCTCGCCTATCGCGACAAGCGCCTGGTGAACTGGGACCCGAAGTTCCAGACCGCGATCAGCGACCTGGAGGTCGAGACGCGCGACGTCCAGGGCAAGTTCTGGACGCTGCGCTATCCGCTCGCCGACGGCTCGGGATCGATCCAGGTCGCGACCACGAGGCCGGAAACGATGCTCGCCGACATGGCGGTCGCGGTGCATCCGGACGACGAGCGCTATCGCGGCATCATCGGCAAACAGGTGAAGCACCCGATCACCGGGCGTCTCATCCCTATCATCGCCGACGAACATGCCGACCCCGAGCTGGGTAGCGGCGCCGTAAAGATTACGCCGGGCCATGACTTCAACGATTTCGAGGTCGGCAAGCGCGCCGGTTTCGAGGCGCGCGACATGCTCAACATGTTCGACGCCAGTGCGCACGTCGTCCAGACCAGTGACGGGCTGATCCCGGCCGACCTCATCGGCCTGACCCGGGAAGAGGCGCGCAAGGCAGTCGTCGCATTGCTCGAAGCCGAAGGCTCCTTGGAGCGGGTCGAGGACCGGGTCATCCCGACGCCCTACGGCGACCGCTCGGGCGTGGTCATCGAGCCGTGGCTGACCGACCAATGGTACGTGAACGTCAAGCCGCTCGCCGAGCGGGTGATGGCCGCGACCCGTTCGGGAGAGATCAAGATCGTGCCCGAGACCTGGTCGAAGACCTGGTTCAACTGGCTGGAGAACATCCAGCCCTGGTGCGTCTCGCGCCAGCTCTGGTGGGGGCACCGCATACCGGCCTGGTACGACGAGGATGGCAAGGCCTATGTCGCCGAGACCGAGGAGGCGGCGCAGTCGCAAGCTGGCAACGAGGCGCTCCGCCGCGACGAGGACGTGCTCGACACCTGGTTTTCGTCGGCTCTCTGGCCCTTCGCCACCCTCGGCTGGCCGGAGCAGACCGAGGATTTGAAGCGCCATTACCCCAACGACGTCCTCATCTCGGGCTTCGACATCCTCTTCTTCTGGGACGCCCGCATGGCGATGCAGGGGATGGAATTCCTGGGCGAAGTGCCGTGGAAGACCCTCTACCTCCACGGCCTGGTCCGCGACGCGCAGGGCCAGAAGATGTCCAAGTCGAAGGGCAACACCGTCGACCCCCTGGGCCTCATCGACCGATATGGGGCCGACGCGCTGCGCTTCACCTTGGCGGCAATGGAAAGCCAGGGCCGCGACATCAAATTGGATGAGAAGCGCGTCGAGGGCTACCGCAACTTCGCCACCAAGCTGTGGAACGCCGCCCGCTTCCTGCAGATGAACGGCGTCGGCGCCAGCCAGAGCATCGCCGCGCCCAAGGCCGGGCTGCCGGTCAACCGGTGGATCGTCGGCGAGGTGGTCGATACGCTTGGGCGCCTCAACAAGGCGTTCGACGAGCTGCGCTTCGACGAGATGGCCGACGCCATCTATCACTTCACCTGGGGCACATTCTGCGACTGGTATGTCGAGCTGGTGAAGGGCGCCTTCGACGACGAGACCAAGGCCGTCGCCGCCTGGGCCTTCGACCAGATTCTCGTCATGCTCCACCCCTTCATGCCCTTCGTAACCGAAGAGCTGTGGCACGCCATGGGGGAGCGGCCGTACGACCTCATCGTCGCCCAATGGCCGGAGCCGGAGGCGCAGGTCGATCCGCACGCTAGCCGCGACATCGGCGGCCTGGTTGACCTGATCGACCAGGTCCGCGCCATGCGCGCCGAGCTCAACATTCCGTGGAGCGCGACCTTGGCGCCGCACGTCATCGGCAATGCCGATGGCGTTCTGGATCTGGAGCGTAACGCGGCTGTCCTCGCGCGCATGGCGAAGATCGGCGCGCCCATGCTTGCCGACACGGTCCCGGCGGGCTCGGCGCAGATCGTTGTCGGCGGCCGGACGATCGCCTTCCCCTTGGAAGGCGCGATCGACATCGAAGCCGAAAAGGCCCGGCTCGCCAAAGCCGCGGAAGCCGCCGAGAAGGACCGCGACAGCCTTGCCGCGCGGCTCGCCAACCCGGCCTTTGCCGAGCGCGCCAAGCCGGAAGCGGTGGAAAAGGCCCGTGCCGACCACGATGCCCGCGCCGCCGAGGCCGAGCGGCTCCGCGCCGCGCTGGAGCGATTGGGCTGATTGTGGCCCTGCGAAGGCAGGGGCCCAGCCGCGCGCAGCGACCCCTTACGGCTTCGTCGGACTAGGCTCCTGCCTTCGCAGGAGCACGTTTTTTGGACGGCGCCGCCACCGTGACCGCGGCCGGGGCAATGCTGGCGGTGAAGGGCGTTTCCGGCCCGAGCTCGCCGTCGATCGACACGCGCATCTTCGGGCGGGTCGAGATCACCAATTTCTCGCCGTGGAATTCGCGCAGCCGCTCGCCCCGCGATGTCAGCTTCATCGCCGAGGCGAGGTAGTTCCAGCCGAGTCGGACCAGGCTGCGCCCGCGCACCACCTGGACGATGATCTGGCCGCTCTCGACATCGGCGTTCTCTATGAGCTCGACGCCGCCGTGGAAGCGGCCGTTGGCGATCCTGACCTCCGTCGCCCACAGCCGGTAAATGCGCTTGCCGACCTGGATCTTCAGCCGGAAGGCGTTGAAGCTCGCCGCCGACCAGCCGGCCCACAGCAGGTAGCCGAGCCGGCCGAACGTCCGCTTGAGGCCGTGCGGGACACTTTCCGCGACGACCGGCGCCAGGCCGATGGCGGCATTGTTGAGGAAATGGTCCCCGTCGATGCATCCCAGGTCGATGGCCAGCGGCCGGCCGTGCGCGATGACCTCGACCGCTCCCGGCAGGTCGAGCGGGATACCCATCGTGCGGGCGAAGCTGTTGGCCGTGCCCAGCGGCAGGATGGCGAAAACCGTGCCCGTGCCCAGGAAGTCATCGACGGTCTCGCTAAGCGTGCCGTCGCCGCCGCCGATAATGACCATCGGCGCCTTGGCGACCGCCGCCTTGACCAGCTTGCCCATCTGCTTCGGGTCCTTGACGGCCTGCGCATCGGCCAGCTCGATCCCGGCAAGCCCAAGCAATCGGCACGCCTCGTCGAACGCCGCCGCGCCCTGCCGGCTCTTGGCGTTGACGATGAGGATCGCCTGTTTAGGAAGCATCTTGGTCACCCCGCGAAAGCGGGGGTCCCGCTTCCTTGTTCCCGCTCGCGAAAGAAAAGCGGGATTCCCGCTTTCGCTGGAATGACGATAGAGGGGCCGAATGACAACCGCTTCCTTCCCCGCCACCCGCATGCGCCGCGGCCGTGTCGCGCCCTGGATGCGCAGCCTGCTTGCCGAGCACCGGCTGCACACAAGCGACCTCATCTGGCCCTTGTTCATCTGCGAAGGGGAAGGGCAAGAGGAGCCGATCGCCTCGCTGCCCGGCGTGTCGCGCTGGAGCGTCGACAAACTGGCCGGCCGCGCCCGGCTCGCCGCCGATGCCGGCATCCCCTGTATCGCTTTGTTCCCCAACACGCCGGGCAAGCTGCGCAGCGCCGACGCGCGCGAGGCGCTCAACCCCGACAACCTCATCTGCCAGGCCATTCGGGCCATCAAGGACGCGGTGCCGGAAGTCGGCGTGCTGACCGACGTCGCGCTCGACCCCTATACCAGCCACGGCCATGACGGGCTGACGGACGACAAGGGCAATGTCCTCAACGACGAAACCGTCGCCATCCTCGCCCAGCAGGCGCTGGTCCAGGCCTCGGCGGGCGCCGATATCGTCGCCCCGTCCGACATGATGGACGGCCGCGTCGCCGCCATCCGCCAGGTCCTGGACGCGTCCGGGCACCAGGACAAAGCGATCATGGCCTATGCCGCCAAATATGCCTCGGCCTTCTACGGCCCGTTCCGCGACGCGGTCGGCTCGAAGGGGCTGCTGAAGGGAGACAAGCGCGGCTACCAGATGGATCCGGCGAATGGCGCCGAGGCGCTGCGCGAAGTGGCGCTCGACCTGGCCGAGGGCGCCGACATGGTGATGGTCAAGCCCGGCCTGCCCTATCTCGACGTGGTGGCGGCCGTCGTGCGCGAGTTCCGCGTGCCGACCTTCGCCTACCAGGTGTCGGGCGAGTATGCGATGATCGAAGCGGCGGCCGCCGCCGGCGCCGGGAACCGCGACGCGCTGATCCTCGAGACCCTGCTGGCCTTCAAGCGGGCGGGCGCGACCGGGGTGCTGACCTACCACGCGCTCGATGCGGCGCGGCTGATCGCCGAGGGTAACTAACCGCCGAGCCGCGCCTGCAGCCGGTCGATGACGTCGGCCTCGCGCTGGCCGACGGCCGCGGCCTCGCTCGTCGCCGCCTGGATCGCCGCCAGGTCGCCCGGGAGGATTCCGCCGGATGCCGCCAGCCGCGTCGCGGCGAGGGCATCGAGGTCGGCGATGGCCTTGGTCACCGGCGCCCGCGCCGCGACCAGGGCGGAGAGCGCTTGTTGGGCCTCGATCCAGCTCTCGCTCTGTGCCGGGCCTGCCGCCGCGGCCAGCCGTTCGGCCTCCCCGGCGGCTGCCTGGAAACCGGCGTCGCCGGCCTGGACCTCGCCCATCAGCTCCGCGATTCGGGCAGCCAGCGCCGGGTCGACGGGCCCGCGGACCACCTCGCTCGGGATCGGCACGCGCGGGTCGACGGCCTCGGCAGCTCGCGGGGCCAGGGATGGCTCGCCAGCCTGCGGCGCGGCGCAGGCGGAAAGCAGCAGCATGAGCAGGGCCGGGCGACGAACCATGGGCAATCTCTAGGGGGACGCGTGCGCCCATGCAATTGGCGGACGAGGCGCCGTCCCCCCGGGGTTGCGCCGCAAAAAGCTTGCCCCTATGTGCGCCTCTCTCCCGCGCGCCCGTAGCTCAGCTGGATAGAGCACCAGACTACGAATCTGGGGGTCGGAGGTTCGAATCCTTCCGGGCGCGCCATTTCTCCTTATTTTTCAATCACTTAGCAGCTGAGTTTGGCGGCGGAAAGTGGGTTTCTGGTTTACAGCTAAAACGCCGGTTTACGGGATAGTTTACAGGTGGCCTCCGCTAAGTGGCTGATTTCTCCCGTTTAGCACCAGACTGTTTATCTGTGTGTCTGACGAGCGAGGTATCGCGTCCCTCGCTCATTTTCCAAAGATCATAGTCGCTAGTCGCCGGGGCAATTTCCTCCCTCGAATGGATCGTGATTTTGCGCGGGTGGATCTCGATCAAGCCGATCTCAATGCCGGCGCGGACCGCCGCAGCGATCACGCGTTTGATCTCCACTGACGACGGGAATTTTAGGTTGCTGGACATGTTGGTCTCACAAAGACTGGGTTTTCGGGATGGGCGTGTGGCGGCGTCCTCTAAGAGGGCGCCTCAGAACCCGAAAAAAATCTTGGAAAGCTTGGTCCTATTCTGGCCGATTAGACGCAGCCGATGTTCAATGCCCCTGGCGACCGGCAGCCTGTCGGATGCCGGCCGAGCAGCTGGCCAAAGTCATGAAATCGCTAGAGTCAGCTTTCGACCCATTGCAGACACTAGCCATTGCGGGGAAACTGTTCCGATGAGCAATCCCGAACATTCCATCGCGCAGGTGCGAGACGGCAGTTCGCTATACTGGGGTTTCTATAGGCCAGATGAGGTGGCAGGGGGCAATGAGCTTGTTGAGGTTCGTCTCAATGCCACGCCAGAGGGTGTCGAGACGTTCGCCCCTCCTGCCGGATGGACGATCGATCGCGTGCAGTGGGGCGACACGCTTTTCATTCGGCGTCAGCAATCGCTTACGCGAGATGCCGTCGAAGAAATGCTAGTCGAGATGCTGCGGTTCGCCGCGACCAACGGCATGCAGTTCCACTCATGGCTGCACGGCGCGGACATCGACCCGTAGCGTCAGCTTTCCACCCAAAGCTGACTCTAGGCTAACTCAAGACTTCGGGATTCTCGATCGTTCGACGTAGAGCCGTGGCAATCTCTTCAACTAGCCGGGCGCATTTTCTGACAAACTCAACGTCTGCCCGAACCAGCGTGCTAATCTCACTCACGTCTCCTTCGTCGTGGAATGGCTGATCGAGCTCGCGTACTGGAAAGTCCAATTGTGCGCGACGGGCAATCAATCGTTGGTGGCTCTTGCCCGTACCGTGCTTCAACACGTTGATGGCCGCTCTGTAATCAAGAAAGCGCTCAGCAAGATCATCGAATCCATGCTTACGAAGGTGTGAGTCTAGGGCAAGGAAGGCGTTTTTCCAGCCGAGGCTCTGTTGAAGGAGCGCTTCGAAAACAGAGATCGTTCCGGTCGCCACGATCGTAGCACGCATCGTCATCATTCGTGCCGATGTAACGAAACGCGTTGCGCCGCTCCTATTCAGTGCGGCTAGGTTCTGGGCTTCGGCGTACTCCTGGCCAGCAACAGTGAAGTCAGCAGCCAGTGAAACGAGGTCAATGTCGTGCAGCATCACACTCAACTGCCTCGCGGGTTCCGCATTGCCAAGTCCGCACAGGTACCCTCAAGTGGGTCCGTATGACGGCACTCACGGTTTACACTGTCAGGGCGAGTAGAGGAGAGTTAGGGAGAGTACGGGGCGGCGGTTTACAAAAAAGTCCAATGAAATCAACGAAAAATCGTGCCTACGAATCTGGGGGTCGGAGGTTCGAATCCTTCCGGGCGCGCCATTTCCACCAGCACTGTTGGACATATGAAAACGCCCGGTTTTCACCGGGCGGGCAATCGGTCAATTGGCTTGGCGCTATGCGCTGACGCTGAGCGAGCAGGCTTCGGCGCGGGCGGCGAAATCCTTGGCCAGCTTGCTGTGCCACTCGCGGGCCTGGGGGGTGATCGCACGGGCGGCCGCAGTCCGCTCTTCCGCTGCGCGCCGCATGTAATAACGCTGGTTCGATACCATGGAGCCACTCCCCCGGACGACTCAGAATGCAGTGCTATGCCCTAACGCATGGTTAATATCCACAGCCGAAACGAACATTGTGGGCGGCTTGCGTTATCGCCTTGGTTTCCCTTATTTTTCAGCCTATATTACGGCCATGCGCAAAACCCTCGTGGCGCTTGCCGCGCTCGCTTTTTCAGTGCCGCTCACACCCGCAGTCGCGGGGGCCGGCAGCTTCACGGTCGTCAACGGCACGGGCAGCAGTTTTGCCTCGCTGTCGATCCGCCGTACCGGCACCGACAATTGGCAGGCGCTGGCCGCGGCGCCGGCGGCCGGCGCCAGCGCCGGCGTTGCTTTCAGCGACCCGGATTGCGCATTCGATTTGCGGGCCTCGCTGGCCGGCGGCGGGACGGCCGTTTGGAGCGGGGTCAATCTTTGCGGGACGAGCCGGCTGACCTTGCAGCGGCGGGCCTCCGGGGAAACCTGGGTCGATTACGACTGAGCGAGCGGCGGGCCCGCGGCAGGACCGGCGGGCGCTGCATTGCCGGGACCGGCGCCGGGCGCACCGAATCCAGCAGCTTCCCTCCAGCGAGGAACACGACCCCTGTGCAGCACAAGGCGAGCGTGATCCCGAAGCCGCCAGGATATTGCTGCAGGTAATGCTGGCCGCGTTCCACTGCGCCGACGGCGATGGCGTAGATGACGAGGAACGCCTCGGCCCTGGTTTTGATCGTGAACAGCCGGGCGAGACGCTTGAACATCATCATGGTTAAGCAAACGCCATGCCAATGGCGCAGTTCCGCCAAAAATGGGTTAAGGCGCGGCGCCGACTGTCAAGCCAGCCGACTCAATTCATCGAGCCCGAGCGCTTCCAGCAGCGCTGCCCGCGCCGCCCGGACCGCGGCGACCAGCGCCGGCGACTGAAGGTCGGACGCGGCGATTTCCTCGGGCCAGGCTTTGCCGATTACGCCTGCCAGCAGGTCGAGCTTGCGCTCGTCCACCAGGAATCGCGGGTCGACGGCGGCTGGGTCGCAGGCAACGCGCAGGCGCAGGCAGGCCGGCCCGCCGCCGTTGGCCATCGACTGTCGGACATCGACGAACTCGACGCGGCGGATGGCGCCGTTCGACGCCAAATGCCGCTCGATCCAGGCGGCGACGCTGGGAGTCTCCTGGGCCTCGGTCGGCGCAACCAGGGTCATTGCCCCGTCAGGCGGGGTCACCAATTGCGAATTGAACAGATAGGAGCGGATGGCGTCGCCGATCGGCACCTCCTGGCTCGGCACCTCGACGATCTCCAGCTCCGGCATCAGGCCGGACAGCCGGTCATAGAACCCCGCCTTGTCGGCGAAGGCCTGTTCATGGGCGAACAGCACCCGTTCGTTGGCAACGGCGACCACGTCGTTGTGGAAGGCGCCGGCGGCGATGGCCGATTCCGACTGCTCGACGAACAGGGTGCGGGCCGGGTCCAGCCGGTGCAGGCGGGAAATGGCCCGCGACGCTTCGAGGTGCTGGCGGGCGGGGAAGGCGCCGCCGCTGACCCCATAGACGAAGACCTCGACGCCTGGCTGGCCGTGCGCGGCCGCGAAGCGCATGTGGTTGGCGGCCCCTTCGTCGCCGAACGCCGGCGGCACGGGATCGTGCACCGCAAACGCCGGATTGGAAAAGGCCAGCCGCAGCTGCGCCAGCGTGTCCGGCCACTCATGGCTGCGATGCGGCATGGTTTTCAAATTGGCCACGGTCAGGTGGCACTTGCCGTCGGCCGTGTCGGGCGCCGGAGAGACGGTCGCCGCATTGGCCGCCCACATGGTCGAGGCCGACATGGCGTTGGCGGCAAGGCCGGCATCGGCGGTCTCGATGTCGGTGCCAAGGCACTCCAGCCAGCGGTCCGCGGGCCGCGGCGGCGGCACGAAGATGCCCTGCGCCAGGCCGAGCCGGAGGTTGGCGCGCATCTTGTCGAGGCCCTGCAGCGCCGCGGCGCGGGGGCTCGAAACTTCGCCGGCATTGCGGGTCGATGCGAGGTTGCCGAGACTCAGCCCCGCATAATTGTGGCTGGGCCCGACGATGCCGTCGAAATTGACCTCGCGGATCATCAGCGGGGGACGGCGATGACCGTGTCGCCCGACCCGACGTCGAGCTTCTTCAGCGCCCGCTCGTCGAGCAGGGCCTCGCCGCGCTCGTCGATCTTCACCTGCGCGAAGCAGGCGGTGAAATTGCCGAGCTGGCCGGTGGCGACCAGCATCGTCTTGCCGCCGCGGTCCTTGTGGCCGCCGCCGACCTTCAGCCAGTCGGCGTCGCGCACGCTGCGGATCTGGTCGGTCGGCGCGGTCACCGTCGGACCGCCGTCGAAGATATCGATATAGCAATCCCAGACGAAGCCTTCGGACTGCAGCATTTTCAGCGCGGCGCGGCCCGTCGGGTGGGGCTGGCCAATGACCGACCGGGCGCTTTCGGGAAGCATGTTCACGTAGATCGGCGTCTTGGGCATAAGGTCGGCGATGAACTGGGTGCCGTGAACGGCATTGAATTCGTCGGCTTCCGGGAAGGTCATGCCGAAGAATCGGCCGGCGAGCGCGTCCCAGAACGGAGAGTGGCCGGCCGGGTCCATGACCCCGCGCAGCTCGGCCAGCACCCGGGCGCCGAAGCGCGGCCGGTGCTGCTTGATGAACAAATAGCGCGAGCGGGCGAGCAACATGCCGAGCCCGCCGGCGCGCTCGTGCGGATGGAGGAAGAGGCCGCCGACCTCGCTCGATCCTTCCAGGTCGGTGCACAGGGACAGCGTCTGGTTGCGGAAGATCCGCCCCAGTTCCTCGCTCTTCTGGGTCAGCGTCGAGATGCGGTAGCTGTAGAAGGGTCGGTCATTGCCGACCTCCCCGAAGATCTGGCAGGTGCCGCGGATGGCGCCGCTGTCGAAATCCTCGAGCATGAACAGGTAAAGGTCGTCGCTCTGGGTCTCGCCCTTGCGCGCGAAGCCCGCGGCTGCCCGCGCCAGCTTGCCTTCCAGCGTCTTCTTGTCCGCCGGCAAGTTGGTGAAGCCGCCGCCGGTCAGCTTGGCCATCTCGTAAAGCGCCGGGAAATCCTCCTCCCGCGCGGCGCGGATGCGGAAGCTCATGCGCCGCCCCCGGCAAGGCGCAGGAGGGTGAGCGCGGACAAGGCCGCTCGCTCTGCCAGGCTGTCGACGATCAGATATTCCTCCATGCTGTGGATCTTGCCACCGCGCACACCCATGGTGTCGACCACCGGCACGCCGCAGGCGGCGATATTGTTGCCATCGCAAACACCGCCCGACGGTTGCCAGGCAATCCGTTGGCCAAGGTCGGCGCCCGCCTTGCGGACGAGGTGGAAGAGTTGTTCTGCCTCGCCCGTCATCGGCTTGGGCGGCCGGCCGAAGCTGCCGTGGACGTCGATGTGAACGCCGTGCGCCGCTGCCGTCTGCTCGACCGCGCTGACGATCAGCCGCTGGGCGATGTCCTGGTCGTCGCCGGTCATGGGGCGGAAGTTGACCCGCAGCACGGCGTGGTCGGGGACGACATTGTTGGGCGAGCCGCCGTCGATCTTCGCCGGGTTGATGTTGAGGCCGGGCGTCTTCGAATGGGCGAGCCTGAGCGCCAGTTCGGCGGCGGCGACCAGCGCGTTGCGGCCGTCTTCCGGGTTGCGGCCGGCATGGGCCGAGCGGCCGGTGACGACGAAGCTGAAATTGCCGCTTCCCGGCCTTGCCCCGGCCAAGGTGCCATCGGGCAAGGCCGCGGGCTCATAGGTCAAGGCCGCCCTTTTGCCTTGAGCGGCCCGGGTAATCAGCGCGGCCGAACCGGTCGAGCCGACTTCCTCGTCGCTGTTGATGACGACTTCATACCCGATGGCGCCGCGCTCCGGGCTGGCTTCGATCGCCTTCAGGGCCGCCAGCATGACGGCGATGCCGCCCTTCATGTCGGCGACCCCCGGACCGCCGAGCACCTTGCCCGGTTCCAGCCAGGACAGCGCCTGGAACGGGTGGTCGGCCGCGAACACGGTGTCCATGTGCCCGGTGAGCAGGATCTGCACCGGCGCATCGGTGCGAACGGCCAGATGCAGGTTCCTGCCATGCGCAACCTGCCGGGCCTTGCCGTCGGCGTCGACCGCCTCGACCGCGGCCGCGTCCTCGAGCCGCAGCTCGCCCGGCAAGGCGGAAAATGCATCCGCCAGCATGCCGGCCATGGCCTCGAGGCCATCCATGTTGGCAGTGCCGCTATTGACCGCCGCCCAGGACTCGACCTGGGCCAGCATCGGCTCGGCCGACGCGCGCTCGACCACTTGGCTCTCGGTGCTGCTCAAGGCCCCCATGGCTGGCCTCCTAGCGGGGGAGAAGCGGGAACGCCACACCGGCGAACGACCGTTTCCTTCGGAATCGCTGGACAGGTTGTGTATTATTCTTATAATACACTAACGAGGAGTGCAGGCGATGTTTGACAATCCTGTGGCCAAGCGAACCGCGATTGCCGCCGCCATCGGCGCGGTCGTGGCCGTCCCGCTGCCGTTTATCGGTCCGATCATCGGGGCGATTGTCGGCGGCGGGATCGGCTTCTTCACCGCCAGCCAGAAGCGCTAACGTCCAGCCTCAAAGATATTCCGCGAAGGCGTCGAGGACTTCGCGGTAAAGGTCGCGCTTGAAAGGCACGATCAGCTCCGGCAGCCGTTCGGGTTCGACCCAGCGATACTCGCGGAACTCGGGGTGCTCGGTGTCGAGGTTGATGTCCTTGTCACTGCCCAGGAAGCGGCACAGGAACCAGACCTGGGCCTGGCCGACCCATTTCTCCTTCCACACCTTGCCGATCAGTTCTTCGGGCAGGCGGTAGCGGTGGAGATGGGGGGAACAGGCGATCTGTTCGACCTTGTCGGGCGTGATCCCGGTCTCTTCCTCCAGCTCGCGCAGCGCCGCGTCCCAGGCCGCCTCGTCCTCGTCCAGCCCGCCCTGGGGCATCTGCCATGCGTCGGCGTCATTATCGATGCGCGCCGCGGCAAACGCCTTGCCCTCTCGATTGAGGAGCATGATGCCGACCCCGCGGCGGTAGAGATGGTCGTCGTCGGTCATGGCGCTTCTTAGCGGGCTTTCCACGGCGGGGAAGACTTCCTGCGGGTGGTTAGCTCGCCTTCGCCAAATCGCGGTGGAGCTGACGTATAGGCTCAGCAAGGATATCTGCGTTCGCGCGGTAGGTCGCAATTGCGGCCAGGTGCCAATGGAGCTCGCCAACGAGGTCTGGCCGTTGCCTCAGCGCGCTCGCCGTCCTGGCGGCCAAAGCCGGCTCGATTTTCAGCGCACATCTCGGTGGAAGGACAATGTAAACCGCACCTTGCTTGCCGCGGACATTGCGATCCCCGCATTCCGCGCGAATCTGATCCTGGACCTCAATCGGAATGACTCGGCGGACCTGTTCCCGATAAGGCGTTGCTACGGCCTGGAACTCAACCGGTGCATAGTCGGCCGTCATGACCAGTTCCAGATTTCGGCGAATGTTGGAATCATCAATATTGCGCAACTGATCGCCGCCGAAGGTCAGCGACCAACTGTCGGCATTGATGCCGATCGCGGTAATTTGGCTGGCCTGATAGGCAGCAATGACGAACTGTCCGTCGCTGATGGTTGGGCTGCGCTGCCAGCCGGCAAACGCCTGGTCGGCATATCGGCGACTGACAGAATAATAGGGCACGATGTTGTCGAAGAACTCGATCTGCGATTGGAGTTCGGGAACGAGCTGGAAGAGCATGCGCTCGGTCGCTTGCCTTTCCAGCCGCTGCTGGTTCCAATTGGCCACCTGCGTACCGATGAAAACGCCGATGACGACGATCAGGAACTCGATTCCGATCGCGGTCCAGTTCTGGGCACGCAGATTCTCGGTCAGTCGACGCAGGATCATGGGCTTGCCCCTCAAACCTCACCTTGCCCGCGCCGGATGGGAAAGGGAAGGCGGGGCGGGGCCAGGAGCAATCCATGACGAAATGGTAGCGCAGGCGGCGAGTGGGGCTTAAAGGGGTTCCAAGACGAAACCCATTGCTTTGAAGGGCGCGTTCGTGGCCACCGCCACCCATGTTCTGACACCGGAAGAATCCGAAGCGCAGCCGCCCCGGGAGGCCGTTGTCGTCCGCTTTGCCGGCGACAGCGGCGACGGCATGCAGCTGACTGGCGGCCAGTTCACCTTGTCGACCGCGCTGGCCGGCAACGACCTTGCCACTTTCCCTGATTTTCCGGCCGAGATCCGGGCGCCGCAGGGCACGACCTTCGGCGTCTCCGCCTTCCAGATCAACTTCGGCAGCTGCGCCATCGACACCGCCGGCGACCAGCCGGACGTGCTGGTGGCGATGAACCCGGCGGCGCTGAAGGTGAACGTCAAGGCGCTGCGCGAAGGCGGGCTGATCATCGCCGACGAGGGCGAGTTCACGGCCCGCAACCTCGCCAAGGCGGGCTATGACGCCAACCCGCTGGAAGACGGCAGCCTGGTGAAATGGCAGCTGGTCCATTTCAACATCTCGCAGCTGACCCTCGATGCGGTGAAGCCCTTCGGCCTCGGCAACAAGGAAGCCCTGCGCTGCAAGAACATGTGGACGCTGGGCCTGGCCCTGTGGATGTTCGACCGCGAACGCCAGCCGATCGTCGACTGGCTGAAGGCCAAGTTCGCCAAGGCGCCGGAACTGGCCGAGGCCAATATCGCCGCCCTCAACGCCGGCCATGCCTATGGCGAAACCACCGAGATGGGCGGCCAGGTGCACCAGCGCCATCTCGACGCCGCGCCGGCCGAGCCCGGCCTCTACCGCACCGTCACCGGCGCCGAGGCGCTGGGCATCGGCCTGGTTGCCGGTGCCCAGCTGGCCGGGCTCGACATGTTCTTCGGCTCCTACCCGATCACGCCGGCCAGCCCGCTCCTGCACCATTTGTCGCGGCTGAAAGAGTTCGGCATCACCACCTTCCAGGCGGAGGACGAGATCGCCGCCATCTGCGCCGCCATCGGCGCCTCTTATGCCGGCCAGCTTGGGGTCACTTCCTCGTCGGGCCCGGGCATCGCGCTGAAGACCGAGGCGATCGGGCTGGCAGTGATGACCGAATTGCCCCTGGTCATCGTCAATTCGCAGCGCGGCGGCCCGTCGACCGGCCTGCCGACCAAGACCGAGCAGTCGGACCTCTACCAGGCGGTCTATGGCCGCAATGCCGATGCGCCGCTGCCGGTGATCGCCGCCCGTTCGCCGGCCGACGCCTTCGAATGCGCGATCGAGGCTTGCCGCATCGCCACTCGCTACATGACCCCGGTGATGCTGCTGACCGACGGCTATATCGCCAATGCCGCCGAGCCGTGGAAGGTGCCGGACATGAGCGGGTTCGAACCGTTCCCGGTTGTATTCCATGATGCGCCGCCGGCGGAAGGCGAGGGCGTCATGCCCTATGCCCGCAATGAAGAGCTGGCGCGGCCGTGGATCCGGCCCGGGACTCCCGGCCTCGAGCATCGCATCGGCGGCATCGAGAAGGCGCCGGGCTCCGGCAATATCGACTATTCGCCCGAGGCCCATGCCGAGATGACGCGCATCCGCGCCACCAAGGTCGCCAATGTCGCCAATTCGATTCCCGACCAGGACGTCTGCCTCGGTGAGGCCGGCGCGGCGCTGGCCATCGTCGGCTGGGGCTCGACCTACGGGCCGATCCACCAGGCCGTGCGGCGGGCGCGGGCGAAGGGCCTCGACGTCGCCCACGTCCACATCCGCCACATCGCGCCGATGCCGAAGAACATGGGCGAATTGCTCAAGGGCTTCGGCAGGATCGTCGTGCCGGAGATGAATTCCGGCCAGTTGAAGACCGTGCTGCGCGACCTGTTCCTGGTCGACGCGCAGTCGATGACCAAGGTCTCGGGCCAGCCCTTCACCATCGCCGAGATCAAGGCGCGGATCGAGGAGGCCATGCGATGAAACCGATCAACGCCTGGCCGCTGATCGCCTGCCTGCTGATCGTCCTGTTCCTGATCGCCTGGTGGGGTGGATATCTGTCATGAACGAACTGACCCCGATCGCACCGACCACCGCCAAGGATTGGGCCAGCGACCAGGAGGTCCGCTGGTGCCCCGGCTGCGGCGACTATGCGGTGCTCAAAGCCGTGCAGCGGACCATGCCCGACCTCAATGTCGCGCGGGAAAAGACGGTGTTCGTCTCCGGCATCGGCTGCTCCAGCCGCTTCCCCTATTACATGGCGACCTACGGCTTCCACACCATCCACGGCCGCGCGCCGGCCTTCGCCACCGGCATCAAGCTCGCCAATCCGGAGCTCGACGTCTGGATCATCACCGGCGACGGCGATGCCCTGTCGATCGGCGGCAACCACACGATGCACGTGCTGCGCCGCAACCTCGACTGCCAGATCCTGCTGTTCAACAATGAGATTTACGGCCTGACCAAGGGCCAATATTCGCCGACCAGCCGGGTGGGCACGCGCAGCCCGTCGACACCGTTCGGGTCGGTCGACCGGCCGGTCACGCCCTGCATGTTCGCGCTTGGCTCCGGCGCGCGCTTCATCGCGCGAGGCATCGACGTCCACAAGAATTTGCCGGATGTGCTCAAGGCCGCGCACGCCCACCGCGGCGCCAGCTTCGTCGAAATCTTCCAGAACTGCGTCGTCTACAACGACGACGTCTTCGCCGGCTTTACCGCCCGCGACGTCGCGGCCGAACAGCAATTGTGGCTGACGGCGGGGGAGAAGATGCTGTTCGCCGGCGGCGCCAAGGGCCTGGCGCTCGACACCGAGCGGCTGGTGCTCAAGGTGGTCGATGGCGACGACCCGGCGGTGCTGGTCCACGACCCGAAGAACAAGGGCATCGCCGGCATGCTGATCGAATTGCCCCAGGGCTTCCCGATGGCGCTGGGCGTCATCTACGAAGATCCGCGGCCGACTTTCGAAAGCGCGGTGGTCGAGCAGAACCAGGCCGCTGCGGCCGGCAAGAAGCCCGACCTGCAGGCGCTCGTCGCCAAGGGGCAAAGCTGGATGGTCGGCAAGGAGCCGAGGGCGCTCTGACCGTGGCATCGCGCGGCGCGCATCTCGTCAAGGCCGACAAGGGGTTCGCCACCGGCGATTTCGCCTTGCTGAAGCCGCTATCGCCGGCCTTCCGTCGGGTGCTCGACAAGGTCGATGCCGGCCTGCTGCAAGGTGGAATCGAAGCCACGCTCCCCGACGGATCGCGCCGCCGCCTCGGTTTCCGCACCGACGGGCCGGTCGCAATTGTCCGCCTGCACAGTTGGCGGGCGATGCTTCGCCTCGCCACCTCCGGTTCGGTCGGCTGGTACAAGGCGTGGGAAAAGGGCGAATGGGACAGCCCCGACCCCGTGCCCCTGTTCGACCTGTTCATGCGCAACGGCCGGGCGCTGGGCGAGGTCGGCCGCGCCAAGAGCCTGTGGCGGCTTGTCAACCGCGCCGCCCATGCCGTGCGCAAGAACACGCCGATCGGCGCCAGGCGCAACATCCAGGCGCATTACGACCTCGGCAACGACTTCTATGCCGCCTGGCTCGACAGGAGCATGACCTATTCGAGCGCGGTGTTCGCGAAGGGCGACACCCTGGCCCAGGCCCAGGAACGCAAGCTCAAGCTTCTCCTCGATCGCCTGCACATCAAGCCCGGCCAGCGGCTGTTGGAGATCGGCTGCGGCTGGGGCAGCCTCGCCGAGATCGCCGCCCGCGACTATGGTGCCAGGGTCGTCGGCCTGACGCTGTCGGAAGAACAGAAGGCTTATGCCGACAAGCGCCTGGAGAAGGCCGGGCTCGCCGGCAAGGTCGAGATCCGGCTCGCCGATTATCGCGAGCTGGGCGAGCGTTTCGACGCCGTCGCCTCGGTGGAAATGGTCGAGGCGGTCGGCCAGGAATATTGGGACGACTACCTTGCCGCCATCAGCCGCGCCCTGTCGCCCGGTGGAAGCGCCGCGTTGCAGCTCATCTCGATGGATCCCGCTCTGTTCGACGGCTATGCCGCCAGCCCCGACTTCATCCAGACCTACATCTTCCCGGGCGGCATGCTGGTCCACGAGCCGCGCTTCGCGGCCATCGCCGGCAGCCACGGCCTAAGCTGGGAGGACCGCATCGGCTACGGCCAGCATTATGCCGAGACGCTGAAGGCCTGGCGCCAGCGCTTCGACGCCGCGGTCAAGCGCGGGCGCCTCAATGGCTTCGGCGAAGAGTTCCACCGCCTGTGGCGCTATTATTTGATGTATTGCGAGGGCGGCTTTCGCGGGCAAGGTATCGACGTTGCCCAGGTGACGATGGTCAGGGGTGCCTGACCATCGTCGGCTTGGGCCTCATTAGCCTGGGATCGACACCGCGTCGGTGACGTGGATGACGCCGTTGGACTGCATCAGGTCGGCGGCGGTGACGGTCGCCGCGCCACCCTTGGCGTCGACGATCATGACCTTGCCGCCAACCAGGCGCGCCGTCAGCGTGCCGCCCTGGACGGTCGTCAGCGTGGCGCTGCCGCCGCCGGCATTGATCTGCTTGACGAGATCCTTGGCGGATACGCGTCCCGGTACGACATGATAGGTCAGCACGGCCGTCAGCGTGTCGCGATTGGCCGGCTGCAGCAGCGTCTCGACGGTGCCTGCCGGCAGCTTGGCGAAAGCCGCGTCGGTCGGCGCGAACACCGTGAAGGGGCCCTTTGACGACAAGGTCTCGACAAGGCCGGCAGCCTTGACGGCGGCGACCAGGGTCTGGTGGTCGCTCGAGGCAGCGGCGGTGGCGACGATGCTGTTGGCGGACTTGCCGCCGCCGGCGATGGACGGCGAGCTGATAGTCAGTAATGCTGCGGCGGATGCGGCGAAAAGGGTGAGCGTGCGCATGGAAGACTCCTTGGGTTGGGGTCTCCCGGCCTAGGACCGTGCTAGGGCGCTGCCCATACGGCCTTTGGTTCAGGCCCTGCCGGTCAGCGCCAGAGCTGCAGGGAACGGATGGCGGCGGGGACATCGGCATTGTCCTCGGGCCTCGACAGGACACGTTCGACCAGCCGCCACTGGCGGCGGATCTTGCCCTTGCGCCACAGGTCGGTGACCCAATAGCGCCCCGACCAGTCATGTCCGTCCATGCTGACCTTCATCTCCAGCTGGGTCGCAAAAATGACGAGCGAGCCGAGGTTGCGGACGTAGATGTCGCCGAAGCGGTAGGACCGGCACTGGAGCCGCTTGGGCGCGGCATCGATCCAGCTCTTGAAATCCAGGATGGCGCTCGGCTTGGATCCCATCACCATCCGGAAGTTGCGGGAGGTCAGCGCCTTCAGGGCGGCTATGTCGCCGGACACCCAGGCGCGCATCCAGCGATGCTCCATCGTCTCGATCACTGCAGACAGGTCGGCCATGCGCTCTACGCCTCCACTCGTACCCGCTCGCCGCTCTTCGCCTCGCCGAGCAAACGTTCGACGATCGCCTTGGCCGCCACGTCCGGGGCCTTGACCGTGCTCGGCTCCTCGCCCGGGAAGGCCAGCTGGCGCATGCGCGTGCGGGTCGCGCCGGGGTCGACCAACTGGACGCGGATGCGGCCGCTGTGCTCGGTCTCGTCGGCATAAGCGAGCACCAGGGTCTCGAGCGCCGCCTTGCTGCTCCCATAGGCGCCCCAGAAGGCGCGCGGCTCGCGGCCGACCGAGGAGGTGACGGCGATGATGTCGGCTTTCTCGGCTCGCCGGATCAAAGGGTCGAAGGCCGCGATCAGCGCCTGCGGAGCAAGCAGATTGGTTGCCAGCACCTTCGCATATTCCTTGGCGTCGATATGCTCGACAGGCGTCAGGCTGCCGAGCATCGCCGCGTTGAGGACGAGGATGTCGAGCGCCGGCCAGCGCTCGGCGACGGCGGCCGCCAGCTTGGCGATGGCTTCGCTTTGGGTGATGTCGAGCGGGGCGATGGTGGCGCTGCCGCCGGCCTCGTGGATGCGCTGCTCGACTTCCTCCAGCGCCTTGGCGGTGCGGGCGACGAGAACAACATGGGCGCCGGCCTCGGCCAGCGCCTCGGCGGTGGCGGCGCCGATGCCGCGGCTGGCGCCGGTGACGAGCGCAAGCTTGCCGGCGAGGGGTTTCGATTCGGTCATGGCCGCCGCCTTTAGCGGCTTGCGACGAGGGAAAGCGAGCCGCTCTTTTCCTTCTCGGCAACGTCGGTCAGCGTCGTCGGATAATCGCCGGTGAAGCAGGCGTCGCAGCGCTGCGGGTTGGCCGGGTCGCGCGTGTCGCCGAGCGCGCGGTAGAGGCCGTCGATCGAGATGAAGGCAAGGCTGTCGGCGTTGATATAGTCGCGCATGGCATCGACGTTCATCTGGGCGGCAAGCAGCTTGGCGCGCTCCGGCGTGTCGACGCCGTAGAAGCAGCTGTGCCTGGTCGGCGGCGAGGCGATGCGCATATGGACTTCCCGCGCGCCCGCATCGCGCATCATCTGGACGATCTTCACGCTCGTCGTTCCGCGCACGATGCTGTCGTCGATGAGGACGATCTTCTTGCCGGCGATCAGCGCCGAATTGGCGTTGTGCTTCAGCTTGACGCCCAGGTGCCGGACGTCCTGGCTCGGCTGGATGAAGGTCCGCCCGACATAGTGGGAGCGGATGATGCCGAGCTCGAAGGGAATGCCCGATTCCTGGCTGAAGCCGATGGCCGCGGGCACGCCGCTGTCGGGGACCGGAACGACATAATCGGCCTCGACCGGCGCTTCCCGCGACAGCTCGGCGCCGATCTTCTTGCGGACCTCATAGACCGACGAGCCCTCGATGATGCTGTCGGGCCGCGAGAAATAGACGTGCTCGAAGATGCATGGCCGGGGCTCGGCCTTGGCGAAGGGACGGAAGGACCGCAGCCCGTCGTCGTTGACCAGCACGACTTCGCCCGGCTCGATCTCGCGCACGAACTTGGCGCCGATGACGTCGAGCGCGACGCTTTCGCTGGCGAAGATGGTCGAATGGCCGAGCTTGCCCATGACCAGGGGCCGGATGCCGAGCGGGTCGCGGCAGGCGACCAGTCCCTGGCTCGTCAGCACCAGCAAGGCATAGGCGCCTTCGACCTGCTTGAGCGCGTCGGTCAGCCGGTCGAGCTGGGTCGAGCAGGACGAGGTTGCGACGAGATGGATGATGACCTCGGTGTCGCTGCTCGACTGGAAGATCGACCCGCGGCGGTTGAGCGTCTTCCTCAGCGTCATGGCGTTGGACAAATTGCCGTTGTGGGCGACGGCGAAGCCGCCCTCGGCCAAGTCGGCGAACAGCGGCTGGATGTTGCGCAGGCCCGACTCGCCGGTGGTTGAATAGCGGACGTGGCCGATGGCCGCCCGCCCGGCGAGCTTCTTCATGACCGCATCACTGTCGAAATTGCCGGCGACATGGCCCATTGCCCGATGGGAATGGAATTGCGCGCCGTCCAAGCTGGTGATGCCCGCAGCCTCCTGGCCCCGATGCTGCAGCGCGTGCAGGCCGAGCGCGACGAAGCTGGCCGCATCCTCAGCGCCCCAGATACCGAAAATGCCGCACTCCTCGTGCAGCTTGTCGTCGTCGAAAGGATTGGTGGTCAGCATGTCGAGCAAGCGAATCCCCGGCTTTTGAGCCATATAGGGGAGGCTTTGCCGTTTGTCCCGTTCCGGCTTGAAGCGCCGGCGGTTTCCGGCGACGAGTGGCGGATGCGCTTCCTGCCACTCCTCCTCCTGCTCGCTGCCTGTTCGCCGCAGGCCGCCGACCAACCGCCTCAGCGCGAGCTTCTTGCCGGTGAGGGCCGCGACCGCCTGTGCCTGGCCGGCGACCGCGGCGGCTTCATCACCTATGGCAAGGGCAACGCCAATTGCTCGGTTCGCGGCCGCGTCGAGCGCGCCGGCGGGAAGCTGCTGGCGATCATTCCCGATGGCGATGCCGATTGCCGGATCGCCGCGCGGGAGGCGGACGACACGGTCCGCCTCGGCAAGGCGGATGCCGCCTGTGCCTATTATTGCGGCCCGGGCGCCGACTTTGCCGGCAGGGCCTTCGCCAAGAGCGACGCGGCCACGCCGGCAGTTGACTTCGCCGGCGATCCGCTCTGTTGATCGGCAAAATTGGGTTTCAAAGAGGAACGGACATGCCCAGCTACACCGCCCCCGTCCGCGACACGCGTTATGTGATCGACCACATCGTCGGCCTGCACAACCATTCCAACCTGCCCGGCTTCGCCGACGCCACTCCCGACATGGTCGAGGCGATCCTCACCGAGGGCGCTCGCTTCTGCGAGGAGGTGCTGCAGCCGCTGAACCGGGTCGGCGATGAAAAAGGCTGCGTCCGCCACGACGACGGCTCGGTGACGACGCCGCCCGGCTTCAAGCAGGCCTGGGACCAGTTCGTCGCCAACGGCTGGACCACCCTGTCGGCGCCGCAGGAGTTTGGCGGCCAGGGCCTGCCGCACGTCGTTTCCACCGCGATCGCCGAATATCTCTGCTCATCCAACCACAGCTTCGAGATGTACAACGGCCTCACCCAGGGGGCGATCGCCTCGATCCTCATCAAGGGCTCCGACGAGCAGAAGGCGCAATATTTGCCGAACATGATCGCCGGCAAATGGACCGGGACGATGAACCTGACCGAGCCGCACTGCGGCACCGACCTCGGCCTGCTGAAAAGCCGCGCCGACCCGCAGGCGGACGGCAGCTACAGGATCACCGGCACCAAGATTTTCATTTCCTCGGGCGAGCATGACCTGGCCGAGAACATCATCCACCTGGTTCTCGCCAAGATCGCCGGCGCGCCCGACAATGTGAAGGGCATTTCCCTGTTCATCGTGCCCAAGTTCCTGGTCAATGAAGACGGCAGCCTGGGCGCGCGCAACGCCGTCACCTGCGGCTCGATCGAGCACAAGATGGGCATCCACGGCAATTCGACCTGCGTGCTCAATTATGACGGCGCCACCGGCTATCTGGTCGGCGAGCCGGAGAAGGGCCTGGCGGCGATGTTCATCATGATGAACGCGGCGCGCCTGGGCGTCGGCCTGCAGGGCCTCGCCCAGGGCGAGGTCGCCTACCAGAACGCCGTCGCCTACGCCAAGGACCGGCGCCAGGGCCGCGCCCTGAAGGCCGAGAACCGCGATCCCGACGCCAAGGCCGACAGCCTGTTCGTCCATGCCGACGTGCGGCGGATGCTGATGGAGGCCAAGGCGTTCAACGAGGGTGCCCGGGCGCTGATCCTGTGGGGCGCGATGCAGGTCGATTTGTCGCGCAAGTCGCCCGACGAGGCGCAGCGGCAGGCCGCCGACGACCTCGTCTCTCTGCTCACTCCGGTCATCAAGGGCTATCTGACCGACAAGGGCTTCGAAGCCGCGGTCAACGCCCAGCAGGTGTTCGGCGGCCACGGCTATATCCGCGAATGGGGCATGGAGCAGTTCGTCCGCGACGCCCGCATCGCCCAGATCTACGAAGGCACCAACGGCATCCAGGCGATGGACCTGGTCGGCCGCAAGCTGGGCAAGGACGGCGGCCGCGGCGTGCGCCTGTTCTTCGAGACCGTGTCCGGCGACATCGCCGAGGCCCGGGCCGCCGGCGACCCGGCGGGCATCGCCGGCCCGCTCGAGTTGGCGCTCGGCGAGTTGCAGTCGGCGACGATGTGGCTGGCGCAGCATGGCATGGCCGATCCCGACAATGCCGGCGCCGGCGCCTATGCCTACATGCAGCTGATGGGCATGGTCGCGCTTGGCTGGATGTGGCTGAAGATGGCCGCCGCTTCGGCTCGCCTGAAAGATGAGGCGGGCGAGGACCGCGCCTTTCATGAGACCAAGATCGCGACCGCGCGCTTCTATGCGTCGCGGGAGTTGGTCGGTGCACAGGCCTTGCGGCGCAAGGTCGAGGCGGGCGCGGAGTCGGTGATGGCGCTGCCGGTCGAGGCCTTCTAGCCTATTCGCCGACTGCCTTGTCGACATACCACGGGCGCAGCATTTGCACCTCGTTCGGCTTGTCGCGCTTGGGGGCTAGCCGCGAAAGGTCGAACGGCTCGCTGAACTGCATTCCGAACCGGCTCGCCTGGGCCCAGCGAACGGTACCCGCCACCGGTCCGACCCCGACGATGTCGAGCGTCAGCTGGGTGCCGGGCGCGACGGCCTCCTCGCATTCGACCAGGGCGCCCATGGCCGAGATGTTGCGCAGGCGAATCTCCTGGGTGCGGCCGTTGATGGCGGTAATGGCGCGCCGCATCAGCATCTGGCGCGGCTCGCGGCTGCAGGCATAGCCGTCGGCTTCGACCGACGCCTTTGCGGCATATTCCATCGCCGTCGCGGCATCGCCGGGCCGGCCGAAGATGAAGCCCTGGACCTGGCCGACGCCAAGCTCACGGATGAGCTGCAGCTCGTCGTGAGTTTCGACGCCCTCCGCGGTCGTGTCCATGCCGAGGCTCTCGGCCAGGCTGACGATGGCCTTGATGATCGCCGAGTTGCGGCTGCCCGGGGCGGCGGCGCCGCGCACGAAGCTCTGGTCGATCTTGATCTTGTCGAACGGCGCCTTCTTCAGATAGCCAAGCGAGGAATAGCCGGTGCCGAAGTCGTCGAGCGCCAGCCGCACGCCGAGCGCCTTCAAATTGGCGAACGTCTCGTCGGTCGCATTGCTGTCGGCCAGGAACACGCCCTCGGTAATTTCCAGCTCAAGCCGTTCGGCGCGCAGCTTGGTCTCGCCCAGCGCCGCCGCGACGGTTTCGACGATGTTCGGGTTGTTGAACTGGATCGGCGACAGGTTGACGGCCACCCGCACCGTATCCGGCCAGCTGGCGGCGTCCTTGACCGCGGTCTTGAGGACGAAGGTGCCGATCTTCTCGATCATCCCGCACTCCTCGGCCAGCGGGATGAACTTGTCGGGGCCGATCGGCCCGCGCGCCGGGTGGTTCCAGCGCACCAGCGCCTCGAAGCCGCAGACGTCCTCGCCGGTGGTGCGGACGATCGGCTGGTAGGCGACCCACAATTCGCCGCGGTCGAGGGCCTGGCGAAGGTCGTTTTCCAGGACCTGGCGGTCCGACGCCTCGGAATGCATCGACTGCTCGTAGAAGCAATGCTTGCCGCGCCCTGCCGCCTTGGCGGCGTAAAGCGCCAGGTCGGCGTTGCGGATCATGGCGTCGGCGCAGGCGCGGCCGGGGTCGCCGATGGCGATGCCGACCGAGGCGCCGATGGTCACCTTGTGCCCCTCGATCATATAGGGACGCGACACCTGCTCGATCAGGGTGCGGGCCAGCGATTCCAGCAGGCCGGTCTCGACGATTCCGGGCAGGACCGCCTTGAACTCGTCGCCGCCAAGCCGGCCGACCTGGCCGTGGTTGCCCATCACCAGCTTCAGCCGGTCGGCGACCTGGCGCAGCAGGGCATCGCCGATCGGGTGGCCAAGCGTGTCGTTGACGTTCTTGAAGCGGTCGAGGTCGATCAGGAACAGGGCGCAGCCCTTTTGCCGCCGCGACGCGTTGCGCAGCGCTTCGTCCAGGGTCTGGCGCATCATCGCCCGGTTGGGCAGGCCGGTCAGCGAATCGAAGCGCGCCAGCCGGCTGATTTCCTGCTCGGTGCGGCGCTGTTCGGTCAGGTCGGCGCCGATGCCGCGGAAGCCCATGAAGCGGCCCTGCTCGTCGAAGATCGGGTTGCCCGACAGCGACCAGTGGATGTCCTCGTTGGTGGCGGCGCGGACGACGACGTCGGCGAATGGGAAGCGCGCCGACAGATGGAAGCCCAGCGTCTTGTGCTCTTCGCCGCTCTGGCCATGGCTGGTGTCGACCGACAGCAAGTCGGTGAACTGCCGGCCTAGCAATTCCTCGCGGCTGCAATGGAAGTCGTCGGCCAGCTGGTGCGAAACATAGGAGAGGGTCCCAAGATGGTTGGTCTCCCAGAACCAGCCGCGGCCGGAGCCTTCGAATTCGTGGACGAAGTGCAGCGCCTTGCGGGCTTCCTCGTCCAGCGCCCGCCGGCGGCGCGCGCCGGCCATCATCGTCCGCGAGCTGGCGATCGAATAGCCGACCACCGCTACCGCCAGCATCATCAGCGCGCCGACCAGCAGGGGCTCGCCGGCGAAGAAGACGGCGGCGCCGACCGCGACGATGGCATTGGCGATCGACCCGGCGGGCGAATGCAGCGCGACCATGGTCGACACCGCCAGCCCGACGCCAAGCGCCATGTTGGCGATCTGGTCGGCCGAAGCGTGCGAGCCCTGGTGAGCGGTGGCGGTGAAGAGCATCCACAGCAGCCCGGTGCCGCCCAGGGCGATGCAGACGGCGCGGGTGACCTGGTGGGCGGGAAGGTTGCCGGCGGCGCTGATCCGCATCAGCAGCGCCAAGGCGCCGTCGGCGACCAGCAGCACGGCCAGCAGGATGATCGGCAGGATCATCGCCCCCAGCGACGACTGCGCCAGGCAATGGATGAGCAGCCCGGCGCCCCAGATGGCGTGGCCCGCGGCCAGCAGCATCGGCGCGTGGTTGAACATCGCCACGCGTTTTTCGGCCAGCGCCTGGTCGTCGGGATCGAAGGCGCGCTTGAGGTCGAAGGTGACAAGGTCGCCGATCGACGCCCGGCCGGCGTTGGCCGGCTTTTCCTTCATGCCCCCCGCGAATTGAGTTCTGCGCATCAGTTCCCCACACTCGAGACCCATTGAGACTCGCGAGTGCGCTTATGCGCGCGAAGTTGTTAACAGGCGGTCAAACCGATGGGGTTAGGGCGCCATTAGCGATGATTTTTCAGTCCGGGTCGCGCCTCGATCTTCACCGGCTATGGCTATTGGCCCGGTCTCCCGCCTCGCCTCGATGAACCAGCGCTTCGCCCGCGGAGTCTGGGCTATTCGAGCTCGGACCTTTATGGAGGCTGCCCCATGGCCCGGCTGGCGCGTCTGGTTCTGCCCGACATCCACTATCATGTGACGCAGCGCGGCAGCCGCCGGTAAATACGGCAGGGGGGGCGGAGAATTGAGTGCTTTATGGCGACTGTCACCGTAATCTAAGGAAAGACCATGCGCTTCATGATGCTCGCCTGCATATGCGCAGTCGCGACCGGCTGCGAAAACCGAATTGAGCCCTGTCTTCAAGACAAGCTGTTTTGCGCGGCGCCGGATCGCTGGGAGAGTTTGGCAGAAAGGAGATCAACCGAGGAACTGATGCGTCTGCAGATAATAAACTGGAACTATTACAAGCCACCGTCAGAGGCATTTGCACGCGTGCTTGGCCGCCGAAAGGAGGCCGCTTTGGACGAACTTATCCCAACTATGAGGAGCAATGGCAAGTATCAGTCGGACCTCTTTTTTATGCCTGTTGTGTCGCAGGTCGTCGACAATGGATTTGCTTTTTGCAGAAGTTCCTATCCAGCGTTGATCCTCCAGGAAATCCGGAACGAAGAGTCAAAAAAACACGCGCAGCGTAAATTCGCGGAGGTGTGCGAGTTACACAACTAATTGGATTACGGTGACAGTCGGATTATGGTGACAGTCGCCATAAAGCACGCGGATTACGGTGACAGTCGGATTGCGGTGACAGGATTACGGTGACAGTCGCCATAAAGCACGCAATTCGGAAATTCGGATTATCCCCCAAATCGAGAAAATCCTGTCCTACAGCCCCCGTCCCGTGCCAGCCTCGGTTCGATGGACACCGCGCGCCTTTTCCAGCCAACATGCCTTCGCGGGCTTCGGCGGGAAGCAGTCCCTAACTTCACAAAAATGGTCGCTGACTCCACGCATTTAGTGAATTTAAGGGGGAGCTCAGCCTTCCTCGGGCAAGAAGTCGGGAACCGACAGATAGCGCTCGCCGGTGTCGTAATTGAAGGTCAGCACGCGCGGGTTGCCGCCGAGCTCGGGCAGCTTCTGGGCGACGGCGGCCAGAGCGGCGCCGGACGAGATGCCGACCAGCAGACCTTCCTCGCGCGCGCAGCGGCGGGCCATGTCCTTGGCGTCCTCCGGCGCCACCTGGATGATGCCGTCCATCAGCTCCAGGTTCATGATCGCGGGAACGAAGCCGGCGCCGATGCCCTGGATCGGGTGGGGCGAGGGCGCGCCGCCGCTGAGCACCGGCGACAGGGTCGGCTCGACCGCGAAGACCTTGAGGTTCGGCCATTGCGCTTTCAGCACCTCGGCGCAGGCGGTGATGTGGCCGCCGGTGCCGACGCCGGTGATCAGGGCGTCCAAGGGCCGGTCGCCAAAGTCGGCGAGGATCTCTCGGGCGGTGGTGCGGCGATGGACCTCGAGGTTGGCGGGGTTCTCGAACTGCTGCGGCATCCAGCTGTTCGGCGTTGCCGCGATCAGCTCCTCGGCGCGGGCGATGGCACCCTTCATGCCCTTCTCGCGCGGGGTCAGGTCGAACTCGGCGCCGAACGCCAGCATCAGCCGGCGGCGCTCGATTGACATGCTGTCGGGCATGACCAGCACCAGTCGGTAGCCCTTGACCGCCGCGACCATGGCGAGGCCAATGCCGGTGTTGCCGCTGGTCGGCTCGATGATGGTGCCGCCGGGCTTCAATTTGCCGCTGCGTTCGGCGTCCTCGATCATCGACAGGGCGATTCGGTCCTTGATGGACCCGGCGGGGTTCGACCGCTCCGACTTGACCCAGACTTCGGCCTTGCCTTCGAACAACCGGTTGAGCCGGATGTGCGGGGTGTTGCCGATGGTCTCGAGGACGCTGTTGGCCTTCATGCGGGCTTCTCCTCCATGATCGCCTCGGCGAGCGCGGTTGGCGGCGGGTCGAAGGTCCGCGCGCGCCTGAGTTCGGGGAACAGATACGTCCAAAGGCCGGCGATTCCCATAGCCGCTGCGCCGCCGGCGACGACCGCCGCGACCGGGCCGAGGATGGCGGCGGCCACGCCCGACTGCAGCTCGCCGAGCTCGTTGGAGGCGGAGATGGCGAGGCCCGAGACCGCCGACACTCGGCCGCGCATGGCATCGGGGGTGTGGAGCTGGACGAGGCTGGAGCGGACGTAGACGCTGAGCATGTCGAACCCGCCGAGGAGGGCGAGCACGAGCAGGGACAACGGCATCGACCGCGACAGTCCGAAGGCGATGGTCATGGCCCCGAAGGCGGCGACCGAGAGGAGCATCTTGATGCCGACGTTCCGCTTCAAGGGCGCGAAGGCGTACCAGATGGCGACGATGGCGGCGCCGACGGCCGGTGCGGCGCGCAGCAGGCCGAGCCCTTCCGTGCCGACATGGAGGATGTCGCGGGCATAGACGGGCAGCATGGCCGTCGCCCCGCCCAGCAGCACGGCGAACAGGTCGAGGGTGATGGCGCCGAGCAGGAAGCGGTGGTGGCGGACGTAGGTGACGCCCTCGACCATCTGCCGCACCGGGTGCCGCTCGCCGGCGATAGGCGGCGGCACGACGCGGCGGATCGGGACGAGGGCGATCATCGCCAATCCCATCAGCGCCGCTGCCGCCCAATAGGGGGCGGACGGCGAGGCGGCGTAGAGGAAGCCGCCGATCGCCGGGCCGGCAACCGATCCGGTCTGCCAGGCGATCGAGCTCATGGCGATCGCCTTGGGCAGCTGGGCGGCGGGCACGATATTGGGTGCGATCGCCGCCATCGCCGGGTTGACGAACACCCGGGCGATGCCGTGCAGCGCGGCAAAGGCGAACAGCAGGGGCAGGGTCAGCGCGTCCTGATGCGTCAGCCATCCCAGCGCCAGGGCGACCAGCATGTCGATGGCATTGGCCAGGCCCGCAACCGTCCGCCGCTCGAAACGGTCGGCGACCCAGCCGGCGAGAGGGGTCAGCAGGGCTATCGGCACGAATTGCGCCAGGCCGAGCAGTCCGATCTGGAAGCTCGCCTCCTTGATCGACATGCCATAGTCGGTGCGGGCGACGTCGTAGACCTGGTAGCCGATGATGACGACCATCCCCATCGTCGCCAGCACCGCCGCGAAGCGCGCCGTCCAGTAGTACCGGAAATCGGGAATCCGCAGCGGTTCGGGCAATGACAGCATGGCCTCCGCGCCTAGCGGTCGCTTATCGCCTCGACAAGCCGACCTGCCTTGCTAGGAAACAGGGAATGGCAAAGCTCAAGACCCGATATGTCTGCCAGGCCTGCGGCTCGGTCTCGATGCGCTGGCAGGGCCAGTGCCCCGATTGCGCCGAGTGGAACACGCTGGTGCAGGAAGCAGCGGTCGCCAGCATCTTTGCCGCCAAGCACGACCTGTCCGCCGGCGGCCAGGCGGTCACCCTCGTCAGCCTCGATGCGGAAGTGGCGCTGCCCGAGCGGCTGGCGACCGGCATCGCGGAATTCGACCGGGCGATCGGCGGCGGCATCGTTCCCGGCTCGGCAATGCTGGTTGGCGGTGATCCGGGCATCGGCAAGTCGACCTTGCTGCTGCAGGTCGCCGCCCGGCTCGGCGCGGCGGGGCTTCGGGTCGTCTACGTCTCCGGCGAGGAAGCGGCCAACCAGGTACGATTGCGGGCGCTGCGCCTCGGGCTCGGCGGTGCCTCCGTCGAACTCGCCGCGGCGACCTCGGTCCGCGACATTCTGACCACATTGGGCAACGGCGAGCCGCCGGCCCTGCTGGTGATCGATTCCATCCAGACCATGCACAGCGACCTGATCGAGGGCGCTCCCGGCACGGTCAGCCAGGTCCGCGCCTCGGCGCAGGAGCTGGTGCGTTTCGCCAAGCAGCGCGACACGGCCGTCGTGCTGGTCGGTCATGTCACAAAGGACGGCACCATCGCCGGCCCGCGCGTGCTTGAGCATATGGTCGACACGGTGCTGAGCTTCGAGGGCGAGCGCAGCCACCAGTACCGCATCCTGCGCGCCATGAAGAACCGTTTCGGCGGCACCGAAGAGATCGGCGTCTTCGCCATGGAAGGCGGCGGCCTCGCCGAGGTCGCCAACCCGTCCTCGCTGTTCCTCACCCGCCGCGACGACCCGGTCAGCGGCACCGCCATCTTCCCGGCGCTGGAAGGTACAAGGCCGGTGCTGGTCGAAATTCAGGCGCTGACGGTCCGCCTTGCCAGCGGGGCGACGCCGCGTCGGGCGGCGGTTGGCTGGGACAGCGGGCGGCTGGCGATGATCCTGGCGGTACTGGAAGCGCGCTGCGGCATCAGCTTCGCCTCGGTCGAGGTCTATCTCAACGTCGCCGGCGGCTATCGCCTGACCGACCCCGCCGCCGACCTGGCGGTTGCCGCGGCCCTGGTTTCGGCCATGGCGGAGCGCCCGGTGCCGGCGCAAGCCGTCGTGCTCGGCGAGATCGCCCTGTCGGGCGAGGTGCGGCCGGTCGCCCATGCGGGCCTGAGGCTCAAGGAAGCCGCCAAGCTCGGCTTCGAGCAGGCGTGGGCGCCGGCCGGCACCGCCGCCGCCGACGGAATCACCGTGGCCGCGTTTGCCAACCTGCGCGCGCTCGCCGATCAGATCCTCGGTCGATAAGGGCTGGAACTTGGGCTGGGCGGCGGCTAGCCGGACGACATGACCGCACTCGACATCTTCGTCATCCTGCTGCTTGGCGGCAGCGCCATGGTCGGCTTCGTGCGCGGTTTTGCGCATGAGGTGCTGGCGCTGCTCGCATGGATCGCCGCCATCGCCGCGCTGAAGCTGCTGCACTCGCCGTTGCAGGAACAGCTGGTCTCCGCCGTCGGCACCGAGCCTGGGGCTTCGGCCGTCGCCTTCGCCTTGTTGTTCCTGCCCGTCTACATCGGCGTCAAATTGTTCGCCCGGGCGGTTGGCGGCAAGGCACGCAAGTCTATCCTCGGCCCGGTCGACCGGGTGCTGGGCGGCGGCTTCGGCATGCTCAAGGGCCTGCTCGGCGCGACGCTTTTCTTCCTGCTGGCGAACCTCGCCACCGACATGGTCTACAGCCCGCAGGCGCCGCGGCCCGACTGGATGACGAGCTCGCGAACCTATCCCTTGCTCAACGCCACCGGCCGCGCCGTGGTCGACTGGGTCGAAACCGCGCGCGGTGACGGGGACGTGGACACCGCTTCGTGATCCAGCTGCACGACACGATGGCGCGCGAGAAGCGGCCGTTCGTCCCGCAGGATGCCAAGCGCATCACCATGTATGTCTGCGGGCCGACAGTTTACGGGCGCGCGCATGTCGGCAACGCGCGTCCGGCGGTGGTGTTCGATACGCTGGCGCGGCTGATCCGCCACCAGTTCGGCGACGACAGCCTGGTTTATGCGCGCAACGTCACCGACGTCGACGACAAGATCATCGCCGCCGCCGAGGCGGAGGGCGTCGACCCGTCGGTGATCACCGACCGCTACGAACAGGCGTACCTTGAGGACATGGGTGCGCTCGGCGTCCGGCCGCCCGACATCGCCCCGCACGCGACCCGCGAAATTCCGGCGATGATCGCCATGATCGATCGGCTGATCGAACGCGGTCATGCTTATGCCGCCGATGGGCACGTGCTGTTCAACGTGCCGTCCCATGCTGACTATGGCGAGCTTTCGCGGCGCGACCGCGAGGCGATGCTGGCCGGTGCCAGGGTCGAGGTCGCGCCCTACAAGCGCGATCCGGCCGATTTCGTCCTGTGGAAACCGAGCCCGCCGGGCATCGTCGGCTGGGATTCGCCGTGGGGCAGGGGCCGGCCCGGCTGGCACATTGAATGCTCGGCGATGATCCGCGCGCATCTTGGCGAGACGATCGACATCCATGGCGGCGGCCTCGACCTCATCTTTCCGCATCACGAGAACGAGATTGCCCAGAGCCGCTGTGCCCATGGCGGCATCCCGCTGGCGCGTTACTGGGTGCACAATGGCTTCGTCGACATGGGCGCCGAGAAGATGTCCAAGTCGCTCGGCAATATCGTCACGGTCGGCGAACTGCTGAGACAAGGCCATCGCGGCGAGGTGCTGCGCCTTGCCCTGCTGTCGGCGCATTACCGCCAGCCGCTGAGCTGGACCGAATCGCTGATCGCCCAGTCGAAGACCGTGCTGGACCGGCTGTACCGGTTGGCTGGGGACGCTGAGGGGGGCGGGGCCGATGTCGAGGTCGTCGAGGCGCTCGCTGACGATCTCAATACGCCACTGGCCTTGGCAAAACTGGCTGCAATCGAAGATCCAGCGACGCTCCGGGCAAGCGCACAATTGATGGGATTGCTGTCCGGGCTCGCCGACCAATGGTTCCGGGGGGACGGAGATCAGCGGGTCGAAGGGCTGATCGCCGCCCGCGCCGACGCCAAGGCTCGCCGCGATTTCGCCGAGGCCGACCGAATCCGCGACGAACTCAAGGCCGAAGGCGTGCTCTTGGAGGACGGGCCGCAAGGGACTATTTGGCGGCGGGCGTGAATCAGCCGCTTTACACCGTCGAAATCCTCAGGCTGGCGGCCTCGATCCCGCATCTCGGCAAACTGGCGGACGCACAGGGGCAGGCGGAGGCTCGCTCGCCGACCTGCGGCAGCGTGGTTTCGGTCGAGGTCACACTCGATGGGGACGGCCGTGTCGCCGCGATCGGTCAGCAGGTCGAGGCCTGCGCCTTTGGCCAGGCCAGCGCAGCACTGATGGGGGCGCATGCGATCGGCAGGGAGGCGAGCGAAATCGACCTGACCCTGGAAGCGTTCGCCGCCTGGCTGGACGGCTCGCGCGGGGATCCCGGCAACTGGCCGGGGCTGGATGCCCTGGCTCCCGCGCGCACCCGCCGGGCACGTCATGGTGCCATGCTGCTGCCGTTCCGGGCGCTGCTCGCTGCCATGCTGGCCGCGACCGACGCCAAGGCTGGCACGGCTCCAACGAATGGTACATCGTGAACGAGTCGGCTCACGGCGCAGCTTCGTTCCTGGCCACGGCACTTCCGCTGCTGGCCTTTGCGCTCGTCTTCGTCCTTGTGTTCCGCCGCCTCGGGCTTGGCGCGACCCTGGGCTACATAGTTGCCGGCGCCTTCGTCGGGCCGCACATTCTTGGGCTGGTTGACGATCCGGAGCGGATCCTAGCGTTCGCCGAACTGGGAATCGTTTTCCTGCTGTTCCTCGTCGGGCTGGAGCTCAACCCGGCGCGGCTGTGGCGGATGCGCAAGGACATTTTCGGTTTCGGGCTGCTGCAGGTCGTGCTTTGCGGGGTAGCGCTGGCCGGGACAGTGTGGCTCGTCACCGGCTCGAGCTGGGCGGCTGCGCTTGCGCTCGGCCTGCCGCTGGCACTGTCCTCGACGGCGCAGGTCTTGCCGATGCTTCAATCGGCGGGGCGGTTGCGCACCCCGTTCGGAGAGCGGGCATTTTCCATCCTGCTGTTCCAGGACCTCTCGATCGTCCCGTTGATCACGATCATCGCCGCCATGTCGCGCAATCCGGCGGATACCGGCGGGCCGCCGGGGTGGCTGCTGGCCTTCTACACGGTCGCGGCGGTGTTCGGACTGGTGCTCGCCGGGCGATTCCTGCTGCGGCCGCTGTTCCGCCTGATCGGCAATCTCGGCGAGCGCGAGATGTTCATCGTCGCCGCTTTGTTCACCATCATCGCCAGTGCCGCGGTCATGGAGTGGCTCGGCCTCTCGACCGCGCTCGGCGCCTTCATCGCCGGTGTGATGCTGGCCGACACGCCCTATCGTCACGAGATCGAGGCGGACGTCGATCCCTTCCGCTCGATCCTGCTCGGCCTGTTCTTCCTTGCGGTCGGAATGATGGCCGACCTCGGCGTCATTGCCGAACGGCCGTTGTTCGTCATTGCCCTTGCCGCCGCGCTGATCGTGGTGAAATCGGCGATCATCATGGGCCTGGCGCACGCCTTCGGAATGCCGTGGCGCCGGGCGCTGGCGCTTGGCCTGCTGCTCAGCCAGGGCGGCGAGTTCGGCTTTGTCCTGTTCGCGCAGGCGCAAACCGCGATGCTGATCGATCCGGAGGCCGCCAGCCTGTTCGGCGCCATCGTCACCCTGTCGATGGCGACCACGCCATTCCTGATGATGGCGACCCGGCGGATCCGCGCCGAAACGCGTGTCGGCGCTGCAGACCGGGAAGGACCGGTGGCGGACGGCGCCCGAGCGCTGGTCGTCGGCTATGGCCGCTTCGGACAGACGGTCGCACAGATGCTGCTGGCCCAGGGGATCCGGGTAACGCTGATCGATTCCGACACGGAAATGATCGACGTCGCCGGTACCTTCGGCGCCAAAGTCTATTTTGGTGACGGAACCCGGCTCGACCTATTGCGCCAAGCGGGGGCGGCGGACGCCGAGCTGATCCTGTTCTGCACGGACGGCGACCAGCTCGATGCCGAGCTGGTCGAGGCGGTGCACGCCGCCTTTCCAAAGGCCAGTATTTTCGCGCGCGCCTATGACCGGCGCAGCGTCGTCAAGCTGAAGGATGCGCCGCTGACCGGAATTGTCCGCGAAGTGTTGGAATCGGCAGTGCGGATGGCGCGCCTGGCCATGGAGAGCAGCGGTGTCGACAGCGAGGAAATCGACCGCACCGAACGGCTGTTCCGATCGCGCGACTGTGAACGGCTGGAAGCCCAGATCGCAACCGGAGACCTGCGCGCCAATATCGACCGGATCATCACCAAACCGCAGGCGGGCGGCGGCAATCCGGCCTAGCCCGCGTTTCGAAGAAAATCGATCAGGCTTGCTGGATCGGCTGCTCGCACAAGCCTTGCGTCGCCAATCCCGAAGGCGAGCACCAGGTTCAGTCCGCCGGCATCCGCCTTTTTGTCCTGCGCCATGAGCGCGAACAAATCCGCGCCACGTCCGCCGATCCCGGCTTCTTTGAGCGACGTCGGCAAGGCAACCGAGGCGAAGTGGCTGGTCACTCGCCGGACCTCATCTGCCGAGCACAATCCGAGACGCTCGGAAAAGCGGAAGGCGAGCGAGATCCCGGTGGCGACGGCTTCGCCATGGAGGACCGTATGGCCGGCCAGCGCCTCGATCGCATGGCCGAACGTATGGCCGAGGTTGAGCAACGCCCGCGAGCCGAGGGTGTCGTCGGGGTCGGCGACGACAAAGCGGGCCTTGGTCCGCACGCAATGCTCGATGGCGAGGCGGCGGGCGTCGCGGTCGCCGCCCAGCAGCCGGCCGCCACTTGCCTCGCACCAGGCGAAGAATTCCGCGTCGTCGATCAATCCGTATTTGACGACCTCTGCATAGCCGGAGCGCATCTGGCGATCGTCGAGCGATTCGAGGAGGCTTGGGTCGGCGATCACCAGCGCGGGATGATGAAAGGCGCCGGCAAGGTTCTTCTGTCCTGCTGCGTCGATGGCGGTCTTGCCCCCAATGGCGCTGTCGGCCTGGGCAAGCAGGGTGGTCGGGACATGGATGATCGGGCAGCCGCGCTTGAACAGTGACGCGGCGAGGCCGGCGACATCGCCGACCGAACCGCCGCCCAGGGCGAGGATGGGCGTACTGCGCTTGATATTCAGGCGGGCGAGTTGTTCGACAATGTTGGCGAGGATTCGCCAATCCTTGGCCGATTCGCCTTCCGGTACCAGGATTGGTTCGGCGAGCGTAACCCCAGCCAACTTGCCGCCATGGAGGTCGAATACGCGTTGGTCGCTGACGATCGGCAATCGGCCTGCGCTGGCGAGCGCTTCCAACCTCGGCATGGCTTTGGCCAGGTCGCCGACAATGACATCATAGTCGGCGCCGGTATGGGCGACCCGGATCTCGGTCATCGGCTTAAATGCTGTTCAATGGCCTCGATGATCTTGTCGACCACCTCGCCATGGCCCTGAATGCCGCTGCGGATGTGAATGTGGGCCTCGGCATACGACGCACGGCGCTCCTCTGATAGCCGGGCGAGCGTCGCCTTCGGGTCCTGGGTGCGCAGCAGCGGCCGGGTGTCACGGCGGGAGGTGCGTTCCTGCAAGATGTCCACCGGCGCGTCGAGCCAGACGGTGATGGCGCGCTGGTTGAGCAATTCGCGCGTGCGCGGATCGACGAAGGCGCCGCCGCCAGTGGCAATGACCTGCACGGTGCCGTCGACCAGGCGGGCGACCAGCCGACGCTCGCCGTCGCGAAAATCCTTCTCGCCAAAGCGTTCGAAGACCTCCGCAGCGCTATAGCCGGCCGCATCCTCGATGGCGGAATCGCTGTCGACGAACGGCAGGCCCAGCCGCTTGGCGAGCCGCCTGCCGACCGTTGACTTACCCGCGCCCATCAAGCCGACCAGCACGATCGGCCGGTCGAGGCGCTGCGACAGCTTTTCCACGAGGCGGGGCTATACATGGGCTTATCTGGTCGGGCAAAAGGGCCGCCATGTCGCGAGCAATGCTGTTCCTTATCGTCCTGGTCCTCCTGCTTGCCGGCGGGACCTTCTTCTTGTCCACGAGCGCCGAAGAGGTGCCCACCAAGCCAATTGAGGTCGATGTCAGTCGTGATTCGGCGTCGCGCTAAGCTGTTGCTGGCCGCCGCCGCTGCGGTGGCCTTGACGATTCCCGCGCTGGCGCAGGACCAGCCCGAATCGCTGCTCCCACCGGGATTTGGAGAACCGCTGGCGCCGGCTCCGAGCCCGAGCCCGTCGGAGAATGCGACGTCGAATGCCAGCGGCGGCGAATCAGCGGTGGAAATGGTGTCGCTGGACGAGGCTATCGCCGACCTTGCCGTACAGGATCTGCCGCCACCAATAGAGCTACCGGCCTCTGCCCGCCGCGACCCGTCGCTGGTCGGGCCACTGCCGCCGGCGCAAACTGGCTACGCCGTCGGGTCCTGGGGGCAAGCAAGTGGCAAGTTCCTGTCAGTGCTGATGCGCCGAACCAAGGCGCCGCTGGCATCGCGGTGGGCGCATATTGCCTTGCGCAACGCGCTTCTCACCCAATTGCCGGCGCCGACGGACGTCGATCCGGCCGACTGGACGGCCGAGCGGGCGTGGCTGCTGCTGCGGATGGGCGAGGCAGATGGAGCCCGCTTGCTCGTTTCCGGCGTCGACGTCGCCGATTTCACGCCGAAGATGTACCAGGTCGCTGTCCAGAGCGCGTTGGCCAATGCCGATCCTTCGGGATTGTGCCCGCTTGAGGACGGGCTCGGCAAGGTGGAGCGTTCGGTATTGCCGCTGATCAAGGCGATGTGCGCGTCGCTTTCCGGCGCCAGCGAGGAAGCGGCCGCCGACATCGACGCCGCCCGCCGCCGCGGTCGGATCGGCGGAATCGACCTGGCGCTTGCCGACAAGGTGGTTGGGGCAGGTGCCGATACGTCGCGAGCGGCAACCATCGAATGGCCGCAAGCCAACCGGCTGACCGCCTGGCGCTTCGGCCTGGCGACCGCGACAGGCATGCTGCCGCCGCAAGAGTTGATCGACGGTGCCAGCACCCAGGTCCGCGCCTGGCAGGCTCGCGCGCCAATACTCAGCGCCGAAGCCCGGCTGCCGTCGGCGCGAATCGCCACCGGGCTAGGCGTCTTTTCCTCCCAGGCGCTGATGGATGTTTATTCGGCGGTTTATGACAGCACCGACCCCAGCGACCTTGGGCAGAGTGATGCCTGGCAGGTTCGCCTGGCGATGGCCGGCAAGGATCTCGACACGCGGCTGGGCGCCATGCGTCGCCTGTGGTCCTCGACAAGGAACGGCCTGGACAGTGAAGCGATGCGGGCCCTGCTTGCCCGAGCCGCCGCGCGCGTCGCGCCCGATCCGGACCTCGAACGGGATGCCCCCAGCCTCATCGCCTCCATGTTGGCCGCCGGCTTGGACCGCTACGCGGCGCGCTGGGCGGAGGCCATCCGCCGGATGGACGATGCCGACGCCGACCGTTGCTGGGCCATGTTGGCGCTGGGCGCGCCTTCGGCCAATGGCCTTGACCTCAGCTTCAGCCGGATCAACGCCTTCATCGGCCGCGATGACAGCCCCCGCAAGCAGCGCAGTGCCTTGCTGGTCGCCGGCCTCGCCGGCCTCGGCCGGATCGATGGCCGCACCGCCGGGCGCCTCAATAGCCGGCACGACCTGGGGCTTGGGCGGCGGACGCAGTGGAGCCGCCTGATCGACGCCGCATCGCAACGACGCCAGGCGGCGACGGTCACCGTGCTGACGGGCGTCGGCCTGCAAGCCAGCGATTTCCTGAGCGTGCCCCCGATGCACATGTTCCATTCGGTTACGGCGCTCAACCGCAACGGCCAGGGGTTCGCGGCCCGGATGATCGCCGCCGAGGCGCTTTCACGGACGTGACCAGCGAAGACCGCGCCCTGGTCGACCGTTTCCTCGACATGATGGCTGCGGAAGCGGGCGCCTCTCGCAACACCATCGCTGCCTATCGCAGCGATCTCGAACAGGCGTCGGCGGCCCTGCCCGAAGGCCTTGGCCAGGCTTCCCTTGAAGGATTGGGCGCACTTGCGCCTTTGTGGTCGGGCGTCGCCGCTTCGACCCTGGCGCGCCGTTCCGCCGCGCTGCGACGATTCTACGGCTTTCTGCACGACGAAGGCTTCAGGCCCGATGACCCGAGCGTCGCGCTTCCGCGGCCGCGTCACCAGCGGCCGTTGCCGCGAATTCTCGACATGACCGAGGTGAACGCGATGTTCCTTGCCGCCGAGGAACGGGCAGCGAGCGGGCAGCCGGAGGCGCTGCGCAACCTCGCATTGATCGAGCTCCTGTACGGGTCGGGTTTGCGGGCCAGCGAGTTGGTGACTCTTCCGCGCCGTGCGGTTCGTGCCGGCCAACCGTTTCTGATCCTCCAGGGAAAAGGGTCGAAGGAGCGGCTTGTGCCGGTTTCGGGCCGGGCCCTGGAGGCGGTGCGTCAATGGCTTGAAGCATGTCCTGCCGAGTCCCCCTGGCTGTTCCCGGGCGGCCGCAAGCATCTGAGCCGCGTGCGACTGTTCCAGATTGTCCGTGCCATGGCGGCGGACGCCGGCATCGCGCCGGATCGAGTCAGCCCTCATGTCCTGCGCCATGCCTTTGCGACCCACTTGCTGTCGGGTGGCGCCGACCTTCGCGCCCTGCAGACCCTGCTCGGCCATGCCGATATCGCGACGACCCAGATTTACACGCATGTGGACAGCGACCGGCTGGTCGAGCTGGTCAACCAGCGCCACCCCCTGGCTCGTCGTTGACGCGCAGGGAAGCCGGCCTTACCTCCCGCGCCGGCATGCAGACCTACCTTGAATTCGAAAAACCGATCGCCGAGCTCGAAACTCGCGTGGCCGAACTGCGCGAGACCGCTTCGTCAGGTTCGATTGACATCGAAGCGGAGGTTGCGAAGCTGGAGGCCAAGTCCGCAAAGCTGCTCAAGGACACCTATTCGCGCCTGACCCCCTGGCAAAAGGCGCAGGTCGCGCGGCATCCGGACCGGCCACATTTCAAGGATTTTGTTGCGGCCCTCACCGAGGACTTCCTGCCCCTGGCAGGCGACCGGGCCTTTGGCGACGATCCGGCCATCATCGGCGGACTGGCGAAGATCGACGGCCGGCGGGTCATGCTCATCGGGCATGAGAAGGGCGACGACACCGCGTCGCGACTGAAGCACAATTTCGGCATGGCCAAGCCGGAGGGCTACCGCAAGGCGATCCGGCTGATGCAGCTGGCCGACCGGTTCGGCCTGCCCGTCGTCACGCTGGTGGATACTCCGGGCGCCTTCCCGGGCGTCCAGGCAGAAGAACGCGGCCAGGCCGAGGCCATTGCTCGCTCGACCGAGCAATGCCTTCAGCTGCAGGTGCCGTTGATTGCCGTCATCGTCGGCGAGGGCGGCTCAGGTGGCGCCGTGGCCCTTGCGGCGGCAAATCGCGTGCTGATGTTCGAACATGCCGTCTATTCGGTGATTTCACCCGAAGGCTGCGCTTCGATCCTGTGGCGGACCGCGGACAAGGCGGCCGATGCGGCCGAGGCAATGAAAATCACGGCATCCGACCTTCAGGCCCTGGGCGTCGTCGACCGGGTCATCGAGGAGCCGCTCGGCGGCGCACACCGGCATCCCGAGGCAGCTATTGGAGAATTACGAAAGGCGCTGCTGGAAGAACTGGACGGCTGCATGGCCCTGGGCGCCAAGGAATTGCTTGCCCAGCGCCGTGCCAAGTTCCTTGCTGTCGGCTGAACGGCGGAACCATCACCCTTACGCTGCCGTTTCGAGCGTGAAAATCTCCCTGAGGGAAGACAGTATGCGCACGAGAAAGTTCCTAGCCGGCATTGCCATCATCGCCGTTCCAGCCGCTGCCCTGGCCCAAGCGGCGCCGCAGTATCTGGGCCAACGCGACGTTGCCGAAGCACAGCGGCAGCACCCAGAGTTGGTCGCCGAGTTTGGCGGTGCCGAAACCGGTGCGCGGGCCAATTACGTCCAGGGTGTCGGCCGCCGGGTCGCGGTTCATACGGGCGTTGCCGCAAACGCCTACCACTTCACCACACTGAACAGCGCCGTCGAGAACGCCTTCGCCGTGCCCGGCGGCTATGTTTACATAACCCGTCAGTTGATGGGCCTGATGGGCGACGAAGCCGAGCTCGCATTCGTCCTTGGCCACGAAACCGGTCACATCGCCGCCCGACACGCCCAAGCGCGCAAGGCGGCAGTCACGAGAAACAGCATCCTCGGCGTGCTCGGGGCGATCCTCGGCAGCGTCGTCGGCGGCAATGCTTTCGGCAACCTGATTTCCCAGGGGGCGATGCAGTATGCCCAATTGGCGACGCTCAGCTTCTCGCGCGACCAGGAGTATCAGGCCGACACGCTTGGCCTGCGGTACATCCTCGCCGCCGGCTACGATCCCATGGCCGGCGCCACCATGCTTTCGGCGATCGGCCGGGCCACCGACCTCGAAACGCGGATCCAGGGGAGGGATCAGCGGGCAACGCCGGAATGGGCAAGGACGCACCCGCTCAGCGTCAACCGCACGCAGCGGGCGCAGGCGGCGGCGCAGGCGACGGGCCGGGCCGGCCGGGGCCTTCGCAACCGCGACCAGTTCCTTGCCCAGCTAGAAGGCATTTACGTCGACGACGACCCGGCTCAGGGGGTGATCGACGGACGCAGCTTCACCCATCCGGATCTGGGCTTCCAGTTCCACGTGCCGACCGGCTATCTCATGCAGAACGGGACCCGGGCGGTCACCATCACCGGATCGGCAGGTAAGGCGCAGTTCAGTACTGGCCCGTTCAACGGCAACCTTCCTGCCTACATCAGCCAAGTCGTCTACCAGTTGACCGGCGGCCGCACCCAGGTGTCGATGGCGCCGCCGCGCGAAACGATGATCAACGGCATTCCGGCGATGTACTCGGTCGGTCGAGCGAACACGTCTTCGGGCGCCGTCGACGTCAGCGTCATGGCTTACCGCTGGGCGCCGGACCGCGCCTACCACTTCGTCATGCTGACCCAGGCCGGCGCCGGAATCGGACCGTTCAGCCCAATGGTGGATTCCCTGCGCCGCATCTCCCAGCAAGAGGCATCGGCGATCCGGCCGCGGATTATCGACGTGGTGACGGTCGCGGCAGGCGATACGGTGCAATCGCTGTCAAGGCGAATGGCCTACCGCGATTTCCAGCTTGAACGGTTCCTGTCGCTGAATGGCTTGGTTGGCAACAGCCGTCTGGTGCCCGGCCAGAAGGTGAAGGTCGTCATTTACGGGACACGCCGGACCTAGGCCCGGCGGCGACCGAGCCTGGAGCAGGCCTGAGCAAATCCCTACAGCTTGTCGTTGGCTGTCTGGGACAGGTTCGACCACATGCCGCCGGCACCGCCGCCAAGGGAGCGAAGGCCGCCCATCATCGCGATCGCGATCAGCGCGACAATCAGGCCGTATTCAATAGCGGTTGCCCCACGCTTGTCCGAGCGCAGGCAGCGCAACTTGGTCCGGATAGCGAGCACGCCACCCTCCTCTGGTCTTGGTCCACGCTGCCGGATTATGCCTTAAGGGGTTAACAGACTGTTCCGGTAGCGTGATTAACGCGGCGCTTGCCTTCTCGGCTCACTCGGATTTCCAGGCGGCAAAATGCATGATGTCGATGCGCTCGCTAACCCTATCCTGCCCTTCCAGGAACGCCGTGCGTGCCGCCTGCAATGCAGAGCGGCCGAGCGGCTGGCGCGAACGCTCCGCGAGTATATTGGTGGCGCCCATGGCGCGCAGGTCGCGAACCAGCGCGTCCAATGACCCGTACGAAAGCCTGACGTCGTCGATATCGACCACCGGCATGACGAAGCCGGCCGCGGTGAGCAGTTCGGCGAGCCCGGCCGCCTCGATCCTTGGATGCACGCGGGGGCTGGCCTGTCCGATAGCCCGGTCGGCGGCAAGCATGGCCTGGCGGAGCCGCGGAAGGCTCTGCCCGCCGGGAACCGCGCCGATAAGCAGGCCGCCGGGCTTGAGGACGAGGTGCAGCGCCGCTGCGGCCAGCGCCAGGACGTTGGTCGTGTCGATCAGCCCGATGCAAAGGCAAAGGTCGAACTGGTTGGCAGCCATCGGCAGGGATTCGAGGTCTGCGCACCGGCCGCCGGCGCGGTTCGCCATCAACGGCCCGGGATCGATGACCTGAACGCGTCCTGGCCGCAGGCGATCGGGCCAGGCGGGATTCGGGCATCCTGCCAGCAGGATATCGGGAAACTCCCTGCGGATGTCTTCAAGGCGTTCCAGGCAATCTTCGAATGCGCGGTCATAAAGGATGGCTTCGACGCCAATCCTGACGGCCCGGTCGCGGCGCAAGGCGCGTAGGCGGTGATCGAACAGAGGAATGGCCACAAGATAGCTTGTGCGATGGCTAAGCCGAGGCGACAAGACTGCGATGCAAGCGCTGGTGTCGCCGTTGAGGACTGCAGGGAACTGGCTGGTCGATTTTGCGCTGCCGCCACGGTGTCCCGGCTGCGGGACGATCACCGGCGAAATCCAGAGCTTCTGCGCTGATTGCTGGCGATCGATCGAATGGCTGGGGGACGGCGGCTGCGAAGCTTGCGGACTGCCGCTGGAAGCGACCGAGCTGGCGACCTGTGCCGCATGCCTGGCCAAGCCACCGGTGATCGAACGGACGCGTGCCGCAGTTGCCTATGGGGAAACAAGCAGGACATTGCCGCTGCGCCTGAAATACTCGCGGAAGGTTGCCTTGGCGAAGACCATGGCGCGCTACATGCGACCCTTGGTCGAGACCTGCGATAATCCCATCCTGGTGCCTGTGCCGCTCCATCGGGGCCGGTTGTGGGCGCGAGGTTTCAACCAGGCGTCGCTGATTGCAGACGAACTCGCTCGGCTGTGTGGATTGGACCATGACCCCTTCGTCCTTCGCCGCAGGAAGCGCACTACCGCGCTCAAGGGCATGAGCCCGCAACAGCGGCGGCGCGAAGTGGCGGGAGCATTCGCCGTTGATGACCAGGCGGCCGTCAGCGGCCGCAAGGTCATCCTCGTCGATGACGTGCTGACCACCGGCAGCACGGCGAATGCATGCGCCAAGGCCCTTCGCCGCGCCGGCGCCAGTCGGGTGCACTTGATTTGCTGGGCCAGGGTGGTGCGCCCGGCCCAGATTATGCGTTAGAGAGCCCCAAGAGCATGGAGTTTGCGGCACGTGGCCAAAGTGGAAATCTATACGAAAATGACCTGTCCCTATTGCCTGCGCGCCAAGGCGCTGTTGCAGCGCAAGGGCGTCGAACTCCATGAGATCGCCGTCGATTTCGGGGGAGAGCAGAGGCAACAAATGATCGATCGGGCGGGCGGGCGAATGACGGTCCCGCAGGTCTTCATCGATGGCCGGCACATCGGCGGGTGCGACGACCTTTTCGAGCTTGAAGACATGGGCAAGCTGGACGAGCTGCTGGCGGCCTGATGCCCCGGATTGCCCTCTTCCAGGCCCGCAGCGGCATTCACCCCGATGCGAATTCGGCCGCTCTTTGCGACGCGATTGGCCAGGCCGCCGCCGGTGGCGCGGCGATGCTGTTCACCCCGGAAATGTCGGGCCTGCTTGACAGCGACCGGCTGCGCGCGGCTGCGTCGCTATGCGCGGAAGACGAGGACGGGGTGCTGCGGGCCGTGCGCCGGGCAGCCGCCGATCACGGCATATGGGTGCAGCTTGGTTCGCTGGCGCTCAAGGGACCGGGCGACAGGCTGGTCAACCGGGCTTTCGTCATCGACGACAAAGGCGAGATTTGCGCCCGCTACGACAAGATGCACCTGTTTGACGTCGACCTGCCGACCGGCGAGAGCTGGCGGGAATCGGCGGTTTACCAAGGCGGCAAGCGCCCCGTACTGGTCCGCGAAACGCCGGTCGGGGCGCTGGGCCTGACAATCTGCTACGACCTCCGCTTCCCGGTCTTGTTCGCGCGGCTGGCGGAGGCGGGGGCGGAAGTGATTGCGGTGCCGGCTGCTTTCACCGTGCCGACCGGCAAGGCGCATTGGGAGATCCTGCTGCGTGCCAGGGCGATCGAGGCAGGACTGTTCGTCGTCGCCGCGGCGCAGGGCGGCAGCCATGAGGACGGGCGGCAGACCTATGGCCACAGCCTGGTCATCGACCCGTGGGGCGAGGTGCTGCTCGACGCCGGCGAGAGGCAAGGGATCCACTTCGCCGAGATCGACCTTGGCCGCATCGCCGAGGTGCGTTCGCGCGTGCCGGCCCTCAAGCATCGCCGCGAGGTGCCGGCGGTCGATTGATTCGGCCGCGGGCCGCCCTTATGCGGGGGCCGTTGGCTCCGTAGCTCAGCCGGATAGAGCAGTGGTTTCCTAAACCAAAGGTCGCAGGTTCGAGTCCTGCCGGGGCCACCACCAAGCCATTGGAAACAAAGGCGAAATAGAGGGGACACGAAAGCAATGCTCGGCCGGCTGTTCACCGATCACCCACGCTCCCTTGGGCTCAGCTGGACCGGCCATGCCGCCGGCGCCTTCAGGATCGGCGGCAAGCTGATCGGCGCCGGGCTGGCGGCGATCGTCCACGCCATCGTCCCCGGCTGGTTCACCGACACCGCCGGCCGCATCGTCACCGAAACCTACCAGTACATCCAGAAGATCAAGGCGGGCTCGGCCAAGCCGGAGCATTGGTCCGACTATGATATCTGAAGTGCCGCCGGTGGCGATAATCGGCGGCGGCTTTTCGGGCACCATGGTCGCGGCGCAGCTGGCGCGGCGGGGCATCGGCGCGGTGCTGATCGAAGGCGGCGGCCGGATGGGCCGCGGCATTGCCTATTCGACCCGCGAGCCGGCCCACGTCCTCAACGTCCGCGCCGAAGTGATGAGCGCCTGGCCCGACGACCTTGAGGATTTCACCCGCGTCGTCGAGGCCGAGGGCGGCTCGGCCCAGGACTTTCCGGAGCGCGGCCGCTACGGCCGTTATCTCGACGCGATCCTCAGCCAGGCAACCTCCGAAGGCCTGGTCACGCCGGTCGAGGCCCAGGCGGTCGCCGCCACCCGCGACGGCGAGGCCTGGCTGGTCGGGCTGGACAATGGGGAGCAAGTGCGCGTCCGCGCCCTGGTGCTGGCGATCGGCAACCAGGAGCCGGCGCCGATGGCGGTGGCGGCGGGCATTGCGCCGTCCCGCTTCATCAACAACCCCTGGGGGCCGGAGGCGCGGGCGGCCGACGAGCGGCTGGCGGGCAGCGACCGGCCGGTGCTGCTGATCGGCACCGGGCTGACGGCGGTCGACCATGTCCTGTCGCTCGCCGCCGGCGGTCATCGCGGCCGGATCACCGCTCTGTCGCGGCGCGGACAGATGCCGCGCGGGCACATTCCCTACGAACCGGTGGCGGTCGAGCGGGAGGAAGTCCCGACGGGCAATGTGCTGGCGCTGTGGCGCTGGCTGCGGCGGCGCACCGCGCAGGGCAGCTGGCGGGCGGTGGTCGATGCCCTGCGGCCGCACAGCAGCGCCCTCTGGCAGGCCTTCAGCGAGGACGAGAAGCGGCGTTTCCTGCGCCATGCCCGGCCGTGGTGGAGCGTCCATCGCCACCGCATCGCCACCGAAGTCGCGGCACGGCTGAAGGAACTTGTCGGCAGCGGGCAATTGGAAGTGGTCGCCGGCCGGGTCAGGTCGATGCGCGACACGCCGGACGGGGTCGAGGTCGACATCCAGCACCGGGGCCGCAGGAACAGCACGACGCGCACCTTCGACACCGTCGTCAATTGCACCGGGCCGCTCGGCGCCATGGCGCGGACGGAAAACCCGATCCTGAAGCAGATGCTGGGCGACGAGCTGATTGCCGCCGATGAGCTCGGCATCGGCCTGGCGGTGGATGACCGCGACCGGGCCGGGGACCGGGTCTGGGCGCTCGGCCCCCTGACCAAAGGCCGCTATTGGGAAATCATCGCCGTGCCCGATATACGCGGCCAGGCGGCGGCAGTGGCCGCCGACATCGCGACGGAGCTTGGATAATGTCTTGCAGCCCGGAAGACGGCGACCTGGTCGAGGGCGCGCCGAAGGTGAAGGTGCCGGACGACGTGTCGGAGGCGGTCAAGACGCTGATCCGCTGGGCCGGCGACGATCCCGAGCGCGAGGGGCTGCTCGACACGCCGGCGCGCGTGGCGCGGGCCTGGCGCGAATATGCGCGCGGTTACCAGGAAGACCCGGCGGCGCATTTGGCGCGGACCTTCCACGAGGTCGGCGGCTATGACGAGATCGTGCTGCTCAAGGATATCCCGTTCCAGAGCCATTGCGAGCACCACATGGCGCCGATCATCGGCAAGGCGGCCATCGCCTATCTGCCGAGCGACAAGGTGGTTGGAATCAGCAAGTTGGCAAGAGTCCTGCACGGCTTCGCCCGGCGGCTGCAGGTGCAGGAGCGGCTGACGGCGGAGGTCGCCGACTGCATCTGGGACAATCTCGAGCCCAAGGGGGTGGCGGTGGTGATCGAGGCCAGCCACGCCTGCATGACCGCGCGCGGCGTCGGCACGCCCGGCGTGATGATGACGACCAGCCGGATGATGGGGATCTTCCGCAGCGACGAGCGCAGCCGGCGCGAGGTGCTGGCGCTAATGGGGTATTGAGCGGCGCCTTGCCGGCGATCGCGGATCCGCTGCGGCGGATTTATGACTTGGGGAAGAGGAACGTCGTGATGACGCGCAGGCCCCATTGCGGGCCGCCAGTCGGGCTCGACAGGTAATAGCGGCCGCCGATCCCGAAGCTCATCGGCTGCTTGCCGACGCGGACCAGCTGGGAGACGCTGACGTTGACCGGCACGGTCCACTTCCCCGCTTCCCAATTGTAGGTCGACTCGGTGTTGAGCGAGTAGGTTGTCGCCCGCTTCGTCGTGTAGCTGAAGAAGGGCTGGACGAAAGTGGCGTTGACGTCGGGACGGGCCTTGTCGCCGGCGACGGACCAGATGTGGTTGGCCAGCAGGCCGATGGTCGACTGGCCGGACTGCTTCAGGACGACGATCGTCGGTCCCGCGCCCCATTTGTCGCCGCCCGTGTAGCGGCTGGTCCCGGTCGGATAGAGGAACACCGGCCCGGCGCCCCAGATGATGCCGCCCGGCTTTGGGTTGGGGGAAAAGAAGAAGCTCTGCACGGTGTCGCCGAGGCCGGACTGCTGGTCACCGGGGCCGGTGAGCCCGGACTGATAGACGATCGGGACAATCGTGCGGACGATGAGGTTGAGGTTGGGACTGAGGCTGATGGGCACGACCGGCTGGACATTGGTCGTCAGCTTGAACCCGCCGTCGTCGAACCCGCCGCCCCAATCGAGGTTCATCTGGATTGGAACGCTGATCAGCGAGGCGATCGGGTTCGACAGCTTCTTGGCAAGGTCCGCGGCGGAGTCGGGTGCCGCCGGCGGCGGCGCGTCCTGAGCGAAGGCCGGCGCCGCGTGGGCGAGCAGCGCCGCCATGCCGAGGTAAGACAGCTGTCGACGCATTGCCGATCATCCTTCCGCCTGCGGAAATGCCGAATGGAGCCCCGCGCACGGCGAGCATGGGGGTTTCCCGGCGCAGCAGATATCGGGGAAATAACCGAGGGCGCCCGCACCCGAGATTCCCTGCGCCGGTGCGCGTGGCCGCCGCTCGCGCTTCCCAACGGCGCTTGCCGTTCCTTTCTCACCCCCCTAGGCCGTTGGCTCCGGACGACCTCGCCCGCCAGCATGAGGAGTTGCTGTGTCGGGGCCGCCTGATGCGGGGGTGGGTTCGTCCTGGGCTTTCCCTTTCGCGTGGAAGAAGAGGAATCGCCCATGAAATTGTTGTTCTCGACCGCCATTGCGGCGGCGCTCATCGCGGCATTGCCTGCCTGCAGCCAGCAGCCGGCCGGCAACGAGGCCGCCGCAACCGAGGCCGCGGCCTCGCTCGACGCCCTCAACGGGACCTTCAAGGTCGACCTGGCCAGCCTGAAGTTCGGCGGCCCGCCCGACGAATTCGCCTTGCAGGGCGGCAGCTATAGCTGCGCCAGCTGCACGCCGCCGCTGACCCTGGTCGCCGACGGCGAGTTCCACGCGGTAGCCGACCGCCCCTATTTCGACAGCATGTCGGTCAAGGACGTCGACGACAAGACCGTCGAAATCCGCCGCCAAAAGGCGGGCAAGGACGTGTCGTCGACGGTGATCACGGTGTCCGAGGACGGCAACAGCCTGACCTACAAGTTCAAGGACATGACGACCCCGGGGCAGACGGTCGAGGGGACGACCACGGCCAGGCGCGTCGGCCCGGCAACGGCGGGCGCCCACGCCATGTCCGGCCAGTGGAAAACCGACAAGATCGGCGACTATAGCGAGGACGCGCTCAACATGGTGTTCCAGGTGGCCGGCGACACGGTGACATCGACCAGCCAGGGGCAGACCTATACGGCGACGCTCGGCGGGCCGGCGGTCGCCATCCAGAACGACCCGGGCGGAACCACCGTCAAGGTCGAGCGGGCCGGCGGCGGCATCAAGGAAACCTATATGCGCGGCGGCAAGGACGTCGGCATCGCGACGATCACGCCGAGCGCCGACGGCAAGTCGCTGAGCTATTCGGGTTCCGACCCGCGCGACGGGAGGACGACCCAGTTCACCGCCAACAAGGCGGGCTAGGGCCGACGCAGGCCGGAGGGGCGGGGCGGCAGCGCCCGGCCCTTCCGGCCTGCGGCGCTTGATTAGCGGCGCGCGAAGCGGCAGCCTTGCGCCCATGGGATATCTGATCGCCAAGGCGGCGCTGTCGGGCGTGCTGATCGCCATCATCTCCGAGGTCGCCAGGCGCTATCCCGGCTGGGGCGGGCTGATCGCCTCCCTGCCGCTGGTATCGGTGCTCGGCATGATCTGGCTGTGGCGCGACAAGCCCGACGCGGCGAACATGGCGGCGCATGTCGAGGCGACTTTCTGGTTCGTGCTGCCGAGCCTGCCGATGTTCCTGCTGATTCCGGCGCTGCTGCGCCAGGGCTGGAGCTTCTGGGCGGCGCTGGCGGTGGGCTGCGCGCTGACCATCGCGCTCTACAGCCTGGTGGTGGCCTTCGGGCCGCGGTTCGGGGTGCGGTTGTAGGGTTCAGCGTCATCTTCGACGTGAGGTGACGCCCACAGGCAAACCTCGCAACGGCTGGACCCGATAAACCGTTTCGTGCGTATTGGGCGCGAGGCTCGCCTCTGTTACGTGTTGTTGCGCAACAGTTTCATGGGGCGGGCCTCACCCCCGAAAAAGTGTGCGTGCGTCCGCCGCGCGGGCAGGCGTAGCGGACGCACGCGCGCCCTCCCCCTGTTGAGTCGGACGCCGGCGCGGTTGCTCGTTTAATTTGCGTTTATTTGCAAGGCTGCGATTCTTGCACCGCCGAATCACCTGTATTCGGGAGGTATGCGTGATCAAGACCGGCAAATGCCCAAAGTGCGAAAAGGTGCCAGCCTTCGGGGTGAAGATGGAAGGGGTGGATATAAAAGGCCCCGATAGAAGGAGCTGGCATGGCGTAATGTATGTCTGCCCCAACCTTAGTTGCCAAGCTATCCTTGGCGTCGGAATTGACCCCGTAGCGCTGAAAACAGATACGATTGACGGGGTGGTGGCGCAGCTTCGTGGGAGGCTGTGACGTCACTGCGCGGGGTTCCGTGCGTCGATATGGAGCATCGGGGCGATCTTCTGTTTAATTGGCTTTGCCCTGAGCGTCATGTGCGGGGTTGCCAGCATCACCTTGAGCGCGGCCTCGCGGCGACACGCCGTTTCCTCTTCGGAATAGGTATCAACCGACATGCCCAAATCCAGAAGGAAACGACCGTCAACGAAGGCTTTGCGAGTTTGGACCTTGCGCTGTGCGCCGCGACGGATGGATTCCTGGCAAATACGCCTCCCGCAAATCCGGTTGTCGGCAGTTGCTACATCGTTGGGGACAATCCGACCGGCGCCTGGGCCGGCCATGCCCGCGGGTTGGCGGGATTTGCGCAGGGGGGCTGGCGATTTGTCGCGCCCTTTGAGGGTTTGACCTCATTCGACAAGGGAAGCGGCGAGTTCGCGATCTTCACGTCGGGCGCCTGGGAAAGGGGGCATGTCCGCGCCGCCAAGGTTTCGGTCGGGGGAAATCAAGTGGTCGGCGCGCGGCTGGCGGCCATTGCCGATCCGATGGGAGGCACGTCCGTCGATGTGGAAGCGAGAGCCGCCATCGGAGCGATTCTCGCCCGCTTGCGGCAACACGGGCTGATCGCGACATAGGCCGGGCGCGCTTGCACGACCGATTACGGCTCCATAAGACCGTGGGTCATGCGCTTGCCGGCCATTTTCCTTTCAGTGATCTTCTTGGCCGCAACGCCAGCGATCGGCCAGGCGGCAGCGGGCCAGCCGTTTCGCGTCTTCTTCGATTGGGCCAAGCCCGAGCTGACGCGCGACGCGCAGGCTACGCTGGATGAAGTCGCTGCCGCCTACCAGCAATTGCGCCCTGTCCGTGTCGAGATTGCCGCTCATACGGACAGGTCCGGCTCGGCGAGCCATAACCTTGCGATCTCTCGGGTCCGGGCAGAAACGGTGAAGGCGCAACTCGCCGCCAAGGGCATTCCTGCTGGCGCGATGGCCGTTGCGGCGCATGGCGAGAGCCGTCCCATCGTCCCGACGGAGGATGGGGTTCGCGAAGCGCAGAACCGGCGCGTTGAGATCAGATTTTTAGGGATTCCGTCTGCAGGCGCGAGAACAGCCTCACTGTTGAGCAGCGATGGAACGTTGGTCGGCAACGCGACGCTAGATGGAGATTCGTTGGCCATCGAGGCCAAGGGTCTGGCAACTGGCCTCCATGGCCTTCACCTGCACGCGGTCGGACGTTGCGACGGACCGGACTTCGCAAGTGCCGGGCCGCATGGGAACCCCACCGGGCGCAAGCACGGCAGCCAGAATCCGCAAGGGCCGCACATGGGAGACTTGCCGAACCTGGCGGTGGGTATGGACGGTCGCGCTAGCCTGGTGATCAAGGTTCCCGAAGACCTGTGGGACGAAGACGGCGCGGCTCTGGTGATCCACGCCTTGCCAGACGATTACCGAACAGATCCGAGCGGCAATAGCGGCGCGCGCATTGCCTGTGCCGCATTTGCCCCCTGATCAATTGGCCCGTGGAGTGGCAGCCGCCGAGGCGGCAGTCGCAGCGGCGGGATCCTTAAAGAAGACGAACGCCTTTTCCTTGATTGCCTTGGGGACTTCGTGCCCGCCATTGAACCGCTCGAATTCGATCGGGATTTTCTTCACGCGCAGCTTCGCGACGTGACCGCGTGTCACGCTGAACGGTAGCACCTTGTCACTCTCGCCGTGGCTGATGAAAATATATTGCTGCGGCCCCGACTTGCCGAGAAAGGCCGGCCCCGGCGAAAAGGCGATGACCTGCCGGAACAGCTCGGGATTGGCGGTGCCGACCGACAGGGCATAGGTGGCGCCGTCCGAAAAACCCATGATGCCGATCCGCGCCGGATCGACCGCGACCCGACCGAACAGGTCGGCAAGAGCGGCGTCGATGGCCTTGAGATCCTTGCCGTAACGCGGCTGCACATTCATTTCCGCGCCCAGCCGGCTCTTCAAATCCTCGATCATGTCCCAAGTGGCCTTGGTCGACTGCGGGATGAGCAGGACAATGCCGTCCCGGTCGGCAATCTCGCGAAAACTCTCAAGCACCTGCGCGGCCTGCATACCGACCGGATGAAGCGCGACCAGCACCGGCGAAGCGGCGAGGTTGCGGTTCCTGGGGAGATAGGCATAGGCGCCGCCGGCCAATTGCAGCACGCCGCTGCGCGTTTCGATATTGGCTGGTGAGACGGCCGGCGGCCGCGCCATTAACTCCGGACCGGCGGCAAGCGCCGGCAGCGCCGGAACGGACAACAGCAGGCCGGCGAAAAGCAGTCTGGCAAACGCGTTACGAAGCATTGCTGGCTTTCAATCCATTGTCGGGCACACGGGCCTTCAGGATTCCGTTACGCAGCGGCTTTGTCCAGCGATATCAAACGGCTGGCGGCCGCGCCGGGATCACCAGGCTGCCGACGAGCGAACTTTGCCGTAGTTGAAGGTCATGTCGTCCGGGTCGCAGTCGGTGATAACCACATCGGTGAAGGTGTAGCGCATGCCTGGCGTCTTCAGCACCGCCTCCGGGATCGACTTGCCTTGCTCGCAGCCGGCGAACTTGCCGTTCACCAGGATGCTGCCCTTGTCGAAATAGCCCTGCGGGTTGCGCGTCGCGGTGACCTTGGGTGCGCCGTTGGCGGTAACATATTCGTCCCATTCCCAACTGATGATCGGGATCCATTGCTGCCCCGTCTTTTTGTCGACGCGGCCGCCTTCACCAGTGATATCGCCGACACGGATCAAAAAGCTGGACGAGGCCGCGGTGGCGGCAACGGCCAGCAAGCCAAACACAAACCCAATTGCAGTCTTCAGCATCGGACCACCCCATCCGGCTACGCCCTAAGTCGGTCATGATTCCGCGCGCGTTAACGCTTGTCCAGTAAATTCAAAGTGTTGGTTCAAAGCGGGACCGTATACGGCCTTGGCCGCCTTGGCCGCGGCGGAGGCAGGCAAGAATAGGCGTGTAGGTCGGGCTAGCGAAGGCTGCCTATTTGGCAGCGAGCAGGTCGGGTTCCTCCGCCTTCGCTTTCCGTGAGCGTTTCGGTTTCGTCACCGTGGTCCGTGCAGATGCGCGAGGCGCCTTCGCCAGCGTTTCCCTGAGATATTGCCCGGTAAAGCTCCGCCCGCTCGCCGCCACTGACTCCGGCGTTCCTTGGGCGACGATCTCTCCGCCATTGACGCCCCCGCCTGGGCCCAGGTCTATCACCCAGTCCGCCGTCTTGATGACGTCAAGGTTGTGCTCGATCACCACCACGGTGTTGCCTTGCTCGACCAGCGCGTGGAGCACCTCGAGCAATTTGCGCACGTCCTCGAAATGCAGGCCGGTGGTCGGCTCGTCGAGAATGTAGAGAGTCTGGCCGGTCGCGCGCCGCGAGAGTTCCTTCGACAGCTTGACGCGCTGCGCCTCGCCGCCGCTCAAGGTCGTCGCCTGCTGGCCGACCTTGATGTAGCCGAGCCCGACTTCCTGCAGCATCTGCATTTTATCGCGGATGCCGGGGACCGCCTTGAAAAACTCAACCGCGTCCTCGACCGTCATGTCGAGCACGTCGGCGATGCTGCGGCCCTTGAACTTCACCTCCAGCGTTTCGCGATTGTAGCGTTGGCCGTGGCAGACGTCGCAGGTGACGTAGACGTCGGGCAGGAAGTGCATCTCGATCTTGATGAGTCCGTCGCCAGTGCAAGCCTCGCAGCGGCCGCCCTTGACGTTGAAGCTGAAGCGGCCGGGCTTGTAGCCGCGGGCCTGGCTTTCCGGCAGGCCGGCGAACCAGTCGCGGATCTGGGTGAAGGCGCCGGTGTAGGTGGCCGGGTTGGAGCGCGGGGTGCGGCCGATCGGCGACTGGTCGATATCGATGACCTTGTCGAGATGTTCGAGGCCGGTGACCTTGTCATGCGAACCGGCAAGGATGCGCGCGGCGTTCAGCGTGCGTGCGGCGGCCGGATAGATGGTGTCGACGATCAGGCTCGACTTGCCCGAGCCGGATACGCCGGTGATGCAGGTAAAGGTGCCGAGCGGGATACGCGCGGTGATGTTCTGCAGATTGTTGGCGCGGGCACCGTGGACGGTAAGGCTCTTGCCTGAGCCCTTGCGGCGCACCTCCGCCATGGGAATGGCGCGGCGGCCTGAAAGGTAATCGGCTGTCAGGCTGGCCTCACAGGCAAGCAGGTCGTCGAGGCTGCCTTCGCAGACGATCTCGCCGCCGTGGACCCCGGCGCCGGGCCCCATGTCGATGACATGGTCGGCGGAGCGGATGGCGTCCTCGTCATGCTCGACCACCAGCACGGTGTTGCCGAGGGACTTGAGGCGCTTGAGAGTTTCGAGGAGGCGGTCGTTGTCCTTCTGGTGGAGGCCGATCGATGGCTCGTCGAGGACGTAGAGGACGCCAGATAGGCCGGAGCCGATCTGCGATGCGAGGCGGATGCGCTGGCTCTCGCCGCCGGAGAGCGTGCCGCTGGTGCGGTCGAGGTTCAAATAATCGAGCCCGACATTGTGCAGGAAACCGAGGCGCTCGTTGATTTCCTTCAAGATGGCCTTGGCGATTTCGCGTTGCTGGGGGTTCAGTTTGTCCTCCAGCGTCGAGAACCAGGCGAGGGCATCGGCGACGCTGCGGCGCGAGCTTTGCGAAATGTCCTCGCCGGCGATCTTCACCGCCAGCGGTTCGGGTTTGAGGCGAGCGCCGCCGCAGGTCTCGCACGGGTGGCTGGCCTGGTACTTGGAGAGTTCCTCGCGCATCCACGCGCTCTCCGTCGACAGCATGCGGCGGTTGAGGTTGCCGATGACGCCCTCGAACGGCTTCTTCACCTCGTACGACTTGCGGCCGTCGACGAAGCGCAGGGTCACCGGCCGGCCCTGGGTGCCGTAGAGGATGACGCGCCGCGCCTCCTCCGGCAACTCGCCCCAGGGCATGTCGAGCGGGAAGCCATATTCGCGCGCCAGACTGCCGAGCACCTGCATGTAGTAAGGCGAGGGCGGCTGGCTTTTGGCCCAGGGGACGACCGCGCCCTTCTGGATCGACAAGGCGTGGTTGGGAACGACCAGGTCTTCGTCGAACTCCATCTTTTCGCCGAGCCCGTCGCAGCCTGGGCACGCCCCCTGCGGCGCGTTGAAAGAAAAAAGCCGCGGCTCGATTTCGGCGATGGTGAAGCCCGAAACCGGGCATGCAAACTTCTCCGAGAAAGTGATGCGGCCGTCGGGGGCGTGAGTGGCAAGCACCTGGCGGTCGTGCGCCTGCTCCAGCGCCGCGGCGACGCCGGTGCGTTGGGCGCCGGGGGTCGCGGGCGGATTGGCGGGGTCGAGGTAGGCGAGGCCGTCCGCCAGTTTCAGCGCGGTCTCGAAGCTGTCGGCGAGACGCGCCTCAATCCCTTCGCGAACAACGATGCGGTCGACCACCACTTCGATGTCATGCTTGTATTTCTTGTCGAGGGCCGGCGCCTCTTCGATGGAATGGAACTGGCCGTCGATGCGCACCCGGGTGAAGCCGGCCTTCTGCCACTCGGCCAGTTCCTTGCGATATTCGCCCTTGCGGCCGCGGACGACGGGCGCGAGGAGGTAGTGCCGTGAGCCCTCAGGCAGGGCCATCACCCGGTCGACCATCTGGCTGACCTGCTGCGCCTCGATTGGCTCGCCTGTGGCGGGGGAATAAGGCACGCCGACCCGCGCCCAGAGCAGGCGCATGTAATCGTAAATCTCGGTGACGGTGGCGACGGTCGAGCGCGGGTTGCGGCTTGTCGTCTTCTGCTCGATCGAGATTGCCGGCGAGAGGCCGTCGATATGCTCGACGTCCGGCTTCTGCATCATCTCCAGGAACTGGCGCGCATAGGCGCTGAGCGATTCAACGTAACGCCGCTGCCCTTCTGCGTAGATGGTGTCGAACGCCAGGCTCGATTTGCCCGATCCCGACAGGCCGGTAATGACCGTCAGGCTCTCGCGCGGGATGTCGACGTTGATCCCCTTGAGGTTGTGCTCGCGCGCGCCGCGGACGGAGATATGGGTCAGCATCGGATGAGTTTCGTTCCAGCTTTGTTCTAATTTACGCGAGGCGCTCGCGGCGGTCAACGCGGCCCTCGCATATGGGTGCCGGGCAGCCCGCTTTAAACCAGCGGATATTCCTCCACCTCTTCATAATGCGGGCCATGACGCGATAGGTGGCTTTCGAACAGGACGAAGCGGTCAACTGCGAAAGGCGGAGATGCCAGCCCGCGGTTGCGTTCGACGAAGTCGGCAGCGGCACGAGCAGACCGGCCTTTCCAACGCGCCAGCGTGACGTGCGGGTGGTAGGCGCGCCGTTCGGGCTGCAGCCCGGCATCCTGGCAGACGCGTTCGATTTTGGCGGCCAACGCCGTGACCGGCGCCGTTGCTTCGACCCCGGCCCAGATCGCGCCGCCCCGCTTCTGGTCGAAGACTCCCATGCCATTCAAGCGCAATTCAAACCGTTCGAAGGAGATCCTGCCCAGCGCCAGGGCTAGATCATTTGCCACTGGCCGCTCGACCTCGCCGATGAAGCGCAGGGTCAAATGCAGCTGTTCCTCGCCTACCCAGCGCAGTTCCGCGCTGTCGTCCATCGCGTCGATCAACAGGTCGATGACCTCTTCAGGCGGGCGGATGGCGACGAACAGGCGGTGCATGGCGTTTACAATACCTTCCCCTGCGGTTGCAGGGGAGGGGGACCGCCGCAGGCGGTGGAGGGCTCTTGGGCCCCGACCTCCGCCGGGGTGCTTCGCCTGCGCGAAGCAGTTTCGCTTGAAAGCCCCTCCGGCATCCACGATATAGGGCCCGGTCGGGGCGTGTCGTCGAGGCCCCCCGGAAGAGGAGACGAAATGCAGAACCAGTTTGACCCGCGCACGACGACGCCCGGCTATGATCCGGCTGTGTCGGTTGGGGTGCCCCGCGCCGCTCGCGATGCGGGCCTGCGGTCCTACATGCTCAGCGTTTACAACTACATGGCATCGGGAGTGCTGCTCACCGGCATCGTCGCCATGCTGTTCGCAAGCTCCGGCATGGCTGCCCAGGTCATGGCGACACCGCTGAAGTGGCTGATCATCTTTTCGCCGCTGGTGTTCGTGATGATCATGAGCTTCGGCATGAACCGGCTGTCTACGCCAGCGCTGCAGGGCCTGTTCTGGGCCTTCGCGACGGTCATGGGCCTGTCGATGTCGACCATCTTCCTGGTCTTCACCGGCACCTCGATCGCCCAGACCTTCTTCGCGGTCGCGGCGGCCTTCATGGGACTCAGCCTGTGGGGCTACACGACCAAGAAGGACCTGTCGGCATTCGGCACCTTCCTGATCATGGGCGTCGTCGGCCTGCTGGTTGCAATGCTGATCAACCTGTTTGTGCAGTCGACCGCCATGCACATGGCGATCAGCGCCATCGGCGTGCTGCTGTTCGCGGGCCTGACCGCCTACGACACGCAGAAGATCAAGAGCATGTACGATTACGTCCGCGGCACGGACATGATGGGCAAGGTCGTGATCATGGGGGCGCTGAACCTCTATCTCGACTTCATCAACATGTTCACCTTCCTGCTGCAGTTCATGGGCGATCGCCGCTAGGCGAAGCCACTGCTGGACAGCGAGGCCCGGCGGGAAACCGCCGGGCCTTTTCTTTTGCGCGCATGCCGATAATTTTCCGGATAGTGTGTGGGAGGGGCAATTGCGCCAACTGCTTGCCGGGATCGCGGCTTTGGCAACCGCGCCGCTCCATGCCCAGGGTACGGCGACGGCCGCCCAGGCCTGGCAGCTGCTGGCCAAGGCCGACGTCGAGGCGGCGCTGGAGCTAATCGAGCATAATCATCCGGGTGCCGCGCCCGAACTTGGCGATCAAGACTTCCAGGGCCTTTTGACAACGGCCCGCGCCAACGCCGCTCGGCGACTGCCCTTGGTCAGGGATTATTACGGCCATGCGGCGGTCCTCAATGCCCTCGCCAACGATTTCCGTGACGGCCACATCTGGTCCAATCCCGTCCTGTCGTCGGCCCGGCGAACCTGGGCAGGAATCGTCATGGCGCGTCGAGGCGGGCAATGGGTAGTCGGCGCGCAGGAAGCGGCGGACGGTGAGCCGGACCTCAAAGGCGCTCGGCTGTTGGCCTGTGACGGCAGTGATGCAGTCGCTTTCGCCAGAGCGCGGACCGGCACGTTCCATGCGCATCCCGATGTCGAAGCCGACATGGCTGGCCGTGCCTATACCTTGCTGCTCGACGACCAGAACCCGTTCGTGCCGAGGGCGGTTTCTTGCCGCTTCCAGCTGGCGAATGGCCAGGCCGTCGACCATAAATTGAACTGGCGGCCCATTTCCTCCCGCAGCCTTGAGAAAATTATTGGGGAATCCGGCCAGCCCGCCAATGCCGGTATGGGCGTTGCGCCGTTTGCGCGGGGCTACTGGATTGGGGTTGAAACGTTCTCGAACGCTGCCGCGGGCGTGGTGGACCAGGTTCGGGCGCAGCAGGCTGCTCTCCGCGCCGCTCCGATGGTGGTGCTCGACCTGCGCGGCAACAGCGGCGGCAACAGCCAATATGCGGTGGACATCGCCCGTGTCCTGGTTGGGGAAGCGAGCGTGCGGGCGGCCGACACCCCGGCCGGCAACTGCGGCGGGACCTATTGGCGGGTCAGCAAGGACAATGCGGCGGCACTGCGAAAGTTCGCGAGCGAGCTGCCGGCCGACCGCGCGCCGGAATGGAAGGCCCAGTCGGAGGCGCTTGACCGCGCCGTGGCCGAGAACCGCGTCTTTTCGCCGAACCTGCCCGGATGCGCGCGCGAGCCGGTCCCCTCGCGCAAGCCGCTTCGGCTTCCCGCGCCGGCAATGAAAGGCCGTCTCATCCTCGTGACCGACCGCGCCTGTTTCAGTTCGTGCCTCATTGCTGCCGACCTGTTCAGGCGTCTCGGCGCCACGCTCGTCGGCGAAGCGACCGACATGTCGACGCGCTTCATGGAGGTGCGAGAAATCACCTTGCCATCGGGCCTGCGCACCTTTTCCACGCTCCAGAAGGTGGCGCTCGGAAGTGGCGACTTCGGACCATACCTGCCTGAAATCGGCTACCCTGGCTCGATGGCCGACACCGATACGCTCAAGGCCTGGGTGGCTGCACTGCCTCGCTAGCGCAGGTAACGGCGGAAGAAGCGCAGCGTCCGCTGCCAGGCGAGGTCGGCGGCCGCCTTGTTGTAGCGCTCGGCCGAGGTGTCGTTGTTGAAGGCGTGGTTGACCCCTTCATAGTTGAAATAGGCGACCGGCTTGCCCGCGCGCTTCAGCGCTGCAACCCACGGCCACAGGGTCTGGGCGATGCGGCTGTCCAGCCCGGCATGGTGGATCAGCAAAGGGGCCCGGACCTTGGCCACCTCGGCAGGGTCGGGACCTGGCCCATAATAGACGACGCCGGCGTCCAACCGGTCGCCTGCGGCCACCGCCAGCCGGTTGACGAAGCCGCCGCCCCAGCAGAAACCGACCGCGCCGACCTTGCCGCCGCGGCTCGATTTCGCCAATTCGCCGAGGATCGCCGTCGCGTCGCCGACCGACTTGCCGAGGTCGAGCTTGCCGATCATCTCGCGCGCTCGGTCCTCATTGGCCGGCGTACCGCCCTGCAGCGACAGGAAGTCCACAGCCACGGCGCGGAAACCGGCCAGCGCCAGCCGCCGCGCGACATCGCGCGTATGCTCGTTGAGGCCGCGGTTTTCGTGAATGACCAGCACCGTCGCTTTGCGCGACCGGTTCTTCGGCTCGGCGACATAGGCCTTGTAGCCGCCGACAAGCGATTGCGTCTGGGTCGTCAGGCGCTTGTCATCCGCCGGCACGACCGCGGCGGCGGCAGGGTCGGCGGCGATGGCTCCGATCAGCGCCTCGGCGGCCGCGGCACTGCCGGCCAGCGCCACCATCCGCGCCATGAACGTCCGTCGTCCCAGGCCTTCATGCGTGAAGCGGTCATAGAGCGCGATCGCCTGCTGGCGAATGTCGGTGGTCATGCCGGCTCCCCCTGCCTCGCCTGAGCCTCGGCGATCAGCTTGCCGTCGATCTCTTTGGCGCGGCGATAGGCATCGCGGTCCGTCATGCGCGCCGCATAGTCAGTGAATACCGGCCGCGGCTCGAGTAGCTCGAACTGCAACATGAAATTTACGTTGGCGCCGACGAACAAATCGGCGGCGGTAAAGCGGTCGGACGCGATGTAGGTCTTGCCGGTCAGCGCCTTTTCCAGCGTGTTGATCGCCAGATCGTAATTGCCATAGCCGAACATCCGCTGGCGCTCCGGCGTCGGCACGAAGCCGGCGGCCCTGTTGCTGAACGCCGCCTCGACCGGGCCGGAGGTAAAGAAGATCCAGCGGTAATAATCGGCGCGGTCGGCCGGGTCGGGTGCGAGGCCGGCCTGCGGGAAGGTGTCGGCGAGATAGCAGCAGATGGCCGCCACCTCAGTCACCACCTTGCCATTGTGGACAATGGCCGGGACCTTCCCCATCGGGTTGACCGACAAATAGGGCTCGGCCTTCATGCTTGTCCCATAATCGAGAATTTCCGTCTCGTAGGGCTGCCCTACCTCCTCCAGCATCCAGCGGACAGTTTGGCCGCGCGACATTGGGTTGGTGTAGAATTTGAGCTCTGCCATCGACTCTCCCCTTTCGACCCAACTCTAGCACAAATGGAACAAAGCAGGAACTGACTGACCCCGGTTTATCCGCGCTCGCCCGGCTCGGCCGGTTCAGGCGCAGGGTCTGTCTGGGCCGGTGCCGATGGAGGAATGCGCCGCTCGCCGGCGGTACGATCCCGGGCGGCCCGGAACTCGCTGTCGAGGCCCCAGTCCGGCCAGGCGTTGCTGTTGGCGAGCCGCAAGCCGAGGGCGTGGAGCAGTTCGGCGTCCTGTACCATGCCGGTGAAGTCCCAGCTGGGGTCGAACTCGTCGGCCGGCTGGTGGTACATGTTGGTCCGGTAATGGGTTTCCCATGCCTGGGCCTTTTCGACGCCCCCCGTCACCAGGTCCCGGCCTGGTGTGAAGGACAGGGCGGGGATTCCAGCCTTGGCGAAGGTGAAGTGGTCAGACCGGTAGAAGGTGCCGGTCGCGGCGCTGGGATCGGGGGTGAAGCGTCGGCCGCGCTTGGCACCTTCCTCGATCAGCATGTCGAGCAGGCCGAGCTTCTGGTTGCCGCGCACCGAGAAGTCGCGTGCCGGGCCCAGGACTCCAAGCACGTCAGTGTTGATCGCACCGGCAGTCTTCCCAGCCGGATAGAGCGGATTCGCAGCATAATATTCACTTCCGAGCAGGCCCTTCTCTTCGGCGGTCACGGCCATGAAGACCACGGAGCGGTCGGGACGGGGGCCGCGGGCAAAGGCGCGGGCCTGCTCGATCAGCTGGGCGATGCCGGTGCCGTTATCGATCGCTCCGTTGAAGATACGGTCGCCGGTGGAATCGGGCTCGCCGATGCCGAGATGGTCCCAGTGCCCCATGTAAATGACGGTTTCGTCGGGCCGCTTCTTGCCGGGCAGCAGTCCGACGACATTGCTCGACTTGATGACCTCGGTCTTGGCGGTACCGTGCACGGTGAGGTTCGCTTTCAGCGGCAGCGGCTTGAAGTCCTTGCGCTTGGCGGCAGCCTTCATCGCCTCGAAGCTCGTTCCCGATGCGGCGAACAATTGCGCCGCCAAGTCGCGTTGGATCCAGCCCTCGAGCGGCGGATGCTCGGCGCGCGGATTGGCGCGAACGATGTCGAACATCGCATTGGTGTTCGAATTCTTGACCGTCGCCCAGCCATAGCTTGCCGGCTCGGTTTCGTGGATCACCAGGACGCCGCTCGCGCCTTGGCGGGCACCTTCCTCGAACTTGTAGGTCCAGCGGCCGTAATAGGTCATGGCCTTGCCGCCGAAATCGCCTTCGCCGCCCTCGAAGTCGGGGTCGTTGACCAGCATGACGAGGATTTTCCCTCGCATGTCTTGCCCTTTGAAGTCGTCCCAGCCGCGTTCGGGCGCCTTGACGCCATAGCCAACGAAGACGAGCTCCGCGCCGTCGATCGATATCGCCCTGTCCCCATTGGTCGGAGCGCGGACGGCGATCTCCTCGCCCTGCGTCAGGTTTTTCGCCGTGCCGGCGACGTTCATCGCCACATGCGGAACGGAGGTGAACTCCGACCGCAGCAGCGGCACCGCCTGGGTCCACTGGCGCTTGCCGTTCACGACATCGCCGCCCGGCTGCAGTCCGGCCTTGGCGAACTGATCGACAAGATAGGCAACGGTCTTGGTCTCGCCAGGCGTCGCCGGGGCACGGCCTTCGAAGGCGTCGGAGCCCAGCGTCTGGACGTGCTGCGACAAACGCTGCGGGTCGAACTTGGCGGTCTGGGCGAAAAGTGGGGCGGCGGCCACCAAGGCGGCACCGGCAAGGAGTGAAAAGCGACGAATCACGGGCATGTCTCCACGAGGAACGGCAGGGCGCTCCATGCGCGCCCCGCCTTGAGTAGAAAAGTCTGATTCGACCTTGGGTTCCGCCGGGCCCGCCATGCTGGTAGAGAGTTTGAGGCCAGACTCGCGGCCCCGCTCGGGCTGGCCTTGTGCGTGCCCGTTCCCGGGAGCGGAAGAAAGGCACTCGAAAATGGCGAAGATTCTCTGCGTCCTCTACGACGACCCGATCGCCGGCTATCCTACCAGCTACCCGCGCGATGATCTTCCGAAGCTTCATCGCTATCCCGACGGCCAGAGCCTGCCGAGCCCGAGCGCAATCGACTTCGAACCGGGCCAGTTGCTCGGCAGCGTTTCGGGCGAGCTTGGCCTTCGCCAGTTCCTCGAAGCGGCCGGCCACCAGTTCGTCGTCACCTCCGACAAGGACGGTCCGGACAGCGTCTTCGAGCGCGAGCTGGTCGATGCCGACATCGTCATCTCGCAGCCCTTCTGGCCGGCCTATCTGACCGCCGAGCGCATCGCCAAGGCGAAGAATCTGAAGATGGCGATCACCGCCGGCATCGGTTCCGACCATGTGGACCTCGCAGCGGCAATCGAGCGCGGCATCACCGTCACCGAAGTCACCTATTGCAACTCGATCAGCGTGTCAGAGCATGTGGTGATGATGATCCTGTCCCTCGTGCGCAATTACCTGCCGTCCTGGGAAGTGGTGAAAAGCGGCGGCTGGAACATCGCCGATTGCGCCGCGCGCTCCTATGACGTCGAGGGCATGCATGTCGGCACGGTCGCCGCCGGGCGCATCGGCCTGGCGGTCTTGCGCCGGCTGAAGCCCTTTGACGTCCACCTCCATTACACCGACCGCCATCGCCTGCCGGCCGACGTCGAGCAGGAACTCGGCCTGACCTTCCATCCCTCCGCGGCGGAAATGGTCCCGCATTGCGACGTCGTCACCATCAATTGCCCGCTGCATCCCGAGACGGAAAATCTGTTCGATGCCGCGATGATCGGGCGGATGAAGCGCGGCGCCTATTTGGTCAACACGGCGCGCGGCAAGATCGCCAATCGCGAAGCCGTCGCCGCCGCTTTGGAGAGCGGCCAGCTGGCCGGCTATGCCGGCGACGTCTGGTTCCCGCAGCCGGCGCCCCGCGACCATCCGTGGCGGACCATGCCCAACCACGGCATGACCCCGCACATCTCCGGCACGTCGCTGTCGGCCCAGGCCCGCTACGCCGCCGGCGTCCGCGAGATCCTCGAATGCTGGTTCGAGGGCCGGCCGATCCGCGAGGAATATCTGATCGTCCAGGGCGGCCACCTCGCCGGCGCTGGCGCCCACAGCTACAGCGAGGGCGACACCACCGGCGGCTCGGAAGAAGCGGCGCGCTTCAGTCCCAAAGTGACGGTCACGATCGTCTAGACGGAGCCTATTCCGCCGCCGGCGTTTCGCCGCCGGTCTTGCGCTTCGACCTGGCTTTCGGCGCCGCTGGCGGCTTGGCCTTGGTCGCCTTGGGCGCGGCCGGCACGATTTCGAACGCCGGGGCATTGTCCTTGATGCGGACCTTGACCTCGCCGCCATTGACCAGCTTGCCGAACAGCAATTCCTCGGCCAGCGGCTGCTTGATCTTCTCCTGCACCAGCCGGCCCATCGGCCGGGCGCCGTAGAGCTTGTCGTAGCCGCGTGTCGTCAGCCATTCGCGCGCCTCGTCGTCGAGGTCGATATGGACGCCGCGGTCGGCCAGCTGCAGTTCCAGCTGCAGGATGAACTTGTCGACCACCCGGGCGACGACTGCCGGGGGCAGGTAAGCGAATGGCACGATCGCATCCAGCCGGTTGCGGAACTCCGGCGTGAACATCTTCTTGACCGCATCCTCCTGCGCGTCTTCGCGGCTCATCGCCCCGAAGCCGATGCTCTCGCGCGCCAGGTCGGCGGCGCCGGCATTGGTGGTCATGATCAGGATGGTGTTGCGGAAATCGACGGTCTTACCGTGGTGGTCGGTCAGCTTGCCGTTGTCCATCACCTGCAGAAGGATGTTGAACAGGTCCGGGTGCGCCTTCTCGATCTCGTCGAGCAGCAGGACGCTGTGCGGATGCTGGTCGACGGCGTCGGTCAGCAGGCCGCCCTGGTCGTAGCCGACATAGCCCGGCGGCGCGCCGATCAGCCGGCTGACCGAATGGCGCTCCATATATTCGCTCATGTCGAAGCGCTGCAGGGGGATGCCCATCACCGAGGCGAGCTGGCGCGCGACCTCGGTCTTGCCGACACCGGTCGGGCCGGAAAAGAGATAGTTGCCGATCGGCTTGTCGGGGTCGCGCAGGCCGGCACGGGACAGCTTGATGGCAGATGCCAGCTTTTCGATCGCCATGTCCTGGCCGAAGACGACGCGCTTCAAATCGGCTTCCAGCGTTTCCAGCACGCGCTTGTCGTCGCTCGACACCGACTTGGGCGGGATGCGCGCCATCGTCGCCACCACCGCCTCGATCTCCTTGACGGTGATCGTCTTCTTCCGCCGCGACGGCGGCAGCAGCATCTGCATGGCGCCGACCTCGTCGATGACGTCGATCGCCTTGTCGGGCAGCTTGCGGTCGTGGATGTAGCGGGCGCTCAGCTCGACCGCGCTCTTGATCGCATCGGGCGTGTAGCGGACGCCGTGGTGGCCCTCGAATGACGAGCGCAGGCCGGCGATGATCTTGATCGTGTCCTCGACAGTCGGCTCGTTGACGTCGATCTTCTGGAACCGCCGCAGCAGCGCCCGGTCCTTTTCGAAATGGTTGCGGAATTCCTTGTAGGTGGTCGAGCCGATGCAGCGGATCGTCCCCGACGAGAGCGCCGGCTTGAGGAGATTGGAGGCGTCCATCGCCCCGCCGGAGGTAGCGCCGGCGCCGATGACCGTATGGATCTCGTCGATGAACAGGATGGCGTGCGGCAGCTTCTCAAGCTCCGAGACCACGGATTTCAGCCGCTCCTCGAAGTCGCCGCGATAGCGGGTGCCGGCGAGCAGCGCCCCCATGTCGAGCGCATAGATGACCGCCGGCTTGAGCACGTCGGGCACGTCGCCCTCGATGATCTTGCGCGCCAGGCCCTCGGCGATCGCGGTTTTGCCGACGCCCGGGTCGCCCACGTAGAGCGGGTTGTTCTTCGACCGGCGGCAGAGGATCTGCACTGTGCGGTCGACCTCGGGCATGCGGCCGATCAGCGGATCGACCTTGCCGGCCTTGGCCTTGTCGTTGAGGTTGACGGTGAATTGCTGGAGGGCGCTTTCCTTCTTGCCCTCCTTCTGCTCGCTCTTCTCCTCGGTGCCGCCGACATCGCGCGGCTCGGGCGCGGTGTCGCCCTTGCCGACGCCATGGCTGATGTAGGTGACGGCATCCAGCCGGCTCATGTCCTGCTGCTGCAGGAAATAGACGGCATAGCTCTCGCGCTCGGAGAACAAAGCGACCAGGACATTGGCGCCGGTCACTTCGTCGCGGCCGGACGATTGAACGTGGAGGATCGCCCGCTGGACGACCCGCTGGAATCCGCTGGTCGGGGTCGGGTCGGTGGCGCTGTCGGCAACCAGGGCGCCGAGCTCATTGTCGAGGTAATGCTTGACCGTCGCCTTCAATTCGTCGCGGTTGACGCCGCAGGCGGCCATGACTTTCGAGCCATGCTCGTCGTCGATCAGCGCCATCAGCAGATGCTCGAGCGTCGCATATTCGTGCCGGCGCTTGCTCGCCTCGCCAAGCGCGTTGTGGAGGGTCTGTTCGAGCTCGCGGGCGAAACTGGGCATTCGGAGAGTCTCCTTACCAGCCCAATGTCGTTGGGATTGATCGCTCGATCAAGGGCATAGAGGCGCCGGGCCGCCTCAATTCGTCGCGTCTATGACTTTTTGAACAGTTCATCGGCGGCGCTGCGGTGGCGCTCGGCCTCGTTCATGTGAGTCTCGACCCGCACGATCTCGGCCTTGAGGATGGCGATCCGCTCCTCGAGCTCGGCGATCGACAGCGGGCCGAGGTCCTGTTTCGTGACCAGCGTCAGCGGGTCCTGCGGCTTGCTGGTGAAGAAGTCGTCCTCATCCATGGCAAGGGCCAGCGTTGACCGTTGGCAAGGCGCTGTCAATAAGGCGCGCCGTGAATATCCCCGAGAAGATGCAGGCGATCGAGATTACGGCTCCCGGCGGGCCCGAAGTGCTTCGGCTGGTCGAGCGGCCGGTGCCGAAACCCGGGCCGGGTGAAGTGCTGGTCAAGGTTGCCGCCGCCGGCGTCAACCGGCCCGACATCCTTCAGCGCATGGGCCTGTACCCGCCGCCGCCGGGCGCCTCCGACATTCCCGGGCTCGAGATCGCCGGCATGGTGGTGGCCGCCGGAGACGGCGCCGAACAGGCAGTTGGCGGCCCGGTTTGCGCGCTCGTGGCCGGCGGCGGCTATGCCGAATATTGCGTCGCCCCGGCGGGAACCTGCCTGCCGGTGCCCGAGGTCATGCGCATGACCGAGGCCGCGGCCATGCCGGAGACCTTGTTCACGGTCTGGGTGAATCTGTTCGAACGCGGCTTTGCGGCCGAGGGCGACACCGTCCTTGTCCACGGCGGCACCAGCGGCATCGGCACCATGGCGATCGCGCTCGGCAAGTTGTTCGGCTTGCGGGTTATCGTCACCTGCGGATCGGACGACAAATGCGCGGCGGCGATGAAGCTCGGCGCCGCTCACGCCATCAATTACCGCACCCAGGATTTCATAGCCGAGGTCAAGCGCTTCACCGGCAACGGCGTCGACGTCGTCCTCGACATGGTCGGTGGCGATTATGTCCACCGGAACCTCGCCTGCCTCGCCGATGACGGCCGCCACGTCTCGATCGCCTTCCAGCGCGGCGACAAGGCGGAGATCCCGATTTCCCACATCATGCGCCGCCGGTTGACCCTGACCGGCTCGACCCTGCGGCCGCGTGACGTCCAGTTCAAGGCCATGGTCGCCGACGAGATCGCTCGCACCGTCTGGCCCTATGCCGAGGGCAATCGCCTGAAACCGGTGATCGACAGCATTTTCCCGCTGGCCGAGGCCGCCGCTGCCCATGCCCGCATGGAATCGGGCGAACACATCGGCAAGATCGTGCTGGAGGTGGCGAAATGATTCTCCACGAGGATCCGCGATCGGGCAATTGCTACAAGATCCGCCTGGCCGCGGCCCACCTCGGCGTGCCGCTCGATCGCCGCTTCTACGACATCATGCAGGGTGAAACACGGACCCCGGAGTTCCTGGCAAAGGTCAATGGTGACGGCCGCATCCCGGTCCTCCAGGACGGCGACCTCCTGCTCCCCGAAAGCAATGCCGCCTGTTACTACCTGGCGGACGGCTCTCCGCTGGTCCCCGCCGGCCGGTTCGAGCGCGCCGACATGCTGCGCTGGATGTTCTGGGAACAGTATAGCCACGAACCCAATGTCGCGACGCTGCGCTTCTGGCTGGCCTTCATCGGCGCCGATCGTCTCAGCGACAGCCAGCGCGTGCTGCTCGGCTCGAAGCGCGAGGCGGGTGAGGCGGCGCTGTCGCTGATGGACCGTCACCTTGCAGAGCGCGACTGGTTCGTCGGCGGCGCCTTCGGCCTCGCCGATATCGTCCTTTATGCCTACACGCATGTCGCCGACGCCGGCGGCTTCGATCTCGGCCGTTATCCCGCGGTCGGCGCCTGGCTAAGCCGCGTCGCGGCCATGCCCCGCCACGTGCCGATGGACTGACGCGCCCTTGCGGCGCGGCCCGTGCGGGTCTAGACGCTCGCCCATGCTGGCCGCTCCGCGAAGGGGCGGCCCTAATTGTTTACGGAGAAGCGAAAGTGGCCCAGCCGCTCATGCCCCACGCGACCGCCGCCTGGCTGGTCGAGAACACCTCCTTGGCTTTCGAGCAGATCGCCGATTTCTGCGGCCTTCACATCCTCGAGATCCAGGCCATCGCCGACGACACGGCGGCGACCAAGCTGACCGGCCGCGACCCGGTCCGCGCCGGCGAGCTGACCCATGAGGAAATCGAACGCGGCCAGAAGGACCCGGAGCACAAGCTCGTCATGCACAAGGAGCCGGACCCCGTCCGCCGCACCAAGGGGCCGCGTTACACGCCGGTCTCGAAGCGGCAGGACAAGCCGGACGGGATTGCCTGGATCATCCGCAACCATCCGGAAGTCAGCGACGGCCAGATCAGCAAGCTGATCGGCACCACGCGTACGACCATCGCCTCGATCCGTGACCGCACCCACTGGAACATGGCCAACATCCAGCCCAAGGATCCCGTGACCCTGGGCCTGACCTCGCAGCGCGAGCTCGATGCCGCCGTAGCCAAGGCGCAGAAGGCGGCCGGCATGACGGCCCCGACCGACACCCGCCTCGACAGCGACCGGTCGGCGCTGATCCAGGAGCTGCGCGCCGAGCGCGATCAGCATGCCCGCGACGCCGAGGCGGCGCTGGCCGCTGCCGAGGCCGGGGAAGTCGACACCAGCGACGAGATCGTCCCTGGCATCAAGGACCCCTTCAAGCGCGTCGAATAGGGCTGCGCTTGCCAATCGCGCCCCTTGGGGACAAGCTGCGCCGATGGACGCCGACGACAAGGTCGAGGAAATGAGCTTCGAGCAGGCCTTGGCCGAGCTCGAAACCATCGTGCGCACGCTCGAGCAGGGCAGCGCGCCGCTTGATGAATCGATCGAGCTCTACCAGCGCGGCGACCGGCTCAAGCGGCATTGCGAGGCGCGGCTGAAGGCGGCGCAGATGCGCATCGAACAGATTGCGCTTGGCCCGGACGGCAGTCCTGCCGGCACGAAGCCGTTCGATGTCGATTGACATGCTCGATCGGCCCGGCGTCGCCATCGACCTGGAGTCACGGCGAGTCTCGCGGGCGGTCGATGCCATCTTTGCGCATTTGCTGCGCGCTCCCGGCGACAGCCGCGACCGCCTGTTCGAGGCGATGCGCCATGCCGCGATCGGCGGCGGCAAGCGCCTGCGGCCCTTGCTGGCGGTGGCGGCCGCCCGCCTGTTCGCCATCGACGAGCGCCGCGCGGTGCGCGTTGGCGCTGCCATTGAGGCCATCCATGTCTACTCGCTGATCCATGACGACCTGCCGTGCATGGACGATGACGACATGCGGCGCGGCAAGCCGACGGTCCACAAGGCGTTCGACGAGGCCACCGCCATCCTTGCCGGCGACAGCCTGCATGCTTTGGCCTTCGAAATCCTCACCGACCATGAAACCCATGAGGATCCATTCGTCCGGGCCGCGCTGGCGCTCGACCTTGCCCGCGCCGCCGGGCCGTCGGGCATGGCCGGCGGGCAGATGATGGACCTTGCCGCCGAGGGCCAGGCGCTCGACCTGCCGGCGGTCACCCGGCTCCAGCAATTGAAGACCGGGGCCCTGATCGAGTTTGCGGTCGAGGCGGCCTGCATCATGGCCCGGCTGCCGGCCGAAGGGCGTACCCCCTATCGCGGCTATGCCCGCAACATCGGCCTGGCCTTCCAGATCACCGACGACCTCATCGACCATGCCGGCGATGCCGCCGCCGCCGGCAAGCGCGTTGGCAAGGATGCCGCGTGCGGAAAGGCGACCATCGTTTCGCTTTTGGGGCCGGAACGGGCGCGCCAGCAGGCCGAAATGCTGGTCGAGCAGGCGGTCGAGCACCTGGCCGGCCACGGGTCGGAGGCCGAACTGCTGCGCGCCATCGCCGCCTTCACGACCGAGCGCGACCGGTGAGCCGGCGGCCGCATATCGGCGTCTATCCGGGCACCTTCGACCCGATCACGCTCGGCCATGTCGACATCATCCGCCGCGGCGCCCACCTCGTCGACCGGCTGGTGATCGGGGTGACGACCAATCCCAGCAAGGAACCGATGTTCACCGTCGCCGAGCGGCTCGCCATGGTCCGGCGGGAGGTTGCGGAGCTGGCCGCCAACATCGACGTCGTCGAGTTCGATTCGCTGCTGATGGACTTTGCCGAGGCGCAGGGCGCCAGCCTCATCCTGCGCGGGCTGCGCGCCGTCGCCGACTTCGAATATGAATTCCAGATGGCCGGCATGAACCAGCAGCTAAACGATGATATCGAGACCGTCTTCCTAATGGCCGACGTCGCCCTGCAGCCGATCGCCTCGCGCCTGGTCAAGGAAATCGCCCGCTACGGCGGCGACATCAGCAAGTTCGTCCCCGCGGCGGTCGTCACCGACGTCCGGGCCAAGCTTCAAGGGTAGGGAGGAGCAATTCCCGTTTGCCCATGAAGCTGGCGGGCTAGCGGCGGGGCCGAAGCTGCGCTAAGGCGCGTGCCACTGCTGGGGCGGGAGTATTTAATGTCCAAGATGTTGTTCGCATTGCCTTTTGTCGCGCTCGCCTTGACCGCCGCCAAGCCTGCCGACGCGCCCGCCGCGGCGGCGCCGAAGATCAGCCTCAACGCGCCGGCCGAAATTGCCGCCGATCCCGCCAATCGGCTCAACATCGCGCTGTCGAACGGCGGCACGGTGGTCATCCAGCTGCGCCCCGATGTTGCCCCCAACCATGTCCGCCGCATCCAGCAGCTCGTCACCCAAGGCTTCTACAACGGCACGGTCTTCCACCGCGTCATCCCCGGCTTCATGGCCCAGGGTGGCGACCCGACCGGCACCGGCGAAGGCGACTCGCCGCTCCCCGACCTGGCGCCCGAGTTCAACGATTTGCCGCACCTGCGCGGCGTCCTGTCCATGGCCCGGACCCAGGACCCCAACAGCGCCAACAGCCAGTTCTTCATCATGTTCGCGCCGACCTTCAGCCTCGACCATGACTATACCGGCTTCGGCCGGGTCGTCTCGGGCATGCAGTTCGTCGATGCCATCGCGCCCGGCGAGCCGCCGGCCCAGCCGACCAAGATCGTCCGCGCCTGGCTCGACGGGCCGATGCCGGCGGCGGTCGCCGAGGCTCCACCAGCGGCGCCCGCTACTGAGCCAGCGCCGCCGCCGCCCGCGGAAGCCCCTGCCACCGGCGGCTGATGGACGTCGCGCTTTTCGATTTCGAGCTTCCCCAGGACCGCATCGCCCTCCGCCCCGCGCGGCCGCGCGATTCGGCGCGCCTGCTGCTGGTCGAAGGCGGGGAAATCTCCGACCAGGCCGTTCTCGACCTGCCGCGCCTCCTGCGCCGCGGCGACATCCTGGTGTTCAACGACACCCGCGTCATCCCCGCCCAGCTGGAAGGCAGGCGCGGCGAGGCGAGCATCGGCGCCACGCTCCACAAGCGGGAAGGCCCGCGTTCCTGGCGCGCCTTCGTCCGCAACGCCCGTCGGGTAAAGCCGGGCGACCGCATCGACTTCGACGCCGGTGTCGCTGCGTCGGTCGTCGAGAAGTCCGGCGACGGCTCGGTCCTCCTGCATTTCCACGGTGAGGAGCCCGTCGAGCTGCTGATCGAGCGCGCCGGGCGCATGCCGCTGCCGCCCTATATCGCCGGCAAGCGGCCCGCCGATGCCGCCGACCGCGACGATTACCAGACGATGTTCGCCCGGGAGGAAGGAGCGGTGGCCGCGCCCACCGCCGCGCTGCATTTCACCGACCGGCTGGTTGCTGCGCTAGACGAGGCCGGCATCGCCCGCGAGACCCTGACGCTGCATGTCGGCGCCGGCACCTTCCTGCCGGTCAAGGTCGACGATACCGACCAGCACAAGATGCACGCCGAATGGGGCCGGATCGATGCCGCGACCGCCGCGCGCCTCAACCACGCCCGCGCCGCCGGCGGCCGGCTGATTGCCGTCGGCACCACCTCGCTGCGCCTGCTCGAAAGCGCAGCGCGGGACGACGGCACGATCGAGCCGTTCGAAGGCGACACGGCCATCTTCATCACGCCCGGCTACCGCTTCCGGGCGATCGATGGCCTGATCACCAATTTCCATCTGCCGCGCTCGACCCTGTTCATGCTGGTTTCGGCGCTGATGGGCCTCGACGTCATGAAGTCGGCCTATGCCCACGCGGTTCGCGAGGGCTACCGCTTCTATTCCTACGGTGATGCCAGCCTGCTGCTGCCTCGGCGCCCGAAATAATCGCTGCCCCGGATCCATCGCGTCGCCAGCCACTTCTCGCCGTTCGTCACCGGCAGACCGGCGTGGGTCATCCGCGGGTCGGGAAGCTTGTCGGCGGTGAGGTTGTGGAAAACCAGCATGTCGCCGATGGCGCCGCGCACGGTGACGCCGATCTCGGGGAAATGCGTTTCGCCGCCCTCATAGGCGTCGTTGAGGTAGATCAGGGCGGTGGCGATCCGGCGCTTTTCCGGTGGCACGAGGGCATGGGCGTCGTGGTGCGGCCGGTACTGCTGGCCGGGTCGGTAGCGCAAAACGTGCAGTGGCTCGCCCCAGCCATGTTGGGTGCCCGTCGCCTCGGCGATGCAGCGGTTGACCGCCTGGATGACCAGATCCTCGGCCAGCGGGGTCACCGCCATGTTGTCGCTGTCGCGATGTGGGTCGCGCATGCCGCTGCCGTCCGCGGCATAGATCATCGCCGGCTCCATCCACGGATTGGCGGTAAGCTGGACGTAGCGGCACTCCTCGGCGCTGAAGAGCCCCTGGACCACCTCGATATGCGGGTCGGCGGAAACCAGCCGGCGCGGCGCCGCCTTGACCCGCTCGCCGCAGCGGACATGGCCGAGGAATGCCAGCTGGACGGCGGTGAAGCGGTCTTCGGCGGCCAGCGCCTCCAGCATCGCGCGCGCCTTGGCCGGGTCGGCCTTGGTGCCGATGCCGGCGGCGGTCAGATAGGCTTTGGCTCGCTTGGCCTCGACCAGCCCCTTGGCGGCGGCCTGGCCGGTCAGCTTGAACGCCGCCCGCAAGTCCACCGGGCCCGCCATTCCCCGCATGTGCAGCTCGGCGGCCTTGAGCAAGGCATCGGCGTCTCCCGCCTTCGCCAGCGACAGCATCCCGGGTACCGCCGACTGGTCGCGGGCTTCGAGCCGCCTGCTGAGGGCAAGGTACTGCGCGGAGGGCATTGCCGGCCATCTGTAGCCGCGCTCGTTTCGAGCCGCTAGGAGGCGCCGCCAATGACCCGCTTCGCCTTCACTTGTCACGCCACCGACGGCGCCGCGCGCGCCGGCACCATCGCCATGCGCCGCGGCACCATCCGCACGCCGGCCTTCATGCCGGTCGGCACGGCGGCAACGGTCAAGGCGATGAAGCCGGAAGGCGTGCGCCAGAGCGGCGCCGACATCATCCTCGGCAATACCTACCACCTCATGCTCCGGCCGGGTGCCGAGCGGGTCGCCAGGCTTGGCGGGCTGCACGGCTTCATGGGCTGGGACCGGCCGGTCCTGACCGACAGCGGCGGCTACCAGGTGATGAGCCTGTCCGAACTGACCAAGGTCAGCGAGGAGGGCGTCACCTTCGCCAGCCATCTCGACGGCAGCCGCCATCTGCTTTCCCCCGAACGGTCGATCGAGGTCCAGCGGCTGCTCGACAGCGACATCGTCATGGCCTTTGACCAATTGGTGCCGGCCAGCGCCACGCGCGACGAAGCGGCGGCGGCCATGGAACGCTCGATGCGCTGGGCGCGGCGCTCGCGGACCGCTTTCGATGCGGGCGGCGACCATGCCGCCGGCGCCGCCATCTTCGGCATCCAGCAGGGCGGCCTCGACGAGGGGCTTCGCAAGGCCTCCGCCGACGCGCTCGTCGACATCGGCTTCGACGGCTATGCGGTCGGCGGCCTGGCGGTGGGCGAGGGGCATGAGGCGATGTGCGGCGTGCTCGATTTCGCCGCCCCGATGCTGCCCGCCGACAAGCCGCGCTACCTGATGGGGGTGGGCAAGCCCGACGACGTGGTTGAGGCGGTGCGGCGCGGCATCGACATGTTCGACTGCGTCCTGCCCACCCGCTCGGGCCGCACGGGCCAGGCTTTCACCGCCGACGGGCCGATCAACCTGCGCAATGCCCGCTTCGCCGAGGACCGGGAGCCGCTGGAGCCCGGTTGCCCCTGTCCAACCTGCTCAAGCCACAGCCGCGCTTATGTCCACCACCTCGTCCGTTCCGGCGAGATCCTCGGCGCCATGCTGATGACCGAGCACAATTTGTGGTTCTACCAGCGCCTGATGCAGGGCCTGCGCGACGCGATCGAAGCGCAGCGGCTGGACAGGTTCGCCAGGGAGTTTCTGGAGCGCTACCGCAAACCGTCACCCTGAACTTGTTTCAGGGTCTATTCCGCCACCGGCAATGCGGTCGTCGCAATGGATGCTGAAACAAGTTCAGCATGACGATTGAAGTCACCTAAATCGCGTCGTCCCTCGCGCCGTGGGCATCGCTACCCGCCAGCTCCAGCTTGTCCTGCGTCCTCAGCGCGAAGTCGCTGGCGTCGTGGCGTTCGTGCAACTGCTCGGCCGGGTCGCCGGTCAGCTTGTTGACGATCCGCCCGCGTTTGACCGCCGGCCGCTCGTCGATCTGCCTCGCCCAGCGCATCAAATGCTCATATTCGTGGACGGCCAGGAAGACGTCGGCGCCTTCGTAGCTGCGGCCGAGCGCAATCCCGCCATACCAGGGCCAGATGGCGATGTCGGCGATCGAATAGTCCGCGCCGGCGACATATTCCTGGTCTGCCAGCCGGCGGTTGAGCACGTCGAGTTGGCGTTTGGCTTCCATCGCATAACGGTTGATCGGATATTCCTGCTTGGTCGGCGCATAAGCGAAGAAATGGCCGAAGCCGCCGCCGAGGAAGGGCGCGGCGCCCATCTGCCAGAAGAGCCAGGACAGGGTTTCGGCGCGCGCCGGGCCCGAAGCCGGCAGGAATTCGCCGAATTTCTCGGCAAGGTAGAGGAGGATTGCACCGCTCTCGAACACGCGCACCGGCTGCGGCCCGCTGCGGTCGACCAGCGCCGGGATCTTCGAATTGGGGTTGATGGCGACGAAGCCGCTGGAAAACTGGTCGCCCTCGCCGATGCGGATCGGCCAGGCGTCATATTCGGCCTGGCGGTGACCTTTTTCGAGCAATTCCTCGAGCATGATCGCCGCTTTCTGGCCGTTGGGCGTGGCCAGCGAGTAGAGCTGCAGCGGGTGCTTGCCGACCGGCAGCTCCTTGTCGTGGGTGGCGCCGGCGGTCGGCCGGTTGATGCTGGCGAACTGGCCGCCGCTGGGCTGGTCCCAGGTCCACACCCGGGGCGGAACATAATCGGCTTGGTCGGTCATCGCGGTCCCTTTTCGCTCAGGGATACCCAGCTAGGAATCTCCTTGCGCGCTTTCCAGTGTCAGCAATGTGCCCTGCCAAGGGTGCGTCATTGCGAGCGCAGCGAAGCAATCCATCTCGCCACGGCTATCTGGGTCGCTATGTCGCTGCGCTCCTCGCAATGACGATGTTTAAAGCGCGCTCTTTGACAGGAAGCTTGGCAGCGGGCCGTTCCACTCGCTTTCCATGTCCTCGACCACCGGCGTGCGTTCCGGTGCGCGCTCGCTCTTGCGCGCCTTGGGCTCTGGCTTTGCCGCGGCCCTGGGTGCCTCCGCTTCTTCGCGCGCTGCCATCGGCTCGCGCCGCGGCTCCTCGGTCCGTTCGCGCCGCGGCTCTGCTGTGCGCTCGCGCCGCGGCTCGTCCCGGCGCCCGCGTCCCCGGCTCCGGCTTCGGCTCCGCTCTTCCTCAGCCTCGGGGGCCGGAGCTGCGGCCTCGGCCTGGGCTCGCGCTTCCTGGGGTTCGCCTCCATGCCGGGCGATCTTCAGCCCGGTCAGCTTCTCGATCGCCGCCACCGCCTCGCGGTCCTCGCGGGTGGCAAGCGTGACGGCGATGCCGGTCATGCCGGCTCGGCCGGTGCGGCCGATACGGTGGATATAGTCGTCGGGTTGCCAGGGCACGTCGAAGTTGATGACGTGGCTGACGCCCTTGACGTCGAGCCCGCGGGCGGCGACGTCCGAGGCGACCAGCACGGTGATGTCGCCGGACTTGAAGCGGTCGAACTCGGCGATGCGCGCCGGCTGCTCCATGTCGCCGTGGATCTGGCCGACGGAAAAGCCCGAGCGCTTGAGGCTGGTGTAGAGCTCGCGCACGGTCGTCTTGCGGTTGGCGAAGACGATGGCGTTCTTGAATTCTGTGCCCCGCAGGATGTCGCGCAGCGCCTCGCGCTTCTTGTCGCCGCGTACCTCGACCAGCCGTTGCTCGATATTGATGTTGGCGGTGGCGGGACGCGCCACCTCGATGGTCTTGGGGTCGGACAGGAACTTGTCGGCCAGCTTCTTGATCGGCGGCGGCATGGTCGCCGAAAACAGCAGCGTCTGCCTCTGCTTCGGCAGTTTGGTGCAGATTTCCTCGATGTCCGGGATGAAGCCCATGTCGAGCATGCGGTCGGCTTCGTCGATGACCAGCAGATTGCAGTCGTTGAGCATGATCTTGCCGCGGCCGAACAGGTCCATCAGTCGGCCCGGCGTGGCGATCAGCACGTCGACGCCCTTTTCCAACGCCTTGACCTGGTCGCCCATCTGCACGCCGCCGATGAGCAGCGCCATGGAAAGCTTCTGGTACTTGCCGTACTTCTCGAAATTCTCGGCCACCTGCGCGGCCAGCTCGCGCGTCGGCTCCAGGATCAGCGATCGCGGCATGCGCGCCCGGGTGCGGCCCTGGTGGAGGATGTCGATCATCGGCAGGACGAAGGCGGCGGTCTTGCCGGTGCCGGTCTGGGCGATGCCGATCAAGTCCTTGCCCATCAGGACGCTGGGAATCGCGCCCTTCTGGATCGGCGTCGGCTCGCCATAGCCGCTGTCGCCAACGGCACGCAGCAATTCATCGGAAAGGCCGAGATCGGCAAAGCTCATGAAAGATCCGGAAAATAGAATGAGGGCGCCGCGAACAGCCGCAACGCGCCGCTGGCGCGGATGCGGGACAAGGCCCTGAAAGTCAAGAAAAGCCTGTCCTACAGCCATTCGTCTGGGGCAGGATTCCGCTCATGCAGCCTGCGGATTCGTCATTTCGCGCCCGTATTGGCCGCGAGATCCGTCATCGGCGGGCGGGCGCTCGCCATGCGGACGCTAACTTCACGAAAATGGTCGCTGGCTCCACGCATTTAGTGAATTTAGCGGGGGAAGAGGGCCTATCGGTCCACCTTTGGCACCAGGCTGCGGAACTTCTCGATGCGGCAGGATCCGCCGGCGCGGTTGCGGATGGAGTCCCGCTTGGCGCAGATTCGGTTGTCCTCTGGCTGGACGTAGAAGCCGCCCCAGAAATCCAGTCCCTCGCAGTCGCTGTCGAGCCGGGCGCGGATCAGTTGCCGCCCGCGCAGGATGAAGTCGATGCTGTCGGGGCCGGACAGGAAGGCGCCCCGCAACGCGCCGGCGGGCAGGCACTTGGGGCCCTTTTCCTCCTCCCAATGGATGCGCAGGCGCGGCCGCGGGGCGACGGGCACGCGGATGATCAGCCGCTCCTCGACGGTCATCACCTTGACCGGCTCGGGCGGGGTCGGCGAGGCCTCGCTGGCGGCGAGCAGCGCCGACAGCAGGCCGACAAGGCCGGTCAGGATCAATTGCGGATGCCCATGCTGGCGCGGATCGTTGCACGGCAGGGATTGAACCGTCGATGAATTTTTGCGGGGCACCCTTGGGCTTGCGGAAGGGGAGGCGGCCTTCTAGAGGCTCGGATCGACTGATTTCAGGCCGGTTTTTAGGAAGATCGCGAAGCGCGCATCGCCGGCCTCGCATGGAGAAAGACGATCATGGCGACCCAAGCGCCGAATGCGGCCCCGCTACCCCTGCTCTACACCAGCCTCGACGCGCTCAATTCCACCCAGCATGGCAAGCTCAAGCTGAAGAAGAGCTACAATCTGCCGCAGGTCGGCCAGACCCATGCGGTGCCGGTGACGGTGGAGGAATTCACCATCGTCCAGCGCCATTATCCGATCATCTTCTCGGCCGGCGACACGCCGATCCCGCTGGCGCTGCTCGGCCTCAACGAGGGGGTCAACACCTTCTTCGACGCGGATGGCCGGCCGGTCGACCGCAACGTCTATATCCCCGCCTACCTGCGGCGGTATCCCTTCCTGCTCGCCAAGCTGCGCCCGGACACCGACGAGCTGTCGCTGTGCTTTGACCCCAGCGCGGGCGCGATTGCCGAGGACGCCGACGGCCCGGCTTTGTTCGACGGCGACCAGCCGAGCGAAACCACCCGCAACATCCTCGCCTTCTGCGAGCAGTTCGAGACCGCCGGCCAGCGCACCCAGGCGTTCATGGAGGAGCTGCTGAAGTCCGGCCTGCTGATGGATGGCGAAGTGGCGATCCAGCCCGAGGGCGCCGAGCAGCCCTTCCTCTATCGCGGCTTCCGCATGATCGACGAGGAAAAGCTGCGCGAGCTGCGCGGCGACGAGCTTCGCAAGATGAACCAGAGCGGCATGTTGCCGGCGATCTACGCGCACCTCTTCTCCTTGTCGCAGATCCGCGACGTCTTCGCCCGCCAGGTGCAGCAGGGCAAAGGCCCGGCCGGCGCCAAGCTGCCGGAGACCGCCGAAGCGTGATTGCGCTGCGGCGGGGCGTTGGCCTCGCCGTTGAAATCCACCGGCCGCACCCCAAGTCGGCTGGGCCGGCGGAGGTTCGCGTACCCCTTCGCTCTGCCGCCGGCTTGCGCACCCCGCAAGGGTGCGTTCCTCCCTGAACTGCGGCCATCCCGGCCTGTGCTGGGATGGCCGATTTTTTGACCGGCCTATTCGGCGGCGATGGCGTCCGGGGCGCTGAGCGCCGCGCCGAGGCCGAAGGCGAACTGCTCGATCAGCTGCGCCGCCCGGTCGAACCCCGGCCCCGGGCTGCGCCGGTCGCCGGCCAAATAGCAGGAGCGGTCGATCTCGACCTGCAGGGCATGGACGCCGTGCCGGGGCCGGCCGTGGCGCTCGACGACATAGCCGCCGGCATAGGGGTCGTTGAACGCGACCGACCAGCCGTGGGCCCGGGCGATCCGCGCCGCTTCCTGCGCAAGCCAGGGGGCGGCGCTGCGGCCGTGGCGGTCGCCGAAGACGATGTCGGCCTGGCCCTCGCGGCCCGGCATGGAGTGGCAGTCGATCAGCAGGGCGTGGCCGTGCTTGGCGGCCAGCCGGCCAAGACCCTCGCCCAGCGCGGCGTGGAAGCTGCGGTGGGCCTCGGCGATTCGCCGCTCCAGCTCGGCGGTGTCGATCGGTCGCCGCCACAGCCGCCCGTGCGGCGCGCTGCGTGACGGCACGATGCCAAGGCCGCCCCGGGCCCTGGCGCCGACGGCCTCCGGGCCGGCATCGGCGATGACCGACGGGTCGATCTCGTCCGCCGCCCGGTTGCAATCGATTGCCGCCCGCGGCGCCCGGGCGATTACCGCGCCAATTCCCCGGGCGAGCGCGCGCCAGGCGAGCCGGTCGACCAGCGGGTCCTCCAGGCTCTCCAGCCCGGCGCGTCCGCGTTGTGCATTGGCCACCAGCCAATGCGGATATTCCCGCCCGGAATGCGGGATCGACAGCAGCACCGGCACCGCCGCCCGGGGCGGATGGACAAGCGGCGGAGGGAGGGGCGTGCGTTCCAAGGAGCGAGAACCTATGCGTGCCAGAAAAGGACAGCAACGCGATTGTTCCGATGGACCGCTGGAAAAAGTCGCGCGTTGGGGGCATAGATGGAGGCATCATGATCCGCATCCTGCTGGCCGAGGACGACACGTCCATGCGCGAATATCTGCAGCGCGCGCTGATCCGCGTCGGCTATGAGGTCGAAGCGGTGGGGTGCGGGACGGAGGCGATGCCGCTGCTCGAAGCCGGCCGCTACGATTTGCTGCTGACCGACATTGTCATGCCGGAGATGGACGGGATCGAGCTTGCCCAGAAGGCCAGTGCGCTCGACCCGGCGATCCGGGTGATGTTCATCACCGGCTTCGCCGCCGTCGCCCTGCAAAGCGGCCGCACGGCGCCCGAGGCCAAGCTCTTGTCCAAGCCCTTCCACCTCAAGGACCTGGTCGCCGAAGTCGACCGCATGTTCCAGAGCGAGGACCAGCACGGCCGCCTTTGATTTTGAGGCGCAAAGCGGGTTGCGCCTGCAGCCTCACACCCCTAGATAGCCCGCCGAGTGGGCGTGTAGCTCAGTGGTAGAGCACTGTGTTGACATCGCAGGGGTCGCAAGTTCAATCCTTGCCACGCCCACCATTTTTTCCCTTATCGGCAGTGGCTTGGGCCGCGCTACCTAGTGCGGCTTGACGAACTTCAGCGTCATTCGGTCGCTTTCGCCGATCGCCAGATATTTGGCGCGGTCCTTGTCGCCCAGCCGCAGCGATGGCGGCAGCGTCCAGACGCCTTCGGGATAATCCTTGGTGTCTTTCGGATTGGCGTTGATCTCGCTCGATCCGGCGAACTGGAAGCCGGCCGTCTCGGCCAGCCTGCGGACCGTCGACACCTTGACGTAGCCGCTGGTCATCTGGCGCTCGTCGGCGGCATCCTCGGGTAGCCGGTGCTCGACGACGCCGAGCGTGCCGCCGGGCTTGAGCACGCGGAACGCCTCGGCGAAGACCTCGCCGGCGATCGGCGCGTCGCCGTCAAGCCAGCTGTGGACGTTGCGGAAGGTGAGGACGACGTCCGCGCTGCCGGAAGCGATCGATGTCGGCTGTCCGGCGGTGAAGGTCGCCACCTGGACCTTGGCGTAGACGGGGCTGGAGGCGATCTTGGCGCGGATCCGCTCGTCGTAGCTGCCAGATGGGGGGACGACGTGAAGGGCGCCGGCCGGCGAGAGGTAGGGTGCGAGGATCTCCGTATACCAGCCGCCGCCCGGCCAAAGCTCGACGACGGAATCGCCGGGCTTCACGCCGAAGAATGAAAGCGTCTCTTTGGGGTGGCGATATCTGTCGCGAAGGACGTTGGCCGGCGTCCGGTTCGGCGCCGCAATCGCCAGGTCCAGCGTCATGGTTTGGGAGGCGGCGGATTGCTGGCCCATCGTGGGCTGAACGGCGGCCGATGCCAATGCGGCCGCGGACAAGGCAAGGCGAATGATCATGACCAGCTCCAAATGACGATGCGGCCCGGACAATGGCCGGGTCGCGGGTCAGGAGCAAGACTGGCCTGAGGGCCGGGTCAGAGGCAGGCTTCGAGGTAGGGCTGGTCGAAGCCGAATTGCTTGGCCTTTTCGAGCGTGTAGGGGCGAAGGCCCATCGATCGATATTCGCCGATGATCTTCCCGTCGGCGGTCTCGTCGAGATACTCGAACTTGAACAATTCCTGGGTGACGATGACGTCGCCTTCCATGCCGATCACTTCGGTGATGTTGGTCGTGCGGCGCGAACCGTCGCGCAGGCGCTTGACCTGGACGATGAGGTCGACCGAGTCGGCGATCTGGCGGGAAATTGCTTCCTTCGGGATCTTGATGTCCGACATCATCACCATGTTTTCCATACGCGCCAGGCATTCGCGAGGCGAGTTGGAGTGAAGCGTCGCCATCGACCCGTCGTGGCCGGTGTTCATGGCGGCAAGCAGGTCGAAACACTCGCTGCCGCGGATTTCGCCCAGGATGATGCGGTCGGGGCGCATGCGCAAGGCGTTGATGACCAGGTCGCGGATCGTGATCGCGCCCTGCCCCTCGAGGTTGGCGGGTCGGGTTTCGAGCGGCAGCCAGTGCGGCTGCTGCAGGCGAAGCTCGGCGGCGTCTTCGATGGTGATCACGCGCTCGCCCGGGTCGATCATCTTCGACAAGGCGTTGAGCATGGTCGTCTTGCCCGAGCCGGTGCCGCCGGAGATGACGACGTTCATTCGGGATGCGCCGGCAATCTTGAGCACGGTCGCCATCTTTTCCGACATCGAGCCGAAGCCGCGCATCATGTCGAGCGTGATCGGCTTTTCGGAGAATTTGCGGATCGAGATGGCGGTGCCGCGCAATGACAGCGGCGGGATGATGACGTTGACGCGGCTGCCGTCCTGCAGGCGGGCGTCGGCCAGCGGCGTCGTCTGGTCGACGCGGCGGCCGACCTTGTTGACGATTCGCTGGGCGATCTGGAACAGATGCTCCTCGTCGCGGAACTGGATCTTGGCCAGTTCCAGCTTGCCCTTGCGCTCGACGAAGGTCTGGTCGGGGCCGTTGACCATGATATCGCTGACCGCCGGGTCGGCGAGCAGCTCCTCGAGCGGCCCGAGGCCGAGCAACTCGTCGACCAGCACCTTTTCCAGCGCGAATTGCTCGCGGCGGTTGAGGTTGATCTTCAGCTCGGTGAGCACTTCGGAGATGATCGGGCGAAATTCCTCGGCAAGCTCGTCCTTGCCCAAGGTCGCGGCGGCTTCCGGGTCGACGCGCTCCAGCAAGCGCGGCAGCACCTGCTCCTTGATCTTGTGGACGGAGGCTTCGAACCCCTCCTGCTTCGACGAGGCCGCCTCGCCACTGCCGTTTTGGCGCTGGTTAAGCCGATCGAGCGCGCCCATCGGGGCGCCGCTGGGCGTCTCGGGCGGCGACGTCTCCGACGAATCGCCTAGGTCCTCGATCGGAGGAAATTGATCGTCGCCCGAATCGGCCGCCGGAGTCTTGGGGTTGGGTGCAGGTCCGCCCTTCATCGGGCGCGCGACACCGAACTGCGGCCGCTGTGAGCCGCCCATCCCGTTGCGCTTGCCGAATGCGTTCATGCCTACTCGATCCCGTTGCTCGCGGAAGGAACGGGATGGTGAATACGGCCCAAACTTTTAGAAAAGACTAACCGCGGTTAAATCGGCCGTGGAGGAGTTGTCGCCATGAGCCTGTCGGTCGCGCTGCTGCTTGCCGCCGCTTCGCCGGAATTGCCCGGCTGGATGGCGGGCTGCTGGGAACAGAAGTCCGGCGACCGCTGGACGGAGGAGTGCTGGACGATTCCCCGGGCCGGCATGATGATGGGCAGCAGCCGGAGCGGCCGCGGCGACCAGCTGCGTGAGTGGGAAATCATGCAGATCGTTCTCGATCCGGCCGCCGGAATGGGCTTTTTCGGAGCGCCCAAGGGCATGAACCGCACCCGTTTCGCCTGGACGGCCAGCGATGCTCCCGGCCTGAGCTTCGTCAATCCCGCGCACGACTACCCCCAGCGCATACGCTACTGGCGGGAAGGCGAGGACCTTTTGGCGGAGATTTCCCTGCTGGACGGCAGCAAGAAGGTGAGCTGGCGTTACCGGCGAATGGGCAATTAGGCCGGCTCGCCGGCACTTTCGGCCAGCACCGTCAGCCCATTTTCGCCGACTTCGGCGAAGCCGCCGCTCACCCGGATTTTCTCCGGCGTGGCGCCAGCACTGCGATAGACGGCGAGCTCGGCCTCGTCCTTGATCGTCGCCATCACCGGCGCATGGCCGGCCATGACGCCGAATTCGCCCTCGGTGCCGGGGACGACGACCATGTGCACGTCCTCGCTAAGCACGAGCTTTTCGGGGGTCACCAGCTCGAAATGCAGGTCGGCCATTTCAATTCTTTCCTTCGATCGCGGCGTCGAACGCTTGCGTCGCCGCCTCGAACTTGTCCTTGCAGCCCGGGTTGCAGAAACCGACGACCGCGCCCCGGTAATGCGTCAGGCTGTCGGCGCTGACCGGCTTGCCGGACCAGGGACAGGTCTGGTTGACGCATTCCTCGAGGCGCAGCCCGTCCGCCATCAGGCGTCCTCGGCCAGCTTCTCGGCCTTGGCGACGGCTTCTTCAATGCCGCCGACCATGTAGAAGGCCGCTTCCGGCAGGTGGTCATATTCGCCGCTGACCACCGCCTTGAACGAGCGGACCGTGTCGTCGACGGCGACGAACTTGCCGGGAATGCCAGTGAAGACCTCGGCGACGTGGAACGGCTGGGACAGGAAGCGCTGGATCTTGCGGGCGCGGCTGACGGTCAGCTTATCCTCTTCGGAAAGCTCGTCCATGCCGAGGATGGCGATGATGTCCTGCAGGCTCTTGTAGCGCTGCAGCGTCTCCTGGACGGCGCGCGCGAC
>Ga0073934_10000656_pt1 | contig 96312 bp, 92 predicted proteins | sample LarsenN4metaG_FD_76834 | JGI IMG/M metagenome (GOLD analysis project Ga0073934, IMG submission 76834) | Hot spring sediment bacterial and archeal communities from British Columbia, Canada, to study Microbial Dark Matter (Phase II) - Larsen... ...
CCCTTTTTCAAAGGGGGACTGCTAAACGCGGCGCTTCTTTTTAAGTGATTGAGAATGCGCATGATTCGAGCTCCGGTCCCCCTCTTTGGAAAAGAGGGGTCAGGGGAGATTTGTGGAGTTGGGTGAGGCTTCATCATTTTTTCACACCCCCAGGGGGATAGAGGGGGATTTGTTGCAATGGTCTTCGAATAAAAGCGGAATGTTTTGGAAAGTATCCTGACCACGCGGATCCAATTGAAATTCGGTCTCTTGCTGCCGCATTTCGGCGCGCACGCGTCGTTTGACAAATGCCTCGAGGGGGCGCGCCGGGCGGAGTTCTATGGATTCGATTCCGTATGGGCGCGCGATCATCTCGTTTTTAAGCCGCACCCCGCCGACGGCAGCGACCCTTGCCACATTGAAAGTCTCATGTTGCTGGCGGCAGTCGCTGCTGCCACCGAGCGGATTTCTATCGGCACGGCGATGACCATTTGTCACCGACATCCGATTCATCTGGCGCAGTCTTTTGCGGCCCTGAGCAACATCTCCAAAGGGCGGGTCATCCTCGGCCTCGGTTTGGGCGGATTTCCCCACGAGTTTGCAGCGGCGGGGCGGCCGAGCACATTGGCGGAGCGCGCCAAACTCGTTGAAGTTAACCTGCAAATATGCCGCGAGCTCTGGTATGGCGAAACAGTCTCGCAGGCGAGCGAATTTTTTACGTTTCAAAATGTTTCGCTAAAGCCCAGGCCCGTGCAGCCGATTCGGGTCTATATCGGCGGCAGCACTCCGGCGGCATGCAGGCGGGCAGTGACTTTGGGTCAGGGCTGGATGCCCGCGCGGATCAATTTGCCGACGTTCGCCAAACGAATGGAGTATCTTGAGACCCTCTGCCAGCAGGCGCAAAAACCGATGCTCGATGCCGTGGTCATGCCTTTTACCACGATCGGCAAGGATCAAGACGCGGCATTGACGGGTATCGACGTCAAGAATCTGCTTGACGATGCGTACAACTATTCACGATGGGTGAAGCCGGCTTCCGGCAGGTTTGAAAGCTTGGCGGATCTCCAGGGAGTGATTCTCGCCGGCTCGCCCGCCGACATTGTGCGCGAAACCCGCGCCTATCAGGAACTGGGCGCCGCGCATATCGTCTACGACCTCCGCCTCCGTTTTGCCGACTGGTACGAGCAGATCGATTGGCTCGGAAGAGAGGTTCTGCCGGCGCTGCGGTGATGAATCTTTGCCGCCGATGGCTTGTCTTTTCGTCCTCCTTACCGTATTCATGAATGAGTAACTTCCCGGCAAGACGACTGAAGTCGGTGCGGTCGTTGTAACCATTCCTGTAAGATCGAGGCGAGAGCGATAATGGACATCATCGTTAGCGGTATGCGGCCGACGGGGCGGCTTCATCTGGGCCACTTTCACGGCGCATTGGTCAATTGGCTCAGGCTTCAAGAACAATATCGCTGTTATTTTTTTGTCGCCGACTGGCATGCGTTGACGACCGACTACGCCACTCCGCAAGGCATCAATCAAAACACCATCGAGATGGTCATGGATTGGCTGAGCGTCGGTCTCGATCCGGCCAAATCCGTGCTGTTTCGCCAGTCGCGCGTCAAAGAGCACGCCGAACTGCATTTGCTTTATTCAATGATCACCCCGGTGCCGTGGCTCGAGCGCAATCCAACTTACAAGGAACAAATCAAAGAGCTGACCGGCAAAGATCTCTCGACCTACGGCTTTCTCGGCTATCCCGTGCTTCAGGCAGCGGACATCACGATCTACAAAGCCAACAAAGTGCCGGTGGGCGCCGATCAAGCGCCGCACGTCGAGTTGACCCGCGAAATCGTGCGCCGCTTCAATCAAACCTACGAAGCGATATTCCCGGAGCCGGAGGTGTTGCTCACGGAGGCGCAAAAAGTGCCGGGGCTCGATGGCCGCAAGATGAGCAAGAGCTATGGGAACGCAGTGTTTCTTTCCGACACGCCGCAGGAGATTGACCAAAAGATCAGCCGGATGGTGACCGATCCGGCGCGCGCGCGGCGCAGCGATCCGGGCGAGCCGGAAAAGTGCCCGGTCTTTCAGTTGCACAAGGTTTATTCGACGGAAGCCGAGATCGCCGAGGTCACCGTCGGCTGCCGCACCGCGGGAATCGGCTGTCTCGACTGCAAGAAAATCATGATCAAGCACGTCATCGATGACCTGGCGCCATTTCGCGAAAAGCGCTCTCAGTACGAGAATAAGCCAGACGACGTCGAAGAGGTCTTGCGCGCCGGCAATGAGCAGGCGCAGGCGCGCGCCGGAGAAACCATGGCTGAGGTAAGGGGAGTTCTCGGCTTGTGAGCACGCAGGTCCAACTGCCGATATTCGAGGGGCCGCTCGACCTCTTGTTGCATCTGATCAAAAAAAACGAGGTCAGCATCGCCGATATTCCAATCGCGACGATCACCGAGCAATATCTCGCCACTCTCGAGTTGATGGAGTTTCTCAATCTCGATGTCGCCGGTGAGTTTCTCGTCATGGCCTCAACTCTGGTGCACATCAAATCACGCATGCTCCTGCCTGCCGGCGAGGAGGAGAGCGAAGAGGAAGAAGGCGCCGACCCGCGCGAAGAGCTGGTGCGCCGGCTGCTCGAATACCAGCGCTATAAGGAGGCCGCCGAGGAGTTGGAGCAACGGGAAATCCTTACCCGAGACGTTTTCGTCCGCTCGGCGACACCTAGCGAAGAAGTTCCGCCGCGCGCCTTCCGAGAAATTTCGGTCTTCGAGCTGTTGAGCGCGCTCAAGCGGGTCATCGACCGGCTGCCTAAGGACAGTTTCCACGACGTCACTCTGGATAAAATCACCGTGCGCGAAAAGATGACGCTGCTGCTCGATCGTCTGCGCCAGACGAGCAGCATTCTCTTCGAGTCGCTCTTTTCCGAGGCGCGCAGCCGTATGGAAGTGGTGGTGACCTTTTTGGCCATGTTGGAGCTGGTCAAAGTCCGCGCCGTGCGCATTTATCAGGATCAGATGGCCGGGCCGATCATGATCGAAGCCGCAGCGGGAATGGACGAAGCTGCCGAGCGGGCGGTCATCGATGACGAAGCGGACGAGGCGAAGGACGGACAGCATGGAACGTGAGGAGATCAAGTCGATCATCGAGAGTCTCCTCTTCGTCGCCGACGGGCCGCAGACGCTGCAGCGCTTTGCCGAGGTGCTGGATGGCGTGGAGAAAGAGACTCTCGAAGCGGTCTTGCGCGAGCTTAAAGCCGAGTGCGAAGCGCCGGGACGGGGCGTGCGTCTGGTCGAAGTAGCCGGCGGCTACCAGCTGCGCACGGCAAGGGTCAACGCCTATTGGGTCAAGAAATTTCTCGGCGGGCGCCCGGCGCGCATGGGCAAAGCGACCATGGAAACCCTCGCGATTATCGCCTATCGCCAGCCGATCACCAAAGCCGAGATCGAGGCGATCCGAGGAGTCGACGTCGACGGCGTGATCACGACGCTTCTCGAGCGCAATCTGATTCGCGCGGTGGCGCGCAAAGATGTTCCGGGCCGGCCGTTTCTCTATGGCACCACGCCTGAGTTTTTGCAGCTCTTCAATTTAAAGGACCTTAGCCAATTGCCTACCCTCAAGGAGATGGACGAAATTTCCTTGCCGGAAATTCCCGGCGACGTGATCTCGATGGATCAGCTGGAAGAAAAATAATGCGCGGCTGCGCGCAGTTCGCCGCGCCCACTCGGATTCTCGCGCCAAGCGCGGATTTAATTCTCTTGGTGGCCTTAGCGCCCTCTTACGAAAATAGTTTTATACTTACTTTTGGTCGACAACGAATACGGTAAATCCCCCTGTTACTTTGCCCGAGGTTTCAATCATGGAACGGTTGCAGAAGATCATTGCGCGGGCCGGCCTCGCCTCACGCCGCGAGGCCGAGCGGTGGATTGAAGAAGGGCGGGTAACGGTCAACGGCGCGGTCATCACTAAGCTCGGCTCCCAGGCCGATCCTGTACGAGACAGCATTAAAGTCGACGGCAAGCGGATCAAGAGCGCCGCCGCGCCGCTCTACTATGCTTTCCACAAGCCGCCCGGGGTGATCACCACACTCAATGACCCGCAGCATCGGCCCGATATCACGCCCTATGTCGCCAGGCTTGGCGAAAAACGGCGAGTTTTTCCGGTCGGCCGACTCGACTACAATACCACCGGCTTGCTCTTGCTCACGAACGATGGCGAGCTGGCGCTGCGCTTGTCCCATCCGCGCTTTGGCATAAGCAAAGTCTATCGAGCCAAGCTCAGCAGCTGTCCGACAGCGGAAGATTTTGCCCGGCTGCGAGAGGGCATCCGGCTCGAAGACGGCTTGACCGCGCCGGCACGCGGCCGCGTCGTGGAAAAACTCAAGACCAATGCCTGGGTGGAGATCGAAATTCACGAAGGCCGCAAGCGCGAAGTACGCCGCATCTTTGAAGCACTCGGTTATTTCGTCGAGAAGTTGGTGCGCATCCGGGTCGGACCGGTGGAGCTGGGCGGTTTGCGCCTCGGCGAGCTTCGGCCGCTCACACAAAACGAAGTCAAAGCCCTCAAAATTGCCGTCGGTTTGGCCCGGCCGGATCGTGCCAGGGCCGCGACTAGGGAAAAAAAAAGCGGCGGTCATGGCGACCGCCGCCAGAAGAGATTTTCTCCCCGCCCTCGTTCTAGTGGCGCAAGCTACAGAACTCCTCGTAGTCGATGAGCTGATGAATCGTCGGATGATCGCCGCACATCGGACATTTGGGGTCGCGCCGCAGCTTTAGCGTATTGATTTCCATCGTCAGAGTATTGAAGTGGAGCAGCCGGCCGACCAGCGTGTCGCCTTTTCCCAGGATCAGCTTGACCGCTTCGAGCGCCTCGATCACGCCGATCAGCCCAGGCAGCACGCCCAGCACGCCGGCCTCGGCACAGCTCGGCGCCATCTCAGCCGGAGGCGGCTCCGGGTACAAGCAGCGGTAGCAGGGCCCCTTGCCCGGGTAAAACACCGTCGCCTGGCCTTCGAACTGAAAAATGCTGCCGTGAACATTGGGCTTGCCCGATAAGACGCAGGCATCGTTGACCAGGTAGCGAGTCGGGAAATTATCGCAGCCATCGACGACGAGATCGTAATCCTTGATGATGTCCATGATATTTTCCGAGGTCAGCTTGGCTTGATACGGAACCACTTTGACATCGGGGTTGAGCGCTTCCAAAGTTTTCTTGGCCGACTCGACTTTCGGCATGCCGACGCGGTCGTTGGCGTGGAGAATCTGGCGCTGCAGATTGGAAATGTCGACGACGTCGTTGTCGATGATGCCGATGGTGCCGACGCCGGCCGCCGCCAAGTAGTATGCGGACGGGGACCCGAGCCCGCCGGCACCGACCATCAATACCTTGGCTTGCAGCATTTTGGCCTGCCCCTCTTCGCCCACTTCGGGCAAGAGAAAGTGACGGCTGTAGCGGATCAGCTGCTCGGGCGTATATTGAAAATCTTGCACCCACTTGAAGCCGCCGTTTTTCCACGCGGCATAGCCGCCCGCCATCGAAGAAACATTTTGATAGCCCATTTCCTTCATCGCTTTGGCCGCCAAAAGCGAACGCACGCCGCCGGCGCAATAGGCGATGATCGGCGCATTTTTGTCGGGGATTGCACTCTCAACTTTGATCTCGAGAAAGCCGCGCGGCAACGGCAGGGCGCCCTCGAGGTGTCCCTGGCGCCATTCGTCACTTTCCCGAACGTCGATGACGATCGGCGATTTGCCGTTTTTCTTTAATAAGTCGTCGACTTGTTGCGCGCTCAACTCGGGTATTTCCCGGCGCGCTTCGGCCATGATGTCCTGAAAACTTTTGGCCATTGATTCCTCCGGAAAATGATAGACCTTAGAGGTCCAAACCTAAGCAACCGACCCGGCAATGTCAAGGCGAGGGCCTCTTACCGTCCGATGAGATCGCTCTTAGTTGTCGCGCACGAAGCCGTTGGCTTCGAGCTGCCGGGCGCAAGTCTCGACGGCGCTGGCGAGGACCGGGGCATGCGCGCCAGAGTCGCTGCGCGCGGTGCAGTGAAGGGTTTGATTGGTTTTCGGATTGTACATGCGAATCGCCAGCGGCGGAGCGGGAGAACTGCAACTCGCCAGTGCGATCGAAAGAACGATCATCGCGCCGATTGAACGAATCGGCACCGGCGCGACCGTTTGTTCACTTAGAGAAATTATTTCCGACACCGATTTGGCCCAGCCCGTTCAGATCGTAGCAAAAAAATATCCCGGCGACAAAAGCATCGCTTGAGGTCAGGCTACCGTCGTGGCACCGGCGCATCCGGCGCCGGCGCGAAGACGTGCATTCGCGGCATCTCGCGTAAGGGCTCGGCGATCCAAATCAGGCGGAAAACGTAAAGGGCAGGAAGATAAATTTAACAAGACTGAGCGGATCGGTTCCCAAGCCAGAGGCGCCACTCGGTTCGGAACTTTCGGCATGATCGCCATCAACCTGCGCGCCTTTGGCCAGGGCTCGGTCATCGAGGCGGTCAAAAGCCGGCTCAAACAATTTGACCAAAGTCGCATTGCGGTATCGGATCAACATCCATGCTAATAGCGGTGGAATCACCGTAATCAGGATCGCAGGCGATAATATCAAATACTTGAGAGCCGCGAGATTCATTCTCTCGCGGAAATGCAGCAGCCGGTTCCGGCCATGCTCATCGAGCAGACCTGAGGCCTCCTCCAATCGCCGCCTGAAGGTAGACGTTCTCGTGTCCCGGTTCCATATGAGTGCGAAGAGCATCTCATGCCGTTTGAGCGAAGTCATGCCGACGATGGCGTTTCTTAATATGCGATAAGCTGGATCATTCAAGGGGATCTTGTAGTGGCGCGCCCAGTTGTACATTCTCCGCCTGATTTCGACCATCTCCCGATCAAATCGTTGGGCCTGATATTGGCCGTAGCGGCCAAAAAGCACCCACCACAACCCCACCATGCAAAGCAGAGTAAAGATCGCATTGGTCATCGCCGTCATAGCATTCCCCTGCGTCGTCTGAGCGCCTCAAAAACTGCCGTTCACAGCGGAGCAAAGAGAATGCCGTTCCCACAGGCGCGGCTAACTATCGAATTTAACGGCATTGCGCCAGGCTGATCGTGAAGGAATGTAGCGGAGTTGAGAAACATCGTCCGTGAAAACACGTCGGCTGTTAGTCCAGATCGGGCATGGCCGAATGGCGATAACCGACAGGAAGTCGGCCTTATCGACCACCGCATCTCACCGCAAGATAAACTCCATTGCGCCGATGTCGCATACAACGGCACAATGCGCCCCAACTTGACGCACGCTGGTGGAAATGGGATTGTAACGAGCCGAAATTGTTTACGCCCCCGTAGCTCAGGTGGATAGAGCACAGGATTCCTAATCCTGGGGCCGTGCGTTCGAATCGCGCCGGGGGCATTTCAAAAGAACTGATAGCTCAGTCTCTTTCCCGCCGAGAATCTTTTTCAATCCGAATACTTATATTTTGTGGGTGTTGTTCAGCGATATAACACATCAAAGCGTAAATGAAGATGGCGATTCCAGTCATCTCTAAAAACTCCTCGAACGCCGTCATCAATTGATAAGCGAGATTTTTAAAACCATAGAGGTCAGCGTGTCGCGCGTTGACCATCTCCATCCCAAGCGCACCACCGAGATACACAATACCAGCAGAGACAAAGAGCTTCGTTGTTTGATGGGGAAGATGTCGCAGAAACTTTATATAGGGTGGGATCAGAAGTAGAACGAAAGCCATTCCATAGATTACCCACGTAAAATAGAGCAAGCCGTGGGTTTCTCCAGTAAACCTTCCTAAAGTATCCCCGATAACCTCATGAATACGAGCTACTTCGTCAATAGATAGATAGAGAAAGACAAATGCCAATCCTTGCCAATGACGGGTGAAAGGGTCTCTAGCATCTTTCTTCGCTAACGCGATAATTCCGAGAAGAATGGTGCAAATCAGCAACGTAAAGGATGCATACCACGTGGGGATACTACTATCGGTACCGAGGTCGAAGAGAGGCACAAGCCCAAAAAGATATGTATGGCCCAAGAGATATTTGGATATTTGGATAGCCACCCCCATAAAAGTAAGCCCCAAAACTGAGATGATTAAAAAGTGAACGACTTTTCTAGTCGTGAATACTAGTTTCATAATGATTTTTTGCAGAACTTACAGCGGCCAAATCAACGAGCTAATCAGTGACGATTTCGAGATACGCGACGTGTGTAGCTTTCTTCGACCCAAAGCATCGATTGCTTAATTGGCAATGGCGTCCGATACCGGTCTCCCAGCCGCAAATATTACCTTCTCGATGTACTCGGGATCAATCAAAAGTCTAGCGAGTTTTTGATTGCGCACTGCCGAAGGGGACTCCCAGGAAACTAAAAGGGTCAGGATCGCGAGAAAAAAGGGGCACGCACGCGAAAGCTGATCAAGCGTCTTTGATAAAATTGCTGGAACGCCTTTTCTCTTATTTTTCGCTGTGGTAAGAGGTTATAGCAACTAGGGGAATGCCTCTGGTGAGTGGAGTAACGGAGTGATAGCGTGTTGGAGGCTCAAACACTGAAAAGGTGAACGGGCATGGTGATATCGAGCACGGAGTTCGTTAAAGAAATCCATCAGATGGTGCAAAACAAGCACTCGAAAGATCATCCGATCATCGGCATGATCGAGGACGGCAAGCTTGACCGCGAGCAGCTGAAGGGTTTTATCGGGCAATTTTATTTATTTTTTCCCAAGCCGTTTCCGAAACCGATCGCGGCGATGCTGGCGCGCTGTCCGGACGATCCGGAGCTGGAGAAGATGTGGATCGAGAACGTGGTGGAAGAGGGGACGGGGGAGATCACCGGCACCGACAGCCACAAGGGGCTTTTTATCCGCTTCGCCAAAGCTTGCGGCTACAGCAAAGAGGAACTCGATCGCGTCGAACCGACTCCGGAAACTCAAGCTTTTCTTGACTGGCGCGAGTTGTTGATGTACCAGCGCTCCTGGCTCGAACTTTACGCCTGCCAGGGATTTTGCCTCGAAGGCACCGCCAACCCGCGCATGACGCGGATCGTCAACGGGTTGACCAAGCATTATGGCTTTGACCGCGAGTCGGAAGACATTCGTTACTGGACGCTCCACATGGGGGTTGACGAAGAGCATATGAAAGTCGGCCCGCTGGCGATCGAGCGCTACGCGGTGACCGAACCGCAGCAAACGCTGGTGCGCGCTTCGGTGCAAAAGACACTGGATCAATTCTGGTTGGCTTTCGACGGCATCAAGCGCGCCTTTGTCGACAAGGATCCGCTCTACGCGCGTTGGCGCGGCGGCAAATAATCCGAGGAGAAGCGACCATGGAAATGATCGACTTATCGAGAGTGATCTACGACGGCATGCCCAAGATTCCGATTCTCCCCGATGTGCATGTGCAAAAATTCTTGAGCCTCGAGAAGGGCCATCCTTTGAATGTGACCGAAATGTCTCTGCCGTGCCACGCCGGCACCCACGTCGATGCGCCGATTCATATCGTCGCCAACGGCAAGTCGATCGATGAACTGCCGGTGGACGCCTTTGTCGGCATGGGCGCCGTGGTGAGCGTCCAAAAAAATGGCGGCGAGGAGGTCACCGCGAAGGATCTCGAAACATCCGGCGTTGCCGTCAACCGCGGCGACATTCTGCTGCTCCATACCGGTTGGGATGAGAAATTCGACAGCCCCGATTACAACCTGCACCCGTATCTTTCGGTCGATGCCGCCGAGTGGATGGTGCAAAAGGGCATCAAGATGTTTGGCATCGACTGTATTACGGTGGATCTGCCGACTCCGCTGCGGCCGAAAGGGTTCGATTTTCCGGTCCATCGGACGCTGCTCGGCAACAATGTCCTGATCGCCGAAAACGTCACCAACATCGGCAGTATCGTTGGCAAGCGCACGCGCATCATGGCTCTGCCGCTGCGCGTCAAAGGCAGCGACGCCGGCCACGCGCGCATCGTTGCTGAGGTTTTGAATTAGAACTCGGAGGAGTTAACTGCAAGGAACGCAAAGGTCGCAAAGCGCTTTTTCGCGTGCTTCTTTGAACAAATAGCTTCAACTGGCGCAAATCGTTTTTATGGCAACCACGCAACGAATCAGCGGTATCATCGGCGCTTGTCTGACTCCGTTTGGCGCCGACGATCGGGTCGATTACAAAGCGCTCGAAAGGGAAATCGAGTTTCTCATACCGGATTGCGACGCGATCACGGTGGCGGCGGTCGAGGCGGCGGAATATACGATGCTGTCTCGTGACGAAAGAAAAGAGCTGCTCAAAGTGGCCACCGAAATGATCGCTAAACGCGTACCGGTGATCCTCGGCTGCTCGAGCGCCTCGCCGCGCGAGGTGCTGGACCTGGCGGAGTACGCCGCCAAGGTGGGCGGTGATTTCATCCAGGTCTTGATGCCGCTGCGGCCCTGGGGAGGCCAGCCGACGATCGCCGAACTCATGGAGTTTTACACCCAGGTGGCGTCGGGAAGTCCGCTGCCGGTGACCTGCTATCACAATCCGGGGCCGGGCGCCGATCCGCCGCAGGATGCCTTCGTCAAGATCAGCGAGATCGATAACATCCGCTATTTCAAGGAAAGCTCGCGCGACATCACCAAGATCTCCCGCCTGATCGAACAGATCGAACTGGCGGGCCGCGGCCACTATTTCACGACGATGCAGCCTCTGCTGGTGACTCTCATGCTCGGCGGATCGGGAGCAACCATGCCGCCGCCCGGGACGCGCATCGGCGCCCAGATCGTCAAGGCGTTTCGCGCCGGAGACCTCGAAACGGCGCGCTTTTGGGCCCGCTGTTACGCGCTATTTCCCGGCAAATGGGGCGCTTATGGTTTGCCGCCGGTGATGAAGTCGGCGATGAAACATTTCGGGGTAGATATCGGCAATCCGTGCCGACCCTACGCCCCGGTAAGCCCGCGCGACCACGAGCAGATCGGCCAGTTCCTCCATCAGGTGGGGCTCATCGGCGAGGCCGGACCGACGCCGCAAGGGCTGCTCAGCGCCAGCGAAAAACTACGCCAGGAAGATACATTCCTCCGCTAATCGACAGTCAAAGCTAAAGTGTGAGTTGAGCTCTGGAGAGGTCGTCAGGATCGATTTATGGAATGGCTTAAGGACATCTCGGACCGGCTGATCATTTGGCTCTTGCGCACGACTTCGGGCTTCGGCAGGGAACTCACTGCGGACGGCCGGAAAGAGCAAGCTCACTGGCGCGATCTGCGCTGGCGCAACTTGCAGGCGCTCGCGCAGCGTTCCCGGCAGCGTTTCGGGATGAAGGAAAAAGCCGGTTAGGGGTTGAGGCCGCGTGCAGGGACGTAAAAGGATAGTGATTCTGGGCGGGGGCTGCGGCGGCGTGGTCGCCGCGACCCACTTGGGCCGGAAGCTCGGCGCCGATCATGAGGTGATCCTGATCGACCGGCGCGCTGACCATCTATTCATGCCGGCGTTTCTCTTCATTATGCTCGGCCAACGGCAGCCGCGCGACATCCGCCGGAGCCTGCGGGCGCTTGAAAAACGCAACGTCAAGGTGATCCAAGCTGAGATACGCGGCATCGATCCGGCGCGTCAAGAGATCGATCTCGACCAGGAAAAGATCGCCTACGATTATCTGATCGTCTCCTTGGGGCTGCAAACGCGCCCTGATCTAGTGCCCGGCTTCAGCGCCGCAGCGCAGCATCCGTGGGAAATGGAGCCGGCAGAGCGCCTGCGCGATAGCCTCGCGGCCTTTAAGGGCGGCAGGGTAGTCGTGGGCGTGCCGCTAGGTCCCTATCGTTGCCCGCCGGCGCCCTACGAGGCGCAGTGGCTGCTTGACAGCTATTTTCGCCAGCGTGGTATTCGCGAGCGCGTGCAGATCGAGTACTTCACCCGTGACGCCGAGCCCACCGGCGAAGCGCACGAGCCGGTGGTCTGGATGGATGCTGAAAGCAAGCGGCGCGGCATCAAGCAGAACTATGAATTCATCGTCCGTTCCATCGATGCGGAAAATAAACTCGTCAACGGCTTATACAACTACAAGATCAGCTATGACCTGCTGGTCATGGTGCCGCCGCACCGGCCGGCACAGGTGCTGCTCGACAGCGGCCTCGCCGATACGGAGAACGGTATCCGGGTCGATTACGATACCCTCAAAACGAAGTGGGACAATGTTTATGCCATCGGCGACTGCGCCGATATGCCGGCCTCCAAGGCTGGCGGCGTAGCGCACCAGGAAGCGGATGTGCTGGCGCACAACCTCGCCGTCGAACTTACCGGTAAGGGCAAGCCGGTCCAGCTCTGGCTCCACACCATATGACTATTGGCGTTCGGCGCTGGACGCGCCGCGGCCAATCGAACCACTTATCCGACCGGCTGGCCACCCTTTGGCGTCACCGATCCCAGAACCATCGGACCGTCGAAGCTGATCTATTGGGCCAAGATAGGCTTCGAGAAATGGTGGCTCTGGCGCTATTTCTAGCATTGCTTCCTTGAAAAGCTGCACCCCCGCCCAGAAGCGGAGCGGAAAGTGGGGGAGGCCATTTAGCAAAGCGCCCCCATATTCACACCGCGAGCAAAATATCAAAGTTTACATAATATTTCTTATCCGACATTTGATTTACGAGAGAATAGGGCGACACCATCGCGTCAATGGCCGCCAGACGCAGAGCCGTGGTTTTGAGAGAATGCTATTTCTGGGCGGGCGCCGGCGCGGGTTCGGCTGCCGTCAATTCAGCCAGTTTGATTACGAGCGGTGAACCGGGATTGTCTTTTACGTATTCCTTGTAGCTAGCGATCATCAGCGCTTTGTCGCCGAGCTGTTCGGCGCAGCGGGCTTTTCCCAGCAAGGCGTCGGCTTGCAGTGCGCCGGAAATTTTCTGCGCTTCCGTGAAATGCTCGATCGCCATCTTGCATTGGTTCATGCGCTCCTCGGCCGAGGCTAGCACCATCAACGCCAATTGCCTGTAAAGGCTGTTCGGCTTGGTCGCCGATAGCGCACGTTGGGCCGAGCTCAAGGCCTTTTCGAGGTCGCTCTTCGCGAGGTGAATATTGGCCTGATACAGATGCGCCAGACCGGCGTAGCGCGACCAGCGGTAGCCTTGCACTTTCTCGAACGCAGCGAGCGCTTCGGCATATTTGGTGTCTTGATAAAGCTCCACCGCCTTGACGAACTCTTGGCCTGCGGTGACGTTTTGCCGCTCTTTAAAGGCCTGCCAGCTCCAAATCATCACTGCAATCGCGAGGGCGGCGCTGAGGATCCCGAAAACGACAACTTTGTGGCTGCCAAAGAAGTCAATCGCCTTTTCGGAATTGACCTGGAACCAGTCGGGTTGGCGGAGATCTTTGCGAGCGATTCTTTTGCTTGCGGTTGCCATGGACAAGCGGCGCTGCGAGGCAAATAGCCGGCCGCTATTGCTTGTACTTGAAATCGGCGGGCCCCATTTTTTCGAGGATCTCGGCCCATTTTTCCTGCGACACGTTGGAGACGTTCTCGAGCGGCGGTTCTTTGCCCTCGTCGCTCTGCTGCAAGACGCTCGACGCTTCGAGCACCGCTTTGGCGACGTAGATCGGACTCTTGGTCCGCAGCGCCAGAGCAATGGCGTCACTCGGCCGCGAATCGATCATCAATTGACGTCCGGCCAAACTGATATTGAGAGCGGCGTAATAGGTATTCTCCTTTAGTTCGGTGATTTCCACCGAATCCACCGATCCACCGACTTCGCCCAGAATGGTCTTTAACAGATCATGGGTCATGGGCCGGGCCATTTTGATGCCTTCGATTTCGGTGGCCATGGCGGTGGCTTCCAACAGGCCGATCCAGATCGGCAAGTTGAGCTTATTTTCCGTGTCTTTGAGGATGACGATCGGAGTTTTGGTCACGGGATCCAACGTCAAGCCGCCCACCGACATCTGTATCGTGTCTTCCTTTTTGGTCATGATCCGTTTCCTTTTAGTTGAGAAGTAAAGCGGGCTCTTCCGGCAGCAGCTCACCCAACAACGAGTTGGCCGTCGCGCTGACAATGCGTACTTTTACCGTTTGCCCGACCAGGCTCTCGGGCGCGCCGACATTGACGATGCGGTTGCTTCGCGTCCGGCCCATCAGCCGGCCGCTTTTTAGTTTCGCCGGACCCTCGAGCAAAATCTCTTCCACGTCGCCGACGCGCCGGCGATTTTTCTTTAGCGAGATCGCTTGCTGCAGGTCCTGCACGCTCTTCAGACGCTCTTTCTTTACGCTCGGATCGACGTCGTCCTCGTAAAGTTTCGCCGAAACCGTCTGCGGCCGCGGTGAATACGTAAACGAGAATAACTCATCATATTCCACCCGTCGAAGTAATTCTAGAGTGTCGCCAAATTCATCGTCGCTTTCACCGGGAAAACCGACGATAACATCGGTGCTCAAGGCCACCTGCGGGCAGCGCCGGCGCAAAGCGTCAATGCGCGCCAGGTATTCGTCGCGGCTATAACCCCGGCGCATGCGCTGAAGTACCGTGTCCGATCCCGACTGTACCGGCAAATGAAGGTGTTCGCAAAGATTGCGGCAGGTGGCGAAGGCTTCAATCAGCTCCGGCGACAGGTCCTGCGGGTGCGACGTCGTGAAGCGAATACGCTGCAAGCCTTCGACCGCGTCGACGCGGCGCAAAAGTTCGGCGAAACTCAATTCACCGGCGCTCAGTTTGCCGTAGGAGTTTACGTTTTGACCCAAGAGCATCACCTCTTTGACGCCCTGGGCGACCAAAGCTTCGATTTCGGCGATGATGCGCGCGCTCGGCCGGCTCACCTCGCGCCCGCGCACGTGCGGCACGATGCAGAAGCTGCAAACCTTGTTGCAGCCTTGCATGATCGTCACGTACGCCTTGGCGCCGTGGACGCGCGCGTCCCCTTCCGCGAGGTCTTCCATGTAACCCGGATCGCGATAAAAAGCGACCTCCACCGGCCGCGCCCGGGCCGACTCGGCCTGCTCGACCAACTCCGGCAGCTTGTGAATATTATGAGTGCCGAAAACGATATCGAGGTGGGGAATTCGCCTGAGCAGGTTCTCCCCTTCCTGCTGCGCGACGCAGCCGCCGACTCCAATGATCACGCCGTCACGATAGTCTTTGAACTCCTTCCAGCTGCCGAGCGCGCTGTAGACTTTCTGCTCGGCTTTGTCGCGCACGCTGCAGGTGTTGAGCAGGAGCAGATCGGCCGTGTCGATGCGCTCCGTCTGAATATAGCCGCTGCGCCGCAGCACCCGAGCGATGCGCTCGGAGTCATACTGGTTCATCTGGCAGCCGTAAGTTTGGATATAGAATTTCTTCGGCATACAGGATCGGAGCGCCTCAGAGCATGCGCATCACGGCGTAATCAGATCGACAATTTTATAGAGCTGGCTGATGCTGCGGCACTCCTCGGCAACATGGCAGTGCGGCGCATAGCGGGGCATCTCGCTGTCGCCAATGCCCCAGGTCATGCGGCTCTCCGGGTTGAGCCAGATGAGCTGTTTGGCTTTGCGTCTCACCTCGCGCAGGACCCAATCGGCGGGCCGATTGTAGTTATTTCTGCCGTCGCCGATGATCAGTACCGTGGTCTTGCTGGTAATCGCCGGGAAAAAATTTCGGTGAAACTGTTCGAAAGCGCGGCCGAAGTTGGAATGCGAGAACACGTCGATCACGTCGCCTTTGAGGGCAGTCTCCACCGCCGTGGAAATGTCGTTGTCCTCGAACAATTTCGTCACCTCGCCGATCTCGGCGACAAAAACGAAACTGCGCACCTTGGCGTAGAGATCCTGCACCGAATAGACAAACTGCAGCATGAAACGCGAGGCGTTCAGAACCGAGTCGGAGATGTCGCAAAGGACCATGACCTGGGGTTTGGTCTTCTTGCGCCGGTCGAGCTGAATTTGAAACGGCACGCCGCCGTACTGGAGATTTTTGCGCAGGGTCTCTTTGACGTTGAAGCGGCCGCGGACGGCCTTCTTACGGCGCACCGACAGGCGGTTTTTGAGCCGCTGCGCCAGGCGCGCCACCGCGTCGTTCATGCGCCGAATGTCATCCTCGGTATAAAAAGAAAAACTCTTATCCGCGAGCGCGCTCCGCTGCTGGTTGTCGCGCGGCTCGACTCCCTGCTTGCGCTGTTCTTGCTGGATGATTTCGCGCAAGAGCCGGTTGAGATCGCGCATGCGCTCGTCCAAGTAGCGCATCACGTCTTGCAGGGCCTCGCCGCTCTGGGCGAGCATCTGGAGCATGCCCCTGAAGCGCTCGATTTCGCTTTGCACGCGCTCGAGCCGAAGCCGCATCATCATGCGCGTGTAGGGGGTATGGCGCAGGCTCTCCGGCGTGCCGCCGTTCATTTCCTGCTCGACGGCCTCGCGCAGCAGCCGCTCAAGCTCGGCGCGGTTGTTTTGTAACAGCGCTCGGGTAAGCTCGGAAAGCTCCCCTGCCATTTCTTTGAGCAGCTTCTGAATCTGCTCGAGCATCTGCTGAAACTGCTCGGGAGTAAGACCGAGATCGTCCATGATCTTGCGATCGAGGGCGTCGAGAGCCTGGCCGATGCCAAGGAAAAAATAATCGAACAGCTCGTCGAACGGTTGGATGTCGCCGGTGCGTTTGACCAACGTCGCGCGCAGCGCGCTGCGAAACAGCTGCTGATCGCCGATGCCAAGCAATTCCAGCGCGCGAAAGGCATCCATGTTCTCGGACAAAGAAACCCGAATACCGTTTCGGCGCAGCACATTGGCGAACTCGATGACGCGCGATTGCATGGAGAAAAGTTAGTGCAGATGATCCTTTTCGCCGCCCCCCGCCGCCGGCCTTTGCGCCTGCTTCTCGGCGAGAAAGGATTTGAGTTCCTGGTGCGCTTTACGGATATCGGCTTCGTATTTCATCAGCGCCGACATGGTCTGATCGACCAGCTCGTGATCGAGCTCTTTGATGTTCAACAGGGTGAGCGCGCGCACCCAGTCGAGCGATTCGCTGATGCTCGGCGTCTTCTTCAGGTCGAGCTTGCGCAGCCGATGGAGCAAGCGCACCACTTCGTCAGCCAGTTTGCTGCCGACGCCGGGCACTTTCAGCGTGATGATTTCCTTTTCCCGCTCCGCCTCGGGAAAATCGAGATAGAGATGCAGACAGCGCCGTTTGAGCGCATCGGACATTTCCCGGCTGTTGTTGCTCGTGAGCACAACCAGCGGCACGTGCTTCGCCTTGAGCGTGCCGATCTCAGGAACGGTAATCTGGAAATCGCTCAAGACTTCGAGCAGAAAGGCCTCGAACTCGGCATCGGACTTGTCGATCTCGTCGATCAGCAGCACCACCTGTTGATCGGAGAGCAGGGCCCGCAACAGCGGGCGGGGCAACAAAAACCGGTCGGAAAAGAACACGCCGTCCTGTTTGGCGACGTAATCGACCGCTTCTTTGAGCGTCTTGGCGCCCTGCAGCACTTCGCCGATTTTGTCTTTGAGTATCTGGGTGTAGAGGAGTTGCTTGGCGTATTCCCATTCGTAGAGCGCTTTGGCTTCATCCAACCCCTCGTAGCATTGCAGCCGGATGAGCTCCATCCCCAGGCTTTCGGCCAACACTTTGCCGAGCTCGGTCTTGCCGACTCCTGCCGGCCCTTCGACCAGGATCGGTTTTTGCAATCTCGTGCCCAAGTAGACCACCGTAGCGACGCTCTTGTTGCACAAATAGTTCTGCTTGCCCAGACCCGAAATCACTTCATCGACGGACTGAAACATGGCTGCCCTTTCCAATTTGACGAGGCTAACACAATCATTTCTGAACGACAAATAACCGGCGCGGTAGCGGACAAAACCGCAGCGCGACACGTCGCACAAAGCACGCCAAGGACGCAAAAAAATGAATTCTTAAGGCGATTCAGCCGATTTGCACAAGCGGCGTGCTTTAGCTAAACCAGACCTGTGTGTACGCTGGCGTTGTATTTTCGAATCTTTGAGCGCTATCCCCTGCTGTTGGCGGCGAACCGGGACGAACACTACGACCGGCCGACGGCGCCACCGGCGCTGTGGGACGGAAATCTCAAAATTATCGCGGGAAGGGACCTGCGCGCGGGCGGCACGTGGCTCGGGTTTAACGAGTTTGGCCTCGTGGCAGCGATCTTGAATCGGCGCATCGACGGTTCACCGCTGGCGCCGAGGACGGCGCGTTCACGGGGGCTTCTTTGCGCCGAAATATTGCGAGCAGAAACACCGGCCGAGGCGGCGCGCGTTATCAAAGAAGACGGCGCGCGCTATAATCCTTTTACGCTCGTTTTTGCTGATAAAGACGCGGCTTACGTTGCCTACAACGACGAAGCGAAAATTCATCTTGAGCCATTGCAACCCGGACTGCATGTTTTCAGCAGCGCGGCGGAATTCGACCTGCATTGCGCCAAGGCGAAGCGCGCCCACGCCGGGTTTGCTCAATTGCAGGGTCCGCTCAATCGGCAGGCAGAGCAGCCAAGCGAATGGTTGGCGCCCCTGCAAACGATTCTGAGCGATCATTCTCTCGCGGACGGTTCGGATAATCCGGGCGACGCCATCTGCGTGCATCGGGAAAGCTCCGGTACGGTGTCATCGAGCGTGATATTCCTGGCACAGCCCGAGGAGCGTTTTGTTAGCTTCCATTGCTCGGGCCCGCCTTGCCAAAACGATTTCGGCGCGGCGCTCAACCTGGCGGTGCGATGAGCGATCCGCGTCCGGCCAAACCAGCCGCCACGGTCATTTTATTGCGTGAGGCATCATCCGGCTTTGAAGTGTTTCTCACGCGGCGCCCGGATGCCATGCCCGTCCTTGCCGGCATGTATTGTTATCCGGGGGGGACGGTGATTAAGGACGATGGCAGCGCGCGCCTGGCGGAACGCTCGATCGGACTGACACCCGCGGAGGCGCGGCAGATTATCGGCGCCCGGCATAGTCCGCTCGAAGCGATCGGCTTTTGGATCGCGGCGATTAGAGAAGTTTTCGAGGAAGTCGGCGTGCTTCTCGCGCGCGAGCAGTCGGGTGCCCGCTTGAGCATGGATGCGGCGCGCCGCCAGCGCTTGGCCGAGAAGCATGCCGCGCTGTTGGCGAAGTCGCTTAGTTTTGCTGAATTGCTGGAAAGCGAGCATCTGGTGTGCGATCTCGCAAGCTTGGGTTATTTTTCCCATTGGCAGACACCCACCCAGGTTGCGCAGCGGTTTGCGACGCGCTTTTTCATAGCGTTGCTACCCCACGGCCAAACTCCATGGGTGGCGTCCTATGAGGTCGCGCACGGCCTCTGGCTCACGCCCGACGCCGCGATCCAGCGCTTCAGGCGGGGTGAGCTGCCGATGATTTTTCCAACCTTTGCGGGATTGCGAACCCTGGCTGATTTCGCGACGTTGGAGAGCGTGCTGCGAGAGTACGGCATCCGAAGAGCTTCTGAATAACGGCTGTGAAAATGAAAAAAATGATGATGAGAGGAAACCGACGCCGAAGGATCCGCAATTCCAATCAGGTAAACAGGTAAGGGGCGCGGAGTTAATCCGGCTTTTGGCAGAGATCTGCTGGCGGTGAAACTTCACTGCCCTGCTGCCACAGATCTCGATAGCGTACCGCAACCACTTCCTCGTACGGCACGGGACGAGTAAGCTGTCCAACGGTTTCGGCAAAGCGATTCATTTTCGCAACCATTTCCTCGGTGATCACGGGGTCATAGAAAACTACGTCGCGGGCGATAACGTCGGCTATCAGTTCGCCGGCATCCTTGGGAAACTTGCGCAGGCCCACTTCGCGCGCCAGGGATGGATCGGCGCACAACGCCTGCTGGGCTTTGACAATCGCGCGTACTGCGGCGGCCATGACATTCGGCTCGCGGCTGATAAATTCATCCGTGCTCGCCATCCCGGCGAAGGTGCAAAAGCGGATCTCCGCCGGGTCATCGCCACGGCGCACGTCGATCAGTATCTTTCCGGCACCGCTGCGGGTGGCCGTTTCTCCGCCCATGGCGTTGGCCCAAAAGCCGTCGATCTGGCCGTCTGCCAGCGCGCGCGCGGCGAACACGCCGAAAGAAACATGGCGCGACCTGGCGCCCGGCAGTTCAACGATTTTCACGTCTCGGCCAAGCTCAAGCCCACCTGATCTCAACAATTGCTTGAGTGCCAGATCGGGACCTTGCGCCGCAGTAATCCGAAGGCCTTTGAGGGCGGTCAAATCACCTCGCCGAGCGTTGACAGTCGAGCGAACAACCAGCAACCACGGGGTGCCGCGCGACAGAGCAACGGCGATCTTCGCTCCCTGCCAGTTGCTAAATTCGGTGAGGATGTCGAAGACCGAACCGGCGATCATCGCATCGGCACTGCCCTGGCGGAGCGCCTTGGTAGCGCCGAGCATCGGCACCAGTTCGATTTGGGCTTCCAATCCTTCGGCTTTGAAAAAACCCAGTTCATCGGCCGCCAAAGCCGGAAAACAAGTGTTACTCACCAAATCAACGGCTGCGATACGAAGTTGCACGGGACCTCCGAAGTAAAAATCTCAGTTTGTTAGCGAAAATGACTCAAGGGATTAGCGGGCGGCGATAATCGCGCCGCATTGTTCGCAGCGGTAGCGCACTGCACTCGAGCCGCTCTGGGCGAGCGTCTCAAACTGATAATTTTTTGCGCCTTCGCGGTCAAAACATTCGGGACAGAAGCCGCCAGCCAATTCGTCGGCCGAAATCGTCAGATGGCAATGCGTGCAGCGCACCGTGCCTTTTCGTTCAGGGAGCAGTTCCAGCGTCGCGTGCTTGCAGTCACTCATCGCGACACCGATTCCAATTCCTGCCAACGGGCATAGGCGGCCTCGAGCTCCCCCTTGAGCGCCTCAATTCTTTCCATGACGGCGGTTATGCCATCGCTCCCCTGCCGGTAAAAATCAGCTTCGCCCATTTTGGCGTGCAAATCCGCCTGCTCGCTCTCGAGGGCTTCGATCCTTGCCGGTAAACCCTCCAGCTCGCGCTGTTCCTTGTAGGTGAGTTTGCGCGGTTTATCGCTGTGCTTGATCCGTGCGGCGGCGGCTTCCACGGTTGCCTGCTGGCGCTTCGCTGCCGCCGGGGCGTCTGGAATCTGCCGTTGATAACTTTCCCAGTCCTCATAGCCGCCGGCATACTCGTTGAAATGACCGTTCCCTTCGTACACCAACGTGCTGCTGACGACATTATCGAGAAAGGTCCGATCGTGGCTCACCAGCAACAACGTACCCTCGTACTCCGACAGCAACTCTTCGAGCAGCTCCAATGTGTCCACGTCCAGATCGTTGGTCGGTTCATCGAGCACGATCAGATTGGCGGGCTGAGCGAAGATTTTCGCCAGCAATAAGCGATTGCGCTCGCCTCCAGAAAGCGCTTTGACGGGCGAGTCGATGCGCTGGGGCGGGAAGAGAAAGTCCTTCAAATAGCCGATCACATGGCGCGAGCGGCCGCGCACCGTGACGTAGTCGGAGTCGCTCATGTTTTCCCGGACGGTTTTTTCCACGTCCAGCATGCGACGATGTTGGTCAAAATAGGCCACTTTCAGGCGCGTGCCGAGGACGATCTCGCCGGTGGTGGGCTCCAGTTCGCCCAGAATCAATTTCAAGAGGGTGCTTTTGCCGGAGCCATTGGGTCCGATGATGCCAACACGGTCGCCGCGTAAAATGCGCGTGGACAGATCGCGAATGATGGTCCCGTCTTCGTAGCGAAAGCTGACGCGTCGAACATCGACCACTAGCCGGCCGGAGAGCGCGCCGGCATCGATAGTGAAGCGCGCCTTACCCTGGGCGCTCAGCCGTGCGGCCTTTTCCTTGCGCAGCGCCTGCAGCGCCCGCACCCGCCCTTCGTTCCGCGTGCGCCGCGCTTTGATGCCCTGCCGTATCCAGGCTTCCTCTTCGGCAAGTTTGTTGTCGAATTTCGCGCCAGCGCGCGCTTCGATATCGAGCAGTTCGTCCTTCTTCTGCAAATAGCGGTCGAAGTTGCCGGGATATGAAGTCAGCTTGCCGCGGTCAAGATCGACGATGCGCGTGGCCAGGCGGCGCACGAAGGTCCGGTCATGGGTGATGAACATCACCGCGCGGTTGTAGTTGAGCAGATAATTTTCCAGCCAGGTTATGGCGTTGATATCGAGATGATTCGTGGGCTCGTCGAGCAGCAGCAAATCAGGCTCGCAGACGAGCGCCCGGGCCAACATGACCTGCCGGCGCGTTCCGCCGGAGCAGTCGGAAAGACGCTTGTCTTCGGGAAGTTTCAAACGGGTCAGCACGGTTTCGACTTTTTGGTTGATGTTCCAGCCGCCCAGCGTCTCGATACGCGCTTGCAGATGGGCTAGCTCCCGCAGTGCCTCTTGTTTGGCGAGCTCGGAACGAGCGGCCCAGTGATGATACTGCGCGAGCAGCGCGCCCAATTCGCCGATGCCGCCCGCGACTACTTCGAAAATCGTTTGCTCGGTGTCGGGCGGCACCTCCTGCTCAAGGTGGGCAACGCGGAGCGTGTCCGTGCGCCAGACCTCGCCTTCGTCGGGCGTCACGGCGCCGCTGAGCACTCTGAATAGAGTCGTCTTTCCGGTGCCGTTACGACCGACCAAACAGACCCGCTCGCCGGCGTCGATTTGGAAGTCCACATGACTCAACAACGGCAGATGGCCGTAGGCGTGGGAGACGTTTTCCAAGCGCAGCAAAGGCATAGAGACGAAAAAGAGATCGCTAGGATTTTAGCAGGTTTTCTTAATAGCACGAATGGGCCGCGGGTAACTGGAATCGCTCGAGCGATTGGCACGCAGTACCAATATCCCGCCTGCTCTGAAAAACGGGTTCCAGTAGATTCGATGATGCGAAACGTTGCAATCGTAAAGAGCGCCCGCTACCCTCCGGAATAACTGAAAGCGCCGAACGATTAAAACTACTTGATCACTGTCTCGCTAGCGAGGAGGCCATGATGGTAAGGAGATTATTGCTCGTCCTGAGTTTGGCGACCACTGCAGCGGCACAGCAAAAGGGCTGGGAGAAGGAATGGAACGAGACCTTGGCAGCGGCAAAAAAAGAAGGCCGCGTTGCCGTCGCCGGCTCGCCGGACCCCGTGATGCGCAATGAAATCATTCCCAAGTTCACCTCCCGCTTTGGTATTCAAGTCGAGTTCATCGCCGGGCGCGCGGTCCAATATATCGCCAAGGTTAAAACCGAGCGCTCCGCCGGCATCTATTCGGTTGACCTTTTTATGACGGGGGTCGACAGCACCGTCAATACGCTTTATCCGGAAAAGCTGATCGACCCTCTGCGCCCGCTGATGATTCTTCCAGAGGTGATCGACGGCGCCAAGTGGAAAACCGGCAAGCTGTGGTTCATTGAACCGGAAGAGCGATATATTCTTCGGGTTTTCCGCTCGGTGAGCGGCCATCTATTCTATAATGCCGAACACGTCAAAGCCGAAGAGGTGCGCGCGGCGAAAGACCTGCTCAATCCCAAATGGCGCGGCAAAATTTCTACCGACGATCCGATGGTCAACGGCACCGGAGCGAACAACGCGGCGATGCTCTATTCGGAGCTCGGCGCCGACTTCGTCAAGCGGCTCTTTATCGATCAAAACATGGTCTTTTCACGCGACCGCCGCCAGTACACCGATTGGCTCGCGCGCGGCACTTATCCGATCTGTCTGAGCTGCCGCGAGGACGATCTCAAAGCGCTGCGCAAAGATGGTTTCAAGCTGGTTGAAGTCTTCGACCTGTCGGATGTAAGCACGCGAGTGAACGGTTCACCGTGGCTGCTGACATATGCCAATAAGGCGCCTCATCCCAACGCAGCCCGAGTTTTCGCCAACTGGATCGCCTCCAAAGAAGGACTGGAAATCTACTCGCGCGGCTACGGCGCCGCCACCCTGCGCACCGATGTCGAGGAATCGTTTTTAGATCGTGCCACGGTCCCCCGTCCGGGCGTCAAATATTTCGACGATACCGAATGGAGCTGGACCATCACCGGCAGGAAATCGGCGCGCGAGAACATGCAGCAATTGCTGCGCGAACACGGCAAAAAATAGTTACCTAATCGCGATCACTCCTGGTGCGAAAATTTAACTCGCCAGTTTAGCCATACTCCCGCCCTTGGGACCATGGTCCATGGACTAAAGTCCTATAGATCAGTTGTAAAACCTTGGTATCAACTGTCGCTTGCAAGCGACAGCTGATATGTCGTATAGCCGTTTGTCGGAAATGGTTTCGGCTCGGCAGCTAGCCTTGAGCCGAGGGGAGAAGAACATGTTCGAGAATAAGTCAAAGCTAATCGTTACGGTTTTTTTCCAATTGCTTCTTTTGAGTCAGATCACGCAGGTGGCCGCCCAGGGGCGCAGCGCCGAGGCTTTGGCCCGCGCCGCCGAGGTAAAAGAGAAACACGTGCAGGATCTTATGGAGCGCTTCGGTGTGGTAGGCGTGGGCATTGGGTTCGATCAGCAAGGTGAGGTGGCGATCAAAGTATTTGTAGAGACCCAAGCTGAGACAGCCAATCTCCCTCAATCTCTGGACGGCGTCCCCCTGGTTGCCAAGGTAACCGGCAAGATCGTCGCGATGGATTGCCTTAAAGATAGCAACCAGTGGGATCCCACCGCCAGGTGTGATCGTCCGGTTCCCATCGGGGTTTCAACCGGTCATCCCAACGTCACCGCCGGCACCATTGGGGCGCGGGTAAAGGATAGTAGCGGTAACGTGTACGCGTTAAGCAACAACCATGTCTATGCGGCGGAAAACCAAGCCAACGAAGGGTTGGACCCTGTGTATCAGCCCGGAGTGTTCGACGGTGGCTTATCGGAAAATACTATTGGGACCCTGCACGATTTTGAGCCGATCAGGTTTTGTACCCCATTCTTGGTATTTTGGCTTTGCTCGCAAACCAACACCCTCGATGCCGCGATCGCCATTTCTTCAAGCGCGAATCTCGGCAACTCCACGCCGCCCTATGGTTATGGAATCCCTAGGTCGACTATCTTTGGTGACAACAATGGAGACGGCTCTTTTGATAATATCAATGATCTTTTGAATTTGCCTGTACAGAAGTGTGGCCGGACGACCGGTTGCACGACGGGAAGGATCACGGCAGTCAATACCACCATCGATGTCGGTTACGGCGCTGGACTGGCGAGATTCGTGAATCAAATCATTGTCGAGTCGGACGTTGTTTTTATTGGCGGTGGTGATTCGGGTTCCTCCCTTGTGGACCAGAATCGTTATCCCGTTGGTTTGCTCTTCGCCGGCGGCAATGGCGGTCTGATGGCTGTCGCGAACCGCATTGATCTCGTGCTCAACCGATTCGGCGTAACGGTCGACGGAGAAGCGGCACCGCCGCCACCACCGGACACTCTAGGACCGCTAACTTCTTCTGTGAATGTGAGTCCCAATCCGACTGCGGGCGCCACGTCGGTAAACCTTTCCGCTGCGGTGAATGATTCGAGCACCGGCGGTTCCGCCGTGGCAGCTGCCGAGTACTTCATCAACAGCGTAGGCGATTACGGAACCGGCACCCCTATGAATGCCTCAGACGGAGCCTTTAACTCGATGAGCGAGGGTGTTACGGCATCTATCAATGTATCCCCGTATATAGGCCAGACGATCACCCTTTATGTTCGGGGCCGGGATTCTAAAAATAATTGGGGCGCTGTCAGTTCTGTAGCCTTGAATGTGACCGCTGCGCCGCTTGCCTTTGACGGTTTTGAGGGGGGGTGGTCTGGGGGGAATGGTTGGGCTGGCGCGTGGACGCGCTCGGGAGATGCCAGCATCGTGACCAGCGGCGGTTCCTACGCCGGTTCCTACCATCTACGTCTCAGGAGGTCGACCGGATACGCGGCGCGGTCGGTAAACCTCGGCTCGAGTGGCGCTTACCTAAGCTTCTGCGCCAAGGTGAATTCCTTTGAGAGCTCGGACAAGGCAGAAGTGAAGATCAACGGCGCCGTAGTGAAAACGTTCACTAACGCTACTCAGAGCAACAATACCTACGCGTGCTACAACGGCTCGAGCAGCATTCCGCTACCGAGCGGAACTGTGACGATCGCCTTTGACGCAGGGATGTCCAATCAGGATGACTATTGGTACATCGATAATATTGAAGTGAAGCGCACTCCGTGAGCGATGGGCCACGCCGCCCAAAAAATCGCGGCTTGCGCCCTTGCGGGAGTCGCTGGATTCCGATCTTCCTCCTGCCGATTTCGAATACCTTCGGTTACGATTTGCCATGCCCGACGGTTTCTTTGACCGCGAATGCCAGCAGGCCGGCGGTAATCAAGGCGAACATGCCGGTCATGGAAATGGCGACGCTGTAACCCGCATGTTCCGCCACAAAGCCGAAAAGCGCGGGGCTTACCAGCGACCCGATCTCGCCGACCATGCGCCAAAAGCCGAAGAAGCGACCACGCGCTTGGGCCGGCGCCATGTCCGTACCGAGCACCTGCATGCTGCCTGAAGTCACAGAGTGGCCGCTGTGAATCCACAGGAAAGCGACGATGAATAGGGTCAGGCCGCTGTGCCACCCGGCGCTGGCAGCGAGGAAAAACCAGCCGGTGGCCATAAAAAGAAAACCCGGCACCATGGTGAATTTGCGGCCGTAACGATCCATTAGATAACCGCAAGAGAGCGTGATCGGGATACCGATGATACTGCTGGTGGTGGCCAAACCGCCCAATCCCTGGGCGCCGAGATCGTAAGCGAACGTGGCGTAAAGTAACAGCATGCCGCCCCATAGAACGCCGCGCGTCATCGACGCGAACAGCTGGGCACAGAAAAAACCGCGATAACGCCGGTCCAACATCAACGCAAGGACGTCGCGGCTGCTTAGCTCATCGCCGGAAGGTCGAGCGGAACGCTGCTGCTTACGCGGTGACGATTCGCGCAATATAAATAGACTGGGCATGATGGCCAACAGCGATAGTATCCCGTGCGCAACAAAAGGCACTTGAATACTCCAGGTGGCGAGCGCGCCGCCGATTGCCGGGCCGATCAAACGTCCCGTGCTTTCCGTTCCCACCATGCCGGTGATCTGCCTTCCTCGTTGCCGCTGTTTGCCGACATCGGCCACCATCGCGAGGCGAGCTTGGCGCCACATCTCCATGGCCGCGCCGCCGATGAAGCGATAGACCAATAGCTGGCCGAATGAGCTTGCGACTGCGGTCAGTCCTGAGGACACAGCCATCAGTAGAGGCCCGGTGATGAGAATCACCGTGCGGCCGAAACGGTCGACCAAAAACCCGCTCGGCACGGCCGCCACTAGACCACCGAGAGCGTGCAGGACGATCACCAAGGACGCGACGCCAAAGCCGGTGTCGAAGGATTTGGCGAACACCGGAATCGCCGGGGTGGCGATGCTTGCGCCCAAGGCGAAAACAAAGGCGGGAAAATAGAGCGTGAGCATCTGTTCAGAAGAATAGGCCGAGGCGCTCTTTTCACCGGTCGGTTTGATGACGGGGGGCATCATGGACTCGTTTGCGCCAACCTCGTCGCGCGGATGGGGAGCGTTTTCGAGGAAGCTCACCCCCCTTCCTATAAACGGACAGCTCGGGTCGGGTCAAACCCTACCGAGCATTGCAGAGTCATTGTGGACAGAATCGGTAACGCCAGGGAAGCTACTGGCAGTTTGTGGCGGCAGCGACCGAAATGAGCGTCGGCGCAAGTGCGCTTATCTGATATGCGGCGGTTTACCAAAAATGACTCTAATTGATCCAATTATTTGACGAACAATCAAATTTTCGCTAAAAATATCGCCCATGGCAAAGCGGTACGATCACTCGAAGTCGTTGCGCATCATCGGGCAAGAGCTGGTTAAGCGGGGCATCGATCTCTTCGAGCTACGCTGTTTGCGCAGCGAATATTATCTTCAGTGCGGCGATCCCACTCCTCCTTATATCGGTCTGATTGAACTAAGCTTCACCGACGATGACCTGATCTCGCTGGAAGTGGCGGCGGTGAGCCAACGCGGCGGAGCTTTTAAGTTTGTCGACTTCGAAGGGCTACCGGAAATATTGCGCGCCGCCGGCCGCCACATCGAAAGTAAAGACGGCATGCTGCTGCGCATCTCCAACACGGAGTCAGGCGAAAACGATACTCTACGTTTGGAGTACGAGAGTCCGGACGGCCGTAACCATCTCGAAGAAGTGCCCCTCGTCGAACTCGCTGAAACCGCGCGGCGCATGTACAAGGAACGCGCGCGCGGTGCCGCTAGCCAGCGTCCACAGGCGCAACCCTGGCGCCACTAGCCGCTTCAACTCATCGCATCACAGGGCGCAGCGCACTCAAAAAAAAGCATCAACGCCGATTCCTCCGCGGGAGAGGAGCAAGGCGAGAATCCTTCAACTGGTCTCGGCTGAATCCAAAAACCTCCAGGTGCGGAAGGCCGCCGCCTGGCCGCCAGGGGTGCCGCTCTCATCGATGAGATTCCAAACCGTCGCGCGCTCGATCAGAAACCGCCGGCCTGTCCGCGACACGCGAACTCCACGATAGTCATCTATGTACCCGCGGCTTGATACTTGAGCGAGCAAAGCGGCGCGCGCTTCGCGGTGCATCGGCTCCGCAGTGAGACGCGACGGCGTACGCACCAGTTGGTCCCAATTGAGTTCAAAAAGCGCCAGAGCAGTCTCGTTCGCGTAATTGAGTATCGGATCCGGCGCCGTGTCATGCGACAGCACGGCAAACGGCGCATGAAACAAGCGCCGTGCCCGCTCGATTTTTACTAAAGCCGGGTCGATCAAATGACCGCCCGTCCAATAATGCCAACTGTCAAGCAAGCGCTCCGCGTGGGCAGACAGAAAATCGTTGGCGGCGCTCGGATAGTCGGTCGTCGGCTGCATAGTACACGCGTGACTGCTGCGGAGTCTACGGAGGAATTTCCCCGGACACAAGCCGCGCTCGGCCCGGCGGCGAAAAGCTGGAATCAGTCGAGGGCGCGCGTGGGCAATGTTGAGTCGAATACGCCGGTGAGGTTGGTCCAAACTTCAGTCGAGCTTGAGAGTATCGTCGTCGTTCGGATCGATCGGTTCAGAAAGCGAGCCTTTGGATGGACTCGGGCTGGCCTTGCGCCGCTCTTCCTGTTCGCGTGCTTTGATCGAGTTCAGCCGTTCTTGGAACCAGGTTTTCTCCGGCCATTGCCAGTTGCGGTCGGCTTCTGAGTAAGTGCTTGGCAGCTTGGTGGCCATAACAGCCGCTGTCGGTGTGCAAGCACCGTACCAACCGTTAGTGGGCAGAATTCCGACGTAGAGATCCCAAAACAACTCGAATGGCCGTACAAAATTCGCTCTCATCGGCCACAAATCGGCGCCCCGAAGAGCGGCTAAAAGCGCCTCCAGTTGAGAAAGGATTTTTCCGTATAGAGCCGCTCAATCTCGACGTTTAGGGTAACACCGCGCGAAGTCAAGTAAGCGGCGATAGGCGCGAGCGGCATGCCGACGGCCGCCAAATAATCGCCTCGAATTTCAGCGATCAACGCCGCGCCTTCGCCTTGAATCGAATAGGCGCCCGCTTTGTCCAGCGATTCGCCACAGGCGACATAGCGCTCAATATCCGCTTCGGTCAAGGCGCGCATTTTGACCTCAACCTGCTCAATACTTTCAAAGCCGCACGACTCATCGATGATCGCGACTGCAGTAAAGATGCGATGCGTCCTGCCGGAGAGCGAGCGCAACATGCGGCGAGCGTCATCGAGATCGGTCGGCTTGCCGAACTTTTCTCCGTCGAGAGCGATCATCGTATCGCTCCCGATGACGAGCGCGTCGGGATGGTATATCGCAACGGATCGCGCCTTGCCGCGGGCGAACGCGAGGACCTCTTCGCTGATCGATGCGTCGGGCGAAACCTTCTCGTCGAAGCTCGGCTCAATGACTTCGAAAGGGATTTGGAGTAAGGCGAGAATTTCCCGCCGCCGCGGCGACGTCGAGGCAAGGACTAAGCGCATGAGAGCGGGAGTCGCGTTAAATACAGTCTTTCAGGAGCGGCGCGGCTTCGTCGCCCTTAGCCGCGTACCAGGTTAAATATTCCTCCAAGCAGCGCTCGACGTCCGCGCTATTATCTACGCGGACCATTTTCGCGCGCAACTCCGCGGCGCCGCGAAAATCGCGGCAATACCAGATGAGGTGCTTGCGCATGCCGACAAAGTTGCGGATTTGAACATGGGTTTCGTAATGGCGTGCATGCTCGAGAATCACCCGAAAGCGCTCATCGAGGCGAACTGCCGGCGCCGCGAGCGGTGCCAGCGCGCCCACCCGGAGCGCCCGCTTAAGATCTTCTTTGGCCCTGAAAATCCAGGGATCGCCCTGAGCGGCGCGCCCGAGCAGCACGCCGTCAACAGCGCATTGGCGCACCCGGCGGAAGACATCCTCCATGCCCTTCAAATCACCATTGCCGAGGATCAGAGTGGGAAAATCACGGGCGATCCGGACAGCGCGCGCGATGGCATCCCAGTCGGCGTCGCCTTTGTATCCCTGTTTGAGCGTGCGGCCGTGGATGGTGATCGCCTCCGGTTTTTCGGCCAACAGATTTACGATCCACCTTTCGACGACGACTTCGTCGTACCCGATGCGGGTCTTGACTGAGAGCGGAATCGGCCGCCGCTCGAGGGGCGAAGGATGACCGCTCCGCTGCCGGTTCGAACTTCGAATCGTTTCGATGAGCCGGTTACGTAGACCGAGATCCTCAAGCCTCTGTCCGGCGCACCAGTCATCGATCCCTTGACGCGCCGCCCGCATAATCGCGCGCGCCAATTCCGGCGTGCGAATCAACGCCGCGCCGCTGCCGGAAGCGGCGACGTTTTTCGCCGGGCATCCCATATTGATGTCCAAACCATCGAAGCCAAGCTCGCAGACCACGTGCGCGGCCTGGTAGAACAGCTCTGGCGTGTGGCCATAAATCTGCGCAACGACCGGTCTCTCGATTTCGCTGTACGTGAAATCGCGGATCAACGTATGCGGCGCATGAATCGCCGCCTCGACGTTTACGAATTCAGTGACACTGAGATCCGGCCCGCCGTACCGAGCCACCATCAGGCGGAATGAAGGATCCGTGACGCCGTCCATCGGCGCCAGACCGACGATCGGTTTGGGTATATCCTGCCAAAAGCTCATGATCGGTTCATGAAAATGTCAAATAGCCGCCCGTCTCAGCCCGCCGACCGTTTCATCCTTCCTTATTCGATTGGCGCTGTTGAAGTCTTTTAATGATGGCGTCGAGCTTCCGGCGGTCCTCATCGACAAGCTTTTCCTCCGAGGGATGGGTCACCGGCTCCGGCAGTTGGGGTGACGAGTCTTTTTCCGCTTTATCCAGTTTGCTTTCAGTTTTGCTTTCGCTCTTCACCGCGGCGGTCGGTTTGGCCGCCTGCTTGGAAAAGGGCCGCGTCAGATCGGCCCAAAAGAACCAGAGCAACAACGCGGCGACCCATACCGCGATTGGAAATGTCAGACAAAAAACCGCCAGCGGGAGCCAGCCAAGTTTTTTGCGCTTTTTTTTTGCCATGGCGTTCGGCGATGACAAGTTCCTGCCACTTTGACATTAAGGAATTGCACCGACACGGGAGATCTGATCCCGTATATTTCCCGTCCGGACAGCGAGGGTCAACCGGTCAGTAATTCGGCTTGTGTTCGAAGTAGTGGGTCGCGTTGATGACCCTGATGGTCTTGGTTTTCGAGCGCATCACTACGGACTGAGTCGTCGCGCCGCCGGCGAAAAAATGCACGCCCTGCAGATAATCTCCGTCGGTCACGCCCGTCGCGGCGAACATCACGTCGCCCGCCGCCAGCTCGTCAATTTGGAATTTTTTCTTGATGTCGCTGACGCCCATTTTCTTGGCGCGCTCGATCTCCTCGTTATTGCGCGGCGCCAGGCGGCCCTGGAATTCGCCGCCCACGCAGCGCAGCGCCGCAGCGGCCAGCACGCCTTCGGGCGCGCCGCCGATGCCGAGCAGCATGTCGATGCCGGTCTCGGGCTTGGTGGTGGCGATCGCCGCGGAAACGTCGCCGTCGCCGATTAGACGGATACGCGCGCCCGCCTTGCGCACCTCCTGAATGATCGCGTCGTGGCGCGGGCGAGCGAGAATAATCACCATCAGATCGCCGACGTTGCAGCGTTTGGCTTCGGCGAGCGCATGCAGGTTTTCCGTCGGTGACTTGTCGAGATCGACGACTCCTCGACCAGCCGGTCCGGTGGCGATTTTCGCCATGTAAGTATCGGGACAATGGAGCAGATTGCCGCCGTCGGCCATCGCCAGTACCGATAGCGCATTGGGCGCGCCGGTGGCGCAGATGGTCGTCCCTTCCAGGGGGTCGAGCGCAATGTCGACCTTCGGCCCGCCGGAGCCGACCTTTTCGCCGATGTAAAGCATCGGCGCTTCATCGCGCTCGCCTTCGCCGATCACCACCGTGCCGTCGATGGCCAACGCATCGAAGGCCTTGCGCATCGCGTCCACCGCTGCTTGATCCGCCGCCCTTTCATCGCCGCAGCCGGTCAGACGGGCGCAACTCAACGCGGCCGCTTCGGTGACTCGCACCGCTTCTAGGGCTAGATTTCGGTCCATGTCGCTCTCCCTTCGATGAGTGATTCCATCAGACGATACGCTTGCTTGGCAACGATGCCGGTTTTCGCCGCATCGATTTCGTTATAGCGCACCGCTCCGTTGTCGCGCGGCTCCGCCGCTGAGTAGAGCACAAACGGCACCGGCTCGGCGACATGGGTCTTGAGCGCAATCGCGGTGGGATGATCGGGCATCAAAAGGAGGCGAAAATCTTTGCGCCCGGCCATGCCCTTCAAAACCGTACCGACGACTTTCTCGTCGAAATCTTCGAGTGCCTGTATCTTGGCCTTGACATCGCCCATGTGGCCGGCCTCGTCAGTGGCCTCGACGTGAATGAAAACCAGGTCGTTTTTTTCCAAAGAACGCACGCCGTACTCGCCCTTGCCGACGTAATTGGTATCGAGAAAGCCGGTGATGCCGGGCACATCGATGCGCTCGAGGCCTGCATAGACACCGAGGCCATGAATAATATCGACCGCCGAAATGACCCCGCCGGTGATGCCGAAGCGCTTGGTGAGCGGCGGCAGCTCTGGCGCTCTGCCCTGTCCCCACAGCCAAATCGAGGTTGCCTGACGCTTCCCTTCGTTTTGGCGCTTTTGGTTGATCGGATGAGCTGCCAGAAGCGGCCGTGACGCAGCCATCAATTGCAACAGCCGTTCCGAACCTTCGCCTTTAGGCATATAGGCAGCGACCCGCTGATCGGTAATATCGTGCGGCGGTGTAGTGTCCATCTTTTCGTGGCCGTTGCGCCAGACCATCAGATGGCGATAGCTGACGCCGGGGAAGAACTCGACACCGTCGCCGCCGAGTTGCCGCTGTAAATCTCGAACGATTGCCGCCGCTTCTTCCGTGCTGATGTGGCCCGAAGTGAAATCCTCCATCACGGAATCATCGCCGCGGCCGCGGAGCGTCACCAGATTACAGCGAAATGCGATGTCCTTAGGGCCCAACGCCACACCCATGCTGGCCGCCTCCAGAGGCGATCGTCCGGTGTGATACACCGCCGGATCGTAGCCCATGATGCTCATGTTGCCGACGTCGCTGCCGGGCGGAAAGCCGTCCGGAATCACATGGGCCATGCCATAGACACCGCGCTGCGCGAGCCAATCCATATGGGGTGTGCGCGCCGCCTGCAGCGGCGTTCTCCCGCCCAGTACTTCGAGCGGATAATCCGCCATGCCGTCGCCCTGGAGAATAATGTACTTCATTTGAATTGTCAGGTGCGCAATTAAAATCCCCCTTTCATCCCCCTTTGCAAAAGGGGGGGAAAGAGGGGGATTTGCTGTAGTCGTTGTCGACCAAAAGTAAATAAAAACTATTTCCATAAGAGTGCGCAAAGCCTTGATTATCAGCGCGGAGATCTTTCGTCTCAAAAAACAATTTGCCTGTCTTTCCTATCTTCATGATAAAAAATCCTTTTCCGAACTTTGCGATCTCTGAGTTCTCTGCGGTTAATTTTTCCGATTTTCCCAGATCGGAAACCACACCGGCTCGACTACGATATAATCTCGATTGCGCACCGAATCCAGAGCCCGGCGCATCTGCCTGAGCGTGGCTCGTTCCAAGGTCATGACAAAAGGCAAAAACAGCTCGGCCTTGCGCTTGGGCTTTTGATCGGGCACCAAGCCGCGCAGCTCGTCATCGACATGGCGCAATTGCCAGATCTCCGAGATATTGACACCGGCCCGTCCGAACGCCTGACCGATATCGCCGACGATGCCGGCGTGATCCCGAACCACGAAGCGAACGTAAAACGGCGCATCGATGTCGTCTTCCGGTTGCAGCGCGAGCGTACCGGGCGCAATTAAACTCGGCGCGCCGGAAAATTTCCGTTCGCCACGGGCGAGCTCGCAGACATCGCCGAGCACCGCTACCGCGGTCGGCCCGCCGCCGGCGCCGGGCCCGACCAGAACATAATCGCAGTCGCGCTCGCCTCGGCCGGCGCTGCTGCTTTTGCCGGCAAAACAAACTGCGTTCATCGCCCCATCGACGCTGCCGACGAAGCTGTCGCCGGCAACCAAGGCCGGCGAGACAAACGCTTGGACAAACCGTCCACGCCGTTGCGCCACCGCGAGCTGTTTGATCGTGCTCCCGCCGATGCGTTTGGCGTAGCGAAAATCGACCGCTTGAATGTCGGCGATGCCCTTGCGCCAGATTTTGCCCGGCTCGATCTGCAAGCCGAAAGCGACCAGGCTGAGCAGCAGTAGCTTGGCCTCGGCGTCGCTGCCGTTCACGTCGGAGGCAGGATTGGTTTCGGCATAGCCCTTTTGCTGCGCTTCCTTGAGCGCTTCGGCGTAAGGCTTGCCGCTTTTCTCCATCTGCGAAAGAATATAATTGCAGGTCCCGTTGACAATCCCGAAGATCGCTTCCGGCTCTTCGGCGGCGAAACTCTCGCTGAGCGAGCGAATCACCGGGATGCCGCCGCCGACGCACGCCTCGAAACGCAGCTGTTGTCCCGACTTTTTCGCCGCCGCCCAGATTTCCTTGCCGAAGCGCGCCAACACCGCCTTGTCCGACGTGACCACCGACTTGCCGTTGCGAAACGCGCGCAAAATATAGTCGCGGAACTGCGGCAGCTGGGAAGCCGATTGAAAACCGAGGGCCTCGATGACGATATCCACGCCGGGATGGTCGATCACCTCCTCGGCGCGGCTGGTGAAAAGGCGGCGTCGCCGGGCGAACCATTTTTTTCCTGCCGGATTGCGCGTGTAAATTTTCCGCAGCTCGATCTGGACGCCGTTGCCGCTCGGCCCGGCCTGGCCCTTGAAATCGCGGAAAAGGATATCCTGGATCGCCTCGCCGACCACCCCCGAGCCGAGTAAGCCGATGCCGACTTTACGCGCTGAATTTACCGGTGCCATAATTTGGAGTTATTGTCCCGCAAAGCTTGTCCTGAGTAAACTCGAAGTGCGATAGGGTCGAACGAGACGTGCATGAAGCCGGGTGTCTGTCGTCTACGGTCTAGGGTTTGGCGTCTCCGGAAACCACAGCCGGCAGACGCTGGACGCTGAACCGAGTTCGACTTTTCACCTTGCGCGTTCGCGCCTTTGCGGGAGTCCTTCTTATCCGAAGTCGTTAATCTAAAAGTTTCCCGAGAGCGCGCTTGATTTTGCGCACGGCCTGCTTGGTGCGGTGCTCATTTTCGATCAGCGCGAAGCGCACGTGCTCGTCGCCGTATTGGCCGAAGCCGATGCCGGGCGAAACCGCCACCTGCGCTTCCTGGAGAAGATATTTGCTGAATTCCACCGAGCCCATTTTTTTCGCCGGCTCCGGAATCTCGGCCCAGACGAACATCGTGCCCTTGGGGCGCGGAATATGCCACCCCGCGCGATCGAGTCCGTCGAGCAGCGAATCGCGCCGCTTCTGGTACATGAGGCGGATTTCTTCGACGCACTCTTGCGGTCCATTGAGGGCGTGGATCGCGGCGATCTGAATCGGCTGAAAAATCCCGTAATCGAGATAGCTCTTGATGCGCGCCAGGGCGTGAACGACGTCTTTGTTGCCGACACAGAAGCCGACGCGCCAGCCCGGCATGTTGTAGCTTTTTGAGAGCGAGAAAAATTCGACGCCGACGTCTTTGGCGCCGGCGGCCTGGAGGAAGCTTGGCGCTTCATAGCCGTCGAAGGTAAGGTCCGCGTAAGCGAGATCGTGCACGACGATAAAGTTGTGCTCCTTGGCTGCTTTAACCACGCGACTGAAGAAATCGAGATCGACCACCTGGGTGGTCGGATTATGCGGAAAGCTGATGATCAGCATCTTCGGCTTGGGCCAGGTCTGGCGGACCGCCTCATCGAGATGGCCGAAAAAAGCTTCGCTGGTGGTAAGCGGAAGGCAGCGCAGATCGCCGCCCGCCAATACCACCGAGTACTGATGGATCGGATAAGTTGGACTCGGACAAAGGATTACGTCGCCGGGATCGATGGTGGCCCACGCGAGATGCGAAAGACCTTCTTTGGCGCCGATGGTGACGATCGCTTCGCTGTCCGGATCGAGCTCGACTTGATAGCGCCGCGCATACCAGGCGGCGATCGCAACGCGCAATTTATAGATGCCCCGCGAAACCGAATAGCGGTGATTGGCCGGCTTGGATGCCGCTTCGATCAGCTTCGCCACCACGTGAGGCGGCGTGGGCAGGTCCGGGTTGCCCATGCCGAAGTCGACAATGTCTTCGCCTCTGCGCCGCGCTTCCATCTTCATGCCGTCAATGATGCTGAAGACATAAGGCGGCAGCCGCTTAATGCGCTGAAATTCCACGCGTTTCTACCTCGATTTGTGCGGGAAAATGTAATGTTCAGCTCTCATTTATAAGGCATCGGCTAATCGCGTGCAACCGAGACGAATTGGCACTGCGCCGCGGAAACGAACGCTTTTTCCTCAACCCTGATTGTGGTAGCATTTTTGCTCGGCATTGAGGCTTTGCGCCAAACGTAAGAATGGATATGTCTAGCCAAGCTGCACGCAGGTATTTTACGGTCGAAGAATACCACCGCATGGGCGAAGCGGGAATTTTGCGCGAAGACGATCGGGTCGAACTGATCGAAGGTGAGATTCTAAAGATGAGCCCCGTGGGAAGCCGTCACGCGGCGTGTGTGAAACGTTTAAATGAACTGTTCAGCAGACTGCTCACCAGCCGCGCGATCGTTGGCATTCAGGATCCTATCTTGCTCAATGACTCGACTGAGCCGCAGCCCGACCTTACGGTACTTCGACGGCGCGACGATTTTTACGCCGCGGCGCATCCGAATGCAATCGACGTGCAATTGCTCATCGAGGTCGCCGAGACCTCAATCGCTTATGATCGTGAAGGAAAACTTCCGATCTATGCGCATGCCGCGATCCCGGAAGTTTGGATCGTCGACTTGTCAGCTGAAGTGATCGAAACCTATTCAGAGCCGGTACGCGGCACGTACCAAATCTCGCGTACGTTTGGCCGCGGCCAATCTGTTACGCCCGTGAATTTTCCCGACATCGCGATTCCCGTCGCGAACATTCTCGGCTGATGGATCGCAAGGATCGACGAGAATAGGCGGGGCACTAACATCCAAACCGGTTGCTACCCCACTGCGCCCAACTGCAATCGTTTCCCCCAACGATGACTTAGTATCTCTCGCATGCCCGCCGATTCTTTACTTTTGAGCTGGGGATCTTTTTCGAGCCAGGCCAAAGCCTCTTTGCGCGCTTCGATGAGCAGGCGTGCGTCGCGGGTAAGATTGGCCAGACGGAAATCCACCAAGCCCGATTGGCGCGTTCCGAGCAGTTCGCCCGGGCCGCGTAGGTGGAGGTCGGCTTCGGCGATTTTGAAGCCGTCGGTCTCGCGTTCCATCACGCGCAGGCGCTCGGCGGCAGGCGAATTACCCGCGCCATAGTTGACGAGAAAGCAGAACCCGGGCGCGCTGCCGCGCCCGACCCGGCCGCGCAGTTGATGCAGCTGGGACAAACCGAAGCGCTCGGCATGCTCGATGACGATCACCGTGGCGTTAGGAATGTCGATGCCGACTTCGACGATGGTGGTAGCGACCAGGAGGGCGACCTTGCCAGCTCGGAAATCATGCATCACGGCGTCTCGTTCCTCGCTTTTCATCCGGCCGTGGGCGAGGCCGACGGCGAAATCCTTGAATAGTGTCTGGCGCATCTTCTCGGCCATCTGCGTGGCATCGCGCACCTGCTGCAACTGTTCCGAGGCTTCGACCAGCGGCAAGACCACGAAAGCCTGGTGGCCGCGCTTGAGTTCTTCGAGAACCAGCGAATAAAGCGCTTTGCGCTCCGCCTCGGCAAATACTTTTGTCTTGATCGGCGTCCGCCCGGGAGGCATCTCGTCGATATAGGAGACCTCCATATCACCGTAGAGTACCATCGCCAGACTGCGCGGAATCGGCGTCGCGCTCATCAGCAGCATGTGCGGCGTGCGCGTCTTGGAGTCGAGCCCGATGACATTTTGCAGCGACAAGCGCTGTAAGACGCCGAAGCGATGCTGCTCGTCGATCACGCCAAGTCCCATGTTGGGAACGCGCATGTCCCCCTGGATCAGCGCGTGAGTTCCCACGACGAAGGATATCTCGCCGTTGGCGACGTCGTGGAGCAAAGTCTTGCGCTCGCGCGGCGGCGTCGACGCCGTGAAGAAGGCGGTGCGAACGCCCAGCGCATCGGCGTAGTTTTTGAGATTGCGATAGTGCTGTTCGGCGAGCATCTCGGTCGGCGCCAGCCAGAGCGCTTGAAGACCGCGCTCGATGACGCGCAGAGAGGCCAGCCAGGCCACCATGGTCTTGCCGCAACCGACGTCGCCCTGCACCAGCCGCTGCATCGGCATATCGGCGCCCAGATCGGCCTCGATCTCCGCCAGCGCTCGTTCCTGCGCCCCGGTAAGCCTGAACGATAACAGCTCGCGCATGCGCTGCGGCAAACGGTTGTCGCCTTCGGCGATTCTGATGGCGGCACTTTGACGGCGTGCGCGTCGGCGTAATCCCAAGCCCAGCTGCAAGAAAAACAATTCTTCAAAGACGATGCTCCGGTGCGCCTGCGAGGACGCTCGATTTAACGAATCGAGGTCGGCCCCGAGGGAAGGCTGATGCAACTCGCGAATGGCGCTGGAGAGATCGATGAGCGCGTATCGAGTCCGAATTTCCGCCGGCAGAGAGCTCGGCAGGCAGGCGGCATATTCGCTCAGTGCTTGGCCCGCCAGTTTGCGCAGAAAGGACAGCGGCAAGCCGCCCGGCCTTGGATAGACCGGCAGGATGCGCTGCGGCAGCTCTTCCGCGTGCCGGTCCAGCACTTCAAAGTCGGGATGAACGAGGCGCATGCGCCCTTCGGCGCCGCGCTCGACTTTTCCATGTACCAGCAAAGTTTGACCTTGGGCGAGCGCGCTTATCAAGTAACTCGGCGCGCGGTACCAGAACAGATCCAACGCCGCGCTATCATCGCGCAAAATAGCCGACAGTATTTGCATGCGCCGGCGCGGCACGAAGCGTTTTTGTACGCTCACCAGTTCGCCGGCGAAACTCTCTTCTTGTCCGAGGACCGCCTCGTTGATTTTCTTGAGCTGGCGCCGGTCTTGGTAGCGAAAGGGCAAGTGATAAAGCACATCTTCAACCGTGCTCAAACCTGCCGCCGCCAACTGTTGGGCGCGTTTGGGACCAACCCCTTTCAAGTATTGTACGGGGGTTGACAAGGCGCGCAGACGATCGCGCACGGTCGAAAAACGATTCTGCTCCGGCCTGGGAGGCTCAATTTGCGCCGAATTCATGCGCGCACGGTGGAATCCTAGCCGACGAAGCGGTGATGGCTTGCAACTGCACTAGGGCAACGGCGTGACTCCGTAGTCCTGCAGAGCTTTGACCTCGAACTCGCGCTGGCTTAAGTATTCGATCCCTTCTGTCGCCGCATCGGCGCCCGCGATGGTGGTGAAATACGGCACCTGATAATCGAGGGCACAGCGCCGAATGGCGTAGGAATCCGCCTGCGAGTGGACGTCGTCGGGCGTGTTGATGACCATGGCGATCTCGCCCTTTTTGATCTGATCGTTGATGTTGGGGCTGCCTTCCTGGACTTTCTTGACAACTTCGGCGCGCACGCCGCGGGCATGGAAGTAAGCTGCGGTGCCGCGGGTGGCGACGACCTCAAAGCCGGCTTTGGCGAGTCTAGCTGCGATCGGCGTAACACTCGCCTTGTCGTCGTCGCGCACGCTGATGAAGACTTTGCCTGATTTCGGCAGCCGCACGCCGCCGCCGAGCTGTGCCTTGGCAAACGCGCTGCCGAAGGAGCTGTCGATCCCCATGACCTCGCCCGTGGACTTCATCTCCGGCCCCAGCAAGGTATCGACGCCGGGAAACTTGTTGAACGGAAACACCGCCTCTTTAACCGAGATATGAGCGGGCACGAGCTCGCGGGTCAAACCCAAATCGGCAAGCTTTCTTCCGACCATGATGCGCGCGGCCAATTTGGCGAGCGGCACGCCGATCGCTTTGCTGACAAAGGGAACCGTGCGCGAAGCGCGCGGATTCACCTCGAGGACGAAGACATTTTTCCCCTGCACGGCATACTGCACGTTCATCAGGCCGCGCACGTGGAGCGCCTGCGCAAGAGCGACGGTGTGGCGGCGGATCTCGTCTTGAATGTCGAGGCCGATGGACTTGGGCGGCAAACTGCAGGCGCTGTCTCCGGAATGCACCCCGGCGCGCTCGATATGCTCCATAATGCCGCCGATAACGACATCTTCGCCGTCGCCCAATGCATCCACGTCGATTTCGATGGCATCGGCGAGAAATTTATCGATCAACACCGGATGCTCCGGCGAGGCCGACACGGCGTGAATCATGTAATCCTGCAACGCCGCGCCGTCATAGACGATCTGCATGGCGCGCCCACCGAGCACATAAGACGGGCGCACTAACACGGGATAGCCGAGCCGCTCGGCGATTCGAAATGCTTCGTCGAAGGATCGAGCGATGCCATTGTCGGGTTGGCGGATGCCCAACCGCATGATCAGCTGCGCGAAGCGCTCGCGATCTTCCGCCAGATCGATGCTGTCCGGCGAGGTGCCGATGATCGGCACGCCGGCGCGCTCCAGCGGCAAAGCCAGTTTGAGCGGCGTCTGACCGCCAAATTGAACGATGACGCCGTCCGGTTTTTCCCGGTCGACGATGTTCATGACCTCTTCCATGGTGAGCGGCTCAAAGTAGAGTTTGTCGGAAGTGTCATAGTCCGTGCTCACCGTCTCCGGGTTGCAGTTGACCATGATGGTCTCGTAGCCTTCTTCGCGCAGCGCGAAAGCGGCATGGACGCAGCAGTAATCGAACTCGATGCCCTGGCCGATCCGATTGGGGCCGCCGCCGAGAATCATGATCTTCTTGCGCTCGGTGCGCCTTGATTCATCCGAACCCTCGTAGGTCGAGTAGAGATACGGCGTGAACGCGTGGAATTCGGCGCCGCACGTATCGACCGAATTGAACACTGCCTCGATGCCCTGTGCTTTGCGGAGCTGGCGCAGCGCGGCTTCCGTCGATCCGATGAGCGCGGCGATGCGCGCATCGGCGAAGCCTATTTGCTTCCAGGCGAGCAGTCGGGCCGGGTCGATCGGCTTGCCGGCAAACGCGGCGATTTCGCCCTCCGCAACGATTAACTCGCGAATCTTTTCCAGGAACCAGGGATCGTAGGCGGAAAGCTCATAGATCTCGCCCGTGGTCATGCCCAGGCGATAGGCATCGCCGACGTACCACAGGCGCGCGGCGTTGGGCTGGCGCAACTTTTGCCGCACGATCGCCAGCGAATCGGCCCGCGCTTCAGGAAGCAGATTGACTTTGGATTCGAAGCCGAAGGAGCCGGTCTCCAGCGAACGCATCGCCTTCTGCAGCGATTCCTTGAACGTGCGGCCGATCGCCATCGCCTCGCCGACCGATTTCATCTGCGGCGTGAGCAAGTCTTGAGCTTGGGGGAATTTCTCGAAGGTGAAGCGCGGAATCTTGGTGACGACATAATCGATGGTCGGCTCGAAACTCGCCGGCGTCTCGCGCGTAATATCGTTACGGATCTCGTCGAGGGTGTAGCCGACCGCCAACTTGGCGGCGATCTTGGCGATTGGAAAGCCGGTGGCCTTGCTGGCCAACGCCGAACTGCGCGACACTCGCGGATTCATCTCGATGACCACCATGCGGCCGTCTTTGGGGTTCACGGCAAACTGAATGTTCGAGCCGCCGGTATCGACGCCGATCTCGCGAATCACCCTGAGCGCCGCGTCGCGCATCAGTTGATACTCCTTATCGGTCAGGGTCTGCGCCGGCGCCACGGTGATCGAATCGCCGGTGTGCACCCCCATGGGATCGAAATTTTCGATCGAGCAAATGATCACCACGTTGTCTTTGTGGTCGCGCATCACCTCGAGCTCGAATTCTTTCCAGCCAAGCACCGATTCCTCGATCAGCACTTCGTGCACCGGCGATATACTCAAGCCCGCTTGCACCACTTCCTTGAACTCTTCCGGGGTGTGCGCGAAGTTGCCGCCGCTGCCGCCGAGAGTGCGCGACGCGCGGATGATCACGGGGAAATCGAGCCGCTTGCGGATGCGCGTGGCGTCTTTCATGCTGCGCGCGTAGCCGCTGCGCGGCAGATCGAGGCCGATGCGCCGCATTGCCTCTTTGAACAGATCGCGATCTTCGGCCTTTTTGATCGATTCCAGCTTCGCGCCGATCATCTCCACGCCGTAACGGGCGAGAATCCCTTTTTCGGCGAGATCGATGGCGAGATTGAGGGCGGTTTGCCCGCCGAGAGTCGGCAGAATGGCGTCGGGCCGCTCCTTCTCGATGATTTTTTCGACGATGTCGGTGGTGATCGGTTCGATATAGGTGCGATCGGCGAAACCCGGATCGGTCATGATCGTCGCCGGGTTCGAGTTGACGAGGATCACCCGATAACCTTCTTCTTTGAGCGCTTTCAGCGCTTGAGTGCCGGAATAGTCGAACTCGCAAGCCTGGCCGATAATGATCGGACCGGCGCCGATGAGCAGCACGGAATGAATGTCGATGCGTTTGGGCATATCAGGTTCTTGCGTTGTTCTACGACGCGACAGCACCCAATCCCCCTCGTTCCCCCTTTGTCAAAGGGGGACGATAGGAGAATTTTTGTGCGCGGACCATTTTGCGAATCGACGACTTACATCATTCCGAATCTCGAACATATTTGGCTATTTCTATCGATTATCCTGCATGAGCTTCACGAACCGCTGAAACAAATAGCTGGCATCGTGCGGCCCCGGCGACGATTCCGGGTGATACTGTACCGAGAAAATCGGCAGCCCTTCGTGAGCCAGCCCTTCAACCGTATTGTCATTCAGATTGAGATGGGTCACCGTAGCGACCCCCTTGAGCGAATCGGCATCGACGGCAAAGCCGTGGTTCTGCGAGGTGATTTCGACCTTGCCGGTGGTTAGATCCTGCACCGGGTGGTTGCCGCCGTGATGGCCGAATTTGAGCTTAAAGGTCTTGCCGCCCAAGGCCAATCCCATGATCTGGTGACCCAGGCAGATGCCAAAGATCGGTTTTTTCCCGATGAGTTTTTGCACGTTCTCTTTGGCGTACGGCACGGCGTCCGGGTCCCCGGGGCCGTTGGAGAGAAAAATACCGTCCGGGTTGAGCGCTAAAACATCGTCCGCGGACGTGGCCGCAGGCACCACCCGGACGCGACAGCCCGCTTCGGCGAGATGGCGCAGGATATTTAATTTGATGCCGAAATCGTAAGCGACCACGAAAAATCCCGGCGCCGCGAAAGTCCCTTGGCCGCGCCGTCTGCGGCTCTTGGCACCCTCGCGCTGTTTATAGCCGCCGGCAAGTTGCCAGGTGCCCTGGTTCCAGTCATAGGCTTCCGCGCAGGTGACATTGCGCACCAGGTCTTTGCCGATTAGACCGGGGGAAGCTTTGGCTTTGGCGATCAGTTCGTCGGGATCCGGGGCGCCAGTGGCGATGATCCCTTCCTGCGCGCCCTGATCGCGCAGGTGGCGCACCAGCGAGCGGGTATCGATCCCTTGAATGCCGACTATCTGGTGCGCCGCCATGTACTCGTGCAGCGGTTGAGTTGCGCGCCAGTTGCTCGGCGTGGCGGTATAATCCTTGACGATGAAGCCGCGCACGAACGGTTTGCGCGATTCAACGTCTTCGGGGTTGACGCCGGTATTGCCGATCTGCGGATAGGTCATCGCCACCAGCTGTCCTTCGTAGGAAGGATCGGTGAGAATTTCCTGATATCCCGTCATGCTGGTGTTGAAGACGACTTCGCCGATCGCTTCGCCTTCGGCGCCAAAAGCGATGCCTTCGAACAGTGAGCCATCGGCCAATGCCAAAACCGCTTTCATAAATTAACAATTGCTGCCGCAACGGCGCCAGGGCGCAACGTTCCAAAAAATCCTTCCGGTTCGAACGAGCTAGGTTTTTTCCTTGCCGGATAGCGACTGCGCGTCGCGCGCCGGATTGACGATCGTATAAATAATGGCTTGATCGCGCTCTTCCCGATCGAGGCCGCGCAGCTTCACCCGGACGCGGTCTTTGGCCGAGCTGGGAATGCTTTTTCCTATGTAATTGGGTTTTACCGGAACTTCCCGATGGCCGCGATCGACCAACACCGCCAGACGGACCGATTGCGGCCTTCCCGAGCGAAAAATGATGCTCAAAGCGCTTTTTACCGTGCGCCCGGTGTGGATCACGTCATCGATGAGAATGATTTCGCGGTCCTTTAAAATCAACGGGCCAAGATCGGGATCGCTCGGCATCAGGCGCTTGAGCTCGTCTCCCGAGCCGTAGATTTCGATTTCGCCGAGTTCGACCTTGCGCTGGAGCATCGCTTCGATTTCCGCCGCCATACGCTGCGCCAGTTGTGTGCCGACGCTGCGCACGCCGAGAAGCAACAGGCGGTCGGGATCGCGGCAGTCGCGCAGGATTTGGCGGCTGATCTCCGTTATGGCGCTGCGGATTTCGTTTTCGTCCATGAGCTCCCGCTGCGGCCCGGCGCTAAAGGGCTCGTAGCCGAGCTCTTCGGCCTCCTTGATGGAATCGAAAATCGCCAAATCGCCGCTTTGCAGCCAGGCTCCGACGGTTGCGCCCAGGGCGTGATCGTAAGCGCAATAGCGTTTGCTCGGCACGTGGCCGATGTATTCGACTTTGAAGCGGTGATCGCAGTAGGAACAAGCCAAAATCAACGTGCCGATCTCGCCGACGGTAAAGAGGGCGAATTTTTGCGGTGCGGAAATCGGTTCTTTCGCGGTGACGCAGTTGGCGTTGCGGCACTGCGGTCCGAGCGCCTCCGGGCTCTGATAGGAGCGAAGAGCTTGCTGGCCCACGGCAGCTTCGCCGGGGCGGCGATCGAAAAGGAACTTTAACAGCGCCATCCGCACCGGCACGCCGTAGGCAGCCTGTTTAAAATAGATGCCGCGGCGATCCTTATCCAATTCCGGCGAAAGCTCATCGACGCGCGGCAACGGATGCATCACCAAAGTGTCTTGAAAGCGCTGCTCGCGCAAAAAGTCCGGTCCGATGGTCGGATAGCTGCCATTGGCCGCGCCGCCTTTCATGCGCTCTTTTTGCTTGCGCGTCATGTAAAAAGCGTCATACCTCAGGCCCGCCGTCATGGTATTCAGACGCGCCTGGATCACCTGATCCACCTGCGTGAAAAGCGCCAACTGATGCGGCTGCTTGGGCGTCAAATAGAGCGCGTCGGTTTCGCTCACCACCGCGCTCAAGTCGCCGGCCGCCACGGGGGCGAGCGCGTAATCGTAATCCCGCTCCAATCGATCGATCACGTATTGCGGCAGCTCCATGCCATTGGCGGCCAACGTCACGACGTTGGCGCCAAAGCGCGCGAGCGCAAATACCAGCGAATGGATGGTGCGGCCGTTTTTCAAGTCGCCGCACAAGACGACCGTCAATCCTTTAAGATGGCCCTTTTCCTGGCGCAGCGTATAGAGGTCGCACAGGGTCTGAGTCGGATGCTCGTGGCCGCCGTCGCCGGCGTTGATCACAGGAACATCGGCGTGTTGCGCCATCGCCTGCACGGCGCCGTCCCAGTTGTGGCGCACGACGAGAACGTCTGCATAAGCGGAAACCACTCGTGCGGTGTCGGCGAGGGATTCCCCCTTCGCCGCCGAAGAGGCTCTCATATCCGAACAGCTGATGACAGTGCCGCCCAGACGCTGCATGGCCGATTCGAAGGAAAGCCGCGTGCGCGTACTCGGCTCGTAGAACAGGGTCGCCATAATGCTGCCTTGTGCCGGGCGATCGGCGCGCAGTTTCGCCGCGGCGTCGGCGAGGGAAAAAATCTCTTCGATCTCGTCATTGGTCAGATCGGCGATCGTGGTCAGGCTGCGCATGGCTAACTCCGGTGCCGCGAAGGCCAGTCGGCGACCGTAACCTGATCGAGGCCGTCCGCCTCTTGCAATGAGACGTTCACTCGCTGGTCATCGCCGGCATCGATGTTTCTGCCGATGATGTCGGCACGAATAGGCAACTCGCGCGCGCCCCGGTCGATGAGGGCGGCCACCAGGATGCGCTTGGGCCGGCCGAGCCCTTCCACCGCTTCGAGCGCCGCGCGAATCGTCCGGCCGCGAAAAATCACGTCGTCGATCAGTACGATCATTTTCTCGTCCACCGCGACCGGAGTTTCGAAGGCGCCGACCGGAGCCGCCTGTCGGGCTTCCGTGCGGTCGTCGCGATAGGGCGTCACATCGACTACTCCGACGGGAACATCGATGTCGGCACTTTCGCGAATTCGGCGCGCCAAGCGCCGCGCCAAATGCACGCCGCGCGAGCGGATGCCGATCAGGACGAGATCGTTGGGCGATGCCGATCGTTCGAGAACTTCGTGGGCCATCCGTTTGATGGTACGGCCAACTTCGTCAGGCCCTAGGAGAACCGTTCTTTCTTCAGCCATAAAAAAACCCGCCCGGTGCTGCCGGGTGGGTCCATGCGACAAAGGCCCGAAGGTTTTTCATCGTTGCCCTTTGCCGACCTCACGGGATCGGCTTAAAAGGTCTACGAGTTTTGTAGCGCGCCGACGAATTGATGTCAATTGACCCTCGGATGATTTGCCGCGGGCTCATTTCAAACTTGCAGCTCTATGATTCGCGCGCGAATTTTTTGCCCGTGCAGATAAATCATGCCGAGCGCAACCGGAAGTCTGAAGCGCCGCGGCCCGGCGCTGCCTGGATTGAGGTACAGAATTTCATCTGTGCGTCGGATCGCCGGCATGTGCGAATGACCGCTGATGACGGCCCTGACGCCGTTCTCAAGCGAATTTTCCGTAAGGTCGTGAACATTGTGAATGACCTGTAACTTGACGCGGTTGACGCAGAGATTAAAAACGTCCGGCAGCGATCGGCTCCAGGCGCCGCGATCGTTATTGCCGCGGATCGCGAGCACCGGCGCGAGTTGCTTCAAACTCTCGATAACCTGGGAGTTGCCGATGTCGCCGGCATGGACGATCAGCTCGGCGTTTTTGAGCGCCGATAGGGCCTCCGGCCGAAGCAAGCCATGAGTATCAGAGATCACACCGATGACGCCCCGTTTGAGCTGCAGCCTTTGCCGGCGTACGGAGAACATCGCTTCGATTTAAGCTTGATTCGCCTGCCAAGGCAATTCTATATTGGCCGCCATAGGGAGGCTTTATGTGGCCACACCTTGAGCGGTTCAATCTCAGGCAATGGATCGAGGATAACCGCGCCGATTGGGGCCAGCGGCGGGTGATCTGGGAAAACTCCGATTTTATTGCGTTCGTCACGCGCGGCCCGAACCGGCGCAAGGACTATCACATCAATCCCGGCGACGAAATCTTCTACCAATTGGAGGGAGAGCTAAACCTGCACTATCTGCAGGACAACAGGCCCGCGCTCGCCGTGTTAAGGCCGGGCGATCTATTTCTCATGCCCAAACTGACGCCCCACTCGCCGCGGCGCGCCGACGGTTCCTGGACCTATGTGGTCGAGCGAAAGCGCGCTGCAAGCGAAATGGATCGTTTTATCTGGCCGTGTGAAAAATGCGCCAGGAATCTCTACGAGACCGAAGTGCATTTCGACGATCCCGGCGATGCGGTCAAAAGAGCCACCGAAAAGCTCAAATCCGATCCGGCGCTGGCGACCTGTAAACAGTGCGGTGAGATACTCGAACTCTAACCGGATCGAGAAGATAAGCTCTTGGTTTTCAGTAGCGGCCCGGGCGCCTCTGCGGGAGAAAATTCCCTCAGTCTCTGGCTTGTAGCGCGCGCCATACTTTCGGCGGCGTCAGCGGCAGATCCTGGATGCGTATGCCGACGGCTCGTGCGACCGCATTGGCGATCGCGGAGGCAACCGGCAAAAGACCGCCTTCGCCGATCCCCTTCGATCCGAACGGTCCCGGCCCGTTGCCGTTTTCGATCAGGATCGTATCGAGCTGATCCGGCAGATCCTGAAAAGTCGGCACGCGATAATCGACCAGATTGCCGTTCAGCAATTGGCCGTCTTCGTGGATCATCTCTTCCATGAAGGTATGGCCGATGCCGAACATCACCGCGCCCTCATCCTGGCCGATGCATTGTTCCGGATTGATCGCCTTGCCCGCGTCGCAAGCCGAAACGTAATTGAGCAAACGAACTTTGCCGGTCTCGCGGTCGACCTCGACTTCGACGCCGCCCCAGCCGACTTCCCAGAACGTTGTCGTCGAGCCCAGTACCGCCTTGGCGCTGCGCTTGTCCTTGTAGAGGCCCTTGCCGATGATTTCCCCGGCCTTGCTGCCGAAAAAATCGACGATGAACTTGCCGTAGGCAATGGCCTCGCCGTCTTGGCTCACCACCCGCCCAGCCTGAAGGGTCAAATCGCCGGCACTCTGTTTGAGGACTTTAGCGGCGCATTCGAGCAGCTGCTTTCTGACGTCCTCGGCAGCGCGCTTGACGGCCGTGCCCATGACCACCGTCGAGCTGCTCGCGCTGGTGGAAATATCGTACGGCGTCACATCTGTGTCCAGCTGGGCCACGCCGATCTGATCCATCGACAAGGACAATACTTCGCCGACGATCTGGGCGAGCGCGGTACGCGGGCCCTGTCCCGCCTCCACGGTACCGGTGAGCAGGATGACGCTGCCGTCGGAGGACATCTTGACCGTGGCGCCAGCGACCTTGTAGGTGCCGCCGGCATCTTTCATACAGCAACTGATGCCCTTGCCGCGATTGCCGTTCGGGCTCTTTTCCCGCCACCTGAGGGCGTCGGCAACCTTGAGCAGGCCTTCTTTAAGATCGCAGTCCACCGGCGTATCGCCGACTGTATAGAGCTCGCCTTTTTTGAGCAGGTTTTTTAGCCGGAAATCCAACGGATCGATGCCCAGCCGCTCGGCGATCATGTCCATCTGCGACTCATACGCCCAGGTGACTTGCAGCGCGCCGAAACCGCGGAAAGCCCCCGCCGGCACTGTGTTGGTGTAAACCCCGTACGCCTCGACTTTCGCGTGGGGAATTCGGTAAGGCCCGAGCGCCCGGTAGCCTGCCTTTTGGGTTACCCGCGGTCCGGCGTCGGCGTAGGCTCCTGTGTCCATGTAAACTTGACAGTCGCGCGCGATCAGCTTGCCGTCTTTGCTGACGCCGGTTTTCACGGTAACCCGCGACGGATGGCGCGTGACCGTCTTGAAACTCTCGTTGATGGAAAATTGCAGCTTGACAGGGCGTCGCGTCATCCAGCTAAGCGCAGCAGAAATAGGCTCGGCCTTGACATAAACCTTACCGCCGTAGCCGCCGCCCAGGTAAGGCACGATGACGCGAATCCTGCTGCAAGGAAGACCGAAGATTCCCGACAGATGGTCGCGCAGCGTAAACGGATCCTGGCAGGAGGCCCAGACGGTCAACTTCTCGCCGTCGAAATAGGCGACATTATTGTGCGCTTCGAGCGAGAAATGCTGCACCTTCTGGAAGCGAAAGGTGTCCTCGAAGATGTACTCGGCTTTGGCAAAGCCCTTATTAACGTCGTCGCGTCCGAAGGTCAGGTAATAACAAATATTGGTTCCGTTAAACCGTTCAGGCGCGCCGTAGGTTGATCCGCGCAACTCCGCCCGTGCGACGCCTTCGTCGTGCACCAGCGCCGCACCCAACGCCGTGGCCTCCTCGATGTTGGTGACCTTCGGCAGTTCGTCGTATTCGACTTCGATCAGCTCGAGCGCCTGCTCCGCGATTTCCGGCGTATCGGCCAGCACCGCTGCCACCGGATCACCGACATAGCGGACTTTGTCGACGGCGACGATGCTCTGGTCTTTGTACGTTGCGCCATACTTGAAGTTGAACCCCTTGATATCGTCGCGCGTCAAGGTCGCGATCACGCCTGGCACCGTCTTGGCCTGAGAGGCGTCGACTCGCACCAGCTTGGCATGCGCCACGGGGCTGCGCAGGATACGGGCATGAGCCATGCCGGGAAGCTGGATATCGCTCGCGTAAATCGCTTTACCGGTGACTTTTTCGACCGCGTCGATCCTGTGCACACTGGTGCCGACGATGGTAAAATCGCGCTTCGTCTTCATGCTTAACCCAAGGTCAGGGCCCGCTTGGAGCGTGGCCACGTCGATCTTACTTGCGGATCTTCGGGCTGTCTTTTTCGGGAAAATATTTGTCGCAAAACGGGCAATGAAAATTCATGCCCGAGCCCAGCATGTGCGGATTCACGACGAAAATTTTCTTGCAATCTGGACAAGTGACTTCAACTGCTTGGCCCATGGTTACCCTCTACCTTTCATTTTAGACTGCCGATTAGGGACCGGCGCCGGGCCGCCGCTACATACGTGTCTTTGGCGCTCTATCGTCCGCTGCGGCGAATCGTCCCCTTATGCCCAGTAGGTCGTTCGATCCATCGGAATGTGTTGTAAGACTTCGCCCGGGACATAATCTTCCAGCTTGATGCGCGCCATCGCTTCGTCCGGACATTTGGATACCGGCGAAAAGGGCCGATCCAAGGGCCGGGTTGCGTCGACGATCATGCCTGAGGTCTTGATTTCGTCCACCAGCGAAGGATCGAGAAAGTTGCCGCGAAACAGCGGCTGCAGGATGTTCACCTGGCGGTGCGGTTGCACGCGCGTCGCGATCGCCCACAGAATGTCAGTCGGATTGAAAACATCGATATCGTCATCGAAGACGAACACGTTCTTGGTGTGATCAAAAGTCAAAGCAGCGGCCGCGGCGCGGCCGGGGTCGCCTTCGGACATTTTTTTCATCGAAATAAAAACGTTGTAGTGCGCGTGGCGGCCCTGCTTGCACACCGCCGTAACGCCGGGTACCGCTTCGCGGCAGCGGCGCAAATAGGCGCCTTCGCGCGGCAGGTCCATCCACGGTTTGTCCCCTTCCGGCGTGATCACCGACTGGTACATGGCGCCGTTACGGTAGTTGATCGCCCTCACTTCATAGTGAACGCAAGTGGTATAGCGCTGCGGTCCGAGATAACCGGGCGCCTCGCCGAACGGTCCCTCGACCACCCGGCCACCCGGCTTCAACACGCCTTCGATAACGATTTCGGCGTCCGCGGGAATCAAGAGATCGTCGCCGAAAGTCTCGGACGCGACCAGCCGCAAGGGCTCGCCCAGATAACCGCCGATGACATCGTATTCACTGACTTCAAACGGTCCGCTATAACAAGCGCCCATGTGATATGCCGGGTGATGGCCGAGCACGGTGGCCACCGGCATTTCGAGGTTATGCTCCTCGTGATCTTTGAAGATCTTCCAGAGATGGCGCGGCGAGGCGTAGAGCGCCGTTGAGTTGCGGCTCTTCACCTCCATGCGGTGGTACGAAAGATTATAAATGCCTGATTTGCGGTCCTTGGTGATCGTCGAGAGCACGATATAGGGTCCGCCGTCCATCTCATGGTGGCGCATGATCGGGATTTGGAATAGGTCGACATCTTTGCCGACCATGATGTTCTCTTTGACCGGCGCCTCTTTCTTGCTGACGATGGTGGGCGGAACCCGGTGCTCTTCCATCTCGAGGCATTTCTCGGCCATCTGCGGCCGGGTGGCGTCGCGCGACATGCCGAGCGCGATCTGCGTCTTGCTCTGCGAGATTTCGCAATTCATCGTCAGCTTCATGGGTCCGACTTTGCCGTTCAAATTCAATGGATTGTCGAAAATAATAATGGGAAACTTTTTTTGCGCGCCGAGGTGTTTGATGATAGCGGTGACGTCGTAATTGGCCGGGTTGACCTGTTTGCTAATGTGAATGACTTCACCCGGCAGCTCGCGCTCGCATTGCGCAATAAAACTTCTCAAATCCTTCGCCATCTAGGCCTCCTACACAATTTTATGAAATTTTTTATGCAAAAAGATCTATCGGATGGCCTGATTGTTGTCAATCAAGCTCCGGCGATGCGACCACCTAAACTGAACTGTTTACTCGAATACCACGGTGCGATTGCCGTGCAGGAACACGCGCTCTTCCAAAACCAGCCGCACGGCCCGCGCCAGGACGATTTTTTCGACATCGCGCCCGGCTTGTACCATCGCGGTCGCATTGTAGGTGTGATTCACCGGGATCGTGCCCTGAGCGATGATCGGGCCGGTGTCGAGATCGTCGGTGACGATATGGGCGGTGGCGCCGATGATCTTCACGCCGCGCGCAAAGGCCTGATGATAAGGCTTGGCGCCGATGAAGGCCGGCAGGAACGAATGGTGGATATTGATGACTCGATCTTGGTAGCGGGCGACAAAACTCGGCGTCAAGATGCGCATGTACTTGGCCAGCACGATATACTCCGGCGCGTAGGAATCCACCGCTTCCATGATCCGGGTCTCGTGCTCGACGCGATCCAAATCTTTGTGGCTGATGCAGTGAAAAGGTATGCCGAACTGCTGTACCAGCGGGCCGAGAGTTTCGTGATTGGCCACCACGGCTTTGATCTGTCCGGGCAGTTCTCCCGAATAATGGCGAATCAGCAAATCGCCCAAACAATGCGCTTCCGTGGTCGCCAAGATAACAATCGGTTGGCGCTCGGCGGCGACGAGCTTGACCACGGAAGTCTTGGGCAATATCTGCTCCAGATACGATACCACCCGGTCAGGCGGCGTTGGCCCTTCAAACGCCGTGCGCATGAAGAAATGCTTCGCCTCGAGATCGACGAATTCCTGATTGCTGAGAATGTTATAGCCGGCATTGAACAGCACGCCGGTAATTTTATGGACCAGTCCCGGTTCGTCCGGACAGTCGATTCGCAGGATATGGGGAGGCACCGCCAATCACCAGGGAACAAGCGCAACGATTATGGCATGCGGCTCGGCGAAGATAAACCTTGCGCTCGAAACAGCGTCCACTGATCGAGTCTAAGCGGTGCCGTTGCCCGCCATGCCCAACAGCCTCCTCGCATTGCCGCCGAGCACCTTCTCTTTGTCCGCTTGGGACAAGCTTCTCATGTTCTCGATCACCGCGACGGTGCGCGGCCAGGTCGCCACGGCATCGCCGTGATCGAAATCGCTGCCGATGATGATGTTGTGATTGGGCCAGCCGTTGACCGTATCGGCCAGGTAGCTCTCCCAGGACACGCAGGCGATGTAGAACTGATCGAAATATTCGCTCGGTTTTTTTCGGATCGCTTTTTTGCCCTCGAAGAATTGCTGCACGGCCACGGAAACGCTCGCTTGGTTGGGCGTGTGCGCGTCCAAGGTGTGCATGAGCCAGGGCACCCAGCCGATCCCGCCTTCGAAGAAGCCAAACTTCAGTGTCGGGAAGCGGTCGAGCACGCCGCCAAAAATCAGCCGCGCGGCGCTCACCATGTAAGTCAGAGGAAAGCCGAGCGCGGTAGGAAAATGTTGATAGCCCTGAAAGCGCTCGCTGCCGACCAGCCAGGGATGGCTATGCTGTGCCTCGTATACTCGCGCCGCCGGATGAAGCAAGATCGGCACGTTCAAATCGGCGATCTCTTCGTACAGAGGAAACAACACCGGGTTGTCGAGATCGCCGTCGCCCCAGCCGCCGTTAAATTTGACCGCTTTCATTCCCAGTTCTTTTACCGCCCGGCGCAGCTCTTTGACCGATTCTTCGATGTCGGGCAAATAGACCCAGGCGCAGCCGATGAAGCGATCATCGTTCTGAATATCCTCCGCCGCCGTGTCGTTGTAGGCGCGCGCCAGTTGCCTGCCGAGCTCGGCATCGCATTCGTAGATCAGCGGCCGGTTATCGGGAATCAACACCTGGACATCGAAGCCATCCTTGCGCATGAACTCGGCGCGCAGCGCCAGGTCCCAGCGGCCCTGCTTGAAAGAATGGACTTTTTTGCCGTCGCGGTAATAAGTCGCCACTTTTCCCGGCACCACTTCGCCGTAGCGCACCATGTCGCCTGTGTCCTCGCTCACTTCAACATGGCCTTTGCCGGGATGGCTGACTTTATCGAGAAACCGCAGCGGCCAATAATGCGTGTCGCCGTCGATATACATAGTCTCTCCCGAATTATTTTACCCCGTACCTCGCCATCATCTCATCGATGAAACCGCTCTGGTCGAGCTTCCTGAGTATCCGATCGTCGATCAGGTTCTCCGGCTTGACGCTTTCAACCTTGGGATTGGTCCGCTTCATCAGCCGCACCACGTTAGTGATGCCCGCAGGGTTGGCGTAGGGCTTTCGATCGAGGCCGTTCACCATGTCTTTGTAACCCTCTTCGGCGTCTTTTTCCGAGATGCGCAGATACTTTTGCAGTATCCTGAGCGTGGTCGGCTTCTCCCGAGGCGAAAGGCAAGTCGCGGCGCCCTCGATGATCGCGCGCATGACGTTTTCGGCGATGTGGGGATTTTTTTGAATGTACGGCTCGCGCGCGACGATGGACGAGCTCAGGATCGGCAGCTTGGCCTTGTCGAGCTCGGCGAGAATAGGAAAACCTCGGGCGTGCAGCGGCCGGCTCTGCACTCCATCGAGCACCGTGGCATCGATGGTGCCGGTCGCAACCGCTTGTGCCAGTACGGTTTGATCGCCGGCGGCGATGATGCTGATCTTGTCGCGCTCGGCGTCCAGACCGAGATGCTCCAGCGCTAGGATCGCGCCCATCCAGACCGTGCCGCCGATAGACTGCACGCCGAACTTCTTACCGCGCAGATCTTCGGCGCTCTTGATGCCGGGACGAACGACGAGATCGTAGGTAACCCGATTGGTGAGCGCCGAAAGGACTTTCAAGTCCGAACCCGATGCCACCGCGCCGATCACCGCTGTGCCGCCGGTGTAGCCGACTTCGATTTCGTTGGACGCCATGGCGGAGACCAGTGTCGGCGCGCCGCGGACGAACAGGGTTTCGGCGTCGAAGCCGTACTTGCTGAACAGGCCCCGTTCGCGCGGCGCCCACAGCGGGCAGACGCGCGCGTTCATCGCCGCGTAGGCGATGACGAGTTTTTTACCGGCGACGGCGGCGTCGACTTCACTGTGACCAGCCATCAACGGGACGACGATAGAGACAAGCGATAGCAGCAACCACATGAGCGCCTTCCTTCCGTCATTCCCGCGAAGGCTCCAATCCAGTCTTCCTCGCGATTTTACAGCCCCAACCCAAGCAGATGGATGGCGTTCTCGCCCAGCACCTTGCGCTTGTTCTCGGGCGAGATCTTGGTGCTTTGGGAAATCGGACCGGTCACCTGTCCCGGCTTCGACGAATCCCAGTGCGGCGAGTCGGTGGCGAGCACCAGGCGATCGCCGCCCAAATATTCAACCGCCCACTCGAACAGACCGTCTTCGAAAGGTTCACAGCCGACGTAGACGCTCTGATTGAAGACGTCGCTCGGCCGGCGCTTTTGCCAGGGCACCAAATGGGGCAGCTTTTCCCAGTGCTCGTCCATGCGCGAAAGCCACCAGGGCATCTGCGAGGCGCCGGTCTCAAGACAGATGATCTTCAGATCGGGATGCCTTTCCATAACACCGCCGCAAAGATAGACCATCAGGCAAACCATGCTTTCGATGGTTCTTCCGACCATATGGGAGAAGAAGAAGTTGTCGGCGAAGCGGTCGTGTCCCATCGAACCGGTCTTGGTATCGTGAAAAATGATCGGCGTCTTGGTTTTCTCCAGCTCATCGAAGATTGGATCGAAGTGCGGATCCCACCATTCTTTACCCGGGATGGGCGTCGCTTTGACGTTCAGCGCCTTGCTGCCCAACTCGCGCGAACGGTGCAGTTCCTTGATCGCTTCTTTCGGGTCTTGCAGCGGAATCACTCCCGCCCACATGAGCCGGCCCGGTTGCTGTGAAGCGTACCAGTTCATGTAGTTGTTCTGCGCCCGCGCGTAAGCCGCCGCAAGTTCCGGATCATCGACGAACCAGAGAATATCGAGCGCCGGCGAGTTGGGCGACAGGACTGCGACATCGATCCCGTCAAGGTTCATGTTGCGAACCCGTCCTGCGGGCGTGAGATCGGCGGGCGTGACCCATTCTTTTTTCTCCGCTTTCTGCCGGCCGAGCTCCGAGCCGATCATGATCTGATTGCCAATCAGGGTTCTTTTTCGCTCGTTGTCTTTGGTCGGCAGCCGGCGCGGCAGAAATTCCTTGTACTCTGACTCGATCGTCTGATCCCAGCTTTCCAAATCGCCGACCAGATGACTGTCGAGGTCGATTACCTTCATTCCGTCGATGGCCATAGAGCCTCCTTTGTGAGAGTCGTTGCCGCCATTATTCCGAATCGTCGACCGAGAAATCCGTTTCGTCAAATCACGATGGCGCGGATATTTTCTCTGCGGTTCTCTCTATTAGTCAGATAACAAAAACCGCCGATCCCCGTCAAACTCTCCTACCGACGGTTTGAACTATAATCCGAGCTCTCGCTGCGCCTGGCGTACATAGCTCTGGTCGGCGTAACGCTCGGGCGGCGGCAAGGGCTCTTTCAAGACGCCATCTTTGAACTGCACATCGATGTTCGCCTTCAATCCTTCGATGGTCACCGAGCCGTCGATGGGAAACACTTTGTTCTTGGTAAAATAATCGATGCCGCGCCGGGCATAGGGCGGCTTGATGCCCATTTCGGCGGTGAAAAATTCCGCCGCATCCGCCGGCTGCTCGTGAATCCAGCGCAGCGAGCGAATATGCGCCTTGAGAAAGCGCACCACCAGCGCACGGTTTTTCTCGGCCCACGACGGATTTACGGTGATGCCGTTGAACTGATAGGTGGAGATCACCTCCATAGTATCCCCAAGGCGGGGAAAACCCTGATCAACGGCGATATCGGAATAGGGAAAGCCCAAGACGGCGCCGGCGATGGCGCCGGTTTCCAGCGCGGTCAGCCGGGCTACTGTGCCGCCGGAGATGACTGTCATGGCGTAGTCTTTGGGAAAATGCAGCCCCTTGCTCTTCAGATACTCGAGCAGAATCGACGTAGCCCCGCCGCGCAGGCTTGAGACGCCAAGGCGAGCGCCGCGCAGGTCGGCGACGGTTTTGTACGACTTGCCGCCGACCAGCGTATAGGGCGCTGCGTTGTCGACACCGGCGACCACTTTGAGGTTCGCGCCTTTTTCGTTGACGGCAATGACGCCGTCGGCGTTGAGCGTGCCGAAATTGATTTCGCCGGTGAGCAGCGCCTGCAATTGCACGTCGCTCCGGCCGATCAGAATCAACTCTACTTTCAAATTCTCGCCGCTATAAAAACCCTTCTTCAAGCCGACATAGAAAGGCAGGTAGAAGAGCGTCTTCGACGTCATGCCTACCTTTAGATTTTGCGCCTCGCCAGGCGCGGTCCAACCGGCGAAGGCTATTGAGGCGATCAGGACAAGGATTCCGAGCTGTTTCATATCCCATCCTCCTCCAGGGTAGGCGAGTCGGATGCCGGGATAGTACATGGGGCGAGCAAAGGATTACAAGAATGATTTTCAGGTTGACTCGAGCGCCAGATCGGCGCTATGGGCTGGCTTATAGGATAATTCTATGAAACATCTTTTTTCGCTCTCGCTCGCTGCGTCATTGGCGTTGACAGCACCGTCGCTATCGTATGGGCAGGGCTACCCGAAGCAAGCGATTAACTTGATCGTGCCGCTCGCGCCGGGGGACGCGACGGACGTTGCCGGTCGGACGATTGGGGAAGCTATGTCGAAACTGCTCAAAGTGCCGATCGTCGCCGTCAATCGTCCGGGAGCCGGCGGCACCCTCGGCACCGACAGCGCGGTTAAAGCGCCGAAAGACGGCTATACCATCGTGATCACCAATAACGCTTCGGTGGTGTTCAACCGCGTGCTTACACCCGAGGCAGTCCCCTACGATCCTTTCAAGGACTTGACCCCGCTTGGCCTGGTGGCACGCACGCCGATTATACTCGCGGTACACAAAGACGCGCCGTTTAAAAGCTTCGCGGAGATGGTCGAATACGGCAAAAAAAACTCCGGCAAGATCCGCATCGGCACAGTCGGGCCGGGCTCGGTGGGCCATTTTACCGTGGAGATCGTCAACTCGCTTTCCGGCGCTGACATGACCATGATCCCATTCAAAGGCGCGGGCCCCGCCGTCGGTCACATCGAGGGGGCAGTGGCGGCGCAGGGTGTCGTCGCAGAGCACCTAAGAGCCGGCACCATGCGCGGCATCGTCGGCTCGACCAAAATGCCCGAGTTTCCGCAGATTCCGACGCTCAGCCAGTTGGGCCACAAGCAGAACCTGCTCGGCGTATGGTCGGCGTTCTTCGCACCGGCGGGAGTGCCGGCGGAGGTTACCAAGACGCTCATCAGCGCGCTTGAAAAAGCGGTGAAAGAACCGACGACCGTCGCGCGGCTGGCAAATCTCGGTATGGTCGCGGATTACGAGCCGCCGGAAAAGCTCATGGCGGAAATCCGCGACGAGTACAGGCAGGTGGAACAGATCGCGAAGAAAGCCGGGTTGATAAAATGAAAACTCGTTTCTTGACGAGACTCACTTTCCTCCCAGTGACTTGATAAAGGAGCGGTCCAGCAGATCCTCCAGGCTCAGTTTCTTTTTTATTCGACCGGTTTGAAACTCCTCCTCGATGACGACGGGAATCGCCTTTTCGGCGATGTGGCCGTTGACCGGAAAAGAGTCGCGGTACTCGTCATAACCCGCCGGCGCATACGCCGGATCGATCTTGACGTATTTTCTCAGGATGTTCACCGCGTCGGCCTTGTTCTCGTGGGTGTACTTGATGCCCCTCTGATAGGCGCGAAGAAACTTCGTCACCTGCTCCTTCTCTCGGCCGAGGTACGATTCCCTGGCGGCAAATGTCTCGTACGGCCACTCCGGAAAAACTTCTTTCAAGTCGAGAAGCTTGTTGTAACCTTGTGTTTTGGCGATCTCGGTCACTGGAAACCATACCAGAGAAGCGTCCACCCCCTTGGCGGATAGCGCCGCAAAGCGCGCCGGAGTGCTGCCGATCTGAAGGATCGTCACTTCTTTGGCATCGATACCGAAATGGCGCAGACTCGCCCGCGTCAGAAAATCGGTGAGCGAGCCGAACCGGCTAATCGCAAACCGTTTGCCCTTCGCCTGCTTCATCGACTTGAAATCGGGCTGCGAGTAAAGCTGAAACGGCATGATGTTGGAAATGCCCCAAAAATTCTTGATATCGATACCAGCGGCGCGCCCGCCGATGGTCTCCACGAAGGCGCTGCCCATGATCTGCACATCGCCGCCGACGAGCGCCTGCAGATTGGTTGCGCCCGCATTGAAAAGAACCAGGAGAACATCGAGGCCTTCGTCTTTGAAGAAGCCTTTGGCCTCGCTGACATAGACGGGCAAAAACGCGACGTTCACCGAAGACAGACCAACGATAATTCGCGCCGAGCTTTGGCCCGGCAGAATGCCGAGCAGACACAGCGCCAAGGTGACTGATGCCAAGATTGCTTTCATGATCGCCCCTCCCGCTCCGATGATTCTACCGCTGGATGATTTTCTCCGCCGAACAGCCGCATTGAAGCTAAAATCTTGTCTTGAGGCAAGCCCGGCGTTCGTTCGAAGCGCGGCAAGATAATTAGCCTCGAGCCCGTTTTGAGTCGCAGCGAACGCCGGCACACGCCGAACTTTCACCAAAGGCTTGATTCTTTTCCATGTCATTTGCTTCGGTCCGTGCTGCGCAAGGCGCGCCAGACCCGCTCCGGGGTCAGCGGCAGTTCTCGGATCCGTTTTCCGGATGCGCGCGCTAAGGCATTGCCGATGGCCGGCGCCACTGAAACGATGCCGGACTCGCCCATGCCCTTGGCGCCGTAGGGGCCGGGCCCGTCGCGATTTTCGATCAGCGCAGAATCGAAACGATCGGGCAAATCGGTAAAGCGCGGTACGCGGTAGTCGATCAGATTGGCGTTGAGCGGTTGGCCATGATCATACACGAGCGACTCGAAAAGCGTATTGCCGAGACCCTGGATCGCCGCGCCCTCGTCCTGCCCCTCGGCTTGCTGAGGATTGATCGCCTTGCCGACGTCGGCGACGGTGACATAGTTCAAAATCCGCAGCGCGCCGGTATCGTCATCGACAGCCAGCTCCGCAGCGCCCATACCGGTCTCCCAGAAGAGGGGAAAGCTCTTGCCTAACGCGCCGTCGGGGCGCATATAGCCGCGGCCGATCAACTCGCCGCCGGGCATGCCGAAAAACTGGGCCACGGTTTGAGCGTAGCTCAGAGACGAGCCGCCACAGCAGGCATAGCCGTCCTGAAGCGCGATACTGTCCACGCCTGCCTTGAACGCCTCGGCGGCGGCGGCGATCAACTGGCGGCGCAAATCTTCCGCCGCCGCTTTGACCGCGCTGCCCATGACCGTAGTGGAACGGCTGGCGCCCGTAGAACGATCGAATGTGGTCGCCAGCGTGTCCGTGCCGCGCATCGTGATCCGTTCAATCGGAATGGACAACTCCTCTGCGACGATTTGACAGAGAACCGTACGCGCTCCCTGCCCCACTTCGGTGGTTCCGGCAATGAGAATCACGCTGCCGTCGGCGAGCAGGCGAACGAGCGCCACCGATACAGGCATCGCCTCCGAGTCGGACACCCCGACGGCGAGGCCGGCCGCTCCGCTCGCCCAATTGATCGAGCCGGCCGCTGACTTGAGGCCTTGGCGAAGGTCGGCGTCGAGCGGAGTGGCGCCGGGTTTCAAGATTTCGCCGCGCTTGAGCAAATGGCGCTGGCGATATTCGAAAGGGTCGATGGCGCAATGGGCGGCGATGCTGTCGATGTGCGACTCCAACGCCCAGATCGCCTGCGGTCCGCCGATGGAGCGCATGGAACCTGCGGGAGCGGTATTGGTGTAGAGGGCCAGCACGTCCACCTTGCAGTGATCGAGCTCGTAAGGGCCGATCATCCGGCTGATCACGCGCTTGGCGACGCGCGGGCCGTTATCGGCATAGGCGCCGGTATCCAGCAACACCCGTGCTTGGCGCGCCACCATGGTGCCGTCGCGCTTGATCCCCGTTTTTATCTGCAGACGGGCCGAATGGCGCCTAGTCGTCAACATCGATTCCGCCGCGCTTTGAACCAGGCGCACCGGCCGGCCGCGGCATTTTCGGGCCAGCGCCACGGCGAGCGGTTCGATCTTGAAATAAGATTTGCTGCCGTAGGCGCCGCCGACAAACGGGACGATCACTTCTACTCTGGCGTGAGGATAGCCGAACATGCGCGCCAATTCCGAGCGAACCAGAAACGGATGGGCGGAAGAACTCCACAAGGTGATTTTGTCCGGCGTTACCTGTGCCACGGCGCTGTGGGGCTCCATGGCGTACTGGCACGCCATGGGAAATTCGAAGGTTTCGTCGATGACTTCTTCAGCCTCGGCGAAAGCGCGGTCCGGATCGCCCTTGGTAAACTGCTCGCGATGGCAGATGTTGCCGCCGAAGGGCGCACCCAACCCGGCTATGTCGTGAAACTCGCCGCTGCCTGCAACGCCCTCATGTAAATGCGGCGCATCTTGCGCCAAGGCGGCATCGATATCGGCGACCACCGGCAATTCGCGATACTCTACGGTTATCAGCGCCAGCGCCTCGGCGGCGATAGACCCTTCCTCAGCCGCAACTACGGCCACCGGTTCGCCGACGAAGCGCACCCGATCGAGCGCCACGACGGCGCGATCGCGTAAGCAATTGCCGTAATATGGATCGATGTCTTTGACGTCCGCCCGCGTCAACACGGCCGTAACGCCGGCAAGCGCTTCCGCCCGGCTCGCATCAATCGAAACGATGTCCGCATGCGGCAGCGGACTGCGCAAAACCTTCGCTTCGAGCAGAGCGGTAAATTTGAGGTCGCCGGTGAACTTCGCCGCGCCCGTGACTTTCTCGATGCCGTCGACGCGGCGGACAGAGGCGCCGACGATCATGGGTGCCAGTGTTCCCTCATGGAGCGGAAAGATGAACGCATTCGGAATAATGCCAGATGAGCAAAATGGAAAAAGGCTAGCGCCCGCAAGGGCTAGGTTAGATCACCGAGTGCTCGGGCAGGATCGTCTTCAGCACCCGCAGATAGTTAGCGCCTAAAATCATGCGGATCTCGTCGTCTCTGTAGCCATGCTTCTGCAGGCCGTCGATCAGATTCGGCAGGTCCTCTATTTCCTCGAAGCCTTTGATCAGCGGATCTTTGTGCAGCGGATGGTGGCGGTCTTTCAAGGTGCGCGGGCCGTCGTATTTGACGAAGTCCATGCCGAGCGCCATATATTCGATACCGACGAGGTTGATGATGTAATCCATGTGCCTGAGCATGTCTTCGATGTCCACCTCTCCTTGCGCGACCCGCTCCGGCAGCGCGAGAATGCCGATCAGCCCTCCCTGTTTGGCGATCGCTCTGATCTGCTCGTCATCCAGATTGCGCGGATTTTTGAGCATGCCGCAAGCGTTTGCGTGACTTACCAGGAGCGGCGCCGTGGCGACGTCCAGGGTTTGAAAAAAGCCCTCGCGGTTCATGTGCGACAAGTCTACGACCATGCCGAGGCGGTTCGCCTCCTTGATGACCTGCACGCCGAAGTTGGTGAGGCCGCCGCCGGTGCGATTCTCCCAGACGCCGTCGCCGAGCTCGTTGCGAAAATTCCACACCGGCTGGATCGAACGCAGGCCCAGGCGATAAAAATTGCGCAGGTTCTCGATGCTGCCGCGCAGCGGCATGCAGCCCTCGAAATGAAGCAGAAACTTGACCGTGCCCGGCTGCGGTTTTTCCGGCAGGTCGCCGCGCGTCTTGACCATCTGGATCATGCCCTCGGAGCGGGGCGCCTCTTCGAGAAACTGATCGATCTGCTCAAGCGCGGTTTCCAGGTAGCGGCCGGTATTCTGCGAGTGCGAATAAGAATCGCCGCAGATGGCGTACACGGTCATATTGATGCCGTCGCGGATCAGGCGCGGCGCGATGCCGTCGCGGATCGGCGCTTCCTCGCCGATCGATTTTCGATAGATCTGTTCATAAACGTCGCGGTGGCCTTCGATGACCAGGCTGCTCATCAAGAGTTCTTTGGCGTCCATATAGCGGCGTCTCTTTCTTGAAGCGGCAATGTTATTGCGCTAGTAATAGCCGCTAAATACCCCGCACGCAAGAATGACTCTGCGCAAAATTCCTCGGCGCTGGCTCAAGCCCTTGGCAATCGGCCTGTTGATCTCGATCAGCGCCTGCAGGCCGTCGCCCAAAACCGGCGACGAGAATCACATCCGGGTCAATCTCGGCACCGAGCCGCCGAGCCTCGACTGGTCCATCGCTACCGATCACGTTTCGTTCAACGTCATTTCGAATCTCATGGTCGGACTCGCCGAGTTCGATAAGGAATTGAAGCCGGTGCCGGTGATCGCCAAGTCTTGGGAGATTCAGGAGGGCGGCAAGCGAATCGTCTTTACGTTGCGCGATGACGTACACTGGAGCGACGGCAAGAAAGTGCGGGCGCAGGATTTTGAGTACGCCTGGAAACGTTTGCTCGACCCGAAAACCGCCTCGCAGTACGCTTATATACTGTTCGACGTGCTCCACGCTCAGGAGTACGCCGAAGGAAAGCTCAAGGATGCGTCGGCGGTGGGCGTGAAGGCGGAGAGCGACAATGTTCTCGCCGTCACGCTGCGCCATCCGGTAGCCTACTTTCTTGCGATCACCACCTTTGAAGTCACCTTCCCGCAGCGCCAGGATGTCATTGAAAAGCACGGCACGCGCTGGACCGAGCCCGCCCATATCGTTACCAACGGACCCTTTTTGCTCGACCGCTGGCAGCATGAAAAAGAGATTATTCTCAAGGCCAATCCCGCTTTCTTCCGCGGCAAACCGGCGCTCGACCGGGTCACCATGCTCATGGTCAACGAAAAGACCACTGCGGCGGCGATGTACGAGCAGGGAAACCTCGACTTCATGGACGATCACAGCATCGCGCCGTTGGACAAGCCCCGTCTGGCCAAACTCCCGGAATACAAGCTGGTGCCGCAGTTGCGCGGCGAATATTACGGCTTCGCCGTCGATCGAAAACCGTTCGACGACCCGAGGCTGCGCAAGGCGTTTGCTCTGGCCATCGACCGCGAGGTGTTTCCCAAGATCCTTCAGGGCGGCCAGACTCCGGCGACCTCATGGATCCCGCCCGGCATGATGGCGCACAATCGCGAGATCGGTCTGCGCTTCGATCCCGAACAGGCGCGCCGTCTACTGAAGGAAGCCGGCTATCCGGACGGCAAAGGGCTGCCGGAGATCGTTCTCGGCTATAACACCGATGAGGAAAAGAAACTGGTGGCCGAGGCGATTCAGAGCATGTGGCAAAAACATTTGAACGTGGTCGTGAGACTCGAGAATCAGGAATGGAAGGTGTACCTGAAGAAACTGCAGAATGACCCGTTCGTCGTCCATCGCGCCGGCTGGGGCGCCGACTATCCCGATCCGGATAATTTCATGAAGCTCTTCACGAGCAACAGCGGCAACAATCACGGGCGCTGGAAAAACCCCAGGTTCGATGAGCTGCTCGAACGAGCGGCGCGCGAAGCCGACGACAAGAAGCGCGCGCGCCTCTACGACGAGGCGCAAAAGATCCTCACCGAAATCGACGTCGCCATCGTGCCGCTCTATTGGAAATCCGAAGCAACCATGTTGAACCCGCGCTTCACCGGATTGGAGTACAACTCTATGGCGCGCATGGATCTGCGCCACGTAAGATTGGTGCGCAAGTAGCAAGAGCCCTTCCGTCGGCCGATTTGCCATGGCCGGCAATTTCATGTAAGTCCCAGAGGGTTGCCGGCTCGCGCCGCCCAGTCGAAACAGCAATTCGGAAAGGTTTAGGCATGGAACTGAGCGAAGATGACGTTCTGCAAATTCTTAAATTGATCGATGAATCGAAGTTCGATTATTTCCAGCTCGAGGTCGGTGAATTAAAGATAACCGTCAGCAAGGGCGAACCGCTGCCGATCCCGGGCGCAGCGCCCGCCGGCGCGGCCGCGGCGCCCAACCCCGCTCCGGCGGCAGCTCCAAAACCGACTGTGCCGCCCGCCGCCACGCCGGCTCCGAGCGCGGCGAAACCGGCGGCCATTCCCGCCGGCCATGTGGCGATCACGGCGCCGCTCCTGGGAACCTTCTATGTCGCGCCTGAGCCGGGCGCACCGCCATTCGTGCAAGTCGGCCAACAAGTCACCGAAGACACCACCGTCGGCCTGATCGAGGTGATGAAGGTGTTCAACAGCGTGCGCGCGGCGGTTAAAGGCACCATCGTCGAAGTCGTCGCGCAAAACGGCGCGTTCATAGAATTTGGCCAAACCTTGTTCATCGTCAAGCCGTAGTCTTCGCCGTTGGCACGGCTCGGCACCGCTCCCTCGGACGATACCTTTTTATTTTTTTCGAGTTTGTCTATGGTTAATCTTCAAGTTCCGCCCGGCTTTTCTTACCATCAAACGCGCGCAGCACAAGAAGGATTGGGGTCGTTAAACTCACCGTGTCGTTGCCGGTCGTTTCCTTGGTGATGAAAGACCTCCTGCCGATCTTGTCTGGATGGGCCATCGATGAGTGTTAACCGAGTGTTGATCGCCAATCGCGGCGAAATCGCCGTCCGGGTGATTCGGGCTTGCCAGAGCTTGGGCATCGAAACCGTTGCGGCGGTTTCCGATGCCGATCGGGAAAGCATGGCCGCCAAACTGGCCAACCGCGCCGTTTGCATCGGGCCGGCGCGCTCCCCCGAGAGCTATTTAAAGGTGGAAAATGTCATCGCCGCAGCCCAAGGCACGGGCTGCGATGCGCTCCATCCCGGCTATGGATTTCTTTCCGAGCGCGCCGCTCTGGCACAAGCTTGCGCCGATCAGCGCATTACCTTCATCGGGCCGAGCGCCGAGAATATCAGCCAAATGGGCGATAAGCTCGAAGCGCGCAAAATTGCCCGCGCCGCCGGAGTGCCGCTGGTGCCGGGCTCGGACCATGCCAGAAACCCGCACGAAGCGGCGCAGCTCGCCAGAGAGATCGGGTTTCCGCTTCTGCTCAAAGCCTCCGCGGGCGGCGGCGGGCGCGGCATCAAGCTGGTGTGGAGCGAGCATGAAATCGAAGACACGTTCCGCATGGCGGCTGCGGAAGCGCGCGCGGCCTTTGGCAACGACACCTTGTATATGGAGCGCTACGTCCCCAACGCGCGCCACATCGAAGTGCAGATTCTCGGCGATCGTCATGGCAACGTGATCCACCTGGGCGAGCGCGACTGCTCCCTCCAGAGGCGCCATCAAAAGATCGTCGAAGAAGCGCCTGCCTATGCGGTACCGCCCGAAGTGCGCAGCCAGATCTGCATCGCTGCCGCAACGCTGGCGCGGAGCATCGGCTATCAGAGCGCCGGCACCATCGAATTCATCTACGACAATGAGACACGGGCGTTCTACTTTCTCGAAATGAATACGCGCATCCAGGTGGAGCATCCGGTGACCGAGATGATCACCGGAGTCGATCTGGTTGCGCAGCAGCTGCGCATCGCGCGCGGCGAAGCGCTCGCCTATAAACAAAAGGACATCGGCTTTATCGGCCATGCCATCGAATGCCGCATCACGGCCGAATCGCCGCAGCACGGGTTTCGACCCTGCCCCGGTCTCATCACGGAATGGCGGGCGCCGAGCGGCTCGGGCATTCGTGTGGACACGCACTGTTATTCCGGCTACTTCGTGCCGCCCTATTACGATTCCCTGCTTGCCAAATTGATCGTTCACGGCAGCCAGCGCAGCGAAGCCGCCGATCGGACCGCCGCGGCGCTCGACGATTTTCACGTGGTTGGGATCGATACTTTGATCCCGTTTTTGAAAGAAGTGATCTCAGATCGTGAATATCGCGGCGGCAGAGTGAACACCCGCTGGCTGGAAAAAAAGTTGGACGACTACGCGGCAACGGCGGGATAACTTCTAACTAATTCTAACCACAAATATTTTTATCTCTAAGCATCAAAGCGAGTGCGATCAATCCCCCCTCTTTCCCCCTTTGCCAATATACAAGGGGGCGAAGGGGGATTTGTCGGCTGTCGAACAATGAGCAGGTAACCGCCCCGTCGAGTACCACCCCTTGCCTCTCGAATGACATCCTACACTCACTGCGTTACAGTGATGCACAGCTAGATGGCTTCACTGCTACTTAAACGCGCGCTTCACGGCGTTGCCGTCATTTGGGTCGTTGCCACTCTCACTTTCGCGCTGCTGCGGCTGGCGCCGGGTGGCCCGTTCGACAGCGAGCGCAGGCTGCCGCCCGAGGTAATCGCGAACCTGGCCGCCAAATACCATCTGGATGAAGCTATTTGGCGCCAGTATTTGCGCTACCTGACAGGGATTGCGCTGGGCGACTTCGGTCCGTCGTATAAATATTTGGATCGCGGCGTAAGCGAGATCATCCGGGAGACCCTGCCGACCTCGGCGTTGCTCGGAGCCATGGCGATATTGTTCGCTCTGCTGGTTTCGTTTCCTTTCGGATTATGCGCAGCCTACTACCGCGATTCCGCCATCGATCGGATTTGCATGCTGACGACGACCCTCGGCATATCGCTGCCGAGCTTTCTCTTGGGCGCGTTCTTGATCTGGCTGGTCGCCCTGCAACTCGGCTGGCTGCAAGCCGGGCGCTGGGATACGTGGATGAGCGCGGTTCTGCCGACCGTTACCTTGGGAGCCGCGCCCGCGGCTTATCTCACCGCGTTGCTGCGCTCGACGTTAATCGAGTCTTTCGGCGAGGACTTCGTCCGAACGGCGCGCGCCAAAGGGTTGAAGGAATCGGTGGTCGTCATCAAGCATGCATTGAGCCATTCGCTGATCCCGGTGCTCACCGTGATGGGACCGCTCACGGCAGCGCTGCTCACCGGCTCGTTCGTCGTTGAATTCGTCTTTGCGATTCCCGGCATGGGCCGGTTTTTCATCACGGCGGTAACGGATCGCGACTATCCGTTGATTATGGGCGTAACCCTCGTCTACACGGCGCTCCTGGTCTGCACCAATTTAATCGTCGATCTCCTCTATACCGTCGTCGACCCGCGCATAAGGGCGCACTAGCCGTGAGCGAGGAACGACGAAAAGCGATACCGGTCAGTGGCGCTATCCGCTGGAGTGCCTCGTTCGTCGCAATGGTCTTGGTTGCGGCGGCGTTCGCGCCGTGGATCTCGCCCTATGCGGTGGGCGGGTTGCAGGAGCAGCGTCTATTGGAAGGTCCGAGCTGGGCGCACTGGATGGGCACCGACGGACTCGGCCGCGATTTGTTCACGCGAGTTTTGTACGGCGCGCGCGTTTCGCTGGCGGTGGGACTCGGCACCGCAGCGATCGCCCTGTTGATCGGAGCGACTTATGGTCTTATCTCCGGCTTCGCCGGCGGCAATTGGGACCATGCGATGATGCGCATCGTCGATATTTTTTACGGCCTGCCGGACATGTTGATTTTTATCTTGCTGTCGCTGCTGTTCGGCAGGAATATAGGCGGCTTACTCGTCGCCCTGGGTTTGGTAACCTGGGTGCGCTTTGCGCGCATCGCGCGTGGCCAGGTGCTCCAGGCAAAAGAACTGCTATTTGTCGAAGGCGCCGTCGCCCTCGGCGCTTCGAGGTCGAGAGTGCTGCTGAGCCACATTCTCCCCAACGTCATCGGACCTATTCTCGTAACGCTCACGTTCACCATTCCGTCGGCCATCCTCGCCGAATCGACCCTGAGCTTTATCGGCATCGGCATCAACGATCCGTACAGCAGCTGGGGGACGAGCTGGGGCACGCTGGCGCAAGACGGCTATCGCGCCATGAGGAGCTATCCGCATGTGATCGCGTTCCCCGCCGCGGCGATTTTTTTGACCATTCTCGCGTTCAACACCCTCGGTAACGGCCTGCGCGATCTGCTTGACCCCAAACAGCGCTGACGGAAGAATTGGAAGTGCTGGAGTGTTGGAGTACTGGAATACTGGACTTGGAAACCACCGTTCCAGTATTCCATTATCCCGCCACTCCTATTCCATCACTTCAGATCCGATTTATTGACTTGCCGGGACATTCCCGTTATTAAGGAAGCTCGCCTTTTTCTGCCCGCGAGCCGTTAGCTCAGTCGGTAGAGCATCTGCCTTTTAAGCAGAGGGTCGCCGGTTCGAATCCGGCACGGCTCACCAGTGACGTCCCCGTCGTCTAGCCCGGCCCAGGACACCGGCCTTTCACGCCGATAACACGGGTTCAAATCCCGTCGGGGACGCCAACTAATCAAGCACTTGCAGCCGATTCTTCAGCTTCCGAATTTTCTTGTGAACAGTTCGTGAACGAATTTTGGAAGGCGGATTTCAGGTCGGCTTTCGTGAGGTTTTGATAACGCTTGTGAGATGCAACGGAGCTGTGACCAGCCGCCATCATCGCGGCCGCGGTCGGCACGCCGGCAGCAGCCCAACGAGTGATCGCGCAATGACGCAAATCATGGAACGTGAAGTCTTTGATCTTCGCCAGCTTCCGGGCGGCTCGGAAATGGTACTCAAAGAAAATCTTGTCGATCGGTTGGCCCTCGATCGTCAGCACCAATCCGTCAACATTCGGAACGCGGCGCCGCTCTAGCTGAAGTTCAGCGATCAATGCCTTCAGTGATGGCGTGAGGATCGGCACGGCTTGAGGCTTGCCGGTTTTCGCGCGGCCATTGGCAAGCTCGATGATTCCTTCCCGAAGGTCGATCTCTTTCCAGGTCAGTCCGAAAAGATCGGAGCGCGATAACGCCGTTTCCCACGCAAACGCGATCACGCGCCTCAACCACGGTGCCGAGTTTTCGAGCAGCGCTTTATATTCTTCCGCCGTGAGGACTCGATTGCGTGCGGTCTCGGTTTCCATTTCGAACTTGGTCACCTTGCAAGCGTATCCCTTTTTCTGTGCGAAGCGGAGCAGCTTTCGCAAGGATCCGACTTCTTTATTGACTGTCGTTTGCGATACCAATTTAGAGGATGCCTCACCATGCTTGATGATCTTCTCTTTCGCTCGTTTTTCACGGTACGCGATCACGTCATTATCGGAAATCTGCGCGATCAGCTTTGACCCGAAAAAATCTTCGAGATGTTTGAGATGCCACGTCGACGGCCGCCTCATAGATTCCGGAGACTGCGCGACCAACTTAGAAAATGTCATCCCGCGCGCTGCGCGTTTCTCTTTCTGCTCGTCGAAATCGACTTCGTTGTCGTTTTTCTTGTCGAAGTCGAACAGTTTTTTGATTGCCGGTTTGAGTTCCTTCGCAGCCGGAAACTTGCGCCGTTTCCCTTGCCAGTCGGTAAACACGACGTAATAGCGGGTACGCGGCTTGCCGGCGGCGGCATACGTGCGCTTGTACAGCCGCGGCGTCACCTTTTCCTCGCCGTCGAAATGCACTCGCTCTAATGTTTCGTTCATTTTTGTCCTCCTCTTATTTCAAATACTCATTAAGCGCGCGCGTGCTCTTAGTGCATCGCGTCGAAAATTACTTTCTTGGCTGTATCGATCGCTTCGTTTCGCTGCCTTGTTCCATTCCTTGAAGGCGGTGGTCCAAGGCGTGTCGTTTTTCTCCCGCTCGCATGCGGCGATCGCTAAGCGCAGATGTTTATCGGTAAGCGTCTTAATCCGTCGATTCAGGCCGATCCGCTTTTTCACGTCACGGTAAAATCGCGCTAACTCGTGCGAAGTAACTGCTAGATTCACAGTGAGAGTGATTTTCTTGTTGTTCTTGACGTAACTTGCTTGAATCTCTGGCACCAAGGGCTTCTTGCCGGTCAAAATGAAGACAACCGCCTGAGCTTCCTGGAAATCGAATTTCTGTGACAAGTGGCGCGCTATGTCGTGCAGTTTCTCCAGGATCCCGCCCGGGGCACACTGGATACGGTATGGATAGTCATCACCTGGCTTGGCGTAGAATAACCAGAGATTTTGTTGACCTGGAGGAATTTTCTTCGGCTGCCCTTTCCATTCCTGTTCAAAGATGCGTTGCAGCCATTCTTGAATCTTGGAGTGCTCTAAGGGCCATTCGTTTTTAAGATGCGATTCTCTAAATTCTTTAATACCAGGTTCTTGTTCAGCTGCGTAGCTCAGAATATCGGAGCGAGCTTCAGGCCTTGTAAGTTTGTCCCCGCGTTTTTTTCGCTCAACGAACTGAACCGGCCGTTCGAGTCGCGGTTTCTGCCCAATGGAGTCAAGATATTTCCTGATGCTTAAATTAAGCCAGTTGTAGTTCTCCTGTTGGTTTAGTACCCGCTGCATCAGTCCAGCGTCGTAAAAATACTGCAATTGTTTTGGCGTGAGGTTTGGGAAGTCTTCTTTGACCAGTTTGTCTAGCGCGGTTGGTTGCATCACTATTAAGCTCCCTTACGTGTAGAGGACATATAGCACGTAATCGAGTTATAACGCAACCATGAAAAACGCGGAAGAAATACAAGCTGTGTTAATACGAATGGAGCGAGAGAAATACCTGCGCATCCGTCACGAGTTGCTCGACCGGGGAAAGACGTTTAGCGAGTTCGCCAATGAGGCGATCAGCCGCCATTTCAAAGAACTCACAGATAAAGTGACAGAGCAATAAGCCATGCGTGGTGGTGATCAAACGGAAATCGAGTGGTGGTCCCCCGCTAGGATTGCCGAGCTCTATGACATGTCGCCGAAGTCTGTCCACAGAATGATCGCCCGCGGCGAGCTTCCCGCTGTGGTCTTCCCTAATGGCAAAAAGCGCGTCAGCCGCCAGGCTCTCGAAAAACTCCTCAAGCGTTCGACCAAAAATCATGAATAAACCTTCAATCGTCGACGGCATTGGTGAGCGCCTCGAACTCCGCAAATCAGGAAAAGAATTCTGTGGTCTTTGCCCTTTCCATGACGACCGGCGCCCCTCCCTGTCGGTTAATGAAGAAAAGGGCGTCTTCCTTTGCCGGGCGTGCGGCGCCACGGGCGATATCTTTGACTTCGTAATGCGTCTTGACGGCGTGAGCTTCAGTGACGCCAAACAGCAGCTGGGCGCCGAAGGCTATCGACCGAAGCATCGCCGTCGTGATCAAAGGGCGGTCGAGATCGCCGCTTGGGCGAATCATCAAACCGCACGCGCCAACGCTCTGATTCGAGAAATCAGAGATCGGCTGAGAATCTCCAAGGCCCTCAATTGGAGCGAAGGCGTCGAAGATTTCTCGCAGGAAATCACCATTCTCACCGACCTTGCCGAGGATCTGCAGAACGTCAAGTTAATCATTGAGCTGTACGCAAATCGCGCAGCGATCGAAAACCTACTCGCAGATGCCGACATAGCTCCCCCACCCGATTTTTTCCCGCCGTTGACTCTGGATTATGAAGAGCGACTTCGCCGCATCGTTCGAGGCAAAGGCTCATGAACGAGTTTGAGGTAGCAAAACAGCTTGAAGCCCAATCGCAAAACGGCAACGGGGTTGGCGACCAGGGCAAATTTTGGCCCGAACCGTTCAGCATGCAGCAGTTCTTATCTCGGCCAAAGGATTCAACTCTCTATCGCTGGGAGAACACGCTCGCTGCTCGTGGTACTTCGATGATCGTTGCGCTGCCGAGAGATGGAAAAACCTATTTGGCGCTGAACCTCGGTTTATCAGTTGCGCGCGGTGTTCCGTTCCTCGGCAGAAAAACAGTCCAATCGCCAGTTCTTTACGTGTCGCTGGATAATTCCTGCGAGGATATGGACCAGTTCGTCGAAAAACTCGGAGTGACGAGTAGTGACCAGATTTTCATTCAACCAAGCCCGATACCCGACAACGCCGAGGAGTGGCTAGTCGATGTCATAAAGCGCAATGGCATCAAGTTGGCCATTATCGATACCCTTCAGCGATTTTTTCAGCTTGAGGAGGGCGATTATTGCGAAGCGGTCAACAGAATGACGCCGCTCGACAATCTTGCAAAAGATATCGGCTTCCATGTCCTGTACGTTCATCACGCCGGCAAAAACGGCGTGTATTTAGGTACCACAGCATACAAGGCAATGTGCCCAACGTTTATGGAACTCATGAGAGTTGGTGAACTCCAACAGCGTGTCCTGAAAAGCGATCAGCGGACGGGCACAAATTTTGACTCCGTTGCCGTCGCCATGAATAAGCACGGCTGGCTTGAAGTCGCGGGAACCTACGAGGACGTGCAGGTCAGAGAGATTACCGTCAAGATCCATGAATTGCTCGAAGCGCATGAAGGTGATGGCCAAACCGAGTCATACATCAGGAAGGAAATGCCAGCCCGCGGCATTATCGTCAGCAAAGCCATCAAGGGAATGCACAAGGCCGGGGAGATCGAACGGACCGGCGGCGGCAAAAAGGGTGATCCGTTCAAATATCACCTCGCCAAAACGCTCTCTGCGGAAGGTCCCTCTTATTCTTTTCCCTTCGAAGGGGAGAAAAAAACGGGACTTGCGGGACAAGAATCGAAAAACATGACTCAAGTCCAAGTGAATTCAAAGAAAAATTCTAGTCCCGAATTTTGGGACAAGAATGGGACTAGCACGGACGAGCAAAACAGTGCCCGAGAGCTTAGGGACGAGCAAAATGACGGCTGGGAGATTTTGGAATGATGAAATTCGAGATTCGTTGGACCCCAGACGATAAGCCGATGGTCAGACGCGCAGATGGCGTGCCGATGAGTGACCATGACCGAAAAGAAGCGCGCATACTATTGGCCCGTATGGCACGTCAGGAATTGTGCTGGAATTGCGGCGCCGAATGGTCGACCGCAACCGATCTGAAGGGCAATCCGGTAAAGGTCTGCTGGATATGCGCGAAGACGGTTTGACGGCCCCAATCCCCAGCGACCCTTGATGGCGATGCTTCAGAAAATGGCGAATCTCATCGCGAGTTACCGGCTGTTCAGACCGATGGCAACACCCGCAAGCACTTGTGATCACAAGAAAAAATTATGAACTCAACTTCGCGTGAACAGCCTGTGAACGATTAACCGAGCACGCACCATGAGCGCAGAGACCGAACGAAAACCCCGGCGCGAATATCGAAAGACCGGCGATAGTCGGCGAAAGCGAGAGCTATTAACACAGGGTATCGACGCGATTGACGGCAGAACGCCTGAAGGTAAGAGGGCCAAGCGTTGGATGACTTTCGCGCGTGAGAAGAAGGGCGGCAAGGAATGCCGAGAAGATATCGAGGAGTTGATTGAGGAAGGAACATTCGATCTTTGGCGCGCGCTGCATGTTCGCAACTACATCATTGCCGATGCTCGGAAGCGTGGCACTCCTATGAACCGTCGACGCGGTGACCTCCCGAAGGTCAACGACAAGCATGACGAGTTGATGGATCGCTGGCAGCGAATCAACGATGACCTGCAACTGGACAAGGGCCTAGATATTGCCCGCCAGTTGATGCAGCGCAACGGGGTGGCGCCAGAACATCAAACGACCGGAGACCAGGGCTTAAATCAGCGTTAACAGAGTGCAGCATGGCAAATTGCAGCAATCCCTTTTGCGATAAACCGATGATCAAGCACAAGAACGCGCCTCGCAAGCTTTACTGTTCGCCCGTATGTCGGATGGATGGCCATGTCCTTCGGCGCGCTGGCCAAATGATCGACCGAGTTGGCGTGGTTCGGTTCTTCGATTTTGTCGAACGGTTGCGGCAGCCGAAAGCGAGTGCAGCAGCATGACGATTGTCGAATTCATCGACCGTTACATCAAGGCGAACGAGAAGGGAGAGCCCTTTCAGTTGAGCAAGCACCAGCGCGCGGTCTTGCTCATGATGTTTTCGCAGCACTACTCGATTCGGCTGTGGTCCGAGATGAAGAAGTCCGGCAAGAGTTTTTTGGCCGCCTGCATTCTCTTGTACGAAGTGATCACACATTCCGACACTGAGGTTGTGAGCGCGGCCAACGATCAGGAGCAAAGCCAATCGAGGGTTTTCGCGACGGCCGTCGCCTTGTGCCAAAAGAATCCAGACCTTGCGGCATGCGTTGTCAAGACAACTCAGAGTGAGATTCGTTTTTCCAACGGCTCAGTTTTTCGCGCGATAGCATCCGAGTACAAAGGCGCAGCGGGTGGCCGGCAACGGGTCACCTGCTTCGATGAGTTGTGGGCCTACGACTCGGAGCGAATGACTAGGCTGTTCGAGGAGATGACGCCACCGCCGACCGAAAAGGGGGCGTATCTCCTAATCACAAGTTACGCGGGGTATAGCAACGAGGGCGAGCTGCTCGAAAATCTTTACAAGCGGGGTCTCAAGGGGAAGCGTGTTCACCGATCGCTTGAATGCTACCGGGCCGAAGGCCTGTTTATGTTTTGGTCGCATACTCGGCGCCAGCCATGGCAACTCGGGGAAGAGGGCCGAGCCTATTACGCAGAGCAGAAGAGAATTCTTCGCCCGAATACCTACGCCAGGATTCATCGCAACGAATGGGTTTCGAGTGAAGGTGTTTTTATATTGCCTGAACAGTGGGCCGCTTGTGTTGATCCGTCTCGCAGTCCCCTGCTATCTGGCCGCCTACTCTTAATTGGCGCCGATATCGGTATCAAATCCGACAATGGTGCGGTGGTCGGTGTCGCCTGGGACGATAAGGCTCAGAAGATTGTGATCGCGTGCCATCGGGTATGGCGGCCGACGAAAAACCAGCCCGTCAATCTGCAGGAAATCGAAGACTACATTCTTGAACTCCATCGGCGGCATAGGATTCTGAGGCTCTACGCCGATCCTTACCAGGCCATGCAAATGCTCCAGAACCTGCAAAAAAAGATCGGTTCGAATGTTGTGATGGAGTTTCCGCAGACCGTAGCTAATACGACCACCATGGGCGAGAGCCTATATTCGCTCATCAAGGGTAAAACCCTTGTCGCCTACCCTGATGACGACATTGAAGCGCATATTTTGAACGCAACTGGAGTTGAGACCGCGCGCGGCTTCCGTATCGCCAAGGAAAAGGCGTCAAAAAAGATCGATCTGGCCGTTGCTTTGTCAATGGCGTGCTGCGCTGCGCTTGAGGTGGGACCAGTGCCTACACAACCGACCTGGGGTTACGGTTGGCAACCCCTGAATGGCAAGCCCAAGCAGCCCGAACCGCGCGACGATTTCATCGTGGATCCACGTGCGACGCAGGAATTCATCGGGAGATTTGGCAGATTTTGAAAAAAACAAGGAGGGATTTCATGGCAGGCAAATATTTTATTTTCAACGGTCCATTCGATTGGTCGCAAGGAACATTTCTCCGCGACTATGACGGACAGTATTTGACTTTCGAGACCGTCGAAGCAGCGCAAGCATATCTGCAATCGCGCGTTCCGCCGCATTTGACCGTGGCCGACGTGTTTCCAAAGGCCACCATTCGAGAATGGGGCCCGGAAGATGATGCGAGAGTGGCGCGCGGCGATTTGCCCAACGACAGACCGAACTAAATTTGAGGTGCAACCATGGAAACGAAACAAAAATATGGCGGCAAAATAAAATCCTTGGACGAGAGCGGCCGCGGAAGCGTGGTTTTCTCGACTACGGGAGTCGTGGACAAGGATAACGATGTAACCCTTTCCGGTGCCTTCGGAAGCCAATTCTGCGCAATGGTTCCAGCCCATCAATGGACCGAGGCACCGATCGGTAAGGGTAAAATCTACGAGGATGGCAACGAGGCCATTTTTGATTTCCAAATGAACCTGGAAACCACCAGCGGGCGCGACTGGCACGCCTCGTTGAAGTGGGACTACGAGCACCCGCCCGCACTTCAGCAATACAGTTACGGTTTCAACGTGAAAGAATACAGCTTCGGCGAGTTCGAAGGCCAGCGGGTTCGCTTCTTAAAGAAGCTCGAGGTTTTCGAAGTTAGTCCCGTGTTAGTCGGGGCCGGCGTCAACACGCGCACGCTGGACTTAAAGCGCGGCCGATCCCAGCAGAGCGAGTGGAGAAGTGCCGAAAAAACGCTCGCTAAAGTTCGCGGGTTTTTCCTACATGAGCAATTTCAAGCGATGCAAAAAAAGCTCGTGAAACAGCGTGCCAACTTGCTCGCTGCCGAGTTCAATGCGCTGACGAAAAGCCGTTACGTCGAAACTCATCACGGCGGTGATTTTTTCGATCAGTGTTTTTCCATCGCGTCGACGATTTCAAAAGCGCTTGGCGTCAAGACCCCACGATTGAGGTTTTTTAGGGATGCACGACGGGATGAACGCGGCGATTTCACTTACGATATTCCCGTCCTCGGCCGGGCGGATCCTGAGACAAAAACAGTCTGGGTCAAGGACGGCCAGCACGGCGCCGAACTGGTCGACACGGTTGCCCACGAAATTTCACATTGCTACGGCGCCAACGAGGATCAGGCCGCGGCGTTCGGAAGAAAAATCGCACGAGAGTGGAACCTTTAACAAAAACCAAAAACCCTGGAGGGAAAACCATGCAAACTGATATCGCTGATCTAATCGACCCGCAGACCGGCCGGCTGGTAAGTCATCGACCATTTACCCACGCCGAGCTCGCCGAAGCCGGCCGTCTCGGGATCCTTGGACCGCGCGGACAGAACTTCGCGCAAGTCGAAAGGCCGATTGATCCGCTATCGCGCGAAGTGCTGGAATGCGACGCGCCGGAGGGACTAATCGAGGTCGTGAACCGAGCCCGGTTGGATTGTGAGCAAGCCGAAAAATTTGTTGAGCAGGCGTGGAACGAACGAGATAACGCTATCGCTACAATTCGCGACTTCGATCAACAGTTTTCGGGAAACCAGTTGACCGAAAGCGGCTACAAGCGCCGGATCGAACTGGTTAACGCTAGTGTGCAGTCGCATCAGCATCTCAAAGAAGCTCAAGATCTTCACGGCGAAGCGCGCGCTGCTATTCTCAAAGCCGAGTTGGCTTTAAATGCGTGGGTTCACGAAGAGCGACAACGCCGAGAAGAGGCCACGCAAGCAGAGCACAAAGTTAAAGTAAAAGAACCGGCGACGGTCGTTTCGCTCGCTGATCGGCTCACGTCGCTGAAATCGAAATTTATCGGGTAACAGATTTCAGGGGTTGTCGCCAGGTAGCGCAACCTGGTGGTGTAAAACCTGTGCCTCCGGGTTTTCCCCTTTAACCTTTTGATGGAGAAATCATATGGCTGATGGTCTCGAAGTCGGCGACCTCGTCGTCAAGCTACGTGCGGATCTGTCTGACCTGAAAACAAGCGTCGGTCGGATGGAGAATGAATTTAAGCAGGGATTCTCCCGCACGCAGACCGAAGCGCAGGCGTTCAGCAACCGCCTTAAGTCGTCGATGGCCACAATCGGCGCGTCGATCGGTGTTGCCTTCGGCGGTGCGGCGATTGGTGCCGCGATTGTGGGATTTGGTAAGCGCCTTGCCGACATTGGCGATGAACTTTCCGATCTCGCCGATCGCACCGGGCATTCAATCAGCGTGCTCGGCGGCTTAAAACCGATTCTCGATGCCAGTGGATCCTCGGTCGGCGCTTTCGCCAATACGATCTCAATCGCACAGCGAAATCTCGGGAACGCGACGGAAGAATCGCAAGGCGCCGCTGCTGCACTGAAACAACTCGGCTTAAACGTCAACGAACTAAAGCAACTGTCTCCTGACGAGTTCTTAGAGCGCACTGCGAAAGCACTCGGCGGAATTGAGAATCGAAGCGAACGCGCAGCGATCGGCAGCCGCATTTTTGGCCGTTCGTGGGCGGAGATCAGCCCGACGATCGAAAAGATTTCCAGCCAAGGTTTACCGCGCTTGTCGGCGGAAGCTGAAGCCGGATACAAAGCGCTGGGAAATCTCAAAGACGCGATGGTCCAAGCGGCCGGCGAAGCGACAAACTTTTGGGCTGCACTTCTCGGCAAAGGGGTTAAAGCCCTCGGCATCGGCGAATTGAGTTTCGCTGACGAGCTTGCGCTTAAGGAAAAACACATTCGCGCCTTGGTGGACTCGCTCAAGTCGCGGCTAGGCGACCAAGCTAGCGAGAATCCCGCCGTTAAACAGCTCGAACTTCAGCTTGCCGGCATAACTCGAATGCAAGCGCGGCTACAGGACATTGAAGCCAACAAGAAAAAAAGCGGTTCGACAGCGATCATTGATCCGGCGCTAATCGAAAAATCACAAAGTCAGTTTCGTCAATTCACCGAATCGCTGGAAACCAACCTTGAAGGTCTCCGCGGTAAACTGGCTGACGCGATTTTCGGTGAAGGCGCTTCTCTTGGCGATCAACTCGACGGTGAGCTCAAACGGTTCAAGGATAAACTGGCAGCGGAGAAATTGCCGATACCGGCGGGATTGGATGCGACTTTCGCCAAGCTCAAAACTGCAATTATCGAAGCCGACGGAGCGTTACGCGGACACGTGGCGCAACAGAAGGACCTCGAGCAGCAATATAAGAGCATCGATGAGCAGACTCAGAAAATTACCGCAGCGGAGAAGGAATTGCTCAATGTCACTCGGGCGCTGGATGCTGAAGGTTATTCCGAACTGGACAAAGCACTTGCTGAAGTCAACAAAAGATTCGATGAGTTCAGGATTCGAGCAGTCACGGCCGCCGAGATCACGGGGCAAAGTACCGATGAAATCAAGCGGCGAATTGAAGCTATGCGCGGTCAGCAACTACTCGCAATTCAGCAGCCGTTTGGGACCGGCCCGGGCGATGACGAAGAAATGGATCTGGGCAAACGATTGGAGGTCAATGCCAAGCGTCTTCAGGCCGGCCGCGATATCATGGCCGATTTCACCCGAGCGCAAGCGCAGATAGCTACCAGCGCGCGCGTCTTCGGCTCCACGTTCGATGTTAACGCGGCGGCGATCGATAACGTCAAGAAATCAATTCAAGCACTGATCGGCCAGGGCTTCACCGAACTCGATCCGAAGGTTCAAGAACTCAATGCGAAGCTCAAGAACCTTGAAGGCATCCAATCGATGCAGAAAAGTTTTGAAAACGTCTTCGATGCGATCGGCAGCGGTATCGACGAGACGTTGAAGGGCGTGATGCAAGGCACGGCGGATTTCGGCGACCAGATGAAAAATATGATGCGCAACATCGGGCTGTCGATTGCGAGCGAACTCAATAAACAATTCATCGTCAATCCGATCCGTGAGGGTTTACGGAGTCTCTTGCCCGCCCAGCAAAAACCGGGTCAAGCGCCGGGTGACGGGACCTCCGACGCTGCGCAAAAAGCGCGCGAAGGCTTTATCGATCTTAACAGCATCATTAGCGAAGGTTTGCAAAAGGTTTTGCAGCAGTCGCAATCCGGTTTTACCGGGCTATTCCAAGGTCTCGGCTCCCTCATTTCGCAAGGATTGGAGGCGCTCAAGGGCTTGGGCGGCGGTGAGGGTGGCGGACTTCTAAGCGGTATTGGTCAAGGCATCAGTACCGCATTCACGTTTATCAAAGGATTATTCTCGGGCGGTGCCGAAAAGGGCGGGCTCATCCCGCGCGATCTCTTACCAGCCTTTGCCAAAGGCGGGCCGGTCTTCACCGCGGAGTCGATGGGTATCAAGATTCCCGAGCTTCGTTTTGGCGCCGGTGGTGAAGTGCCGGCGATTCTGCATCAGGGAGAGTTCGTTTTTCGCAAAGCGGCCGTCGATCGTATTGGCATTCCAGCGTTAAAAGCAATGAACGAGGGCCTCGTCTTCCCGCATGTCTCGCCTTCCTTGTTCGACGTGCCGCGCCAGCGCTTCGATAACGGCGGCGCCGTGGCGGCGATGAACATGAGCGGTGCGGCATCGGGCATGGGACGGCGGCCAATAATGCTGAAGCAAGAGACGATCATCCATGGAAGTGTGTCTCCGAATCCTGGGTTCAATGAGCAAAATTGTATTGAGACCGTCCTGAGAGACGCCGACAACGATGGGCCGATAATGCAAACGCTCAAAGTACGCATAAGCGGCGGTTCGAAATGATTGACGATCTATTCCTCTGCGAAATTTGGTGCGCTGCCAAAGAGGAAACGGAACGTGTCCGCGATGCGGCAATGAACAACGAGGAAAAGCTTTTCGTCGCAAGCCAGCGCGTCGCCGAGCGGATCTTTAAGCATGCGCAATTTCTGCGGGTGAGCGGTTTGAACGAAGTCCGCTATTTGCCAGAGAGCGAACAGCCTATGTTTTTCATCATCGGTTTAGCGATCGGCAATATGGCCGCTTGGCACGGTCACAAGTTTTTTGAGACGGAAGAGCGGCAGTGATCATCATCCTAGAAGCCGAGCGCCGTCTAGGGCAGATGCTCAAGACGATGGAAAAAAATAAGGGAGTCAGATTGTCGGGCAGAGACAATCTCGGTGGTATCAAACTGGAACCACCGACAGAAACTCCCACTCTCCGCGAACTGGGCATCGATAAGAAGACTTCATCGGAGGGGCTTCGATGAAATTTGATTTTGCAAAGCACAAAATTTGTTCATTTGGTGATGGATTCGGTGATTCCCTTTACCCCTACATCTTCTTCGATTGCATTTTATGCGGCGTACGGTGGGAGCGATGCGACCGAACTTATTTGGCAGAGGGTGAAACGGTGTTAGGCCAATGCTGCCCAACGTGTTCCGTCCGGTTATACAAGCAAGGCGCAACATACGAAGATTGGACTCAGCAGCCGGTAAGCTATGATCCTAATACTCAACCCCACTAAATTGTGGTAAGGTCGCGCCAATGCCAGCCAAGAAAAAAACCCACTACACCATCACCGAAGCAGCGAAGAAGCTGAAACTTTCCCGCCAGGCGGTTCATAAAGCGATCAAGCGGAAGCTTCTGAACGCAGAGTGGGGGGAGGTTACTCAAAAGGCGCTCCTCATCTCCGCAGACAGTATCCGGACTTACCAAGTTTCAAAGCCTCATCAGGACGCGGGCAAAAAAAATGAATAATGGTTGACGCCTATCAACCGTAGTGCTACAAGAGGGCCATGCAATGTCGTGGCCCGCCTTCCCCTCCCTTTCGTTATCGTCTCTACGAGATCAACGTCCGCGTACTGGAGGTGGAACCATGGCAGCAGCAAATCCAAAGCAGTCCAAAAAAAACAAACCTAACTTGTCCGTCGTCGGCAGTGTACGGTCATCGGAAGATCAAGCAAGGTATCAAGCCGAAGATGATCGTTGGACAAAAGTCGAAAAGCTGTGGCGGATTACGCGCCACGAATTACGCCAACGGGTGAGCGATCTGCGCGTTGAGTTAGAAGCCTACCGAGAGCAGTTAGAGGCCGTTCCATACGACATGCCCTGCAACGACGCACCATATTGCCTCGATAGGAAAACGGAGCGCAAATACCACGTTGAACTCGCTGAAAGTTTGAACCCCGTTATCAATCGGTGTCTTGACATGATCGATGACTACGCTAGGCAACACGGCTGTCATGAGTTTCTGGATTTCCAGTCAAAACTCTTCGATCTCAAATCACACTCGGCTCGGACCGGTTTTTATATCGGCATGTTTGCCAGCGTGATCTTCTCGGGAGCGGCACCGGAAGTCGTGGATCGGTATGAGCGCGGGTTGACATTTGCAATGTCGGATAAAGAGATAGTCCAGGGCCAGGATTAAAAAGAGAAAGGAGTAAAAGGCCCATGGCAAAAAATGAAAAATCACGCGAGCAGTTAATCAACGAAGCGGCAGCAAAATTGATCGCGCCAGCACTCGACCCGCTGGACATTTGGCAGGGCATTCTGGAACGAGCCGATAACGACGAGCAGACGCGCGCCGACATGGAAAATCTTTGCAGATTGATTAACCCGGAATATGAAAAGATAAAAGCGCAGTATGGGGCAGACGTAGAAGCGCACCGCGAGCATTCGGACGCGTGTGTTGAGTTTCAACACATTCAAGAAGACGCTGCGCTCTACGCCGGCCTGGCGATCGGGCGACGGTTGAAGGCGTAAAGGAGGGGATGGCTATGAGTGAAGCAGACCTAAAAAGCAAGAAGGCAAAGAAAGCTAATCGACCGAAAGATTTTTGCCGACTACCTGCGCGCGAATCAAAGGCAATCGACGAAGCCGGCCGGAAGTTGCTCCAATACGCGGAGGATGCTTCTTGCGGACACCTATTCGAACTTCTACACACTGGCAATAGCGGCGGGTTGTTTCACGACTGCATTATTCGAGCGCTCTACATCGCGAAGTATGTTGAACCCGACCTCGCGGACGCTGAAAAAGTACTCGATCCGGAGCATGAAAAGCGCATTTTGGAAATGTACGCAGCCTATCAGAGGGCCTTTTTTGCAATCGGCATGGTGACGGGCGCGCGAATGGCCGATGCGAGCGGAGTGCAAGCGCAGCGCGTGGTCGAAGGCTGGAAAAGATATAAAACGATCCTTGCGATATAGGCGGCCCAAGGAAGCGCTGGCGGTAGCGGAGACGTGAAAAGTAACCCGCAATGCGCGCGAGCCGAAAGCCGGCGAAGTTGATGTCGCTCGGCTCGCGCGGCAGCCGTGCGGACCGAGCTAATTTAAGGCATAGAATTTGCTTCACTTGTGGTCATTGACAGCCGGATTCAGAGGCTATAAAAGGTATCCCACCATGCCGAATGTCACGATAACCATCAAGGTTTTTATCGGCTCAACAGCTGAACTGAGCATCCCGGTAGGTCGCACACCCGAACAGTGGCGCGAACTAGCGCCTTTTGAGGACAATGCTGTTGAATTTCCGTTGCAGTCGACCACAATTTTGCCAGGAACCCTCCTATCAGTCGATTTCTAGTTGCTTCTGATCCATTTTCCGCCACGAAAACCTGAATCCGCACCGATCAAAGGAGCCTGGCTTTGCATGGCTTGTTGAACTGCCTGCTGCGCCTGCTGCAGTGCGGCTTGTTGGAGGGCCTGCATTAATTGTTGTAATACTTGTTGTGCTTCAGCAGGTAGCTGCTGAATATCAAAACCCGGCGGAAACTGCAGGTTTAAATTAACAGCAACCTGAAGATTGGCCGGCATCTGCCTTTTGGCTCGGACTTCAAGAGTACCTGTAAATTCATCGCTTCCTGCTGTGCTTTCCACGATTGCGATGACGCCTAGTTCAGAAAATCGATCCTGAGTTGAAACCGCGGCGAGAGTATCGAGCGGTTCGAGTAATTTCATATCTCTTTCATACGTCTCCAAAAGACGCCACATCAACGAATCGAGTGCAGCATCGGGCTCCTCAACTGGAAGCCTTATTTCCCTCGCGCTGGCGAACCCGATTGCGTGTCCATGGGCGTAAACCCGCTCCGCAAGCGTCGATACAACGAGATTCAGCGTGTCCTCCGCTAGAGGTGTTTTTCTCGAAAGCAGTATTCGTCGCGCAACATCCCTAATATGAGAATGTGTTCGATAGAGATTACCGAGCGCTACCGGATCGACTCGGCCGGTCAACTTATCTAAGGCGCTTGCCCGCGCCTGTTGGTCACTTATGCCGCCACGCTCTTGCACAAATTTGACGTATGCCATCACGTCTTCAACACTAATTTCGTCGCGAACAACTGTACCTGGACCGTCGCGCGACGGAACCATTCGCTGGGCCTGCATTATTGGATCAATCGGACCGAGCTCCCCCTGCGAACCCAAAACGATAGAATCTGCACCAAGTGCGATTAGCGTTGCTGCACTATTCGCACGAAAAGGGATTAAAATATTCCACTCCTCGCTAGCCGACCGCAAAGCCGATACGATGCGCCAAGGAACGTCGATCGCGCCGCCGCGACTGTATATAAAAAAGTCGAGTCGTTTAACCTTCCCTAATTCTCTTATGTGGCTGTAGAGCGGCCGAACTGCATCATCTCCAATCTGTGCCGGAAAGGGATGCCGATCTCCGGTGACATATGCGATTACCTTACTATTCCTCTTAGCTTCGATCTGCTCGATTAGATCTTTTCTCTCCGCGCGTGACATAATCCCCTCCGCTTACCCCGTGAACAGCTCGTGAACAGTTTCACCTGTCCAGCTTGTCCCCGAATGTCCCTTTTGTCCTAACAGAAAGCTGGCGAAATTAGTAGAAAAAACAGTAGTCTATAAGGAAACGCAGATTTGTCGCAGAGTTGGGAAAGACCCGTGTACCGGCCTTTCACGCCGATAACACGGGTTCAAATCCCGTCGGGGACGCCAAATTCCTTTCGCTGTGGCCAAATTTTCGGTGTCTACTACGACTTCGCTCATGTGGTATTTGAAATTCTATTTATGTGCCAAGTTCGGCAATCCGCGCGTAGCGGCTGTTGTCTCAACCATTTGGATTATTATCGTTGCAGCGTTTGCTGCGAGTACCGCCTCATTCATTTTTAGTTTAGCAGTTTACGGTGTTTCACCAATCACCTACCACTGGAGTCGGAAAGGCTAACGTTACTTCATTCGGTAAATCGCCCCTGACGAGTTTCTTCTGCCATGCGCCAAGCCAGAAACTCGTCCCGGATTCCATTGGTAATTGCTAGGGATTCGAATGATGGTAACGCGGTCAGCTTGGCTCTGCCCGCTAACACGACGAACTTGTCACGCAACGGCAAAATTCGACTGGGGACGCAAACATTCTCTCAACGCTCTTTCCAAACACGGTGAAATCGGACTTATCCCTTTATGAGACTGGTTATCTTATGACCGAATCCGCGCGCACGACAACATTTGGCGGAACCGTCACGCCCAATCGTTTGGCGGATCTAAGATTGACGATAAAATCGAATTTCATTGGCTGCTCAATCGGCAGCTCGCCGGGACTCCGCCCTTTAATGATTTTGTCCACATAAGCGGCGGCGCGGCGATAAAGGTCAGCAATCAAGGGGCCGTAGGCCATTAGACCTCCTTCTTCGGCGAACTGTCGTGTTGGATAAATGCCCGGAATACGATTTTTGAGCGCGAGATCGACAATTCGCTTCGAGTTCAGTGTCACCAAGGGCGATAAAATGACTACAAGCGCGTTGTCGCGCGCTTTGATGAGCGCCTCGAAAGCGCGCTCGATGTCGTTCGCCGATTTTAATTCGAGGGCGTGCAGATGCAAAGATAAAGCTTTGGCGGCCTCGGTTGTTTCTTTTATTCCCAGTACAACTTCGGGCTCAATCGGACTCCAAAGCGCCGCAACACGATTTCTTTTGGGAAATGACTCCTTGAGCAGCTCAAGCCGCTTTACGCTCATGTCCGACGCCATGACTGTAAGGCCCGTAACATTACCCCCAGGCTTCGCCAAGCTCTCTGCTAGACCGCTCTCTAGCGGATTGCCCGTGGTCATTACGATCGGTACGGTTCGGGTTATCCGTCGCGCCGCGCGCGCGCTGACTGCTGCGGTGGTGACGATAATATCGACTTGATCGCGGACCAGTTCCGCCGCGAGATCCGACAATTTTTCCTGACTGCCTTCAGCGTACCGGTATACGAGGACAATATCTTTTCCTTCCAAATAGCCGAGTTCACGCAGGCCCTGCTTGAACGACGGCAAATGGGGTTGTTCTTTGCCGCCAATAAATAAAATGCCCACGCGATGTACTCGTTCGGCTGCCTGCACCCATCCAGCGGTGATTATCAGAAACGCGCCGAGTGCAATCGTAAGGGTCTTGTTCATGGACGGTTTTCGAGCGCGCCGTCGGCCGCGTGATTGTACGTAGTCACAAACTGCACGAATCTGGCAACGATGCGCGTCCGGCGAAGACCGCGCCGCGACATCCCGCCCGATATCTCACTTCTCTCGCCGCTGCCGTAGACCAAGGTCGGGATCGGCAATCTGTATAGCAGTTTTCGGGTGTGACGGAACTTGGTCGGGACATCATTTGTGACAACTGAGCTGTCGCTGCGCTGCCGACTGTCAATCGTTATCGGTTTTCGCTGCGCTGGTCGCGCCGCGCATCCGCGCGTTGTCGGCGAATCTCTTCAGGTCCCAGCGGGTCGTAATCACACGGCCCTTGCAGGAAGATTAAATCACCATCTCTCGGATCTTTAAGCTCGGGCCGCGACGAAAATAGCGTATCCTCTCGAATCGCCGGAAACCAGAGGCGGCAGTAGTTAGTACCCTCGACCTGAACCCTGCTGATAATCTGGCCCGGTTCGAAAACGGGCGCGTTAAAACATCCGGCGGTGCTTGCAGCCATGACCCAAACGCTGCTTCTTAGTCGCTTCACAATTACTCTACTTTATCAGCCGATGCGCGCGCACCAGAACGTTCGGCGGAATACTCATCGGCTGCGGTGCCGGCGGCAATTTTTTCGGCCACTGTTGTGCTGAGGAAGCATAGCGCACCCGAGCATCGCAACGGCAATCAAGATCGCACGCATAGCCACTAGTACCATACAGGCGGGAGTCTGGAAATCATTATTTGATGCGCCGTTGTTCACGCGATCTAGCGCTCAGGTCCCGCTACTTTGCTTCCAAGCCACGATTAATTTTGCTAAAGAATTCTTACTTGACAATTGGCGCAGGTGATATTGGTCGCCCGCTCAACGAATTTGCGTCCTCTGCCCTCTAATGATGATTTTGTACTTCGACTCGATCGCCGTTTTTTAACTTGGCGCCAATGCCGCGGAGTCTATTTTTGACGTTTTCGTTGTTCTCCCCCGTAAAGAGGCTTCAGGAAAATCCAGTACATTAAGGGACGGCATGATATTGGTCGATAACTGGTATGTACCCGCCGGTCTCTCAAGCGCAATTCTCATCGGACTAACGTGGTTGTGGGTTAAAAACCCGCCGCCATCATGGGTTGTTATGCTTTTCGTCGCCGCTTCACCTTGTCTTTTTTACACGGCATTAATGGCCGGTGCAGATCCACGGTACATCGGTACGGTTGCTTTGTCGTATACCATTGCCTCAATTGTGCTTCTTGAACGGACACGCCGAAAATAGCGCCTTCGAGTGTAGCATAGCCACAAAACTAAGTATCAATTGTGGGTCAGCGCGGTCGGCGGTCGGTTGATAAACGGTTCCCTTCGTAAGCACGGTGAAATTGGACTTATCCCCTTTTTACGCCTGGCACTCTAGATACGATCGAACAAACGGTCACGGCCGGCCAAAGTAGCCTAAGTTACGACACGGCGAGCGATCAATACACTTATGTATGGAGAAGCGATAGAAGTTGGGCGGGTACATGTCGCCAACTCGTTCTGAGGCTCACAGATGGTACCGATCATGTCGCTTACTTCTCCTTTACAAAGTAGGCGAGAAAAAATTTCCGGAGCAAACATTGATCCCGGACTGGAGCAATAGTCCCGGTGGAAGGATGAAGGGACCACCACGGCGAGCGTAAGTGGGAATGATCAAATGCCCATCCACTCGGGCATGGTGCGTTTTAGCGTAAAAGTTTTGGAAGGCGGGAGAGAAGCGAAACGGTACGCAGTAACCATGAGCGGTTAAATTTGCTTTCTGCACCGATTGCAGATCGCGGTCTTTTTATCCGATGATTCACGGGTCCGTGTATTTGATGAATCCGCACGGGCCCGTTCTTCGGCGCTTGCGCACTTCTCGCAAACCGCTCCTTCGAGAAGATAATAAATGGTCATGTTTTTCTCCGTTTCGGATCTCCTGGCTGTGCATATCTTCAGCGCGGCGCCGCATTGCTGTCATTTGTGGGGAAAGTACGGCTGGAGACAAATGGCTTTGAAACATCAAAACAGATGAATGGTGAAAGGGCAAGACCCGCTGGAGCGGAAAAATGAACAACCCAATCGATAATCGATCAACTGCACCGCTTGATCGCTCGAAGGTTCGGCGATGTCTCATCACCTTTATAGATTCCCTCTTTTTCTTCGACGGCTGCGGTCAAGTCAGCGTCCGCGCCAGGGTAGCGCCGGGCGAATTTGTCGATGCGGTCCACAGGCAGCGTTGTCGCGAGAACAATCCGAAATCGACAAAGCTGCCTGGCAGCTTTCGGTCATGTGGAAGCTGGTGAGACGTGGCGCGCTCAGCGGGGCGACGCTCGCGGCGCGTCCGCTCCAATTGTCGGGACATGACTTTGCCGCAGCTCCGCGCAGGCTTCACGGAGGACGAGGAACGCCGAACGGAAGAATACCGCACAGATCAGAGCACCCACCGCGATGTCCGGCCAGGGCGAAACCGTTACCGACACTGCCCAAGCCGCCAGCAGTACCGAGAGATTTGCGATGAGATCGTTGCGGGAACACAACCAGACCGAGCGCATGTTGATATCGTCCGTACGGTGGCGCCAAAGCAAGACGAAGCAACTCCCGTTCACCGCCAGAGCGATAGCGCCCACCACCCCCATTGTCTCGAACGCAGGAAGCTGGGGATACACAATCTTGTACATAACCTCGCCAAAGACGAACGCACCGAATAGCCCCATGACGGCAGCCTTCGCCGCTGCCGCACGCGCTTTCCAGACTGGTCCGCGCCTGATAACGTGGAGACTGAATCCGTATACGAGGGTGTCGCCTAGCATATCGAGTGAGTCGGCAAGCAACGCGACGGACCCGACGAGGAGGCCTGAAACGAGTTCGACGATGAACATCACAGCGTTCGCCACTAGCACCAGGCGCAGGGTAGTCGCTTGGCGCTCACACAGTAGTTCTACGGCACAGGCCTTATCGACGCAGCAATCGTCCATCGTGTCAATCACGGAGCAACTTTTATCGAGTAAGATTCTAATATCTCCCAACGGTGCTCGCAATGAACGCGGGTTTGAAAAGCGCAACGGTTGGAATAACTTGATCACCCGCGTCGCCCGCACCAGCACGTTCGGGTCGTCAGACCGATCTGCTGCGCTGCTTTCAAGTTGATGAGAAAATCACGCAGATGCTGACGTGCCGCATCGAAACCGACGAGGCCAGGCAACTTCGCGCAATCACATCTCCGTCAAACAAACCAGCCACGATTAATCTCGCTGCAAAGAATCTTGCTTGACATAATTGGCGCAAGTGATATTGATCGTCCCGTCATCGAGCCTCCCCCATCTTAGAATCGGCTGCTGGTTGAATTGAGGCCAAAGGAACGCAAACGGGTTCCTCGGACCGGGATATGGACCGAACAATTAAGGCCAGCCGCTCTGGCGATTTGTCGCTAGAGTGTGCTGGCTTTTTTACGTATCTGCACCAAAAAAGGAAATTTATTGTCTCTCGCGTATACAGAGTTCCACGGATGAATTAATGGAGGTAAGCCATGAGTCAAATCTGTAAAGATGATTGCAGTAACCAACCCGCAAAGAGGAGTCCTATGAAAGGCAAATGTGTGTTTTTTGCATCGGTCATCGCCGTCGTGTCAGCGATTCCGAGTCTTGCCCAGGAAAGCACGCTCGGCAAGGTCAGCTTTGCCAACTCATGCGATGCCAAGGTGCAGGAGCTGGTCAATCGCGGCGTGGCGATGCTGCATTCTTTTTGGTACAGCGCCGGCGAAAAGACCTTTCGTGAAGTGCTGACCCGCGATCCCGCGTGCGTGATTGCCACTTGGGGCATCGCCTCGCTGCTGATGTCCAATCCGTTGGCGGGCGCAGGCTCTTCGCCTCAAGGAGCAGCAGAGGCGCGCGCAGCGATCGAACATGGACGGAAAGTCGGCGCCAAAACCGAGCGCGAACGCGACTACATAGAAGCGGTGGCGGCCTATTATGACGATTGGGCCAATCGCTCCGAAAACGAGCGCCAGCGTTCACGGGCCAAAGCCTATGAGGCCCTCGCAGCGCGTTATCCCAATGATGACGAAGCGCAAATTTTCTATGCCCTCTATCTCGCGGCAACGCAGTCACAGGCGGAGCAAACCTACGCGAATTATTTAAAAGCCGCCTCGATACTGGAAAAACAATTTACCAAGTACCCGGACCATCCCGGCGTCGCCCACTACTTGATTCACAGCTATGACGCCCCACCGATCGCGGAGAAGGGTTTGCCAGCCGCTCGGCGCTACGCCAACATTGCGCCGGCTGCGCCGCATGCCTTGCACATGCCGTCGCATATATTCACCCGCGTCGGCGCATGGGAGGAATCGGCCGCTACCAACCGGCGCTCGGCGGACGCCGCCAAACAGAGCAACGATAAGGACGAGCAAATGCACGCGCTGGATTATATGGTCTATGCTTACCTGCAGCTTGCGCGCGACGCCGAGGCGCGAACAATAGTGGATGAAGCTGCCAAAGTGTCGGGCTTTTCTCGACCGGCCGGTCCCTATGCCTTTGCCGCGATCCCTGCGCGTTATGCGATTGAGCGCGGCGATTGGAGTGGCGCGATGAAGCTTCAGCCGACAGCGAATAAATTCCATTACACAGAGGCGCTAACGCGGTTTGCCCGAGCATTGGGGGCTGCGCGCAACGGCGACTCTGCTTTCGCGGAGAACGAAGTGGGGCATCTCTCCCGATTACGAGATGCTTTGAAAGCGGCGAAAGAAGAATACTGGGCCACGGAAGTGGAGGTTAGCCGGCTTAGCGCCAGCGCTTGGATAGCTCTAGCCGCGAGAAAAAGCGATGAGGCAGTTCAACTGATGCGCCGGGCGGCGGACATCGAAGACAAAAACGATAAACATATCGTTACTCCCGGACGGATCTTCCCTGCGCGAGAGCTGCTCGGACAGATGCTGTTGGAGCTCAATCGGCCGGCAGAGGCACTCAGGGAATTCGAGGCTTCCCAGAAGCGCGAGCCCAATCGGTTCCACGGATTTGCTGGCGCAGCTCGGGCTGCGGCGCAGAGCGGCGACTCGGCGAAAGCCAAGCACTATTACACGCGCCTGGTCGAGCTCGCCGGCAAAGGCGCTGCGCGAACGGAGCTTGAGCAGGCAAAGACATTTTTGGCGCAACGTTAAGCGCGATCGAAAACGAGAGAGCGGCACATAACGGTCTCAAGATTCTCGGGCGTCGTCCACCTGCCGCGCATGCCATATGCGGCCGCGCGATAGCCGCCGCATTCCCATTGGCTTATAATAGGCTGAGTATCGATTTGGGGGTGCGCGATGAATATCACTGGAGAGAAGCTGAGCCGATGGCTTCATATCGGTGTCATCCGGAATTGGGCCGTGGCTGGACGTGGTATGAGCGAAGACAAGGCTGCTCGCATATTCTGGGATGAAATGAAAGCCGCGTTCGCAGAAATGAACATCATTCCTAAAGAGCTAAAACGGGTCAACACAGAAATGGAGCGCCTCGATCCAAGCAGTGATGCGTATAGGACTTTGGACGGTCGATTGAAAGAGCGTGAGAAAGATTGGCACCACGCATTGCGTAGATTCAAGGCCGCGCAGGCCGCATTCAGCGCCTATGTGCGAACGAAAAGCGATTCCAACAGCCGCTTTGAAAATTTCCGCGAGGATCTCGAGACTCGCTTGCAGGGAATCAAAGAGCGGATCGACAAGTTAAGCCGAAAAACAGAATAGTCCTAAAGTCCGCCGCTGTGCAATTTGGGTTTGACTGTGCCGCGCCTTCTTGTCATCTCGGCCCGGCAAAGCTTGAGCCCTTGACCGGCTTTAGCCGCAGTATCCGTATTCCCTCTGCCTCAGGCATGACGCTAGATCGAACCGCCTGCTGTGACAGAAGGGTATCGGTGACTTCTCGAGGCCTCTCATAAAGGGATGTACCAGAATGTGCGGGCCTCTAAGATAGCGGGCAATTAAGGACCGGCCGTTTGAAACTGGTGGATAAAGCAGCGGATCTCGCGGTGCCATTTCGGCAGCATTTCTACCCGATGCTCACATAATGTCATGGGCCCAGGGGGGATACCTCGTGGGACCGTGGTACTTCTTAGTTGCTGGCATTCCTCATGCTTATCGTGAGGTAATGTGACGAACATTGAGATGAAAAGGATAGTTTTGGTGGAGGACAATGAAGAATGCCGCAAAATGCTTACCTGCATCATCCAACATCTTGGCTATGAAGTCATTGAGCCCCCTAGCGGCTTAGATGGCCTCGCCAGAGCAGTCGCCGAACGGCCCGCCCTCATTTTCATATCGCTAGACTTTCCGGAAATGCGCTGGCTCGATGCGATCGTCGCGCTAAAAAATGACCCGCAAACCTCCGATATTCCTATTCTGGTTTTCCCGCCTTGGGACTCTGAAAAAGCTACAGAAGCCGCGCTTAACGCGGGCGCCACGGGCGTTCTAAAGGAACCTTTTACACTGCAAAGTTTTCGCTTGGCGCTAAACAAGCTTGCACCGTCGGACACTGAACTGCTCATGGTCAAGGCGGGCATAAGCATTCTTTCCTTGTGACGATCTCTCCTGTCGGGTTCGGTGATATTCTCCAATTCGGCTTTAGCGTTTATTGCCCGGATTCGGCCGTAGCGATTGCCCAGTGGTTTTAACACCAGCCAGCGCCGCGTCTTAGCTCCGTACCCCCCGTCGGCGGAGGCGTTTGTCCCGGCATGCCCCGGCTTTTTTGGCTTCAAACCCCGCGAGAGACGCCAAAGAGCCGTTGTGAGCCCGCATGCGTTTGATTGTTCCAATTACGCGCGATATTTTTGCGAGAGGTCGATCTTCTTCATGGCGTGCTCGAACTCCTCGGTTTAAGTCGCCCTCAAAAGCGAATGGATCGATATCGCAATCGCGGAGAAATAACTGATGGATGAAAAAGAGGCAAATTCAATCGCTAAGCACCTGATCGCCGGATATGTCGCGAAAGAAGGAATGCCGCGCAAAGACCGGATGCTCGAAGTCGTGAAGCAACTGGCCGATTTTCACAGCGCGCTGGCGGAGCAGCTCCAACAAACGGCAAAGGACGACGACGCGAGCGCCCTTTGGGCCGGTGACAACAGGCTGAAAAAAGATTTCTAACCGTTCGGCGCCGGGCCGGATTTGCGAATTTCTGCGGCACGCCGTTTCGGCGTTTCGGCGGAAATTGACGGTCAATCGCGCCGCCGGCGCCTGTGCATAATGAATCGATGATTCTTTTGGTCGAAGACGAAGCCAACGTCCGCACCGTTCTGGCGGAGGTTCTACGCCCGTTGGCCAGTGCAGTATTGGAAGCTGAAAATGGGCAAAAGGCTCTGGCGTTGCTGAATGCTCACCCGGTTCGGCTCATTGTCGTCGATTTCGTTCTACCCGATGTAGACGGTCTCAGCCTGATCAACCGCCTGCGCAAGGAAAGACCGCAAATACCGATTATTTTGATTTCAGGTTACCTCTCACAGTCTGCCGGGGAGGATATGTTGGCAAAAACCGGCGCTCGCCTGAAATATCTTGCCAAGCCGTTCAAGCCCGCCGAGTTGACCGCGACCGCCCAAGATCTGCTCAACGCGTCCTCGTCCTGAGACACAACTACTGGATCACACGATCCGCCCTCATCAAAGTCCACTGCGGTATCTCCAGGCCGATCTGTTTCGCTGTTTTCAGGTTGATGACAAACTCGAACTTGATAGGCTGCTCCACCGGCAGCTCGGCAGGTTTGGTGCCCTTGAGAATTTTATCGACGTAATAGGCCGAGCGCCGGTGCATGTCGAGAAGGTTGGCGCTATAACTCATTAGGCCGCTTTCTTCCACATAAATGGTCCAGGGATAAATGGCCGGAAGCCGATATTTGAGCGCCAAAGCGATAATGCGTTCTCGATTTCTTTCCAAAACAACAGGGTCTGACAACACGAGTAAACCGTCGGGGCGCGCCTTGCCCATGCGGCCAAACGCCAGTTCGATATCCTGCGGAGCGCGCACTTTCCAGGACTCAACCTGAATGCCGAGGGATTTGCCTGCGGCCACCGTCTCTTTCCAGCGATTTTCCGCCTGAGGGAAGTCCGGATTCTGCAGAACTGCAATCCGTTTGAGCTTGAGTACGGCGGCCTTGAGCAACTCGATTCTTTTGCCGTCGAGCTCGGCGGAGAGCAGGCTCATTCCGGTGATGTTTCCGCCCGGACGCGAGAGGCTCGCGATAAAACCGGCGGCGACGGGATCCGCGCCGCTTGCCGCCATCACGATCGGAATCGTGCTCGTTGCCTCTTTTGCAGCCCGCACCATCGGACTTCCGTTCGCGACGATGACGTCGACCGGAAATTGAGCGAGTTCGGCAGCGAAACGGCGCAGTTTCTCGGGATTGTCCTCGGACCAGCGCGGTTCGTGCGCGACGTTTTGGCCCTCGATCCAGCCCAAAGACTTCAGGCTGTCGCGGAAGGCCTGGAAACTCTCTTTGCTAAGGCGGTCATGAGCAGCCCCCCCGCTCAATCGGCCCACGCGATAGAGTCTGGGGGATTGCTGCGCTTCCGCGATCGCGCCAATGAGCAGCGCGATACCGATCAACATCGCTCCCATGCCCGCTAAGTATCACACAGTGCGGAACGAAGAAACTCAAGTATCCGAGCCGGACGTCTGACTGGGGGACTGCGGCGATCTTTTACGGTTGATTATTTAAGTGGTTTGGCAGATAACGGCTAAAATACGAGGTCGGAAAGCAAGAATTTTTGGAGGGCTCTTATGAAGCTAAGGACGTCCACGAGTGTCGCGGCTTTAGTTGCAATCACTTGCCTGTTCGGCTCCGTGGCTATTCCGGCAGAGAAACCGCAGGACAACGACGCTAAACAAATTATTGCTCTCGTCAATAGCGCCGCCGCTTTGATCGAGAGCAAGGGAAATGAAGCTTTTCCTGAATTCAAGAAGAAGAACAGCAAATGGTATACCGACAAAACCTATGTGTTCGTTGACGACATCAAGGGAACCGTTCTGGTCAATCCGCCGTCGCCGCAAATTGAAGGGAAAAATTTGCTTGACTTTAAGGACGCCAAGGGAAAACTGCTCATCCGCGAATTCATTAAAGTGGCCGAAAGCAAAGGATCCGGCTGGGTAGATTATTGGTGGCCCAAGCCGGGAGAAGACCGACCCGCCAAAAAGCGAAGCTACATCAAGAGAGCGAAGTTACCGAACGGAACGGCGGTTATCGTCGGTGCCGGTATTTACACTGATTAATTCTTGTGAACGGCCGGCGCGGCCACCGCCGGTATTGGTTATTTGAAAGTTCTATTCAAATTCTTGCCTTACAGAGTTTGCTAAAATCGGCGTCGAATATTTTCGTCGCTGCGAAGATTCTGTCATCCGACTCTTTCAACCCGTTCGCCGATGGCCGGCAACGCCTCGCTTGATCATCAGAGCCTCTTGCATCGAGAGTGCAGGTGTAATAACCGTTCCCGCAGGCAGGCGGAATGGGCCGATGCGAGAGAAACGCAGGAGGTGAGCTGTGCGAAGCAGAACTCTATTCCGAGCGGTATACACGTCTATTTTAGGATCCTGGATCTTCACCGCCGCGGCAGTGGCCCAGACCGGCGGCGCCGCGTTACAGCAGGCCAAGAAGGACGCCGAAGCGAAGGGCTTTATTTTTGCGGCGAGTCACGACGAGATCGTAGCGAGAGCGAAGAAGGAAGGAAAGCTGGTCGTCCTGAGTTCCCAGG
>Ga0073934_10000657_pt1 | contig 96311 bp, 107 predicted proteins | sample LarsenN4metaG_FD_76834 | JGI IMG/M metagenome (GOLD analysis project Ga0073934, IMG submission 76834) | Hot spring sediment bacterial and archeal communities from British Columbia, Canada, to study Microbial Dark Matter (Phase II) - Larsen... ...
CTGAACGGGTCAGAGTGATTGCCCTGAAGGCGTTCAGAAAATTACTGGCAGCTCCTCCTCCGGTACCACTGCAAAAACTGCTGCCGGAGCCGGGCTAATGTCGGTCAACTGCCGTTTTTAGGTCTACTTTACCCTCGGCGCTCCCCCCGAACTCCGTCCGGGGTAACTTCCGTTACCGTGACTGTAAGTTCCGTGTTCAGATCCCCCCCATAACCGGACAGTCGGACCGGCAGGTAGTTGCGCGACAGCCCCACAGCCTCACCGTCCCGCCCCCGGCTCTGCATCAGAACCGCCAGCTCCCGCCCCACGAACCGCCGGCGGAAGGCGAGTCCCTTCCGCTCCCCCAGCTCCCGCAGCATTTCAGACCGGGCGCGGATCACCTTCCCGTCCACCTGCCCCGCCATCCGGGCGGCAGCCGTCCCTTCCCGCCGGGAATAGGGGAAAACGTGGAGGGAGGCCACCGGCAGCTCCTCGATGAGGCGGACGGTATTCCCGAACTCCTCGTCGGTCTCCCCCGGAAAGCCGGCAATGACATCGCAGCCGATGAAGATGTCGGGAATCGCCGCCACGATCCTGCCCACCCGCTCCCGGAAAAACGCCGCCGTGTAGCGCCGCCCCATCCGTCCGAGCACGGCGTCGTCGCCGCTCTGGAGCGGAATGTGGAGGTGGGGGCAGACAATGGCGGAGCCGGCCATGAAGTCAATGAGGTCGTCGGTCAGCTCGTTGGGCTCCACCGACCCGACCCGGAGCCGCGGCACCGCCCTCTCCGCCTCGGCGGCCTCCAGAAGGGCCAGAAGGCTCGACGGCGGCTCCAGGTCGAGGCCGTAGGCCCCCAGGTGGATGCCGGTCAGGACCACCTCCCGGAACCCCTGGGCGGCAAAGTTCCTGATTCCCGCCAGCGCCTCCGCGAAGGGGACGCTCCGACTCCGCCCCCGGGCATAGGGGACGATGCAGTAGGAGCAGAAGGCATCGCAGCCGTTCTGGATCTGGAGAAAGGCCCGGGTGTGCTCGGCAAAGCTTTCGAGCCGCAGTCCCGCCGCGCTCCGCTCCCGGGAGATGTCCGACACCACCACCTTCTCCGTCGGTGCCGCATCCCGCAGCAGCTCGACGATGCTCTTCTTCTCGCTGTTTCCCACCACGAGGGCCACGCCCGGGAGGTCCTTCACCGCCTCGGGGGCCACCTGGGCGTAGCAGCCGGTCACCACCACCCGGGCCGCCGGGTTCCGGCGCAGGGCCCGGCGGATCAGCCGCCGCGACTCGGCATCGGTTTTCGCCGTCACCGTGCAGGTGTTGATCACGTAGATGTCGGCATCCTCGTCAAAGGGGACCAGCCGGTACCCCTCCCTCCCGAGGCTCTCGGTCATGGCCGCCGACTCGAACTGGTTGATCTTGCACCCCAGGGTTGAAATCGCCACTCGCTCCATGAATCCCTCTGCCATCAATTCCCGGTCACCGCGGCGTCGATCCAGCCGCCCCCCAGCACCTCGTCGCCATGGTAGAAGACCACCGCCTGCCCCGGCGTCACCGACCTCTCCGGCTCCCGGAACCGGACCTCGGCCCGGCTGCCGGGAAGAACCGTCACCGTGCAGGGGACCGGATGATGGCGGTAGCGGATCTTGCATGCGGCCTCCACGGTCTCCGCGGCGGGGGGAATCACCCACGTCACGTCCGCTGCCGCAAGCCCCAGCGCCGACAGCTCCTCCTTCGGCCCCACAATCACCTGGCGCCGCTCCGCATCGACCCCCACCACGTAGAGGGGATGGGGATGGGCGATGCCGAGCCCCCGGCGCTGCCCCACGGTATAGCGGTAGGTCCCCCCATGGCGCCCCAGGACGTTTCCGGCCCGGTCAACGATCTCCCCGGCCAGCCGGCCTTTGCCCCGCTCCTCCTCCAGAAACCGCACATAGTCGTTGTCGGGGACAAAGCAGATCTCCTGGCTCTCCCCCTTCTCGGCCACCCGCAGCCCGAACCGGGCCGCCTGCTGCCGCACCTCAGGCTTTGTCATCCCCCCCAGGGGAAAGATGACCCGGGCGAGCTGCTCCTGGGTGAGGGTGAAGAGGAAATAGCTCTGGTCCTTGCCGGGATCGTCCCCCCGCAGGAGATGGAACAGGCCGTCCCCGCCCCGCTCGATCCGGGCATAGTGTCCGGTGGCCAGGAAGTCGGCCCCCAGCTCCCGGGCCTTCTGGAGCAGCAGCTGGAACTTCACCCGCTGGTTGCACCGCACGCACGGATTGGGGGTCCGCCCCCGGAAGTACTCGTCCACGAAGTCATCGATGACCAGCCGCTGGAATTCCTCCTCGAAATTCACCACGTAGAAGGGGATGCCGATCTGCTCCGCCACCCGGCGGGCGTCGTGGATATCGTCCAGGGAGCAGCAGGTGTCGAATTTCTCCCCCCCCCGAGCGGTAAATTTCGAGTAATCCCAGACCTGCATGGAGATGCCGATGACCTCGTGCCCCTCCTCCTTCAGAAGGGCCGCCGTCACCGACGAATCAACCCCGCCGCTCATGGCCACGACAATACGTTTCCTGTTTTTCTCCGTCATGATTCTCCCCGCAGCCGGGCCACGATCGCCGGCAGCACCGCCAGCACCCGGTCTATCTCCTGATCGGTGTTTCCCCTCCCAAGGGAAAACCGCACCGACCCCCTTGCCTCCCCGGGGGTGCGCCCCATGGCAGCCAGCACCGGCGAGAGTTTGAGGGTGCCGGAACTGCACGCGGAGCCCGACGAGGCGGCGATCCCCTCCAGATCCAGGGCCATGAGGAGCGAATCGGCCTCCACGCCGGGAATCGTGATGTTGGCGGTGGTGGGGAGACGCAGCTCCCGGTGGCCGTTCACCCGCGCCCCGGAAATCCGGGCCAGTATCCCCGCTTCCAGCCGGTCCCGCAACCCCTTGAGCCGCCCCATCTCGTCATTCATGGTCTCTTTGGCAATGGCGCACGCCCTGCCGAAGGCCACGATGCCGGCCACGTTCTCGGTCCCCCCCCGACGGTTGCGCTCCTGGGAGCCGCCGTGGATCAGCGGCTGACACTTCACCCCGCGCCTCACCACCAGGGCGCCAATCCCCTTCGGAGCGTAGAGCTTGTGCCCCGAGAGGGACAGGAACGAAATGCCGTCATCCCGCACAGAGAGGGGCACCTTGCCGGCTGCCTGGACCCCGTCGCAGTGGAAAGGGACGCGGCGGCGGGCCGCGATCTCTCCGATCTCCCGCACCGGGAAGAGGACGCCGGTCTCATTGTTGGCAGCCATGGCCGAGATGAGGATGGTCCGGTCGGTGACGGCCGCCTCCAGCCGCTCCAGGTCCAGGAGGCCGTCCCGGTCCACGGGCACCCGGGTCACCTCAAAGCCGAGACTCTCCAGGTAGAGACAGCAGTTTGCCACTGCCGGGTGCTCCACCTGGGTGGTGACGATGTGGTTGCCGCCCCCCCCGAGGGCCGAGGCCGCACCCTTGATGGCCATGTTGTCGGCCTCGGTTCCCGTCGAGGTGAATACCACCTCCGCCGGCTCGCATCCCGCCAGGGCCGCCACCTGTTCCCGGGCCTCCTCCACCGCTCCCTTCACGGCGCGGCCGGCCCAGTGGATGCTGGACGGGTTGCCGAACTTCCCCTGCAGAAACGGCAACAACGCCTCCACCACGTCAGGGTGGACCGGCGTCGTCGCGTTGTGGTCCAGATAGATCATCATGTCGTCCCGATGGCGGGCCGTGCCGCCATCATTCCCCAGCGCCGCGCCCCCGCGCCTCGGCCGCCAGGTCCTCCAGGGTAATGGAGTCGAGGAAGGTCCTGATCCGCTCCCCGAGCATCTCCCAAACATTGTGGGTGGTGCAGGCCGCCGTGCGGGTGCAGCGCCCCTTCCCCTTGTCCATGCAGGAAACGGGGGTCAAAGGTTCCTCCACCGTGGCCACGATTTCGCCGACCCGGATGGCGGAACTCTCCCGGGCCAGAAGATACCCCCCCCCCGGCCCCCGCACGCTTTCCACAATGGCGCCACGGCGGAGCCGGTTGAAGAGCTGCTCCAGATAGTTGAGGGGAATATCCTCCCGCAGGGCGATATCCCTGAGCGAAACCGGCTTCCCCTCCGAGTGGAGGGAAAGGTCCACCATGGCCCGCACCGCATACTGCGCCCGTGTCGAAAGCCGCATACCGCGCCCCCCTACTTTCTCCCCTCCACCTGACGCTTGAGGGCCGCGTGTTCGTCCGCCAGTTCGGCGTACTTGCGCTCCAGCTCCCGCAGCTGCTCGAAGAGGCAGGAGATGGCCTTTGCCTCCGGGTCGGGGAGCTTGCCGTGCTCGAAATCGGCCTTCTTGCTCGGTTCCTCGGCGGCCATGACCACCCGCCCCGGAATGCCGACCACCGTGGCATTGGGCGGCACTTCCTTCACCACCACCGAGTTGGAGCCGATCTTGGCCCCGGCCCCGACGGTAAAGGGGCCGAGCACCTTGGCACCGGAGCCGATGACCGCATTGCTGCCGATGGTGGGGTGACGCTTCTTCTTCTCCAGGCTCACGCCGCCGAGGGTAACCCCGTGGTAGATGGTGACGTCGTCGCCGATCTCGGCCGTTTCGCCGATCACAACCCCCATGCCGTGGTCGATGAAGAGCCGACGGCCGATGGTGGCGCCGGGATGGATCTCGATGCCGGTACAGAAGCGCCCCAGATGCGAGAGAAAACGGCCGAGGAAGAAGAAATTGCGCTTCCAGAACCAGTGGGCGACCCGATGGAACCAGATGGCGTGGAGACCCGGATAGCAGAAGAAGACCTCAATGCTGCTGCGGGCGGCGGGGTCCCGCTCCTTCACCGATTGGATATCCTCGTGCAGTCGTGCGAACATTGGCGATCCTTCCCGGGGACGGCTCCCCTTGGGGGCATGGAAGCAGAACGAGTGCCGGCCGAACAAGGCGGACACTCGTACACTGAATTCAATCGTATGTATGTCAGGTACCATACCTTACAAAAACTGTCAACTATGGATTCCTCACTCCAGGTCCCACTCCCCCCGTTCCCACCGCTCCAGGGCCATGGCGGCCCGGAAGCCAAGGAGCCCCCCCTCGGCGGACAGCCTGCGGAGCACGGCGGCGGCGCGATCGGGTGAGTAGCGCAGCGAGTAGACCGCCGCCATCCCCGCCACGGCCTTCCGGCCGCTGTCCACAAGGTGGAGAAGGCCCTCCCTTCCCGCCTCTCCGGTCAGCACAATTTCACGATGGAGCCCCTGGAGCACCAAAGCGTGCCGGGTTGCCTTCTCTGCGTCCATGGCCTCAACGGCCGCGGCGTGGACCTCGGCTGCAGCCGCGAAACGGCACAGGAGCCTTGTCAATCTGTCGTCGGTCATTCGCCTTCCCCAAAGAAGAAGGGGCTCAGCCACTGAAGGCCAAGCCCCTTGCATCCAACAATTGGTGCCCGGAGCCGGGGTCGAACCGGCACAACACTAAGTGTCGAGGGATTTTAAGACCTTTTGCTTTATTGTTAAATCGCATATTTATCAATCATGTTGACGATTTGTTGACGTATGCTTGTAACGACGCCGCCGCTGCGGCAAGCCTTCCGGGCATCAGGTGGACATAGCGCAAAGTGGTTTGTATGGTCTTGTGTCCCAGCCATTCCTTGACGGTGTAGATGTCGACCCCGGCCTCCAGGAGGCGCGTTGCGCAGGTGTGGCGCAGCGCGTGGGGTACGAAGTCCGGGTCGCTGTTCTTGGTGTGGAGCCGGACGTGTTTCCATGCCTGGCCGATCTGTTCCTGGGTGAGGACAAACAGGCGCTCTTTTTCGAGCCGGGGCTCAAGGATCGCCCTGACCCGGTCGGTCATGGGCACGGAGCGGGGCTTGTCGGCCTTGTTGATCCAGATGGTGATCAGGTTCGTTGCCGGATTGACGTCCCTCGCCGGCAGTTTCAGGAGCTCGCCCACCCTCATGCCGGTATCGACCAGGACAATGACGGCGTCGGCAAATTCGTCGTAATAGTTCTGCCGGACTGGCCAGCGGCGCAGAGACCGATCTCGGAGTATCCCGACGATCTGCTGCTCCTCCTGGGGAGACAGTACGTGGATCCGGCCGTCGTCCTCGTTGAACAGTTCAAGGAAGGAATAGTCGCACTTGTGCCGGCGGAGTATCGTCTTAAGGGTGGCCAGGTAGCGGTTTATGGTGCTGTCTTCGGCCTTCGCCGCCTCGAAGTGGACGACTATCTTCCGGTAAGCGGCCTTGTCGATCTGATCGAGGGGGATGTCTCCCAGGATGGCCTTGATCTTCTCCGCTCGGGCTTTTGATCGCTCTCCGTCTTTGTTGCGCTTCCATTTCTCTTGATATGTGTTGTCGATGGCTTGCGACAGGAGCGGCTGCTCTTCGCCGTTGATCTTGTACCGGTCGTAGAAGATTTCGGCCTCGGCTTTGGCGATGGCGCTCTCGACGTGCCGCCGGTGGCGGCTGACGGCTTCGATGTGGCGTTTGCCGTCTACCAGGACCTTCATGTACCACTTCTTGGAATACTTCGGCTCTCCGCCGCATTTGGGACACGCGGGGATCTCCGCCGCCGGTTCCCGGTCCCGCCGCTGCCAGCCGCACCGGCAACGGAGTATTTTGAAGATGTCGGAGCTCATCTGTCGGGCTCAGGCTATTCCTTTTTCGGCCTGCCACTCTGTGTGACGAGTTCGGCGGCGGCCTGCTCACCGATGAGAGCAGGCAGGACTTCGTGGGCCGGCCTCATGCGGGCGAAGTGCTCATCGGTCAGTTCGGGAATATCTACTTCTTCCCAGTCTTTCTGTGAGGTGTGGTCAGGCTTTTCCTCCATGACGCGTCAGCCGCCTACCTGCTCCAGAGTCAACCCTAGGGCCTGCGCCAGCTTCCGAGGCGTCGTTTGACGGGCATGGTGCCGGGCCATGCGCCTGCTATGCTCCAATAGCAGTGTCGGGATGATTGCTGTTGAACATCTCCACAAAATTGATTGGAGATAATAACAGTGGCGGGAGCCCCGCGCGCCGCGTTATGTCGGCTATTACTTCGCGGACGAAGGGGAAGAGAATTGCAGCACAATTGATCTCGGCGACTTTCGCCAGTTCAATCCCCGGCTCGGGCTTACTCTTGAAATTAAAGAGCCCGCCCATTGCCACTTTGATGACAATCGGAGCATCTTCACCCTTTACCTCTGCCCCAAGAGTCAATCGCAACAGGTTTTCAGCGTCGTGGTACTCGTGGGTCAGGTTAAGGCTTATATCAAGCTGAACATCCTTGCCGGGGGTTAAGGAGTTGTTGATTTCAAAGTGTGCCGAAAGCAGACGGCAATCCTGAAACTCGAATTCAATTCTTCCGTTGGCCATAGTTCGCCACCATTCTGCCTTCTTCGATCTTGGTGTGATACACCATGCTTGTAGAGATGACCTTTCCTTTCGGAAGATGCTTGTGCTCCAAGGCGGCTATCGCCTGGGGGTGGCTGTCCAGAATGCGCAGCAGATTGTCCATGGGCAAACTCTGAACAACATCACTGTTTTCATACCGTGCGAATGCCTTGGCCCCTCCACCGAGGAGATCGCTCAAATCATCCTGCGTGTACCCCAGCTTGGTTCTGATCCGTCTGATCTCGCCGGCGGTCAGCAACCCGTCCACCTCGCGGTAAAAGTCGCGAAGGCGCCGCCCTGACTCCTTCATGGTACGGTTGCCGACAAACGTGTCATCGCATGCCGCGCAATAATGTACCACGTAGTTCGGGTATTCGAGGGTGCGTTCCTTGTATGTGAATGTCTCGGTAACGGCTTTTTCCTGCAGAGGCTCGCCGCACAGAGGGCACGGGTCTCCGTTCTTGAATTCATGGGCCATCGTTAGCACCTGTGTCTTTCTTGAATGAGATAACTACGCCTTTGCCGTCATAGCTCTTCTGGAGCTTGATGTAGAGGCTGTCTCCGTTTTCTTCGGCCGTGATATAGACGTCTTGCCACAGCCCGGGGCATTTCTCGGCAGGCATTGATTTGTATAATTCGTCAGACCTTAGCTGGTTGATTCGTTCAACCATTTCGTCGTCGTCAGCATAACCGAGACTGGCAGCGGCGGCTCGATCTCGCTGGCGAATGATGCGTGTAGCGGGATCGGCCAGTAACCGCTTTAATTCGTCAAGGTGGTAAGTGGGAGTTCTTTTCATAAAAGTAGATTTGTGGGACGCTCAAGTCAAGCAAGAAAAGTATCATGATGATACTTTTGATTGGTGGCCAATATATGGCAAGAGGGCAATTGTCTAACCACAACATATAGCAGCATGGTCCCGTCCATACGCCCGCCCCCAAAAACTCTTCTTCTATAGCTGCTGGTGATCCATGCAAGCCCCAAGAGGAGCCCGATCACCCGCCAGCCAAGCCGAAGTAGTTCGGTTTTCAGACTGCTTCCATCAAGCCGCCGCCGTGCGGCTCTTTTTTTGTCGATTTCTGCAACCCCTCGGCGGTCATCTCTGCCTGGATCAGCAGGGCCTCCTGTATTTTGCGGTCAAGACGGCGAAAGGCGTTGAGAAGGCGCTGTTCTTCGTCGGTAAGATCAGGGCCGCCCCCTTCACGGCCCACCTCGACCAGGGCGTAGCGGTCTTTGAGCCCGTACAACCCGAGCAGGTCTTCCACCGTGGCGATGACGCCGCGTTCCTTTTCGTCGAGGGGCCGGGATGCCGCCGGCCGGGCTTCCCCCTGCGGCACAGGCTCTTTGCCGGTGATGAGCCAGTCGATACTTACGCCCGCGCGATTAGATAGCCACGTTAGGTAGTCAATGCTTGGCTGCGTCTCTTCGTTCTCGACTTGGCTGATCAAACTCTGGGCGCATTTAAATGCCGCAGCTGCCGCAGTTTGTGTCAGCCTAGCTTTCTTTCGCGCATCCCGCATCCGATTGCCGATCCCTTGAATATCCATGTGTCCAAAATACCTGCAATATCTAAAAAATCAATAAATATCAAATTGGTTAATAAGTCAGCTAAAACAAATTGTTGTGGATGTTTTTTTGCTACACGATGCGCCCAAAAGTAAGAGCGATACTGATATTTATCTTGACTATATTTTATATGTTGATATTTTAGTATCAGCTATAACGATATGAGGCGTGTTATGACTCAAGGTGAACTAATAAAAACGGCGAGAAGACGGAAGGGCCTAACGCAAACCTGTCTTGCGGAGGTAATAGGTGCCGTCCAGTCAACTGTGTCGGCCATAGAAAAGGACGAATTACGCGGGGGGGTCCCATTTGAAACCCTCATCCGCATCTCCGAGGCCCTCGACGCCCCGGAGATCCTCATCCACCACTGCGATGCCTGCCCGGTGCGCCGGCACATCATGATGAAGCTCTTCCCCGATCTGAACAATATCCGCCGCGATCCGGCGGTGATCGCCGGCCGGCTCCGCAAGGAGATGATCGAGGCGGCCGAAGCTCTGGATCGCCTGGGTGAGCGGTTTGCCGATGCGGATTTCCGTGCCCGGCCGGATTACCAGGATGTGTTCGAGCGGGAGATGGAGCAGGTGGTGGATGTGAAGAGGGGGATTGAGATCCTGGAGTTTGAGCTGATTCTTTCCGGCCTGCATTCCCGCGAGGATATCGACCGGGTGTATGGGCGCCAGCAACGCAAGTGCGAGGAGCACGGGCACCATAGGCCGGAGAAGACCGGCACGGAGGGGTGCGGGGTATGATTGCTGAGTATATCGACGAGTTGAAGGTTGCGGGATTCAGTCTGGAGGAGATCAAGGAAATAGTAATGGCGACAGTCAGGGTTGATGTGTCGCCATTACGGGCCGTGCAGGATGATATGTACCTTCTGAAGCAGGTCAGGGCGCTTAGGGCCGAATTTGGTTCCTTAAAGCGTTGATTTCGTTTTTCAGCTTCTCGTTTTCGTCCTTGAGATCCTCGATTGACTTGCAAATATGTTCCAGGGCTTTGAGTACGTGGGGGTTGTCGATTCCATTCATGGCGCGCTTGGCATGGGCGATTTCAAAAGACACAGTTTTCCTTCCTCCTCTGGTGTTTTGGTGACTTCGCACCTCCCGTTATACCAGAGCGGGGAAGGGATTTAAAAGGGTTACGGGGTAAGACGATGGACGATCTGGCTGCGGTGAAAAAAGAGCTGATGGAATTGCGGTCGATGCTGGCGGAGGTGCTACCGCTGGTGAGGCCCCCCAAGGCACTGTTGACGCTGACGGAGGCGGCCGAAATCTGCCATGTGAAAAAGGCGTGGCTCCTGGAGCGGGTGCAGCGGGAGGAGATCCCGGCGTTCCGCTCTTCTGCCGACGCTCCGTGGCGGGTGTACGTGGCCGATGTGCAGGCATTCCTCACCAAGGAGAGCAACCAGAAGCGGCCGGTGCGGCGACGGAGGGCGGCATGACGACGAAGGAGTTCGTGGCGCTGGTGGAGGATGTGATCCGGGTGAAGGAGGGACAGGCTGCTGAGGCGCTGTCGCTGCTGCACCAGGTGGAGGATGTGAGGTATCACTCTGGATATTGGTCCGGGGTGATGGATGGCCTGCACCGGATGGTGATGACGCTGGCACCGAATGATGCGGCGCGCATGGCTGCCAGGCTGCTGCTGGCTGAGGCCGACGGGCGGCTGGAGGAGCTGATCGAGCAGCATTCCATCCGGGTCCGCCGGGCGGCGCAGCCTATAGCGTTTGAAAGGGGGCGGAAATGACGGTGTTTGTGTCGCGGGTGCGGCGGGCCTATGTCCGCCGCCGGAGTCTGAGAGAGATGGCGATCGCTACGTTGCTGATGGTGGCGGCGGTGGCGCTGCTGGCAATCGCGGCCTGCGAGGAGCTGGAGCGGCCGTCGTAGCCGGTGGGGTTGACGGCGGCCCAAAGGGCGGAGATTGTGCGCTCGTGGTATGGGGAGCTGTATCCCCAGTATGTTGTCCGCCGCTGAGGCGGTTTTTTGGTGCGGTTATGCCGTGCGATATGTGCAGGTACCATGGATGCCGCGAGATGGGGCAGTTTTCCCGCCGGTGGCTCTTGGGCAGGTATGTGGATGGGGTGGCGGTTGAGTGTGTGGATTTCTCGCCCCGCTGGTGCCGAGGGATCGAGGGAGTGACGCTGTGACGGCGACGGATGTCATGGATACGTTGGTTATGATGGCAGTGCTTACGGCGGGGACGATCGGACTGGTGCTGCTGGCGCTTCGCCGGGAGGATGCCGCTGGGGTTGAGCCTGATGATGTGTCTGTGCCCCGGTTCCGGGTTGAGTCTCTGGGGTGGGTGCTGTCGGTGGGTGATGCGCTGATTTACATTGATGCTGTCCAGCCGCTACACGCGGAGCGGCTGCGGTACAGGATTGCCGTCCGGCCGGATGGGGCTGAGATGGTGGAGGTGTTCAAGGTGGTGGCCGATGATGTGCCCTCTGTATAAGGAGGAGAGGCTGCGGGTGACGCCGGGGTTCTGTGCTAATCGCTATGAGATGGCGAAGACCAATCCGCGCAGTGAGTCAAAGTGCGGCGGTTGTACGTGCGGGGAGTGGGCGAGCCTGCATGGGTATTTCCCGGCGGAGGCGGAGGCGGCGAATGCGGAGCCTCCCAGGCGCGCGGTGCAGGCGCGGCAGATGTGCAGGGTGGAAGGGTGTGAGAAGCATCCGATAGCCGGCTGTGACGGTATGTGCAGGAGCCACTGGAAAGAGGTGCAGCAGGGCACGCGGAAGCTGCCGGTCAGGCGGCCGAAGCCGAAAGGCCGCGCGAAGGTGCAGCCGGGGGTGTTGTCGCTGGTGAAGGGTGCGCCGGAGATGTCGGGGCGACCGGGAATTTTTCTGGACTTCACGGGCCACGAGGATGTGCTGGAGCGGCTGCACGAGGTGTCGGAGGATGTGAACCATGATGTGGTGTGCATTCTCTCGGCGGTGCTGGATGGGAAGATGGCGTTTCTGGGAGGGCGGTGATGTTTGATCGGGAAACGGCTCGCCGTATGGTGTGGGACACGGTCTGTATGTTGTCGTCGTCGTATCCTGATGGGGCGCTGGAGTGGCTGCGGGCGAATAGGCCCGATGTCATTCGCTATGCCCATGAGGCGGAGGCGGCTCTGGATGCGGCGGTAGAGGCTGAGGATGTTCATGGTCTGGCGCTGGCTCTGGAGCGGTATGTAAAGGTTTTCCAACGGGCATTCCAGGTTTTTGAGGGGCGCCCGCCGGTGATAGAGGTGCAGGCTTTCCCCTCTGCTGGCGTGGCAGAGGGGAAAGCCGTTCTCCGGTCCGCCTCCCCCCTCCCCCCCGACGATAGAATCCGGCCAATCGTCCAGAATGGGGTTGCGTGATGCGATTCGTATTGCAGGGATTTGAAGATGCGCTCAATGCGGCCACCGAGGAGACCATCAAGGACGTGCGGGCAGCGATCAAGAGCACCATGACCAAGGTGTTGAGGTCGGTAAAGAGCCTCACGTCGGAGGAGATCCGCAAGGTTTACAACGTGCCGAAATCGGTGCTCGACCAGCGCCTTGAATTATTCACGGCCCGGATCAATAACCTGGAGTCTGTGCTGGTGGTCGGCGGCAAGTCGGTATCGCTCTCGTATTTCAACGCTCGGCAGTTTCGTGGGGCCAGCGTCATCACCAGGGCCAAGGTGACCACCAGGAAGCGCGCCGGCAAGTTCCAGGGCGTGGAAGTGGAAGTCATCAAGGGGGAGCGCACGCGGTTAAAGAGCGCGTTTATGCAGCGCTTCGCGAGTGGCCACCTCGGTATCCTCACCCGTACCAGCACGAGCCGTTACCCCGTCCTGATCAAGAGCGCCGTCTCTGTAGCGTCCATGTTCAACCGAGTGGATATCAACGACGCCATCGTCCGCAAGATCGACGAGGACCTGGAGCGGGTGTTCCGGCACGAGCTGGAGTTCTACCTCAATCGGGGTGCGCGTTGACCGCCTCAACGTTCAGCGCGCGCGGGTCCTTCCCGCTGGGGGTACCCCATGCGGGCGAGCGAGCGCGCGGGAACTGACTACGAATAAGATTTTTTTTGATTTCGGCTTTTCGCAGGAGGGCATATGTCGCAACTTCAACCGCTTACATCCGAGGCGGTAGCCGCTGCATTCTGCGCTGACTCCCTATCGTGGCATCACGTCGGGCGGTGGATCATTGACCGGCTGAACCCCGGCGGTCCGAAGTGTCCGAAATGCGGCACCGGCTACAACGACGAGACGCGGCTGGAGCGCTGGTATCAGCGCGAGCGCATCCGTTGCACATCGTGCGGTCACATGCACACGTCCACATCCGGCACTATCCTGGCCAACACCACGCTGGAGCCCCGGGAGCTCTTTATCCTGCTGCTCACCAGGGAGCGGTTCACCGTTGCCGAGCGGGCCAAGATGCTCGGCATGAACCCTAAGACGGTCCGGACATGGGACGCCAAGCTAACGGACGGGGGTTGCCCCAATGTCTGATCCCCTGGACGACAAGATCGTAGATATCAGGGCGGCGGTAGAGGCGCGGAAGAAGGCGGAAGAGGCTTTGCTCGCCGAGAAGGCGAAGCCGGAGACGCCAGTCATAACCCCGCGGCTCGTCAAGCAGTGCCTGCTAGCCAACGAGCTTGGCGACGGCACTCTCTATGCGGCCCTTCATCGGGGGAAATTCCTCTTCAACAAAACCACGGGACAGTGGCTCATGTGGCAAGGGCACCATTGGGCCGTGGACGTCATGGAGCAGGCCTTTGCCGGGGTGGAGGACGTGGCGCTCCAGTATCTGGAAGCCGGCCACCTCTTGAAGGATGACATTGACACTGCCCGGACTGCCGATAAATACGATGAAGCCAAGCAGCTTTCCGAGCTCCAGGCCAGCTATTACAAGCGGGTCAAGAAGCTGCGCTCCATCGCCGGTGCCGGGAATTGCCTGCTGTATAGCCATCGTGTGAAAGACCCCTTGGCCATCAAGGGAGACGAGATCGACACCAACCCGTGGCTGCTGGCGTGCCGCAACGGCGTCGTAGATCTGCGTACCGGAAAGATGCGTCCAGGACGGCCCGAGGACTACCTCCTCAGGGCCGTGCCCCACGAATGGAGGGGGATTGACTGCCCGGCGCCAGTATGGGATGCCGCCCTGCGCGATATTTTCGAGGGGCCTCATGCTGACGAGATCATCGCATTTTTGCGTCGCGCCGCCGGCTACAGCATCACCGGACTCAACATCGAGCGCCTGTTCTTGTTGCTCTACGGCGAACACGGCCAGAACGGCAAGGGGACCATCGTGGAAACCCTACAGTACATCCTTGGCCCCTTGGCCGCTCCCGTCGCCTCCGAGATGCTCCTCGACCAGGGGCGGACGAAATCCAGTTCCGGTCCCACCCCTGACATCATGGCCCTCAAGGGGCTGCGGATCGCCTTTGCCTCCGAGACCAATGAGGGGGAGCGCTTCTCCACCTCCAAGGTCAAATGGTTCACCGGCGGCGACACCCTCACCGGCCGCAACCCGCACGACAAACACCCCACGTCCTTCACCCCCTCGCACGTCCTGTGGCTCCTCACCAACTACCTCCCCCGGGCCTCTGCCGACGACCGGCCGTTCTGGACCCGAATGAAGGTCGTCAATTTCAACTGGTCGTTCGTCGAAGAGCCACGGGAACCCTACGAGAAAAAGCGCGACGGTGATCTGCTGCGCAAACTATCCGCCGAAGCCTCCGGCATCCTCGCCTGGCTGGTGCGGGGCTGTCTTGAATGGCAGCGGGACGGGCTCTCCCCGCCGGCCATAGTCAAGCAGTACACTTCCGACTACCAGCGCAATGAAGACAATGTCGGGCAATTCATCGACGAATGCTGCGTCATTGATGACCGCGACGAGATCCCAGTCAAGAGCCGTGACGCCGCTGGGGCCACCGCCCTCTATAAGGCCTTCAGGGCCTGGTACGAGAACAACATCGGCAACAAGCCCGTCAGCCAGAAGAAATTCGGCGACATCATGGGTAAAAAGGGCTTTCTCAAGGACAAGGACAACTTCGGCCTGATCCAGTATTTCGGCATCAGGCTCAAGAGCCAGTACGAGACATGAGCGGAAGATCATCTGGCCGGGTTTCCCCTGTAGGGGGGCGGGGCCGGTTCACATATCCATATCGAGCAGGCGGGCGGAGGATTGATGGGACGAGGGGGCGATGTTCCGGAATCATTATCCGGGCATAACATACCGAAATAGCGCCGCAAAAAGTTGTATCCGGAGGATTGGAGGATTACCGCAGACAATTTTTTACAGGAATACTGCAACCAATTGCCTGAAGAAGATACTTACTTATATCCTCCAATCCTCCGGAGTCACGTAAAAAAAAGAATATATATAATAAGTTGCGGCGCGGAGGATTAACGAGAAAACGTTTTTCTCATCCTCCGATCCTCCGGGGGATTTACTCCCTTGGCAGGGGTGATCATAGATAACGGGCCAAGCGCACCGGCTTGCGGAGCGCAGTCCGCAGCCGCCGCAGGGAAATAACCATGAACCTCCTCGACATCGCCTCTACATCCGGCCGCCAGTACAAGCGGGTCTCCTCCGTCAAGGGGGGCGAGTACCATGGCCCGTGTCCGGGGTGCGGCGGCACCGACCGCTTCCATATCTGGCCCGGACAGGGGGACTGCGGCTCCTGGTGGTGCCGCAAGTGCGGCAAGGGGGGAGACGCCATCCAGTACCTCATCGACTTTGAGGGAATGAGCTTCCCCGATGCCTGCAAGGCCCTGGGCCGGGAGCTCCCCGAGCAGCAGGAGGGGCGGACCCCGCGGGTCCGCACACCCGCCCCCGACTCCTGGCGGCCCCGCGAAACAGCCCCTCCCCCCGATCCCTGGCGGACGCAGGCCGAAAAACTCGTTGCCTGGGCTCACCAGCGTCTCCTGGAGAGCCCCGAACAGCTCGCCTGGTGCGCCGCCCGGGGGCTTGATCTCGCGGCCGTCAAAAAATACCGCCTCGGCTGGAACCCCGGCGAAAAGGGCAAAGACCTCTACCGTGCCCGCGAAGCCTGGGGGCTCGACACCGTCCTCAAGGCGGACGGCACGGCCAAAAAGCTCTGGCTCCCCATCGGCCTCGTCATCCCCTGTTATCGGGACCAGGGGCCGGGGACCGAAGACCGGGAATTGCACCGGGTGCGCATCCGGCGCCCCGAGGGAGACCCCCGCTACTACCTCGTCCCCGGCTCCGGCACTGGCCCCATGGTTTTGGGCACCGCCGCGCGGGCTTACGTCGTGGTGGAGTCCGAGTTAGATGCCATCCTCATACACCACCTGGCCGGCGACATCGTTGGGGCCGTCTCCCAGGGCAACAGCACCGCCAAGCCCGACGGCGCCGCCCACGCCCGACTCGGTGAGGCCCTCGCCATACTCGTCGCCCTCGACAGTGATGATGCCGGGGCCGCTGCCGCCGTCTGGTGGCAGCGGCACTACCCCCAGGCCGATCGCTGGCCCGTCCCCGTCGGCAAGGATCCCGGCGACGCCTTCCGGGCCGGGTGCGACATCCGACAGTGGGTAGCCGCCGGACTCCCCCCGGCCCTGACCCTTCCGTCATCGCGCGGGCCGGAGCGCTCCCCCCCCGTGCCGGTAGAGGCCCCGGCGGCGCCCCCGGAATCGGTGGTCCATATTATCCGGGCACAGGACGGCCGGGTAGTCCACATAACCGATGATCCCGCCGCTTATGCCCGCCTGGCGAGAGATGGGGCCATTGTCCTGGACAGCCGGGAGGTGGCCGTTGTCAAGCGCTCCGGCGCCACACCCGAAGACGCCGCCAGATTTCTGGACGTGAAGGAGATCTTCCCTGGCGCGCGCATCGACGACATCGGTCCCGCAGCCCCGACGCCCGAGCCGAGAAAGCCCGGCACCTGCTACTGGAGGAGCAAATGAGCGAAACAGGCACCAAACACGACACCGGCAAATTGGACTGGTCCGCCATTCCCCTGGAGGTCCTGGAACCCCTGGTGGCGGTCTTTGTCGCCGGGGAGCGCAAATATGGTTACCGCAACTGTCTGAAGCCCTTCGACAACGGCAGCCGGCGTTTCTTCGCCGCCGCCATGCGCCACGCCGTCAAGGCGCAGGCCGATCCCCTGTCCGTCGATGAGGAAACCGGCTGTTACGAAGAGGCCGAGGCGGCCTGGAACCACCTGATGAGACTGCACCACGCGCGCATGTCGCACGCCGCGAGCGCGGCGGACAGAGAGAGCGTGCGGATGCGCGGGGAAACGGGATAAAAATGTTCAAGACCATCGCCGAAGCACATCGCTATCTGGTCGAGCAAGGGTTCACCCTCACCGACCGCACCCTCGCCAACCACATCAGGCAGGGCCTGCTCGGCTGCGATAAGGACCGCCGGGGCCGGATCACCAATATCGATCACAAGGCCCTCATGGCCTACGCCCGTGCCCACCTGGAGAAGCGGGGCGGGGGCGACGTCTCTGTGGACTGTGACATCCATGAGGAGATCAAGCGGGAGACCCTGCGCAAGCTGCGCGACGAGAACAACCGCAAGGCCGGGCTCTACCTCCTGAAAAGCGAGGAGGAACAGCGCGACGCCGCAGTGCTGGCCGCCTTCCGGCGCCACCTGGAGGCCGGGAGCCATGAGCGCGTCCAGTCGATCCTCTCCGACATCCTTGGCCACCCCGACATGCCCGACCGCCTCAAAAGCGACCTGACTGCCCGGTTGCCCGAATACGTGCACCACGACCTGGAATTCCTGGCCGACATGTTCGACGCCTTCACCCGTATTGCGATACCAGACCCCCTTGAGGCGTCCACCCCATGATCTATGCCCTTCGCCCTGCTGAGATCCGTATCCTCAAAAAGCGCGAGCAGCTCCCCACCTCCCGGTGGGCCGAACAAAATCGCGTCCTGAGAAAAGGCCCCAAGCCCGGCCCCTGGCGCAACCACCGCAACCCCGCCATGGCCGGCGTCATGGACGCCCTGTGTCAGCCATGGGTGCGGGTCCTTGTCCTCATGAAAGGAATACAGACCGGCGGCAGTGACGGCATCTACAACTTTTTGGGCCGCGAAGCCGACTACTCCACCGGCGCAGATAACGCCCTCGTAGTCCTCGCCGATGAGAAGAGCGTCAAGAAGCACGCCAGAAAGCGGATCATCCCCATGATAGAAGACTCCGCGAGCCTGGCCGCCATCAAGAGCCCCAACCCCGACGATACCACCATCTACAGTATCCGGCTGCAAACCGGCTTCACCATTGAGATCGGCTGGTCTACCTCCCAGGTGTCCCTTGCCTCCGACTCCTACCGGATTGTCATCCTGGACGAGCTCGACAAATACAAGAGCATCGTCAACGCCAAAGAGGCCGAAGGACGCACCAATACCTACGAAGATCTGGGGAAAAAACTCATCAAGATATCCTCTCCCGGCGAGGAAGACGGCCCCATCTCCAAAGCCATGGAAGAGTGCGACGTCATCCATGACTATATCGCCTACTGCCCCGACTGCGGGGGCGGTCAGATCATGACATGGGACCAGTTCCGCTGGCCGGGGCAGCAGACCCTTGACGGCGGCACCGCCGCTGACCCCCGGGCCATCCGCCGCGACCGTCTCGGCTGGTACCAGTGCGAGCACTGTGACAGCCGCTGGGACGACCTCAAGCGCAACCGTGCCGTCGCCGCCGGAGAATGGCGGCCCCGCACCCCTGTCGCCCGCCCCTACGCCGTCGGTTTCCACTTTCCCTCATGGCTTTCTCCTTTTGTCTCCATCTCCACCATTATCGCCGAGCATCTGGAGGCCAAGGACAGCCCCGAGGCCCTGCGGGCCTGGTACAACAACCGGGCCGGACTCCCCTTCTCCGGCGTCGCTGCCGACGAAATCACCGCCGCTGAAGAGCTCTTCCGGCGCCGCTATCAGTGGTGGCCCGACGGCGCCCCGTGGCGTGTCCCGGCCCGGGCCTGTCTCCTCACCGCCGCCGTAGACATCCAGGATAACCGCCTGGAGGTCAAGGTCATGGCCTGGGCACGGGGATTCGAGAACTGGACCATCAGCAAGCACCTCATCCCCGGTTCTCCGGCCGAAGACGCCGTGTGGGAACAGCTCGACGAATACCTGCTGCGCGACTGGCTCCACGAATCCGGCGCCCGGCTGCGCATCGCCACCGTAGCCGTAGACACCGGCGGCCACCATACCCAGGCCGCCTATCGGTTCCTTCGCTGCCGCCTGGGACGGCGGGTCTACGGCATCAAGGGGGCCTCAGACTCCGACGCTCCCCTTTGCCGCTGGTCCATGCCCAGCCGCAAGCAGCGCCGCCAGGTGCCGCTGCTCTTTGTCGGCACCGTCGCCGCCAAAAACGATCTGCACGCCTGGATGAAAAAAGAAGACCCCGGTCCCGGCTTCATGCACTTTCCCGTTGATCTGCCCTTTGAAGCGTTTCAGCAGCTCTGTTCCGAGCGGCCCCTTGACCAGCGGGACAAGCACGGCAAGAAGCGGCGCTATTGGGTCAAAAAGAGCGCCGGAGCCAGAAACGAGGATCTCGACCTCACGGTCTACAACTATGCCGTGGTGTCGTACCTCAATCCGAACTGGGATAAGCTGGAGGCGAACCTGGGAGCGCAGGCCCGAGCTACCCTGGGAGAAGAAGAGGCGGCGCCCCAGCCCAGTGCCGCCGGCAGGAAAAGAAAAGCCATCCGCAAGCGCAAGACCGGCTATGCATCAAAACTGAAGGGATAGGGAGGGAAGATGGAGACACTGGAGCGGCACATCGAAGATCTGAAAGCGCGCTACGGCAACAAGACATTCTTCAGCTTCCGGGAGGTGGAAGAGATCACCGGGCTGAAGAAGGACGCCCTTTACGAGCGCCTCTCTGAGGGGCTGCTGCTGGCCCATAACCCCAATAGGGCGCCGGGCGGTCGGGGGACACGGATACTGGCCTGCTCCGTGTGGGACTACATCAGGGGCGGGGTGGTGCCAAAGGAAAAATGGGCGGAATAAAGAAAAGGCGGGGGTACCCGCCTTTTCTTTACTCGAGGGAGAGGATCAGCCGCTTTCCCAGTACCGCCGCCGCCCGCTCAAGCTGCCGCAGGCTTGGCCAGTGGTGTGGGTTCTCCAGCCGGGCCACTGCCGGCCATGATGTGCCGAGCGCCCGTGCCAGGTCGGCCAGGCTTCGGTGCTGCTCCTCCCTGGCCAGGTGCACCAGCATGGCGCTCTGGATCGCGGCGCTCGGCGCGGCGTAGCGGATGTTCTCCCCGCCGGTCGCCGATGGCGCGGGGAGCTCCTGCCCCTTGCCGAGGCGGTATCCGATGATGCCCGAAAGCACCTCGGCCGCATTGAACGCCGCCTCCTCCGGGGTAGCCCCTTCAGTGAACGCCTCCTCGAAATCGACGAACTGCACGAAATAGCCGCCGCCTTCCTGGGGCTCCATGGTGTACGGATATTCTATTTTCATTTCAGCTTCACTCCAGTCTGCCGCTCTATCGCCTTCATGAGGCCGATTCCCACGTCCTTCGTCCCGTGCACCGGCACCGGCACGCACCGGGGCGTCCCCTCCTTCTCCATGATGTGGTGGCTCCCCTCGACCCGGGCCAGCCGCCACCCCTCCCGCTCCAACCGCTTGATGATCTCCTTGCCGTTCATGGCGACAAAGATATATCAAAAAAGATATAGCGTAAAGCAAAAAATGCAACATTAAAAATTTTTCATCGGTTTGCGTCGGTTTGCGTCGGGTTGCGGTCTGGAAACAAACAGATTTTATCTCCACAATCCCCCCCCATGATGAACGAGCCATCGGAAATCACGGCGGGGGATCATATCACCTGGACGCGTTACGACGCGGACTATCTGCCTGCTGACGGCTGGACCCTGAAATACGCCCTCCGTGGTCCAGCGGCCATCAATCTGGTGTCCACTCCCGACGGCGATTCCCACATCATCGACATCCCCGGCAGCGCCAGCAAGGACTTTGCCCCCGGCGCCTACTCCTGGGCCGGCTATTACGAAAAAAGTGATGGCACCCGCGTCACCCGCTACACCGGCCGCATCAAGATTGCTCCCGACCTGGTCGCGGCCACCGTCGGCTACGACGGCCGCTCCCATGCCGAGAAGGTCCTCGAAGCAATCGAGCGCGTCATTGAAGGTCGGGCCACCCGGGGAGACCAGGAACTCACCTTTGACGGCAAGCGGATCGTCAAGATGACCGTGGCCGAACTGATCCAGCTCCGGCAGCAGTACCGCAACGAAGTACAGGCCGAACGGCGCCGGGCCGCAGCCAAGGCGGGCCGCAGAACCGGCCGGACCATCAAGTACAGGATGTGACCATGCTCAGCTGGCTTGCCCGCAAGATTCACCCGGCAGCATTGGACCGACAGGCCGCAGCCGTCGCGCGGACCGCGCGCGCCGCCATCATGCCTAAATCGTCCGGTGTCCGCATGTTCAAGGCCGGCACTGCGGATCGCCTCTCCGAGTCCTGGAACCCCTCGGGCTACAACGTTGATTCTGCCCTGCGGCTCGGCCTGCGCCGGATGCGCAACCGCAGCCGCGAGCAGTTCTACAACAACGAGTACGCAAAGCGGTTCTATGGTCTCCTGAAATCCAACGTCATCGGTCATGCCGGCATTGCCTTGCAGGTAAAGGCCTTGGCGGCCGATGGGCGGCTCGATACCGTCGGCAACCGGGCGGTCGAAAAGGCGTGGAAGAAGTGGTGCAATCGGGGCAGCTGCGACGTCACCCGCAAGCTCTCCTTTATCGACCTGCTGAAAATCGCCCTGGAGACCACGGCCCGCGACGGCGAAGTCTTCATTCGTAAGGTCAAGGGCTTCCCAAATGCGTTCCGCTTCGCCCTCCAGCTCCTGGAGGCGGACCTGGTCGACGAGAATCTGAACACCGTCCTTGCCAACGGCAACAAGATCCGCATGGGCGTCGAGTTTGACTCCTGGGATGCCCCCGTGGCCTACTGGATACTGAAGAACCACCCCGGCGATTACCTCTACGGCTACACCGTCGGTACCCACGAGCGGATTCCGGCAGAGGAGATCATCCACCTCTATGCTCCCGAATTCGTGCGGCAGTCCAGGGGCTTCCCCTGGGGGCACGCGGCCATGAGCCGGCTGCGCAAGATCGACAAGTACGAGGAGGCCGAAGTCACCGCCGCCTACGGCGCCGCCGCCAAGATGGGATTCTATGAGGTTGACCCGGCCGCCGATCCCGAGGAATACGTAGGAGAGGATGGCGAGACCGCCGAAGAGCTCTTGTCGGAGTTCGACCCCTTCACCATTGAGAAGCTCCCCCCGGGGTACAAATTCAAGGCGTGGGATCCTCAGCACCCCGCCGGCAACTATGATCCGTTCATGTCCCGCATGCTTCGGGCCGTGGCCAGCGGTTTCATGCTGTCCTATCATTCCCTGTGCAACGACCGGGGCGACGCCAACTACGGTTCCCAGCGTGGGGGCACCCTGGAGGACCGCGACGTGTTCAAGACCATCCAGACCTGGTTGTGCGAGTGGCTCCTCGAGGACGTGTTCCGGGAGTGGCTCCCCTATGCGGTCCTGACCGGCAACTGCCAGATCCCGCCGTCGGATATGCCGCGCTACGGGGATGGCGCCACATGGAAGCCCCGGCGCTGGGACTGGATCGACCCCCTCAAGGATGTCACCGCCAAAATCAAGGAGATGGATGCCGGGCTCACCACCGCCACATCCATCGTTTCGGAAAAGGGGGAGGACATTGAGGACCTCTATCAGGAGAAGCAGCAGGAAATGCAGCTGGAAACAACCTACGGGGTAACTCTCGGCACTACGCAGAAAGGAGGGGAGAGCATTGCCATCACCGCTTAGAAAACTTGCCAGAACAGTCAAGACCCAGGGACCGCAACTGCGCACATTCCGTTTCGACCGAGCCACCGCCAACGAGGAGGCCCGCACAGTGGAGCTCTCCTTTTCCTCGGAGACCCGCGACGTGGTCCGTTGGTTCGGGATCGAAGTTCTGGGGCATGGCCCGGGCGAGGTGCGCCTCGACAGGATCAACACCGGCGGGCCGGTCTTGGTCGACCACAATGGCGATCAGGTCGGTGTTGTTGAGCGGGCCTGGATCGATGAATCCGCCCGCAAGGGTCGCGCCATAGTCCGCTTCAGCCGGTCAGAGCGGGGCGAGGAAGTGTTCCGGGATGTCCTGGACGACATCCGTCGGAACGTCTCATTCGCCTATGAGGTCTACCGCTACGTACTGGAAGAAGAAGGAAGGAACGGTGCCCAGGACGTCCTGCGGGCCGTGGATTGGGAACCGCTGGAAATATCCATCGTCTCTATGCCGGCCGACATCTCTGTAGGCGTTGGGCGCTCCCGTGACTTTGCTCCCCGCGAAATCGAAATATATGCAGCAGTCCCCGACACCGAACCCATCGAACAAAACCAAGGAGGTAACAAAGTTATGAATTGCGAAAAATGCGGCAAACCGATGGCTGAGTGCACCTGCGGGCGCTCCCACGCGGCCGGCGGCCCGCCGGCAACAGTAACCTTCGCCCCTGACCAGGAGCGTGCAGCCGAGCGCAAGCGGATTCAGGAGATTCAGGCCATGGCCGCCCCGTTCCGGGGGAAAGTCTCCGGCGTCGAAGAGCTGGAGACCCAGTTCATCGAAAACGGCCGTAGCGTGGCCGAATTCTCCCAGGCGGTCCTCGACAAGATGGGTGCCCGCGGAGTTGAGGCCCCCCAGCCGGTGGCCTTCACCTTCAATGAGCGGGAACAGAATGAATATTCGGTACTTCGCGCCATCTCCATGGCCGCCGGTCTCCGCGATATGAGCGGCATCGAGTACGATATCCATCAGGAGATCGTGCGCAAGCTCAATGGCCGCGCCACCAAGGGGCTGTATGTGCCCATGCAGCTGCGGGCAAGCCAGCGGGCGCCGCTCACCACGTCGACGTCCGGCGCCGGTGCTGGCTACTCCGTCGCCACCGAAGTGCGGGACATGATAGAGCTGCTCCGCGCCAAAATGCTGGTTCGCCAGCTGGGGGCACAGGTCCTCTCCGGCCTGACCAGCAGCGTGGCATTCCCCCGGCAGACCGGATCGGCGACCCTCTACTGGACAGGTGAAAATCCCGGCAGCGATGTCGCTGAGTCCAATGCCACCCTGGACCAGGTCATACTTACCCCGAAAACAGCCCAGGCCACGACCCAGTACAGCCGGCAGCTGCTGCAGCAGTCGTCGATCGACGTGGAAAACTTCGTCCGCAACGACCTGACCGCCGCCGGGGCGCTGGGGCTCGACGCCGCCGCCATTGCCGGCACCGGCTCCGCCAACCAGCCCCGGGGCATCCTCAGTACCTCGGGTATCGGCTCCGTGGCCGGCGGCGCCAACGGCGCCCTCCCCACCTACGCGAACATGGTGGCCCTGGAGGCGGCCGTTGCCACCGCCAATGCCGATGTCGGTGCCCTGGGGTATCTCACCACCACCAAGGCCCGCGGCATCCTCAAGACCACCCCGCGCTTCACTGGTGTGGATACGCCAATATGGACCGACGGTCCCGACGGCTTCGGCATGGTCAACGGCTACCGGGCCGGCGCCACTACCCAAGTGCCGTCCAACCTGGTCAAGGGGACTTCGGGTGCCGTCTGTTCCGCCATCATCTTCGGCAACTGGAACGACCTCCTGATTGGGGAGTTCGGCGTCATGGAGATCATCGCCGATCCCTACGCCAAGAAGAAACAGGGGCTCATCGAGGTCACCTCCCTCATGATGTGCGACATCGCCGTCCGGCATCCGGCATCGTTCGCCGCCATGGTCGATGCCCTCACTACCGGCTTCTGATCCGGCGTTCTTCCCCGGGGGCATCGCCCCCGGGGCACCATAGCCAAAAGGAGCAGGCATGAATGTCATCATCACCGAAAGCATCCTCATCGCCGGGAAGCACGTCGAAAAGGGCACGGTAAAAGCCCTCGACGCAGAGACAGCCCGGCTGCTCATCGGCAGCAACCGGGCGGAAGAGGCCACTGTAGAGGCTCTTGCCCTCCTCGAGCAGCGGCGGCCCGGCTCGGCCAAGGCCGCCGGCAAGGGGGGGTAACCCATGTTCACCACGGAAGACCGGGCGCTCTTGCTCGAGGAATTCGGCCGGGACATCCCGGTCAGGCTCAACGGAGCGCTGGTCACCACCATAAGGGGGATTACACAATACGAGGTTGTCGTATCGTCCCCGGGCGAGGCGGAGCTCGGCTCTTCCGTGCTGACTATGCAGATTGACGAGGCGAGCTATTCCGCCTTGGACCGGTCCGCTAAATACGTTTTCGAGATTAACAGCCTCAGCTACTCGGCTCGCCCCCTGCCGGAGCAGGACGGCTCCGGCTTCGTGAAGTTAGCATTACGGAAGGCATAGCCGCCTATGAGCAAAGAGCTGGACATCCTGACCCGCCTCGAAACCGCGCTGCGGGGCATCCTGATTGCCGGCGGTTGCCAGACCGACGCCGGGGCGAACGTATACAGAAACCTCGAATACGAGGCCGCCCCGGAAGCGGCCCTCTACCCCTGCATCATCTATTTCCCGGGGGAGCTGTCGAGCGGCTACGAAGGCGACGTCCCTCCCTCCCTTGGGGAGCAGAACAATTTTCTTCCCGTCCGGATCGAGGCCTACATCCTCGACGATGAACGGGGCGCGCAGGGACAGGCGCTGAAGGGAGATCTCCGCAAAGCCCTTGCCGCCGCCGGCGACTTCGGCGGGCTCGTGGAGGAGTTGCAGGGATACAGGGCCGCCGCAGCGGTACACTCCGGCGCGGACGGGTACTGGAGCTACGTTTCCGCTGATTTCACCATCTTCTATGTCACTGCCTGGGGGGAAATGTAATGACGGAACTGCTGCATGGTGTTCCCGGCTGGTTTTTGATTATCGTCATCGTGCTCTTCGGCGGTGCCATTACCCTGCTGGGGGGATACTTCCTCTGGTCCGTCAAGGGAATCCTCGCCGGGTTCAAGGATGCCGTGGAGGAGCTGAAAACCCTGATCCAGAAACTCTTCGACAAGCACGACGACCACGAGAAAAGATTATCCGCCCTCGAGGGGCGCTGCGAGGGCGTCCGCGACACCGGCGCCCTCTGCAGCGGCGGCCGGCGTTACTACGACCCTGCGGAGCGGCCCGGCCTATGAGCTGGAACTGCCCCGTCCGGCGACAATACGGGCACCACGGCAAAGGGAGGGAATGCCACGCATGCCGCAATCAGGAAAAGGGATGAGCCAGCGCTTTCAACGGGCCTTCACCGCCGTCATGGGCCGCGAGGGGGGATGGGCCGATAACCCCGCCGATCACGGGGGCGAGACCTACAAGGGCATTGCCCGCAAATTCTGGGCCTCGTGGCCGGGGTGGGCCATCGTCGACGTCATCAAGGGGGACTACCGCGCCACCGCTCCCCGGTTCGGGTGCCCAGGGTACAAGACCTACGCCGCCGATCTCAGCAAGCGTCTCGCCGATCACTCGGGGCTGCAATACCTGGTTGAGATCTTCTACTGGAAAAACTTCTGGCTCGCCGCCTACGATAGTCTGTCCTATGAGCCCCTGGCCGTCTGGCTCTTCGACAAGGGGGTCAACATGGGGCTCTCGGGCGGCAAGAGCCGGGCGCACCGCTGGCTGCAGGAGGCCCTCGCTGTAACAGTGGACGGCCTTATCGGCCCCCAGACCATCCGGGCGGTCAACAGCCATCCCGAGCCCGCCAGACTCCTGGAAGAAGCCCGGGAGAAGGCCCGCGAATACTACCGCTCCCTCGCCCGGCACGATCCGTCCCAGGCTCAGTTCTTGGCCGGCTGGCTGGCCAGAGCGTAACATCTACCGACAAAGGAGACCCGCGAATGCTGAAATACATTACCGACCGCCTCAAGGAGCGCAGCACCTGGCTCGGCATCATCGCCATCGTGACCGCCGCCGGCGTGGCCCTTACCCCCGAGCAGACCGAAGCCATAGCCGCTGCCGGCGCCGCCGTCGGGGGGCTAGTGGCCGTTTTTACCGCCGACCACCCATGATAGCTGTCATCCTCCAGATAATCGCGGGCCTCGGTGGAATCGTCTCCCTCTGGCTCCGCGATTACTACTCCGCCGGTGCGAAGGCGAAACGGGAACAGGAGGCAGGCAATGCGGCAATACAGCAAGGCCGTACTGCTCTGGTGGATGGCGATACCGATGCTGTTTCTGCCCGTGTTGACCGCCTGCTCCGGGCCGAAGCAGACCGTCGTGCTGCCGGAATCCAGGACGGCAAAACTCAGACCAGGTGAGCCGGCCCCTTTCGCGGGCTGGCTTCTCACGGATTCGGCCGCCGCCACACTCCTGGAGGCGGCCGAACGCTGCAAGCAGTAAAAGGAGCCCGACAATGGCGAACATTACCGTCAGAGCAAAGATTACCGCCGGCTATCACCCCGGCCTGCGGGCCGAAATCGTGGAGGGGCACGAATACACCATGGATGAATGCGAGTGGTCCGAAGAGCTCTTCGAGCGCCCCGCGTCCGACTGGCTCGCCCCTTGGGAACAGCCGCCTGAACCGAAACGACAGAAGGGAGGGAAATAACCATGCCCGCAGGAGTAGCAGGAAGTGAACTGAAATTCGCCCTCAAGAAAGCGACCACCTGGAACACGCCGGTGGCGTGCGGAGCCAACGACGGCTTCCTTGCGCTGCCCACCGGCATCAAGCGCGATGCCGCCGTCGAGATTGACGACTCCCTGGGGCAGTTCTTCATTGCTGGAGCCACCCCCGGCGCCGTCAAGGTAGAAGGTGATCTCCCCCTTTACCTCCGTTACGATGGGTGCGATCTGCTTCTGGCCCTCTTCATGGGCGTGGCCGGAGCCCCCACCGTGAACCCCGGCTTTGCCAGCGCCTACGACTACATCTACAAGTGGGCCGTGAACACCGACGGGCTCTTCGCCACCTTCGCCAAGCACATGAAGAACTACATCGCCGAAACTCCGTCGCTGAAGGTCGCCGGCATCACCATTAAGGGAGAGACCGGCAAGCCGCTGCAGCTCATCGCCAACTGCATCGGCAACGACGTGGTCACCAACTCCACCACCAACACCACCGTTACCTTCAACAGCGTCACTATCCCCGAAACCGGCAACCGGATCAACTTCGGGCAAGGGGTCTTCCGGATGAACGACCAATCAGGAGCGGCCCTCGGCAGCGGCGACGTCATCGCCCCCAGCTCCTTCGAGCTCACCGCCAAGCGCAAGCTGGCCGGGGTCTACGGGCAATACAAGACATCCTTTGCCGGCAATGCCCAGGACGTCATCGACGAGCCCACCAACGACGGCAGCCCCGAAATAACCCTGAAGCTCCAGTTCCCCCGGCACACCTCAGTCACCCGGCTCAACGACCTGGGCAACGACGTCAGGAAAAAGATGGACATCACCTTTACCGGCCAGCTCATCGGAGGCACCGCCTACCGGATGTTCAAGATTCAGCTGCCGCACCTGATGCTGAAGAGCGTCGATGTGGTGGACGAAGCTGGAATCATCAAGGAGCCGGTGGAATTCCTCGTGCTCCCCGCCGCCACCGCCCCCACTGGGATGACCGGCATCACCGACCCGTTCTGGCTCAGCGGCACCAACAAGCGCAGCACCAACCCGCTGGCTTAATTAAGCGGGGACCATGGGCCGGGAATCAGGGACCGGGGAAAACGAAGCGATAAGGAGTCATTGATGGACATACGCAGGCTCAAGAACAACGATCTGAAAGTATGGCTCCCCATGATGGATGGGGTTGAAGTCCTCGCCCGGCACGTCACCCAGCGGGAATTTGACGCCATTTCGAGGCAGGCCACCGAAGTGAGGTCTGATCCGGTCACGCGCACCCGCCGCGAGGAACGGGACGAACAGCAGTTCCGTTCACTCCTGGCCCGTGCCGTGGTCCTTGACTGGAGGGGCATCTCCGACGGCGAAGCCCCGTTCCCCTGCACCCCGGAAAACATCGACTACCTGGTCGAAGAGTGCACCGAGTTCCGGCTCCTCGTCATGGACGCCCCCCTGTCGCTGGAACGGATGCTGGCGGCCGAAAAGGAGGCGGAAAGAAAAAACTCCTCAACCACCTCGCAGCCATCCGGGACTATCCCGGCGTAAGCTGCGAGGCGTGCCGGGAGGCCCTCGACACCGACGGAGTAACGCCCGATTGCGAGGCTGGGCGGGAATGCCTGATCCCCCCGCTCCTGCCGGCCGGCCGGCGGGCGCTGGAACTGCGGGGTCTCCTGGTGAGGCTCCACCCCACTGTCGATGCCGGCACCGTCTGCCGGCTGTTCGGCGCCACCCTCGATGATCTGGAGCTCTTGGCCCTCATTGAGGACACCCTGAAGGAGCACAAGCCCGATGGCGAAGGACGTTAGATTCCTCATATCAGCCAGCGCCGCCAAGGCCGAAGATGAGATCAGGCGGCTGCAGCGCACCGGTCAGCAGACCGCAAGCATCCTGCAGCGCGAATTCGACCAGCTCGGCATGACCTCCACCATCGCCTTCGAGGCCAAGCGCAAGGCGGCGGAATCCGCCTATAACCGGATCAAGACCTCCGGCATGGCTACCCAGGATGAACTGGCCCGAGCGGAGAAAGCCCTGGCGGACAAGCTGGTCCAGATTGACACGGAGCAGTTCGGGCGGCGCACAGGGCTGGTGGAGAAGTTCAAGGCCAACTGGCTGGCCGCCGCGGCGGCCATTGGTGCTGCCTGGGTAGCGATATCGCAGGGATGGGATCTTGCCATGCAGGCCGCCGAAGGGATGCAGCAGCGGCAGTCTTTCGCAAATCTGGCGGCCTCCCACGGCTTCGCCGCGGACCAGATAGTCGAGAGCCTGCAGCGGGTCTCCGGCGAAACCATCGCCACGAAGGAGCTGATCGAAAAAGCCGGCACGGCCATGCTCCTCGGTATCCCGGCCGACAAGCTCTCCCGGCTCATGGAGATCGCCCGGGCCTCCTCCCGCGTCACAGGGCAAAGCGTCTCGAAATCGTTCGACGACATCGCTCTCGCCGTTGGCCGGGGCAGCAAGATGATCCTCGATAACCTCGGCATCATCGTCCAGGAGGAGCGCGCATACAAAGAGTACGCTGCCACGCTTGGCAAAAGCGCCGATCAGCTGACCGACGCGGAGAAGAAGCAGGCGTTCATGAACGCCACCCTGGCCGCCGGCGACGAGATCATCAAGCGGGTCGGGGTCACTGCAGAAACCGCCGCAGAGAAGATGCAGCGCTTCGAGGCCCGCGTGAAGAATCTGCGGGAGACGGTGGGGCGTGGGCTTCTGGCGGCCCTGACCGCCGTGTATGGGGTCGTCAACCTGACTGCGGCCGCTACCCTCTATCTCTCCGGCGCGATCTTCAAGGTGATCGAAGGAGTAAACTGGATGCTCGGCCGCAAGGCCGCCATGGACGAATGGCGCCTGAATGCGGAGGCCGCCTTCGCCGCCGCCAAGGACCTGAAGGACAAGGGCCTTGGCGACCTGGGGGCTGTTGCCGACATTCTCACCGGCAGAATCACCGCCTTCGCCGGTGCCATGCAGAAAATGGCTGCCACTACCAGCGACGCCGCCACCGACATCGCCACCGACATCGCCACCTACTCCAAGGAAGTTGACAAGCTCGGCGCCCTGCAACTCAAGGCCGCCGCCTCCGGCTACAGCGAGGACCTCAAGCGCCAGGCCGACCTCCTGAAGGAAAATGGCCGGCTCGCCCGTGACCTCTCCGCTCCCCTCGAGCGCTACCTTGCCGTTATTGATCAGGTCTACTCTGTCCAGCTTGATGCCCAGCGCCAAATTGGTCAGGCGCTCTTCCGGGTTGGGGCGGAGCAGATGGCAATTGCACAGCAGAACATCACCATCGCCACCACCGAAAAAGCAGCCACTGACGCCCGTTTGCAGGCATGGAGCCAGTACCTGGACAACCTCCGGGCCATGCACGCGTCGGCCATGGGTGAAATGAAGAAGGCTCAGGATGAGCTCTTCAGTATCCGCCTGACCACGGGCGATCTGGTCGCCCAGGTACAGCAAAAGATGATGAGCCCCATGGAGCAGTATTACGCCCAGGTGCAGCGGCTGGAGGAGAAACAGCGCATTGCCCAGGGTCTCGGGGCTGACGAGAAAATCCGGATGCTGCAGGGGGTGCAGCAGGCATGGGCCAATCTGACCAGCGAGGTCAAGGATGGCGATCAGATATTCATCAGTCAGGCCGAGGCCTCGGCCTTTGCCCTAACGAAAATCAAGGCAATCGGCAGCGAGATGGAGGCGGAAAAGGCGGCGCAGATCGGCCGGGCAGGAGCGGCCGTCGCCTCTCTGCAACAGGCCATGACCGCCGCTGACGGTATGATATCGGAGTACCAGCAGCGACTTGCGGAACTGGACGCCCGTATTGCCGCCCTGACGCGGACGTTCAGTCTCAGCATGAAAGACGAGGCGAGTCCGGTTATTGCCCAGGCGAAGAGCGCCCTCGACAGCATCCAGGACAAGACCGTCACCATCACTGCTGTCTACCGTAACGTCTATGCCGACAGTCCAGCCGCCCTGGGTTCCTATGCCGTGGGTACCAGCTACGTGCCACGCACGGGGCTGTATCAGCTCCATCAGGGGGAACAGGTCAGCACCCGCACCGAAGCCAGTCGTGAAAGGTCCGGCGGGCTCAGCCTCACCCTGCAAGGGGGTATCAATATCACCCTGCCGAATGTCGTCAGGGCCGATGCCGCGTCGGCCGACGATCTCGCCCGGGCAGTATGGCCAAAGCTAGAAGAATTCGCCCGTCGCAAGATGGGCAACCGATAAGGAGGACTTATGTGGACCGTTGATATGAACCGCTGCCCGGCCTGCCCGGACAAGGATGCGTGCCAGGACCGGAAGGAGATCGTTGCCACCCTCTCTGCCCTGGCCGTGGAGCTCAACACCGACCTCGCCCATGTGGACGGCCCCGGCGACGGCATCATTATCGTAGCCTGCCATCAGAGACATGGCTGATACCGGATACGTCCAGAATCAGCTCGATTATGTAGTCGATGATTATATCGGCCTGGTCGGTAGCCCCGTGGCGTTCCTGTCCGGGGCTACGGGCGCGCTCTATTTCAGCCGTTCGCCTCGGCGGCCGGGGCGGTCCATCAGGTTTATCCAGCCCCGCCTCGAAACCGCTGGCGCGGAGCGGATTGTCCCTGACTACCTGGTTAATGATTCGTTGGTGGATCTGGAGTGGAGCAACATGTCCCGGTTTGACTTGGACCGTCTCCTCGTCTGGTGGCGGGACACCGCCCGGGGCATGGCCGTGGCATTCACGTACGTTGATCTTTCCGGCGTGCATGCTTCAGTCCGGTTCTCCACGCCCAAGCTCCCGGAGTATCGAGAGCGGGCACATGATTCCTACGAAGTCAAATTACAGTTGAGGGTGCAATGATTAACGCATTCGTTTCCGGCGCCGCCATCATCCAGTTTGCCACGCCGCCGCTGCGCGAAGGGGGCGAGACTCCGGAGCTCTACCAGGTTGAGGGGCGTGATTCGGTCGGTACCCAATACGTGTACGACAAGGGCGCCATCGTCCGGATTTCCAGGCGGCTCGTTTTCCCCCGGGAGAGCGGGGCGAACCTCTCCGCGCTCCTGTCGTTCGCGGCGGACACCGTGCGCGGCGGGAAGACCCCCTTCACCTGGCACGACCACGAGGGCATCTTTCGCACCGTTCGACTGGCAGGCGAGATCAGTTACCGGCAGACCGGGCCAGATTCCTACCGTGTGGAAATTCCCTTTGAGGAGGATTCCGCCTGGTCCGCCCCCATTGCGGACCTCGGCAAGGACGCCCCCGCCGGCGCCGCTCCGGTCTGGATACTGCGGCTCACGGTGGCAGGGGTGGACTATTGGCTCAGCGACATGACTATTACAGTACCCGTCTGGCAGGGGGGGGTCACCACTGCGCCCTGGGTGGCGGAATGGGGCCGCGTCCAGGAGGGTATCAGTAACAGCTTGGATGAGTTCCGCGTGGCTGATTTCTCCCTGACCTGCCTGGTTGATCCTGCCGCGTCGCCGAACATTGAGACACTAGCCACTGGCTACCCCCTGGAAAAGAGCCCGGTGGAGCTGTATCTCTGGTTCCGGGGGCAGAATGCCGCCGCCAGTCCGCCAGAAATGAAATTCCGTGGCTACGTGCGGGATGTCGAAATACCCGACAGCACCGCTGTGTCGTTGGTGATTGAGGATGAGACGGTCCGGCTCCGCAAGTACATCGGCACCAAGGTTGACCGCTCTCTATATCCCTCTGCGGACCCCGATGACGTGGGCAAGGTGATCCCGATCCCCTACGGCACCGTGCGGCGCCTTCCTAGCCTGGCGGTGGACGCCGGGGCACAGACCAGCCTGCCGGTTGCTATCAACGCCGTTACGACCAGCTTTGCCCTGTCCGACACCACCTATCTGGTCCCAGGCATGGTGATTCAGGCCGACGACGAGCAGATGTTGATCGGTGCGATCACTGGCGACACCGTGACCGTGACCCGCGGTTACAATGCCACCATCGCTACGCCCCACCAAAAAGGGGCCGCCGTGTGGGAATGCAAGATCGAGTTTGCCTATCTGGTGTCTGATGCTCCCGTTGACGCTGTGGGCAAGGTTTATGGCCGCCTGGGTGACACCGAAATCGACATCACAGCAGTCTGTGCCCGCTACACCGGACAGCCCGGCAATGCCCATGTGTCGTACCCCGGCAAGGCTGTAGTGACTATCCCCGGGCTCATTACCGTGTCCCAGGCCGTAAGTTTGCTGGTAAGCTCAGGCCTGGCGCTGAACGATGCCATTTCGGTTGTGGACGGGATTTCGATCGATGACCAAATTGCTATCAGCGACACCATAGGGATCGTCGACGGCATTACTGTTTCTGACACCATCAATGTCAGCGACACCATCAGCGTATCTCAGGGCAACCATGGACACAACGCAACAACGTCCTATACCGATACCCTGTATCTCAACGCATCGTCTGTGCTGAAGGGATCGTGGCCAGTGAGCCCATCATATGCAGTAGACTCTGACCCGAACACCAATGCAGTGGCCGGAGTATTCCCTGCTCGGGCAAAACTGTGGCGGACCTCATCCTTTAGCAGGGCCGAGACGCCAGTCCAGATCAGGCTGGTAGTGGTGTCAGGAGACCCTACCAATAGTGGAGTTGGCGTCGCATACATGTATGTCAATGGCAGTAGCGCCTATATGTGGGGCCTAATTGTCGGTGGGAATTCAAAGGGCACCTCATACGGATCGTGGGTGCCTCTGTCGTCATGGTCCCATATACATGCGGCAAACACGTATGTTGAGATCCAAAACAACAGCAGCAACGCAAACGCTGCTATATGGGAGGTGTATTTTGAGGTGCAAAGCAACAATGCCCTGAATATGTCCCCTGCAACTGGGGTTGCCAAGATGGGCGGAGCGACGAAGATTGGCGTAGCCGCAAAATCGGGGACAGTCTCGAAATCGGGGGGGGCAAGCAAATCAGGCACTGTCAGCAAGTTGGGCACTGTCAGCAAGTCGGGCACCGTCACCCTCTCCGGCACTGTCACCCTCTCCGGCAACTCCGTAGCCAACACCCTCGTGGGCGACACTGTCCTCTGCGACGTGGTGCGCAACATCACCACCCCTGGCGCCGTCGTGTCAAACATTCTCTCCACCTACTGCGGCGTCACCTCATTCCAGCAGGTGGGCACTTTCCCGGCATCCTATGCCATCAACGGCGCCATTACCGAGTACCGCACCGCCCTCGACTGGCTGACCACAATTGCCTTCCAGTGTCGGGCCTGGTTCCGGATGGAGCTCGGCACGGCAAAGCTCATCGTCCGCCCCGATACCCTCACGCCCGTCAAAACCATCCCGGCCTGCCGGATAACCAACGACGGCCGCCGGATCCACCGCCGCCGCAAGGCGCCTTTCGATGACATCATCAACAAGATCAGCCTCCTCTTTGACCGTGACTGGTCCAAGGCACGGGGAGACGACGCCTATCGCGGCATGTCGCAAGCCTCCGACGCAACCAGCATCGCCAACTACGGCGAGAGGGAGCGGCCGGAGCTCTTCCTCTGCGACTTCATCACCACCCAGGCCATGGCCGATGACGTGCGCGCATTCTACCTGCTCCGCTACGCCGTCCGGCCATGGCTCCATGAGTTCGAGACCTACCTCGACCACTCGGAACTCAAATTCGGTGATGTCGCCACTCTCGGCTTCGCCGGCGACGCCGTGGGAGAGATTATCGAAGCCGGATATTCGCCCGGATCCAGCACGCAAATCGACACCGTGAAATTCACGGTCCTGGCGCCGTAAGGAGATGACATGCCGATAATTAAGAGATCCACCAAGGGGGCACCGCTGACCCATGCCGAAATGGACGGCAATTGGGATGAGATCCTACAGCGTGCGACCAAATCCGCTACCGTTCTCACCTCTACCCTTACAGTCAACACCAATGCCCTGGTGGTCAATTCCAACAAGCGAGTGCTCATAGGTACTACTACAGACAACGGCACGGATTTGTTACAGGTAAACGGCAGTGCTAGCGTAGTTGGCAATGTCAAGGTCGGCGGGGTAAACCCGCTAATACACCACACTGCGGTTTCAGGCAGGCTTCTTCTTTCCGGCAATGTCACCGGATCAGTCTCAAGTGGCGGTGCTTTGATCCTCAGGGAAGCAACCAGCCCAACTACACCTGGCGGTTTGGAGCTGTGGACGGGCGGCGCAGCGCGCATAACCATCAACAACACAGGCAATATTGGGATAGCTGGCGCAAATGCGATTTATAACATCAACGGCGCGTCACGTCTTCTTCTGACTGGCGCTTCCGATGCTAGTAGCGCCAACGGAGGGGCTATCGCCTTGCGGGATGTGGCGTCAAGCTACAACGCGTGTGGGGTTGAGTTTTTCGCGGGCGGGTCCGAGAGGGCTCGGATCACTCAGAGTGGTAGCGTACTGATCGGCACCGCTACAGACGACGGTGTTAACAAGCTACAGGTGAACGGGTCGGTTAAAGTCACAGGCCTTGTGAAGGCAATAGTCGCCAAATCCGCCAACTACACTCTCACATCTGCCGATCACACCGTGACCACCACAGGCAATATCACCATCACACTACCGGTGGCATCTGCTCATACCGGCAGGGTATTTGTAATTAAAAAGATGGACAGTTCCAGCACCACGACTACAGTAGACGGTAATGGCGCTGAGACTATCGACGGCTTTGCATCAATAACACTGACCGCTCAGTATGAGTCTGTCACCATACAATCAGACGGTGCTCAGTGGTTGAGAATCTAAGGAGTACACATGACAACAAATTACAAAGAGACAAACATTAGCGGCACACAGTGGCAACGAGCGTGTCGAGTCATTATCAACAACCCGTACCGAGGCGTACCTTCTATTATATACTGCGAAGAAGCTGTTACTATAGACGCGTCAGGGAATACGACGGCTACACCTGTGGCTGAAGTGTCTTGTACCTTCGATCCTAATAACAAGAGTCATGTGAGTATTTACCGGGCGCTGAATGCGCTTTATATGCAATTGGCCGAAGAGCGGGACGCCAAGGAAGCGCAGGTGTACGAAGAACCGCCGAAGCCTGCCGAAGGGGAGGCAACAAATGTCATTTACGATCCACGTCCCTGATTCTCTTAGGACTCCCCGCGCGGACTTATGAGCGTTGCCTTCGGGTTCCGTTGCGCCTACGTAGTTTAAGCAATCTAACGAAAGGATAATCACACTATGGAAATTCTCAAAAAATGTGTTGTTGACGTTTTGTTGACAGCACAAAGCCGCTGAAAACGGTTAACAGCCTGCAACCCATCGATATCACGTTGACCCAAGAACAACAAGAAAGAGCCCGATTTCGTGACAAGAATCGGGCTCTTTCTTGTGTAACTATCCAATTTTACTTGGTGCCCGGAGCGGGACTCGAACCCGCACAGCATTGCTGCCGAGGGATTTTAAGTCCCTTGTGTCTACCAATTCCACCATCCGGGCAAAAGGAACTTGCTACTCCTTGGTGTTGACCCGCTCGCGGAGCTCCTTGCCCGTCTTGAAGAACGGGGTCTTCTTGGCGGGAATCTTCACCACGTCACCGCTTTTGGGATTTCTCGCCTCGCGGGCGCCGCGCTCACGGACGGTGAAACTGCCGAAACCGCGGATTTCCACCTTTTCCCCCCGTTTGAGGGCATCGCTGATGCTGTCGAAGACGAGGTTCACAATCATCTCCGAATCCTTGCGGGTCAGCCAGGTATTCTTCTCTGCCAGCTGCTCTACCAGTTCACTTTTGGTCATTTGTGCACTCCTTGCTGCATGGTTCCGTGAGCCGGGCCCACCGGCCCGCCCCCCTCCTGCGGAAGTTCCGCCGGGACCACATCCCCGGCAGACTCATGCTCAATCACGTAAACAGCACCGGCGCCGTCAGTCGTTTCCGTCGCCGTTCTTACGGAGCCCCACCTTGAGAAGCTCGCCAAGGTTGGACGTGGCCTCACCCTGGGCCTGCATGTACGATTCGATCTCCGCCTTTTCCGCCGCCATCTGGAGCGACTTGATGGAAAGGGCGATCTTCTTTTCCGACTCATCAACACTCAGCACCACCGCGTCGAGTTCGTCGCCGACATTGGCGAACTCCTTGGGAGAGGCCACCTTCTCGCGGGAGAGTTCGGATACGTGGATAAGCCCTTCAATCCCCTCCTCGATCTCCAGGAAGACGCCGAAATCGGTCACCGACGTCACCTTGCCGCGAACGCGGGTACCGGGGCGGTACTTGACCGGAATCTCGCTCCAGGGATCAAGCTGAAGCTGTTTGATGCCGAGGGAAAGACGCTCGTTCTCGGGATCGATGTTGAGCACCACCGCCTGGACCGTCTGCCCCTTGGTGAAAACCTCGCCCGGGTGCTTGATCCGCTTGGTCCAGGAAATATCGGAGACATGGACCAGACCGTCGATCCCCTCTTCGATGCCGATGAACACACCGAAGTCGGTGATGCTCTTGATCTGCCCCTCGAGCTTGGTGCCGACCGGATACTTTTCTTCGAGCTGGGTCCAGGGGTTCACCTGTACCTGCTTGAGGCCGAGGGAGATGCGGCGGTTGCCCATGTCAACGCCGAGGACCACCGTTTCCACTTCGTCCCCCACCGTGAGAATCTCGGAGGGGTGACGGAGCCTGCGGGTCCAGGACATCTCGGAGACATGGACAAGCCCTTCCACCCCGTCCTCCAGGGCAATGAATGCCCCGTAGTCGGTCAGGCTCACCACCTTCCCCTTTACCCGGTCACCCTGGCGGTACTTCGCCTCCACCGAAACCCAGGGATCAGGGGTGACCTGCTTGAGACCGAGGGAGATCTTCCCCTTTTCCTGGTCGTACTTGAGCACCTTGACACTCAGCTTGTCGCCCGGCTTGATAATCTCGGAGGGATGGCCGAGGCGCCCCCACGACATGTCGGTCACATGGAGGAGTCCGTCAACGCCGCCGATGTCCACAAAGGCACCGTAATCGGTGATATTCTTGACCACCCCTTCGCGGATCTGTCCTTCAGCAAGGCTTGCAAGGGTTTCCCGGCGCAAGGACTCCCGCTCCTCTTCCATGAGGACGCGGCGGGAGAGAACGATATTGCCCCGCTTCTTGTTGAGCTTGAGAACCTTGAAGCGGTCAGTGGTGCCGATGTACTTGTCGAGATTGCCGCCGGGGCGGAGATCAACCTGGGAAGCAGGGAGGAACGCCTGCACACCGATATCAACGGTAAGGCCACCCTTGACCTTGCCGGTAATCTTCCCCTCGACGATTCCCCCCTCGCCGCCGGCTTCGTCGATGAGATCCCACGCGGCCAGACGCTCGGCCTTGCGGCGGGAAAGAACCGCATACCCCTTCTGGTTTTCCTTGCGCTCGAAGAGGGCCTTCACTTCGTCGCCAACCTTGACGGTCAGGTTGCCGTCCTCGTCCAGGAACTCGTCAATGGCAATGCACCCTTCCGACTTGTAGCCGATGTCGACCAGCACATACTCGTTGGTAATATGAACCACCTTCCCCGCAACGAGCTCACCCACGCGATGCTGCTTGATGCTCTCCTGGAAAAGCTCGGCAAATTCCCCCGATCCTCCGTGTTCCGCATCATCCTCCGCATCGACGAAGCGCTTGATCGTCATGGCGTTGCGGTTCTTCATGTCCTTGTCTTCACTCATTAAAGCTGGCCTCCCTGAATCTTTTGTGGATTAGGATATGCAAACGTAGCACATATCTATTTGAAAATTCAATTGGTTTTAGTGCCATCAATCTCCCTGACCCGTTCAACGACCTCATCGATGAGCCACTTCGGGGTTGACGCGCCGGCGGTCACCCCCACCTTGGCCACCCCATCGAACCAGGAAGGGTCTATCTCCTGGGCCGTCTCGATCTGATGGGTGCGGGGCTGAAGTTCGGCGCAGACCTCGGCTAGCCGCTTGGTGTTGGCACTGTTGTAGCCGCCGATGACAAGCATGCAGTCCACTTCGCGGGCCAGGGCCATCGCCTCCTGCTGCCGCACGGCCGTGGCGTCGCAGATGGTGTTGTAGATGCGGATCTCGCCCCCCCTGAGGAGACATTCGAGAACCACATGCTTCAGATTCTCAAAGGACTGGGTGGTCTGGGCGACGATGCCGATCTTCTTCATCTTCGGCAATCGCGACGCCTCATCCTCGGAGCCGACGACATAAACCTTCCCCTTGGCATAGGAAACGATTCCCTGCACCTCGGGATGGTCAGCGTCCCCCACGACCACCACGTCATAGCCCTCCTCCGAAAGACCCTGGACATGCTCCTGGGCCTTTTTGACAAAGGGGCAGGTGGCATCAACCACCTCCAGATTCTTCCGGACCGCCTCCTCCAGTTCACTGGAAGTAACCCCGTGGGAACGAACGATAATGGTCCCGTCGGCAATGTCGTCGAGGTGCTTCAGGACCTTTACCCCCATCTCCTCCAGCCGGCTTACCACCTGTGGCGAATGGATTATGGGACCGAGGGAGTATGTTTTGTCCCCCTTTTCCGCCGCCTCGAAGGCCATCTGGGTTGCCCGCTTGACGCCGAAACAGAAACCGGCACGCTTTGCCAGGATTATTTCCATGTGCTCAGACCCTCCTCCGGCCTGCAGTGTCCCGCATGGCGTCACCCCCCGCAGAGGCCACGGGAGCGTTCCTTTTCCCGGACAACACGTTCCATGAGGGCAATCACCTCGTCAATGGAAAGGCCGGTGGAATCGATGTCAATGGCGTCATCGGCACGCCTGAGCGGAGCATGCTCACGCCCGCAATCCTGCTCGTCACGCCGGGCCACGGCCACAACCGTATCTTCGAGGGTGACGTCTTCGCCCCTTGCCCTCAATTCGAGCCAGCGGCGCCGGCCACGCTCCTCGACCGAGGCGAAGAGGAAAAACTTGACGTCGGCATCGGGGAAAACCACGGTGCCGATATCCCGTCCCTCAAGGATGACACCCCCCTGCTCACCCATGCGCCGCTGCAGTGTCAGGAGAAAGTCCCGCACCACCTTCCGGGCCGAAATGGCCGAGGTAAGGGAGCTTATCTCCGGAGTCCTGATCGCCTCGGTCACATCTTCGCCGTTGACGATGACCCGGCAGCAGCCGTTGCTGCGCAGAAAATTGATCTCCACACCCCGGCAGAGCCGCTCCAGGGACTCGTCATCGGCATTTTCCAGACCGGCCCGCGTCGCGGCAAGGGCAACGGCGCGAAACATGGCGCCGGTGTCGATGTGAACGTAGCCGAGCCGATCGGCGAGACGCCTGGTAATCGTGCTCTTCCCGGCGCCCGATGGACCGTCGATGGCGATGATAAGGCTCCGTCTCCCCGCGCCGCTCACTGAACCGCAACCCCTTCAAGCAACTGGAAGAAGGTGGGAAAAGACGTACCGATGCAGTCGGTGTCGTTAACGGTGATCTCCCCGGCTGCCGCGAGGCCGGCAATCAGCATCGACATGGCGATCCGGTGATCCCCGAAGCTCTCCACGGCAACACCGGCAATCTGCTCGACCCCCTCGATATCCATGCCGTCGTCGGTCTCCACGACCGTGACCCCCGCCGCCCGCAGGTTCGTGGCCATGGCGGCAATCCGGTCGGTTTCCTTGACACGGAGCTCCCGGGCCTCGCGAACGATGGTACGACCTTCGGCCAGGGCGGCGGCAACACAGATGACGGGGAACTCGTCGATGGCCCGGGTAACCACCTCGCCGGCAATCCCGATCCCCTTGAGGCGTGACGACCGGATCAGGAGATCCGCCACCGGCTCCCCGGAAATCTCCCGCTGGTCGAGCAGTTCGATGGAGCCCCCCATGGCGGTCAGGATGTCGATGATGCCGGTGCGGGTCGGGTTCACCCCCACCCCCCGGATGAGAAGCTCGGAGCCGGGAACAATGAGGGCCGCCACCATGAAAAAGGCAGCGGAGGAAATGTCTCCGGGAACCACGATATCCCGCCCCTCCAGCTCCCTGCCGCCGCGGACAACGACGCCGGAAGGACCGGTTTCGATATCGGCGCCGAAATGGCGGAACATCCGCTCCGAGTGGTCCCGGGAGAGGTGGGGCTCGGTGACCCGCGTCTCGCCGTCGGCATAGAGCCCGGCCAGCATGAGGGCCGATTTCACCTGGGCGCTCGCCACGGGGGAGGAATAGCTGATCCCCTTGAGGTCACTTCCGACGATGGCAAGGGGTGCCTTCTCCCCCCCCTCGCGGCCATGGATGCAGGCCCCCATCCGCGTGAGGGGCTCCACCACCCGCCGCATGGGGCGCCGCCGCAGGTACTGGTCGCCGGAAAGGACCGAGTAGAACCGTTGGGGAGCCAGCAGGCCGGTCAGAAGCCGCATGGAGGTGCCAGAATTGCCGCAGTCGAGAACGTCCCCCGGTTCGGCAAGGCCGCGTAGCCCCTTGCCGGCAATCCTGAGGGTCTCGCCGTCGTCGTCGATGGCAACCCCCATGGCCCGGAAGGCGTTCAGGGTGGCAATGTTGTCCTCGCCCCGCAGGAAACCGCGCACCGTCGTTTCCCCCCGGGCAATGGAGCCAAGCATGATGGAGCGGTGGGATATGGACTTGTCGCCTGGGACCGTGATCTCGCCACGGATCCCCCTGGCCGGCCGAACAGTATAGCTCTGCACGAATCACCCCTTGGTTGGGATTATTGGAACTGCCTGTCCTACAGAATTGCGTCCCTGCTTTCCTTTGACTCGCGGAAGAAGCGTTCGAGCCCGGGACCGTCGGATGCCGCCACCAGGTCCCTGAGCTGACTGAAGTAGCAGGCAAAATGGTCCATCATCTCGATGACGGCTTCGCGGTTCATGAGGGCGATGTCCCGCCACATGGCCGGGTCCGAGGAGGCGATCCGGGTGAAGTCGCGGAAGCCGCCGGCGGAGTAGCGGAGGATGCTCTCCTCGAAGCGGTCGTACCCCTCCACGGCGTTCACCAGGGCATAGGCAACCATGTGGGGAAGATGGGAGATGGCCGCAACCACCCGGTCGTGCTTCACCGTATCCATGATGACCACTTCGGAGCCGGCCGTCTCCCACATCCGAACGACCTTCTCCAGGGCATCCCGGTCGGTGCGGGAGGTGGGGGTCACGATGCAGCGCTTCCCCGCATAGAGGGAAGAGAACGACGCCTCGACCCCCGAGTGCTCGGTGCCGGCAATGGGGTGACCGCCGACGAAATGAACCCCGCTCGGCATGAGGGATTCGCAGGCGGAAACAATCTCCTCCTTCACGCTCCCCCCGTCGGTGACCACGCATCCGGGGGCCAGGCGGGGAGCGATCTCGGCGGTTATGGCCGGGATGGAGCAGACCGGCGTGGCCAGAAAGACGACGTCCGCCCCCGCCACCCCTTCAGCCGGCTCCAGGGAATAGCGGTCGATGACCCCGAGCTCCACCGCCCTGCGGAGATTTTCCTCGCCGCGCCCGATTCCGACGATCTCCCCCACCGCCCCCTTCTCCCGAAGGATTCGGGCAAGGGAACCGCCGATGAGGCCAACGCCGATGACTGCAAGCCTATGGATAAGGGGCATGGTTTCCAATGCCTATTTCGCCCGGGGATACGATCCGAGGATCTTGACGAACTGGCAGTAATTTTTCAGCTCCTGAACCGCTTCGGCCACCACCGGATCGGAGATGTGGCCGACCAGGTCAAGAAAGAATATGTACTCCCACGCCTTCTTCTTGAGGGGCCGCGACTCGATCTTGGAAAGGTTGACCCCCCGCTTGGCAAAGGGTTCCAGCATCCGGTGGAGGATTCCCGGCTCGTCCTTGACCGAAAACATGAGGGAGGTCTTGTCCTCGCCGCTGGGCTCGGCCATTTTCCTCCCAATGACCAGAAAGCGGGTGAAGTTGTTCACCTGGTCCTCGATCCGGTGCCGCACCACCTTCAGATCGTAGATTGTTGCGGCAAACTCGCCGGCAATGGCGGCAGCGGTGTAGTCCTCCCCCACTATCTGGGCCGCCAGGGCGGTGGAAGCCACATCCACCACCGGCACCCCCGGCAGATTCTCCTCGAGCCAGTTGCGGCACTGGGCAATGGCCTGGGGATGGGAGTAAACCTTCTTCACGTCCTCAAGGCGGCCGGTGCGGGAGAGGAGATCGTGGGAAACCTCCAGGAGAACCTCCGCGTTGATCTTGAGGTCGCTCTCCATGAACATGTCAAGGGTATGGGAGACCATCCCCTCGGTGGAATTCTCAACCGGAACCACGCCGTAGAGGGCACGCCCCTTGCTGACTTCCTCAAAGACGGCGGGAATGGACTTCTGGGGGACGAGCTCCGCCGACAGGCCGAAGTGCTGCAGGGAGGCAAGATGGGTGAACGTGGCCTTTGGTCCCAGGAAGGCGACCTTCATGGGGGATTCAAGGGAAAGGGAGGCAGAGATGATCTCCCGGAAAACGCTCCGGATCGCCTCGTTCGGGAAGGGACCCGGATTACCGGCCGTAAGCCGCTCATAGATCTCCCGCTCCCGGCTCGGCACGTGAAAATCACGGTTCTCACCCGCCTTGACCTTGCCGACCTCTATGACCAGCCGGGAGCGACGGTTGAGAAGATCCAGAATCTCATCATCTATGGCGTCGATTTCACGACGCAGCTCTTGGAGCGTTTTCATGGTGCGTATGGGACCATCCGGTGGGGAGTAAGCGGACATGCCGTGGAGGGGGTACTGTATAGGAAAGGGGGTAAAAATGCAAATCTTTTCTGGTTTACACAAACGTCATTTGAGGCAGACCTTGCGCACCTCGTGGATATCGGTGAGCCCCTGGAAAACCTTGAGAATGCCGTCCTGCCGAAGGGTCGTCATCCCCTCTTCCATGGCAAGACGGCGGATGAGCTCGGTTTCCGCCCGTTTCTTGATGAGACTCCTCAGGCCGTCCGTGCATTCGAGCACCTCGTGGATGCCGAGACGCCCCCGGTAGCCGGTCTGGCCGCAAGCGGGGCAGCCGACCGCCCGGGCCAGGACCAGCTCGTTCCCCACGAGACCGGTGGCGGCAAACTGCTCCTCGCCGTACTCCTCGACAATCTCCGCCAGCTCCTTCTTGTCGGGACGGTAGATTTCGCGGCACTCCTCGCAGAGGCGCCGGGCGAGGCGCTGGGCAACGATGCAGAGGAGCGAATCGGAAAAACTGAAGGGATCGAGACCGATCTCCAGGAGGCGCGTCACGGTCTCGGGGGCCGAGTTGGTGTGGAGCGTGGAAAGGACCAGATGCCCCGTAAGGGAGGCCTCCACGGCGATGGAGGCGGTTTCCTCGTCCCGCATCTCTCCCACCATGATGACATCGGGGTCGAGCCGCAGGAACGAACGGAGCGCCGCCGGAAAGGTGAGGCCGATCCGGGGATTGATCTGCACCTGGCGCAGCCCCTTCTGGGTTATCTCCACCGGATCCTCGGCGGTCCATATCTTGACCTCGGGACTGTTTATCCGGGAGATCGCCGCATGGAGCGTGGTGGTTTTGCCGCTCCCGGTGGGCCCCACCACGAGAACCAGGCCGTAGGGCTTGCTGACGGCCTCGCTGAAAATGCGCTTGTTCCGCTCGGTCAGACCGAGCTTGTCAAAGGAATACGTTTCGCCCGTATTAACGAGGCGGATCACCACATCCTCCAGCCCCCCGGCGGTGGGCATGGTGGCGATGCGAAGCTCGATGTCGAGGGGACCGAACTTTTTGAAATTGATCTTTCCGTCCTGGGGCTTCCGTTTTTCGGCGATGTCGAGCTCGGCCATGATCTTGAGGCGGGAAGGGATGGCATACTTGTAGCGGTAGGGGATCCGCTGGTAGACCTTGCACCGGCCGTCAACCCGCATCCGGACCACGATGTCGTTTTTGCCGTGGTACGGTTCGATATGGATATCGGAGGCGCGGCTCTGGTGGGCGTCGAAGATGATCTTGTTGACGAGCTTCACGATGATGCTGTCCCGCTCGGATACCTTCCTGACCTCATCCTCGATGTCGGGTTCGTCGTCGGCAGTGGCCCCCAGGATTTCCGAGATGCTCCCCGGACCAATGTCCAGATCAGCCTCGTCAAAGGAGTGGGACTGGCTGACAGTCGTCCGGTAGAGGCGCTGCTGGGCCTTGAGAATCTCACTTTCGACGGCAATAACCGGAATGATCCGTGCCCTGATGCTCTGTTCAAGGTCCCTGAGCTCCTGGAGCTTGATCGGATAGGCCATGGCCAGGGTGAGGGTATTGCCGATCTTTGATATGGGGACGATCCGCTGCTTCTGGGCGAAGGAGGGGTTGATGTAGCGGGCCAGATCCGCCTCAATCTCAAGGGTGTTGATGTGCACAAAGGAGAGGTCGTACTGGAGCGCCACCGCCTTTGCCAGCGGCTCCTCCTCCACGAGGCGCAGCTTGCGCAGCGCCCTGTCCAGGGAGATGCCGTCACGTTTGGCAACGGTGCGGGCCTGGGTCAGACGCTCCTGGTCGATGAGCCGCTCGCGCAGGAGGATGTCGCCCAGCTTCTGGCGCTTGCCGGTCTGTTCGAGAATATAGGAGAGTTCACTCTCGGAGAGGAAGCCGAGCTTGCAGAGGAGCTGGCCGACGGGCTGATCGGGAAAAACCTTCTGCAGCTCCAGGGCCTCCCTGAGCTGATCCTCAGTGATCAGGCGGTTCTCAATCAGTATCTCGCCGACCTTTTTCTGGGACATGGCTTCAGGAAACCCTCGTCAGTAGGAAACGACCGAGTAGCCGTTGTAGTCAAGGAGATCCCGGAACAACGGATCGAGCTCGACATTGGTGAAAAAGACGGTGTCGCTGCCGGCAGCCCGGCCGCGCATCCGGATGCCCGACATCTGGATTCCGTACGGCGCATCCCGGTATTCGAGAAGATCATGCCGGGCGAACACGCCGGGGAGACGCAGCCGGGCCAGAAGCTTCTCGGAAACCTTCTGGAAATCGTCCTTCGGATCGAGCACAACGACCCGGTATCCCCGGGTTTCCAGAAGCCGCGTCAGGGTATAGGTGACGGGATCGCCGTCGAAGTAGCTCACCACGTAGCGGTCGCGCCCGTCTTCGAAGTAGCGGTCGGCCCGCACGTCGAGCCTGAGCCCTCCGTCAGCCATGCCGTAGAGTTCGACGCTGCGGTCGGTCTCATAGCGGACATTGAGCGCCCGCAGGAGGCCGTCGACGATCCCCCTGGTCTCGCGGGCCGTGATCTGGTGAAGGATGCGCCCACCGCGGGGGGGGGCCCCATCCCTCCCCGCAAACGGCTCCACCACCTGGAATCCCTCGCGGCGCAGGAACCCCACCAGGGACGGCGGCATGCCGCGCCGGTACTCATCGACGTTCATCAGCACCACGTCGTGGTTCAAAACGCTCTCGGGAGTCTTCTCGATCTTGAAATCGGCATTGACCGTCAGCTTGGGGTCGGCACCGAACGAAAGGGAGACATTGTCCTCCACCGAATAGAAGCGGGCTCCAGACAGCAGTGACGCCATGAAGCGCTTGCGGTTGCGGGGGCTCTCGGAGACGATGCGGATCGAAGGCTCCTTCTCCTCAATGAGCGCTCTCACCAGGGGAGGGATCTTCCCCCCTGCATCCACGAGCACCCTCCCCCCGTCGGCCGCGGGGAATGACGGAAACGACTCGGGATCCAGGGAAAGGGAGAAGCTCTTGTCCTCGATGGAGATCGGCCGCGTGGAAACCGTCTGTGCGGCGACAAGGCTGCCCCACACCTGGCGGACAGCGTCGATATCCGCCGGCTCCTGCTCCACTGCAAGATTCATCATCCTCATGGTGTGGCCGGCGGCCCCGGCGGCGGCAACTGGAACCGGCGCGGCGCACCTCTCTCCCCCCCCCTCCGGGCGGGATTGCGCACCGCGAACCGCCTTCGGGACACGCGGCCTGTCCCCCTCCGTCTGTTCGCGCCCCCTGGCCAACGGGATACGGAGCGACCTCCCCACCTGGAGCCTTCTGATGTCGCTGATTCCGTTGAGACGCTTCACTTCGGGGACAAGGGCCTCGGCTTCGGCATTGGAGAGGCCGTACTCCCTCATGAGAATAATAAAGATGTGGTCCCCCGGCTTGACGGTATATTCGGACATGCCCGCGGCGGCACGGACCGCTTTCCGGGGAGGTCGGCTCTGTTTTTCGCCGGCAGTGGGCTCGGCGGCTCTGTCGAGAAGGCGCGGATCCAGGTCGAACCGGGGGTCTATGGCATGGGCCCGGTGCGGCATGGCACTCAAGGCAAGCACCGCGACTGCGATGGCAACAGCGTGCCGAGGGGGGGTGACTGTCATTGCATCTCCCGTTTTCTCATTGCGTCAATCTGGTCATTCAGTGGAGAGTGGGACAATATCCCGTTACTGTCAATGGGGAATTGCCGCTCACTGCTGTCCGGAGAACCGGACGCCCCTGAAGCGGCCGGCATCAGGCGAGTGTCACAACAATCCCGCGGATGCCGCCGTTTTTTCGGTAGACGACAACCTCGCCCTTGCCCTCTATCCTGCCGGACTCCCTGCGGTACCCTCCCTTTTTCGTGCGGGATGATACGACGGGACTCCCGCTGCCGGTCAGCTCCCTGACTGCCGTTTCCAGCAGCGCCTCGGGAATTGGCCTGCCGCGCCGCGCCAGTATCTGGACAGCTTTCAGCTTCCCCCCTTCGCGGAAGAGACGGTACTCGATCCCGTCGCTGAAGTAGCGCTCCCAGCCGGGATGGGCCTTGCCGTACCCCCGATCCTTTCCCCCCCGGGGGACAAAGGATGGAAGCTGCGCAGCAGGAGCCGCGTGCTCAGCAGACATACTTTTCGAAGCAGGCACCGGCGCGGGGGCGGAAGGAGCCGTGGGCGGCGCCAGGGCTTTCCCGCTGCCCGACGGCTTTTCAGTGGTGATTCCCTTGTCCTTGAGCAGCAGAGATCCCCCCACCACCGCACCGACGAGAAGGCCCACGATGGCGATTGCCCACAAGGTGAGGCGTCGTCCCGAAGACCCGTCCGTCTCGTCAGGCGGAGGAATGGTTACCCACTCGGCCGTTCGACCCGTCGGTTGTTCCGCACTGAAATCGGAGAGCAGCGCCGCAAAGCGTTCCTCTAAATCGTCTTTCTCGGCCGGCGGCGGTGACGCTGGGGGAGTTGCCGCCTTTGGCGCCGCTTCACGGGGGGAGGACGGCTCGGCAGGTCTTTCAACCGGCGGCGGTTCAGGCCGCTGCGCCGAAAGAGACTGGGCGGTTTTCGTCTCTTCAATGATGGATGGCATTACATCACGGACAGGGACTTCCGGCAACATTTCGCCGGAAGCCTCCCCCCCTTCCCCGGTATCGGCTGGGGACGGCAGAAGCCCCTCTAGCGGGCATTCCCGCTCCCCTCCGGAGACACCGGAAACAGGCCGGGGGGGAGGGGACGGAGCAGCGGCAAAGACAGAAGAAGCAGGGGACTCCCAATCAAACGGATCAGGCTCTCCGGAAGGGGACGGCCCCGCCGGGGCGGCATAGACAGTTTCGGTTCCGGAGTTGCCGGCGGCAGGTGCGGCCGGCACGTCATCACGGTCAAGCCAATGGGCGGGGGCGATCTCCCTGAGACGCCGGCCGAACTGTTCGAGGAGCTCTGCCGACGGCAGCGAAAAATCGACCGTGTCGTCGAACCATTTTTTGGCTCCCTGGACCAGGAGGGGCGCTGTGTGCATGAGAACGATGCGGGGAGCATCGGCACGGAGGAGGGTCTTGATGTGGCGGGCCACGGTCTCACCGGAAATTCCCGAGATTTCTCCCTGGATGAAGACCGCCGCCGGCCGGTTGTCAAACACCTCCTTGAGCCCCTCGTCGAAATCGCGGGCAAGGCGCATCCGCGCCTTGAGCTTGGGCTGAAACCGGGCAACGAGGTCGGCGACCCGGGTATCGTCGGAGATGAAAAGTATGGTCAGCATGAATATCCCCTGGGCGCCGGTCAGAGGCCGTGCCCAGATTCCGTTTCCTGTGACTGCCCGCCCACGGCCCATGACAGCCTTGGCCAGCAATCCTGCAATTTCAGCTCCATTAGCGCAGCGCCCCCGGCATATCCGCCGGTAAGCCCCGCAAAAAAGCGCCTGAAAGGGGCTCCCGCGAAGGGTGCGCGCTGACGCGGCATGGCCGGACACTCCAAACCCGCGGGGCCGGCCCGCTCCGCTGAAGAGCGCCGCACCGTCGCAGTGGCCGTGAAATAACGGACTCTCTTCGCAAACGTCTCAGCCAGGCCGCTCTGCCACCCACATAAACGCTTCCAGGAAGACGGCGGCCCACCCCACCAGCACGCTTAAAGCGTTACTAATACACGGGAAAACCGGGCAATGTCAACAGATTGCCTCGTGGCGACGCGACAAACACCTCACCACGGCGGGCCCCGATGTGCGGAGCCGGATCCGGCCGGTCACAGCCTGATCATATCCTCGTGCTCTTCGTCATGGGGGTTGATGTGAATCATCACGTCGCCGACATTGGGGAACCGCTCGAAGATGAGCCGCTTGACCGTAGTGGCAATATCATGGGAGCGCTTCACGGTCATGTCGGGGTCCATGTCAAGCTTGAGATCCACGATAATATACTGGCCCGAGCGCCTCCCCCGTATCTCGTGAACGTGCTCCACCCCGTCAACCCCCTCGGCAAGCTCCGTTATGGAGCGGATGAGGTCCTCGGCCGGACTGCCGTCCATCAAGTCGTGGACGGCACCCGCGCACGTCACGTAACCGATGTGAAAGATGAAGAACGCCGTGAGCCCGGCCGCCAGGGGGTCCATGATCCCGGCCCCCAGGTGGGCGCCGGACACCCCGATCAGCGTGGCGACCGACGTCACCGCATCCTTGCGGTGATCCTTCGCGACGGCGGAGAGCGCCGGACTTTGGAGACGCCTGCCGGTGGCTGCCGAGTAGCGGTACAGCCATTCCTTCACGGCGATGGTGACCAGCGCCGCCAGCACCGCGACAAGATCGGGGGTCTGATAGGTTCTGTCCGCGATGACATGGACCGCCTTGACCAGGATCCCCACCCCCGCGGAAAAGATGACCAGTGACACGATCACCGCGGCAATACTTTCCGCCTTGCCGTGACCGTAGGGGTGTTTGGGGTCGAACGGCCGGCGGCCGATCCGCAGCGCTATCATCGTGGCAAGAATCGCGATGAAGTCGCTGGCACTTTCCAGGCCGTCGGCAAACACGGCATCGGACTTCCCGAAGTGACCCGCCAGGAGCTTCATGACCATGAGGGCGGCGTTGACCCAGAACCCGACCGCAATGATCCGGTCCGCCGCGTTGAAGCGCTCCTCCCTCAGCATGGGCCGCCCCCCTGACAGGACACTCTGATGTCCTTCAGAGTGAGCTGCAGGCTCTTCCGGCCGTTCCACTCGTTCCAGCCCAGGGAAAAGGCCAGGTCCACCGCACCGCAAAGCCGGGGACCCGCTTCCGCAAGATTGAACCCGATGGCATCGAAGATGCGCCCCCCCTTGAAAAGCCGCATCTTGAGGTGATTGCTCCCCACGGGCCGCTGCTCCACGATCTCGGCGCCGCTCAGGATGAAGAGAGGTTCCGGATTCCCGGGGCCGAAGGGCTCCAGGGACGAAATGGCATCGGCCAATTCGGCGGTCACCTGCCGGGGCGCAAGCTCAGCATCCACGCGGAGCACCGGCACGAGATCATCGGGGGAGAGCCGCCCCGCGGCAACCTCCTCAAAGCGGTCGACGAACCTCTCCAGGGCAGACTCATCAAGGGAGAGTCCGGCCGCATACCGGTGGCCGCCGAATTTCGTCAGGTGTTCGGCGCAGGCGTCAAGGGCATCGTAGAGGTGGAAGCCCGGGATGCTGCGCCCCGACCCCCGCCCCTCGCCCTCCTGCAAGGCAATGAGCACCGTCGGGCGGTGAAAGATATCGACCATGCGCGACGCGACAATGCCGATTACCCCCGGGTGCCACGCGCCGGAAGCTAGGACAATGCTCTTTCTCCCCGCCATGTCCGGTTTCCCTTCAACAAGCGCCATGGCATCGGCCAGGATCTCCCGCTCGATGGCCTGGCGTTCGGCATTGCTCGCGTCAAGTTCCGCGGCGATGGCCGCAGCCCGGACCGGGTCGGTCTCCAGGAGAAGCTCAACCCCGCGGGCGGCATCCTCCAGCCTGCCGGCCGCGTTCAGGCGGGGGGCAAGCCTGAAGCCGACGGCGCCGCAGCTGACGGAACCGGTGACTCCCGCCACCTCCTTGAGGGCCTTGACCCCGGGCCGCGCAGAGATTGAGAGCTCCCGAAGCCCGTATTTCACGAATATCCGGTTTTCCTCGGTGAGGGGCACCACGTCGGCTATGGTCCCAAGGGCCACTAGATCCAGGTATTCCCGCAGATTCGGCTCGCCGCCGCCGGCGAACGCCCCCTCCTCCCTGAGGCGCCCCCGAAGAGCCACCACCAGGTTGAAGGCAACGCCCACCCCCGCCAGGGACTTGAACGGATAGGAACACCCGGGCTGGAGCGGATTGATAACGGCGCAGGCGTTGGGCATGACGGGACCAGGGGTGTGATGATCGGTAATGATAAGGTCGAGCCCCAGGCGAGCGGCGAGTTCCGCCTCGGCCACGGCATTCACTCCGCAGTCGACCGATACGACGACCTGCGCCTTCCCCGCCGCCCGGCGCAGGCCGTCCGCCGACAGCCCGTACCCCTCCTCAAGGCGATTGGGTATGTAATAGAAGCAGCGGATGCCGATCTGGCGGAAGAAACTGGTCAACAGGGCCGTGGCGGTCACTCCGTCCACGTCATAGTCACCGTACACGCAAACCGTCTCGCCCCGGGACCGCGCCAGCACGAGACGGTCCACCGCCTCCCCCATCCCCTTGAGCAGGAGGGGGTCGCGCACATCGGCCAGGGACGAAGCGAGGAAACGGCGGGCCGATGAACCGTCCCTGACACCACGGGCCGCGAGCAGGGAGGCCACGGCGGGATCAATCGCCAGTTCAGCCGCAATTATCCTCGCCGCCTCTCCGTCATGGTCACGGAGCGTCCATCGTCTCGCTGCAACCGCCTTCATCCCCGGTATCCCTTCTGTCTCCCGCCCACAAAAAAACCCCGCCGGAGCGGGGAATTCGTTACAGCCACGTTACTTGTTGAAGAGTTGTCCCTGGGGCTGCGGAGCCTGCCCCCCTCCCTTGGCCTCCTGAAGCATCGCCCGGATCTGCTGGGAGTTGGGGCTCATGGGGTCAAGCTCCAGGTAACGCTCCCAGTATTTCACCGCCTTGCCGGGCTGCTTCAGATCGGCCATATAGACAACACCGAGGTTGTAGAGGCTCTGAAGGTGTTTCGGGTCGAGCTGCTGGGCCTTCTCGAAATTGGCAATTGCCTTGTCGAACCATCCCACCCGCTTGAACATGATCCCCTGGTCCGTGAGGACGTTCGCGTTGGCGGGGTCAATCTCAAGGGCCTTGCCGTAGGCGTTGATCGCCTTCTGGGGCTGATCGGTGTCGAAGTAGTCATTGCCCAGCTGAATCCACGCCTGGAGGTTCGTGGGGTCGGCAGCGACGATTTTCTCCGCCTCCGCAATCCGCTGCTGGTAATCGACGGGAGAGCCTCCCCCGGCAGGAATGCCGGCGGTGGCGGGGACAGGCTTCTGTTTGTTGGCCACCCCCAGGACGAGGACCGTCCCGAGGATACCGACGAGAAGCGCGATGACCACATAGAGTACGGTTTCTTTGTTCATTATCGTCTCCTCCCGGACCTAGGCCTTGCTGGTCCTGACGCGGCGGCCCCAGACCTCGACGATGGGACTGGCCACGAAAACCGACGAGTAGATGCCGACGATAATGCCGACAACAAGGGCCAGGGCGAAATCGTGAATAACCTCGCCGCCGAAGAAATAGAGGGAACCGGCGGCCAGGAACGTGGTGAGCCCGGTGATGATGGTCCGGGAGAGGGTTTCGTTGATGCTGCTGTTGAAGATCGTCGTCAGCGAATCCTTGGTGTTCTTGTGGAGATTCTCCCTGATCCGGTCGAAGACAACCACCGTGTCGGTAAGCGAATACCCGGCGATGGTGAGGACCGCTGTGATGAAGAGGAGGTTGATCTCCTTGTCGAGCACGAAGAAAACCGCGAACATGGCGAGCACGTCATGGAGAGTCGCGACGAGCGCCCCCACGCCGAAGGTAAAATCGAACCGCCAGGCGATGTAGATGACAATGCAGAACAGCGATATGGCCACGGCAACGAGGGTATCCTTGCGGAGCTTGTCGCCGATGGCGGGGCCGATCTCGGTGGAACCTTCCACCACGAACGGATTTCCGGCAAGCTCCTTCTGGAACGCACCCTGGATCACCTCGGCCGCGTTGCCCTGGGGAAGGGACGTCTTGCCCACCTTCACGAGGAGCTTGTTTCCTTCCCTGATCTCCTGGAGGTTTGCATCCTTGAGGCCATGTTTCGCCAAGGCTTCCCGGGCGCTGTCGATGGAAACCGGGCGGGCGAACTTGAACTGCACTGAGGTGCCGCCGGAGAAGTCGATCCCCATGTTCGCGGTACCCATGGCAATGCGGACGATGCCGATAATGCCGAGAATCGAGATGACGATCGATATGGCGAAGGAAAACTTCTTCTTCCCCATGAAGTCAAAGTGTGTCTTGCCGACTAATTCCATGAACTCCCCCTAGACGCTCAGACGCTTCACCCGCAGGCGGGACAGGGCTAAATCGAAAACCGCCCTGGTGCTCACAAGCGCGGTAAACAGGTTGATGATGACCCCCAGGCTCAGCGACACGGCGAAGCCCTTGACGGGACCGGTGCCGAACTGGAAGAGGACGGCGGCGGTGATGAGGGTGGTCACGTGGGAGTCCATGATGGAGAGAAACGCCTTGTCATAACCGGCGTCAAGGGCTGCCCGGGGGGGCCTGCCGAGCCGCATCTCCTCCCGGATCCGCTCGAAGATGAGGACGTTGGCATCCACGGACATCCCGATCAGCAGGACGATGGCGGCAATGCCCGGCAGCGTCAGGGTAGCCCCCAGTGCCGCCAGGGCCCCCATAAGGAAAAGGACGTTCAGCACCATGCCGAAGTTGGCCACAATGCCGCAGAGTTTGTAGTACACGGTCATGAACGCGACAACGAGGCCGATCCCTACGAAACCGGCAATGAGCCCCTTGTTGATGGAGTCCTGCCCCAGGGAAGGTCCCACCGTCACGTTCTGGATGATCCTGACCGGGGCGGGAAGGGAGCCGGCCCGCAGCACAATGGCCAGGTCCGCGGCCTCTTTCTCGGTGAAGGAGCCGGAAATCTGGGCGCTTCCCCCCGAGATCCGCTCCCGGATCACCGGCGCCGAATAGATTGTGTTGTCAAGAACAATGGCAAAGCGCTTCCCCACATTGGCGGCGGTTACCTGGTCGAAGAGGCGCGCCCCGGTCGCGTTGAACTCGATCGCCACGTAGGGCTGGTTGAACTGGGAGTCGATCCGGATCTGGGCATCGGTGAGGAGATCCCCCGTAATGATTGCCTTTTTCTTGACCACGAGGGGAATTTCCGTTACGGCGCCGGTGGTGGGATCGGTCTTCTTCTCCAGGAGAAGCTCCGAGTCTTCCGGAATGGTGCCCGGGGTCGCCGTGGCAGGATTGACCGTCTCGTCAACCAGCTTGAACTCCAGCCGGGCCGTCCGTCCGATAAGCTCGATGGCCCGTTTCGGATCCTTTATCCCCGGAAGCTGGACCACGATATTGGTGAGCCCCTCCCGGGCGATGACCGGCTCGGCAACCCCGAACTGGTCGATCCGGTTGCGGATCGTCTCCAGTGCCTGGGCGACAGCGCGATCCCTGCGCTCCTGGGCCTCCTTCTCCCCCATGCGGAGCTGCATGCTCACAAATCCCCCCTCGTCGTAGGGAGGAACGAGCTCCAGATTGGGATACTTCTCCTTCACCAATTTCAGGGCCGTGTCGGCGGTGCCGCGATCGTAGAAGGTGAGCTGAACGCGGTCCGGAGCAACCCGCCCGATCTTCTTGAAACGGAGAGTCTTTTCGGTGAAGCTGTCCTCCAGGTCGGTGGCGATGAGATCAAGGGCACCTTCCACCGCCTTCTGAATCTCAACCTCCATCACGAGATGCGTCCCCCCCTGAAGGTCGAGCCCGAGGCTGATCCGGTCCTTGGGAAGAAGCCCTTTCCACCACGACGGCAGGGGAGACACAAAGGTCGGGGTCAGATAGAGACACGACAGGAAAATAAACAGCAGGATAAGGCCGAAACGCCAGGTAAGCCCCTTTGACATGCGCGAAGCTCCTTTCAGTCCTAATCCTTCTTCAGAGTGGCGATATAACCCTTCGAAATCTTGATCACAACACCGGTGGCGACCTCCAGGAGCACGACGTCTCCGTCAATGGCGCTCACCTTGCCGTGAATTCCCCCGGCGGTAATGACCTGGTCCCCCTTCTTGAGGGCATCGAGAAGCGCGCGGTGATCCTTGGCCTTCTTCTGCTGGGGTCTGATCAGGAGAAAATAGAAGATGGCGAACATGAAGACGAGGGGCAGGATCGCCTGAAAAGCGCCCATGGCGCCGCCGGCCTGGGCGCCTGCCGGTTGTGATGCCATGGCAAAAGCAACTCCGAACATGTGTAACCTCCGAACGATGTATGGAGGGCAGCGGTGGCCGCTGTCCCTCCTGGCGTAAATGCAGCAATCAGGACAATCGCTCCTGCAACTCCCGTTTTGCGTAAAATTCCCTTCGGAATTCGGCGAATCTCCCCTCGGAAATGGCGGCGCGCACCTTTGCCATGAGGGACAGATAGTAGTGCAGGTTATGGTACGTATTGAGCCGGGACGCGAGAATCTCCCCCGAACGGTACAGGTGTCTCAGATAGGCTCTGCTGTAGGTGCGGCAGACATAGCAGTCGCACTCCGGATCAAGGGGGCCTGCGTCCTCGGCATAGGCGGCCCCCTTGATGTTCACCCGCCCGAAGGAGGTGAAGAGCATTCCGTTGCGGGCGTTTCTCGTGGGCATCACGCAATCGAACATGTCAAAGCCGTTCCAGACCGCCTCGATCAGGTCCTCCGGAGCGCCGATGCCCATCACGTAGCGAGGCTGAGCTGCAGGGAGCAGAGGGGCGGCATACTCCAGCACCTCATGCATGATCTCCTTCTCCTCCCCCACCGAGAGCCCCCCCACGGCGTAGCCGTCAAAGCCGATCTCCCGCAGCTCAGCGGCGCTCCGTTCCCGCAGATCCCGGTACATTCCCCCCTGGACAATGCCGAAGAGCGCCTGGTCGTCCCGCGTCCTGGCATCCTTGCAGCGCCGCGCCCACCGGGTCGTCATCTCCATGGAACGCCGGGCATAATCATGGGTCGCCGGATAGGGGGTGCACTCATCGAAGCACATGGCGATGTCGCTCCCCAGCGCCTCCTGGATGGCAATGGCATCTTCGGGGGAAATAACGTGGTATGACCCGTCCAGATGGGACCGGAACTTTACCCCCTCCTCGCTGATCCTGCGCAGTTCGTTCAGGCTGAAAACCTGGAAACCGCCGCTGTCGGTCAGTATCGGCCGGTCCCAGTTCATGAAGCGGTGCAGCCCCCCCATCCGCCGGATCAGCTCATGTCCCGGGCGGATGTAGAGATGATAGGTGTTGGCCAGGATGATCCGGGCACCGATGGCCTTCAGCTCTTCGGCAGTCATTGCCTTCACCGTGGCCTGGGTACCGACCGGCATGAAGATCGGTGTTTCGATGGTGCCGCGGGGGGTTGTCAACAAGCCGAGGCGCGCTGCGCCGTCCTGCTTTAACAGTCTGAATTCGATTGCTGGCAAGGCATCCTTCGCTAGTAAATGAACATCGCGTCGCCGTAACTGAAAAAACGGAACCGCCGCGCCACCGCCTCGCGGTAGGCCCTGAAGATAAGCTCCTTGCCGGCAAAGGCCGATACGAGCATGAGCAGGGTCGACTGGGGGAGGTGAAAATTCGTTATGAGTGCATCCACCGCCTTGAAGCGGTAGCCCGGATAAATGAAAATCTCCGTCTCGCCGGCGCCGGCCACAACCGTGCCGTCAGGGCCGGCGGCATGTTCCAGTGCGCGGCAGACCGTGGTTCCAAGGGCGATCACCCGCCCGCGCCCCCTTTTCCGGGCGTTCACCGCATCGGCGGTCCCAGGGGGAATCGAATACCGCTCCCGGTGCATCCGGTGCTCCTCCACCCGCGCCACCCGGACCGGCATGAAGGTGCCAAGCCCCACATGGAGCGTAAGGGACGCGATCTCGCCCCCCCGCTCCCGAAGCTCGTCCAGCAGCTGGGGGGTAAAATGGAGTCCGGCGGTGGGGGCCGCGACTGCCCCCCTATGGCGGGCAAAGACCGTCTGGTACCGGTCCCGGTCCGTTTCCGCCGCCCCCCTCCTGATGTAGGGGGGGAGCGGCATGGAGCCGTTTCGTTCGAGCCACTCCTCGAACCCCTCGACCGGCGAGAACGAAAGGCGCCACGTGCCTCCCTCACCGCGCTCGACAACCTCGGCAGTCACCCCGCCGGAAAGCATGATCCGGGTGCCGGGCCGGGACGGCTTCGACGAACGGAGCAGGCACTGCCACTGTTCTCCGTCCGCGGCAAGCCTCCGCTCGAGGAAGACCTCAACGCGGCCGCCGCTCTCCTTGACGCCGAAAAGCCGCGCCGGTATGACGCGGGTATCGTTGACGACCAGGAGGTCCCCCGGACGAACCAGCCGGATTATCTCGCAAAACGGAACCTCCCCGATCTCTTCCCGCGAACGGTCGAGGGTCATGAGCCGGGTGCCATCGCGCCGCTCCAGGGGCTGCTGGGCTATCAGCTCCTGGGGAAGCTCATAATCGAATTCGTTAACGAACATCGATGCCCTGACCTGCCGAAAGCTCGCCCATGAGCGCGCCGGGATAGTAATAGGCAAGGATTTCACGATAGGAGAAGCCGTCGGATGCCCGCTGCTTTGCGCCCCACTGACAGAGGCCGACACCGTGTCCGTATCCTGTGCCGGAGAAGACAACCGAGTCACCGGCAAGCCTGACCGTAAAATTGGTGCTCTTGATGGCGGTATAGCCGACGACCTTGCGAAAAGTTACCGCCGGCAGGGTCGTGGAGCCTTCGGACGACACGAGGCCGACATCAATGAGTCTGCCGCTGCCGTTGCGCCGCCCCTCCCGTACTTCCCGGAGGCCGGATACGGCGATCCCCGCCCCCTTGAGCAGTGACTCCAGCTTTTTCCGGGAAATGACATGCTCCCAGCGGATCGAAGGGTTGGCGGCGCAGTAGGCGCAGTCAACGCTCTTGAGATAGGGGAGCCGGACCCCCCAGACATTCTCGGCCACCTCCGTACGGCCGCCGCAGTTGGAGTGGTAGAACGCCTGAATCGGCTGCCCGCCGTAAGTGAGTATCTCGCCCGCGGTTTCCCGGACCCCCCGGGCGGCGCGGCTGTCCTCGATCTCACAGCCGTCGTAGACCTGATCAAGCACCGACGATTCGAGATGGTAGGGAGCGCCGGCCCGTGCCCGTTTCTGATAACAGGCGTAGGTGCGGGCCACAACTGCCTGGGCCTTTACGGACTCTATGGGCCACTGGGACGAAATCTCGCAGTTGATGAGGCCCACCAGATAATCCTCGAGTGGAAGCTCATTAACCACGAGGACCCCCTTGTCGGCGGGAGTCACCTCGATGGTGCCGCGGTAGCGCTTGCCGTTGACCGTTACGGTCAGCGGAGAAGCAACCGTGAGGCGGTCAACCGTGTGCCCCCCGATGGAGAGACTTCCTCCCGCCCGCTTGACTTGGGCGGGAAATACCAGGCGCAGGGGGTCACCTCTCCCGTCGGTGACGAGCAGGCCGTCGCCGTCAATCCGGATGCCGTCCACCCCTTTGACAAGGGCAACCCGAACGGTCTCCTGCCGGGGCAAGGGGGCAACGCTCCCGGTCCCGGGGAAAAGGAGGAGAAGGGCCAGTATGCCGAACAGCAGCTTCACGGTAACGGATGGACCTTTCGATAAAGACTTTTCAAAACACCACCTGGCCGAAAGGGACCTCCCTCCCATCATTTGCAGCTTGGCAATCAAATTGCAGATACACAGAAGAAACAACGTTCACCGGACATGGCCACAACGGTGGGTAATCATAGGTGCAGGCCAGTTCAATGTCAAGCGTTAAGGGGGCGGAAATCACTGTTCATGCCGCTTTGCACCGGCATACCCTTGCGGATCTGCCCTCCCCCCGCAGCAGTGCGGCAAGCAGTCATTAGCCGCAACTAACCGCCATATGACCCGTCGCCACGGCCAAAAACAGCCAGCAACCGACAGTGGGCTGCGCAGGATACCGGTTTATTGACACGATGAATTCTCTCAAAGTCAAAATACTCGGAGCAATCACCCTTATTGTGGTATTGCTCGTCTCCGCGGTCTCCCTTCTGGATTATCAGCACCAGAAGCGCCTGATCACGCAGATATCCGCCCAGAACGCCATACTCCTCACCGCGGCGCTCCAGAGCACCATCGAGAACGTGATGATGAGCGGCCGCAGCGACGAGGTGCAACGCATCCTTAACCGCCTGAAGGAAAAGGACAAGATCGAGAACCTGCGGATTTTCGACGAAAGCGGCCGCATCCTCAACTCGGCGGTCAAGCAGGAAATCGGCCTGCGGGTCAGCCCCCGCGACCTCGAAATGTTCAAGGACGGGAAACGGATAGCCCTTCTCCCCATCGGGAGCGAACAGAGTGAAAAGGTCTTCAAGAGCATAGCCCCCATTTACAACAAACCCCCCTGCCATGCCTGTCACGATGCCGGCACCACCCTCCTCGGCGCCCTGGAAATCGATCTTTCCATCAAATATCTCCAGTCTTACCTGGACCAGGACAAACACTTCACGACAACCTCGATGATCATCATGGTCGTGGTCATCCTCGCCACCATTTTCATTTTTCTCAATGCATACGTTAACCGCCCCCTCAAAGGGATCATTTCGTCCATGCAGCGGGTTGAGCAGGGGGATTTCGACGTTCAGACCGATCTCGCCAGCAGCTCTGAGATGAAGACCCTCTCCGACAACTTCAACATGATGGTCAGCAAGCTGCGCTACTACATGGACACCACCATCAGTCACGAGCGGGAGCTGGCCCGGGCCCAGTCAAAGCTTGCCCACCACCACGAGATGCACCTCATGAACCAGAAACTTGAGGAGCAGCTGCGTGAGATCGAGAACCTCAACGTGGGCATGGAGGAACGCATCGAGGAGATCGAAGAGGCCAACTTCCGCATCGCCGACCTCGCCAGCGAGCTGGAAGAAAAGAACGTGAACCTGGAGCGGGCCGTGGCCCGCCTCTCCACCCTGTACAAGGTGGGCCTCGCCGTCAACTCCACCATGGAGAGTGAAAAGATCTTCGACCTCATCGTGCGGACCACCGTCGAGACCCTCAAGGCGGAGATCGGCTACATCATCCTCTACAACCAGCCGGGACGGTACCTGCGGGTGACCACGCTCCTGGGGCACGAGATCCCGCCGGGGGCCTCCACCATCCTGCAGATGAAGCCATCGAGCGTTTCGGCCTGGGTCATCGAAAACCGGACCCCCCTCCTCATAGCCGACATCAACGATTTCCCCCAGTTCGACCGCTACAGCGCCCTGGGCTACGAGCGCAAGAACCTCATCTGCGCGCCGCTTCAGGTCAAGGACGAGATCATCGGCACCATAACCGCCGTCAACAAGCGTGACAGCTCCACCTACAACGCCGAGGAGCTGGAGCTGCTCGTAACCATCGCCGCCCAGGCAAGTATCGCCATCAAAAACGCCCAGCTCTACGACGAGCAGCAGGCCACCTACCTCCATACGATCCAGGCGCTGGTCTCCGCCATCGAGGCAAGCGACAGCTACACCCGCGGCCATTCGGAGCGTGTAACCCGCTACTCGGTGGAGCTCGCCCGCAAACTGGCGCTCCCCCCCGACCGGCTCAAGGTGATCGAGCGGGCAGCCATCCTCCACGACATCGGCAAGATCGGCATCGACCTGAACCTGCTCCACAAGGAAGGAAAACTCTCTCCGGAAGACATTCACGACCTCCAGCAGCACCCGGTCATCGGCATGCGGATCCTGGAGCCCATCGACTTCCTGCAGGATGTCCGGCTCTGCATCGGCCAGCACCACGAGCGCTACGACGGCCGGGGCTACCCCAACCGTGTCCCCGCCGGCGAACTTCTTCTGGAGTCGCGCATCCTTGCCATTGCCGATGCCTTCGACGCCATGACATCCGACCGCCCCTACCGCAAAGCACTTCCCGTCGAGGCGGCGGTCAAGGAGCTGATCGAACACTCCGGTGCCCAGTTCGACCCGGAACTGGTACCCCGCTTCATCGAACTCATCGAAAGCGGCATCTTCGGGTTCTCCTGCGAAAAGACCGACCCGGAGGCGGCCATGACGCGGGAGCGGCGGAAAGTTGTCCCCCTCAGCGACTACGGCGTCCGCATCGGCTGACCTGCCCCCCCTATCATCGCATAACGATTTGCCCCCTTTCGGTGATCATGGTATAAGGTCTCCCTGACCCGCGCATTCCCCATCAGCGCCATTACCCTTTCAGGAACCCCATCGTGCCTGACCTGCTCACCGTCAGAGGACTCACCACCCGTTTCCGCCTCGCCGAGGGGGATGTCCACGCCGTGAACGGCGTCGACTTCACCGTGGCCGAAGGCGAAACCGTGGCGGTTGTGGGAGAGTCGGGATGCGGCAAGAGCGTCACCGCCCTGTCGCTGCTGCGCCTCATCCTCCCTCCCGGCGCAATCACGGCCGGCGACATCATTTTCGAGGGGCGCGATCTCCTGAAGCTCACCGACGAGGAGATGCGGGGCATCCGGGGAAACCGGATCGCCATGATCTTCCAGGAGCCCATGACCTCCCTGAACCCGGTCTTTCCCATCGGCCGGCAGATTGCCGAAGGGCTCGTCCTCCACCGGGGGCTCTCCCGGCAGGGTGCCCTGGAAGAAGCGGCGCGGCTCCTGGCCCAGGTGGGGATCCCCTCCCCCGCCGAGCGGCTCCAGGACTACCCCCACCAGCTCTCGGGGGGGATGCGCCAGCGGGTCATGATCGCCATGGCCCTTGCCTGCAAGCCCCGGCTCCTCATAGCCGACGAGCCGACCACCGCCCTCGACGTCACCATCCAGGCCCAGATTCTGGAGCTCATGGACCGGCTCCGGGAAGAGAACCGGATGGCGCTGCTGCTCATCACCCACGACCTGGGGGTGGTGGCCGAGCGGGCCGACCGGACCCTCGTCATGTACGCGGGACGGATCGTGGAAGAAGGCCCCACCGCCACGCTTCTCACCGCCCCGCTCCACCCCTACACCGAGGGGCTCCTTGCCTCGCTCCCCCAACGGAGCGAGCCGGGCCGCCCCCTCACCACAATACCGGGCCACGTGCCGAGCCTCCTCGGCGACATCACCGGCTGCGGCTTCTGTTCCCGCTGCCCCGACAAGCGGTGGGAATGCGGCCGGGAGACGCCGCAGCTCAGGGAAATCTCGCCGGGACGCCGGGTCCGGTGCTGGAAATACCGATGACCACACCCCTTCTCGAACTGGAAACCATTACGAAGACCTTTACGGTGAAGCCGACCCCCTTCGCCCCCCGCAGGGCGCTGCGGGCCGTTGACGGCCTGTCGCTGCGGATCGGCCGGGGGGAGACCCTGGGGCTTGCCGGCGAGTCGGGATGCGGCAAGTCCACCGTGGGAAGACTCATCATGGGGCTCCTGGAGCCCGATGGCGGCACCGTCCGCTACCAGGGCACTGACCTGGCGACCGCCTCGAGGGACCAACGGGCAGCCTTCCGCAAGGATGTCCAGATGATCTTCCAGGACCCCTTCTCCTCCCTAAACCCCCGGATGCGGGTCGGCGACATCATCGGCGAACCCCTTGCCATCCACGGCCTCGTGCCCCGGGAAGGGCGCCCGAAACGGGTCCTGGAGCTCATGGAGATGGTGGGGCTCACGGCGGAGCAGGCTAACCGCTATCCCCACGAATTTTCCGGCGGCCAGCGGCAGCGGATCGGCATTGCCAGGGCCCTGGCGGTCTCGCCGAAACTGATCGTCGCCGACGAGCCGGTATCGGCCCTCGACCTCTCCATCCAGGCCCAGATCATCAACCTGCTGGACGAGCTGAAGCGCAGCCTGGGGCTCTCCTACCTCTTCATCGCCCACGATCTCTCCGTGGTGCGCCACCTGAGCGACCGGGTGGCGGTCATGTACCTGGGGCGGATCGTGGAGACCGGCCCCCGGGACGAAATCTTCGCCCGCTGCCAGCACCCCTACACCGAGGCCCTCCTCTCGGCGGTTCCCCGCTTGACCCCCCTGGCGGGCACAAAACGGATCATCCTCAAAGGTGAACCCCCCACCCCCCTCGACCCGCCGCCGGGGTGCCCCTTCCACCCCCGCTGCCCCTACGCCGAGCCGGTCTGCGCCGCCTCCGCCCCTCTCCTCGAAGAGAAGCGGCCGGGCCACCTGGCGGCCTGCCATTTCAGCAAAAAGCTGTTTTGCTGAAACAAACCTTTTCCTTGACAACAACAGTCGGGAACAATATAAATATATTTAGATTTTACCCAAACCAAGGGTCGGAAGCGCATCCGGTGGAGCGCTTTTGCCCTGCTCCACAGGATGGAAGCCATGGACTTCGACGTCAGCAGAAACTTCTCCGAGGAAGCGGAAATCTTCAAGGTGCTCGGCCATCCGGTCCGGCTCAAGATCGTTGCCGGCCTCTGCACCCGGGAGTGCAACGTGAAGCATATCTGGGAGTGCCTCGGGCTCCCCCAGGCCACCGTCTCCCAGCACCTGGCGCTCCTGAAGAACAAGGGGATCATCGAGGGGAAGCGGGACGGGGTTGAAGTCCACTACTCGGTGGTGCACCCCCTGGCCAAGAAGCTCATCGCGGTTCTCGGCTGACCGGCAGTCAGTACCCCTACACAATCACGAATCCCCTCCCGGCGAGGGGATTTTTTTTGGAGACGACCATGGAAACCACCACTATCCGCGTGACCCTCAACCGCGGCGAAGACCGGCGCATCAGGGGGGGGCACCCCTGGGTCTTCAGCAATGAGATCCGGGAGGCGAGAGGGGAGCGGACTCCCGGCGCCGCCGCCGAGGTCTTCGACGCCGGCGGGGGATTCCTCGGCACCGGCTACTACAACCCCCGCTCCCTCATCGCGGTGCGGCTCCTCTCCAGGGAGCGGGAGGAGATCGACTCGCCGGCATTTTTCCGGGAGCGGATCGGGCAGGCTCTGGAACTGCGCCGCCGCCTCTATCCGGACCTGACCACCTACCGGGTCGTCCACGGCGAAGGGGACTTTCTCCCAGGCCTCGTGGTGGACAAGTACGGCGACTGGCTTTCGGTGCAGCTCCTTACGGCAGGGATGGAGGCACGCCGGGAGGCCATAGTGGATGCCCTGGCGGAGCTCTTCTCCCCCAGGGGGATCATCGCCCGCAACGATGTGGCCGTGCGGTCCCTGGAGGGGCTGGCGGAGACGGTGGAAATTCTCCGCGGGGAGATTCCGGAGACGGTGGAGGCGGAAGAGCACGGTCTCCGCTTCCGGGTTGATCTGGCCGGGGGGCAGAAGACCGGCCATTTCCTGGACCAGAAGGAAAACCATCTCGTACTGAAGGGGATTGCGGCGGGAAAACGGGTCCTGGACTGCTTCTCCTACTCGGGGAGCTGGGGGATCCACGCCGCCGTCTTCGGCGCCGCGGCAGTGACCTGCCTCGACATCTCGGAGCGGGCCGCGGCCCTGGCCCGGGAGAACGCGGCCCTGAACGGCCTGGAGGGGAAAGTGGCGGTGGAGGTCTGCGACGCCTTCGACCGGCTCCGGAGTCTGCGGCACGAGGGGCGGCGCTTCGACGTGATCGTGCTCGATCCTCCCGCCTTCGTGAAGAGCAAAAAGGCCCTGAAGGAAGCGGAAAAGGGGTATCTGACCATCAACCGGCGGGGACTGGAACTCCTCGACGAGGGGGGGTACCTGATCACCTGCTCCTGCTCCTACCACATGGGGCGGGAGCCGTTCCGGGAGCTGCTGGCCCAGGCGGCCCGCCAGGCGGGGCGGCAGGTGCGGGTCGTGGAGGCCCGCTCCCAGGCCCCGGATCATCCGGTGCTGCTGAGCGTGCCGGAAACGGAGTACCTCAAGTGTTTCGTACTGCAGTGTGTTTGATTCCCACCCCATACACCACCGTATAGGTAGCGGGAATCCCCCGCTCCCCGCCGTACCTCTCCCCGTAGACCCGCATCATCTCCACCATGACCCGCCGCTCCGCGAGGCCCCGCCCCCGGAGCGGCGAGGCGTTGCCGGCGCCGACCCGCTTCACGGAGCGGAGAAAGGCCGGCACGTCCTGATGCCACTCCACCTCATCCTCGGCGCCGATGCGCCGCACCCCGAAGCCGGACCGCTCCAGGGCGGCACGAACCTCGTCGGCAGTGAAGAAGCGCTGGGTCCGATCCTCCCCCTCGCGCCCCACGGCGGTCAGGGCAGCCCGGTAGGATCCCTTCAGTTCGTGGAACGTGCCGTGGCCGAAGAGGGCGAAGGCGAAGAGCCCCCCGGGGGCGAGCACCCGCCGCGCCTCGGCAAAGGCGGCGTCGAGGGTGGTAAGCCACTGGAAGGTGGAGGTGGAGACGACGCAGTCGAAGGAGGCGTCGGCAAAGGGGAGGCGCTCCGCATCGGCAACGGCCACCAAGGCCCGGGAACCAAGGCGCTGCCGCGCCGCGGCGGCCATGCCGGGGGCCAGGTCGACGCAGGCGAGGAGCGAGCCGGGATGGCGGTCGGCAAGCTGCTCCGCCAGGAGGCCGGTGCCGGCCCCCACGTCGAGAATCCGGGCCGGGGAGTCCCCCTCCTCGGCCAGGATCTGGAGAAACCGCGCCACGACCCGCTTCTGGACGGCGGCATGGGCATCGTACTCCTCGGCCTGCCGGTGGAAGGACTGCTTCACCCTGTGGCGGTCAATCACGGCCGGTCACCTCCGCCAGGAAGCGGCCCACGGCTCCGTTGAACAGCTCGGGCCGCGACAGGAACGGGGCATGGCCCACCCCCGCCAGGTGAAGGAAGCGGGCGCCGGGGATAGTATCGGCCAGGTGGCGTCCGGCGCCGGGAGGGCAGATGGCGTCCCGGTCGCCGTGGATGACGAGGGTCGGCGCGGCTATGGAGGAGAGGACCCGGCGATGGTCCCCCCCGGCGAGGGTGGCGAGGGATGCCTGCACCGCGCCGGGATCGGGAAGGGGACGGGGGATGACGATCTCGCGGACGATGCGCTGGTACTGCTCAGGGGTCAGTTCCCCCTTGGCGAACATCCGCCGGAAAAAATCCCCCAAGGTGGCGTCGTAGGCCCGCTTCAGCCTCAGGCCTAGTCCCCGGGCCTCCGTGGCCGGGAGCCCATGGGGCCAGCCGTCGGCGGCGGTGAACCGGGGGGTGCCGGAAACGAACACAAGGGCGGCGATGCGGTCGCCCAGAAGCGGCGCGGCCTCCAGGGCCACCTGGGCCCCCAGGGACCACCCCACAAGCGCGGCACGGTCAAGGGCCAGGCGGTCGAAGAGGAGCGCCAGGTCGGCGGCGAAGTCGGCAAAGGCGTAGCCGGGCGCGGTCGATGATTTCCCGTGTCCCCGCAGGTCCACGGTGATGAGCCGGAACCGTTCCGCCAGGGGTCTCTGGAAGCCCCACACTTTCCCGGCCATGGCCCAGCCGTGAACCAGGACGAGGGGAAAGCCGGCACCCTCCTCTTCATAGTGAATGGTTACGTTGTCGGCGGTTTCCACGAAGGGCATCGCTCAGATTACCCCCATCTCTGTGCCGATTTCCGCCATGAGCGCCACGGCCCGGGCCAGCTCCTCCCCGGCATGGGTCGCCATGAGGGTGCAGCGGAGCCGGCAGGTGCCGGCGGGAACCGTGGGGGGGCGTATCCCCTGGGCAAAGACCCCCTTCTCCAGGAGCCGGGCCGTGAAGGCCATGGTTTCTTCCGCACCGCCAACGAACAGGGGAACGATCTGGGTCTCGCTCCCCATGGTGTCGAAGCCGGCGGCACGCAGGCCTTCCCGGAACAAGGCGGTGTTCCGTGCAAGCCGCGCCCGCAGGGCCGCTCCCTCGGGGGAGTCCACCAGGTCGAGGGCGGCCAGGGACGCGGCCAGGACCGCCGGGGGAAGAGAGGTGGAGAAGATGAAGCTCCTGGCCCGGTTCGCCAGGTAGTCGATGATCTCCTCCGAGGCGGCGGCGTAGGCCCCGAAACTCCCAAGGGCCTTGCCGAGGGTCCCCATGTGGATGTCGATGTCGGCCATCACCCCCTGCAGTTCGGCGCTCCCCCGGCCGGTCTCCCCCAGGACCCCGGTGCCGTGGGCGTCGTCCACCATGAGGAGGGCGCCGAATTCCCGCTTCAGGGCCGCCAGTTCCCGCAGCGGTGCCATGTCGCCGTCCATGCTGAAGACCCCGTCGGTGACGATGAGCCGCCGGCCGGAGGTTTCGTGCCGCTCCAGCAGGCGCCGCAGGGCAGCCGTGTCGTTGTGGGGATAGCGGACCATGGTTGCCCGGGAGAGGAGACAGCCGTCCACGATGCTGGCGTGGTTGAGCCGGTCGGAAAAAACCACGTCCCCCTTCCCCACCAGGGCCGGGATGATGCCGCTGTTGGCGGCGTAGCCCGAGTTGAACACCAGGGCCGCGCCGGTCCCCTTGAAGCGGGCGATCCGCTCTTCCAGAAGACTGTGAAGCTCCATGGTGCCGGAAACGAGGCGCGAGGCCCCGCTGGAGGTGCCGTAACGCTCCACCGCACGGACAGCCGCCTCCCGGAGCCGGGGATGATCGGCCAGCCCCAGGTAGTTGTTGGAGCAGAGCAGGAGCGCCTCCCTCCCGTCCACCACAACCCTGCTCCCCTGGCTCCCGGCGATGCGGCGCATCCGCCGGTGAAGTCCCTGGGCCTTCAGCATCTCCAGTTCTTCGGCAAAGCTTTTCGACACGGCTTCTCCTTTCATTGGCGCACCGTTTGTAGCACATTTGCCGCACATTCGTCAACCTGACCAGCACAGCAGGTTAACAATCCGTGACGGTTTACTTGCGTCGGGCCGCCATGGTATAAGGGTTCATTACTTCGATAGAATTTCGCTTTCAGCGTGGTATCCCCTTGAAAAGAATCCACCTTTCCCGCCGCTTCGTTATCCCCGACATCCATGGCTGCGCCCTGACCCTGGACCGGCTCCTCCGGGAAGTCATCCACCTGAAGCGCCGCGACGAGCTCTACCTTCTGGGTGACTACATCGACCGGGGCCCCCGCAGCCGGGAGGTCCTCGACATCCTCATGGGGCTCGTCATGAAGGGATACCGGGTCTTCCCCGTGCGGGGGAACCACGAGGAGATGTTCCTGGAGAGCTGCCACGACCGCGACACGTTCCGGATGTGGCTCAGGAACGGGGGGCGCGCTGCCCTGGACAGCTTCGGCGCGGAGGACGCCTGCGAGATCCCCCTCCCCTACCGCCGCTTCATGGCGGAGATGCCCTACTACCGCATTCTTCCCGACTTCGTCCTGGTCCACGCCAGTCTCAACTTCGCCATCCCCTCCCCCTTCGCCGACACCGAGACCATGCTCTGGAGCCGCTCCCTGGAGGTCCGCAAGGAGCTGATCGGCGGCCGGCGCGTCATCGGCGGCCACACCCCCATGAGCCGCGCCGAGATCCTCCGGGGTCTGGCCACGGACCGGATCGTGCTGGACAACGGCTGCGTCTACCGTGAACGGGCCGGCATGGGGTGCCTGGCCGCCCTGGAACTGGACTCCATGACCCTCTCATTTCAGGAAAATATTGATTAAGCGCGCTAAAGTTTTCCTGATTTTTCCCGATACGTTTTTTTAGGACCCATCAGCCAGGAGCCTTCGCAGCGTGCATGCTCTTTCAATGAAAAACCTGACCATTTTCCTTATCCCCGCTGTCTTCCTGACGGCCACCGTCTGGTTCTTCCCCCAGGTGACCACCCTGCCGCCGGGACGCCTGGAGCTGCTCCCCTTCACCCCCTATCTGACCATGGCCCTGGGGATGATGCTCTCGGTCCACTTCCACCGGGGACGGGCCTTCTTTGTTTTTCTGGTCCTGGCGGCCGCCTACTGGAGCTTCCGGGGGCACCTGAACGGCCCCCCCACGGGAATCACCCCCACGGTGCTGTTCCAGACGGCCTGCATTCTCGTCCCCCTGAACATCGCCCTCTTCGCCGTTATGCGGGAACGGGGAATCGTGACCGTTGCCGGCAGGCTCCGTTTCGCCTTCCTGGGGCTCCAGGCCCTCTTCGTCGGGTGGGCCATGGAACCGGGACACGTAACGATCCAGCAGCTTCTCTCCCTGCGGTTCACGGAAAACCGTCTCCTGGCCGGACTGCACCTCCCCCAGCCGGCCCTGCCGGTGCTCGCCCTGGGAGCCGTGGTGGTGGTGGTCCGGGCCGTCCGGCGCCAGTCCCCCATCGACGCGAGCCTGCTGGGGGTCCTGGCAGCCTTCGCAGTGGCCTGCAACGGCATCGGAACCGTGCACGTGACACCGGTCTTCATGACCGCCGCCGCTGCCATCCTGACCCTCGGGGTCCTGAAGGACTCCTACAACATGGCCTTCAGGGACGAACTGACCGGACTCCCCTCCCGCCGGGCCCTCAACGAACAGCTCACCTGGCTGGGGCGCCGCTACGTAGTGGCCATGGTGGACGTGGACCACTTCAAGCGGTTCAACGACACCTACGGCCACGACGTGGGTGACCAGGTGCTGCGGATGGTGGCATCGAAACTGCGGGGGGTTGGGGGTGGCGGCAAGGCCTACCGCTACGGCGGCGAGGAGTTCACCATCCTCTTTCCCCGCAAGGAACGGGAAGAAGTCCTCGCCACCCTGGAGGAGCTGCGCCGCACCATCGCCGACTACCAGATGCGCCTGCGGGGCGCTGACCGCCCCAGCTCGTCCCGGGAGGGGAAAAAGCTCCGCTACGGCTCCGGGCGCGGCAACGGCACCGTCTCCGTAACCGTCAGCATCGGCGTGGCCGAGAGCGGCGCCGACCGCCGCCGCCCCGCCGACGTCATCAAGGCGGCCGACCAGGCCCTCTACCGGGCCAAGGGGGGGGGCCGCAACCGGGTCTGCACCTGACCTTTTATCCTCCCTTCACATCCTTCCCCCCATTGCATTCGTCTCCCTCCCCGCTATACTTTTTCCGTTAATCATCACACGCCGTTGCGACAGCAGAGAACAGCACAGCCAGGGAGGGACATCATGAAAATCAGACTCATTTCACTCATCACACTGGCAGCATTCACGGTGGGGAGCTTTGCCGGGTGCGGCACCGTTCCCAAGGAGCACGAGGGGGCAGCAAAGGGGGCAGGCTACGGCGGCGCCGCCGGCGCCCTGGCCGGCGCGATCCTGGCCGGTGAAGGGTCGCGGACCAAGGGGGCGGTTCTCGGCGCCCTGGCCGGGGCCCTCATCGGCGGCGTCATCGGCAACTATACCCTCGACAAGAAGCTCACCTCCGATGAGACCGCCGCCAGGTACAACGTCCAGCCCTCGTCGGGAACCATGGTCCGCCTCGAAAACGTGGTCACCACCCCCGCGGGCGTCAACCCCGGCGAGCGGGTGGAGGTCCAGACCACCTACGCGCTCCTCGCCCCGTCCGCCACGGAACAGGTGGGGCTGACCGAGTCGGTCGAGATCTACTACGGAGGCGAGCTGGTGGGCAATCCCGAGGCCATGGTCACCCATACCGGCGGCACCTACACCTTCACCATCCCCATCATCCTCCCCGCCGACGCCAAGAAGGGAAACTACCGGGTAATCTCCACGGTCAGAACCGCCACGGCGAAGGACAGCCGCGAGACCAGCTTCACGGTGCGGTAGCCCCCCGCCCCCGCCAGCAGGGAGGGAGAACCCATGATCGCGCTCACTGTAAACGGCATGCGGCACCAGCTTGACGTTCCACCCGATACGCCGCTTCTCTGGGTAATCCGCGAGGTCATCGGCCTCACGGGCACCAAATTCGGCTGCGGCATGTCCCTGTGCGGCGCCTGCACCGTCCATGTGGAGGGGAAGGCAATCCGCTCCTGCGTCACCCCCGTGTCGGAGGTGGCCGGCAAGGAGGTGACCACCATCGAGGGGATACCCGAGAGCCACCCGGTGAAGCAGGCATGGATCGCCGACGACGTTCCCCAGTGCGGCTGGTGCCAGCCGGGACAGATCATGGCGGCCGCGGCCCTGCTGGCCGTCAATCCGAAGCCGGACGACGCGGCCATTGACGAGGCCATGGAGGGAATCCTCTGCCGCTGCGGCACCTACCAGCGGATCCGCAGGGCCATCCGCCGGGCCGCCGGCACGCCGTCGACGGGGGGTGCGCCATGAGCGACATCGTCACCATGAGCCGCCGCGACTTTCTGAAGACCGGAGCCGTCCTGGGGGGAGGGCTGATCCTCGGGGTCCACCTCCCCGGAGGGCTCGCCGCCGGCCTGGAGCCCCCCCGCGACTCCTTCGCCCCCAACGCCTTTATCCGGATCGGCACCGACGACTCCATCACCGTCATCGTCAACAAGTCGGAGATGGGCCAGGGGGTCTACACCGCGCTCCCCATGATCGTGGCCGAGGAACTGGAGGTGGACCCGGCCGTCATCCGGGTGGAGGCGGCGCCGGTGGCTCCCGCTTACAACCATGCCGAGTGGGGAATCCAGGTGACCGGCGGGAGCACCAGCGTGCGGACCGAGTGGGACCGCCTTGCCCGGGCCGGGGCCGCGGCCCGGATGATGCTCGTGGCTGCCGCGGCCAGGGCGTGGAAGGTTAAGCCGGATCAGTGCCGGGCCGAAAAGGGGTTCGTCATCCACCGGGCCAGCGGCCGGCGCCTCTCCTACGGAAAACTGGCGCTGCGGGCATCCCGGCTGTCGCCCCCGAAGGACGTGCGCCTCAAGGAGGCCAGGAACCATACCGTCATCGGCCGGCCGGTCAGGCGCCTCGACACCCCGGCCAAGGTGAACGGCACGGCCCTCTTCGGCCTCGATGTGGCCATTCCCGGCATGCTCACCGCCGTGGTGGCGCGGCCGCCGGTCTTCGGGGCAAAGGCCCTGAAGATTCGACACGACGCGGCGGAAAAGGTCCCGGGGGTCAAGCGGGTCATCCCCGTCGACGCGGGGGTGGCGGTGATTGCCGACAGCTTCCCCGCTGCCATGAAGGGACGGGAGGCCCTGGAGATCCAGTGGAACGACGGCCCCCTCGCCGGCCTCGACAGCGACCGGCTGCGGGAACAGTACACGGAAATGGCGCAACAACCGGGCGCCGTGGCGGCCCGGCGGGGAGACCCGGACTCCGCCCTGAAGGGGGCCGTGAAGCGGATCGAGGCGGTCTACGAACTGCCGTACCTGGCCCACGCCCCCATGGAACCCCTGAACTGCGTGGCGAGCGTGGGCCCCGACCGCTGCGACATCTGGACCGGCACCCAGATGCAGACCGGAGACCGGAACGCGGCGGCAAAGATCACCGGCCTTCCCCCCGAGAAGATCCACCTGCGCACCATGTTCCTGGGGGGCGGCTTCGGGCGGCGGGCGGTCCCCGACTCCCACTTCGTCCGGGAGGCGGTGCAGATTTCCAAGGCCATGGGCAAGCCGGTGAAGGTGGTCTGGACCCGGGAGGACGACATCCGGGGGGGCTGGTACCGCCCCGCCTTCCATAACGAGCTGACCGCCGGCCTCGACGCCGCCGGAATGCCCGTTGCCTGGAAGCACCGGATCGTGTGCCAGTCCATCGCCGTCGGTACCCCCTTCGAGGGGGGAATGGTGAAAGACGGCATCGACGAGACCTCCGTGGAGGGGGCAGCCGATTCCCCCTACGCGGTGCCCAACTTCCTCTGCGACTACCACATGGCGCCGGCCGGGGTGCCGGTCCTCTGGTGGCGGTCCGTGGGGCATTCGGCCACCTGCTTCGTGAAGGAGAGTTTCATGGACGAACTGGCCCACCTGGCGGGAAAGGACCCCTACCTGTACCGTCGGCAACTCCTGGCGAAGCACCCGCGGCTCGTGGGGGCCCTGGACCTGGCCGCGGACAAGGCCGGGTGGGGGAAACCGCTCCCCAAGGGGCGGGGGCGGGGCATCGCCATCCATGAGTCCTTCGGAAGCATCGTGGCCCAGGTGGCCGAAGTATCGGTGGGGAAAGAGGCGAGGATTCGGGTCCACCGGGTCGTCTGCGCCGTGGACTGCGGCCGGATCGTGAACCCGGACATCATCGCCGCCCAGATGGAATCGGCCGTCGCCTTCGGCCTCTCGGCGGCCCTCCATGGGGCCATCACCTTCAGGAACGGCCGGGTGGAGCAGTCCAACTTCCACGACTACCCCATCATCCGGATGGACGAGATGCCCCGGGTGGAGACCCACATCGTCCGCAACAGCGAGCGGCCGGGGGGGATCGGCGAGCCGGGAGTTCCGCCGGTGGCCCCGGCCGTGGCCAACGCCCTCTTTGCCCTCACCGGCGCCCGGCTCCGGACCCTCCCCATGACGCCGGAGCGGGTTCGGGCCGCCATGGACAAGGCATGAACGGTCTCGATGTCATCCGGGAATTCGTGCGGCTCGCCGACGCGGGGGTTCCGGCAGCCCTGGCGACAGTGGTGGAGACGACCGGATCGAGCCCCCGCAAGGCGGGGGCCAGGATGGTCGTGGGGCTTGACGGGACTACCGTTGGGACCGTGGGGGGAGGAAAAATCGAACTGGAGACGGTGGCGGCCGCCCGGGAGGCGATCCGCGACGGCAGGCCCCGCTCGCTCCCCTTTACCCTCACCGAGGAGCAGGGCCATGTCTGCGGCGGCCGGGTTCTGGTCTACATCGAACCGGCGGCAGCCCCCCCGCGCCTTGTCATCGCGGGGGGAGGCCACGTGGGGGAAGCCTTGGCCCGGGCCGCGTCCTTTGCCGGCTTCCGGGTAACTGTTGCCGACGACCGTCCCGCCTATGCAAAGCCGGGGCGGTTTTCCGGGGCGGGGGAGGTGCTTCTCTGCGATTACGGAACCCTCTTCGGGCAGGTTCCTGTGGATGACGCCACGTTAATCGTTATCGCCACCAGCGGGTTCGAGCAGGATTTTGCCGCGGTGCGGGGGGCCCTCGGCACACCTGCCCCCTACATCGGCCTGGTGGGGAGCGCCCGAAAACGGGAGGTACTGCGGGCAACCCTCGCCGCAGAGGGGTACGGGGCCCGCCAGATCGACCGCGTGACCATACCCGCCGGGCTCCCCATCGGGGGCGAAACGCCGGAAGAGATTGCAGTCAGCATCGCCGCCCAGCTCATCGAGCAGCGGCACCGCAAACCCCCATCGCCCCCGCCGGCGAACGAGGCGCCACCATGACCATAAATGCCGACCCCGCTGTGACGGGGGGGAAAATATCCGCACCCGTTGCGGCAATCCTCCTGGCCGCCGGCAAGTCACAGCGGATGGGACTCTGCAAGCAGCTCCTCCAGCTGGCCGACCGCCCCGCCGTGGCCCATTGCCTCGAGACCCTCCTGGCTTCAGGCATTGAACAAATCATCGCGGTGGTCAGCCCCGGGGCGCAAGAAGTCGCCGCGGCCGTCTCCCGCTACCCCGTAGCGGTGGCCGTCAATGAATCCGACTCCTGCGACATGGCCGACTCGGCCAGGACCGGCCTTGCCCGGCTCACTTCCGGCCCGACGGGAATTCTCGTGGCCCTGGCGGACCATCCCCTGGTCAGCCCCGCCACGGTGCGGTCCCTTGTGGAACTCCACGGCCAGGAGCCGGACGCCATCCTCATTCCGGTTTACGACGGCGCCAAGGGGCACCCAACCCTCTTCCCCGCCCCCATCCTGCGGGAGATTGACGATGCAGCCACCCTGCGGGACGTCATTGCCCGCCATCGGGACAAGGTCCGGCTGGTGCCGGTGGCCGACGAGGGGGTGGTCATGGACATGGACGTGTGGGAGGACTATCTGGCGGTGGCGGAGCGGCTCAACCCGCCCGGCTGATAGCCGACGGGCCGAATTACCCCCAAAAAAAGCGGGACCCGGCAGCGCAATGGGCCGCAGTCCCGCTTTTTCATTGGGCACTGGCCGGGAAAGGCCCTATTCGTACTCCTTCCCCCACTTGTCGCTGAAGAGGATGCGGCGCAGGGTATTCTGGGCCGTCACCTCGTCGATGATGGTGCCGGCCTCTTCGTAGGTGAACCCCACACTGGGCCGCACCCCCATCCAGTGGGTGGCCTCGGAGGTGGGGTTGTCCAGGGGGCGCGGCACCGGCGGCCCCGGTTTGTACTTGCCGTTCAGGAACAGGGCCGCCTCGTACTGGCGGGGCCGCTTCACCAGGCGCACATCCACCAGAAACCCGTTCTTGGTCTCCTTTGAAAGGATTGAATCCAGCACATCCATATCCCGCGGCACATCTGAAAATTCTGGCAACATACCTTCCCCCACCGTTTCGTTTGTCTGACCGGGACCCCTTCATCCATCCCCTGCTTGCCTTATCGGACTAGCGCGCCATCTTCTTGAGCAGAAATTCGCCTGCATCCTTGTCGACACCGAGAATGTGCGACTTCAGCCAGTCGATGAGGGTCTGGTTGACCCTGAGGACAAAGTCCCGTGACGGCGCCGCGGCCGCCAGCTCCTCCCGGAAGCACTGGAGCCGGTGCAGGAACACGGCATGCTCTGCCCGGTGGCTGTCGTAGCCTGGATAGCCATGCTCCCGCTGCAGCCGCTCCTCGGCGGCGAAATGGGTCGCCACGTACCGGTCGAGAAAGTCGAGCATGGTCACCACCTCTTCCCGCTCCCTTCCGGCCACGCAGGCGTCCAGCAGTTTCTCCAGCTGCTGGAACAGCGCCCGGTGCTGGCTGTCAATTTCTTCGATACCCACTGTCAAATCATCGGACCACATGTCGCTCTCCCCGTAAAAAAAAGGCACTTGCCATCCCTCAAGGACTTGCAAAGCAAAGTATGGGCCAGAACGGCACTCGCCGAGCCGGGGATTATCGCTGTTCGAGCATCACAAAACCGGCGGCGGGAACCGTCACCAGGATCGCCAGAATGGCGTCATTGATCCGCTTGACGGCGGTCGTCCCCCGAATCTGCCCGGGATCGGTGGAGTAGCGATAGACAAAGCGGTCCCCCTCCCGGTGGAGGCTGCCGTCCACCAGCACCCACGCGGTGCGCGGGGCATCGGCATCGGTGTTGATGGCCAGAACCATCTCCTCGGTGTCGAAGATCCGGGACCAGGGGACCACGGAGCGGATCTCCCCGCCGATGACGTAGGGAAGGCCGAAGGTGACCCCGTCGCCGGAGATTTCCCGCAGGTACTGGCGCCCCCGGCGCAGGGGAAGTTTCTCCCGGCGCAGGGCGAGGATCTTGGCGAACTCCCGGTAAACGGGGTTCTCCTCGTCGAAGAAGTGGACCCCCCGGGTACGGAAGGCACCGAAGGGGCCGCCGAACATGCACTCGCGCAGGTACCGGTCGTCCCCCCCCTCGCCGTCGAAGGCCTGCTCGGTGCCGTAGTAGACGCAGGGGATGCCGAGGGTGGTGGCGTTCAGGGCCAGGGCGTTCAGGACGAGCCGGCGCCATTTGGGGTCGCCGGCGCAGAAACGCTCCTTCTTGGCCCCCCGGCAGACCTGGTCGTGGTCGTCGATGACCGTCACCACCTTGTCCCGGAACCAGACGTGGGACTCCTTGCGCACGAGAAGCGAATTGCGGAAGAGGTCGAAATACTCCGCGGGGTTCGTTTTGCCCTTGACCAGGTCTTCCAGCCGCAGCGGGATGTCGTCCACCCCCAGGGCGGCATTGAGGCCCGTGGTCTCCAGGGTCTCGAAGGCGTTGGCCCGGCCGCCGGTGATCTCGCCGATGAGGTAGAAGTTCTCCTTGCCGATGGCCTGGGCAAACTCGTGGATCACCGAGGCGAAAAAACGGGTCGCCCCGGCCCCCATGTGCTTCACCGTGTCGATCCGGTAGCCGTCCAGATCGGCCAGGGCGATCCAGTACTTGTAGACTTCGCACAGGGCCAGGAGCGCCGGCGACGGCCGGAAGGAGTCGGCCTCCCCATCCCCCAGGTGGATATCCTTCAGATCGAAGAAATCCCCTTCCAGGTATTCGTGGTAGCGGTCCCAGTCCCGGATGTACCCCTTGCGGGTGAAGGCGTCCGGACGCTGCAGCTCCCGGGGCCAGACGGCGCCATGGGGCCAGGCGTCGGGATTGACCGCCGGGTCCACGGGACCGAAGGGGAGATTGGGGGTGCCGTCGGCGGCGCGAAACCCCGTCACCGGATAGACGGCGGCGCCGTCGTAGGGGGTGTGCCCCCGGTCGTAGGCAAAGACGTTGCCGGCATGGTTCAGAATGATGTCGAGGATGACGTAGATGCCGTTGTCATGGGCCACACGGACCAGCTCCCGCAGGTCGTCGGCGGTGCCGAAGTGGGGATCAACGTCGAGAAAGTTCTGGATGCCGTAGCCGTGGTAGGTGGGGACGAAGGGGCACTGTTTGAAGAGGGGACTCACCCAGACGGCGGTAATCCCGAGCCGCCGGAGATACCCCATCTTGCTTGTGAGCCCCTTGAGGGTTCCGCCGCACCAGCGGCTTCCCGCCTCGCGCCAGAGGGCCGCCTCGGGCTCGGTGCCGATGGCGTTTCCCTCGTCGCCGGGGCGGTAGAGGGGGGTGGTCCCCTTCGTGACCCGCCGCCCCCGGTTGTCGCGGCAGCCTGTTTCCTTCCCGTCGGAAAAGCGGTCCAGCAGGAGGAAGTAGAGCACCTGATCCTCCCAGGCCACGGGCGAGGGGTGATAGGTGCGGTTCGTGAGGCGTTTCAGATCCAGGTCCGTGATCGATTGCGGTGCCGTCATGGCGCTGACCTCCCCAAGGGTGAAGGGGGCGCCGTCACCGGCACCCCCCTGTCATTCCCTACGATATCTTCAGGACGATCTTCCCGAAGTGTTTGTCTTCTTCCATCATCCGGTGGGCCTCCACCACCTGGTCGATGGTGAACACCTTCTCGATGAGCGGCACGATGGTCCGGTCGGCGAATTTCGGCAGCGCCGTCCGGGTGAACTCCGCCACGATCTCCCCCTTGTCCTTCACGGGGCGCGACCGGAGCACGGAGCCGATGATCTGCTGGCGCTTCACCATCATGAGGGCCAGGTTCAGCTCCGCCTTGATGCCGCTGATGACGCCGATGATGACCAGCCGTCCCGCGTAGGCCAGGGAGTTCATGTTGGGCGCCAGGTACTTGGCCCCCACGTGGTCGAGGATCACGTCGGCCCCCTTCTTGTTGGTGAACTCCTTCACCGCCTCCGAGAAGTCGGGGGTCTGGGTGAAGTCGATGACCAGATCGGCCCCCAGCGCCTTCACCCGCTCCATCTTGCTCGGGTGGGCGGTGACGATGATCTTCGTGTTGGGAACCAGGGCCTTGCAGAGCTGGAGACCGGCGGTGTTCACCCCGCCGCCGCCGCCGTGGAGGATCACGGTGTTGTTGTCCTTGAGACCACCGATCATGAATACGTTGAGAAACGCCGTGATGTATGACTCGCAGACGCAGGCCGCCTCCTCGAAGCTCATGGATTCGGGGATCGGCATCAGGTGGCTGGCGTAGGCCACGGCATACTCGGCATAGGCGCCGCCCCCCACAAGGGTCATCACCCCGTCCCCCACCTGCCAGCCGGTCACGCCGGGCCCCAGCTCCTCGATGGTGCCGGCGACTTCCAGCCCCAGGATCTCCGAATCACCCGGCGGGGGGGGATACTTCCCTTCCCGCTGCACCAGGTCCGGCCGGTTGATGGAGGTGGCCGCCACCTTCACGAGCACCTGCCCCTCCGCCGGCCGCGGCTTCTCCGCCTCACCCACCGTCAGCACGTCCAGACCGCCGAACCCTTTGAGCAGAACTGCTTTCATACGCTTTTCCTCCTTGCATGGCTAAGTAACGGAATCAATCCGGCAACTCTAGCGAACCGGCGGGATTGTGTAAACAGGAAATCCGGGGAAAAGCCGCCGTTCTTCGGTTCTCACAGAAGATACGCCGCCGCGAAGATCCCGATCATTGCGAAGACCAGGGCCACCTTGGCCGCCACCCCAAAGACAAGTCCCAGCCAGGTGCCGACGCCGGCCTTCCCCGCCCGGGCCAGATCCCGGGTGGCGAGGAATTCTCCGGCCACCGCCCCGATGAAGGGTCCGGCGATGAGTCCGGGGATGCCGAAGAATATCCCCACAACGGTCCCCACGGTGGCCCCGAGCACCGCCTTGCCGCTGGCGCCGGTGCGGCGGGCGCCGTGGCCGGTCACCACCACTTCGACCACGAAGGTGAGAAGAGTAAGGAGCGCGAGGACAAGGAGGGGGACCCAGCCGACCCGCTGGAATCCATCGGCCCAGGCGGCGAGCAGCAGCCCGAGAAAAACCAGGGGAGCCCCCGGCAAGGCGGGAAGCACCGTTCCGGCCATGCCCAGGACAACCAGGATAATCACCGCAATCCAGAGCGCTGTCATCATGGGGGGCTGTCGTTCAGCCGGAGGACCGGTATCTTGGCCAGGGCACGCCCCCGCTTGACAGGATCAGTGCTCAAACGGACCGCGTCCATCATGAAACCGACGGTCTCCACAAAGGCCAGGGCATCCCGCACCACCCGGGAGCACTCCTCCGCATCCGCCGGCTGCTTCTCGGGGGAATAGACAAGGGTCGAATGGTCTGCCGTGAGGCTCCAGGCCACGTGGACCCGGTAGCGCTCCCCCCGCTTCAGGGCGATGACATAGGCCCCGCAGGGCTGGGGAGTGCGGCCTGCCGGTGTAATATTGACGACGTTGAGGGAACTGTGGACCTCCATGACCTCTGCCGCCCCGTCGCACTCAATCATCTCCAGCGACTTGTCGAGGCTGAATCCCATCCCCGTGCCGGGGCTCCTCTCGTCGCCGGAGGCGCCGAACGACACCAACTCCCCTCCCCCCCCCATGAAACCGAAGGGGTCGGTCTCTCCTTCCGCCAGCACCTCTCCCACGGCTGCGGCCACCTCGTCGTCCCACACAACCGCCGCGGACGCCTCCTCGGTCGGCGCGGCACCTCCCGGGGCCGGCGCGGCAGGCTTCGGCCGGACCGGCTCGCCACGCCCATGACGCGTCGCCGACATCGGGGGCTCTCCAGGGACAGCAAGGCGCGCCACCTCCGCCTGAAGGGTGGAAACCCGGGCTGTGGCCGACTGCTCCGCAAGGGCTTTCTCCGCCGCAAGCCGCTCGTTTTCCCGCCGCAGGGCCGCCATCTCGGACTCGGCCCGAGCCAGGGCCTCGGCCATATCCCCGCCCCCCTTGCGGCTGATGACCTGCTCGACGGCCTCCCGTTCGGCCGCCAGCACCTCCACTTCGGCGGCCAGCCGCACAAGACGGCCCACCGCCAGTTTGCGGGCAGCTTCCTTCTCCGCCTTCCGCTTCTCGATTTCCGCTTCCAATGCTGCGATATCCGCCGCGGCCCGTTTCTCAAGGGCGGCGGTTTCGGCCGCAAGCCCCTCCGCCTCGGCCTCCAGCTCCCTGATCCGCGCTGAGCTCTCCTTGACGGCCGCTGCCTGCCTTGCGGCAAGCTCTTCCAGCCGCTCCTTGAGGGACTCGATCCGCTTCGCCGCCGCCCGCTCCTCCTGGTCCCGGGCCGAGGCAAGCTGTTCCACCTCAGCCCGGAGCCGCTCCTCCTCCCGCGCCAGTTCCTCCCCGGCCCTGTCCTTCTCTGCCTTCAGCCAGGCGACTTCATCCCGCAGGGCAACAACCGTCGAGTCCTCCCCCTTCCGCAGAATCTCCAGCTCTCCCTTCAGCCGCTCGACGGTGCTTCTGAGGGCCGAGGCCGCCTTGCCGTGTTCCCGCTCGGCCTGCTCCTTCTCCGCGGTCAGCCGTGCGATTTCCCCCTTCAGAGCCGCTTCCCGGGCAGAAACGGCAGCGTCCTGCTCCTTGCGCTCCGCCGCCAGCAGTTCAATGCGGGACGCGAGTTCCGCGAGCCGCTGCCGGGACTCCCGCTCCGCCGCGGCCTTTTCCGCGGCAAGACGCTCCGCCAGGGCCTTGGCTTCGGCTTCGTCCCAGGGCGCAGAGGCAACCGCACGCTCCTTCGGCTCGGCATCCTTTTTCCCGTCAGCCGTCGAGGGAACACCGGCATCGGCCGGCGAACCCCCGCCCTGCTGCTCCGCCGGGGAAGGACGGCGAATCACCGGAATATCGCGGATGACCACTTCCCGCATCGCCTTGCTGTAGCTGAGTCCCACCTCCTGCATGGCGAATCCGAAAGAGGCAGCAAAGGAAAGCCCTTCCTTGAGGAGCGGAAGGTACGCATCCCCCTCGGCAATCCCCTCTGGTGCGGCAAATACCCACCGTCCCTTGCGGTCGGCATGTTCGAACACAACATAGATCCGGATGATTCCCCGGCGTTGGATGGCGCAGACGTAGGCGTTGCAGGGCCGGGCCTCAAGCCCCGCGGGGGCGGCGGACACAGGACCCGTTGAACGGTGAATCGCGATGACATCGGCCTCATCGGCCTCCACAAAAGAGAGCGACGGATCATAGACAAACATGACAGACCTCGCGGATAAAGCCGGCATCATGCCGAAGAGACAGAGGAAGGGGGGATCGGAACCTGAAGGAGCCCCAACGAAGTACACTCTACCCGATTTTCATGGCAAGGCAAACCAGAGCGGACATGCAGGCGCAGGACGGAGCAGCGGGGAGAAAGGAAAGAGGAGGCGGCAACAGCCGCTCCCTAGGAAATTTCAACAACGAGGGGATCGCCTTCCGCTGCCCCCAGTCTCTTCTCGATGGACCGGCAGAGAATGATTTTGCCGTCGGAGGAGGAGTCATTGTCGTTGACGATCATCACCGGAAAAACGCCGGAAACCCCATTCGCCCGGTTGGTGAGCTTGAGCCGCTTGAAGCTTCCCCCCCCGTAAAAGGAAGAGATCTGCCGGGATGTGGCCGGCGTGAGGGCTGCCATGCCGAACTGCTCGAAGGAGCTATCCTTCGCCGCGTCGGCGAGATGGCATACCGCGAGTTCCAGCAGGCCGGGAACGGCTGCCGCTGCCGTTGACTGAACTTCCCGGGGAGCCGCCAAGAGAGGCTCCAGCTGTGCCTTCGCCACGTTGAGGGAAATGGTGAGCACCTCCAGGTTTGCCTTCCTGGTGCAAAGCAGCAGCACGAAGGCATCCCCCAGGGGTTTCACGATGACTCTGCCGTCGCCATAGCGAAAATCGATGAGATCGGCCGGGCCGGCAGCCTCCAGGACCCCCCCGGCCGGGTCGGCCACGGCGGCGGAAACACCTTCGAGGATGGAGATGTCGAACAGGGGGGGGAACGCCCAGGCAACGGCCGCGCCGTCACGACCGCAGACGAGGCTGCCGATGACCCCGGGAACGGCATTGAGTTTTTGCAGAATGGCGTCCATGGACATCGCCTGCCTGTTCCGGTCTACTGCTTCCTGCCCCCGAAGGCTGCGCGGATGTCCGCTTCCACCTGGGCGAGGGAACTCTCTTTACCGACCGCTATGGAGATATAGTGATTTTTTGACTCGAACAGAAGGTGCTTCCCGGCACTGGAGTGGACCGCGACGGACTTCACGCCGCCGAGGCCCAGCAGATCGCCAAGCCTGTTTCCAAGACGCGACAGGTCCTTCCCCCTGCGGGCAAGGGCCTCGGCCTCGGTACTTTCGTCGTCCACCGGCGTGCCGTCATTTCTGAGCAGCACCGCATACTCAACCCCCGCGATTTGGAGCAGCCGTTCCGCGATAACACTCATCCGGCGGGGGGCAGCCCCGCTTGCCTCGACGGCCGGCCTCCCCCCCGCGTTTTCCTCATCCATGAGGCGGTGGGCCTCAAGGAGAAGATACCCGATGCTCTGGCTGATGGAGCGCCCGGTGGTGGAAACCTTCGGCTGAATGGCGAAGCGGCCGCCGGGCCAGCGGATGATTTCGTAGAGGGCCAACTCCCCCACCATCCCCCCCTGCTCCGCGTGGATGATCTCGCCGTCGCGGAAAAAGATCATCCCCTGACGCTGCCGGTACTCCACGGAAATGGCGCCGGTAAAGCGGTTATGCCCCTTGAGCTGGAGCACGTCGGTCAGCGGAAGGCCGGCGATGGAGCCTTCGAAGCCACGTTCTTTTCCCCGCTGTGTTGACTCGGCGATCATGGCGCTACCCTCATTGATGGTCTATTAGCCTTTATCGAAAGCACGTTTCGTGCCTTAACAGATCCCGCCCGGTCAATGGGGTTTCCCGTGACAGGCAACGCAATCCATCACGAGGGAAAATCCTCCACTACTCGAGCTAAAGGAGTGACAACCAGGACCGAAAGGGCCCGGTGGATACAAGGGACCCGCGCAACCAGGAGGCGTGATGTAAAGGTCCACAAGATCTTCCCTCCCCCCCTGATTATCTGGCATCACCACATATCCGGTAGCTGGGTCTATCTTCACAGTCTTACCAATATAATTATGATGTCTCCCTGTTCCAAGGGTAGTGCCGTATGCAGTACTGCCGTGGCAGGTCGTACATTCCTTACTGCTTTCAAGGGCATTGAAGTACAGTGTCGCATTGTATCGATATGATTCGATTGCAACATGTTTGCGATGAATGCTGGTCCCGCTCCTGACCCGTTCGACAAATGATGGGTCGTAAGGTATGTCTCCCCTTCGGGAACGGGCTGTCGAAAACCACTTCTGCAAGGGAGAGACAGGCCAGCCGTTTTGCTTGAGGGAAAGGATGATGGGGGTAGGTTGCCCACTGGCGGCACCAGTGGTGTACCCGGCAAAGGGAACAATCGCCCATCCGCCGTGACAGGAATAACACATGACAGGGTATTTGACCGGATCGAGCACATGGCAGCTCAGACAATCTGAACCCTTGTAGCCTTCACGTCGGCCTGCCAGCGACGGGCCGTGACAAACTCGGCACTGATGGGAAATTTCGTTGATTATTATGCCATCCACGACAATTTCACCGTTGGCAGTCGCGGTTGTATAGTTGGCAAAATCAAGGAGAGAACCACGGTGATACGTGACCCACGTTGCCTCGTGGGCCTGATTCGCCTTCGGCGCTTCGGGATTCGACGAGTTCATCCCGCCGCCGCAACCGGCCAACAGCGCCATTGCCAAACAGGCTTTCACTACTGTTCTGATCATTAAGGACGCCTCCATAGCTTTACCCATGGCACGGCCGGCAGGTCTGGGACGACTGGGGATTGCCGTGGCAGCGGTAGCAGGAGGTGGGGTCGAGGCGGCCGTCGATCCGGTGGCGGGAGAGGTACTCGCCCCGGTGCTGCATCCGCCGGTAGTTCTCCGTCTGGTTCTTGACCGACGGCTTCAGTTCCGTGTGGGTCACGTGGCAGTCGTTGCAGAAGCTCTGCTCGTGGCAGAGGGCGCAGATCCGCTGGTCCTGGTAGGCCACGAGACGATGGGATTCGGTGAAGAGGGGGGTATGGTTGTACCGCTCGAAGTCCACGGGCGTTTTCTTGTAGCCGTGGCACTTGGTGCAGAACTCCCGGCGGTCCCCCAGCTCATAAATCTGGGGGTGCCTGGCCGGCAGCCGGTAGGCGGGGGTCGATGCGCATGCCGCCAGGAGCGCGACCGCCAGCCCGGCCGCCAGGAAGATCAGAATCAAACCTTTGTTCATGGGTAGCTGCTCCATCCGCGGCCGTCACCTGCCAAAGGCATAGGAGGCGGCAAGGGTGCCGCGGTAATCCTTGTCGAAGTAAGGGTCCTGGCTGTAGTCGAGGGAAACCTTCACGTTCAGGGCCTTGTCGAGGAACTTCCTCCCCGCGCCGACGGAGGCGAAGAAGGCGCTCTCCTTGCCGTACATGCTCCAGACGTTCCCGTCGTCATAGTTCACGTACACCACGTCCGCCGTCACATAGGCCGGGGCCATATCCCAGTAGACGTAGGATCTCCCGAGATAGTAGCGGTTCTGGGCGATGTCTCCCTCCACCCGGCCGAACTCCACCCCGACCTCGGAAAAAATCTTGCGCCGCACCGCGGCCAGAACGGTGTACATGTCGGCACTGCCGTACCGCTTGTCGTACTCGTAGTGCTTGTAGCGGGCGCCGAACTCGATATTTTCCGCCGGATACCAGAAGGCCTCGCTGCCGGCAATATCAACCTTTTCGCCGAATTGGGACATGTACCGGAAGGGTGCGGAACCGCCCGACTTCCGGTTGAGGAAATCCTCGTAGCGGTACCTCTGGTAGAAGGGACGGAGTTCAAGGGCCTTGAACGGAAGCCGCAGTTCATAGGAATGTTCTCCGAAACCGCCGTTGACCAGGTTCCAGGTGGCATGTCCCAGCAGGGTAATGTTGGCGGGGAGCAGGAGCGTGGCGTCGGCCCCCAGGAGCTGTTCGTCGGTGGAACCGTGATTGCCCGTGTGCTTGTAGGCCAGGGCCACATCATAGCGGCCGGGCATCCCCTGGGCGACCCGCGCGCCATAGATCCAGTCTCCCCCCCGCCCCTTGACATCCTCCAGGTTCACCGGCAGGCCGGCGTAGGCCGAGGCGGTCACCGAAGGCACCTGATCGGTCTTGACGTAGACGCCGTCGACGCTTTCCCGCATCAGCCCCTCGAAGATGTACTGGCGCCCGACGCGGAGCTGATAGTCCCGGTTCCTGGGGTCCAGGTAGTCCAGATACGCGTAGAGGAGTTCACCGTCGGCGGTGCCGTCGGCATTGCCGAAGTCGTCGCGCAGGTTCAGCCGCCCCCATCCATGGGCGTGGAGCGAGAGACCAGGGGTTTTGGGAGCGGTGTAATCGAGCCGGAGAAATTCGTAGACCGGCAGGAGGGAGCGCTGCCTCCCGCCGCTGTCGTCCCGCTCATAGAGGCGCACGATGGTGTCGGAGGTGATGCCGAGATCGGCCGCCGAAACCGCCGCCGGCGCCGTGAGCAGCGCCGCGGCCAGTGTCGTCACCCCCAGGGTAAAGCCTTGGTAAAGCTTCACGCATCCCCCCTCTGAAAAGTCATGACATCATAGTGGTAAAGGCCGGAATGCTCCTCCCCCCTCTCCATGGAGGAGGAGCATCCAGCCAGATGTATCGTCAGCGCTGCCGCACCGGCGGATTGTGGGCATCCTGGTGGCAGGTGAGACACTTGGGGAACCGCTCGTGAAGCTGCTTGCTGTGGGGCAGCCCATGGCAGTCGGTGCACTGCGGAATATACCCGTGCCTGGTGTGGCAGGCGGCGCAGCTGACCTTGCCGTGGCGGCTCGGGGTCTTGGTCCAGGTGGCATAGACGCCGTCATGGCAGGCCCCGCAGGTCCGAGTGCCCACGTCCTTCCTGTAGGCGATTTCCTTCGGCTTGTGGACCGGATGGCACTCGCTGGCGCAGGTCTTGAACTCCTGCCCCTCGTAATGGGGCTTGTGGCACATGTTGCAGGACGGGATGTAGCCGTGGCGCGTGTGGCAGTCGGCGCAGGAGAGGGTGGTGTGCCTGCTCGGGAACTGCTTCAGCTCCGCCGGGGGCCCAGCGTGGCAGGTGGCGCACGAAGCGAGAAGCTTCTGGCCCATGGGCATGTTCTTGATGGCGTGGGGATTCGAATGGCACTCGGCACACTGATTGAAGACCTGCGCGTGGGGAACCGTTGCCGGCGAATGGCAGGCGGAGCACTTGGGCATGATCTCGTCCCAGTTGTTTTTCCGGGGGTTGTAGTTGTGGAAGCTCTGGTGACAGTTCTGGCAGGTGAAGGCGTGACGCCCCCCCTCCTTCTTGATGTCCTGGAACGCGGCGGGGTGGCACTGGCCGCACTGGGTCACGGTAAGGGGCGGTGGATCGGCGGCGAAGATCTCCGGCTGCTTGGGGATCTGGACCGTTGCCACCGGCGCCGTGGAACGCTTCCCCATATTCACCGCGGAAGCAGCATTGTCCGCAGCCGATGCGGTCTCCGCACCCGCCGTAGCTACTCCGAACAGCGCAATGCCAACCAGAAATTTTCCGAGCATGTTCACTCCCTGTTTCATAGAATGTCATCCCTTTCTGAGAGCTTCAGAACCTCTCACTTCGTCTAAAGACGGAAAAGCCTGGTCAATTAGCGGGTATTAGTACCCTTTAACCAACAACCCTGTCAACTGGAAATCACGGCATCTCGTCTGGCGCGCCACGGAAAAACCGACGCACAGTCAACGAAATGACCTGTTTTTCTCCCCTAAAGAAAAACCGGAAGCCGCCGAAGAGAAGTACATATGACGATGCTGACTTCCCACGCGACACTCCAGGATCCTATGGCGACCGATACCCTTCACAACCGCATCCTGAGCTATTTCGAGGATGAAATCGACTCTGCCCGCAGACAGCTTGAGGCCGGACGGTTCGAAAGCTTCAGGGAGCAGGTCGTTGTCGGCCGCAGAATCGCCGCGGCACTGGAACTCCTGGCCCCTTACGCCCAAGGGGACTGCCGGGCGCAGAAGCTTGTCAACAGCGGAGAGACGCTCATCCGTGAGCTCCTGTCGGTCCGAGAGGTGATCCGCCGGCGAAGCGGCACCCCCCACAAACGTCAGTTAATTCTCATCTCCCAGGTGATGCCGGCGGAAAGTTATCTCCACTGAGCCCCTTCCCCGCGGCTCCCCCCCGGTTTCCTTACCGTGAGACGCTTGCCTCGAGCCCCTCCCGCAAGGTGGGGTAGAGGAGCGTTACCCCCAGTTTCCGCAGCATTTTCCCGTTGTCCATCCGCCGCGACTCGGTCACGTAGGAAAGCATGAGGGGGGTCATGACCTTTTTTGCCTCCTCCATGGTCACCTGGCGGGGGCGGGGGAGCCCCAGGGCGTCGGCGCAGGCGTTGAAGTACTCGGTCATGGTGCCGGGGTTGCCGTCGCTCACGTTGAACACATCGCCGTCCTCGCCCCGCTGGGCGGCGGCCATGCAGACCCGGGCCAGATCCTCGGAGTGGATCCGGTTGGTGAATGATGCCTCGCTCTCCAGCAGGACCGGCTGGCCGGCCGTGAGCTGCTGCAGGGGAAGCCGTCCCGGACCGTAGATTCCCGTGACCCGCAGAATGACCACGGGGACCCCCCGTTCGGCACCCCAGGCCCGAAAGACCGTCTCGGCGTCGTAGCGGCGCTTTGCCCGGGCCGTCTGGGGATTGACCGGGGTATCCTCGGTAACCGTCATGTCGCCGCAGTCGCCGTAGACGCCGCTCGTGCTGAGGTAAACCACTTTGGCCGGCTCGTCGCCGGGCCTGACGGCCGTGCAGAACGCCCGGACCCGGGGTTCGACATGGCCGCCGCCCGGCGGGGGAGCGAAGTAGAAGACGACCGCTCCCCGGGTCGGAAGCCCCGCAAGGGATTCCGGATCGTCCAGGTGCCCCTCGACCGTGGCAATGCCGAGATCGTTCAGCCGGGCAGCGCTCTCTTCCGACCGGACAAGGGCCGTCACCGCGGCGCCATCCGCCATGGCGAGCCGTGCCACCCGTTTTCCGATATCGCCGCACCCCACGATGAACACCCGTTCCACGTCCATCCCTCCCCCCTCAACCGTGCACCGGAGTCATTTGCACCGCTACTTCACGAAACAGTTCTAATACCACCCCCCGCTGAAGCATGTCAACCCGCGCGAGTCAACGCGGTGTAAAGAGCGGACGGACAACCGCTTCCGTTTTTCGTGTACAGGCGATGTGGCTCCCTCGTATCAGCAAAGTTACCCATATGATACCGAAGAAACTCTGCTCCGTCCACCAGCGGCACCGGCAGCCATCCGGCTCCTTGACAGTCACCGGTGCCGCGCTAGACTTACTCCGTTGCAATCAATAACGAAGGAGGAACCCGCAAATGGCATGCGACATCACGTCCCACAAAATGCACATGTGTGCCCTCAAGGCCGAGGGATGCAGCGACGAAGTGGCGAGCCTCTCCGCATCGCCCACCGTCAAGTGCGGCAACTGCGGCGCCCTGGCCAACTCCCCCGACAACGTCTGCAACCCAGTCCCCCTCAAGTAATCAACCGTACATCACCAGGAAAGCCCTGCGTGCGGCCCGTGACCTGATGTGCGGGCCGCTTTTTTTAACACCTTGAACGGAGGATTCACATGAACCTTGTACGCACCCTTCTCTCCCGGGCAGGGGGATGGCTTCCCGGCCTCCTCGCTGCCCTCGTCCTTTCCATCGCCACGGCCCACGCCGCCGGCAGGGACACCCTCGTCGTCGGCATGGAGCTGGCCTATCCCCCCTTTGAGATGACCGACACGGCCGGCAGGCCCACCGGCGTCAGCGTCGACCTGGCCCATGAACTCGGCAAATTCCTGGGGAAGAAGATCGTCATCCAGAACATGGCCTTTGACGGGCTCATCCCGGCCCTGAAGACCGGCAAGATCGACCTGATCATATCCTCCATGACCGCCAACGCGGAGCGGGCCAGATCCATCGACTTCTCGGACCCCTACCTGAGCACGGGGCTCTGTCTCCTGGTCGGGAAGGATTCGCCGGTCAAGGGGATCAAGGATCTTGACCAGCCGGGGCGCTCCGTGGCCGTGAAGAAGGGGACCACGGGCCACGCCTGGGCCGGGAAGAATCTGAAGAAGGCAAGGGTGCTCGTGCTCGACAAGGAGGCCGCCGCCGTCCTCGAGGTGGTGCAGGGGAAGGCCGACGCCTTCATCTACGACCAGATGTCCACCTACCAGAACTGGCAGAAGAACCAGGCCACCACCCGCGCCATCCTGGAGCCGTTCCAGAAGGAGTCGTGGGCCGTGGGAATCCGCAAGGGGAACGGTGATCTGAGGAAGAAAGTCAACGCCTTCCTGGCTGACTTCCGCAAGAGGGGCGGTTTCGAGAGGCTGGGGGACCAGTATCTGAAGGAGCAGAAGGAGGCGTTCAAAAAGCTGGGCTACCCCTTCTACCTGTAAGGCATCCATGAATCTCCTCTTCGCCCCCCATGACAGCCGGGAGGGAGGCGCCATCCCCCTCCCGGCCCGCATCGTCGGCGGCCTCTGCGCCTTTCTCCTGGTGGCGCTGGTCTTCGCCTATGCCTTCCACTCCCTCCAGTACCACTGGGGTTGGGAATCGGTCTACGCCTACCGCCAGAAGTTCATCAACGGCTGGCTCATGACGCTGGCCATCTCGGCGGCGGCACTCCTCATGAGCCTTGTGATAGGCCTCTGCACGGCCCTGGCCCAGCGGAGCCATTTCCTCCCCCTGCGGTACCTGAGCAAGCTCTACATCGAGGGGATCCGGGGAACACCGCTGCTGGTCCAGATCCTCGTCTTCTTCTACGTGGTGGCCGACGCCTTCGGCGTGGGGGACCGCTACGCCGTGGGGGTCATCACCCTCTCCCTCTTCGCCGGCGCCTACATCTCCGAAATCATCCGGGCCGGCATCGAGAGCGTGGGGGAATCCCAACTGGAGTCGGGCCGGGCCATCGGCCTCACCCGCCCCCAGATCTACCGCCATGTGGTCTTTCCCCAGGCGTTCCGGCAGACCCTCCCCCCCCTGGCCGGACAGTTCGCCTCCCTCATCAAGGATTCATCGCTCCTCTCCATCATCGCCGTGAGCGAGTTCACCCTCAATGCCCAGGAGGTGAACGCCTTCACCTACAGCACCCTCGAAAGCTACCTGCCGCTGGCGGCGGGGTATCTGGTCCTCACCCTCCCCATCTCCCTCCTCTCCCGCCGGCTGGAAAAGAAGTTCCGCTATGAGACTTAGACTCGCGGGGATAACCAAGCGTTTCGGAAGCCAGACGGCCCTGGACGACATCACCCTGGAGCTGCCGGAGTTCAAAGCCCTGGCGGTGATCGGCCCCTCGGGCGGGGGGAAGACGACACTCCTGCGGGTGATCGGGGGGCTCATGGCCCCGGACGGGGGGGAACTGGAGATCGACGGCGAGCGGGTCGGCTTTGACGAGGAGAGCCTCCTGGCCCACCGGCGGCGGATCGGCACGGTCTTCCAGGCCTACAACCTCTTCCCCCACCTCTCGGCCCTGGAGAACATCACCCTCCCCCTGGAAAAGGTCCACAACATCCCCCCCGCCGAGGCCCGGGACCAGGCCCAGGCCCTCCTGGAGCGGTTCCAGCTCTCCCCCCACGGCGAGAAAAAGCCGGCGCAGCTCTCCGGCGGCCAGCAGCAGCGGGTGGCCATCGCCCGGGCCATGGCCATCCGCCCCCGCTTTCTCCTCCTGGACGAACCCACGTCGGCCCTGGATCCGGAGATGACGGCGGAAGTGCTGGACATCATCATGGAGCTGCGGAGCGAGGGGCGGGACATCATCATGGCCACCCACCACATGGGATTTGCCCGGAGCGTGGCCGACCAGACGCTTTTTGTCTGCGACGGGGTCGTGGCCGAGGAGGGGCCGGCGGAGGAACTGTTCGGGAATCCCCAAAGCGGGAAGCTGCGGAATTTTCTGGCGAAGATTCTGAAGTATTGACGGGAGAGGGAGCTGGCCGGGATGCTCTACGGAGCGACGGCAATCGCCGCCCACCAGGAGCAGACCACCACCGCGGCGCCGGCAGCGGCCAACAGGGCACTGAGGGCTGGGCCGGGGCGTCCGAATCGGCTCACCAGATGCTCCGCCACGGCGCCGAGCAGAATCCCCGCCAAAAAGCCGAACAGGTGGGCCCCCAGGTCGGTGTGCTCCCCCGCCGATCCCAGAGCCGCCAGGAGGGCCAGGCCCGCCGCCACCGGCAGGGGCCATCGTTTCTGCAAGTGACGGCGCCGGCGCACAACGCCCGTTGCGGCCAGGATCCCCACCGCGCCGAACACCGCGGTGGAAGCTCCCACCGAAACATGCCCGGAGGAGTGAAGGAAGGCATTGACGAGGTTCCCGAGGATGCCCGCGCCGAGGACCAGGCTCCAGGTGAGTCCCGCCCCCGCCTCGCCGCAGAGCAGAACGACGAGCACCCCGCCGATGGCCAGGTTGCCCGCCAGATGCGCCACGTCTCCATGGAGGGTGAGGGCGGTAACCGCCCGCCACCACTGGCCGTTCACGATCTTTTCCGCATCGGCGCTGCCGAGGGCGAACCAGTCAAGCGGGGGATGACCGGGAAGGATGACATCGAGCCGGGTGATGTTGTGGAAGGTGGCCAGGAGGAAGAGCACCGACAGGGTCGCCAGGAGACTCCCCCCCACGGCCCTGGCCGACGGCGCCGGCGGAGGCCAGTCGCGGTTTTCCTCCTCGAAGAGGCGCACCTCCTCCGCCGCCCGGTCATAGGACGCCGCCGGAACCGCCACGTGCCAGCCGCCATCCCCCGGGACGGCGCGGCAGGGTATGGATCGGGCCTCCAGAACCAGGGCCCAGAGATGGGCCGTTCCCTCCTCCAGCGCGCCCGGCTCCCGGCTGTGGCCGGAATGGGGCGAAACGGGGAGCCACAGCTCCTGGCGGGGCGTTATATATGCTGTCTCCAACTCCATGAACTACAGTCTAATCATTGCGGAGCGGAATTGCGACCCTTGGGGGGAAAATTTCCCTGGCTGTGGATCGGGAGATTTAATGGTACCATTACCCCCATGCCCCCCTCCCCTGATCTCATCCACGACCCCATCCCCAAACTCCTCACCCGGCTCGCCGTGCCGGTGGGGACCGGCTTTTTCTTCAACACCATGTTCAACGTGGTGGATACCTTCTACGGCGGGCTCATCTCCACCCAGGCGCTGGCGGCGCTTTCCCTCTCCTTTCCCCTCTTTTTCATCATCCTGGCCATCGGCGCCGGCACCTCCATGGGGTCCACGGCCCTCATCGGCCATGCCCTGGGGAGCGGCCGGCGGGAGGAGGCGGAGCTCTACGCGGCCCAGGCCATCTCCTTCGGCATCCTCCACGCCCTGATCCTGACGTCGGGGGGGCTCGGGGCGACGCCGGCCATCTTCCGGCTCATGGGGGCCTCGGGCGGTTACCTGGAGCTGGCCCTGGCCTACATGAACGTCATCGTGGCCGGCTCCGTCTTCTTCGTCGGCAACTACGTCCTCAACTCCATGCTCAACGCCTCGGGGGATACGAAGAGCTTCCGCAACTTCCTGGTGGCGGGTTTTTTCCTGAACCTGGTCCTGGACCCGTGGTTCATGTACGGGGGGCTCAGCGTGCCGGCCATGGGGATACGGGGAATCGCCCTGGCCACGGTGGTGATCCAGGCCGCGGGGAACTTCTACCTCCTGGGGCGGGTGCAGCGGACGGGGCTATTGTCGCGGCGGTCGTGGCGGCTCCTTTCACCGTGTCGGGAGCCGTTCCGCCGGCTCTTCGGCCAGGGGTTTCCGGCAAGCCTCAACATGTTGACGGTCTCCCTGGGGATCTTCGTCATCACCTGGTTCGCGGGGCGGTTCGGCAAGGAGGCGGTGGCGGCCTACGGCATCGGCACCCGCATCGAGCAGCTCGTGCTCCTGCCGGCCATGGGGCTGAACGTGGCGGTGCTGTCGCTCACGGCCCAGAACTTCGGGGCGGGCAAGCTCCGCCGGGTGAGGGAGACCCTCTCCCGGTCGCTCCGGGCGGGGCTCCTCATGATGGCGGCGGGAACGGCGCTGGTCTTCGCAGCGGCCGGCCCCCTGGTGGAAGTTTTCACGGACGATCCGGTGGTGGTTGAGCACGGGGTGACCTTTCTCCGGGTGGAGTCCCTGGTGCTCGGGGCCTACGTGATCCTCTACGTGAACAACTCGGCCCTGCAGGGGCTCCAGAAGCCGGCCTTCGCCCTCTGGATCGGCCTCTTCCGCCAGATACTGTTGCCGGTGCCGGTCTTCTGGCTCCTGGCCCTGGTGCTTGGATGGGGGCTCCCAGGCGTCTGGTGGGGGGTGTTTTTCGTCACCTGGGGCGCGGCCGGGGTATCAATTCTCTACACCCGCCGGGTGCTGCAGCTGGTGACTGAAGAGGCCGATGCGGCCCTCTTTCGGAACGGCAACAACGGCCCGCCCCCTTGACTCCGGGCCGGTTGCCGCTACCCTTTATCCATGCCCGAATCGACCCTCGCCACCTTTGCCGTCAAACGCCTGGAGATCATTGCCCCGGACGGGACCGCCGACGACTCCCTCGTCCCGGACCTCTCCGGGGACGAACTGCGGCGCGTCTACTACCTCCTGCTCCTCACCCGAACCTACGACGGCCGGGCCCTGGCCCTCCAGCGGGAGGGGCGGATCGGCACCTACCCGTCGGTCCTGGGGCAGGAGGCGGCCCAGGTGGGGAGCGCCTACGCCATCCACGAGCGGGACTGGGTCTTCCCCTCCTTCCGGGAGATGGGGGTGCACCTCACCCTCGGCTACCCGGCCCACCAGCTCTTCCAGTACTGGGGAGGGGACGAGCGGGGGCTGCGCACCCCCGACGGCATGAACATCTTCCCCATCTGCGTCTCCGTCGGCACCCACATCCCCCACGCGGCCGGGGCGGCCCTGGCCGCCAAAATCCGTGGGGACCGGATCGCCGTGGTCGCCTACTTCGGCGACGGCGCCACCTCCAAGGGGGATTTCCACGAAGGGTTCAACCTGGCTGGGGTCCGGGGGCTCCCGACGGTCTTCATCTGCCAGAACAACCAGTGGGCCATCTCGGTGCCCCTTTCGTCCCAGACCGCCTCCCGGACCCTTGCCCAGAAGGCGGTTGCCTACGGGTTCGACGGCATCCAGGTGGACGGCAACGACGTCCTGGCCGTCTACCGGGCCACCCGGGAGGCCCTGGAGAAGGCTCGGAATGGCGGGGGCCCCACCTTCATCGAATGCCTCACCTACCGGATGTCCGACCACACCACCGCCGACGACGCCGGCCGCTACCGCCCCCCCGAAGAGGTGGAAAAGTGGCGGGAGCGGGACCCGATCCTCCGCTACGAGCGCTTCCTGGCGAAGCGGGGGCTCTGGAACGAGGACTACGCCGCCGAGATGCAGGGGAAGGCGGAGGGGGAGATCGACGAGGCGGTGCGGCGCTACGAAGCGGTGCCGCCGCCGGAACCGGGGGAGATGTTCGATTTTGCCTGCGGGGAGTTGTCGGCAAGGCAGCGGCAGCAGCGGGAAAACGTGAGGGAGTAAAGAAGACAGGAGTCAGGAGTCAGAATTCAGGAGTAAAGGAATAACCATTCTGACTCCTGTCTTCTGTATTCTCCCAAAGAGGCTTTTTCATGCCCCAGCTGAACATGGTTCAAGCCATAAACCTCGCCCTCCGGGAGGAGATGGCCCGGGATGACCGGGTGGTGATCCTGGGGGAGGACGTGGGGCGGGACGGCGGGGTCTTCCGGGTGACGGAGGGGCTCTTCGACCAGTTCGGCCCGGAACGGGTCGTCGATACCCCCCTGGCGGAGTCGGCCATCGTCGGCGCGGCGGTGGGGATGGCGGCCTACGGACTGCGGCCGGTGGCGGAGATCCAGTTCATGGGGTTCATCTACCCCGCCATGGACCAGCTCTTCGCCCATGCCGCCCGCATCCGGACCCGCTCCCGGGGGCGCTTCACGGCGCCGCTGGTGGTCCGCACCCCCTACGGGGCCGGCATCAAGGCGCCGGAGCTCCACGAGGAGAGCACCGAGGCCCTTTTCTGCCAAATGCCCGGGGTGAAGGTGGTGGTCCCCTCGGGGCCGGCCAACGCCAAGGGGCTCCTCACCGCCGCCATCCGGGACCCGGACCCGGTCCTCTTTCTGGAGCCGACCCGCCTCTACCGGATGATCAAAGAGGAGGTGCCGGAAGGTGAGTACACCCTTCCCCTGGGGAAGGCCCGCATCGCCCGGCCGGGGAGCGCCGTCACGGTGGTGGCCTGGGGGAGCATGCTCCAGCGGGTCATGAAGGCCGTCGAGGGGTACGACGCGGAGGTGATCGACCCCATGACCCTCTCCCCCTTCGACTGGGAGACGCTCCTGAATTCGGTGCGGAAGACGGGCCGGCTGGTGATCGTCCACGAGGCCCCCCTCACCGGCGGCCTCGGCGCCGAGATCGCCGCCACGGTGGCGGAGGAGGCGATCCTCCACCTGCGGGGACCGGTCATCCGCGTGGCCGGCCCCGACGTGCCGGTTCCCCTGGCGAAGCTCATCGACCACTACCTGCCGTCGCCGGAGCGGATCCGGGCGGCGCTGGATGAGGTGCTGCAGTATTAAAACCTGGAAACAGCAATTGGAATAACACGGAGCAACGGAGCACACGAAGAAAACCCTGAATCATTGCTTTACCAAAGCATACACACTGTTTTCACTGCATCTTGAATTGATAGGTTTTGATTTCTCCGTTGCTCCGTTGCTTGTATGTTCAACGCACAGCCTTTAGTGTTCTCTCGACCAGTTGGGAATGGCAGCTTCATCGTGCCGCGGGACACCAAGCCCGTCACGGAGCAAAAGGC
>Ga0073934_10000661_pt1 | contig 95927 bp, 74 predicted proteins | sample LarsenN4metaG_FD_76834 | JGI IMG/M metagenome (GOLD analysis project Ga0073934, IMG submission 76834) | Hot spring sediment bacterial and archeal communities from British Columbia, Canada, to study Microbial Dark Matter (Phase II) - Larsen... ...
CCTGTGGGAGATGCGCGGGCACCCGCGCGCCGTCACGTCGTCACTCGCCGCGCAGGACGTCGAGACCGCCCGGCGGTTGTGGGACCTCTCAGCGCAGCTCACATCCACCCGCTTCCCGATCTAACTCCACGGCCAATGCCGCCGGATGCGGTAGGACCTGGCTCCCCGGGCGTGTCCGGGATTCGGGACTACACCCCCGTCAGAGATCCGCGCGACGGTTCGTTGGTCGTTCCGGCCCTGCAGCTCGGCTGACCTCACCTCAACTCGATCGGTTGCAAAGTCGTACAACATGTACCACTTCCGGCGTTGACCGTACTCGGCGTATCCATATGATCCGCCTCAATAACTCAGCTTGGTTGGTTCGTTCCGCGGGCGACATGGGCTGAAGGCCCGCTAGGCGAAGGGGCGCTCGATGCGAAAGGCGGCGATTCTCACACTCCTCCTCATAACGGCTACGTTGATGGCGTACCCCAGTGAGGTAGCCGCGGCCCCAGGCTCCCAATCCGCGGCGCAAGATACACCTATCTTTCGTTGGCCATGGCCGCCAAATGAAGAGTGGGGATACAACCAGGGCCCGCATGGGTCACCAGTTAGTCTTGACTTCCAGCCGCTCAATATAGCAGTGGGCTGTTCACCAGCAGTGGATACGACGCATGTCGTGCGTCCAATGGCGCCTGGCAAGGTCGTTGATGTCACGTATCCGACTGCTGACCATGGCGCGGACCAAAGTGTGCCGGTTTCGCTGAAGATCGATCACGGCGGCGGTTGGTTCAGTTACGTCACACATCTGGCCAATACAACCGTGGACCAGGGTTCCAACGTGACCTACTCAACCAACCTCGGAAACCCGTCGTGCTACTTCGAAGAAGGCGGCAGCGCTACAGGCAGGCATGTACACGTTGGGCTGATTCATGATTCGTCTCAGTCAGCAATCTTCGACACGAGCATATGTGGTTGGACCGTTTCGGACACAAGCCCATATGTGATCACAAAGGGGAGTGTCGTCGCCTATCCATTGGGGAATGCGGAAGGTCAACCACGTGGGATTATCTCAAACGACAATTGTCCGGAGCCGCCACCGCCGCTGAAGGTCCTCGTTGCGGGCGGAATGACCTCGAACTCGTGCACTATCAACTCCGACTCGAGCGCTCCCGCGACGTGCCCCGCTGGGGAACAAGCGGACAAGGACGGTGTCGTAACCACAATCAGGAAGGCGCTGGGTGATCAAGCAGTCGTGGAGTGGCTTTCTTACGTTGATGGTGTCGATGGCACCGATGCCAATGCATGGCAGGAGCCCTACACCAAAGCGGATACTTGTCGCGGCGTCTCAAACTTGGGAGCCAATGTCGAAGAAGCCATTGACGCTGCGCATCCAGACACGCGCGTCGTCCTCGTTGGGCATAGCTTGGGCGGCTTCGCGATTGCCAAGTGGGCATCCGGCGCATCCGCAACAAGACTAGGGCGCGTCTCCTCCATTGTCACGCTCGATTCGCCGCTAAACATCGATACCTTCGGGGCTGCCAGCTTTGTGCAGGCCGCGATGGATGCGCTTTGGCGCTGCAGTGTGCGCGATGGAGATAACGACCCTGGCGGCTTCTTCCCTGGATGTGGATTCTTCGATGAGGAGAGAGCCCAATGCCGGACGTATAACGAACTGACTTCGGACAGCATTCAAAACGCCATCGGGCAGGTGCCACGTAAGGTTCCGTTCGCTGCTTTCGACTGCAGAGGACTAGGGACCGACGAGTTCGACATATTGCCAGAAGAGCTTGACGGTGACGGTATAGAGCCGAAGCTCACACCGTGTCTCAACACAGTTGAAGAACTGCTGGACGAAGCGCTGATCGAGGTCATCTGTGAGGAGCTGGCAGCCCGATTTCCCAACAAGGTGACCATTGCAGCTTGTCTAGCTGCCCTCGTCGGCACTTTCCTGACGGGCGTAGATACGGACTTGGACGGGACGTGGCGCTACCACGGTACTAATGATCCGTTCAATGGTCACGACTTCTATCGCAACGCCTCCGCTGCGCATCACATTGCTGACAGCATTAAGACAAGGCTCATTGAGATAGGACAGACGGCCGTTGGCCCGCTCTGCACAGACGCTGGACACTGGGCGCCCGACCAGCACGCGCATTGGATAAACGGGGCCGCCTGCCGAACAGACGACACTGTCACGACGGAATTCACCGTCCCTCAGCAAGAGGATGTCCTCGCCGTTCGACTCGTCTACGGTGGTGACCTCAGCGCCGAGGTCAAGATCGGTAATGGCCAGTGGATCGATCTTGCGCCGACGGGTGCCTGTGCGGTCTATCCATACCACACGCGGGGTGCGTTCGACCTCCTTGGAAAGGAACTCTGCTGGTGGTATTACGCGAAGCCACCGTCGGAATTCGACACAGTCACTATACGCACGGAGGAGAAGTGTGCGTTGTTCCTCGGCTGTCGGGATTTCGTACTCGATGGCGTCGAGGTCCTCTATAAGCCCCAGCCGCCTGACTCGTCAGGAGGAGGAGGTGGGCCAACGGTCCCGGCTGACCTGATCTCGCGCGAGGGAGACACTCTGTGGATCAACGTGGGTCCCCGCGCGTCGTTGAGAAATGTGGCGACGTCCGAGGTCAACGAAACCGTAACCGTGGCGTTCGACGCGGCATCAGGCATGTACGTCGCCGAAGGCTTCGGACAGCGAGATGAACAAGCGGCTGATGGTATCTCGCTGATTACGGGAGATGGAGCTTCGGGGAATGATGCGCTGCTACTGGAGAACGTGAGTGTCCGGGCGGAGCTTCACGGTGGCGACGGCGCTGACATGCTTACCTCTGGTTCCGCGGGTGATTGGCTTACGGGCGGCCCCGGCCCGGATGTCCTGTCCTCCGACGCTGGCAATGACACTGTAGACGCGGGCAGCGGCGACGATTTCGTTTCATCGGGTAGCGGTGATGATGAAGTCGAAGGGGGCGACAATCCTGATCAGCTGTTTGGTGAGTTTGGCGATGATGCGATGAACGGCGGATCCGGCGCCGATCAGATTGGCGGTGGACCCGGCGCAGATCTGCTCGGTGGTGATGGTGAGAATGACAGTCTGTCCGGCGGGCCTGGTGCTGACACGATGCGCGGCGGCACCGGCGACGACATCATGAGTGGCGACGCGGACAACGACGACTTGGACGGTGAAGAAGACAACGACAGCATGTCCGGTGGCGACGGAACCGACCGCATGCGCGGCAACTCAGGCAACGACGAAATGCATGGCGACGATGGCCAGGATGATATGGAGGGCAACGAGGGCGCTGACACGATGAGTGGCGGGCCTGGTGCCGACGCGATGATCGGCGGCACTTCGACCGTCGGCACGCCGGACTCCGGCGACTCCATGAGCGGCGGCGACGCTCCTGATGTCATGGTCGGCGACAACGGCACGATCGCCGGCACGACCGTCACGCTGCTTGACCTCAATCCCATCGGCGACGACGACGTGATGCACGGCAACGCCGGTCCGGACCTGCTGTACGGGGGGCCGGGCAACGACGAGATGCACGGCAACGACGGCGACGACTACATGGAAGGCAACAACGACGCCGACACGATGACCGGCGACGCGGGCGCTGACCGGATGATCGGCGGTACGTCGATAGCGGGTATCGCTGACGGCAACGATACGATGGATGGCGACGACGCGATCGACCACATGATCGGCGACAACGGCGTCATTCCGATCACCGGCACGCCGACCATCATGTTGTTCGAGGTTCCGTTCCTGCATCAGCCGCCCCCACCCGCCGGAACCAGCGGCGATGACGCCATGTCGGGAGGAGCCGCGCCCGACGTGATGTACGGACAGTCCGGCAACGACGAGATGCACGGGAACGACGGCGACGACTACATGGAGGGGAACGCGGGCGCCGACACGATGACTGGCGATGGCGGCGAGGACGACATGCTCGGAGGCAACGGCCGCGATACCGGCAGCCCGGGCAGCGGCCGCAGCTTCGCGAACGTCCTCGACGACAACGTCAACGGATCTGGAGACGTGCTGTCCGGAGGCGACGCCGTCGACTACATCCTCGGCGACAACGGCCTGATCCGGCGAGTCGGCGGCACACACGCGTACAACGGCAGCGCTCGTCGGCAGGTCATCTTGGCGAACGCCCAGGTCGATGACCCGGCAGCGTTCTCGTTTGACCTTCGCGCCAGTGGCGACGACACCATCAGTAGTGATAGTGGAGACGACGTGATTGCCGGTCAGGGTGGCAATGACACCATCGACGCCGGTCCCGGCCACGACTACGTCGAAGGAAATCACGACAACGATGTCATCCGCGGTGGACCCGGTCAGGATGACCTCATCGGCGGCGGAGCCTCGAATCTCGGTGATCTCACCGACGGGAGCGGCAACGTCGTCGGCGGCAACCCGACCGGCCTTTTTGACGGCGACGATGTCATCTACGGCGAGGGGGACAGCTCGGACGGCACGGCCGAAGGCGACGGCGCCGACTACATCCTCGCCGATAATGGATCGCTCGCCCGCCCGCTGACGGACGGTGGCCTCTGGCAAACGAACACATTCAACGGCAGCATCGTCCGCCGCGTATGGCTCGGAGACATCGATCGGGTGGACGAACCACCTGTATCAGGCGTGCGTAGCGGCGCCGACGCCATCTGGGGAAACGACAACGACGACGTGATCTACGGTCAGGGCGATAATGACCAGCTCCACGGCGGCGCAGGCAACGACTACCTGGAGGGCAACGCCGGCTCCGATCTCGTGCACGGCAACGAGGGTGAGGATGACATGCTCGGGGGCAGCGGGCCTGTTGCGAGCGACTCGCAACTTGGCCCTGTGACGCCACTCGATCTGATCACGCTCGAGTCGCTGCGAGATGCGAGCGCGTCCACGCGGCAGGTCCCGCTGGGATCATCGGCTGCTGCCACAGTACCCCTCGGGGACACCATGTACGGAGGCGATGGGGCCGACGAGATGCTCGGTGACAACGGCCTGATCCGCCGGTCATTGACCGAAGGCGGACAGTGGATCGTACTGTCTTATGCGCTGCTTTCGGACACGGACGGTGAGTTCTCGCCGCTGCATGTCACCGGCGGCGCCACGTCCCGGGTCGATCGCGTGGTCTCGATGGCCCAGACCGAGCCGGGCCTGACCGCAGGGAGCGACCTGATGTTCGGCGGACCGGGTGATGACGACATGTACGGGCAGTTCGATGACGGAACCACGCCGAACATCGGCGATGAGCTGCACGGTGACGATGGTGAAGATGCCATCGCGGGAGATCAGGGCGAGTTCGATAACCGCGTCCTGAAGGAGCCCTCGCAGCACATCGAGCCGCGTGCGCCATTCGTCGAAGACGACATCTTCATCCAGGGATCGCTCTTCCGGGAGTTCCGCAGCGAGCAGATCGCGCTCGGTGGCGACGATCGGATTCGCGGCGGGCCCGGCGGCGACTGGATCCATGCCGGCGCGGGACACGACATCGGCAACGGTGATGACGGCAACGACCATGTCTTCGGCGCTGATGGCCGCGACGTGCTCTGGGGTGGGCGACACCACGACCACCTCTGGGGCGGGAGCCACGACGACTTCTTGGATGTGCACGCTCGAGTGGATGAGAACCCGACGATCCCCAACTCGTGCAACCCGCTGACGCCGGCCGATCCGCTCCACTGGTACGCATTCGGCTTTGAAGGTGGGCTCGCCACAGCGAACTGCGACGGGAACTTTGAACACATCGACTTCATCTACGGTGGCAAGGGCGCCGACGCCATGCAGGCGAACGTGGGCGACAACGGGCCGCGGCTGGGCGATCGCCTGTTCGACTGGGTTGGCGTCTACAACCTGTACATCCTCTGCCCCGGTACGTACGGCGCGTGGATCATCACGCGGCAGCTGAGCCCGTCGATGGAGACCTTCCTGCACGCGTTGGCCGCGGGAGACGGCGCGTACAATCCTGGTCCAGACGGAGCGGATTCGTCAGGCGCCAACGAGGTTGCCTTCGTCTTCAAGACGGACCTGAAGGACAACAATAACCCGCCCTATCCCGGCACGCCCGGACATTTCACGTGCACCGTGGATTCGACGACGACCGGTAATGCGTCGCTGGAACTGGCTGATGCGACGAATGCAACCCCCGATCCGCGCTCGCAGCTTTCCTCTGTCGAGGTCGGTGACGCTACCATGGCGATCTCCGGCACCGTCTGGACGTCCGCGAACGCGAACGCGCTCGTTGACTTCTACGCAGGCAGTGAGTGCGACAGATCCGGTTCGGTGGCCGGGAAGAGTTGGATCGGGGCTACCGCCTTCATGACCTCGGGCGACGGCTCGCGAGCGTTCCTCGCGACATTCAATTCCACGATGGAAGCAAACGCCTACGTAATGGCCAACGTAGTGGATCTCAGTGGTAACAGCCCGTCCTTTACCATCTGTGCCGGGACGAACGCGGCGCTGGACAGCGATGGCGACGGCTGCGCCGACGTCAAGGAGCGCGGGCCGGATCGGATGTTCGGCGGCGAGCGTAATCCATCTGACGCCTGGGACTTCTACGATGTCACCGCCGATCAGGCCATCGACCTCGGCGACACGCTGGAGATCCTCGGTACCTTCGGCTACGGCCCGGGCGATATGCGCTACGTCCCCCGCTTCGACCGTCAGGCGAGCGATGCGCAACGACCATGGTTGACAGCGCCGGCTGCTGGAGATCAGCTGGGCATCGACCTGCAGGATGCGATCCTGAATTTGCAGTCGTTCGGGCACAGTTGCCGCTGATGACAAGGAGGAGGGGATGCGCCCCATCGGGCGCGCCCCCTCCTCCCGACCGCGGACGAACAGCGGCTCGCTGCGTAGCATCATGAAACAGTAGGATTCTCATTCTGGGCTCTCGTCGGCCTCGTACCTCGTGGTAGACGCGCTGTACAACTGGCCGTTCGTGCTCAACCTGCTGCAGATCGACACCGGTGACGACAACGTCGACGAGGCGTGTGATGCGGACGACAACGATGGTTTGTCCGGTGCAATGGAGGGTGTTGGGCACAAGCCTGACCCTACCCCGCTTCTCCGGACTGCTTGATTCTTGGCGCATCATGCCGTATGCCCCCGGCGGTGTACAGGCATTCGTACGCGATCGGGCTGAGGTTGCCGATCGACGTGCCGCCTGCGCGGGTTTGTACCACGCCTCGATCCACTCGAAGATCGCGGACGCGAGTTCCAAGAGATCGCCCACGCGCGCCGGTCGAGCAGCTCGCGTTGCAGCGTGCTGAAGAAGGACTCCATCATCGCGTTGTCGTACGACGAGCCGACGCACCCCATCGAGTCGAGCAGGCCCGCTGCGCGCAGACGGTGCCCGAAGGCCCACGAGGTGTACCGGGCGCCGCGGTCGGAGTGCAGCACGGTGCGCCCAGGCGTCGGCGTCCGGCACCGGGGATCTGGCGAATACGTCTACGATTCGTATGCCCTTTGGCCACGCGCCGAACGATGATCCGCTCGATGAGCTACTGGATCGCTATGCGCCGAACCAGTCGCGGCGCGGCGCGCAGCCGCTGCGAACGATGGCATCGATCTGACCGTTGCCCCTCGAACCTGCAATGGTTCGGACGCTGTAGCGTTTGAGAACGCCGTAAATGCCCGGTCGAGCGGAGGATTTCTACGGAAATGGGGCAGATCCCATAAGATGCGTTCGCCAGACTTCATTGGTTCGCTGCGGCGTGGGCAGTTCTTCGTTGAACAGCCCGTTGGCACGTCGAAGTCAATCACTCTGTGGAGTCGCCCGCTTTGTGGCACCCGCATGATGTTCAGCCTGACTCGTTTGATCTCACCCGCGGATGCTAGGCGCCGAGCTCTACCTGCGCCCATCTCGCGAGCACATGCTCCAAATACTCCTTCGTGGGGCCGCGGCGTAGCTGCGTATGCACGAACTGATTGCGATAGGACCTGAGGCAGCCGTAACAGGAGTCATCATGACCGCACCCACACGCGCCATTCACCCTGACGAGCGCTTCTTCCAGTGCGCGGCGCAATTGATCCGGATCGTGAAGCGTAGCTACCAGTCCGGCCCCGCCGGGCACAGAGTCGTATAGAACAATGTGTGGAAGGGCGGACGTATCCGTGTGCGTCACTGTCACGCTGAGGTCGCTCGTCGGCGCGCCGGTAACCGAAGCAGCTCCTTCGACCAGCGCATACGCCAGCGACCAGGCGAAGCCTTCATGCGCCGCACTCGCTGCCCGCTCCAGAAACTGCAGGCGAATAGCATCCGTTGAGAAGCGATGTGCTAGTGTCACGCGCCTTGCCTGACCCGTGCACGCGCGATTGAATGGCGTTCGATGAGCTTTTGACGATCCATTCTTGCTAGTCGACCGTACGTTTGTCCCGCACTCGAAGCATATATTGAATCCTCGGCCATGCTGGCCTTCGCACAGGACGACCATCGTGCTAGGAGAAGGCTGGAATACGCGTAGGAGGGGCCTGCTCGCCGGGATCTCCTGCTGCGGCGGAAGAGCGCTCGTTGACTCGACATATGGACGCGTTGAGTACTGTCGATTGGGGCGCCGCTTCGGCTCCTTCGGTCGCTCGATCCGTCCGGTCGTGAACCCGAACTCTGGGATCACGTACTGCGGCGCGCCATCCCTGAGCTTGTCGCAACACGGCGTTAGTGCACGTCGCTCCTCTTCGGTGCGCCACGGATGGAACACACCATGCACGCGGCAGACCGAATACGAGCTACGGTCCCATTCCTTATCGGGTACCCGTTTGACCGCGTACGACGTCCAGAGCCTCTTGTTAGCCACGACGGACGCGCCCGGGGCGAATTCAGCAATCGCGATCGAGAGATCACGATCGAGTTCGATGGCGGCTCGCTCTTCAGCGAGCCTCACGTCCAGGTCCACAACATCGACCGGGAAACCGTACTTGGGGACGACCGCCTTGCGCGATAGAAATCCGATAACCTCAGCCCCCGCCAGGGTTCGCGCGCGCATACTCGCCCACTTGGCGTCGTCATAGCGTTTCTCGGTTGCGGACTGGCTCTCGAAGCGTTCGATCTGCACATACTCGCTGGCAAGCTCGCTGATTGCCGAGGCGAAGCGGCTGCCTGGCCCGGCACACCGCTCGATCCAACTTGGGCGTCTAGCGCCGATCCCGAACTGTGCATGCATCTCCGGCGGCACTATCGTCGACAACGTTGAATCCAGCTCACGCGCTCGCTCGTTGCAATGCACTTCCAATGCCTGAACCACGTTAGGATCGGCCATGTCGCCGAGCAGTCCGTCGGTCCCTTTGAACCGCTGCGGGTGGCGTCGAAAAAAGTCCGACAAGATGACCGCTGAGATGTGGCGGGCCGCGATCTTCTCATTGGCGAGACGAAGGTTTGGCGGAGTGATCCGGCCCGCCATGATGCGCATCGGATCTGCGAAGTTGAACAGGTCGTGTGACGTGCGTCCGCAGTAGGTCACTGCGAAGCCGGGAAAGCCCTGACGCCGTCCGGCGCGTCCGACCCGCTGTGCGTAGTTGAATGACTCCGGTGGCACATTGCGCAAGAACACCGTGTCAAGATCGCCGAGATCGACGCCCAGCTCGAACGTAGTCGAACAGCTCAATACGTGAATACGATTCTCTTTGAAATCATGCTGGTACTGGCGCGCGATATCGCTGCTAAGTTGGGCGGTATGCTCTTCGACACGGAGGCGCCCAGGCAAGCTTATTGAGGCCAGCGTTCGGTAGTGATTCGCATCGAGTGGTGCAGTGACCTCGGTGACGAGCCCCGGACACGCGAAGCGAAGGCAGACACCTTGCAAGAACATCGGTTGAATGTGATCGCAGACTGAGCACCTGTAGAGCTTCTTGGGAATGAAGGCGCGCCACCAGATTGGATTGAGCCGCCGGCTACCGTCGCGCAGATCTGAAAGGAGGCCATGATCGCTGGCTTGCGCATCGTCGAAATCTGCGATGTGCTGCCATATCTCGCGGAGCAGATTAGCTATCTGTTCGTCCGCCACCGGCCCGCCACTGATACGTTTAAGCAGTCGCCGGACCAGGTCGGCCCGATGTGTACCGGGCCCGTCCCAGGCGAGATGCCGCTGGCTGCCCATCGGCTTTCCGATGCGGGCGGATACCTGGGAGGTCGTCAGTTCCAAGTCATCCCATGTCAGATGCACTCCGGGCTCGGTGACCAGTTCGACCGCGCTCCGCATGCGGAGCGTCTCCAGCAGGGCTTGCACCACTTCTAATGCCGTCTCGTGGGACAGCTGTAACGGCGACGCCCCGAGTGAGGTCGGCGGCCTGAACTGCTTCGGCCAGTCGATGCGCCAACCAATGAGGCCCAATCCATCCAGGGCGATCCGCCGCTGATCCGTTGCGAACTCTCGATATACGTCGCGCCAAGCGCGCTGGCGTCGCGTGGTGGGAGCGTCGCTCTCTCGAAGTATTCCGGTCTCCAGCATCCGAGCTTCGAGCGCTCTTGCCAGTTCGTTTAGAGACGACGCCACATCGCGGCTCGTTGACTCCTCGACCGTGTGGAAGATTTGATTGCGAGCGAAGAGGTCACGGTAGGAACGATCCAGGTACCAGGCGAAGAACGCGGCCTGTTGGCGGCCATCTGCGAACGCAAGGATCTTCCTGCGCTCACTGGGCAACCGGTGGAACAGCGTCGTGGCGATGACAGCATGGGGTCCATCAGCGCCATGCACTACTTCGGCAATAGGATCCTGCCCCTTGTAGCCGCAGTTGATACACCGGCGTGCTTGAGAAGGTTGCCTGCCCGCATCAACTTCAGTGAGCGTGACGTCAGCGTCGTGCGCACAGCTGGATGCCGAGAGAGAGTCGCGAACCGAACCACAATCGCCGCACAGTGCGATCCTGCGCCCTGTCCTACTCGTATCCCCCTCACGTAGAAGATCCTCATCGAACTCGTCCGAAGCTGATGCCGGCGATGGAAGCCAGAACGTCACGCCGAAGTCCGGATCGCTTGGGTCCCGCTTGGCTTCGACGAGTTCAGATCCACTTCGTCGGCCCGTGATGTAGTGCTGCCCACATTCCCTGCATAGCGCAACTTCGAAGGTCTTCGAGGCAGATGCTCCCCGGTTCAGCACGATGTGTGGCTCAGGCTGGAATGCTAGGAATGCGCCTTCCATGGCGCGCAAGAACAGATGAACGCGCGCCGAGAGCAGTGGCTCCCCTTGTTCGTCATGACCTGCGTTGAGAAGCCGCAGCAGCGTTGAGATCGCGGCGTGTGCGGACTGCTCATGGAGCTCGGGGAAGGTCGCGGTGCCAAGGTCCCGCAGAAGCTGCGGTGTCGTGCGGACTTTTCGTATCACCGCCACTGCCCGGTCGTCCCGGGCGAGCCTGCTGCCGAGTGCTCGCTGATCAATAGTTCCTTCGTCAAGTTCCCGAGCCAAGCGCGAATACTCTGAAGCGTCAAAGGTTCGTTGGGGCGTGAGCGCTACCTCACGTGGCGCGGGGATGACGACATCTGTTTCATCAAACGGCTCTCCAAAAAGATCACTCGCGAAGCGGGCGACTCCAACCCGGGATGCTACGCCCGCACCGATCGTAGCGCTGGTCGCGATGCAGCGGATGGAGCCTGTTCTTCCGCCTTGACGGATACGTTGCTTCAACCTGCGCATCAGCATGCCCATCTCGATCCCGTTGGCACCTCGGTACTGATGGGCCTCATCGAGCACGATGAATGCCCAGTTCGCGCCCTGACCATCGTCAAACAGCGGGCTATCGTCCGGGCGGAGTAGCAAATACTCCAGCATCGAATAGTTCGTCAAGAGGATGTGCGGCGGGGTGGCGCGCATCTGCTGCCGAAACACAAGCTCACTAGGCGAGGCCTCTTGGGCCTTCTGCAAAGCCTGCCTGCTGGTGTCCGATTCGTCCGCTGGCGTTTCACCCGTGTACTGCCCGAACATGAACCGGAACTGCGAACCGGCTCGAACCAGCTCGCGATCGATCGCGCGGAGGCGATCTCGCTGGTCGTTTGCCAGAGCGTTCATCGGATATAGGATCAGGGCGCGGACGCCTGGTCCGATCTGGCCGGTCAGATGCTCTCGGTAGAGGTGCATCAGGATCGGGAAGAGAAAGGCCTCGGTCTTTCCGCTGCCTGTCCCGGTTGCAACGACCACGTTCCGCCCTTCCTCAACGAGCCGTATCGCTTCCCCTTGATGGGCATACAGCCGGCGATCGCCGCCAGCCGCTGTCACGACTTCAGTGGGAAGCGGCAAGCCGTGGTGAGCCGCTACATCGGCCAGAGTTCCGATGCGCTCGAAGGCAGGAATAGCCTCGACGAACGGACCCTTCGCGAGGTGATCTTGCTGGAGTGCCGATTCGAAGGACTTCCTCAGTCCGAGATCGCGGAAATGAAACGTTGCCTGAAGGTACGCGCGATACGACGACTCGAGTTCCTGCGCGAGCTGGACGAAGTTGGCCTCGCCACTGGCCGGATTGCTCACCATAGCGTTCCTTGGCCGTGTTCTCTCCAAACATGAGTAAGCGGCCGTTCCTTAACATTAAAGAACCATTTGCCACAGAGCGCGCACCGACAGACTGTCCCCACCCTGTCCAGCACGTATTGCAGGTAGGTGTTCGTGATCTGTCGGATGTCGGTGACCACTTCAAACGCAAGGCGGCCCTCGGCCGACCGGCACACTTTTCGGTGTGCTTCTGTTTCTGGCTGGAGTCGTTTGTCATCTGCCGCGACGTAGTGGTTGCAGAAGTAGCACTTCTGGATGATGGTCGGCAGCTGCTTTACGTTCGCCTGCGCATTGTAGGCGTCGATGATCTCCCGGTAATCCGTGATCAAGGGCACGAGGGAATTAACGTGCTCTGACGCGTAGTGCGTCTGAAGCTCAGCCAGCGTCTCGGCAGAGAAATGACTGCATCTCCGACATGAGAAGGACGGTATGACAATGCCAATGGGCGTGACTACCTCGCCAATTCGTACCAGAATGCGCATGCTGGTGCCGCGTAGCGCGCGAGCCGCTGCCTCGAGGTTCCGGAGCTCGAACTCCGCTACCTGGCCTCTCCGTCTGTCAGGCTTCCTCGTTCCCCAGCCGTCCACCTCAATAAGCACCGCTTCATCCGGTCTAGAAGCAGGGAGACGAATCCTCGCGACAGTGTTGGCTGTCGCCCTGACGCTGTCAGGCGACAGGTGCGCCGTACGGTGGCTCCACTCGACGTCTGCGGATGGACCTTCTGCGATCTGCCACCACACAAGGTTAATTGGCGCTGCCAGCGTCACGGCCGAGCGGGGCTGCTGTTCAACATGTATCTCAAGGAAATCGATGGGAACGTCCTCCGGGATGACCGCTGACACAACACCTGTGGCAGGCGTTCTCCAGTCGAGCGGTTGATGGCGCCCCTCAAGGGTGTCTCTGCCGTCGAGGCCGAGCACCTTGAGTTCTACGGCGTGTCGAAGACTGAACTGGATTGGGAGCATTGGCTGATGGAGCAGATAATGGTCGGTGACGTACACCTCCTTTAGGGCCGGGACGTACCAGAAGGACTCACTATCAGCCAAGAGGTCTCCCGCTTCGTACAACCGAATAAAGTACCGTCCGGGGCCACGTTCTGTAATCAATGCCGGGATGGCGCTCCGGAAGTTGTCGGATGGATCCACACGTCGACGCCACGGGGCACCCTGCGCGCCTTCTGTGCCAAGAACGATGCACGAGACTACTGACTCGTCCATCGCTTGCGCGCCATACTCCGGTGCACGGGCGCCGTAGACCGGTTCGCCGCCTACGGCGCTGCACATGGGCTGTGGCCGATAGAGCTGAACACGCCCACATCGCAGCTCCATCTCGCTGCCTTCAACGACAAGATACAGGCAGTCGCCGTCGTTGACCTCGATTTCCCAGGCGCGATACGCGCTGATGCCGATACCTGGTTCGGAAACGACGTGCCGGCTGCCATTCACGATTGCTGCTTGGGCGGGTGCGACCACCAGGTTGCGGCCGGGTGTGAGACGGGCGCGCTGTCGACCGCGGTCACCATTGGCGCTGAGTTCGAATGTCAGCAAAGAAGACAGCTGCAGCAGTTCCTCCCCCGTATTGGCGCTCCACCGATACGGGACAGAGAGGTCGGTCAACCTACATACCCCGTTCTCGCGGGGTAGCGATATGCCGTTCGCAGTGATGTCACCGTCGAAACTGTCGACAGAGAAGCCGATTGTGAAGTCCAGGCCTTGTTGGATGCAAACGAGCTGCGGGCGTCGGATTACGTCTCGGTGTGTGTTTATCGCGCTGCTGGGGCCATGCGGACGTCCACCTCGCCGTTCGGGCGCGATTGACGCGGCTGACTCTGCATCTGACCGCAGCGTCTCGGACAAGAATGACTGATGGCCATGTACTGGCGTCTGAGGTCGAGTGATGGCCTGCACTTCAATCGCGGCGTGCGGCTCGGCGGCACAGTCCTCATCTGCCGGGCGCGTCGGCTCGACTTGCTCCCCGATTTCCGGATCTGCCGCCTCGGATTGGCCTCCCTTCGTCACGAGAAGCTCGGGACGACCGCCATGCAGTGCCGTTGGTGCTGGGTGCTGCGTTGCTTCCGATGGCTCCGATGGTGACTGCGGAGTGGAGTCGTCGAACCGGGCATAGCGGATGGCTTCCTGCGGTGCCATGTTCTGTGCGGCCCCTGAGGATGTTCCTTCTCTGGCTGACGTCGATATTTCGTTCGTCTCGGCGGTCGTCAATGGGGGGGACCCTTGACCAGCCATGGACTGTTGCGCATCACTGGTTGGTGTGCTGCTGCTTGCATCGCATTCGCGCGTGAGACCTGCGTCGGCCGTTTCGGAGTGAGGGTCTGGCCCGGGCGCTTGTCGCGAGGGCAGCAGGCCCAAGAGACGAAGCAGGAACGCGATGCCTGCCCAGATGAGATCCTGAAGTACTCTCAGCATGTGCCCCCTCCGAAAGCTGCGAGAGAACAGATCCTAGCGTATGATGGCTCGCAGCCGCGAGAAGACCAATCGAAGGTTCTCCGGCCAGTCTGCTCCTTCACTGACTCGAATCCTTGAGGAGGATATACGGCTTCGGATGCCTCGCCAGCGACACGGATTGCTTGGCGCTATGGGGAGCCACCTTTCTATTGCGGTCGAGCCAGGCGACGGGGATTGACGCGTCGCTCAGGTAGAGATGCTGCATGACCGTGTACAGAGCCTACGCACACACGCCGCCTCCCGGCTCGGATGCGTGGCATCCGCTCGAACAACATCTTCGCGCCGTGGCCGAGCTGTCGGGGCAGTTCGGCGAGCAGTTCGGCGCTGGCGCCCTCGCCTACGCGGCGGGTCTCTGCCACGACCTCGGCAAGTTCCATCCTGACTTCCAACGCTATCTGGAGTTCTGCGTGACGCATCCCGGTCGGCGCGGGCCGCATGTCGACCACAAGGGCGCCGGCGCCATGTTCGCGGCACGGCTGAACCCCGCGCTTCCGCTGGTCATCATGGCGCATCACGGAGGACTGCGGAGCCCCGCCGACCTCGAGGCGTCGCTTCGCGAGGACGTCGTTTCCGCCCGAGTGGCCGCGTCGCTCGAACGCGCGACACAGGCACTGTCCGAGCTGTCCTCGCTGCGTGACCTTTCGCTGCCGCTGTCGATCCAGAGCCGCACAGACGCCGAAATATTCGTCCGCATGCTCTTCTCGTGCCTCGTCGATGCCGACTTCCTCGACACGGAGTCGCACTTCGCCCCCGGTCGCGCCACCGGTCGCGCGGTCCAGTTCAGCCCGACCGCGATGCTCACGAACTTGCGCGAGGCGAGGCGCCGGCTCGCGCGCCACCGCCACGACGCACTGACCCGCCTGCGTGCCGAAATCGCTGATGCATGCGAAGCTGCGGGCGAACGGCCACCGGCGCTGTACCGGATGACTGTCCCGACCGGTGGCGGAAAGACGTTAGCTGGGATGGGCTTCGCGTTACGGCACGCAATGGCATATGGGAAACGGCGAGTTGTCGTCGCGATCCCCTACACAAGCATCACAGAGCAGACGGCTTCCATATACCGAGAGATCTTCGGATCAAACAACGTCCTTGAGCATCACTCCGCCGTCCAGCTACATGAGCGCGACGACGATGACCCGACTGCCGATCAGTCGTGGCAGCGGCTCGCCGCAGAGAATTGGGACGCGCCTATTGTCGTCACGACGACAGTGCAGCTCTTTGAGAGTCTGCTCGGTAACCGCGTCAGCACGTCGAGAAAGCTGCACAACCTTGCGAACAGCATTCTCATCCTCGACGAGGTGCAGATGCTGCCGTCGCGCCACCTTGACCCTATCCTCGATGTGCTGCGCGCGCTCGTCGATCACTTCGGCGTAACCGTGCTGCTCTCCACCGCCACGCAGCCTGACTTCACGCACACCGGCATTGGCGGCGAGGAGATCGCCCCGGTCCCGGCGCGCACATTCGCAGACCTGCGGCGCGTGCGCTACCACTTCGAGCCGCACCCGTGGTCATGGGAGGAAGCGGCACAGCGCATCGCCGCCGAGCGCCAGGCGATGATGGTGCTGAACACTAAGAAGGATGCGCTGCACGTCCTCGACGCCCTGGCGGCGGCAGGCATCGAGGACGGCGTGATGCATCTCTCGACGAACCTCTGCGGCGCGCATCGTCAGCGGCGGTTGGCGGAGGTGCGGGAGCGCCTTGAGGCGGGCGAGCCGTGCCGCCTCGTCAGCACGCAGGTCGTCGAGGCCGGCGTCGACCTCGACTTCCCCGCCGTCTACCGCGCGATGGGGCCGCTAGACCGAATCATTCAGGCGGCGGGGCGATGCAACCGCGAAGCACGCCTCAAGGCGGGCCGCGTGATCGTCTTTCGTCCCGCGAAGGGTGGCCTGCCTCCCGGCGCCTATCGCACGGCCACGCAGCTCAGCGGCATCGACTTCGACCGCGAGGTCAATCTGGACGACCCGTACGCGCTGGGTCCGTGGTTCCGTCGTTTGTACGACACAGTGGACCGGGACGCCGAGGGTATCCAAAAGCTGCGAGAAAAGATGAACTACCCCGAGGTCGCACGGAGATTCCGAATGATTCAGGACGATACCGAGGACGTCGTCGTGCCATACGGCGATACGGCGGAGCGCACGCGCGTCGACGACGCCGTGTCCCGCCTGCGGGCGCGCGCCGGGTCGCCGCGGCTGCTATTGCGCGTGCTCCAGCCGTACACGGTGGGCCTGCGCAGGCGCGACATCGGGCGCGCGGCCGGCCGCGGCTTCCTGCAGCCCATCATCGATGGCGTCTGGGAGTGGACCGGACCACCGGAGCTGTACGACGGCGTGCGCGGACTGATCGCAGATGGAGCAGACGAGGAGCTGCTTATCGACGCATGAAAGGAGGAGCCATGACGGCGAACACACGGGACGGACCCCTGCAGGTGCAGGTCTGGGGCGATTTCGCGTGCTTCACGCGGCCGGAGATGAAGGTGGAGCGCGTCAGCTACCCGGTGATGACGCCCAGCGCCGCCCGCGGTGTGCTGGAGGCCATCTTCTGGAAGCCTGAGTTTGACTGGCGTGTCGAGCGGATCGAGGTGCTGCGGCCGATCCGCTACTTCTCGATCCTGCGGAACGAGGTGAACAGCCGCCAGAGCGAGCGTGCCGCGCGCGGCTGGGCCGGCAAAGGCGGCGCGTTCATCGCCGAGGACGACCGTGCGCAGCGCCACACGCTGGCCCTGCGTGATGTCGCCTATCGCATCACCGCCGGCATCGAGCTGCGGCAGCACGCGACCGACGACATCGCGAAGTACCGCGACCAGTTCCGCCGCCGTGTCGAGGATGGGCGCTGCTTCGCGACGCCGTACCTCGGCTGTCGCGAGTTCTCCGCCGCCTTCGGACCACCCACCGACGCACAGCCGATCGCGCTCACGGAGGATCTGGGGCTGATGCTGCGCGACATCCAGTACGAGCCAGCCGGCGGCGGGCGCGGGACGCCCCGGTTCTTCGCCGCGCGCCTGGAGGGCGGCGTGCTGCATGTACCGCCATTCGACGGAGGTGAGGGCTGATGCTGCTCGAAAAGCTCCGTGAGTATTCGGAACGACTCGATCTGCCCCCGCGGCTCTACAGCGAACTCCCGGTGCGGTACATCATCGAACTCGACCGTGAGGGTCGTGCGCTGTCGAAGGAGCTCATCGATACGGCTGATCCGTCCAACAGTGCGACGAAGCGAGGCACACGGCGTCTCACGCCGTCGCTGCAGCGATCCGTCGGTATCAAGCCGTTGCTTCTGACGGACAAGGCCGATTACGTGCTCGGTTACGTCCCGGATGACGGCAAACCGGGCCGCGTCGCGCAGTGCCATGCCGCGTTCGTGGATCTGGTCCGACGATGCGCCAAAGCCACCGGCGAGCCTGCCGTGCACGCGGTTGTGGCCTTCCTTGAACGCGGGCCGCTCACCCAGATCGAGCCCGACCAGGACTTCGACCCTGGGGCGCTGATCGCGTTCCGGGTCGATGGCGAGAATCCCACCGCCCTGCCGCCCGTCCAGGCGTTCTGGGCGGCCGAGAACGACCCCGCGCGCGGGTCGGCGCCAATGATGCAGTGCATTATCTGCGGCTCGCAGCGTCCGGCACTGGAACGGCTCGAACTCAAGGTCAAAGGGGTGCCAGGCGGCCAGAGTTCGGGCACCTCGATCATCAGCTTCAACGCCGAGGCGTTCGAATCGTACGGGCTGACGGCTTCGCTGAACGCGCCCACCTGTTCGGACTGCGGCGAGCGCTTCACGAAGGCGGTCAATGAGCTGCTGGCCTCGTCCGACGCCTGCGTCCGGCTGCAGAACGTCGCGTACGTCTTCTGGACGAAGGAGCGCCAGTCCGACACGCCGTTCGCCGCGCTCCTCAACGAGGCGAACCCCGAACAGGTGAAGCAGCTCTACGAGTCCGTCTTCACCGGCGCGGGCAGTACGGCCGTGCGCGAGTTCGATACCGAGCCCTTCTACGCGGCGGCGCTCTCCGGCTCTGGCGGCCGCTGCGTCGTCCGGGAATGGATCGACACCACCATCGGCGAGGCGCAGCGCCAGCTCGCTCGCTGGTTCCAGATGCAGCGCATCATCCAACTCACTCAGTTCGGCCCAGAGGTGGCCGCGCCGATGCCGCTACGCCAGCTCGCGTACGCCACCGTGCGGACCGGTGACCACAACAACCCCGCCCCCGCGAACGTCAGCCGCGCGCTGCTTCGCACGGCCCTCACCGGCGCCCCGCTCCCGCACGACCTGCTGTACCAGGCCGTGCGCCGTTGCCGCGCCGAACAGTCCGTCACGCGCCCGCGCGCGGCGCTCATCAAGATGGTGCTGCTCTCGCAGCGCCGCGATTTCAACCCGGAGGAGGAGGAGACCATGGTGGAACTCGACGAGACGAACAAAGACCCTGCGTACCTCTGCGGCCGCTTGTTGGCGGTGCTCGAGCAGGCACAGCGCGCTGCGCTGCCCGGCATCAACGCCACCATCGTCGACCGCTTCTACGGCACGGCGTCATCGGCCCCAGCTTCCGTGTTCGGCCGGCTGATGCGCGGCGTCCAGCCGCATCTCGCGCGGCTCGAGCGGGACCGGCGCGGCGCCTGGGTGACGATCCAGCGCCGGCTCGAGGAAGTGCAGGCGGACCTTCGGACCTATCCCCGGACGCTCACGCTGGAGCAGCAGGGACTCTTCGCGCTCGGTTATTACCACGAGCGCGCCCGGCGCTGGACAAAGGCCGCGGATAGCGACACCAACAACGTTGAAGAGCCCCAGGCGGGCGACCACGAACAGGAGTAACGAACCATGACGACAGCCACCACCACCGTCTACACCGACCCCGCGCGGCGGCACGACTTCGTCCTGCTCTTCGACGTGCAGGACGGCAACCCCAACGGCGACCCCGACGCGGGGAACCTCCCGCGCGTCGACCCTGAGACCATGCAGGGCCTCGTCACCGACGTCTCCCTCAAGCGCAAAGTCCGCGACTACATCGATGTTCTCAAGGGAGACGAGGGCCGCTTCAAGATCTACGTGCAGGCAAAGGGCATCGCGCTGAACACGCAACACGAACGTGCCTACACCGCACTCGGCAAGAAGTCGACCGGCGCGAAGCAGGACAAGGAGACCGTTGATGCCGCCCGCGCCTGGATGTGCGAGAACTTCTACGACGTCCGGATGTTCGGGGCCGTCATGACGACGGGCGTCAACTGTGGGCAGGTCCGCGGGCCGCTGCAACTGACATTCGCCCGCTCCGTGGAACCGATTGTGCCCATCGACCACTCGATCACGCGCGTCGCGATCACCAGGCCGGAGGACGCCAAAGTCGTCGTCTCCGACGACCCCGACAAGGGATCGACAGGCAAAACGACGGAGATGGGCCGCAAGTCCACCGTGCCGTACGGGCTGTACATCGGTCACGGCTTCTTCAACCCGCACTTCGCCGCGCAGATCGGCGTCACGCAGGAGGACCTCGAACTCTTCTGGCAGGCGCTGCAGGGGATGTGGGATCTCGACCGCTCGAGCTCCCGGGGATTGATGGCGCTCCGCGGCCTCTACGTCTTCACGCACGAGAGCAAGCTCGGCAACGCGCCCGCGCACGCGCTGTTCGAGCGCGTCTCAGTGCACCGTACTGACGGTGTCGATGCCCCGCGCACGTTCCGCGACTACACGGTCACTGTCGATGAGACATCGCTCCCGCAGGGCGTGACATTGACGCGCCTGGTGGGATGAGCGAGCAGACAAGCGCGAACGCCGCGAGCTGGGAGCCCGACGAGGATCTCATCCCCGTCTCGGCGCTCGAGCACCATGCCTACTGCCCGAGGCAGTGCGCGCTCATCCACGTTGACCAGACGTTCGATGAGAACATCTTCACTGTTCGGGGGGCACTCGCGCATGAGCGTGTCGATATGCCCGGCGGCGAGCTGGTGTCCGGCGTGCGGTGCGAACGCTCGCTGCCCGTCTGGTCGGAGCGGCTCGGCCTGATTGGAAAGGCAGACCTTGTCGAGTTCCGGGCGGCCGGACCCTACCCGGTGGAGTACAAGGTCGGGCGGAGGCGAGCCGTGCCGGGCGGCCGCTTCCCTCCTGAGGACGTGCAACTCTGCGCGCAGGCCCTTTGCCTGGAAGAGATGCTCGGCACGCCCGTGCCACGCGGTGCCGTCTTCTACTGGACCACCCGCCGCCGGCACGAGGTCGAGCTGACCGAACCACTACGGGCCGCCGTTGCCGAAGCCCTGTTGGCGATCCGCAAGTACCTGCGAGCGCAGCGGCTTCCTCCGGCACCCAATGACAGGCGCTGCCGCGACTGCTCGCTGCGCATCTCGTGCCTCCCCGAAATCGTTGGCGAGCCCGATCGCCTGCGCGGCTTGCAGGGCGCCTTGTACCGCGCGGATGACCCCGGCGATCTACCAGAGGTGAGCCATGATTGAAGTGGGTAACACCCTGTACGTCACGACGCCTGGGGCTGCCTTGCGGCTTGACCATGACACTGTCCGTGTCCAGGTGGACGGTGCGACGGCGCTTCGCGTGCCATTGCTGCGGCTGTCCGGGATCATCTGCTTCGGCGCCATCGCCATCAGTCCGCCGCTCGTTGAGCGGTGCGCTGAGGATGGCCGCACGCTCGTCTTGCTCGATCGCACCGGAGCGTTTCGGGCGCGCATTCATGGGCCTGTGAATGGCAACGTGCTGTTGCGCCGATCCCAGCACCTCGCGCTCTCCGATGGGGAGTGGACCGTGCGCATTGCCCGACAGTTCGCCGCGGGAAAACTGCAGAACTGCCGCCAGATCCTGCTGCGCGCGGCGCGTGACACCCCGGATGAAGGCGACCGCCGGATCCTGGTTCGCGCCGGCGCGTTCCTCACGGATGGCATCGTCCGGCTACGCACCGCCAACGACCTCAATCTCGTCCGCGGCATCGAAGGGGACGCCGCGCGCACATACTTTGGGGCGTTCGGCGCGATGGTGCGCGAGTCGCGCCATGCCTTCGCACCATCAGGACGCACACGCCGCCCGCCGCGCGACCGCATTAACGCGCTGCTTTCGTTCCTGTATGTGCTGCTGAGGTCCGAGTGTGAGAGCGCGTTGGAGACCGTCGGTCTCGATCCGCAGATTGGGTATCTGCACGCATTGAGGCCCGGCCGCCCCGCCCTCGCGCTCGACATGATGGAGGAGCTACGGCCGGTTTGCGCCGACCGGCTGGCACTCACACTTGTGAACCGCCGGCAGGTCACGGCCGAGGGCTTTCGCGATCTTCCTGGTGGGGCCGTGTACCTCAACGATGAGACGCGAAAGACCGTCCTGGCAGCATGGCAGAAACGGAAACAAGAGCCCGTCGAGCATCGCGTGATGCGGCAGCGGATACCGCTAGCAGTCGTCCCGCACGTGCAGGCGCGGCTGCTCGCGCGGCACCTGCGCGGCGACCTCTCGCATTATCCTCCGTTCTTGCACCGGTGAGGGAGTATGCAACATGGAACTGCTGGTCGCCTATGACGTGGCTACCGATACGAAAGAAGGCCGCCGACGGCTGCGGCGCGTGGCGACCATTTGTGTTGCGTACGGCCAGCGCGTACAGAAGTCGGTGTTCGAGTGCGTCCTTACCGAGAAGCAGGTCGAGCGATTCACCTATAACCTGCTCAGGGAAATCGAACCCTCGGAGGACAGTCTGCGTGTATACCGGCTCCGGGAGCCGCGTGCGCAGTACACCCAGGTGTTCGGCATCGATCCTCCGGCTGGCTTCGATGGGCCGCTCATTGCCTGACGCGCGGACCACCAGTTCCGGAGGTGACACGTTGGGGGTTCGCGCACCAGGAGCATCGTCCTGGCGGCCGGAAGCAGCTTCCGGTGGTCGCCGTTGGGGCGCACGCAGGGCGGAAGGAGGTCCGCGGTAAGCATAGCCGAGTCTAAGGAGTGAGTTCATCAGGCCACAAAAGTGTCCGGATTAGCCGTTGCACCCGGCGTTCGCGCCGGGTGAGGATTGAAACTGGTTTTCGCGGCCAGCCGGTCACCCGATCGCTGGACGTTGCACCCGGCGTTCGCGCCGGGTGAGGATTGAAACTCGATGAGCCTGTACAGTGCTTCCGTCAGCCGGTCCATCGTTGCACCCGGCGTTCGCGCCGGGTGAGGATTGAAACGCGAGCGATAAGCGGGAGCTTATCGAGCGCGTCCGCGTTGCACCCGGCGTTCGCGCCGGGTGAGGATTGAAACCCGCGTATCTCGGCCTGGCGCCGCACCATCTCGGCGGTTGCACCCGGCGTTCGCGCCGGGTGAGGATTGAAACATGGGCGCCGGCATCTCAATAAGCGGGTAGACCTGTTGCACCCGGCGTTCGCGCCGGGTGAGGATTGAAACCTGTCACCGAGGTCATCGCAGGTGTCATAGTCCCGGTTGCACCCGGCGTTCGCGCCGGGTGAGGATTGAAACTAGCGATCTGTCGCGAGTTACTGCCGAAGAAGCGCAGGTTGCACCCGGCGTTCGCGCCGGGTGAGGATTGAAACCCGATCGGCGCAGGAGCAGTGCTCGACATGGAAGTCGGGTTGCACCCGGCGTTCGCGCCGGGTGAGGATTGAAACATCTGGACAACGGCGGCGTCGAGCGGCAACGTGATCTGGTTGCACCCGGCGTTCGCGCCGGGTGAGGATTGAAACGTGGCCTGGCTGGGGACGCTCAACAGCTACGGCGCCGCGGTTGCACCCGGCGTTCGCGCCGGGTGAGGATTGAAACCGCACGATGGCGGCCATAGGTGCGACGCCGTGCGTCCGTTGCACCCGGCGTTCGCGCCGGGTGAGGATTGAAACCGGAGGAATGCCAGCCCAGTGTCCAGCCGGTAGTGTTGCACCCGGCGTTCGCGCCGGGTGAGGATTGAAACTAGACGTGCACTCGCTCCTCACTATCTGGACAGCGTTGCACCCGGCGTTCGCGCCGGGTGAGGATTGAAACTTTGCATGTTGCATGCAATGGTTGACGGGGCAGGCGCGTTGCACCCGGCGTTCGCGCCGGGTGAGGATTGAAACCGGACGAATGCCAGCCCAGTGTCCAGCCGGTAGTGTTGCACCCGGCGTTCGCGCCGGGTGAGGATTGAAACCGGTCAACGGGATCAGCACGGCGCTTACCAAGGTGTTGCACCCGGCGTTCGCGCCGGGTGAGGATTGAAACATCCGACGGACGAACAGAGGGTCTCGAGCGACGTAGGTTGCACCCGGCGTTCGCGCCGGGTGAGGATTGAAACGCCTGGAGCGCCGAGAGTATGCGCTCGGCCGATCGTTGCACCCGGCGTTCGCGCCGGGTGAGGATTGAAACATCCGTCGGCTGAGGGTAATGGCGTCGCGCTTCGGTTGCACCCGGCGTTCGCGCCGGGTGAGGATTGAAACCACATCCGCTCGTCCCAATCACCGCGGCCCCAGACGTTGCACCCGGCGTTCGCGCCGGGTGAGGATTGAAACGGTCGTCGCCACGATCCCATAGATCGAGTCGACCAGGGCGGTTGCACCCGGCGTTCGCGCCGGGTGAGGATTGAAACACATCTGCCGCCTGCCGCCGGAGGATGGATACGGGTTGCACCCGGCGTTCGCGCCGGGTGAGGATTGAAACCTCGCCGCGCTCGGCAGCGACACGGGCACCGTCTCGTTGCACCCGGCGTTCGCGCCGGGTGAGGATTGAAACCCTGTTGCGGGACGCGGTTTGATTTCGCGCGCGGGCGGTTGCACCCGGCGTTCGCGCCGGGTGAGGATTGAAACTACCGAGATCAAGTGAAGCCGCCATCCGTGCGTCAGACGTTGCACCCGGCGTTCGTGCCGGGTGAGGATTGAAACGCTGACGGGTCGTGCGGGATATAGCGCGTCGCCGCGTTGCACCCGGCGTTCGCGCCGGGTGAGGATTGAAACCACCGACGAGCTCGAAGGCGACACCGGGCCGCGCGGTTCCACCCGGCGTTCGCGCCGGGTGAGGATTGAAACTCGAGCGAGGGCGTGAGAAAGACCCACATTGCAGCTGGTTGCACCCGGCGTTCGCGCCGGGTGAGGATTGAAACAACATCAACATCACCAACAACGGCAACCGGCCAGCGTTGCACCCGGCGTTCGCGCCGGGTGAGGATTGAAACGACGAGTCGTGGGCCGAGGTCACGACGGGGTTCGTCGTTGCACCCGGCGTTCGCGCCGGGTGAGGATTGAAACGCTGGGCGTCTCGCGCGTAGTACGCGTCGCTCGAGTTGCACCCGGCGTTCGCGCCGGGTGAGGATTGAAACTTGTTGCACCTGGGAGACACAGAGCATGAGCGAACTGGTTGCACCCGGCGTTCGCGCCGGGTGAGGATTGAAACAACAATCGCGACGTATGGCGCTCGAGCGACGGGATCGCGTTGCACCCGGCGTTCGCGCCGGGTGAGGATTGAAACTTGAGCCCCCAAAGGAAAAGAATCGCCCCGCAGAGGTTGCACCCGGCGTTCGCGCCGGGTGAGGATTGAAACGCGTACAAGTTGGTCGCGTCACCTACGCCGATCCACGTTGCACCCGGCGTTCGCGCCGGGTGAGGATTGAAACGGCAGTAATGGCGAAGCGTTGAGCCAGATCTTCCCCGAGAGTTGCACCCGGCGTTCGCGCCGGGTGAGGATTGAAACTGCTAAACCTGCGTACGGGACCGAAGACCATGCAGATCAGTTGCACCCGGCGTTCGCGCCGGGTGAGGATTGAAACGCTGAGTGGTCTATTACCGACGACTGGCTGCGCCCAGAGTTGCACCCGGCGTTCGCGCCGGGTGAGGATTGAAACCGGACAGCATCAAACAGGTCTACAAGTACCGCACCGGTTGCACCCGGCGTTCGCGCCAGGTGAGGATTGAAACGTGGAGGTGCGGGACACCATCAAGGCTTGGTTTGATGTTGCACCCGGCGTTCGCGCCGGGTGAGGATTGAAACGATCAACACGTCCGGCCGATGTTTGTGCAGCAGATCCGCAGTTGCACCCGGCGTTCGCGCCGGGTGAGGATTGAAACCTCTTCGATGTGGAAGGATCCGGGGCGCGGTTGAAGTTGCACCCGGCGTTCGCGCCGGGTGAGGATTGAAACAACCGCTCTCTCAACAACGGGGTCATGGTCATGACACCGTTGCACCCGGCGTTCGCGCCGGGTGAGGATTGAAACGCCGCGGTGTCATCCGGCGCCGCATCGCTCGCGGGTTGCACCCGGCGTTCGCGCCGGGTGAGGATTGAAACAAGCCATGCAGGATCTCGTGCCCCATCGACGCGAACGGGTTGCACCCGGCGTTCGCGCCGGGTGAGGATTGAAACGCGGCGGGAGTAATGCTGCTGATCCCTGACGCTACACGGGTTGCACCCGGCGTTCGCGCCGGGTGAGGATTGAAACACGGCGACGGCACGGTTGACGCCGCGACCCTGATCGTTGCACCCGGCGTTCGCGCCGGGTGAGGATTGAACATCCGCGAAGCCGCAGAGGCTCTCGGCCTCGGAGTCAGCAAGACCTACCACCTCATCCGGCGGGGCGAACTCCGCTCCGTGCGGGTCGATGGGCGACGGCTCATAGCCCGAGCATGGGTGCGAGAGTATCTGGGGCTCCATCCCGAGGAAGGCCCGGCACAGCCAGCGCCGGTTCTGCGACCCGAGCCAGATGAAGTGCGTTACCTCGTCGTGGTACGACGCCTGCGCGACGGTGAGACCGCAGATAGGACTCGCTGGTAACTACTTCGCCGTCCAGATGTCGGCGAGTTGCTCCGCCTGCGCGAGGACGGCCTGCACGGCGGCTTCTTCGAGGTCGGGCGGGTAGCCGTACTTCTTCAGCGTTCGGCGCACAAGGCGGCGCAGGTTGGCCCGTACCGTCTCCTTGATAGTCCAGTCCACCGTAACGTTCGCCCGGACGGTCTTCACGAGTTCGACGGCGATGACCTTCAGCGCGTCGTTCCCGAGAACATCGACCGCACTCTCGTTCTGCGCGAGCGCGTCGTAGAACGCGACCTCGTCCTCATTCAGCCCGAGTTCCTCGCCGCGCCCCTGCGCCTGCTTGATGTCCTTCGCTAACTGGATGAGTTCCTCGATGACCTGCGCCGCTTCGATGCTTCGGTTCTGGTACTTCCGCAGCGTCTGTTCGAGCATCTCCGAGAACGAGCGAGACTGCACGATGTTCCGCTTCGTGCGCGTCTTGATGGTGTCGTTGATGAGCCGTTGAAGCAGTTCGACCGCGAGGTTCCGCTGCGGTAGTCCGCGCACTTCGGCGAGGAACTCGTCCGACAAGATGCTGATGTCGGGCTTGTCGAGCCCGGCGACCTTGAAGATGTCCACGACCTCGTCGCTGACGAGCGCCTTCGAGACAATCTGTCGCACTGCGTGGTCGAGTTCCTCCGGTGACTTTCCGTTCGCGGTCGAGCGTTTCGCGAGCGCGGCCCGCATCGACTGGAAGAAGTCCACGTCGTCGCGCACCGCCAGCGCGTCCTCGTGTGGCACAGCGAGCGCGAACGCAAGCGACATCTCGGTCACGCCCTTCAGCAGCCGGTCGCGTGTACCTTCCTCGTCGCGCTCCTTCGCGAGGATGAACTCGACGCCGCGGGCGATGCAGGCGAGGCGCGGGCCCTGCGTCGCACTCGTCACGTACTCCGTCCAGTCGAAGCCGTGGAACATCGCGACGACGACCTCGTACTTCTCCTTGAAGACGGCAACGGCTTCGCTCTGGTCGATAGCGGTCTGACCCTTGCCGCCGCTCTGCGTGTAGGTGTTCAGCGCCGAGCGCAGTTCGTTGGCGAGGCCGAGGTAATCCACGACGAGACCACCGGGCTTGTCGCGGAAGACGCGGTTCACGCGGGCGATGGCCTGCATTAGTCCATGACCCTTCATCGGCTTATCGACGTACATCGTGTGCAACGGCGGCGCGTCGAAGCCCGTCAACCACATGTCGCGCACGATGACCATCTGCAACGGGTCGTCAGGATTCTTGAACCGCTTCGCGATGCGCTCTCTGGCGTCCTTCGAGCGGATGTGGCGCTGGAACTCGATGGGGTCGTCCGCAGACCCGGTCATGATGACCTTGATGGCACCCATCGCGTCGTCGTCCGAATGCCACTCGGGCCGCACCTTCACGATGGCGTCGTACATCGCGACGGCGATGCGGCGCGACATCGACACGACCATCGCCTTGCCCTCAATGGCCGTCTCGCGTTCCTCGAAGTGCCGCACGAGGTCTTCTGCGATGAGGGCGAGGCGCTTGTCCGCGCCCACGACCGCTTCGAGCGCCGCCCACTTCGAGCGGAGCTTCGTCTTCGTCTGCTCCTCCTCGCCCTCGGTCACCTCGTCGAACTCGGGGTCAATGCGCGGCTTCTCCTTCTCGTCGAGCGAGAGCTTCGCGAGCCGCGACTCGTAGTAGATGGGCACGGTCGCGCCGTCCTCGACCGCCCGCTGGATGTCGTAGACGCTGATGTAGTCGCCGAACACCGCCCGCGTGTTCGCGTCAGTCAGTTCGATGGGCGTCCCGGTGAAGCCGATGAACGAGGCGTTCGGCAGCGCGTCGCGCATGTGCCGGGCGAAACCGTCGATGAAGTCGTACTGGCTGCGGTGCGCCTCGTCGGCGATGACGACGACGTTGCGCCGGTCGGAGAGTAGCGGGTGCGCCTTCTCGTCGCCGTCCGGGAAGAACTTCTGGATGGTGGTGAAGACAACGCCGCCCGACGCGACCGCGAGCAGCTTCCGCAGATGGTCGCGGCTCTCCGCCTGCACGGGCGTCTGCCGCACCGTGTCGCGAGACATCGAGAAGACGCCGAACAACTGGCCGTCGAGGTCGTTGCGGTCGGTCAGCACGACGATGGTCGGGTTCTCCATCGCCGGTTCGACAACGAGCCGCCCCGCGTACATCACCATCGTCAGCGACTTGCCCGAACCTTGCGTGTGCCACACGACGCCGATGCGCCGGTCGCCCTCGGGTCGCGACGCCCGTACCGTCTCCTCGACCGCCGCCTGTACGGCCCAATACTGGTGGTACGCGGCAACCTTCTTCAGCACTTGCGCTCCGTCGTCCTCGAAGACCACGAAGAAGCGCACGAAGTCGAGGAACCGCCGCTTCTCGAACACGCCCTCGATGACAACCTGTAACTGTGGTGTGGCGGCGGGCGCAAGTTCCTCGCCCGCGATGGTGCGCCACGGCTGGAACCGTTCGCGGTCAGAGGTGAGCGAGCCGAAACGCGCTTCCAACCCATCGCTAATGACGAGTGCCTCGTTCGAGACGAACAGCGCGGGTATCTGCTCCTTGTACGTCTGAAGCTGGTTGAACGCCGACCAGATAGTGGCGTTCTCATCGGCGACGTTCTTCAGTTCGATGACGCCGAGTGGGATGCCGTTCACGAAGACGACGACATCGGGCCTGCGGGTGTGGTCGGCCTCGACGACGGTGAACTGATTGACGACGAGCCAGTCGTTACTCGCCGGGTCATCGAAGTCGATGAGACGGACGCGGTCGCCGACGATGTTACCGTCGTTGCCCGTGTACTCAACCTCCACGCCATCGACGAGCAGCCGGTGCAATCGCCGGTTGTCGATGACCAGCAGCGGTGACTCGCGGCGCGTGAGCTTGCGGGCGGCGTCGTCCTGCGCGGCGTAGGGGATGTGCGGGTTCAGGCGAGCGATGGCGTCACGCAGCCGTCCGAGCAGGAACACGTCCGCGTAGGAGTCGCGCTCGACCGAGGAGCCACCGGGCGAGATGTCTGGCCCGTAGGCAGTCGCGTAGCCGAGCGCATCGAACCACTCTAACGCGGCTTCTTCGACATGCGACTCGGCCATGCGGGCGGTGGTCACGTCACTTCCCGAAACTCGACGCAGCGGGCCAGATTTTCGCGACCGTCGTGGCGAGGGACTCGCCGCGCTTCAGGATGGCGTCGAGGTTCCACACATCCCAATCGGTGAAGAAGCGGTTCAGTTCGATGTGACTGTTCGCAAACTCCTCCTTCTTCCGAGGATAGGCATGGTTCGACAGTTCGGGGTTGTAGCCAGTGAGGGTCAGGTTGCCGATGGTGTGTAGGTACGTCTCATGAACCGTGACCCAATCATCCCCGAGCATGGCTTTCCATGCTTCACCATCAGCATCATCGTTGATGCTCTGCGGCATGACATGCTCAATCTGCAACTTGTTCTGCGCCAGCAAGGTCTCGACATCAACGGGTTCCTTGTGACCCATGTCTTCTTCGAGCGCCCGCAGGACAAGTCGCGTGATGAATCGCTCGCGGCGATACAGAGGGAACTTCAAGAAGTCGGACAGGAACTTTTTGTCGTCGGGCCAGCCCTCACCGACGAGATACTCCACGAGTGACGCGAGCGTCTCACCGGGCCGTAGCTCCTTGATGGCAGCGGGGAAGATGCGACCGTATCGTCGCGTAGACTCGCCGACGACCGAGCGCCGAAGGGCGAAGCTCTGCAACGCCCGCAGACAGCGGCACAGTTCGTCAGTCGAGAGGCTCCCATCGTGGTGGCCTTCGAGCAGATGCAGCACCAGCGGGTACGCGGTGCCGATGCGAAGCGGTGACAGATAGCTCAACCACTTGCGAACGTCCTTATCCGCCGCCTCCTCGGAGCGCAGGATGCTGCGGTAGAGCAGCGCATGGCGAGTGAGGTCAGAGGCCAACTGCGAAGGCGTCGGCGCGTCTTGCTCGTACTCTCGTCTGAACGCGACGTAGACCTCGTTCTTCGGCACATACTGCCCGTCGCGCATGAGGTAGTCGCGATAGAAGTCGGTAAGCGGGATGGCTGGGCGGCCGTCCGCAGCGGCGAGCGAGTCTTCCATCGGGCCCCACTTCTTCTCGTCATATTCGTCCTGCTCATTGAGGGGCGTGTTCATGAACACGAAGTTGCGAATCATGTCCGACTGCTTCAAGTCCTGCCCGGTTCCGTTCAGCGTCTCGAAGATGTTGAACGGGTTCTCCTCGGAGAGCGTAATCATCACGAGCGGCATCCTGCTGGTTACTGTGGTGAACAGAGCAGGCACAGTGTCGGGCACGTCATCCATGCGACGCTGGATTTCCTTCTTGAAGAAGCGGTACGCCTCGCCGATGCGCGTCGCCTTGTCGGGCTCCTTGCCGTCCAGCAGGTCGAACAGCGTCTGGCGGTCTCGCGTCCGCAGCACAACGCGGTAGTGTTCAAGTCCTTTGCGATGAGGTTGGGTGAGGAAGCCGTCGCTGATTTCCCCGGCGATTTCGTCGCGACCCTCGGCGATGGCCAGGTCTCGGATTGCACTCAATAGAATGGCGAAGGTGGTGAGCCGCTGCTGGCCGTCGATGACGATGTAGTCGGGGACGCGCCCGGGCTCATGCTCGCCCGGCACACACACGAGAGAGCCCATAAAGTGTTCCGAGGGAGCATCGGGTTCCAGCAAGTCGGTGATGTCGTCCCAGAGCCTCTGCCAGTCCTTCAGTTCCCACACGTAGTACCGCTGAAACGCCGGGATGACGTACTGAAGTCCGGTGTGCAGCATCTTCCGCAGGTCGCCACTATCAGCATTCATGAAACGGCCTCCACCATCTGCTCCGCAGCGCCGACGCGCACTTCGCCCGACAGCAGCTTCGGCAGCAGCGTATCGCGCAGTTCAGCGAGCGTCGTTGATTCTTCGTCGCGCTGTCTCATCGACGCGAACGTCGGCTCAACCATCCGCTCGAAGGCCCGAGCGACCTGTTCATCGGGAACCGCGAGCTTGAAGTTGTTGAGGCAATCCACGGGCACACGCTGCCTGCCTGACGTGCCCGTCATGTTGCCGATGGCGAACATGCGGAAGTCGGCGGTGCGGGCGAACAGGTAGGCGAAGTGCAACGGGAGCGGCGGCTTGCTCCGCAAGACGATGTATTCGGTCGAACCCCAACCGACCTGACCTTCATCGAGGAAGTCCACGAAGGCTGTCTTGCCATTTTCAAGGCATGGTGTGATGCGGGCGACCAGCACATCACCGTTGACGAAACGCGCTCCGCTGCCTGCGTCGCGTAGTTCCCACTCGTGTGGTCGAGCCGAGTCGGTAGGCATGGCCGACATCGGGAGGTACGGTGCGACCGCGCCAGCCGCGAGACGGCGTTGTGGATTGACCTCGAACGCCTCCGGCACGTTCATCACCGTCCACCCCTGCGGTATCTCGCCGAGTTCGCTGTCCTCGAAGGCGTCCGGGAACAGTGCGGCGGTCGCGGCGTCCATGCCCCACGGCTGCTCGCCGCCCGCCTTCGCCCGCACCGGGTCGAAGTCCACGAACCACGACTTGAAGATTGCCCGCGCGATGGCTTCGAGCGTCTCGTTCATGCGCCGGTTCAGGTCAATCTTGTCGTCGAGCGCACCGAGGACGGACGCGATAGCACGTTGTTCTTCGAGCGGCGGGACGAGAACTGGCAAGGCGTAGAAGTCCTCGCGGCTTGTCGATGGAATAGCGGACCCACTGTCCATTGAGTTGATGTCGTGCGTGAGCAGTTCGTAGTAAGCCCATCGCATGTCCATCGGCTGTGTGGGTTTCAGAAAGAACGCCGTATCGATGACGAAGAACGGCTCGGGCGAATAATGGATGCCGCGATAGGCACCCTTGCGTCCGATGATTACGCTCGGGTGGGCATACAGGGGCGCGTCATGCCAACCGATGGGACCGTTCGTTCCGTACACGCGGTAGCCATCGACGCGGTCGCCGTAATCTCGGAGTGACTTTCCGTACTCGATGGTTGCGATGTCGCCCCACCGACGAAGCACCCATCCGTCAGTCAACCGCTCAACCCTCGCACTTTGTTCATGATGGTTCCTTCGAGTTCTTCGCTCGCGGCGAACTGCTCCTCCAACCGCGCCACGAGCCGCCTCATCTTCTCGTCGAACGGTTCGTCGTCGTCCACGGCGTCCTCTGCGCCGACGTAACGCCCGGGCGTCAGCACGTAGCTGTGAGATACGATGTCGTCCGTCGTCGCCGCCTTGCAGAACCCGGCGACGTCGGCGTACTCGCCGGGCGCGTCCTTGTCGCCGCGCCATGCGTGGTAGGTGTCGGACACGCGCTTGATGTCGTCGTCGCTCAACTCGCGATGCGTTCGGTCAGCCATGTGGCCGAGCTTGCGGGCGTCGATGAACAGGGTTTCGCCGCGCCGGTCGCGGAACGCGCCGTTGCGCTTGTCGCGGGCGAGGAACCAGAGGCACACGGGAATCTGCGTGGTGTAGAACAACTGCGACGGCAACGCAACGATGCAGTCCACGAGGTCCGCATCCACGATGCGCTTGCGGATGTCGCCCTCGACGCCACCCGCCGACATCGAGCCGTTCGCCATCACGAAGCCCGCCGTGCCGGTCGGCGCGAGGTGATGCACGAAGTGCTGTATCCACGCGAAGTTCGCGTTGCCGACTGGCGGCTTGCCGAACTTCCAGCGCACGTCCTCGCGCAGCGTCGCACCGCCCCAATCGGATGAGTTGAACGGTGGATTGGCGAGGACGTAGTCGGCCTTCAAGTCCTTGAACTTGTCGGCGTGGAACGTGTCGCCCTGCTCGATGTGGCCCTCGATACCCCGGATGGCGAGGTTCATCATGCACATCTTGCGCGTGTTGTCGTTCAGCTCCTGGCCGTAGATGGCGACGTGGCCGCGCCTGCCGCCGTGCGTCTCGATGAACCACTCGCTCTGGATGAACATACCCCCGCTGCCGCAGCAGGGGTCGAAGATGCGCGAGTCTTCCTTCGGCGCGAGCATCGACACGAGCAGTCGGACGACGTGGCGCGGCGTGAAGAACTCGCCGCCCTTCTTCCCTTCCGCTGACGCGAACTGCCCGAGGAAGTATTCATACACGCGCCCGAGGATGTCTTTCGAGCGATTGTCTTTGTCGCCGAGGCCGATGGTGCCGATGAGGTCGATGAGTTCGCCGAGGCGGCGCTTGTCGAGCGCCTCGCGTCCGTAGTTCTTCGGCAACACGCCCCGCAGGCGCGGGTTGTCGCGCTCGATGGCCGTCATCGCCTCGTCGAGCGCCTTGCCGATGGTCGGCTGCTTCGCCTCGGCCTGCAAGGTCTCCCATCGCGCCTCGGGCGGCACCCAGAAGACGTTGACGGCGATGTACTCGTCACGGTCTTCGGGGTCAGCGCCGGGCTCGTCGGCCAGCGCGAGGCGGCGCTCCTCGAAGGCGTCGGAGATGAACTTCAAGAAGATGAGGCCGAGGACGACGTGCTTATACTCGGCGCTGTCGAGGTTGCCGCGCAGCTTGTCCGCAGCCTGCCAGAGCGTCGCTTCGAACCCGAGGTCGCCGCCGTTCTTACCGTTGGTGCCGGGCGAGCCCGCCCGCTCGCGCTTCGACGCCCGCGTGGCGCGAGCGCCCTCCCCCTTCGCCATCGAGCCCCCTTCGAGAGAGTGTCTGGTTGCGGGGATTGTACCCCTCATCCGGGGGTAAATTAGGCGAGCGCCGCGACAGGAAGTGACGCTGCTCGCGGCGCGGGGGGAGTCCATGCCGGAGTTGACCATGTCCACACTGCGGAACGCCGCTCAACGAGTCGGTGGTCTTCCCGCAGGATGAAGTGAAGTCGTGCCCGAACTGCTCGGAGCTTGCTGACACGCACGTCTTCTACGAGTTCGATGCCTTCGGTGTGCGGATGATGCAGGGTCGCGAGCGGTTGCAGTCGTGGTGTGCTGCCTGCCGCTCCGAAGGCATGGAACACCCGCAGCCGTTCATGCGCTGCGCGCCGGAGTAGGCGCGGCTCATGGGTCTCCGATGATGGGGTTCAGGCCGATGAGTGTGAGCATCGCGACGTAGCCAGCGATGCCCGGAAGGAAGTACAGCAGGGTGATAATCGAAGCCGCGTGTTGCGGCAGCACCCACTGCGAGATGGTCGCTGTCATCTTGTACCCGAGTTCGTCCTCCAACTCGGTCGCTCGGTGAACCGCGCCGCGCAACAGCTTGAAGTAGTAGAACCTGTCGAGCGCGTAGAGGACGATGAGTACAGTGAGCGCGAAGAACAGCACGAGCGGCCCTGCCGTGTATTGATGCTGCTCGGAGAGGTCAGTTTCGTCCACAGCGACTAACCACCAGAACGCCACCGCCATCGCAAGCGCGACTGCGACCACGAACCACCACATTAGCTGTTCGGAGAGATTCAGCGGCTCCTCACCCTTTTCCTTGTCCGCCCACCCGCGCACCAACAGCAGGAACGGAACGACGAGCGTCGCGCATCGTCGTCCACGACGACCAGCTGCTCGAACTCACGCCCCGGGCGCGGTACGCCCCGCTGTTCGCGCTGGACAGGCGGGAGAGGTTCGATGGAGACGGTGGTGTAGTATGGCTCCCCGGGCAGGACTCGAACCTACAACCTAGCGGTTAACAGCCGCCCGCTCTACCATTGAGCTACCGGGGAGCGTGAAGAACGTCCGCCAGGAGCGGACGCGCCCACCATTGTATCGGCATCTCGCGCGGCGGCTCAAACGGCCGCCGCTCATCGCGTCAGGAGCTTGCCATGCCCGTCAAGTGGAGCAAGATCGCCCCCTACATCGAGGCCGGCTTCGCGGCGGAGTCGCGCGTCGAGCGCGCCGGCATCGTCGACAAGGCGTTCGATGATGGCGCTGACGACGACGTCGTCGATGCGCTCGACATGCTGGGCTCACGCGTCTTCAACACCGTCGAGGAGGCCAAAGCCTTCCTCGTCGCCCAGGGCGCGGTCGAGGAGTAGCCCATCCGCCCGAGAGGCCGTCGGCGAAGCATCATCCCGCCGCCATGACCTCGCGAGCTGCGCGCTGACCAGTCTCAATCGCCCCATGCACCGTCGACGGCCGTACGCGACTGCAGGCCTCGCCGGCGAAGAACAACCGATCGCCCACGGGCGCCGCCAGCACATCGCGCGCGCCCGCGCTCCCCGGCGCGTTGAACGAGTATCCCATGCCCGCCCACCGATCCGCGGCCCAGTCGATGTAGCGACCCTGGAGCAAGCCAGCCGCGCCCCCGAAGAGCTGGCTGACGTGCGCGGCGGCGTCGCGGATCGCCGCCGCTTCCCCCAACGCGCGGAAGCGCCGCGCCGCCGAGCCGCCAAAGAATGCCGTGATCACCGCATCCGGACGATCGCGGCCCACGCCCGGGATCCACAACAGGCCGCAATCGTGTGTGGTGAACACGAATGACGTATCGGAAGGCCACAGCGCGCGCTCGTAACGCAGGATGATCTTCGCCACCTGGCCGCTGCCGACACGCCGGATCGCATCGAGCTTCTCGCGGGGGAGCGCCGGCGCGAATCGCACGCCGGCGCCCTGAAGCAGCGCCAGCGGCAGCGTCACAATCGCGCACCGCCCGTGGTAGGCACCCCCCGCCGCATCGACCTTCACGCCCGCATCCGACCACTCGATCGCGCGGACTGGCGTAGCGCATCGCACATCGAGACCCGCGGCCACCCGCCGCCACAGCTCCGAATAGCCCTCCACCACGCGGAACTGCTGGCGCTCGCCGTCGCCGTCGTACGTCGCCTCAAGCAGCCCCGCGAGACCCAGCTCATCGAGATCGGCGCCATAGTACTGTCCCACCTGTGATGCCCAGAGCTGCCACTCCTCGTCGTCGGGAGGCTGATCGAAAAAATCGCTGCTCCGCCTGGCCGCGTCTAGCACCGTCATGTCAGGCGCACCCGGGCCCGACCACGCCCGCGCGAGCGCATGCATCTTCCACACGAGGCGCATATTCGGCGCGCGCAGGAACTCCGCCTGCTCGAACCATCTCCCGTGACACCAGCCCCGCACGTGCAGGTGCGGCGTCGGGTCGATCGCGTGCAGGCCGTAGCGATCAATGTAGCGCCATGTCGCGACATTCTCGCCGTGGATGAACTCGGCGCCCAGCTCTACCGGGTGCGTCGCCAGGTCGTACGCTGTGTGGCAGCGACCGCCGACCCGATCGCGCGCCTCCAGCACGATCGAAGGAACCCCGTGATCGGCGAGCTCCCGCGCCGCTGTAAGCCCGGCCGCGCCCGCGCCGATGATGAGCACGTCCGCGTCGTTCGTCATGCCGCAATGGTACGCCCCGGTCGTCATCCGCGGCGGTGTTACCATGACCGTGATGGACGCCCACGCGCTCCGCACGCTCGAATACGACAAGATCCGCGCGCGCCTGGCCCGCCATACGTCGTTCAGCGCAGGGCGCGAGCGTGCCCTGGCCCTTGAGCCTTCGCCCGACCTGCGCCAGGTGATCCTGCGCCAGCGCGAGACGGCGGAGGCGCGTCGGCTGCTCCAGATGAAGCCGCGCGCGGGGCTGGCGGGCGCCCACGATGTGCGCTCCCTCGCCGAAAAGGCGTCACGGGGCGGCGTGCTCGAGCCGCGCGAACTCCTCGATATCGCCGCCACGCTCGAGTGCGCACGCGAGCTCAAGTACAGCATCAGCAAGCTCAGCGAACACCTGCCGCTGCTCGGCGACGCCTCCCAACTCATCGAGCCGCTCACGCGGCTGATCGAGGACGTCAATCGCTGCATCGATCAGCGCGCGGAGGTGACCGACGCCGCCAGCCCGGCGCTGGCGGCGCTACGCCGCGAAGTCCGCACCCTGCACGACCGCCTCTACCAGCGGCTCGAAGAAATCCTCGCCGGTGCGGTCTCGCGTGGCATCGCCCAGGAGCCGATCATCACGCTCCGGGACGGCCGGTACGTAATTCCGGTCAAGGCCGATATGCGGGGCCAACTCCGCGGCATCGTGCACGATGTGTCGGGCAGCGGCGCCACGGTCTGGATGGAACCCCTGGCGATCGTCGAGCTTGCCAACCGTTGGCGCGAAGCCCAGCTCGAGGAACAGCGCGAGGTGGAGCGCGTGCTCCGTCGCCTGAGCGGTGAGGCAGGCGCCGCAGCGGACGCGATCCGGACCAATGTCGAGGTGCTCGCGCAGATCGACCTTGCGTTCGCGAAAGCACGCTTCGGCGATGAACTCGAAGCGCACGAGCTGCCGCACGACGGTGAGGCGCAGCCATGGCTGATCGAGGCGCCCGGACAGCTCCATCTGCTCCAGGCGCGCCATCCCCTCCTCCGCAAACCCGTCGTGCCTACGACCATCACAGTCGGGGGCGCCTACCGTGTCCTGCTGATCACCGGGCCGAACACCGGCGGCAAGACGGTCGCGTTGAAGACGGCGGGGCTCCTGGCGCTGATGGCGCAGGCCGGCTTGCCGATCCCCGCCGACCGCGGCAGCACCGTGCCGGTCTTCCGCGAGGTGTTCGCCGACATCGGCGACGAGCAGAGCATCGAACAGTCCCTGTCGACGTTCAGCAGCCACATGACGAACATCATCGGCATCATCCAGCGTGCCGACCACCGTAGCCTGGTGCTGCTCGATGAGCTGGCTGCCGGCACCGATCCCACCGAAGGGGCCGCGCTTGCCCGCGCCATCCTCTGCGAGCTGCTCGATATCGGCGCGCTGACGGTCGCGACGACGCACCACGGCGAGCTCAAGGCGTTCGCGCACAGCACCGCCGGGGTCTCCAACGCCTCCGTGGAGTTCGACGTCGAGACGCTCTCGCCAACCTACCATCTTTCGATCGGGCTCCCCGGCCGCAGTAATGCGCTTGAGATCGCGCAGCGCCTGGGGATGCCGCGCGAGATCATCGAAGAAGCGCGCGGGTCGATTGCGCCGGAGCAGCGGCAGGTGGACGAACTGCTGTCGGACATCCGCCGCGAACGCGAAGAGGCCGCGACCGCGAAGCGCGCCGAGGAGATGGCCCGGCGCGAAGCCGAGGACATCCGCGCCCGCCTCGAGGAACGCCTCGACGCGGTGGACGACGAGCGCCAGCGTCTGCTCGCGAAGGCATCGGAGGACCTCGAGCGTGACCTGGCGCGCGCCCGCGACCTGCTCGCGCAGGCGGAGCGCGAAGCCGAGAAGGCGCGTGTCGATGCGGCGCGCGAAAAACTGACGAGGGCTGCCGAGGAGGCACGACGCGCGCAAGAGCGGGCAGCGCAACGGCACCCGCCGCGGCGTCGCCCGCCCCGCCACCGTACGCCGCTTGGCCCGAAGCCCGAAGACATCGCGGTGGGCGACATGGTGTGGCTGCGGGGGATGGACCGCTGGGGCGAAGCGCTATCGGAGCCGGACGCAAAGGGCGAGCTTCAGATCCGGCTTGGGGCGCTCCACTCGCGGGTCAAGCTGGACCAGATCGAGCGAGTGCAGCGGCCGCGCCCATCCCGCGCGCACGGCGCCGTCACCGCGGACATCGCACCGCCGCCGGAGGTCGCCGTGGAACTGGACCTGCGTGGACAGACCAGCGACGAAGCGCTGCCCGCCGTCGAACGCTATCTCGACGACGCGTTTCGCGCGGCGGTCGAGAGCGTCCGCATCATCCACGGTAAAGGAACCGGGGCCCTGCGTCGTTCAGTGCGGGAGTATCTCGCGCACCACCCCCTGGTCACGTCGTACGAGGAGGCGCCCCGCGAGTACGGCGGCGAAGGCGTGACCATCGTGCACGTCGCCATATGAACGTCACCGTGCTCGCCGGCGGCGTCGGCGCCGCCCGGTTCCTCCAGGGCGTCCTCCAGGCCGTGCCCGAGCGTGACGTGACCGTGATCTCGAACATTGGCGATGACGAAGACTTCTTCGGTCTGCGTGTTTGTCCGGACATCGATATCGTCATCTACACGCTCGCCGGTGAAGTCGATCCCGGAAAGGGATGGGGCCTGCGCGACGAATCGTTCCACGCGCTCGAGGCGCTGCGTCGCTTCGGGTATGAGACCTGGTTCCAGCTTGGCGACCGGGATCTCGCCACCCTGGCGCACCGCAGCGATCTCCTCCGGCAGGGCCGGACGCTGAGCGATGTCACCGCAACCATCGCGCGCGCGTTCGGCCTCGCATTGAAGCTGCTGCCAGTGTCGGACGACCGCATCCGCACGCTCGTGGATACCGATGCGGGGACCCTGACCTTCCAGGAATACTTCGTGAAGCGGCGGACCCAGGACGAGGTGCGCGCCGTCCGCTTCGACGGGGCGAACGCCGCCAGACCCGCGCCGGGCGTGATCGATGCGATCAACCGTGCCGATGTCATCTGTATCGCGCCCAGCAACCCCATCGTGAGTATCGGGCCGATCCTCTCTGTCGCCGGTGTGCGCGACGCGCTGCGGAAGGTGCGAGAGCGCGTGGTTGCGGTCAGCCCGATCATCGGCGGCAAGACGGTGAAGGGTCCGGCCGACCGCATGATGGCCTCGCTCGGCATCGAGCCGACGGCGGCGGGCGTCGCCGCTGCCTATGCCGACGTCGCGGCGGCGCTCGTGATCGACGAGGTCGACCGAGCGCTCGCGCCCGCCGTCGATGCACATGGCATCCGCCCCGTCGTTACCCAGACGCTCATGATCGGAGCCCCTGAGAAGCGCGCGCTCGCGGAGAGGGCGCTCGCCGCGGCCCTCGCCTGACGATGCGCGGCGCCCTGATCCCCATGAAGGACCTGCGCGGCGCCAAGGGGCGGCTCGCGGACGCACTTGGTGCAGATCAGCGCGCTGCGCTGGCCGCCGCCATGTTCCGGGACGTTGTGCAGGCTTGCCGCGCATCGGGGCTGTTCGACGTCATCGCCGTTGTCAGCCGCGACAGCGAGGTCTTCTGGCAGGCGCGCGAGCTTGGCGCCGTCGCCATCGCCGAGCCCGCCACGCTCAACGGGCTCAACGACAGCCTTCGCTTCGGTCAACGGTATCTCGCCCGCCGCGTCGGTGTCGATGAGCTGCTCATCCTGCCCGCCGATATCCCGCTCGTCACGCCGCAGGCGCTGCGCGCAGTATGCGATGCCCTCGGCGGGGCGTCGCGCGCGGTGGCCATTGCCCCCGCGCGTGACGGCGGGACCAACGCCTTGGCCATCCGTCCAGCTGAGGCGATTGGCATGCGCTTCGGCGTCGACAGCGCCCGCGCACACGCCGCGGCCGCACGTTCCGTCGGCATCGAACCCGCCGAGGTCCTGGTGCCGGCATTGGCATTCGATGTCGACGCGCCCGAGCACCTGGCAGAGCTTGCGCGTGAGCAGTGCGGGAGCGCGACGCGCGCGTGGTTCGACGAGTGGCGTACCGGGCAGAACTAGCCGCCGCGGGCGGTCAGCGCACGGATCCGGCGCCTGGCGAAGGTGAGGGCGCCGGCCTTCGCCCGCTCAGTTCGCGCTCGTGGTCAATGATGCGGATCGGACGGGGTGCTGTCGGCGCGCTCTGTGCCATCGATCCTCCCTGGAGCTGCAGGTGGCGAGCGCATCCTAACCGTGCCGAAGTTACAGAACCGTCAACGGCACAAGGCGAGGGGCACGTACAGATCTGCCGATCGTCGTTCGTTCAGATCCGTCGACGGGAGCGACGGCCCGCGAACGGCATCTGGATGCGCCGGGCCGCCCTGCTGTCGGCGTGGCCGCCGAGGGCACAACGGCCGGCCTGCGCGGGGCGGCCCGGCGCTCTCCGGGTGGCAAATCAGGCAGTCTTGCCGTTCGCGGGCGCGGTGTGTTCCGTATCGCCGCCGGCCTCAAACAGCTCCTGCCGCATCACTTTGATGTCTCCGGGGGCGCTGATGCCGAGCTTTACGCGATCGCGCTCGACGCTCAGGACCTTCACCCAGATATCACCCTCGATCCAGATGCCCTGCTGAACCTTCCTGACCAAGATGAGCATCCTGCTCACACGCTTCCTGCCCGCCGCAAGGGCGGGTGCGGCCGTAGACCGCTCTCCCTCTGCCGGGCCTGGCCAGGACCCGCGCGGCCGATTGTTCACTGTGTCTTGACATTTCCGCCGGCCCAACCGTTAATAGGAACCGCATTGCCGGAAGAATGATGCCCTACGTCCTTTGCCGGAACCGATTAACCGGATATCTGTTACCGGTAGTGTAATTCTATAATTATCCTCACGTCAACGCGGAGGTGCCATGGCCCGCTGGGCGCTCCTCACCAACCATGCCCTTGCCCTCGTCCACGTCATCGAGCACCCCCGCTCCACCCTGCGTGAGATTGCTGATGCTGTCGGCGTGACCGACCGGGCCGCCCTCTCGCTCGTCCGCGCCCTCGAGGAGGACGGCATCCTCCTACGGCGGAAGGAAGGCCGCCGGAACGTCTACTCGGTCGACATCGACGCGTTGATGGCGCACAAGCACCACGGCCATTACAGCATCGGCCAGATCGCCGCCGCCCTCCTGGCGATTGCCGGCCGAGTGCCGAAGGTGCAGCTTCCGGGCGAGATGCAAATCATCCGCAGTGGGCTCGCGGCGGCGCAAGAGGCGGGCGAGGCGCTTCATACCTAGATCTACGCACCCGCGCCGGCGGTGGGTTCGCGGCGATGCAGGGCTGCCATATACTTTAAGGAAGATTCGTTCGTATTTCGCGCAGCCTTGAAGCAGCGAGCCTCGTACCACATGCCTCCAGCGCCGTTGCCCAACCCCTCCTCCACCGTCGAGGACTACCTGATGGAGATTTACGACATGATGCGCGCTGGCCGCACGGTCATCGCCGCGCGCCTCACAGAGAAGATGGGTGTCTCCGCTCCGACCGTCTGGAACACGGTGCATCGCATGCAGCGCGATGGGCTCATCGAGATCGCAGAGACCAAGGAGATCACCCTTGCGCCGGCCGGGCTACGCGCTGCCGAATCCATCAAGCGGCGCCATCTGCTCACCGAACGCCTCCTGGTCGACATCCTGGGCCTCGACTGGGCAGACGCGCACGAGGAGGCGCACCGCATCGAGCACACCATCACACCGCGGGTCGAGGCGCGGATCATGGAGGTGCTCGGCAACCCGACGACCTGCCCGCACGGCAATCCCATGCCAGGCATCGATCCGGCGACCCGGCCCAAGACGGCGGTGCTGTCCGCGATCGCCCGCCCCGGTGACAGGTGGGAGATTGACGGGATCAACGAGTCTGCCGAAGAAGACCACGAACTGATGAGCTTCTACCAGAAGAACGGGCTCGTGCCCGGCGCCGGGCTGCGCGTGACCGAAGTGGCCCCCTACAACTCCACCATCACTGTCGCGATCGACGGGCGTGACGTCACGCTCGGCATGCCCGCCGCCGAGAACCTTCGCGTCGTCGTCGAACCGCCGGCCGTGGCCTCTGGAGCGGCCCGCGTTCGGACGGCACGGAGATGAGATAACCGCCGCAATCGGCTACCTTGCGCCCGTGTCCTGGCTGCAACGGTTCTTCGCCTGGGTCCGTACCATCGTTCGAGGCCGGCCATCCCTGATCATCCCGCGTGAGCCGGTGAGCCTGCGGCCCATCGGCGTGGTCCGGAACGACATCGCCGAACCCCGACCCGATGGATGGGAGCAGGTCCGCTCGGACATCATCCTGCGCGAGGATCTGATGCCAATGCTGGACGGCATTGAGGGCTACAGCCATCTCATCATCATCTTTGCCTTTGACCGCGTGCCCGAGACCGAGCGCCGCGTGCGCGTGCGCCCGCGGGGTGATCCGGCGATCCCGGAGCAGGGCGTGCTCGCGACGCGCAGCCAGCTGCGGCCGAACCCGATTGGAGTCTCCGTGGTGCGGCAGTTGCGCCGTCGGCGCAACATCGTCTGGGTGCAGGGGCTCGATGCCGTCAACGGCACTCCGGTGCTCGACATCAAGCCGTACTTCCCGAACTACGATGCCGTGCCCGACGCCGGCATCCCTGAATGGGCGGCGAAGCTTGCTCGCTGATCACAACGCCCCGGAGAAGGGAACCCCGTGCACGCGGTGATCCTGGCCGGCGGGCAGGGGACGCGCCTGCGCCCGCTCACGCTGGCGCGCCGTAAGGAGTTGATCCCGCTCCTCAATCGGCCACTGCTCGAATACCGCCTCCGCAACCTGCGGCAGCACGGTATCAGCCACGTCGCGCTCGCGTGCGCACAGGGCACAGCCGAGATCGAGGAACACTTCGGCGATGGCGGAACGCTGGGGTTGCAGATCACCTATCACTACGAGGAGCGGCCGCTGGGCTCGGGGCGGGCGGTCAAAGAGGCAGCTCGCGCCGCAGGGGCCGAGGGCCGCATCATCGTCTGCAACGGCGACATCCTCACCAACGTCGATCTCACCGCCATGATCGCGCGGCACGAAGAGACCGGCGCAACGCTCACCATGTCGCTCGCGCCGGTGGATGACCCGTGGTCGTACGGCGTCGTCGCGGTCGACGATGACCTCCGCATCCACCGGTTTGTCGAGAAGCCGCCGCAGGGAGCCGAGCCGAGCAACCTGATCAACGCCGGAACGTGGATCTGGGAGCCCGAAGTGCTGGAGCGGATCCCCGATGACCAGAGCGCGGTCCGCGACGGCTATTCAGAGCGCGTGCTGTTCCCGGGACTGATCGAAGCGGGGCGGCGCGTGCAGGGATTCCTAGAGGACCTCTGGGTGGACGTCGGTTCACCCGAACGCTACCTGCGCGCCCAGCGGCTCTTGCTCTCCCGCTCCATCTCGCCCGGCGCCGATGGCACCGCGATCGTGTGCGCACGCGGCGTCACGATCGACCCCACCGCCGGGATCCATGGCCTGGTGCTGCTCGGTGAAGGTGCCGTGGTCGAGGCCTACGCCGTGATTGTCGGCCCGACCGTCATCGGCCCGCGAGCGTGCGTGCGCACCGGCGCCACGGTCGACGCGTCTGCGCTCTGGGAGGATGCCCGCATCGGGGCTGGCGCGGTCGTCGCGCACAGCATCATCGGCGCGAACGCCAGCGTAGCGGACACGGCGCGGCTGTTCGATGCCGTGCTCGCTGATGAGGCCCGGACTGAGCGCGGCGCGACGCCCCTGCCCGGCGCGCGCGTGGATCCCGGCGCCACGCTCGCGCGCGACTGACCCACGCACTGTCGTAGACTACGCCCCTTCGCCCAGGAACGCGAGCACGTCGCGATTGAACTCGTCCGCACGCTCGATGAAGAAGACGTGGCGCGCGCCCTCGTAGATCTTCAGGCGCGCGCCCGGGATGCGTTCGGCCAGGATATGGGCGTTCGCCACCGGCACGATACCGTCCTCGTCTCCGTGCAGGATCAGCGTCGGCGCCGCGATCGCGGGCAGGCGCTCCCACGTATCGTGGCCCTGCACGGCGGCGAGCTGGCCGGCGGTACCTGCCTCGCTTCGGAAGTGCGCGTGCTCCTGCGCCCGGGCGATGATCTCAGCCTCGTGCGCCTGCGCGTACGCAGGACTGTAGTTCATCCGCAGCCGCATGCGCACGGCGGTCTCCATGTCCGGCTCCGACGCGGCGGCGACGAAGGTAGCAGCGTCTTCTGCCCTGGGGAGCACATGGCGCGAGCCGCCCGCCGTCGTGCAACCGAGCACCAGCCCGTCGACGCGCTCGGGGAAGTCGAGCGCGAAGTGCTGCGCGACCATCCCCCCGAACGAGGTTCCAAGCACGTGGGCGCGTGCCACGCCGGCCGCATCAAGCACCGCCGCGCAGTCGCGCGCGAAGACGGCCATCGCGTAGCCGTCGGTGGGCGCGCTGGACCGCCCGTGCCCTCGCGGATCGAGCACGATCACCCGGTAACGCTCTGCAAGCGCGGGGATGTTTGCCGCATAGATCTCTACGCTGCACCCGAAGCCCGGATGCAGGAGGAGCGGCGGCCCTTCTCCGTGCGTCTCGTAGTACATGCGCGCGCCGTCGGCGGCGGTGGCGTACATTGATCCTGCGCTCGCTCTCCCCGGAAATCGATCGCCCCATTCGTACCCTCAGCGTCCGCGAAGTGCCAGCGGATACGAGCGCGGTGGCGTGCTACGATCGCGGGGCTGAAGGGAGGCGCCATGAAGCTCCACTTCTTCCACCTCATGCCGTGGCCGGACCTGCCTGAGGACTTTCAGCGGCGATACCGCAGCGTCTGGGTCGACGTGCCCTCCCACCTGTACGATCCGGCCCGCGGTCACCAGGTCTACAACGACTATCTCGATGAACTGGAGTATGCCGCGGCCTGCGGTTTCGACGGCGTATGCGTCAACGAGCACCACTCCAATGCCTACGGCCTCATGCCGTCCCCCAACGTCATGGCGGCGGCTCTGGCGCGGCGGACGCAGGACGCCGCGCTCGTTGTGCTCGGCAACAGCATCGCGCTCTACAACCCGCCACTCCGCGTGGCCGAGGAGTTCGCCATGCTCGACGTCCTGTCCGGCGGCCGGCTCGTCGCCGGGTTCCCCGTTGGCACATCGATGGACACGAACTTCGCGTACGGCCAGGTGCCCGTGACGCTCCGCGACAAGTACTACGAGGCGCACGACCTCATCATGCGCGCCTGGACCGACCCCGATGTCTTCGCCTTCAACGGCAAGTTCAACAAGCTGCGCTACGTCAACATCTGGCCACGGCCCTTGCAGCAGCCGCACCCTCCGGTCTGGATCCCCGGCGGCGGCAGCATCGAGACGTGGGAGTGGTGTACGCGCATGGACTACCTGTACGCCTACCTCAGCTACTTCGGCTACAAGCGCGCCCAGGCGGCGATGGACGGCTTCTGGCGTGAAGTCGACCGCCAGGGCAAGGAGCGCAATCCCTACCGTGCCGGCTTCCTGCAGTTCGTCGCTGTGTCCGAGACCGACGCCCAGGCGGAGGAGGAGTACGCCCCTGCCGCGGACTACTTCTACAACCGCTGCCTGCACGTCTATACCGGCTTCGCTGATGCGCCCGGCTACCGCACGCTGGCGACCGTAAAGTCCGGCCTCCAGGCGCAGGTCGGCCAGGCGGCTGCCCAGCTTCGCCAGGGGCTCAGTTGGAAGGACTTCGTGGACCAGGGCTACATCATCGCTGGCAGCCCAACAACGGTGCGGGAGAAGCTCGAGGAGGTGGCGAAGGGACTGAACGTCGGGCACATGATGTTGCTCCTCCACTTCGGCAACATGTCGAAGGAGCAGGTCATGAAGAACACCACCCTCTTCGCGCATGACGTTATGCCCTACCTGAAGCCGCTCTTCAACGAGTGGGACGACCACTGGTGGATCCGCCCGCTCGCCGCTGAACGCCGCGTCGTACCGGCGCCGCCGCATGCGCGTGACCGCGCGGGAGTGACGTGATGGAACGTGAACGCTACCTGCTGCCGGTCCGCGGCGGGATCTTCGAGGCCGAAGTCTACGAGTACGGCGATCGCGATGCGGAGCCGCTGCTCTGGCTGCATCCATCCAACGGCCTCATGCGACATGAATATCTCGACGATCTCGGGGCGCGGTTCCGCGTGATTGCGCCGTCTCACCCTGGCTGGGGTGCATCCACGGGTCTCGAGCAGATCGATGACCCGGTCGACATGGCGATCTACTACTACGATTTCCTCGATGCGCTTGGCATCTCGTCCTGCCACGTCGCCGGCCACTCGATCGGCGGCATGTTCGCAGCGGAGATAGCCGCCCTCGATCCGCACCGGGTGCGACGGCTTGTCCTCAACAACCCGGTCGGCCTCTGGCGCGACGACGCACCGGTGCTCGACTTCTTCGCCGAGGATCCCGTCGCGGTCGCGAACGCCGTGTTCTTTGACCTGCAGGGCGCGGCCGTGAAGGCGCTGACGCCCGATATGAGCGATCCCCAGAAGATGATGCAGGCGATGTACGAGCGCATGCAGTCATTTGCCGCCGCCGGCAAGTTCCTGTGGCCGATCCCCGACCGCGGTCTGGCGAAGCGCATCCACCGCATCAGCGCGCCGACCCTGATCATCTGGGGCAAGGCGGACGGCCTGGTGCCGGCATCCTACGCCCAGGACTTCGCGCGCCGAATCAGCGGCACGTCGCAGGTGCTGATCCTCGATCGCAGCGCGCACTTTCCCATGCACGAGCAGCGCGAGGAATGGTCGAACGCGGTGCTGCAGTTCCTCGCGGCCGGAGAGACATGAGGACATCCGTCGCCGGCACACCGGCACACCCGTTATCCTGCAGCGATTCGGACGACCAGCAGGAGGCTCCTCGCACGATGCCGCGCGCGCTTATCACCGGGATCACGGGACAGGACGGCTACTACCTCTCCGAGCTGCTGCTCTCGAAGGGATACGAGGTGTGGGGACTGATCCGCGGCCAGAACAATCCCAGGCAGCAGACGCTGCAGCGGGAGCTGCCCGGCGTCCGGTTCATCGAGGGCGACCTGCTCGATCAGGCGTCGCTCATGAACGCACTGCACAAGTCCCAGCCCGACGAGCTCTACAACCTCGCCGCCATCAGCTTCGTCGCGCTGTCCTGGAATCAGCCTGAGCTGACGGGCGAAATTACAGGCCTGGGAGCGCTGCGCATGCTCGAGGCGATCCGCCTCACAACCGGAGCATCGCCGTCACGCTCGAAGTCCGGCGCAGGCATCAAGTTCTACCAGGCATCGAGCAGCGAGATGTTCGGCAAGGTGCGCGAGACGCCGCAGAACGAGATGACGCCGTTTCATCCCCGCAGCCCCTATGGCGTCGCCAAGGCGTACGCGCACTACATCACCGTCAACTACCGCGAGAGCTACGGCCTCTTCGCGTGCAGCGGCATCCTTTTCAACCACGAATCGCCGCGGCGCGGCCCGGAGTTCGTCACCCGCAAGATCACATTGGCCGCCGCGCGCATCAAGCTGGGCCTGCAGGACGAGCTCCTCCTCGGCGCGCTGGAGCCGCGCCGCGACTGGGGCTACGCCGGCGACTACGTGCGCGCCATGCACCTCATGCTTCAGCAGCCAAAGGCAGACGACTACGTGATCGGCACAGGCGAGACGCACCAGATCAAGGAGGCGTGCGAGGTGGCATTCCAGCACGTCGGCCTCGACTGGAAGAAGTACGTCCGCAGCGACCCGCAGTTCATGCGTCCCGCCGAGGTCGACCTGCTGATCGCCGATGCATCGAAAGCCCGCCGCAAGCTCCGCTGGAAGCCCAAGGTCTCCTTCGAGCAACTGATCCAGATGATGGTGGAAAGCGACCTCGCACAGGCCACGAAGCTGCAGGCGGCATCCGCGTAGCCGTCAGTCGACGATGACGACGGGCACCGTTGCGTGCCTGACGACGTGATCAGACACGGACCCGAGGAGCGCCTTGGTAAGGCCTGCGCCCCGACGCCCGATGACGATCGCCTCGGCCCGCTCGTCGCGCGCCACCGCGACGATCACCTCTCCTGGCGCGCCGTACCCCACGACAACACGGGTGGGCAGACCGGCGTCCTGGAGCGCGCGCACCGCTTCGCGCGTCAGGCGATCCACCTCGCGCTGGTGCTCCTGTTGTTGCGCCGGCGTCGCGTCGCGGCGCGGCTCCGCCTCCCGCGGCAGCACTGTCAGCACCACCGCCTCCGTTGCCGCCGCGGCCAGACCGGGCGCCGCGCGTGCTGCCCGCACGCTCGTCTCTGAGCCGTCGACCGGGACGATGACGCAGGCGCCCGCCTCGCCCGTCCGGCGCGCCCCCTCGATTGCGTGCGGCCGGCCGCGGTCGCGGTGGTGCGTGCCCACGAGCGCGACGATCGCGATGGGCCCCATGGCGGCCGCCAGCAGCGCGAAGCCGAACGGGTCGTGCCCCCAGCGTTGTGAGAGCACGATCACCACGAGCATCGACACCACGACGATGATCGCCCACCCCAGAATGACCCACGGCATGCGCCCCTCCTGGCTGCCGGAAGGCTACCAGCGCCGCGCCCAAGGGAACACGTCAACGACGTGTGGCGGCCCCGCCCCGCACTGTCTAAGGTGGAACCGTCTTCCCGCGGACGACGAGGGCGCATTGTCAGGCACAGCACCAGACGGAGGAGATCAACAGTGACCGAGTCGTTCCTGACGCAGCTCGAGCGGCGTACCCAGCAGGTCAAGATCACGCTCGCCAACCTCGAAGCCGAGAAAACGCGCATCGAAGGCCTGATCGCGCAGCTCCAGCCCCTCGTCCCCCACTACGATGCGCTCGTCGAGGCCGAGCGCACGATCAACGACGCCAACATCGCCCTGCAGGACGTCGAGGCTGCGAGCGCACCGGACCAGCCGCCCGCGCACGCCTGGGAGCAGCAGCACCAACCGTCCTGGGAGCAGCAGCACAGCTCCGGCTCCAGCTGGAACGGCTGACTGTCGGCGGCGGCGTCCCTGCCGTACGATCAGAAGCACCCACACGCAGCATCGACCGGGCCGAAAGGGGCGCAGCGATGACTACCGACGTTGACACCAAACACCCCGTCCAGATCATGGACGGACTGCTCCAGCTCAAGGTGCCCATCCCGAACAATCCGCTGGGCTGGGTGCTCCCCTACCTCATCGAGGGCAGCGACGGCTGGACGCTTGTCGATTCCGGCTGGAACGTCCCTGAAGCCTGGGAGGCGCTCGAGCAGCAGCTCCGCGACGCAGGCGTGTCCTGGGACAAGCTGAAGACGCTCCTCGTGACGCACGTCCACCCCGACCACTACGGGCTCGCGGGTCGCGTAAAGGAGATGAGCGGCGCCACCGTGATCATTCACCAGCGCGAGCGCGATCTCATCCGCTCGCGGTACCGCGACCCGTCGCAACTGCTGGCCACGATGGGTGACTGGCTGCGCCTGCACGGCGTGCCGGGCAACCACATCGCCGATCTCAAGGAATCGGCGATGCCCGTGCGCGCCTACGTCGACCCCGTGGAGCCCGATGCCGTCGTCTGGGGCGGCGAACGCATAGCCATGGGGCGATTCGAGTTCGAGATCTGGTGGACGCCCGGCCACTCCCCCGGCCATATCTGCCTGCTCGAGCGGGCGCAGCAGTTCATCCTCACCGGCGACCATGTGTTGCCCACGATCACCCCGAACGTCAGCCTGCACCCGCAGCAGCAGGGCAATCCCCTTGGCGACTACATCGCCTCGCTCGAGCGGCTCGAAGACCTCGCGGTGAAGACGGTCCTGCCCGCGCACGAATACACCTTCCAGGATCTGCGCGCGCGCCTGCGCGGCATCGAGCTGCACCACCGCGAACGCCTTCAGGAGATGAAGGACGTGATCGGCCGCAGCCCCCGCACCGGCTATTACGTCGCCTCGAAGGTAAAGTGGGCGACGGGCAGCTTCGATACCTTCTCGGCGTGGATGCAGCGCGCCGCGCTCGGCGAGACGCTGGCCCATCTCGATTATCTCGTCCTCGAGGGCGACCTCACGAAGTACATGGAGGACGGCGTGCAGTACTACAAGCTCGCCGGCAATCAGTGACCGCGCGGACGTCCCCGGCCGCGGTCCGCACGGTGTACTTCGACATCGCCGACACCGCGTTCGGTCCGATGCTCATCGCCGGCGAGGGAAGGAGCGTCGCCGCTATCCGCTTCCGGGTGGATGAAGCCGGCGCCGGCGATGCGGTCGCTTCCCTCCGCCATGAAACGCGAGGCGCGTTCGACTTTCACCGCGAAGGATCGCGGGTCGCAGAGATCGTCGCGCAGGTGCGGCAATACCTCGCCGGCGAGCGTACTGAGATTGACGTCGATGTGGATCTGGGCCACGTCACGGACTTCCGCCGCAACGTGCTGCTGGAGACGCGCGCGATTCCCCGTGGGGCGATCGCCACCTACGCCGAGATCGCGCGTCGCGCGGGGCGCCCGCGCGCGTTCCGCGCCGTCGGCAACACCATGCGCACGAATCCCATCCCCATCATCATCCCGTGTCACCGTGTGATAGGCACCGACGGCTCGCTGACCGGGTTCGCCGGCGACCTCGATATGAAGCGCCGCCTGCTCGCGCTCGAGGGCGTCACCATCGGCGTGCCGAAGCGGTAAGGGTTCGTTCCTACAGGTCCAGCCGGAAACCAACGTGCGCCGGCTCGAACCCCAGCCGCCGATAAAAGCGGTGCGCCTCGGTGCGTTCATTGCGGCTCATCAGCGCCACTTTGTGGCAGCCGCGCTCGCGTGCGTCATCGGCGATCCGTCGGAGCAGCGTCTCGCCGTAGCCATTGCCGCGCGCCGACGCATCGGTGACCACGTTCTCGATGATGCCGTAGGCGCGCCCGCGCCGGGTCAGGTTCGGCACGACCACCAGGACGGCGGTGGCGACGATGCGCCCGTCCAGTTCCATGACGTACAACGTCTGGCGCGGGTCCGCAGCGATCTCGGTGTAGGCAGCCTCGTACCGCTCGGCTGCGGACGCATAATCCTCCTGGCGCGGGTCAGCGTAGAGCTGCGCCAGGAGCCCGACCACCTGCGGCAGGTCGTTTCGATTCGCCTCACGGACCACGGGCAGACGTGCCATTGGGATACGATAGCGCATGGCCCGAGTGTCCCTGGAGGACGTGCGCGCGGCCCGCGCCAACCTCATCGCCGGCGTCCGGCGGACGCCCATGGTGCCGTTCAGCACGCTCGCTGGCATGAGCGGCGCGGCGGCCATCTGGCTCAAGTGCGAGAATCTGCAGCGCGCAGGCTCGTTCAAGGTGCGCGGCGCCTCCAACCGCATCGCCGCGCTCACGGCCGATGAGCGTGCCCGCGGGGTGATCACGGCGAGCGCCGGCAACCATGCGCAGGGAGTCGCTGTCGCTGCCGCGGCGCACCGCGTGCGCGCAACCGTCGTCATGCCCGCTTCCACCCCGCTCGCGAAGATCGAAGCGACCCGCGGCTACGGCGCCGAGGTGCTCTTGCGTGGCGACGCCTATCCGGAGGCGAGCGCGGAGGCCGCGCGAATGGCCGCCGAGACCGGGATGATCGAAGTGCACGCGTTTGACGATCCGCGCATCGTCGCCGGGCAGGGCACCGTCGCGCTCGAGATTCTGGAGGACGTCGACGACATCGATGTGCTGATCGTGCCCGTCGGCGGCGGTGGCCTGATCGCAGGCGTCGCCGTGGCGGCGAAGGCGCTGCGGCCGTCCATCCGCGTCGTGGGCGTGCAGGCGGCGCACGCGCCTGGCGTCGCGCGATCGTTCCGGGAGCGGCGCGCCGTCCAGGTGCCGCCAGCGCCGACGATCGCAGAGGGTGTGGGCGCGGCCGGCCCCGGCGATGTGACGTTGCCCCTCATCCTCGAGCATGTCGACGACGTCGTCACTGTCTCGGAAGAAGCCATCGCTGAGGCGATGGTGCTACTGCTTGAGCGCGCGAAGTTCGTGGCCGAAGGCGCGGGCGCGCTGGGCGTGGCCGCGCTGCACTCGGCGGCGGTGAACGTGTCCGGCAAACGGGCCGCCATTCTCATCTCGGGAGGCAACGTCGACCTGCAGCGCCTCGCCCGGATCGTCGAGCACGGCCTCATGGAGGCGGGGCGGTACATGAACGTCACCGTCGCTGTGGAGGATCGGCCCGGTACGCTCGCGCCGCTCAGCCGCCTGCTCGCCGATGCGGGGGCGAACATCCTCAGCGTCGACCACCACCGGTTCGGTGTGCGCCTGCCGGTTGGCTGGGTTGAGGTGGCGCTGCTGCTCGAGGTCCGCAATCAACAGCACGCCGGTGAGGTCGAAGCCGCGCTCCAGTCAGTCGGCTATCGCCGCGGCGATCGCGGCGAACCCACCTTCGTGCCTCCCGGCTGGCCTTCCTCCTGATCAGGAGCCGGGACCAGCATCAAGTGCCGTATCCGGCGCCGGCGCTGGGGTAGGGGCCGGCGCTGGCGTCGTGGCGCGCTCGGTCGCGTTCGCGGGCGGTGTATAGCGCGCCGTGGCTGGCCGGCGCGGGCGTGCCGGCCGCGGCGTCCCGGCCGGCGCCGATGCCTCTGACGTCGGTGCTGGCAGGGGCTGCTCGTGCTTGCGTAGCTCGGGCTGGGCCCGCTCGGCGCCGCAATACGGGCAGACGACCCAGCTGAACGACAGCACCTTCGAGCAACCCTCGCAGGCCGCTCCGAGCGCCGTTCGGCAGTAGGGGCACACCAGGAAATCGGCGGCGATCTTGCGCCGGCAAAATGGGCACGACGGCTCGTCCTGCAGCTCGCGCAGGAGCGCCTCGGCCTCGAGCTGGCGGTCGTAGCGCTCGGCGAGCGTCAGCTTCGGACGGATGATCAGGTACAGCAGCAGGCCCGGCAGGAAAAACACGAGCACGAGCAGCACCATCAACCCCTGCATCACCGGGTCGCGGGTGCGCGCGCCAATGTCCTTGTACGTCCAGTACGTCGCCGCCAGCCAGACGACCGCGAGGTACGCGCCGACAACCAGGCCCGAGAGAATCGCCCAGCTCTCCCAGTTGTCTTCGATCGTGTCCCAGATGGCCAGCAGCAACCGTGATCTCCTTGACGGCTGAGTATACCGCCGCCCATCTGCCCGCTGTTGACATCATGCGGCGGCCGCATCCCGCCTGGACGGGAGCGAAGGTCAGCGGGTCCCCAGGCCGCGGCGTGGCGCGTTCGCTACCCTGCGAACGATGGTCACGACGGAGCAGCACATCCTCCAGGATCTCAATCCGCCGCAGCGCGAAGCCGTGACCGCCGTGGTTGGCCCGGTGCTCATCCTGGCCGGCCCCGGCAGCGGCAAGACGCGCGTCATCGCTCACCGCATCGCCTACCTCGTCGACGTCGCGGAGGTCGCGCCCTGGCGCATCGTCGCCGTCACGTTCACGAACAAGGCCGCGCGGGAAATGCGGAACCGGGTCATCGCGCACCTCGGCGATGTGGCGAACCAGGTGGTACTCGGCACCTTCCACAGCATCTGTGCCCGCTTCTTGCGCATCGATGGCCACCGCATCGGGCTGGACCGCTCGTTTCTGATCTACGACGACGATGACCAGATGGCGCTGATGAAACGCGTCACCGCCGAGCTGGGCGTCGACACCCGGCGCATCAAGGAGCGGGCCATCCTCTCGGCGATCTCCCATGCGAAGAGCGAGCTGGTCTCCTCGTATGACTACGCGAGCAGCACCCGCGACTGGTTCACCGAGGTCGCGGCCCGCTGCTACGAGCGTTACGAGCAGCTCCTCGCACAGAACAACGCGCTCGACTTCGATGACATCATCATGCGCATGGTGCAGTTGCTCCGCGACGACGCGGAAACGCGCGAGAAATACAACGACCGCTTCGCGCAGGTCCTGGTCGACGAGTTCCAGGACACCAACGTCGCCCAATACCAGCTCGCGCGGATGCTCGCGGCGAAGCACAAGAACATCTGCGTTGTCGGCGATCCTGATCAATCGATCTATTCGTGGCGATCCGCCGACATCCGCAACATTCTCAACTTTGAACGCGACTTTCCGGATGCGAGGATCGTGCTGCTCGAGCAGAACTACCGCTCGACGCAGACGATCCTCGATGCGGCGCACGCGGTCATCTCGGCCGCCAGCCAGCGTAAGCCAAAGGCGCTCTGGACTGATCGCGGCCACGGGGACCCCGTCGTCATCTACGAGGCGTACGACGAGATGGACGAAGCCGAGTTCGTCGCGAATGAGATCGCGGGCGCCTTGCCGGAGCGGCAGCCCCGGGAGTTCGCAGTCATGTACCGCACGAACGCGCAGTCACGCGCGATAGAGGAAGCGCTGATCCGCGCGGGCATCCGCTATCAGCTCATCGGCGGCACGCGCTTCTACGAGCGGCGCGAAGTAAAGGACGTCCTCGCCTACCTGCGGTTGGCATACAACCCATACGATGTCGTCAGCTTTGGGCGTGTCGTCAACGTTCCCGGTCGTGGCATCGGCGATCGCACGCTGCAGCAGCTCGACGCATGGGCGGCCCGGTTGGGCGTACCCCCGTACACGGCGCTGCAGATCCTCGCGGCGCAGCAAGGCCTGCGCGAGTACGCCGATGCCGCGCGCATGGAGCGCCACCCCGTTGCCGCCCGTGGTGCGCAGGCCCTGGCTGGCTTCCTCGACCTGATCGACGAACTCATCGATGTTGCATCCAGGAACAGCGTGACGACCCTCATCGATGGGGTTCTGGAGCGCACCGGGTACCGGCGCTGGCTGTTCGACACGTTCGATGAAGAGGAGGCGGAGGAGCGCTGGTCGAACGTCCAGGAGCTGCGCAACGTCGCCTCTGACTACGCAGAGCTCGCCCCCGAACACGCGCTGGCGACGTTCCTCGAGGATGTCGCGCTGATCTCCGACCAGGATGAAATGAAGGACAGTGATGATGGCGCAGGACGCGTGACCTTGATCACCCTGCACTCGGCGAAGGGCCTCGAGTTTCCCGTCGTGTTTATGACTGCCATGGAGGAAGGCATCCTTCCCCATATCCGTTCGTACGACGATCCGGCGCAGATGGAAGAGGAGCGACGCCTCTGTTACGTCGGCATGACCCGCGCGAAGGAACGCCTGTACCTGCTGCGGGCCTTCAAACGCCAGGGCTACGGCACCAGCGGTCACAATCCGCCGTCGCGCTTCCTGGCGGATATCCCGCCGGAACTGTACGCGACGAAGTCGAGCCTGGAGTCGCGCAGCGGCGCCGGCTCCCGCGCGGCCACCCGCCATAGGTGGGCCGAACAGCAACGCCACGACGACCGGCCGCTGCTCAGCGAAGCCCAGCTCTTCACCGGCGGCGAGCGCGTGCGTCACCCGCGCTTTGGCGAGGGCGTCGTCGTTGCCACCGCTATGCGGGGCGAGGACCAGGAGCTCACCATCGCGTTCAAGGGAGAGGTCGGGATCAAGAGGCTCCTGCTCTCCATCGCGCCACTCGAGCGAATGTAGTTACGCCAGCCTCACCATCGCGCGGACGGGATTGATCTCCGCCAGTACGGCTGCGGCGTGACGTGCCGCACGTACGCACGCCTCCTCGATACTGGAGCCTCCCGCAACGTACCACGTCAGCGCGCCGGCGAACGTGTCGCCCGCGCCATACGTGCCCTTGACCTGCGGCGGCGGCGGTGCGGCCGCAAAACGCGTCAGTCCCGCTGAGGATGCGACGTACCCACCGCGCTCGTGCTCGGTCATGACCAGCGCGCCGGGCGGCACCGGATAGTCGCTGAGGGCGCTCGCCTCCCGCGGGTCGCGCGCGCTGCCGACAACGATGTCAGCGCGCACGCCGGAAGCCACGAGCGCCTGCCGCCGCCGCGCCGTGACCACGAGGAGCCGTGCCGACCGCGCAGCAACGAGCGTGTCCGGATCGTTCCCCGTGAAGTACGCCGCGTCGCACGCGGCGAGCGCCTCCCACGGCAACGGATCAGCGCGGCGCGGGTGCAACGGCTCGCCGATCACGAGGATCGTCCGCTCGCCGTCAGGCGTGACGAGGACGAGGTCGCGCGTGTGCGGCTGATCACGGTGCGCCGCATGAATCGTGGCGCCGGTCGCCCGCACATCGCGCTCGACTTCGGCCGCAGCGTCATCGTTGCCGAATGCGGTGAACAGTTGCACGTCGCCCGCGGAGCGTGCGAGCTGCGCGAACGCGATGCCGCCGCCGCCGCCGGCCATGACCTCCGGCGCAGCAAGATGCAGGATCTCGCCGGGCCCAGGCAACGACGGCACGGGCGCGATCGTCACATGCTCCACATGCCCAACGACCGCGATGCGCACGCCCGGGCCTCCCTGGACTCCCTACCCCGTACACCGTACAACCTCTACCCTCACATCCATGAAGGCGGAGATCCTCAGCATTGGCACAGAGATCCTGCTCGGGGAGATCGTCGACACAAACGCGGCGTGGATCGCGCGGCGGTTGCCCGCGATCGGTATCGACCTCTACTACAAGCACGTCGTCGGCGACAACCTCGAGCGGCTGCGTGAGGTCATCGAACGTGCGCTCGGCCGCTCGGATCTGCTGATCTGCAGCGGCGGGCTGGGTCCGACCGAGGACGACCTCACCCGCGAAGCGATCGCCGCCGTCTTCGGCGAGGAGCCTGCCGTCGATCCGGACCTCGAAGCCACGCTGCGCCGCTTCTTCGAGGGCCGCGGCTACGCCATGCCCGAGAGCAACGTCAAGCAGGCGTGGCTCATCCCGTCGGCGCGCGCGATCCCAAACCCGCGCGGCACCGCGCCGGGCTGGTGGGCCGAGCGCGATGGCAAGATCATCGTCGCCATGCCCGGACCGCCCACCGAGATGACCCGGATGTGGGAGAAGGAGGTCGAGCCGGAACTCCGGCGCCGCGGCCCGGGTACCGTGCTCGTCACCCGCACCCTCAAGACCGCCGGCATCGGCGAAGGCACGCTCAACGAGATGGTCCGCGAGGTCTTGTTGCGGTCGAACCCGAGCGTCGGGATCTACGCGCGCGCTGATGGCGTGCACCTGCGTATCGCCGCCAAGGCGCGCGACGAGCGCGAGGCTTGGTCGCTGATCCGCCCCGCGGAAGAGGAGATCCGCGCGCGCGTCGGCGCCGCGATCTGGGGCGCGGATGACGATACGTTCGAAAGCATCGTCGGCGACATGATGAAGGAACGCGGCCTCTGGCTCGCCACGATGGAGTCCTGCACCGGCGGCCTCCTCGCCAGCACCATCACGGACGTCGCCGGCTCATCGGGCTACTTCAAGAGCGGCTTCGTGTCCTACCAGACCGCGCAAAAAATCGCCTGGGGCGTTGACGCTCGCGTGATCGAGGAGCACGGCGTGATCAGCGCCGAGTGCGCGCGCGAGATGGCGCGGGCGGCCCGGGCGGCGCTCGAGGCGAGCGTCGGCGTCGGCATCACCGGCATCGCCGGCAGCGAAGAGCAGGAAGGAAAGCCGCCCGGCACCATCCACATCGCGGTCGATGCGATGTGGGAGGGCCCGCGAAGCGTCAGCTACGTCTACGCTCAGGGGCGTGACGCCGTGAAGCGCCGTGCAGTGACCCAGGCGCTCGTGCTGCTGCGGCAATCGTTGCTGAACTACCGCGGTCTCGGCCTCGCCTGATCGTCAGCCGACCGCGACCTCCGCTTCGACCCGATCATCGATGGACGGGCGCACGGGAATCAGCTCGTCGTCCGGCGACAGGTGGTCGATGTAGAGGATGCCGTTGATGTGGTCGATCTCGTGCTCGAGCGCCTGCGCGAGCAGCGAGTCAACCGCCTTCAGGCGCACCTCCTTGCCCTCGCGGCTGAGCGCTTTGACGGTCACCTGCCGCGAACGCGTAATCTCCGCCTGGTAGCCGGGCACCGACAGGCACCCCTCCATCAGCCGCCGTTCTCCCGAACGTTTCACCACCTCCGGGTTGATCAGCGCCATTAGCCCATCCTCAGGCGTCTCGATGACCACCACCCGCAGGGAGACGCCGATCTGTGGCGCCGCAAGCCCCACGCCCGGCGCTGCCCGCATCGTGTCGATCATGTCGTCGATCAGCCGGTCGATCGATGGATCGATCCGCCGCACGCGCTTGGCCTTCTGCCGGAGCACCGGATCGCCCGCCACCCGGATCGGATGAATGCCCATGCGGAAGGCAGGGTATCAAACGGATGCGGCCTGCAAGGCGTCGCACGTCCGGCGCAGTTGCCAGAGGTGCGCCAGGTCATGCTCGCTCATCTCGCGGGCCACCTGCAGCACCGTCAGCGCGCCCAGGTATGGATGCTCCCCCGTGCGCTGCCAGTCGCGGTCATCCAGCGACCACAGCAGATAGACGTTCTGCTGGCGCAGTGAGCCAAACTCATCGATCGCATCGAAGATGTCGTGCGGTTCACCGCCTTCGGCCTCGATCGAGTCGGCGTCGAAGGCATCGATCCGCGGCCGCTCCATCGTGACCATCCGCTCCAGGCGCTGGTGGAAGCGGCGCTCCATCTCCGCCATGTGCGTCAGCAACGCTCGCGGCGACCACTCGTCCTCCGCCGGCTGCGCGTCGAGCGCGGATGCGTCGGCGTTCCAGATGATCGCCTCGAGCGCGTGCGCCGTCTCACGCAGGGCCTTCAGCAGCCAGCTCCGGGAATCGTACTCGGGGACGGGACGCATGGGGCCGCTCCTCGCCGCCCTGCGATCCTACGCCCGCAGCCCCGCGGTTTCAAGACGTTGCTCGCCGATACGTACACTGCCGTCATGCTCCCTTCCGCGCTCGATGCCTACCAGCGCCTCATCGAGGATGTGCGTGCGTGCCATGCCTGCGCGCGTATGGCGCACGCGCATGTGCTGAGCCAGGCGAACGGACCGCTCCACGCGCGGGTGCTCTTTGTCGCCGAGGCGGTAGGCCGGCGCGGCGGCGCCGTCACCGGCGTCCCCCTCACGCGCGATGAGACCGGGTGCCGCTTCGCGCGGTTTCTCGCCATCGCCGGGATCGACCGCAGCGCCTGCTTCATCACGAATGCGGTGCTCTGCAATCCACTCGATGCCCGCGGACGCAACCGCACGCCGGCGCCCGCCGAAGCCGCGCGCTGCCGTCTACATCTGGCCCGCACGCTCGAGGTCGTTCAGGCGCCGCTTGTCGTAGCGCTCGGTCGCGTTGCGCTGGAATCGCTTCGTGCGATCGCCCCGCACGATGCCCGGATCCGCGAACCCGGCATGCCACTGCCCTGGGCGGGCGCGCCTCGCACCGGCCGGACCATCGTTGCCATGTATCATCCCTCGCGGCAGTCGACGCTGCACCGCCCTCAACCGCTGCAGGACCAGGACTGGCGCCGTCTCGGCGCAATCTATCGCGGGCTCTGCGACACGCGTTCGCGAGCGATGCGATGCGCGCCCGCGTCGTAGACGCGTCCGTCGTGCACGAACGGCACCGGGCTCTCGACGCGCAATCCCTCGCTCGATACCTCCACCGAGATCGGTCCATGCGGCGACGGCGCGGCGCCCCGCGCCCACTCGAGGTACCCCAGCTGAGGCTCGATCGACGCCACGGCGAACCCGGGCTCAGCGGGCAGGATGCCGAGCACGCGCTGGACCAGGTCGCGCGTCGGCGTTGACGACCATCCATGGCTCACCGTGCCGCCCGCCCAGCACTCTGTCCACGATGTCGAGCACCGCTTCATCGCCCAGCGGTCCCAATCGAGCAGTTGCTGCGGGATCATCTCCGCACGGCCCCCCTGCGCGAGCGCGTCGTGCACCACGTACCGGAAGAACGGCTGCGCGCGCACCACTTGCCGATCCACGTCCCACCACGGATCCGGCAGCGCGCCGCGCCGGGTGTACGCGCCGATGGCGACCTCGCTGTTCGGCTCGGCCGGACCATCCGGCTTGTCGAAAATGGCATGCACCAGGCGCGATTCGTCACTCATGACCTCGACCAGGCGTGCCAGTCGCTGTTCCGGCGCCAGGCCCCCCACGATGGCCGCCGCTTGCGTATGCTGCGACGCCATCGGGCGGCGCGCGCCGTCGACGAGCGAATCCACGTACCAGCCGCGATCCTCGTCCCACAGCCGCTCGAATCCCTGCACGAGCGCCTCGTGCCGCTTGCGCGCCCATTGCGCGCGACCTTGGTCGCCCAGCCACTCGGCCATCTCGGTGAACTCCAGCAGGGAGCGCGCCAGCAATCCGTTGAGGGCGCCGCTCACGCCCTGCGTGTGCACCGCTGACCAGTCGATGAGCACCCAGCCGAACACATCGGCGGCGCATCCGTGCTCGTCGAGGAACGGCTCGAACCAGCGCAGCACCCCTTCGACAACGGGCAGCAAGCGCCCGATCTCTTCACGGTCGCCGACGTAGCGATACAGGTTGTGCACTGAATGGACCCAGTGCAGCGCCCAGTCCGGGATGACCGTCACGTCCAGGTGCTCGATGTCCCCCGCCACGGCCATCGGCAGCATCCCATCGGCGCGTGGCGAGGCGGTGAGCAGCGGATGCCAGCGTGCGAGCCGCCAGTCGGCGTTCGTCGTCAGGTCGACCATCTGGTGGACGACCGCGTCGCCCGTCCAGGCACGCTGTTCGCGCGTCGGGCAATCGACATAGCTGTCGAGCGAACAGATCGTGACCGTGCGCCGGCCTACGGCATAAATGGCATCGAGCCGCGGGTCGCTGCACGTGAAGAACGCATCGCCCGCCACGGGGTAGACGCGTTCGCGGATCCGCGCTGCGTGCACCGTCGCCCCCGGCGGGGCGCTCACGGTGAGGCCGCGGCCGCCGTACAGGTCGAACGACGCGGCCACGCGACGCCTGCCGTCGCCCACGAACCTGACGCTCGTCGCGTTGTCCGGAGCATCGGCCGAGCCGCTGGAGACCAGCTCCGACACATGTACGGTGACTGCCTCGCCCGCGGGGATCTCCGCGTCCAGTACCACCGTGCCTACCACGACACGGTCGCCATCCGGCGCTACTTCATCGCCCGTCAAAAACGAGATGGGCCGGTGGCCGAACGGTCCGCCGGGGTACGAGGGCGGGTGCGGCGAGCTCGTGTCGGCCCAGCTTGCAGCCCTGCGCAGCGCGACGCGTTCCCAGCCTGGATCGGCCCCGTCCCGGTCAGCCCAGCCGTGCGGCAGGCTCCGCAGATCGATGATCTCCTCGCCGCGCCCGCCAATGCCGCTGCCACGCGTCGCGCCCCAGCCATCGAGCGCGGCGCCCGTCCAGGTCTCATCGCTCACGAGCCAGTCGTCGCCGATGCGGGCTTCGAACACGAACGCCCCGAACCGCAGGTCCGTGCCCGGCGGCGGCGGCATCCACCACGCGTTCGCGTCCTCGTAACGCCAGGCGATGACGCCAATGACGTTCACGCCCTCGCTGAGACACGGAGCGAGGTCCAGAGTGTCACACGGCTGCCGGCGCGGATTCGCCCGCACCGGCCCGCGCGCGACCTCGACGCCGTTCACGTAGAGCGTGTAGCGCGAGACCGCCGACATGCGCGCCGGTGCGTGTGCGGGCACGCTGGTCAACCGGACCACCCGTCGCATCGCGACACTGTGGCGGCCCTGGAACTGGCCCCGTGGCCAGATCCAGCGCGCGCGCCACCGTCCGGCCGGAAATGCTGTCCCCGTCACCGGGTCAGTGAAGCACGCGGTAGCCTTCGCCGGAAGACGCACGCGGGGCGCGATCGGGCGAAGGCGGTGCTGGCGGCTGCCCCGTTAGGGGATGCGCCGGCTTTGGCTCGGGTGTGATCGTGTCGTCTTCACCCCGGCTCTCCGCGAACTCGCGCGCGCCATACCGGCGACCGCGTAGGAACACCCGAAGCACGCGCACTTGCCCAGCACGCCGGCGATGCAACATCTACGTGGCGGTGCTCAGGCGCGCGCTTACTCGCCGGCCCCGGTGTCGCCCAGCTCCCATGTGCAGACAGCGCACTGCCCGCCGAGGTGCCCCTCACACAGCGGCTGTCCGCACCGCCAGCATCGCGCCTCGCCGGCGTTTCGCCCGCAGTCTGTGCAGGCATTGGTGCCTGCGATAGATCTCCGAACGGGGAGTGGCCCTCGTTCGTCCGGCCCGGACGGCGGTTCGCCGGATGCGGCCGGTTGCTCGGGCACCATCGTCCTCGATCCCTCACGCAGGGACGGGCTCTCCAACGACCACCCGCTCGAAGCTGAGGCCGTCGTCGCGGTAGTCGACCCGCACCAGATCTCCATCGCGAAGCTCTCCCGCAAGCAGCTTCATCGCCAGCGGGTCGAGCACTTCGCGCTGGATCGTCCGCTTGAGTGGCCGCGCGCCATACGCCACGTCATAGCCTTCCTCGATGAGATGTTCCTTGGCCGCATCGCTCAGCTCGATCTCGATGTGGCGGTCCCGCAGGCGCTGCGACAGACGTTCGACCTGGATGTCCACGATCCGCCGCAGGTCATCGCGGCTGAGCGCGTCGAAGATGATCACCTCATCGATCCGGTTCAGGAACTCCGGGCGGAACGCTTGCCGCAACGCTTCCTCGACCAGGGCCCGCATGCGTTCACGATCGCCCGCATGCTCGACGATGTACTGGCTCCCGAGGTTGCTCGTCATGGCGATCACGCTGTTGCGGAAGTCCACCGTGCGTCCCTGGCCGTCCGTCAGCCGGCCGTCGTCCAGGATCTGCAGCAGCACATTGAACACGTCCGGGTGCGCCTTCTCGATCTCATCGAGAAGGATCACCGCGTAGGGTCGGCGGCGCACCGCCTCCGTGAGCTGGCCGCCCTCTTCGTACCCAACGTAGCCCGGCGGCGCGCCGATCAGGCGCGCGACCGTGTGCTTCTCCATGTATTCGCTCATGTCGAGCCGGATCATCGCCTGCTCGTCATCGAACAGGAACTCGGCGAGCGCCCGCGCCAGCTCCGTCTTGCCAACGCCCGTCGGGCCCAGGAACAGGAAGCTTCCAAGCGGCCGGTTCGGATCCTGGATGCCCGCCCGCGCGCGCCGCACCGCGTTCGAGACTGCGCGCACCGCCTCCTCTTGCCCCACGATCCGGCGATGGAGGTTCTCTTCCATCTGCATCAGCTTCTGCACCTCGCCTTCCATCAGCTTCGAGACAGGAATGTGCGTCCACCGGCTGACGACCTCGGCGATGTCCTCCTCGTCCACTTCCTCCTTGAGCATGCGCGTTGCCGACACCTGCTGCTGCTCGATCGCGTTGAGCTCGCGCTGCAACTCCGCCAGGCGTCCGTACCGCAGCTGCGCCGCCCGCTCGAAGTCCGCCCGCCGTTCCGCATCGTCCGCTTCGTTGCGGACGCGCTCGATCTCTTCCTTGATCGCGCGCTCGCGCTCGAGGATGTGTTTCTCTTGTTCCCACTGCGCCTTCAGCCGTGTGCGCTCCTCCTTGAGCTCGGCCAGCTCCTTCTCGAGCGCCGCCAGGCGATCGCGTGAAGCCGGATCTGTCTCCTTGCGGAGAGCCTCGCGCTCCACCTCGAGCTGCATGACACGGCGCTCGACCTCGTCGAGTTCGACCGGCATGCTGTCGATCTCCATTCGAAGCCGGCTGGCCGCTTCATCCACTAGGTCGATCGCCTTGTCAGGCAAGAATCGGTCGGTGATGTAACGGTTTGAGAGCACCGCCGCGGCAACGAGCGCGGCATCCTTGATGCGCACGCCGTGGTGCACCTCATACCGCTCGCGCAGCCCGCGCAGGATGCTGATGGTGTCTTCCACCGACGGTGGTTCGACCAGCACCGGCTGGAAACGCCGCTCGAGCGCCGCATCTTTCTCGATGTGCTTGCGGTACTCATCCAGCGTCGTCGCGCCGATGCAGTGCAGCTCGCCGCGTGCAAGCATGGGCTTGAGCAGGTTCGACGCGTCCATGGCACCCTCGGCCGCCCCCGCTCCGACGACTGTGTGTAATTCGTCGATGAACAGCACGATCTGGCCCTCGCCCGCCTGCACTTCCTTCAGCACGGCCTTCAGGCGCTCCTCGAACTCTCCCCGGTACTTCGCGCCGGCGACGAGCGCGCCGAGGTCAAGCGCCCAGACGCGCTTGTGCTTCAGCCCCTCCGGCACGTCACCGCGGACGATGCGCTGCGCAAGCCCCTCGACGATCGCCGTCTTGCCCACACCCGGCTCGCCGATAAGAACCGGATTGTTCTTGGTGCGCCGCGCCAGGACCTGGATCACCCGCCGGATCTCGTCGTCGCGGCCGATCACCGGGTCCAGCTTCCCCTTGCGGGCCAGTTCCGTGAGGTCCCGGCCGTACTTGGCCAGTGCGTCGTACGTCCCCTCCGGATTCGGGTCCGTCACGCGCTGGCTGCCGCGGATCTTCGTCAGCGCCGCGAGCAGCCGCTCCCGGCTCAAGCCAAGGTCGCGCAGGATCTCGCTCGCCGCGCCCCGCGTCTCGTTGATGCCGAGCAGCAGATGCTCCGTCGAGACGTACTCATCGCGCAGGCTTGCCGCTGACTCCTCGGCGGCGCGGAGCGACTGGCGAAGGCCCTCCGTCATGGTCACCTGCACAGGCCCGTAGGCCTTGGGCAGCCGATCCAGCTCCCGTTGGGCGCGATTCAGTACCACGCCCGGATCAACATCCGCGGCCTGGAGCACAAGCGGCACCACGCCAGCCTCCTGCCGCGTGAGCGTGACAAGCAGGTGCAGCGTATCGACCGACGCATGGTGCGCGTCTTCGGCGAGACGCTGCGCTTCAACCAGCGCCTCCTGCGACTTCTCCGTGAATTTCTGCATGCTCATGCGTCACCTCGGCGGTGGTAGGTGCTCGTGTCCAGGTACAACGCCCGCCGCACTTCCGCGAGCGCCTGTGCCAGGCGGCGGCTGCGGATGCGTTCCCGCACGAGCGCGGCCTCGAGCGCGCGGACGGCGTGGCCCGCTCGCACGACCACCCGCAACCCTGCGATGTTCACACCTTCGGTGAGCGCCAGGTGGCGCAGGGCCGCAAGCCGCTCGATGTCCTCGTCTGAGTACGACCGGTGATAACCGTTCTGCCGCCTGGGATCGATGAGCCCTGCGCGTTCGTACTTCCGCAGCGTCTGCGGGTGCATCCCCAGGCGCTCGGCCGTCGTCGCCATCGCGAACGAGCTGCGGCGGCTGCTTCTCGGCATGGTGCCCTCCTCCACTTGATACAAAGCATATCAAGTGCGAGGTGGGCTTGCCAGCGGCGTGCGGCGCGCCATTCCCGCGCGACGCCTTGAGGCCGTCGGAGCGGGGGGAGTGTCTCGACGCGTGATCCGTGCGCCGCTAGATGGCCGCAGCGCCTGTGCTTTGCGGAGATTGCCGCACGATCGCCAGCAGCGCGCTCCCGTACCGCTCCAGCTTCGTCGGCCCAATGCCCGGCATCGCAAGCAGCGCGTCATCATTCTGCGGGCGGGTCACGGCGATCGCGCGTAGCGTCGCATCGTGCAGGATGGCGTAGTGCGGGAGCTGCTGCGCGTCCGCCTTGCGATCTCGCCACGCCTTCAGCTCCGAGAACAACGCCCAGGCGTCGCCGTCCATCTCGCCTTCGTCAGGCGCCGGCGCCTTGTCCGAAGGCGGCACTGCCCCCGTGGCGCCGCGCCGCAGCCGCGCCGCCGGTACGCGCACGGCGTTCTCGCGCCGGCCTTCAACCACGTCGACCGCCCTCCGCGTGAGCCGCAACGTGTTGTGCTCCGGCTCGAGCGCCAGGTATCCGGCCGCCAGGAACCGGCGCAGCAGACGCCGCGCCGTGCTCTCCGAGCACTGCCGCAACACCCCGAAGCCCGGCTGCTTGTGCAGGTTGTGCTTCTGGAGCGCCGCGCTGGCGTTGCCGATGAGGTACGCCGCCACGCCGCCCCCACCCAGCGCGAACGGCAGCGCGCGCATGGCCTTGAGCGCGTCGCGCACCATCGTCGCCGACTGGGCAGCATCCAGCTCGGCGATCTGCTCCCCCGCCGCGGCGGCGCGGCAGTTGTCACAGCGACCGCAGCCGCCAAGCGTCTCCTGCTCATCCTCGAAGTAGCGCAGGATCGCATCGTGCCGGCACTGCGCCGTCTCGCCGTAGTCGATCAGCGCCCGCAGGAGCTCGCGCCGCCGCAGCGCCTGCTGCGCGTCCAGCGACGTCTCCCCCGAGATGAGGCGGAACCGCCATGCAATGTCCGCGTCAGCCACAAAGAGCACGCCACGCGCCGGACGGCCATCGCGGCCGGCCCGCCCCACCTCCTGGTAGTAGGCCTCCAGCGATTCCGGTACCGCGTGGTGCAGCACGAGCCGGATATCAGCGCGGTCAATGCCCATCCCGAAGGCGTTCGTCGCTGCTACGACGTCCAGCTCACCGGACTGAAAGCGCTGCTGCACACGTGTCCGCTCCGAGGGGTCCATCCCGGCGTGATAATGCTCCGCGCGCCAGCCCGCTGCGCGCAGAGCGTCGGCCACCTCTTCGGCGTGGCGGCGTTGCGCCGTATAGATGATCCCCGTGCCCGCGCCCGATCGTGGCGTGCCCAGCGCGCGCTTCAACTCCTGCGCGATGCGTTCCTGCTTGCCCTTGCCCCCGCTGACCTCATCGACCGCAAGCTCCAGGTTGTCCCGCGCGAACCCCCGCAGGACCTCGTGCGCGCGGTCCATCTGCAGCCGCTCGATGATCTCCCGGCGTACCTGCGGCGTCGCGGTCGCCGTGCAGGCCACCACGCGCGGCGGCCGCAGGCGCTCGATCAGTTCACCAATCTGCAGGTACTCGGGCCGGAAATCATGGCCCCAGTGGCTGATGCAGTGCGCCTCATCGACCGCGACGAGCGAGAGATCGAGCCGCGCGATCACCTCGTCAACAAACCGCGGTGAAGCCAGCCGCTCGGGCGCCACGTAGAGCAGCTTGAATGCCCCGCTCAGCGCCGCGTCCGTGCGCCGGCGATTCTCGAGCGCATCCAGCGTCGACGCCAGATAGGTGGCGGCGACCCCACGCGCCTCCAGCGCCGCCACCTGGTCGGCCATGAGCGCGACGAGCGGCGTCACCACCAGCGCCGTCCCCGGCAGGTCGACTGCCGGCTGCTGGTAGCACATGCTCTTGCCGCCGCCCGTCGGCGCCACGACCAGCACCCGTCCGCTGCCACGGATCAGTGCGTCGATCGCTTCCTGCTGCCAGTCGTACAGCTGCATCCGTGCCGTCGCCCGCCCGCAATAGAACGTTTGTGCGATCGTACGGCCGGCCGCCGCATGTGTCAATGGCTCGTCGGCCGGCTTACTCGATCGATTCTGGCGAGAGCACCGGCAGCGCGAATCCGAACTCGGCGCCACCGCCGGCACGTTGCGCCGCCCAGAGCCGCCCACCCTGCGCCTCCACCAGCCGCTTGCAGACGGCGAGGCCGATCCCGACGCCCGCAGCGGCGCCCGACGTCCGCTCAGAGCGGTAGAACGGCGCGAAGAGCCGCTCGATCTCGTCCGGCGAGACGCCCGGCCCGCGGTCGAGCACGCGCACCGTTACCTCGCGGCCGTCGCTCGCACCGATGACCTCGATGGGGTGCGGCGCCGGACTGTACTTTTCTGCGTTGCCGATGAGGTTCTGCAGCACTTGCTCCAGGTAATCCGCCGAGCCCGAAACCAGGTCACGATCCCCGTGCCACTTGCTCAGGAAGACACGCTCGGTCGTCCTGCGCCTGTGCCGGTCCACGACCCGATCGATCAACTTGCGTAGCACGATCGGCTCGGACTCGATCTGTTGTCCGGTGTCGATGCGCGCCAGGGCGAGCAGATTCTCGATGATCCGGTACAGGCGCTCGGACTCCAGCTTGATGTCGGCGAGCGCTGCCGCCCGCTCCCGGGCGGGCAGGTGGTCCATTCGCCGCTCGAGCACCTCCGCGTTCCCGAGGATCATGGTGATGGGCGTCTTCAACTCGTGCGAAACAAGGCTCAGGAACTCGTCCTTCGCCTCGTTGGCGCGTCGCAGGTTCGTCGCCGTCTCGACGAGATTCGACAGCAGGCGCGCGTTGTCCACCGCAACACTCGCTTGTCCGGCGATCTCCCGCGCCAGCGTCAGGTCCGCCTGCTCCAGGCGCCGCCCGGAACCAGCCGTCGCGAACGTCACCATGCCTATCGGCCGTCCGCGCGCGACGAGCGGCAGGCACATCACCGACACCGCATTGATCGCCAGCGCAGCGTCACGCTGGCGTTCATCCGGCGCGCACGCCGCAATCCACGCGGCATCGAACGACGGCATGAACACGTACGCGCCGCGCGCGGTCGCCTCCCCGATGGTCTCGCGGCTGCCCGGCGCGCTGCGCCAGCGCCGCAGATGAATCCGGTCCGCATGCGCGCGCTCCAGGTCCGTCAAGCCGCGCACCGCCTGGCGCGGCGTCTCTGGCCCCCCGTTGAACAGGCCGATCGCGCAGATGTCAGCCAGCGTCGGCACCGTCAGTTCGGCGACCTCCTCCAGGATCTGCTGGGGATCCAGCGCCGATACGAGCCGCGCGTTCACCTCAGCGCGGAGGTGCGCCCGGCGTTCGCTCTCGCGCAGCGCCGCTTCGGCTCGCTTGCCTTCCGTGATCTCGGTGAAGATCACGGCGACTGCCACGCTCTCGCCGCCGCTGGTCAAGACAGGGGAGGCACTGTGCAGCCACCAGCGCAGTTCGCCGGGATGGGCCGGGGTATACCCGCTGATCTCTTCCGGCTCCATCGACCGTTGTGAGGCCAGCACCTCCCGATAGCGCGCCGCGGCCGCGGGGCCGATCTCGGGCAGCAGTTCCTCGAGCCGTTGCCCCAGGTGGCGCTCTGGCGGCAGGCCGCTGATCTCCGCAGCCGCCCGGTTCACGCGGATGAAGCGCATCTCGCGGTCCAGCATCACGAACGCCGTCGGCGTAGAGTCGATGATCGTGTCGACGAGCTTCACGGCGTCCTGCGACGACCGCAGCGCGTCGGCGAGCGCGTGCTCGGCCTCCTTCCGCTCTGTGACGTCGAGGCCGATGCCAATCATCCGTAGCGCCTTTCCATCAGCGTCCCGGACGATCTGGCCACGCCCGTTCAGCCATCGCACCGAACCGTCCGACAGCAGGATCCGGTGCTCGAAATCGAGATCAGCGCCGTGCTCGACTGCGCGCGCGATCCGGTCCATCGTGATCTGGCGGTCGTCCGGATGGACGCGCTCGATAAACGCGTCGAAGGTGCCCGGGTACATGCCTGGCTCGAACCCGTAGATCCGCTCCATCGTCTCGGACCACGTCACCCGCTCACCCATGTCCCATTCCCAGGTCCCAAACCGCGCTGCGGCTTCCGCCAGACGCGAGCGCTCCTCGCTCCGGCGCAAAGCCTCGTTGCGCATGCGTTCGGGTGATATGTCCACCACCAGGGCGTAATACCCCCGGACACGGCCATCCCCGTCGATATCGGGTGTGTACGTGGCACGTACCCAGCGCTCTCCAGCGTGGCGATACGGAATCAGCGTTTCGTACTCGACCGGCTCGCCGGCGAGCGCCCGCTCGACGTGCGGCCGCACGACTTCGAACGCGGCGTCGCCGACTACCTCGGCGAGTGTGCGGCCGCGCAGCTCCTCGCGGGCGAGGCCGAACCACTGCTCGTACTCCCGGTTGTTGAACTGATAGCGCAGGTCAGCATCGACGTATGAGATCAGCACCGGCAGCGCGTCGGCGATGGCGAGTAGCGTCTCAGCGCTCGCGGGCGGCACCGCTGCCGGCAGCGGAGACGGCTCCGGACGGACTTCAACATTCGACATGAGCTATTGCGCGATGGTATCACGCTGCCGCAGCGCCATCAGACGCCGGCCATATCAGAATCGCTCCCATCGCGCCCGAAGCGTTGCGTTTCCCTAACAGCCGCCTGGCGACCCCTTCCCGGCGCGACGCCACACGTGCAGGCGCGCCCACAGGCTTCCGGCGCGGCGTTCCATGTACACTGCGGCATTCCCGGCCACGGACGGAGGAAATTGTGCTGAAGACGCATGACTGCGGTGACCTGCGCGCATCCGACGCTGGCGCCGGCGTGACGCTCGCGGGCTGGGTCCACCGCCGGCGCGACCACGGCGCCCTGATTTTCCTGGACCTTCGCGACAGCTCCGGGATCGTCCAGGTCGTCGTCAACCCGGACGCCGCGGAGGCGCACGCCGCCGCCGATCAGGCGCGCGGGGAGTACGTCCTGCGCGTCGAAGGCACCGTTGAGCGACGCCGCGAGGGCACCGTCAACGAACGCATGCCCACGGGCGAGATCGAGGTGAAGGCCTCCCGCGTCGAGATCCTGAACCCTGCCAGGACGCCGCCGTTCTACATCAACGAGGACGAGGAGCCCGGCGAGGTCGCGCGGCTCAAATACCGCTATCTGGACCTCCGCCGCGAGCGGATGCAGCGCAATCTCCGCCTGCGGCACCAGATCGTCTCCGAGATCCGGCGCTTCCTCAACGAGCGCCGCTTCGTCGAGATCGAGACGCCGGTGCTGGCGAACCCCACCCCCGAGGGCGCGAGAGACTACCTGGTGCCCAGCCGCATCTACCCCGGCCGCTTCTTCGCCCTCCCGCAGTCCCCCCAGCAGTTCAAGCAACTGCTGATGGTCGCGGGATTCGAGCGCTATTACCAGATCGCGCGCTGCTACCGTGACGAAGATCTGCGCGCCGACCGCCAGCCGGAGTTCACGCAGCTCGATCTCGAGATGAGCTTCGTCGAGCGCGATGACATCCTCAACCTCGTCGAGGAGCTCTATCTCAGCATCGCGAAGACATGCCGGCCGGATCTGCATGTCCCGGCGCCGTTCCCGCGGCTCACCTATGCCGAGTCGATGCGCCGATTCGGGAGTGACAAGCCAGACATCCGCTTCGGCCTGGAGCTCGTCGATTTCACGGATCTCGTGCGAAGCACCCAGTTCGCGGTCTTCCGTGGTGCGGCCGACAGCGGCGGCACCGTGCAGGGCATCTGCGTGCCCGGCATGGCGGACATGCCGCGCAAGGAGATCGATGCCCTCACCGAGCAGGCGAAGTCGCTGGGCGCCAGGGGGCTGGTCACCGTCGGCTTCCAGGCGCCCCCCGCGACCGCGACCGAGGATCAGGTGCGCTCGCCAGTGCTCAAGTTCGTCGGCCTGGACCTCGCGAGGGAGCTGGGACTGCGCGCCAATGCGCAGAGCGGCGACATGCTGCTCATCGTCGCCGGGCAGGGCGGCGTCCCAGCGAAGGAACCGGGAGCGCGCGCGCGCATGCCGCTCGTGCTCGATGCCCTGCGCCGCGCGATGGGCGCCAGGCTCGAGCTGTACGACCCGAACACGCTCGCCTTCGCCTTCATCGTCGATTTCCCGCTCGTCGAGTGGAACGACGAAGAGGAGCGCTGGGACCCCTCGCACCATCTCTTCACGTCGGTGGTCGAGGAAGATCTGCCCCTGCTCGACACCGACCCCGGCGCCGCGCGTAGCAACGCCTACGACATCACCTGCAACGGCTGGGAGATCGGCTCCGGCAGCATCCGTATCCACCGCCGCGCCGATCAAGAGCGCATCTTCCGCCTGCTCAAGATCAGCGACCAGGACGCGCGCGAGCGCTTCGGGCACATGCTCGAGGCGTTCGAGTACGGTGCGCCCCCACACGGCGGCTTCGCGCCCGGCATTGATCGCACCGCAGCCCTCTTCGCGCAGGAGACCGACATCCGCGAGACGATCGCCTTCCCGAAGACCAAGAGCGCATCCGACCTCATGACCGGCGCGCCGTCTCCCGTCGATCCATCCGCGCTCGACACGCTGGGGCTGCAATTGAAGGCGGGCGTGGACTAGCGCGCAGCGAGATCCTGGCCTTCGCCGATGAGGGTGCCTTACTCGACGGTCCGCGTGCGCAGGTACCACTGATGCACGTTGTAGAACCGCGACGCCGGCGTGAACAGCAGGCTGCCCGCGAAGCCCTTCAGCGCGTTCGCCTGCACATACGTCCACGTCGGGTGGTAGAGCGGCACGCTCGGTGTCAGCTCCAGGAAGAGCGCGCCGAACTCCCCGTAGAGCTCCATGCGACGCTCGGCGTCGGTCGTCTGCCGCGCGCGTTCCAGCGCGTCATCCATCCCCGCATCGCTGAAGCTCGCAATGTTGCGCCCCGGCGGCAGCGCCTGCGTGCTGTGCCAGAACGGGTACGGGTCCGGGTCGTAGCCATAGTCGATCTCGGCCACCGCGGCCTCGAAATCCCGCGCCAGCAACACGTCGTCAACATAGGTACCGGCGTCGCGCGGCAGCACGGTGACCTCCGCGCCCGCCAGGCGCCACTGCCGCGCGAGCTGCTCCGCCAGCTCCAGCGAAGGCCCGTCATCCGGCGCCGAGAGACCAAAGGAGAGCCGCGCCCCGAGCTTCGTACGCACGCCATCGGCGCCGCGGGGCCAGCCGGCCGTCTCCAGGATGCGCGCCGCCTGTCCCGGGTCGAACGGCGGCCGCTCGAGTTCTCCCGCCGCCCATGACCCTGGCGGGATGCCGGTCGTCGCCGGCGTGCCGGCGCCGCCCGTGACGCCGTCGATCAGTCCGCGAACGTCGGTGCTCAGCGCCAGCGCGCGGCGGACGCCGGGATCGGAGAACACAGCCGAGCGCGTGTCGAAGTACGCGATGATCAGCGCTGTCTCCGAGAGCTCATGCAGGGCGAACAGCTCCGTCTCGCGCAAGAACGTGATGTCGGATCGCGAAGCCGAAGGGCTCAGGAGCGCCCCGTCGATCGCGCCGGTGCGCAACGCCTCCGCAAGCTCGCCGTCATCCGCGTAGAGGCGGAACTCGATGCGCGACACGTGCGGCGGCCCGAAGTGATACGTCGGGTTCGACGCCAGCGCGATCCCCTGCTCGCTCCGCGAGGCCAGCCTGTACGGCCCCGACCCGATCGGGTTCGCGTTGAACGGATCGTTGAACAGATCGTCGGCGTCCAGGTTGCGCAGCAGGTGCTCCGGCAGGATCCCCACGGACAGGTACGCCAGGAACGGCGCATACGGCTGCTCCAGACGGAACTCGACGGTGTACGCGTCGCGCGCCGTGACGGTCACGCCGTCCATCAACGCCGCTAGCTCGGGGTCTCCCCGGAATCCTGGATCAGAGATCGCGTCGAACGTGAACAGCACGTCATCCGCGTCGACGGGTTGCGCTGGATCATCCTGCCACGCGACCCCGCGCCGAAGGTGGAAGACGTACGCGGCGCCGCTCGCCGTGATCTCCCAGCGCTCCGCCAGGTCCGGCTGCGGCGTCCCGTCTGGGCCCAGCCGCACCAGCCCGCTGAACACGAGCGCGGCGATGTTGCGGTCCGTCGGGTTGGCCCACGCGTATAGCGGGTTGATGCGGTCGGGCATCCGCGTGACGCCCTCAACGTACGTGCCCCCGCTCGCCGGCACCGCCTCGCCCTCCGGGTCGGTGAGCAGCACGTATCCCAGCGTAGCCACCGCCACGAAACCCGCGACGAGCGCGGCGAACATCGGCCAGCGGCTGCGCGTCAGGCCCATCGACAGCTCAGCGTCGCTCGAGTCGAGCTACAGGGCGGCGCGGACGGCGATGATGCTCACGATCAGGAACGCCGCCGCAAGCACGATCGTCAGGTTGAACAGCGACTTCTCGATCCCGCGGCGCGTCCGGAAGCTGCTGCTGGCGCCGCCGCCCAGCGTCGAGCTGATCCCGGCGCCCTTCGCCTGCATCAGCAGCACGATGACGAGCAGCGTCGCGAGCAGGATCTGTGCGATGTTGATGAAGTCAGCGAAATCCACGGCATCCCCTCAGTGCGTTCGACCCCACATTAAACCATATGCCGCTCGCCGACGGCCATAAGCCCGCACCGCGCGGCCGAGCGTTTGCGTTCTCGCCCGGCACGGTCAGCCTCACATCGCCCGGAGGAGTCGGATGCGGTCCTGTACCGGCGGATGCGTGCTGAACAGGTTGTTCAGGAACGATCCGTGTTCCTTGAGCGGATTGCTGATGTACAGGTGCGCCGTCGCCTTGTTCGCAACCTCCAGCGGCTCCGGGTCCGCCGCGATCTTCTCCAGCGCGCGGGCGAGCGCGTCCGGGTTGCGGCAGAGCAGGGCCCCTGAAGCGTCCGCCAGGTACTCACGCTGGCGCGAGATGGCAAGCTGGATGAGCTGCGCGGCCAGCGGCGCCATCAGCGCCAGCAGGAGCGCCAGCACCACCAGCAGCCCGGCCGCGCCGCCCTTGTCGCGGTTACCCGGGCGGCGCCCGGCGCCCATCAGCGTGAACCGGAAGAACACGTCGGCCAGCAGCGCCACAATCCCCACCAGCACGACCACGATCGTCATCACGCGGATGTCGTAGTTGCCCACGTGCGACATCTCGTGCGCCATCACCGCCTCGAGCTCGTTCTTCTCCAGCTTGTCCAGCAGGCCCCGCGTCGCTGCCACCGCCGCGTGACCGGGGTCGCGGCCCGTGGCGAACGCGTTCGGCGCGCTGTCCTCGATGACGTACACCTTGGGCATCGGCAGCCCCGAGCCGATGCTCAGGTTCTCGACGATGCGGTACAGCTCCGGCTCCTGCTCTTTCGTCACCTCGCGCGCGCCGCTCACCGCCAGCGTTACCGAGGCGCTCGCGAAGTATGCAAAGAGCGCATAAAGGGCGAGCCCGGCGAACACCAGCGGCGTGAAGAACAGGTCGACGCCCCACAGCCATGCGAAGAAGGTGATCAGGCCGCCCACCAGCACCACGAAGGCGAACATCAGCACCCACGTCCGTCGCTTGTTCGATGCGATGCGGTCGTAGATCAGGACCGGCTCGTCGATGCCGCCCGCCAGGTGGTTCGCGCCGGTCATCGCTCAGGCGCTGGGCTGCGGGGTCGAAAAGCTCACCTTCACGTCTTCGCGCGCTTCCTCCTCGGCCTCGAAGAACTCGGCCGGCTTGAAGTTGAACATGTTCGCGAAGATCAGCGTCGGGAACGTGGCCGTCTTCTCGTTGTAGGAGAGTACGTTGGCGTTGTAGAACTGCCGCGCGTAGGCAATCTTCTCCTCGATGTCCGAGAGTTCGTTCTGCAGGTCCAGGAAGTTCTCGTTGGCCTTCAGGTCCGGGTAGTTCTCCGCGACCGCGAACAACGAACGCAGCGTCTGCGTCAGCATGTTGTTCGCCTCCGCCGCCTGCTCCGGTGTCCCCGCCTGCTGCAGCATCGACCGCGCGCGCGTCACATTCTCGAACACCTCGCGCTCATGCTGCGCGTAGCCCTTCACCGTCTCGACGAGGTTCGGGATCAGCGACGCCCGGCGCTTGAGCTGCACATCGATCCCCGACCAGGCCTCGCGCACGCGCAGCCGGCTCTGGACCAGCCCGTTGTACATGCCGATCACCCAGAGCACGATCAGCACGGCGACCACGGCGATCACGGCGAGAATGATCCAGACTGCGAGCACGGGCGCCTCCTTCCCTGTCGACGCAGGCGCGTACAGGGTACACGCTCGCGGTATCGTTAGGAGTCGGCGTGGGCCGGCGCCTGTTGAGCGAGGTGGAGCATGAGGCTGCTATCGCTGCTGTTTGCCCTTGTGGCGGCCGTCATCGGCGCGATCTTCCTGCGGCGCAAGGTCGCCCTGCGCGAGGACATTGACTGGGAAGACGCGCCTCGCCCCGGCGCACTTGCCACGATTGACGGCTACGACGTCCATTACATCGACCGCGGCGACGGCCCGGCGATGGTGATGGTGCACGGCTTTGGCGGTCAGACGTACAACTACCGAAAGCTCATCCCCTGGTTCGCCCGCACGTACCGCGTCATCGCTGTCGATCTCAAGGGCTACGGATACAGCAAACGCGATGCCAGCACGGACCTCACACACACAGGCCAGGTACGGATGTTGCACGGCTTGCTCGGACACCTGGGCATCGATCGCGCCGTGTTCGTCGGTCACTCCATGGGCGGCGCCGTCGTGCAGCGCTTCGCCGCCACCTACCCCGAGATGTGCGAGGCGCTGGTGCTGATCGCCTCCGTCGCCGGCGATGAGGCGCGCGGCATGCGCCGCATGCCCGTCGCAGGGCCGCTCCTGCGCCCGCTGCTGCCCGTGCTCGGCAAGATGCTCTCGTCACAGCTGCTCAGGTACTCCTTCTACGACCAGGGCTTCGTCACGGCGGAAGACCGCGAGGAGTATCTGCGCCCCGCCCGCCTCAAGGGCTCCATGGACGGCCTGCTGGAGATGATGAAGCAGGCCCGCCACGATCCTCCGATCGCCTACGATCGCATCACGATGCCGGTGCTGCTGATCTACGGCGCCCAGGATCGCGTCGTGCCACTCGAGCGAGCGCGGCGCATCCGCGAGCACCTCCCGCAGGCCCGGCTCGTCGTCGTCGAGCGGGCCGCCCATCTGCTCCTGGAGGAGCGGGCCGAAGAGTGCGCACGCGCCATCGAGGATTTCCTGCGCGAGGTTCGGGCCGGCAGCGCCGTCGCGTCCACCGCCTGACCTGGAAGGCATCGCTTGCCGCCCGTGGAAGGCCGGTGATAGCCTGAAGAGCTTCGGAGGCGACATATGCCATTGGCAGCACTGCTCGGACCGCTCGGGCCGCTCGAAATCGGCCTCATCCTGCTCATCGTGATCATCGTGTTCGGCGTTGGGCGCCTGCCCGAGGTCGGTGGCGCCGTCGGCAAGAGCATCAAGGAGTTCCGGAAGGCCACCAGGGACGAAGAGGAGCAGCCCGGAGGCGCGATCGCCCAGAGCGCTGCCCCCGCGGGCGCCACCGCCGCTGGCAGTGTCAGCGCACCCGCCCCGTCCGATGCCGCGGCACCGGCAGACGCGTCGGGCGACACCCGCTTCTGCAGCGAGTGCGGCGCCCGGAATGCCCGCAACGCGAAGTTCTGCAGCGAGTGCGGCCACACGATGCAGGCGGCGGTGGGCTGAGCGTCGGTTTGCCTACATCGATCGAACCGCCGGTCCCAGCGACCGGCGGTCGCATTTCTACGGGAGCCAGGCATCGTGACCATCCGCGTCGTCCTGTTTGACCTCTGGGGCACCCTCATCGCGGATGATCCGCAAACCGGTGCGGTCCGCAACAGCCTGCGCGCGCAGATGACCGCCGACGCACTGGCCTCGCTCGGATTGCGCCACGCGCGTGCGGATATCGAAGCGGCATTCGACCGCGCCGCCGAAGCGCATAGCCGCATCCACGACGAGGGCCTCGACATCACCGCCGAGGGCCGCACGATCCTCTACCTCCGGCACCTCGATGAGCATCTCCCCGACCGGCTCGACGAGCCCGCCTGGACGCTCCTGCACCGGGCCATCCTCACGCCCGCGCTTCATGCCCGCCCGCAACCGTTAGCGGGTGCCGCCGAGGCGCTGGCTCAGGTGAAGGCCGCCGGCTTCCCCGTCGGCTTGGTCTCCAACGCCGGCACAACGCCGGGGTTCGTCCTGCGTGAGATCCTCGATGGGCACGGACTGCTCCGCTACTTCGACGACACGGTCTTCTCCGACGAAGTGGAGCTGGCCAAGCCGAACGCTGCCATCTTCGAACGCGCGCTCGATGCGTTCGGCCTCGCGCCGGAACAAGCCGTCTTCGTCGGCGACCAGCCGGTGCTCGATGTCCTTGGCCCGCGCGCCGCCGGGTTATGGGCTGTCCAGGTCGGCCACCTTGGCGAGGACGGCATCGAGCCCCACGTCCGCATCGCATCCGTAGCCGATGTCATGTCGGGCATTGAGGCGCTCGAGCGCGCGTAGTTACGCGTCCGGCGGGCGCAGCCGGTGCTGTTCCCAGCGCGCGAACAGCCACACGCCCAGCGCCCCGGCGCCCAGCGGCAGCAGCGCCAGCGCCGGGTGCACGGTGAACGCCCAGAACGCCGCGCCGAGCACCAGGATCACCAGGAACAGCGCAAGGATGGGCCAGAACAGGACGCTGAACACCGCCCGCATCACGACGATGACGTCGAAGCAGCCGGGCGGCCTGTCCGCGGCGGGCGGCGGTTCGTCCGATCGCCCGTAGTAGAAGCCCATCGCCTATCATACCGTTCACTCGTTCGAAGGAGCGCACGATGATCGATCGTCAATCCGCCTGGGACTTGCTGTGCGAATACACGCAGACCGAGCCGCTGCGCAAGCACGGCCTCGCAGTCGAGACGGTGATGCGCCACTTTGCGCGCAAGCACGGCGAAGATGAGGAGATGTGGGCGATCACCGGCCTGTTGCACGACTTCGATTACGAGCGCTGGCCCACCGCCGAAGGGCACCCCTACGAGGGCAACAAGATCCTCGCCCAGCGAGGCTACCCGGATGAGGTCCGAACGGCGATCATGGGCCACGCCGACTACACCGGCGTGCCGCGTGAGTCGCTGATGGCGAAGGTTCTCTTCTCCGTCGATGAGCTGACGGGATTCGTCACCGCCGTGGCCCTGGTCAGGCCGAACAAGAGCATCTTCGAGGTCGAGCCCGCGTCCGTCCGCAAGAAAATGAAGGACAAGGCATTCGCCCGCCAGGTGAACCGCGATGACATCATCAACGGCGCCGCGCAGCTCGGCGTCGATCTTGACGCCCACATCGCCGAGGTGATCGATGCCCTCAAGCAGAACGCCGACGCGCTCGGCCTTCGCGGCTCGATCTAGGTACGGGCTCGATCCGGGTACGCACGAGGGCGGACCGCGACCCGCCGTACCGGGTAGTGTAATTCCGCCCCTCGCCTGCTAGAGTCGATGCATGGGAACGCGCGGCCGGCCCCGCCATCCGGACACCCTGACGCCACGCCAGCAAGAGGTCCTCGAGCTGATCGGGCGGGGGCTCACCAACCGTGAGATCGCCGAACAACTCGACATAACCTTCGATGCGGCCAAGTTCCACGTCTCCGAGATCCTCGGTCGCACCGGCGCGTCGTCACGCCAGGAGGCCGTGGAGTGGCTGCGCCGCCGCCGCCAGCCCGCCGCACTCTTCCGTCGGACGCGTGCGCCCTCCCGATCACTCGCTCACTGCCGGCGAAGGAGGCCGGTCCCCGCATGATCATTCCATCCGTTATCGAGACCAGCCCGCGCGGGGAGCGCGCATTCGACATCTACTCGTTGCTGCTGCGCGAGCGCATCATCTTCCTGGGGACCGGCATCAACGATCAGACCGCGAACCTGGTCATCGCGGAGATGCTCTTCCTCGAACGCGAGGATCCGGAGAAGGACATCAATCTCTACCTCAACTGCCCCGGCGGGTCGATCAACGCCGGCCTCGCTATCTATGACACCATGCAACTCGTCCGCCCCGACGTCGCCACGTACGCCGTTGGCATGACCGCCAGCTTCGGCACCTTGCTGTTGTGCGCCGGCGCCAGGGGAAAGCGTTACGCCATGCCCAACGCCACCGTGCACATGCATCAGGCCCTGCTGGCAGGCGGCGGCATCAGCGGCCAGGCGGCGGATATCGAGATCCAGGCGCGCGAAATCATCCGCCTCAACGAGCTGCTCCGCGACATCCTGGCCGCGCACACCGGACAGGACAAGGAGCGCATTCGCCGCGACTTCGACCGCGACTTCTTCATGACCCCCGAGCAGGCGAAGGAGTACGGCCTGATCGATGAGGTGCTCATGCGCCGCGAGTTGCCCGAACCCGCAGGCTTGCGCCGGTAAGGCCGTGCCGGGCGTGCCGACGCCGTGCGTTAGCGCGTGCTCAGGTACTCGGGCGGGCGTTCCCCCTCTGGTTCCTCGTCCTCGCACGGGGCAGCATCGAGCACCGGCAGCGCGTGCAGCGAGCGCGAGGCCCGGTCGACCACTCCCACCTCCGGGATCTCTCCGGAAACCGGCACGCCCAGCTCCCCGAACCTGCGTGCGCTCACCAGCACACGCGACTCCATCGAGCCCACCACGCGATTGTACGCCTGCACCGACGCGTCGAGGCTCCGTCGCAGGTCATTGAAGTGGCCGGCCATCGTCTGTAGCCGTTCGTAGAGCTCGCGGCCCAGCATCGCGATCTCCTGCGCGCCCCGCGCCACTTGCTCCTGGCGCCAGCCGTACGCCACCGCCCGCAGCAACGCGATCAGCGTCGTTGGGCTCGCCGGGATCACGCGCCGTTCCACCCCGTATTCGATGAGCGTGCCGTCGTGCTGCAACGCCGCGCTCAGAAACGGCTCGCCCGGCAGGAACATGAACACAAACTCCGGCGAGGACGCGAACTGCCCCCAGTACTGCTTGTTGCTGAGCCGCGTGATGTGCTCCCGCACCTGGCGCGCGTGCTGGCGCAGGTGCTCGGCGCGCGCTCCGTCATCCGTTGCTTCGGTCGCCAGCAGGTAGGCGTCCAGCGGCGTCTTGGCGTCCACAACGATCACCTTGTCGCCCGGCAGGCGCACGATCAGGTCAGGCCGGATGCGGCCGTCGCCCGTCTCGTGCGTCTGCTGTTCATCGAAGTCGCAGTGCTCCAGCATGCCCGCGAGCTCCACGACGCGCCGAAGCTGGATCTCGCCCCAGCGCCCGCGCACGTTCGGCGTCCGCAGGGCCCGCACCAGGTTCGCCGTCTCCGCGAACAGGTGCTGCTGCGTCTCGCCCAGCGAACGGACCTGCTCGTTCAATGACGCGTACGCCTCGACACGCTGCTTCTCGATGTCGCGGATCTTCTCATCGACGCGCGCCAGCGACTCCCTGATCGGGCTGACGACCTCGCTAATCGCCTGCTGCCGGCGCTCCAGATCGCCCGCCGCATCCCGCTGGAACGCCGTCAGCGTCTCCCGGGCCAGATCGAGGAACGACTGGTTGTTGCGCCGGAGCGCGTCGGCGGACAGCGCTTCGAAGGCGTCCCGGAAGCTCCGCTCCGCTTCGGCGATCGATTGCTGCAGGAGCGCCATCTTCTCATGCGCGGCCTTGCGCTCCTCCGCCGTCGCCGCTGACAGCGCCGCGTGCTCCGCCCGCAGGCTCGCGGTTTCGGCGCGCGCCTCATCGAGCAGCTCCCCCCGCAGCGCAAGGTCTGCCTCGAGCTGCTCGACGCGCGACTTCCACTCCTCCAGCCGGGCCTCGGCCCCCGAGAGCGCCATGCGCGTCTCCGACAGCCGCACCTCGGCGAAACGCACCTCGTCGAGCGCGCGCTTGCGAGCGTCCGCCAGTTCCCCGCTCAGCCGTCCCCTTGCGATGAGCCACGTAAGCGTCGCGCCGAGCGTCAGGCCGCCCGCCGCGCCGAGGAGGATGCCGATGAGGAGCACGTAGACCTCCCTGCCGCACCCGCCTAACGGCTAAGGGATATTAGCAGGTGATCGATCGTGCTGAAAGGCGATTGTCAACCCGCGTGTCCCGCGCGGGCGGCAGTTGGCGCCGGTGAGGGCCGCGTCAGGAGCCGCGCGAGCGCCACGTAGAGCAGCAGACTGACGATGAACGATGGCACGGTGCCGCCGAACCGCGTCAGCTCCGTTGGCAGCTCGCGCGCGATGGCGACGTGCTCGAGCACCCACAGCGGCTGCGCCGTCACGATGTAGACCCAGAAGCCGGCGAACCACGCGAGCAGTCCCGCGGGATTGAACCCACGCAGGAAACGGTACGGCCCCGTGGGGTCGAACAACGCCTCGCCGTCGTAGTGGCGTCCCCGCACCAGGAAGTAGTCCGCGAGCATCACCCCGAACAGTGAGACGAACACGCCGCCGATCAGCAGCAGGAACGTCTCATAACCCAGCAGGTCCACGCTGAGCGCCAGCAGGAACGCCGCCCCACCCACGCCGATCACCAGCAGCTGGCGGGGCAGCGCCACCATGTTCTGCACTGAAACCGCCGTCGAGTACACGTTCGCGAACGCGTTGTCCGTCTCATCGACCATGATCACGAAGAGGAACATCCAGCCCAGTGTCAGTGGCAGCATGCTGTCGACCAGCCGGTAGATCACGTCGTTGGGTGCGTGCGGTTCTGCGCCGAAGAACACCAGCGCGTAGCCTGCCCCCAAAAAGAAGAACCAGGTGTTCGCCAGCGCGTAGCTCGCGAACGTCGCCCGGGCCGCCCCGGCCGTGTTGCGCGCGTAGCGGCTGTAGTCGGCCACCAGTGGCAGCCAGGACACCGGCAACGCCGCCGCCAGGTCCACGCCCTGCCAGAAGCTTGGGAAGCCGCCGGCGCCGTCGTCGTTCCACAGTCCGCCGATGTCGTAAACATCGAAAAGCCGCCAGGTCAGCCACGCCGTCGCTGCGATGACGATCCAGAATCCGAAGCGCTCCAGGAACTGACGCACGACGACCACCGGCCCGCCCAGCGCAAACACCGTCGCGAGCACCGCCGCCAGCGAGAGCCACAGGTAGTACCCTTCAAACCCGAAGAACTCATCGCTGATCGCCCGCGCGGCCTGCGCGATGATGATGAACTCCAGTCCCGCCCATCCGATCAGCTGCGTGATGTTCATCGCCGATGCGATCCACGAGCCGCGCATCCCCAGCGCCGGGCGCAACGCCACCATCGTGGGCACGCCTGTCTCGCTGCCGATGCGGCCGACGAGCGCCAGCAACGCCGCCCCGATGACGCTCCCGATGGCCGCAGCCAGCAGCGCGTCTCGCAGCCCCAGCGCCGGCGCGAGCAGCCCGCCCGCCGCCAGTACGAGCAGCCCGACCGCCAGGTCGCCCCAGAGCACACCCGTCCCGAACGTGCTCATCCGCCGCTCCGCCGCCGTGGCGGGGCGGATCTCGTGCGTCGCGTCCTGCGTGGTGAACTCCATGGCAGCCTCGAAACAGGAACGCCGCCCGTGGGACGGCGGCGCCTGGTCGAGGTGCTGTCCCTACGCCGGCATGATCCGTAGCAGGTTCAAACGGTCGGCCTTGCGGCCCTCTCAGCCCCTTGCGGGACTCCCGTCGCGGCTATGCGGTTGTGACCGCACCATACATCGACCCCCGCCGCCCCGCAACCGCCGATGGTCGCAGCCCCCGGTCCGGCGTATCATCGGCGGGCTGATCGCGGCGATGTCCGCGTGCGTAAGGATGCCAGGATGAAGTCCACCGCCGCGTACGCGCTTCCCGCAGAGGCCCACGCCCGGCTCGAAGCGCTCGTCGACCGCATCGAGGCGCAGCCCGGCGACCTCATCGACCTGCGCCAGTTCCAGGAAATGCAGCAGCGGCTCGATGTTGGCGCAACCGTCGCGGCGCTGCCTGCTGGGCTCAGCCAGGACGACTTCGCCGGCATCCTCAAGCTCGCCCTGCTCACCGAGTGCGCGACGGAAACCTACGGCGCCTGTTTCGCCGAGCGCGCGCAGTGGTTCGGGACACCCTGGCTCGCGCGCTTCAACGAGCGCGTCTGGGTGCCCGATGAGCTCACCCACCACACCCCCTACAAGTACATCCTCCTGAATATGGGCTTCGCCGAAGCGGAGCTTGATCGCGAGATCCGCCACGTTCAGGAACTTGACTTCGCGCACCGCGGCGGCGACACGCCCGTGCACGTCGCGACGTTCGGCATTGTCCAGGAGTACCTGACCGACAACTGGCACGGCCTCATCGCCTCGTTGCTGCGCGAAGCCTCGCCCGCCGCCGCCTACATGGCCACGCGCATCAAGCGGCGCGAAACGCTGCACACCGTCTGGTACCGCGACATGGTCGCCCTCCAGATCGAGGCGAACCCCGCGCTTGTCCCCTGCGTCGCCGAAGCCCTGCTTCGCTTCGAGATGCCGGGCAATCAGCTCGTGCCGCACCTCCAGGCGCGCGTCGGCGCGTGGATGCCTGCCATGGGTGCCGATTTCGAGCGTATCACCCGCGACCTGGTCCGCCACGTCTACGCCACGCTGGCCGATCCCGCGCTCGCCGGCCGTCTTGTCATGGAGATCGCCCGCGAGCGTGACGTCAGCTTCGGTCCACTCGCCCCGGGCGTCGTGCAGGCCGCGCTCAACCGCCTCGGCGGGCCCGGCTACGGCCTCATCGGCGAGGCCGTGCTCCAATCAGTCGGCCTCGCCTACCTGTTCGAGCACAAGCGCGGCGTCCAGGACAGCGCCTTCCTCCCCTACGGCGGCGTCTACGAGCGAGTCCGGTCGCTCGTCCGCTCGTGGATCGCCCGCCAGATCGACTTCCGCCTTGATCCCGGCGGGGGCGCCTGAGCGCCGGGCGATGAAAATCGCGATCGTCGGCGCCGGCATCTCCGGCCTCACCGCCGCATATCTGCTCAACCGCGCGCACGACATCGTGTTGTTCGAGCGCGGGGAGCGCGCCGGCGGACATGCGCACACCATCGAGGCCGTCATGCCGGATGGCCCGCCACTGCCGCTCGACACCGGCTTCCTCGTGTTCAACGAGCACACCTATCCCGGGTTCGTGCGTCTGCTCGGCCAGCTGGGGGTCCGCCATCAGCCGAGCGATATGTCGATCAGCGTCCGTTGCGCCGCCTGTCGCATGGAATACAGCAGCCGCGGCCTCGCCGGCATGCTCGCTCAGCGGTCCAACGCTCTGCGTCCCGCCCGCGCCATGCTCGCGCTGGACATCCTGCGCTTCTACCGCGACGTCCGGCGCGAGTTGCGCGAACCCGCGCATCAAGGCCAGACCCTCGGCGCATTCCTGCGCGCCCGGCGATACGGCGGCGAGTTCGTGCGCCATTTCATCATCCCGCTCGCGGCGGCCGTGTGGTCCACGCCGACGCGCGACATCGAGCAGTTCCCCGCCGTCTACTTCCTCCGCTTCCTGCACAACCACGGCATCATCGGGCTCCAGCCCGCGTACGAGTGGCGCACCGTCGCGGGTGGCTCCCGCCGCTACGTCGATGCGATGCTGCGCACGTTTCCCTGTCGCACGCGGCTCTCCACGCCCGTGCGCAAGGTGCTGCGCGACGCCGAAGGCGTCCGCCTCCTCCTCGCTGACGGCAGTTGCCCCCGCTTCGACCGCGTCGTCCTGGCCTGCCACGCCGATGAGGCGCTGCGCCTGCTTGCCGACCCGGACGACGGTGAACGGCGCGCGCTCGCAGCGTTCGCCTACACCTCAAACCACGCCGTGCTGCATACCGACCCAGCGCTGCTGCCTGCGAAGGACGCCGTGCGCTCGTCATGGAACTACGCGACCCCGGACTGCCGCCGGCCCGAGGCATCGTTGGGCATGACGTTCTCGCTCAACCGTCTGCAGGCCATCGACAGCCCGACGCAGTACCAGCTCTCCCTCAATTCCAACGGCCACGTTCGTCCTGATACGATCATCGCCGAGATGACCTACGAACATCCCCGCTACAGCTTCGCCGCCCTGGAAGGGCAGCAGGCGTTGCTGCGGATGAGCGGCGAGCGCCACACGTTCTTCGCCGGCGCGCACCTGGGCTACGGCTTCCACGAGGACGGCCTGCAGTCCGGCGTGCGCGTCGCCGGAGCGTTCGGTATCGCACTGTGAACTCGCGGCTGTATCGCGGCCAGGTGCGCCATCGCCGCTTCGGCGAGCGAGCGTACCGCTTCGCGTACGGCGTCTACTACTTCTGCCTGGATCTCGCGGAGCTCGATGCGGTCGATCGGCAGCTGGCGCTCGTGAGCCGCAACCGGGCCAACGTCCTCTCGTTCCACGACCGCGACCACGTCTGCCACGAACCCGGCGGCGTGCCGGGAGCCATCCGCGAGCGTGTGCGGGCCGCCGGCACGGACGCCGGCGCACGCATCGAGCTCCTCACAAACCTCCGCGTGCTCGGGTACGTCTTCAACCCCGTCAGCTTCTACCTGATCCGCGATGCTGCGGGCGTCCTGCGCCACGTCGTCGCCGAGGTGCATAACACGCATGGCCAGCGTCATCTCTACGATCTGGCGGCGCGCGCGGCCAGCGCCAACGGCGTCTACCGGTCGGCCGCCGGCAAGCAATTCTACGTCTCCCCCTTCATCGATATGGACGGCCGATATGAGTTCGAGTTGCGCGAGCAGGGCGGACGCCTCTACATCCGCATTGACGAGTATCGTGAAGGAACCATGTTCTTCCAGGCCGATCTGACCTTGCGCTCGCTGCCTCTCACGAACGCGAACGTGATGCGCATGCTCGCGCGCTACCCGCTCGTGACGCTGAAGACGACGGTACTCATCCACTGGCAGGGCCTGAAGCTCTGGCTGCGTGGCGAACGCTACCGCCGCAACCCGTCGCCAGAGGAGTCGAAGGCGTGAACCCGCTTGCCTCGACCGCCGCGAGCGCCGGGCGCCAGGTGGCGCGCCGCATCGCCATGCGGCTCGCCCGTTCGCTGCGGAGCGGCGATCTGCGAGTGACCTTCCCCGATGGACGCACCGAGCGCTTCGGCGACGGTGGAGCGCCCGCCGCGGCGCTCCGCATCCACGATGACGAGTTCTTCGCGCGCATCCTCACCCGCGGCGAGATCGGCTTCGGCGAAGCCTACATGGACGGCCTGTTCTCGACCGACGACCTCGTCGGACTGCTCATCTTCGGCATCGCCGCGCGCCAGCAGGTCACCCTCAACGCCGGCTGGCTGCCGCGCCTCACGCGCCTCGGCGATATCCGCCTGCACCGCTCGCGCCGCAACACCGAACGCGCCGCGCGGGAAAACATCCACGCCCACTACGATCTCGGTAACGACTTCTTCCGGCTCTGGCTCGACGAGACGATGACGTACTCGTGCGCGTACTGGTCCGATCAAGACGAGCCGCTCGCGGACGCCCAGCTCCGGAAATATCGCGTGCTCTGCGAGAAGGCAGGCATCCAGCCCGGCGATCAGGTGCTGGAGATCGGCAGCGGCTGGGGCGGCTTTGCCATCTTCGCGGCGCGCGAGTTCGGCGCCCGGGTCACGTCCATCACGATCTCGCAGGAGCAGCTCACCCTCGCGCGCCGGCGCGTCGCCGCTGCCGGCCTCAGCGATGCCGTCGACATCCGCTTCTGCGACTATCGCGAGGTCACCGGCACGTATGACCATATCGTGTCGATCGAGATGTTCGAGGCCGTCGGCGCTGAGTACTTCGCGACATTCTTCGAGGCGTGCGACCGGGTGCTCCGCCCGGGCGGCCGCATCGCCTTGCAGACGATCAGCGTGCCAGACCGCTCCTACGCATCGCTCCGCGACGGCGTCAACTGGATCCAGAAGTACATCTTCCCCGGCGGCATGCTGCCTTCCCTCGCCGAGGTGGAACGCGCGCTCGCGCGCACGCGCCTGCTGATCACCGGCGTCGAAGACATCGGACCCCACTACGCGTTGACGCTGCGCCGCTGGCGCGAGCGCTTCCTCGCCGTGGCCGATGAGCTCCGGACCATGGGGTTCGACGATCGCTTCATGCGCACCTGGGAGTACTATCTGGCAGCGAGCGAAGCCGGCTTCGTGACGCGGAACACCTGTGACCTGCAGATCGTGTTCGAGAAAGCGCCCTCCGCCGTCGATGTGGCGGCGGCGCGTCGGCTTCGCGACCGCGCGCAGACATACGCCTGATGCCACGCGTCGACTGGCGCCGCGCGCTCCTCGCCCTGCCAGTCCTGGCGGCCATGGGCCTGGGACTGTGGTTCATGCGCTCCGACGAGGCCGCCAGCGACACGCCGCGCGCGTCGCTGGTGGAAACGCCGCCGATCACCGGCGCGCAGCCGGGCGTTGTCAAGGACCGCCTGGCGCGCGACTTCGCCGGCTCGTCACCGCGCATGGAACCCGTGCGGCTGAGCGATCTCCGCGGCGCGCCGGTTATCCTCAACTTCTGGGCAACCTGGTGCACGAGCTGCCTCGCTGAGTTGCCCGACTTCGCGGAGCTGCAGCGCGAATACGGCGCCGACCGCCTGCACGTGCTCGCGGTGAACACCGGCGAGGACGCCAACACCGCCGAGGGGTTCATCGAAGACCTCGGCGTCCGCGAGTTCCGGTGGATGATGGACCCGACGCTCGTCGTCGCCGATGCCTACGGCGTGTGGGGCATGCCCACGACCGTCTTCATCGATGGCGACGGCGTTATCCGCGCGACGTACGTCGGCCACCTCTCGAAGGACCAGATGCGTGAGTACGTCGAAGCGGCAATGTCGGCCCGCACCGCGCCCGAGCCGGATCCCAGGCTCCGCATTGTCACGACAGTCGCGCGTGATCACCTGCTCGAAGTCGACGACCTTGGTGCCGGGCGCGTCGCGTTGCGCTCGAAGAGCTTCCGCTGCGACGACGCCCACTGCGGCGCCGCCGCCATCGACGCCCTGGACGCTGCGCCGGGCGTACTGGCGATCGAACGGCGAACCGCTGAAGATCCGCCCGCCGTCATCATCACGTACGAACCGTCCCAGACCGACGTCGACGCGCTGGCATCGCTCGCGAAGCGTGAGCTCGACGCCATCGGCGACCCGCTCTACGAACGCACCCTGGAGATCGTGCGAAAGTAAGCCCGCCAGTCACGCGCGCCTGATCAGCCCGTGCCGCGCGCCTCGGGGAGCTTCCACGCCTGCGCGACGCTTCCCTCGGCCCCGAAGACGATCACCCGGTCGCCAGCCTCCAGGCGCGTGTCCTCGCGCGGCGCCACAAGCAGCTCGCCGGAGGCGCGCTGCACGCCGAGCACCGTGACGTTCGCGTCGGACACCAGGTGGCGCACGTACAGGCCCAGCAGGCCCGATCGCTCGTTCACCTCGACCTCGGCCAGCATCTGCCCGCGGTCGCGCCCGAGCGAGAGTGCGTCCATGAAGTCGACGATGTTCGGTTGCAGCGCCGAGAGCGCCATGCGCCGGCCCCCGATCGAATAGGGCGAGATGACGCGGTCCGCCCCCGCGCGTCGCACGAGCGCCTCGCTTTCGCGGCGTCCGGCCCGCGCCACCACGAAGATCTCCGGGTTGAGCGCCTTCGCCGTGAGCGTGATGTACGTGTTGCCCGAGTCGCTGTCAGACGCCGCAAGCAGCGCACGCGCGCGCTTCACCCCGGCTTGCAGCAGCACCTCGTCCTTCGCGGCGTCGCCCTCGATGACCAGGAACCCCGCATCCAGCGCGCGGGGCAGCGTTTCCGGATTGTTCTCGATGACGACGAAGTCGACCGCGCGTTCGGACAGTTCGCGGGCGATCTCCTGGCCGACGCGCCCGAAACCACACAGGATCGTGTGATTGCGAAGGCCTTCGATCCGGCTCTTCATGCGCGTGATGTTGAACGCAGACCCAAGATCTCCCTCGATGACCAGCGCCACGAACGTCGTCAGCAGGTAGAACGCCGTGCCGACGCCGAAGAGTAGCAGAACCATCGTGAAGATCCGCCCCTCGGTGTCGAGCGGGCGCACCTCGCGGTACCCGACCGTCGTGATCGTCGTCACCGTCATGAACAACGCATCGACGAACGACCACCGTTCGACGATCATGTAGCCCAGCGTGCCCACCGCGATGAGCATCGCCAGCGCGGCGATGCCGATCGCCAGGCGCGCGCGCGGGTCTGGCGGGCTCGGGCGGCTGATCACGGCCGTAAGAATAGTCGGTGGTGTCGTGGGACGCTGCCCGCCCCCCGGACGGCGTGTCGTATCGGGCACCGGTGCCGGTACGCAGACATCCCTGCCGCGCCCGCGCCCGGTGGTTCAGCCCGAGCTCGGGGTCCCCGCCGGCCGCCGCGGCACGTCGGCCCAGCCGCGCCGCCGCAGGCGAAACGCGTCGCTCATCATCCGGATCACGTCCCGCGGAAACTGCGTGCGCGTGTCCGGATCCTCCACCCACTTGACCGGCACCTCCTTCAGGCGCCAGCCGCGTTTCTCGGCGATCACCAGCAGCTCCGTGTCAAAGAACCACTCGCCGTCCTGCACATGGGGCAGCAGCGCCTGCGCAGCCTCGCGTGTGATCGCCTTGAACCCGCACTGCGCGTCCGAGAACTTCGCCTGGAAGAGCAGCTTGAAGAGCGTGATGTACCCCCGCGAGTTGATCTCCCGCTTCAACGAGCGCGTCGTCTCGGAGCCCTTCGCCACCCGCGATCCGTACGCGATGTCATACCCCTCCTCGAGCACCGCCGACAGCAACGGCGTGATCATCGAGAGATCGGTCGAGAGGTCGACGTCCATGTAGCACATGGCATCGGCCGCGCTCTCCAGCCACGCGCGCTTCAAGGCCCGCCCGCGTCCCTTCTGGTCCAGGTGGACGTAGCCGGTGTCACCCGGATGCTCCTCCGCCAGCCGCTGCGCGATCGCCAGCGTGCCGTCCTTCGAGGCGTTGTCAGCGACGATGACGCGCCACTTGTAGGGCAGGTGCACATCGCACCACGCGCGCAGCGTCTCCACGCTCTGCGCGAGCACCTTCTCTTCGTTGTAGACCGGGATGATCAGGTCGACCGACTTCACGCGACGAGCGTACCCCGGGGCCGCGCCAGGCGACAGTCGGGCCACCCCTGATCGCCTCGCAGCCTGGGCGTCCCGGTGGCGGCCAGGCGCCGGCAGACACCCGGCTGCCGCTCTCTCACAGGCGCAGCCACAGCTCTTCAAGTCCCCGCAGGACGGACGCTGTGCGATACCGCAGGGGTCGCCCGGTGAGCTGCATGCCCGGGAAGCGCCGCACGATCGCCGGAAGCGCGATCTCCGCTTCGAGCCGCGCCAGCGGCGCGCCCAGGCACGAGTGCACGCCTACCCCGAACGCGATGTTCGGATGCGGCTCCCGCCTGATCTCGAGCGCGTCGGGGTCCGGCCAGATCGCCGGATCCCGGTTCGCGGCGGCGAGGATCATGCGCACGGATTCCCCTGCCCCGATCCGTGTGCCTCCGATCTCAATCTCTGTGCGCGTCATGCGGCCCGTGTACTGCACAGGTGAGTCGTAGCGCAGGAACTCCTCGACCGCCTGCTTCTCCAGCCCGGGCGTGTCGCGAAACAGGGCGAACTGCGCCGGGTTCCTCAGCATCGCCAGCAGCGCGTTGGCGATCAGGTTCACCGTCGTCTCGTGCCCGCCGATCAGCAGCAGCGTCAGCATCGAGATCAACTCCCGGCGGCTCAGCAGGTCGCCTGCCTCCTCCGCGTGCAGCAACGCCGTCACCAGGTCGTCGCGCGGGTCGCGTTCACGCTCGGCGATGAGCTCGTTGAAGTACGCCGCCAGCCGCCCGCTCGCCTCGCCCGCCGCCCGCGCGACCGCCGGGTCCGTGATGGGGCCCAGCGAAACCGCGATCGCCGAAGACACCTCGCGAAAGAAATCGCGCCGGTCGTGCGCCACGCCGAGCATCTCCGCGATCACCGTGATCGGCAGCGGGTAGGCGAACGCCGCGATCACGTCGACCTCGTCGCCTTCGCGCAGCGGCGCCAGCAGGTCCGCCACCACGCGCTCGATCATCGGCGCCCAGGCTCGCACCGCCTTGGGCGTGAACGGCTTGCTCACCAGGTTGCGCAGGCGCGTGTGCTCCGGCGGGTCGCTCACGAGCATCGATGCGCCGCCTTCCTGCCGCGCTGTGAAGTGCTCGTCGTCGCGCAGCGCCGCCGACACGTCCTCGTAGCGCGTCAGCAGCCAGCGCCTCCGCTCGGTGTCGTGGAACACAGGCGCGGCCTCACGCAGCGCCCGGTAGGTCGGGTACGGGTCGAGCAGGAAGTCGTGGTTCAGCCAGTCGGGCGCAATTGGAGTGTGCAGGCGTCAGTTCACAGTTTGCAGAGCCCACGTCCCGCGCGTGAGCGCACCGAAAAGATACACCCCGGCATGTGCCGGGGTGTATGCGCCAGTGGTTGAACGCGAGCCGCGGACGCTAGTAGTCCATCGGGGGCGGCGCCGGCGCGGCCGACGGCGGCTCCGGGATCTCCGTCACCAGCGTCTCCGTCGTCAGCACCATCGCCGCGATGCTCGCCGCGTTCTCGAGCGCCGAGCGTGTCACCTTCGCCGGGTCGATGATGCCCGCCTTGAGCAGGTCCACGTACTTGTCCTCGCGCGCATCGTACCCGTACGCCAGGCTCTTCCCCGAGCGCACATTCTCGACCACGACCGAGCCCTCCTGCCCCGCGTTCTCGGCGATCACCCGCAGCGGCTCCTCGAGCGCCCGCTCCAGGATCGCCGCGCCCGTGCGCTCATCGCCCTGCAGCTTCTCCTTGAGCTTCGTGACCGCCTCGACCGCACGCAGCAGCGCCACGCCGCCGCCCGGCACGATGCCTTCCTCGACCGCCGCGCGCGTCGCCGAAAGGGCGTCCTCCACGCGCAGCTTCTTCTCCTTCAGTTCGACCTCCGTCGCGGCGCCGACCTTGATCACCGCCACGCCGCCGGCCAGCTTGGCCAGCCGCTCCTGCAGCTTCTCGCGGTCGAACTCGGACGTCGCTTCCTCGGTCTGGGCCTTGATCTGCTTGATGCGGTCCTGGATCGCCTTGTCTGTGCCGTATCCCTCGATGATCGTCGTCTCGTCCTTCGTCGCCGTGACGCGCCGCGCCCGACCGAGGTCGGCCACCTGCACGTTCTCCAGCTTCAGGCCCATGTCCTCGGTGATGAAGGCGCCGCCCGTCAGCACCGCGATGTCCTCGAGCATCGCCTTGCGGCGGTCGCCGAAGCCCGGCGCCTTCACGACCAGTGCGTTGATCGTGCCGCGCAGCTTGTTGACGACGAGCGTCGCAAGCGCCTCGCCGTCGCAATCGTCGCAGATGATCACGAAGTTCTTCGTGACCTGCAGCACCTTCTCCAGGATCGGCAGAATGTCCGCGACGGCGCTTACCTTCTTGTCCGTGATCAGGATGTACGGCTCATCAAGCGACGCCTCCATCCGCTCCGGGTTGGTCACGAAGTAGGGCGAGACGTAGCCCCGGTCGAAGGACATCCCCTCGACAAACTCCGTCTCGAACTTCATGCTCTTCGATTCCTCGACGGTGATCACCCCGTCCTTGCCGACCTTCTCCATCACCTCGGCGATCTCGCGGCCGACCTCGGTGTCGCGCGCCGAGATCGTCGCCACCTGCGAGATCTGGTTCTTGCCGCTCACCGGCGTCGCCATGTCGCGCAGATGCGCCACGACGGCCTCGACGGCCTTCTCCAGGCCGCGCTTCAGCGCCATCGGGTTCGCGCCCGCGGCGACGTTCTTCATGCCCTCACGCACCATCGCCTGGCCGAGAACGGTCGCCGTCGTCGTGCCGTCGCCGGCGACGTCGTTCGTCTTGGTGGCGATCTCCTTGGCGAGCTGCGCGCCCATGTTCTCAAAGGGGTCCTTCAGCTCAATCTCCTTGGCGATCGCGACGCCGTCGTCGACCACGGCCGGCGCGCCGAACTTCTTGTCGAGCACGACCGTGCGACCGCGCGGTCCCAGCGTCACCTTGACCGCTTCGGCCAGCGCGTCGACACCGGCCTTCAGCGAGCGTCGCGCCTCCTCATCGAATACCAGTTGCTTTGCCATCGATGCTCCTTCGTGGGGTCGGGACAGGGCACGGCAACCGCCTGCTCGCTGTCACCCCCTCTGGTGTCTGCGCCTGTTCTTGTCTGTTCTGCGCTCGCCCTACTCGACCTTGGCAAGGATGTCCTTCTCGGAGAGGACGATCAGTTCTTCCTGGTCGATCTTCACTTCCTGGCCGGTGTACTTCGCGTAGAGCACGCGATCCCCGACCTGCACATCCATGGCGATGCGCTTGCCCTGTTCGTCCAGGCGGCCAGGGCCGACGGCGATCACCGTTCCCTGCTGCGGCTTCTCCTTCGCGGTGTCCGGGATGACGATCCCGCTGGCGAGGACCTCTTCCTGCACGACCGGCCGGATGACGATGCGGTCGTGCAGCGGCACGAGCCGGCTCGATGACCGGGATCCGTTCTTGGCCGGCTTGGCGGCGGGCTTGCGGGCTGGTGCGGCCTTGGCCACGGTTGAACCTCCTGTCGCGTCTGGTGTCGTGAATCTGCCTGTTGGTGTGTCTTGGCGAGCTTAGCACTCTGTGATGCTGAGTGCTAGCAGCCGAATCCTACAGCAGCAGACTGCTCGGTGCAAGAGCCCCGGTCCGGCTGCGGCTGCGCGCAGAAGAGGGCGGCCCCGACGGGCCGCCCTCTTCAGGGATGCGCGATCGATGCGCCCGCTATGCCCTGCGCTTGGCCGTCACGATGCCGGCGCTCGCGAACACGATCGCCAGCGACGCCAGCAGCGCCACGGGCCACGTCAGGTCGGACAGCGGTCCGCCCCCGCCCGCCGGCGGCAGCGTCACGCCGACGGGGGTGTTGGTGGGCGCCACGGTCGCGGGCAGCGCCGTGTCGATCGGCGTCGGCGTGTCCGGCGGCGACGTCGGCGTGAAGCGCGGCGGCCGCACCGGCGTGCGCGTGCTGCGCTCCTCCGGCGTGTTCGTCGCGGTCGGCGTCGGCGTGTTCGTCACGACCGTGCTGGTCGGCGTGTGCGTCGGCGTGTTCGTCGGTGTGTGGGTCGGTGTGTTCGTCGGCGTCGGCGTCGGCGTGTGCGGCATCAAGATGTTCGATGTCGCCTGGCCACCGAAGCACGGGTTCGGCGTCCGGCCGCCGTTCGGGTTGCGATCGGACGTGATGCACTCGTCCGTTTGGTCGTGCTTGTGCCCGAGCGCCTCTACGAACGCCTGCAGCAGCTCCCCGTTCCGGTCGGCGCCGCTGGCCACGTACGGCACGGTCGCCGGACACACCGCGCTTTCGCCTTCGTCGAGTTCGGCGATCGTGCACACCAGCTGCCATTCGCTTGCTGCGTTGTCCCCCGGCAGGAGCAGCCACACCTGGATATCAAAGGCCTGGCAGGCGACGCCGGAAGGATCGTTGGGGTAGGCCGCGCCGACCCGGTAGTTGATCGTCTGCCCCTCGACCACGGGCGGCACGGTCCCCGGCGCCGCGATACTCGCGCTTGCGCTGCCGATCGTCGTGTCGCAGTCGGCCGGAAACCTGTGCGCCAGCGCGGTCCCGGCCTGATCCGAGCCGCCGAACGTCAGCGCGAGCGCGGCCAGCGCGCTGAGCGCCGCCGCGCCGAACAGCATCCAGGCGCTGCGGGGCACTGACCGCAACGTCCCCATCGTCTTCATTGCCTCGCTCCTGTTCTTCCAACCGTGGACCGGCCGCCACGGGCGGCGCTGCCCTCGCCGCCAATGGTACGTGATGGCACCGCGCGAACCGATCGTTTGCTTGACAGCGTGTTGACATAGCCCGCGCGAATGAGCTGATGTCAAGTAGCCTGTCGCTGCAAGCGGAAGGGGCGGCTCAGCCGCCCCTTCCGTCGCTATCGTCCGGGTTCAGCCCGCGTCAGTCTCGCGCGCGCCGCGTCCGCAGCGCCCCGGCGGTGGCAGCCACCGCCGCCGCGCCGAGCCCCAGGAGCACGAGCGCCGCGCCCCCTCCGCGCGCGCCGCCGCCACCGTTCCCGGTGTCTGGCAGCGTCACGCCCACCGGTGTGTTCGTCGGCACCTGCGTCGCCGGCGCCACTGTGTTGATCGGCGTGGGCGAGTTGGTCGGCGTATTCGTCGGCGTGGCATCCGGCCGCGGCGTGCGAGTCGCCGTCGGGGTGTTCGTCGGCGTGTTGGTCACGGTCGGCGTATTCGTCGGGGTGTTTGTCGGCGTGTTGGTCACGGTCGGCGTATTCGTCGGGGTGTTCGTCGGCGTGTTGGTCACGGTCGGGGTATTCGTCGGGGTGTCGGTCGGCGTGTTGGTCACGGTCGGCGTATTCGTCGGGGTGTTCGTCGGCGTGTTGGTGACCGTCGGCGTGTGC